>Ga0068864_100000009_pt1 | contig 373756 bp, 342 predicted proteins | sample KBSSwiS72_FD_66586 | JGI IMG/M metagenome (GOLD analysis project Ga0068864, IMG submission 66586) | Switchgrass rhizosphere microbial communities from Kellogg Biological Station, Michigan, USA - KBS Switchgrass S7-2 | ecosystem: Host-associated > Plants > Roots > Rhizosphere > Soil ...
CGTCGTCGACGACGATGAGCTCGAACTGCCGGTAGGTCTGCGCGAGCACGCTCTCGATCGCTCGCACGATCGATGCCTCGGCGTTGCGTACAGGCAGAATTACGGAGATCAGTGGTTCGACCATGGGCGGTGCGATTCTAGCGCTCAACTCCTGCTAGTCTGTCGCCTCGTATGCCAGATCAGATCGTCGTCAGAGGCCTGCGCAAGCAGTTCCCGAAAGTCCTCGCGGTCGCCGGCGTCGACCTCACCGTAGCCGCGGGCGAGGTCTTCGGACTCCTCGGCCCGAACGGCGCCGGCAAGACCACGACACTCGAGATGATCGAAGGTCTCACGCGCCCCGATGCCGGCGAGATCTCGATCCGCGGGTTGAACTGGAACCAGAACGCCCACGAGATCCGCTCGCTGATCGGCGTGCAGCTTCAGGCGACGAGTCTCTACAACAAGATCACGCCGCGCGAGGCGCTCGATCTCTTCGGCGGCTACTACCCGAAGCGGCGCCCGACCGAGGAGCTGCTGCGGCTCGTGCAGCTCGAAGACAAAGCCGACGCCTACCACGTCACGCTTTCCGGCGGACAGGCGCAGCGTCTCGCCCTCGCGCTCGCGCTGGTCAACAACCCCGAGGTCGTCTTCCTCGACGAGCCGACCGCGGGGCTCGATCCGCAGGGCCGCCGCTCGCTGTGGGAAGTCGTGCGGGCGATGAAGGGCGAGGGCCGCACCGTCGTCCTCACCACGCACTACATGGACGAGGCGGAGTCGCTCTGCGATCGCCTCGCCATCCTCGATCACGGCACCATCCTCCGCTCCGGCACACCGGCGGAGCTGATCGCCTCCCTCGGCATCCCGAGCGTGGTCGAGCTGACGTTCGACGGCGCCGCTCCCGATCCGCGCTCACTCGCGAGCCGCCTCGGCAGCGCCGTCGAGGCGCGCGGCGACGTCTGGGAGATTCCGACGACCGATCCCAAGACGCTGCTGCCGCGGCTCTTCGCGGCGATCGAGAGCGAGCAGCTCGACTACCAGCAGGTGCATGTCCGCCGCGCCACGCTCGAGGATGTCTTTCTGCAACTGACCGGACGGAGCCTGCGGGAGTGAATCGCATGGAAACGACGACCTTCCCCAACCCGTTCGCGCTCCTCTGGCGCCAGTTCAAGATCGAGTGGCGGCTTTATGTGCGCGATCGCGCCGCCATGTTCTGGACGTTCCTCTTTCCGCTGCTGATGCTGTTCGGCTTCGGCGTGATCTTCCGCTCCGGCGGCCCGCCGGCGCTGACGCTGGTGCGCATCGCGCCGGCTCACGCGACGGCGCGCGATGAGGCGTTCCTCAAGGCGCTGCAGGAGGGACGGCTCAAAGTCGTGACCCTCGATGCGAAGCAGGCCGAGGAGCGGTGGAAGAAGGGGGAGACGACGGCGCAGCTCGAGAGCGTGGGCGATGGATACCGGCTCCATCTCAACAGCTACCTCATTGCGCAGGGACAGGTCGTGGCGCTCGCCGCGAGCCAGGCGTTCCTCGTGGCGCAGGCGCGGATCCAGGGCACCGCGGAACCGGAGCGGATTCCGATGGTGGTCGAAAGCCCGGGACATGCGCATTCGACGAACTACGCGGCGTTCCTCGTGCCCGGTCTGGTCGGCCTGAACCTCCTCAGCACCGGTCTCTTCGCCGTCGGCATGGTGACGGTGGCGTATCGCGAGAAGGGGAAGTACCGCCGCCTCGCGGTGACGCCGCTCCCGAAATGGGTTTTCCTGAGCGGGCAGATCCTGCAGCGCGTGACGTCCGTGCTGCTGCAGACCGCGTTGTTGCTGCTCGCCGCGTGGCTCGGCTTCAACATCAAGAACGAGGGCTCGTACCTCGCCTTCACCGCGCTGGTCATCTTCGGGACCGCGACGTTCATCGCGATGGGCTTCGCCCTCTCGAGCTTCGCCTCGACGGTCGAAACGTACGGTGCCGTCTCGAACCTCGCGTTCTTTCCGATGATGTTGCTCTCCGGCGTCTACTTTCGCCTGGACAACGCCCCGCAATGGATCCAGAAGGCGGTGCTGGTCCTGCCGCTCTCACCGTTCCTCCGAGCCCTCCGCGCGGTCTACAACGACGGCGCGTCGCTGCAAGGCCACGCAAGCGGCCTGCTCATCCTCGCCGGTTGGGCCGTGCTCTCGTTCCTGTTCGCGGTGAAGCGATTCAAGTGGGTTTAACGGCGTCGTTCGTACCGGAGCAGGACGACCCCGTTCCCGAACGTTCGGGTCTCGGCCAGACGTAGCAGGACTTTCTCCTTCGAAGGAGGAAAGAGCCGCTTCCCCTCCCCGATCCGGATCGGGTGGACGTAGATCCGGTACTCGTCGATCAGGTCCTGATCCATGAAGGCCGCGCCGAGGTCCCCTCCGCCGACGATGAGACCCCCACGAGCCCGGAGCCTGAGCTCCTCGACCTCGTCCCGCACCACGTCCCGTGCGATCGTCGTGTTCCATCCCGCCGAGGCGAGCGTCTTCGAATAGACGACCTTCGGCATCCCCCGCCAGAGCGGGGCGAACTCCTTTACGAACGGAGTGCTCGCGGGGTCGGCGTCGGCCGTCGGCCAGAATGCGGCCATCAGCTCCCAGGTGACCCGTCCGCTCAGAAACCCTCCCATTGGCCTGAGCACCTCGAGGATGTGCGCGTGGAGCTCGTCATCGACCATGTTCCAATCGAGCTCCTTGTTTGGTCCTTCGAAGAAGCCGTCAAGGGAGATCTGGACGAAGAGGATGACTTTGTTCATAGATCGTGAAGTGTTTCACACGTTCATGGCCACAATGCCGCCTCGGCCAAAAATGCAATCCCCGATGGGCATAAAGAACACCAGCCTTGTGTGACCAGGCCCCCCGGCCCGCCGCGTCCACTTCGCCTGAAGAGGCAACGCCGTATCCTGATGCCAGACGACGCTCCCGCGCGACTTCGCCGTACTGCCGCCGAAGACCCGGCTTTTTCAATCATGAGCGCTCTAATCGACCATGTAGCCGCGGAGCTCGGGCTCGTGCCGCGTCCCGACACCCGCGATGGATATGTGTGGAACGGCTACCCGGTTTCATTTCAAATTCTGAATACCGCCGAGAGCTCCGAGCCTTCATCGGTCGTCGTAGAGATTTGCACCCGTACTCCCGGCAACCAGCGGACAACGGCTGCATCGGGCCTGGTCTGGAAATGATCGCTGACCCTCCCGAACTGGGCGCGCGTCTCATTGCAGAACCGGTGATGGCGAAGACCCTTCCTCTGGCAGTGTCCCGTCAGGGCAGTGCGATCCGAATGTCTGACGGCCGCCTTCGTGTGAGCCGATATTGCGTCGATGGCGTTGCAGAGGACGCCCTGAGAGCTGGCTGGTCGCTCGCGACCAGTGTAGTTCGGGTTTTAGAACTTCTGCCGCCCCTTCCGTTAACCCGACCGATCGTATCGTTTTTACTGCGCAGGCTGAATGGGCAGCGGACAAATAATTTCGATCCAGTAATTCGCACCATATCCCATTGGCAACGCCAGAATTCCGACCATGGCCTGGCACTCGGAATTACATTCAACTTCTGCGTTGCCCGACTGAGGTATCAGTTCCTGCCAAAGAAGATTGGGACCACTGGCCCAGACACTCACGTTGAACATGCCACCAAAGCCAGGCACCTGAAGCGCGCCTGCCGGGTCGTCAGAGGTCAGGGTGCCTTGCCATGAAGCGTCCGATCGCTTGACGGTGAGGGCCCATTTCGTTATCCAACGCTCGGTATCGTATGTAGGCGAAAGATAAACCACGAAGCGCGCACCGCTCGGCGGAGCGGCAGCCGAAGACTGCTCAGAACTCACCATGAGTGAATGTTACACCCGGCGGTCTATGAATGATGTTTGCCTTCGCGCCGTCCTCGGATGGTGCAAATTGGGCGGCAAAATCAGACAGAAACTTCATTCTTTTTTCCAGCCGTTTGGGCGCGAATAGAGACTCCCTGCGCCGTCTCCTTTGCACCCGGCCAGCGATCCACGGAAAGTGTTCGTTAATCGTTGACCAATTCTCGGCCCAAACCGTGAGAGTTAATCCTCGAGCGGCGCGTGCTTCCTCGCCGATAGTCCGTGGCTCCGCACTGGTAGCTTGTTACTGGAGGGCTGCCGTTAGTAGTTAGCGCACGAGCGGATGTTGACGTGGCTGATGTGAGCGGCGCACGGCCTGCCTGCATGTAAGGCGCGCGATGCGGGACGCGCGCCGCCGTGCAGATTTTGATTTTCCGAGCCGGCTCGGCCGGCGGGCCGAAGCCGGGCCGCGCCGGGTTCTACCCCGAGCTAGCCGGCGGTGATTTTAATCGCGGCGACAAGGAGCGCTGCGCGCCCACGCAGCAGTATCGTCATAAAGAGAAGTACCCTTCGCGACGATAGCGTCGCCGACGCTTCTCGCTTCTCGAACAGTCGCTGCGACGTTGGCCAATTCGACCCTTGCCATCACTTCTAGACCATGCGCTGCATTGACTAGATCGTTGAGAGTAGACTCTGAAATACTGCTCGTCGGATCATTTGCCACCGCGCGCTCGAATTGGGGCAATAAACTTGCGAGCTCCTTCTTCCGACGCTCCAGTTCCCTCGATTGCTCCTCAACATCTTTTACCCGATCCTCGAGGTGTTCTCGCATGTCCTTCAGATGTCCAAGTTGATCGTGGGAATGAGAGACCTGATCGCGGAGGTGCCAGCAGTCACGCAGACCGTTGGCGTTTTGTAAATCAGCCACAAAATCCTGCATCGACTTGAATGCTTCAGAGCAAGCACTCATTTCCTCGGAAAATGAGGCCGACTCATGGAGATGGTTACCCACGGAGGTAAGATCGAGAGCGGACTGTCTCACGTCCTCAAAGGCATCTTGCGCCGCGAAGCGCTTTTTCTGCCTGCCTTCTTCGATCTGCTCCGCCTCGCGCCGTCGCCGATGCGCGATGCCTAGCTGCCTTTGCCAAGCAGACAAACAGCGTTAAATTTTGCTTCCGTGCCGCGAACAAATTTCATGGACAGAATTCGGCCCGTCGCATCTGGCATTGACAATGCCAGCGTCCCGTTCAGAAGCCGTCCAGCCAACGTGACGCTGCCCAGATTGAGAAACGTCTTGGTCTGAATGCTAATCGTGTTGCCATCGACTGAGCCTTCAACTGCCACGACGTCACTCTTCGTCATACCATGATCGTCGGGCGTTGCTACTGTAAGAACGCCCTTCACGCCGTCAGCCGCCTGTGTAAGCGACAGAAACGCCAGCCATGACGGCCTCGCATCGGCGACGAATGTTCCGGTGAACGGACGAGCATCTAGTCCCAACGCCGCGAAGACGGTTACGGCGAACAGTGCGAACCGCCGCTTCATGCTGGCAAGTCTACCTGCAACAGAAGCGGGGGTAGCACTTTCCGTGTAAGGGGAAGCTGCGTTTCAAAATATCGCGGAGAGGACCGCGCCAGTTGCCTCTTGCCAGCATCGGGGTTACCGCCGCATTCGCGGCAACTATTCTGATGGCCAATGCTAAGCATTTCTATCTCTCTCCGCCGGACTGACGAAGTCCCCGCGGCCTCTGCTTCTCAAGGTGATGCGAGGTTGTCGACGTTCCGTCCCGAAGGTGACCAGACGTTCGTGCTGTCCGACGCTCTGCGGCCAGACACCCCGATTGGAGCGGTACTCCGGCTTCCTGCAGATGTGCTGCCGGCGGGCTGTGTATACTCGCTCAGATGAAAGAACTTGCCGATAGGATCACGGTCGATCCGGAGCAATGCGGTGGTCGCCCATGCATTCGCGGTATGAGGATTCGGGTGAGTGATGTTCTCGACCTCTTTGCGTCAGGTCTGTCCGCAGCGGAGATTCTCGAGGAGATGCCGGATCTAGAGTCGGAAGATCTTCAGGCCTGCCTTAGGTTCGCGGCGCGATACCTCGATCATCCGGTGCTGGTTGCGTGATCATCTGGATCGACGCACAACTCTCGCCCGCACTCGCGCCGTGGATCACCAAACATTTTGGTATCGAAGCCATGAGTGCACGTTACCTTGGTCTCGTAAAGGCGGCTGATCCGCTGATTTTCAACTCGGCCCGAAATGAGGGAACTGTCGTCCTTACGAAAGATTCAGATTTCGTACTACTGTTGGAGAGGTTCGGACCACCTCCGCAGGTTCTATGGGTTCGGTGCGGGAACACGTCGAACATGCACATGCGACGAGTGCTTACAGACACGCTTCCAGGTGCCCTTGCGTTACTTGAGGCAGGGGAGCCTCTTGTCGAGATTACTGACCTGTCGTACGAAGCGCCGCCTAACTCGAGGTAGAACCCGACGCGGCCCGCCTTCGGCCCGCCGGCCGAGCCGGCTCGGAAAGTCAAAATCTGCACGGCGTCGCGCGGCCTGCATCGCGCGACTCACATGCAGGCAGGCCGTGCGCCGCGCTGCCGTAGCCACGAGGGCCCTGGCCGCGCGGGTTAACCTCCAGACCGTCAGGCCAATCACTCTTTCGCGATTCCCAATGCATCGAAATCGATCTGATAGATATCCCCCAGCCCGTTCCCCGGGCCGTGGAGGATCCGCATCAGTTCATCGCTGGTCATCTGCTTGTCGAATGGTTTGCCGGTGAAGACTCCGCGACTGCTCGTGAAGAAGAACCATCGTCCGTCGGGCGATGCCTTCGGTGAAATCTCGAGGGCGCGTGAATTGATTGGCTCACCCAGGTTCCGCGCGGGCTGCCACTTGCCATCTCGAAAGAGGCTCACATACAGATCGCCGCTCCCTTTTCCCTCCGGCCGCCCGCTTGCCATGAAGATCAGATAGGACTGGTCGGGTGCGATCATCGGCTCGAATTCGTCGAACTTCGAATTGACGGCCTCGCCCAGGTTTTCGGCCGGGAGGTACTTGCCGTCCACAAACCGGCATCGATAGATGTCGGTGCGTCCCAGACCTCCTTCACGGTCCGACCCGAAGTAGAGGGTCCCGTCACTCGCGAGTGTGGGGAACCACTCGTTGCCGCTGCTGTTCACGGGCGCATCGAGATGCTGTGGCGAGCCCCAGGCCTCGCCTTCGCGCTGCATCATCCAGACGTCGAGATCTTCTCTCGGTTTTCCGTCGACCGGCCGGTCTGAAATGAAGAAGAACCGCTGACCGTCGGCCGTGATGAACGGATCCGCATCGCGATATCGACCGGACCAGGGAACGAGAGTGGGTGATTGCCATGCGCCTCGTTCGAACCGCGAGACGACCATCGTCCAGAACGAGAAGTTGGGTGCATCTTTCAGGAAGTAGAGTGTCCTGCCGTCGGGAGTAAACGCCGGATGCGACTCGAAGTCCCCGGTCGAGATCACACCGGGAGCAAAGACTTCCGGCGTGGTCAGAGAGACTTTCGCGGCGTATGGTGGATTCGCCGCGAGCACATGCACGGTGAGCAGTAGTGCAATGGTCAGTCGCATCCTGTGAGTTTGTCACTCGCGACCGCGGGGAGCGTTACGATCGTGTGGCATCTTCCCTCGGCGGGATCGCCCTCCCATAATCCCTCTCATGCCCCCGTCGCATCGCCTCGACGTGCGGGATGAGGTGCGCGTTTGCCGGGTCGCGCGCCAACTCCTCGGTGGCGTAATAAATCTCCAACGCGTCGCGATAGACCTTTTCCATGCGCTGGTCGATGATCGTGCGCATCTCGGCGGCGAGCTCGCCTACGGCCTCGGCGGCAAACTCCAGCAGCGCGTCCTCGGGATTCATTGTGGAATGGACGGGCGTCGCGGGACGGGCGGCGGCGAGCGACGCGCGCTCGGCCTCGGACATCGTCGCCTGAAACGCCGTACTCGTCAGGTTGGCCACATTGAGCAGCTCTTCTGCGTTCATCGTTTTCCTTCAAAGGAGCTCCGGACGCGCCGCGGCACGCCCGGAGCTGCTGTTTACCTCGTTGATGGAGGAGTAGGCTGAGTATCCGGTTGCGGCGCCTTGCGGCGCGGGCGGCCGAACTTGTTCAGCCTCTTCATCTCGCCGATGGGCGCGGCGAGCCGCGTGGCATGGGTCTCATCGCGGGCGAGCTGTTCGCAGATCTTGTAGGTCTGCAACGAGGCGAGACCGAGGCGCTGACGGCGCTGCGTGTTCGCCAGCAGGATTTCCTGCAGGAGCGAGCGAAGCTCGTCGGTGACGGCGGTCCAGCGGATTGCAGCGTCATTCTCCCGACGCAGATCCTCGTCCGTGCGGCCGAGCGCGGCCTGGACGATATCCGAAACGCCCGCCGCGTTGATCGCGGCGGTTACGAACTGCGGGTCGACATGGGCGAGCCTGCGTCTTGGCGACACCGGAACCGCCGGAGGCTGAGGCAGCGAAATCCGCGCGCGTAATGCGCGCACCTGCTGCACGACCTCCTCGGGTGAAAGCATCTCGGGCGCCGGACTCGTGTCATTGGGACTGTCACTCATCGAAGTCTCCTTTCTCCCGGCATGGAGTCGGGTGATTTGTCAGGGTCACCGGCTACGCGCCGAATGACGCGGTTAGTAATTGTCCGGGGCCCAGGATCCCCGGACCGATTGGGAGGAGCCCGGCTCAACTCCCTTCGCCGACCGCGCCATTACACAAGCAAGCAGATCAGCGTCACCCAATATAGACCTCTTCCTATCGACGTCAAGGAAGGGCTGGTTACAGTTTTACCGTGAGAATGGAAATTCGTATGTGAAAGTGCAGACATTTCATGAACTTGCATGCATCTTTCAAGTCGATCAATTCATCATTCGTGTCGTCCGCTCTACCTTTCAAGCCGCTTGATTCACATTTCGTGTCGCTTGATTCCTATTCCAAGGCGATTCGCAGACATTTCAAGTCGAACGTTAATAAGAGATAAAACAAAAGTCGTTTCGCCTGGCATCGACGGTCATGATCGAAACAATGCGCGTGATGATCGAAGCGGCGCGCCTGATTACCGAGGCAACGTGCGTGATTTCCGAGGCAACGCGCGTGAATCCCGAAGTAGCGGGCGAGATCTCAAAACGTCGCGATGACACTCGATATATGCGGCAGGTCTTTTCTGGAGCGGCAAGGCGTCCTCGCCTGTCCACGATGCAGTCACTCGCTGCGCTCGCGACCGTACAGGCGGGTCGCCTGTACCCCCACTGGACGATCAGGTCTTCACGATCGTGCGCGCTATGTGCGGAAGGTCATCCTCGAGCAGCGTCCGCATATCGAGGATGAAGCGATCATCCATAATCCGCCCCACGATCGGCGGATCGTTCTTGAGAAACCGCGTGTACTGCTCGTTCGCGTTTCCTTCGACGTGAATGGCGATCGACGGAATGGTCTCCGTCGGCGTAGTCCCGCCGCCGAGGGCGCAGCGGCTGTCGATGATGGTCGTCGCGCCAAGCGATTGGGCGCGCTCGCGCAGGGCATCAACGGACGTCGACAACATGCGGTAGATCGGGATGCGCTCCTCGTGGCGGTCAGTGGCGAAGGCGCGCAGCGTCTCGGCGATGACGGCGTAGCTTTCCTTCCCCGCGCGCAGCGCGCGCATGAGCGGATGCTTGCGGCACTTGGCGATGATCTCTTCGCGTCCGAGGATCAGGCCGCCCTGCGTGGCGCCAATCAGTTTGTCGGTGGAGCAGGCGACGGCGTCGACGCCGGCGGCGATCAGTTCGCGAACGGTCTCTTTTTTCTCGAAGCCGTATTTGCTGATGTCAACGACGCGGCCGGTGCCTTCGTCGTAGAGGAGCGGGACACGCTTGTCTCGCGCCACCGCGATCAACTCCGCGACCGAGGTCGTCTCGGTGAAGCCCATCATGCTGAAGTTCGAGCGATGGACGCGGAGGATCGCGGCGGTCTGTGCGTCGACCGCGGACGCGTAGTCGCGGGCGCGGGTCCGGTTCGTGGTGCCGACTTCGCGCAGACGTGCGCCGCCCTGCTGGATGACGTCGGGGACGCGGAACGAGCCGCCGATCTCGACGAGCTCTCCGCGCGAGACGAGCACGTCGCTCCCCGCGGCGGTCGCCGCGAGCATCAGCAGCGTCCCCGCCGCGTTGTTGTTCGTGAGGATCGCGGACTCGCATCCGAAGAGGGAACGGCAAAGCTCGGCGAGGTGTTCGTCGCGCGCGCCGCGCTCTCCATGCTCGAGATCGAATTCGAGGTTCGAGTAGCCGGTGACGACGTCCGCCGCATCCGACCAGAGCGTGCGGTCGATCGGGGAGCGCCCGAGGTTCGTGTGGATGATCACGCCGGTGGCGTTGACGACGCGGCGGAGCGTCGAGGCCATCGCCAGGCGAAGCCGGATCGCGACGTCCGCCACCGCCTCCCCTTCCTCCCACGCGCCGCCGGACGTCCGGAGCTCGTCGAGATGGGCGCCGACCGCCTCCTTCACGCGGGTGCGGCCGAAGCCTTCGACGAGCGCGGCGAAGGCATTGCTGGAGAGGATCCGCTCGACGGACGGAATCGATCTAAGCGTCTGACTCATCAGTGCGCTGCATTGTAGCCGCCGCTGCCTTGACTGGACCCTGTTCCCCTGTTATTTTCAGCAACCTTCCATGTCGTCTTCGCGCTCCCTCCTCGGGCCGGATTCCCCCCGGATGTTCGTTCTCGCTGCGTGCGTCGTTGCCGGCGCGTTGATCGCGATCTCGGCGACTCCGCGGCTCCTCCTGCACATGCCGACGGAGCTGTCGCGGACGACGGAACTGGTGCGCGCGCTTCGTCACGCGCCGCCTCAGCTCTCCGTCGTGGTCACGGGCGACAGCGTGACGATGAACGGCGTGAACGCGAAGCTCCTCGGGCAGGAGCTGACGCCGAAAGTCGAAGCGTGGAATGTCGGCAGTCCCGGCCAGCAGCTCGCCGAGACGCTCTTCATCGCCGACATGCTGCCGCGCAACGTCCACACGCTGGTCGTCGGACTGTTGCCCGAGGGACTCTCCGAGCCGAGCGTGACGCTGCCGGAAGACCGCTACCTCTTCTATCGGATCAGCGGCTACGAACCGTCCCGCGAAGCGCTGGAGATCGCGCGCAAGCTGCCGACGCCGACGCTGTTCGAGCTGATGTCGGAGCCGCAGTGGAAGGCGACGCTCTCGGGGCGCGGCCTGATCCGCATCAGCGCGGACCTCAGCATCCGCTCGAAGCTGCGGCGCGATCTCGATCTGGAGCGCGCGCGCACCGACCTCTACTTCCCCGCGGCGTACCGGCAGCGGATCAGCGAGGCGGCGCTCTCGCACGCGGTCAGCATGCTCTATCGCCACAAGACGTCGTTCGAGCCGAGCGCGCAGAGGCTGCAGTTCCTCGTGGAGCTTCGCGAAATGCTGGCGAAGCGCGGGCAACGGCTGGTGATCGTGGTGCTGCCGCAGCATCCGCGCGCCATCGCGTTGATCTCGGCGAACTACTACGGACAGTTCACGCATTACGCCGAGCGGCTGCGGAACGAGTATCACTTCGACGTCATCGACTTTCACGATCGGCTCAGCGAGCCTGATTTCATCGACCAGATTCATCCGGGCGGCATCGGGAGCGAGCGCCTGACGAAGATGATCAGCGCGTCGCTGCCGGCGCAACGGGCGGCCTCGTAATCCGATGCTTTTCCACACGCTCACGTTCCTGATCTTCTTCACGATCACCGTCGCGCTGATGCTGATCGCGCGGCGGCATCACACGACGCAGAAGACCGTGCTGCTGATCGCCAGCGCGATCTTTTACATGTGGTGGAACCCGGCGTTCATCCTGCTGATCATCTTCTCGGCGGGAGTGGACTACATCGTCGCGGCGAAGCTGGAGCACACCGAGGAGCAACGGGCGCGCCGCAATCTGCTGCTTATCAGTCTGATTACCAACTTCGGACTGCTGGCGTTCTTCAAGTACACCGGCTTCCTCGAGCAGAACCTGCTCTACGTCTTCCGGCTCTTCGGCTACCAGCCGAACTGGGCGGACGTGAACATCATCCTGCCGGTCGGCATCTCGTTCTACACGTTCCACACGCTGAGCTACACGATCGACGTCTACAAGCGCGAGATCCCGACGACCCGCTCGTTCCGCGACTTCGCGCTCTTCGTGACGTTCTTCCCGCCGCTGGTCGCCGGTCCGATCATGCGCGCGTCGTACTTCCTGCCGCAGCTCGAGTCGCCGCGGAAGATGAACTTCGACCGCGCGTCGTTCTTCCTCTTCCTCCGCGGACTGGTGAAGAAGGCGCTGGTGGCCGACGGCGTGGCGACGTTCGCCGACGCCGTCTTCAAGAATCCGACGAACTGGAACAGCGCGGTGATCTGGCTCGCGGCGGTCTGCTTCTACGTCCAGATCTACTGCGACTTCTCCGGCTATTCGGACATGGCGATCGCCATCGCGCGGATGCTCGGCTACGAGCTGGTGCCGAACTTCAACCGGCCGTACTTCGCGGGCGATCCGCCGGAGTTCTGGAAGCGCTGGCACATCTCGCTCTCGACCTGGCTGCGCGATTACCTCTACATCCCGCTCGGCGGCAACCGCCACGGCGAGTACAAGACGGTGCGCAACCTGATGCTGACGATGCTGATCGGCGGCCTCTGGCACGGCGCGTCGTGGAACTTCGTGCTGTGGGGCGGCCTGCACGGCGCCGCGCTGGTGGTGCACCGCTACTGGGACAAGCTGACGCGCCGGCTGAACCTCCGCGAGCGGCTCGACGCGAGCGTCGTGTATCGCATCGCGACCGTGCTCGTGATGCAGTACTTCATCCTCGTGACGTGGATCCCGTTCCGCGTGCTGAACACGAGTCACATGCTCTACACGCTCCGGAAGTTCCTCTTCTTCGACATGAACTTCCGCCTCGCCGACGCGGGCCTCGGGGCGATGGCGCCGTTCGCGACCGTGCTGCTGATCGCGATCTTCCTGATCATCCACCTCTTCTCCGAGCTGCGGGGAGGGCTGGACGAGCACCTCGCGCGCGTCCCGCTGCCGGTCGCCGCGATGGCCTGCGTGATCATCGGCGCGCTGCTGTTCATCCTCTGGCCCCCCGCCGCCACGCCGTTCATTTACTTCCAGTTCTGACCCCGGTCACGCTTTACGCATACACTCTGAGCCGATGGCGAAGTTCATCAAGGACGACGAGCTGGACAAGCTCGAGGAAGACATCCGGATTCTGAAGAACAAGTACGACCAGTTCTTCGCCGGGATGCAGAAGTTTCCTCCGATGATGGACCGGCGGAAGGTCGAGATCGCCATCTTCGAGATCGGCAAGCAGCGCATGCGCGACAACGCGCGCCGCTTCCGCTTCCAGCAGCTCCTGACCCGCTACAACCAGTACCGCGAGCTCTGGGGCCGCAGGATGCGCGAGCGGGAGGAAGGTCCGATGGACTTCCGGCGCCGCAAGGCCGCCCTCGACGAGCCGATCGCCCCTCCCCCGCCGCCGCCCACGCCGCAACCACGCGTAACGTCGAACGGCGCCGATCCGTATGTAATGGTGACGCCGGGCACGAACGGCGAGGCGATCCGGAGGCTGCACGACCAGATCGAGCGCGAACATCTGAAGATGGGGAAGGTCTCCCCCGTGACCGTCGAGCAGTTGACGCAGATGGTCGAGAAACAGACCGAGGTCGTGCGGAGCAAGTACCACGTGAGCACCGTCGCCTTCCGCGTCGAGACCGTCGATGGGAAGGTGAAGTTGAAAGCGAAACCACTTCAGGAATGAGCTATTGAGCTGTTAAGCGGTTGAGCTGTTGAGCGCTAAACAGCTAAATCGCTCAACAGCTCAACAGCGATCGTCAGGACCAACATGAAAAGACTCGTAATTACATTCGCTGCATTCGCCGTCCTCGGCTGCAGTTCCCTCCACAACCTCGACTTTCATCGCGGCGAGAATCCGTACGAGAAGCCGCTCTTCTACCAGCGCTACCTCAATCCGAACGATCCGTTCGATCAGAAGATCCAGAACACGGTCGACGCGTTGCGCGCGAATCCGAGCTCCGCCTCGCTGCACAACGAGCTCGGGCAGCTCCTCGTACTGAAGGGCTTTCCGAACGACGCGGAGAAGGAGTTCGGCCGCGCCATCCGCGCGGATCGCGATTTCTATCCGGCGTACTACAACCGCGCGCAGCTCCGCGCCGGGCAGGGCGATTTCTCCGGCGCGCGGCAGGACTATCTCGCGACGGTGCGCCACAAGCCGGGGCACGCCGAGGCGCTGTTCCAGCTCGGACTGATGGAAGAGCAGCATCAGAACGAGGAGCAGGCGATCAAGTACTACGCGAAGGCGATCACCATCAATCACCAGTTGCTCGACGTCCGCGTCAATCCGCGCGTGCTCGACAGCAAGCTGATGGCGCTCGCGCTGCTCGAGGCGTACCCGAAGAATCACGCCCGCGACGCGATCGATCTGCTGGGTGCGCCGCCCGCGTACACGAGCGCGCCGCAGCAGCAGCCGGCAGCATCGCCGCAGCCGACCGCGACGCAGATCGTGACGCCGGCGCCGCCGGTCACCGATCCGGGGACGCAGAAGCCGAAGCCTTGAGCCGCAGGGCCGCCGCCATCCGGTGGAGGCCCCAGCCGTACGCCGCGTCTTCCTCGCGACAGCTATAGACCATCTTCAGATCGTGGTCGTCGTTGCTGGCGATCGCCAGCTTCGCGAGCGTGTCCCATTCGGGCGCGTCGAATGTCGCGACGTCGAACGCGGGGCGCCCGATGGTGATGTATCCGGCGAGCATCGCGATCGCGAGGTGATCGAGCGCGTCCGGCGCGAGATACGGCGTGAGCACGCGCGCGGCGTGGCATCCGGTGACGAGATGCAATGCTGTGAAGTCGCGGGTGGCGAGGTAGATCTTCACGGCGATGCGGGTGAGCTCGGGGAGGGTGGGAGTCTTCATCGCGTATTCGTGGAACGCCGGCATGGCGACGACCTTGTCCATACGGGCGACGATGCTCGTGCCTTCGAAGGGGGTGGCGAAGCGGTCGTCGTGTTGGATGGTTTCGAATAGTTCGCCTGCCGCACGCCCGGGTCCCTCGCTGACGCTCGGGATGACGGCGTAGTGGCGCTGCCATGACGCGACTGCGTCGGCGAGATCGTCTGTGTCGACCGCATACGCCGTGCGAATGACGCCGTGGAACGCCGCGCTGCCGATGCCGGGCGTCAGTCGCGCGACATGGTTGTGCAGGAATGCCTCGCGTCCGTCGCGCGCGAGCTCGGCGGCCAGGCGGTCGGCGTCCGCCGCTTCTTCCGCGCTCATCGGCCGCAGTCTTCGCGCGTAGAACGACTCGAATTCGCGCACGCGATCTTCGGTCGCACCGAGGCGGCGGATGGCGAGGAGAGCCATCGGCAGGTGGTTCGACATCCCGTTCGCGTAGGTGTCGCTGTATCGCATGGTCTCTTTTCGCTCTATTCTGCGCGCAGACGCAGAACTCATGCTTCCATCGGTGTACGTTGAGACAAGCGTGATCAGCTACCTGGTCGCCCGACCGAGCAAGAATGCTCGAGTCGCGTCAAACCAGGAGCTGACCTATGAATGGTGGCGAACAGCGCGCGAAAGGTTTGAGCTCTACGCGTCAGCAGTTGTTGTCGGCGAGGCGCAACGCGGCGATCCGTCGCTTGCTGCCGCCCGCGTGACTGTTTTGAAAGAGCTCCGTCTTGCCCAGGTCACCCGCGAGGCACTCGATCTAGCCGCAGCGTTGGTAGCGGGAGCCGGTGTTCCCAGGAAAGCAAATGAAGATGCTCTCCACATCGCGATCGCTGCGACGAACGGGCTCGACTACCTTCTCACATGGAACTGCACTCACATTGCAAACGCAGTGACGATTCCTCTCGTTAATCTCATTTGTCGACGGAATGGGGTCGAGCCACCGTTGATTTACACTCCTCAGGAGCTGATGGAGGGTTGAGTCATGGAAGACCCGATCGTCGACGAAACTCGCGAGGCGCGACGGCAGCTTGATGCTGAATTTGGCGGGAACCTGGAAGCCCTTTTCGCCTATCTCCGCGAGATCGAGCGCGAGAACCTTGATCGAGTCGTGAAGCTTGACGCGAAATCTCCCGTCTCCGTTCAGCGGAAGATTTCCTGACCCCGGCATGCATCGCTGCGTCTGCGCGCGGCATTGAGTGACGAACGCGCTACAATCCCCCGGCTTTGCGAGCCTCTACCCTCTCTCCCGCCGAGCGGATGTCGCGTCTCGGCTTCTCCGACATCGTCCGCATCCGCAACCGCGTGCTCGACATGCAGTCGCGCGGCATGCGCGTGCTCCGCTTCGAAGGGGGCGAGCCGTTCATGCCGACGCCTGACTACGTCAAGCAGGCGATGAAGGACGCGGTCGACGCGAACGAGACGCGCTATGCCCCGTCGTCGGGCGTGCCGCGCCTCCTCGACGCGATCGTCACCAAGCTGACGAAGCAGAACGACCTGCGCGTCGAGCAGTCGAACGTGATCGTCACTTCGGGCGGCGCGCACGGACTCTTCTGCGCGTTCCAGTCGACCGTCAATCCGGGCGACGACGTGATGTTCTTCTCGCCCTACTGGACGCCGATCAAGGATCAGGTGACGTACTGCGGCGGCAATCCGGTGCTGATCCCGTGGGACGACGTGCACGGCGGCGATCTCCGCGCATTGCTGGAGAAACACCGCACCGACCGCACGCGCGTCATCTACGTCAACACGCCGTCGAATCCGACCGGCAACATGTTGACCATCACCGAGCTGCGGGCCATCGCCGACTTCGCCAACGAGCACGACCTCGCCGTCATCTCCGACGAGGCGTACGAAGACCTCGTCTACGACACGCCGCACGTATCGCTGGCGACGCTCCCCGGCATGTTCGCCCGCACCATCACCGTCTTCACGCTGAGCAAGAGCTTCGCGATGACCGGCTGGCGCACCGGCTACCTCGTGGCCGATGCGACGTGGATGGACGGCCTGCGCAAGCTCGTGCTGAACTCGATCAACGGCGTCTCGACGCCGACGCAGTTCGCCGCCGCGGCCGCGATCGCGCACGGCTTCGATCCGGCGTGGCGCGAGGAGTACCGCCGCCGCCGCGACCTGCTCGTGCACGGCCTCGCGGACGCCGGCTTCCGCTGCGCGCCGCCTCCCGGCGCGTTCTATCTTTTCCCCGACGTCCGCGACCGCCTCGGCAACGACTCCTGGCAAGCAATGGAGACGCTGCTCGAGCACACCACCATCGCCTCCGTCCCCGGCGTCGTCTTCGGCCCGCATGGCGAAGGACACGTGCGCGTGTCATTCTCGACGTCGCTCGAGACGATCGAAGAGGCGGTCGCCGCCCTCAAAAAACTATGACGAAACTATGACCGACCAGCCGCTGACACCCGAAGTCCAAGAAGTCCCCGAATCAGAGCTCATCCGCGTCCGCCGCGAGAAGCTCGCGCGCATCGTCGCGCTCGGCTACGACCCCTACCCCACCAAAGCCGACATCGATACGACCGTCGCCGACGTCGTCGCGACGTACGGCGCGAAATCCGCCGCGGACCTCGAGACCGAGAAGCCGCGCGTGAAGATCGCGGGACGGATCATGACCGTCCGCGAGTTCGGCAAGACGGCATTCCTCGTCCTGTCCGAAAAGACGGCGCGCATCCAGGTCTACTGCCGCAAGGACACGCTCTCCGAGCGCGAGTGGGCGCTCTACCAGAACCTCGACGCCGGCGACTGGATCTCGGCGCACGGCACGGTGTTCCGCACGAAGACGAACGAGCTGTCGGTGAAGGCGGAGAAGATCGACTTCCTGGTCAAGGGCATCCGTCCGCTGCCGAGCAAATGGCACGGCCTGACCGATCTCGAGCAGCGCTACCGCCAGCGCTACGTCGACCTGATCGTCAACGACGACGTGAAGGCGACGTTCGAAACGCGGGCGAAGATCATCAGCTACATCCGCAAGTACTTCGATGACCACGGCTTCATCGAAGTCGAGACGCCGATGATGCAGCCGATCGCCTCGGGCGCCGCGGCACGGCCGTTCGTCACGCATCACAACGCGCTCGACATGGACCTCTTCATGCGCATCGCGCCGGAGCTCTATCTCAAGCGGCTCATCGTCGGCGGGATGTCGAAGGTCTACGAGATCAACCGTAACTTCCGCAACGAAGGGATCGGCTACCGCTGGAACCCCGAGTTCACGATGCTCGAGTTCTACTGGGCGTACGCCGATTACAACGACCTGATCGCGTTGACCGAGGAGCTGCTGAGCGGAATCGCGCGCGACGTGCTGCAGCGCGACACCGTCACGTATCGCGGCAACGAGATCAGCTTCAAGCAGCCGTTCGCGCGCTTCACGATGAAGGAAGCGATCGCGCACTTCGGCAGCATCGACGTGAACGACCTCGGTGATCGCGCGAAACTGGTGGCGCTGGTGAAGCGGCACGGCGAGCACGAAGATCCGAAGGAAGTGGAGAAGCTCGGCGAAGGCAAGCTGATCGCCGAACTGTTCGAAGCGGTCGCCGAGAAGCACCTCATCCAGCCGACGTTCATCACCGATTTCCCGACCGAGATCTCGCCGCTGTCGAAGCAGCGCAAGGACGATCCGAATTACGTCGAGCGCTTCGAGCTCTTCATCGGCGGCATGGAGCTGGCGAACGCCTTCTCCGAGCTGAACGATCCGGACGAACAGGACCGCCGCTTCCGCCAGCAGCTCGAAGAGCGCGAGCGGGGCGACGAAGAAGCGATGCCGGCGGACGAGGATTACGTCAACGCGCTGGAGTACGGACTGCCGCCGACCGGCGGCGAAGGCATCGGCATCGACCGGCTGGTGATGGTGTTCACCGATTCGCCGACGATCCGCGACGTGATCCTGTTTCCGTTGATGCGGCCGCGGTCGTGATCGAATCCGCCATCGCCCGCCGTTACCTCTGGGCCGCTCGCAAAGAGCGTCACATGGCGTTCCTCTCCACCATCTCCATCGCCGGCCTCGCGCTCGGCGTCGCGGCGCTGCTGATCTCCATCGCGCTCCTCTCCGGACTGCAGGGGCACATCAAGGAGCAGCTCATCGCGTCGAGTCCGCAGCTCCTCATCGAGCCGATCGGCCGGAACACGATCGACGACTTCGCCGCGATCGGCGCCGAGGGGAAACGGAGCGGGATGAAAACCGTGCATCCGGTCATCAGCGGCATCGGCTGGGGGGCGAACGACGAAGAACGTCGCGGGCGTCCGCTGCGCATCCGTTCGTACGAGCGCGGCAGCGAGCCGGCGCCCGATCGGATGGTGCGCCGTTCGTCGCGGCCGATCGATCCGAACGAGCCGTCGATCTTCGTCACGCGCGACACCGCCTCCGCCCTCAGCCTCGACCTCGGCGACTTCGTGACCATCGTCGCGCCGCGCACGCGGCTCACGCCGTTCGGTCCCGTGCCGGTGTGGAAGAAGTTCCGCATCGCGCGGCTCGTCACCGCCACCGGCGACGATCGCGGCGCCGAGGCGTATCTCGAGATGAGCGAGGCGGAGCACCTCTTCGGGACGGACGGCAAGCCGACGTCGATCGAGATGTACGGCAGCGCCGAGCGGGCCGAGGAGATTCAGCCGCAGATCGCGGCGCGCTTTCCGGGCGTGCAGGTCAAGACGTGGAAGGAGATCAACCGCCCGCTCTTCCTCGCGCTGCGGCTGGAGAAGATCGTGATGTTCGCCACGATCTCGCTGATCATCTTCGTCGCCGCGCTGAACCTCGTCTCGTCGATGGCGATGCTCGTGCTCGAGAAGCGGCCATCGGTCGGCGTCCTGCGCACCCTCGGCGCGACGAACCGGACGATCATGTCGGTCTTCATGAAGGTCGGCCTCTTCATCGGCATCACCGGCACCGTCATCGGCAACATCATCGGCCTCGGCGTGTCGTTCCTCGCCGACCGCTATCACCTCATCCCGCTGCCGAGCGGCGCGTACTTTCTGCGAACGCTGCCGTTCCGCATCGATCCGATGGACGTCATCGGCGTGAACGTGATCGCCATCGTGCTGTCGATCGTCGCCACGTGGTATCCCGCACACGTGGCGTCGCGGCTCGATCCGATCGCCGCGATCCGGGAGGAATGATGCGCCGCGCGATTGTGCTCGCCCTCGCGCTGCTGGCCTTCGCCTGCGCGGACCAGCGCGAGAAGGTGACTCTTGCCTTCGACGAGCACGGCAGCGTCACGATCACGACCGTCTCGCCGCTCGAGGATCACTGGAAGCACCGCTTCGATCTCGTGCAGCCGTCGTCGGAGCGGATCACGTTCGAGAAGGCGCACGGCGAAGTGGCGACGGTCGAGCACTCGGCGTTGTTCGACGTCGACAACATCCAGAAGTTCTTCGCCGACGTCGACATGACGATCCGCTTCACGCAATCCGAAGGGGTCAACGATCTGGTGATTTATCCGGCGACGAGCACACGCGCCACGCGTGACGAGCGCGAGGAGTTCCACCGGCGCGTGAACGTCGCGGCCCGGGCGCTGGTCGATTACGTCACCGCGGCGCGGCATCTCTACGGCTACCTCGATGCGCATCCGCAGCGCGCGGAGTCGGCGTTCGCGCAGATCTTCGCGGAGTCGGATGAGGTGATCGTCGCCACGACCGAGGAAGAGAAGAACCTCATCGTCGACCTGCGCGCGGCGATGATGCGCGTCTCCGAGACCGCGCCGGAGAAGGACGCGCAGCAGCGCTTCTTCAATCTCGCCGACCGGGTGAACGATCCGTTCCCCGGCATCATCACGATCCGACTGCCGAACGCGTATACGTCACTCGAAGGCTTCAAGCGGATCGACAGCACGGTGGTCCGCGCCGAGGTGACGTCGCCGGTCGAGGCGCTCACGGCGCTCGAAGGAAGATGGCTGACGCCCGATCCGCTGGCGGTAGCGTTCCGCGAAGACAAGTTCGACCCGGTGGCGATGGCGCGCGAGCCGCGGCGCGTTGCGGCTTCGGTCAGCGCGGACGAAGTGGCGACCGCGTTCATCGAGCAGATCAAGCCGAAGCAGGTGTATCGGGTGCGGTGGGTCGCGGTCAGAGAACCTTAGTCATCACCACCGCCGCCTCGCCGTCGGGGTAGTAGCGAGGCCGCATGTACGACGACGCGAAGTCGAGCTGCTTGTAGAACTCCTGCGCGCCGCGGTTCGACTTCCGCACTTCGAGCGAGATGGTCTTGATGCGGTTCGTGTGCGCGAACTCGATGCAGCGCTCCATCAGCGCCTGCGCGATCCCCTGGCGCCGCTCCATCGCCTCGACGGCGATCTTGTTCACGTGCATCTCGTCGAAGAACCACATGGCGAAGAGGTAGCCGATGACGACGTTGCCGCGGCGGGCGACGAGATTGAATCGCCCGCTCGCATACAGCTCGCTTTCGAAGAACTCCTTCCGCCACGGCGCGGGGAACGACGCCTCCTCGAGCTTGTGCACGGCGACGACGTCGCGCGCGGTGGCGAACTGGATCGAGACGCCCGGCACCTCGGGGCGCGCGCTCACGACTGCCCCTGCTTCTGCTGAAGTTTGACCTCGGCCTCCGCGAGGCGGACGTAGATCGGCGTGACGTCGCGGTAGCGCTCCGCGTCGGGCGTGTCGGCGAGCTCGCGCGCGCGGCGCGCGCATCCGACCGCGACGTTGCCGTGCTGCACGAACTCGGAGACCGGGATGACCAGTCCCGCCTTCGCCGTCAGCTCATCGCGCTCGTCCGCGGTGGCCAGCCGCGGCGCGATGACCTCGGCGTGGCGATGGAAGACCGACACGTAGAACTCGCCGCGCCCCGCGTCGTCGAAGATCGCGACGCGGCCGGGATCGGGATCGCCGAGGGCGATCGCCTCGTGGGTCGACATCGCGCAGACCGGACGTCCGAGGGCGAGCGCGAGGCCCTGGATCGTGGCGAGGCCGATGCGGACGCCGGTGAACGAGCCGGGACCGCGCGTCGTGGCGAAGAGCTCGACGTCGCGGCGATCGACGCCGGACTCGGCGAGCAGCCAGTCGATCGCCGGCAGGAGCTTCTCGTTGCGCGAGCCTTTTCCTTCGAGCGCGATCGCGCCGAGGAGCGAACGGTCGGCGAGCAGGGCGACGGAGAGGATCGGGAGCGAGGAGTCGGCGGCGAGGATCAGCATCAATTACTCAGGGCGTGACTCCGGCCGGCATCCCGAGATCGACCAGATCGATGCCGATCTCCTTCGCCACCTCGCGGGAGCGCTCATCGCGGTAGAACTCGCCGTAGTAGATCCGCTTGATGCCGGCGTTCGCGATCAGCTTGAAGCAGTTCCAGCAGGGGGAGGCGGTGGTGTAGAGCTCGGAGTCGGCGATGGAGACGCCGTTCTTGGCCGCCTGGAGGATGGCGTTGGCCTCGGCGTGGACGGTGGTGATGCAGTGGCCGTCCTCCATGATGCAGCCGGCGTCCTCGCAGTGCGGAAGGCCGCGGAGGGAGCCGTTGTAACCGGTCGAGAGGACCGTCCGGTCGCGGACGATGACGGCCCCGACATGCTTCCGGGGGCAGGTCGAGCGGGTGGCAGCCTGGTGGGCGATGCCCATGAAGTATTCGTTCCAACCAGCACGCATAAGTGGGCGGGATTGTATCAGGCGACCCGGCTGCAACTAGTTATTTGCGGCTACGGACGGAAACGTCGCGCGATCACGTCCGTTTATGGGATACCCACATATTCCCGGCCCGGAAGTGCCTGCAAATCGAGGGGTTAGGTTTATCTGGGGTGGTGCCGAAATTGGTGTATTTCACACCGATTTTTCATTGACTCGCCCGTCTCGATTCATAGAATACCCATCCACTGACCCAATCGGTTTAGACGTATCCAGTTCAATAACTCAGGAGCCAGCTAATGGACAAGCGGTATTCAACGATCATCTTTGTCCCGCACGCGCGGGCCAAGTTCCGTAAGTTGAAAGTGTCCCACCGGCTGCTCTTCTCGGTCCTCTCGGTACTCACCTCCTCCCTCTGCCTCTCGACGTTCTTCTCGATCCAGTACTTCACCTCCCTTTCCCAGACCCACGAGCTCTCCAAACTGCAGCGCGAGAACCGCGAGCTGCAGAGCGCCAACGAACAGTTCAGCAAGTCGGTCGAGTCGCTCCGCGGCCAGCTTCACACGGTGGAAGACCGGACCCGCAAACTGGCGATCATCGCCGGCATCACGACCCTCGACGAGCAGAGCCTCGGCGGCGTCGGCGGCGCGCGCAACGACGAGAACTCGAACAATCCGTATCGTGACGACGTCGACAAGATGAGCTTCCGCTCGCATCACCTGGAGCGCGACCTCTCCGTCCTCGAACAGCGCCTCGTGGCGCAGGCTCAACTGCTCTCCTCCACGCCGTCGATCGCTCCGGTCCGCGGCATCCTCACCGACGGCTTCGGCGGCCGCTCCGACCCGTTCACCGGCGAGCAGGGCACGCACAACGCGGTCGATATCTCCTCGGCGGTCGGCCAGGCAGTTCGCGCTCCCGCGGACGGCATCGTGGTCAAGGCGGAGTGGGCGAACGGCTACGGCAACGTGATCTACATCTCGCACGGCTACGGCTACTCGACGCGCTACGGACATCTGTCCGGCTACGCGGTGAAGCCGGGCGGCCATGTGAAGCGTGGCGACGTCATCGGCTACGTCGGCTCGACCGGCCGCTCGACCGGACCGCACCTGCATTACGAGGTGCGCCTCAACAACAATCCGGTCAATCCGCTCGAGTACATTCTCAACGCGTTCTAAATACAGTTGCCGGTTGCCAGTTCCCGGTTGCCGCGTGGCAACTGGAAACCGGTAACCGGCAACTTCTTTGCTCCGTCATGTTGAGGAGGACCCCGCATGGCGAAATGCGAAGTCTGCGGTAACGACTACGACAAGTCGTTCGAGCTGACGACCCACGACGGCTCCCGTCACACCTTCGACTCGTTCGAATGCGCGATCCACGCGTGCGCGCCCGTCTGCGCGCACTGCAACTGCAAGGTGGTCGGACACGGCGTCGAGGCGAACGGGAAGATTTACTGCTGTGCGAACTGCGCGCGGCACGAGGGAGAGCGCGAGATCCGCGATCGGGTCGCGTGATCAGATACGACGATCAGCGATCTGAGCGCCGAGGGTGCCCGAGCCTTGGGCTATCAGCGCTGCGGGCCGTGCCCGCCCAGCGGTAGTGCCCGATGATGGGGAACGCGTGCAGGATGTCTTCCTTCTGCGCGCCGCGGCCGATGTTGTGGATCACCAGCCTGCCGTCATCGGCCATGATGCCGATGTGGTAGAGGCCGCCGGGCAGGCTCCAGGCGACGATGTCGCCGGGCTGGAACTCGCCGCTCACCGACTTTCCGCGCCGCTTGAAGAACGTCATCAGGTTCGGCACGCGGCGGTGATCGATGTTCTTGTCGGGACCGCGCAGTCCCCAGTTCTGCGGATAGGCGGAGAAATGCGTGCGCATGTCCTCGTGCACCTCGCGCTGCAGATCGACGCCGAGCTTGCGGAAGGCGCGGATGATCACGTCGGCGCAGACGCCGCGCTGCACCGGCAAGTCGCCGCCGGGATAGCGGAGCGGCACGTACGACGGATCGTAGATCGTCGTCACGCCGACCTGCTGCGCGGCGGCGCGCGCGAGCTCGAGGTTCAGCGCGAAGAGGATCGCCGCGAGCATGGCGCTACTCGACGCGGTCTTCTTCGCCCTGCGGCAGGTCCCAGCGCTCGGTGATCCGCTCGTGCGCCAGCCAGCGCTCGCAATCGAGCGCGGCCGCGCATCCGCTGCCGGCGGCGGTGATGGCCTGGCGGTAGATGTGATCGACCACGTCGCCGCAGGCGAAGACCCCCTCGATGTTCGTCTTCGTCGAGTTCTTGTGCGGCAGGCAGATGTAGCCCTTGTCGTCGAGCTCGAGCTGCCCGGTGTACGGCGAGGTGTTCGGCGTGTGCCCGATGGCGACGAAGAGACCCTGCGTCTTCATCTCCGTCGTCTCCTCGGTGACGAGGTTGCGCACCTTGAGCGCGGTGACGCCGCCTTCCTTCGTGCCGACGACCTCGTCGACCGTCGAGTTGAAGATGAACTCGATCTTCGGATTCTTCAGCGCGCGGTCCTGCATGATCTTCGACGCGCGCATCGCTTCGCGGCGATGGATGATCGTCACCTTGCTGGCGAACTTGGTGAGGAACGTCGCCTCCTCCATCGCCGAATCGCCGCCGCCGACGACCACGATCTCCTTCCCCTTGAAGAAGAAGCCGTCGCACGTCGCGCAGTACGACACGCCGAAGCCCTGCAGCGCCTTTTCCGTCGGGATGCCGAGCTGCTTGGCCGACGCGCCGGAGGCGATGATCACCGCCTGCGCCTCGTACTCGCGCTGATCGGTGGTGATGAGGAACGGATGGGAGGTGAGATGGACCTTCTCGACGTTCTCCATCTTGAAGACGGCGCCGAAGCGCTCGGCCTGCTGGCGCATCAGATCCATCAGCTTCGGCCCGAGGATTCCCTCGGGGAAACCGGGGTAATTCTCGACGTCCGTGGTGATGGTGAGCTGGCCGCCCGGCTGGATCCCTTCGAGCACGAGTGGCACGAAATTGGCGCGGGCGAGGTAGAGGGCGGCGGTGCATCCGGCCGGGCCGGAACCGATGACGACGACGTTGTATTCAGAGGACCGTTCCATTGCGGCGCGATTGTACAGGGGCCTTCATCCCGAGCGAAGTCGAGGGATCAACGGAGGAACAGCCATGCAGCTCAAGTTCAAAGTGCACACGAAGATTCAGAAACCGATCGGCGAGGTCTTCGACGGCGTGCGCAATCCGGAAAAGCTGTCGCGCTACTTCACCACCGGCGGCGCGAGCGCCCCGCTCGACGCGAACACGACGGTGATGTGGGAGTTCGCCGATTTCCCCGGTCCCTTTCCGGTGCGGGTGAAGGAAGTGGTCGAGAACCAGTTGATCGCGTTCGAATGGGACGCCGCGGGCGAGATCGTCTGCCGCGTGGAGATCGCGTTCGAAGCGCTGAACGATCACGAGACGCTGGTCAGCATCAGCGAATCGGGCTGGCCGGAGACGGAGAAGGGACTCGAGCTCTCGTACGGCAACTGCATGGGGTGGTCGCAGATGCTGAGCGCGTTGAAGGCGTTCCTGGAGTACGGGATCAATCTGCGGCAGGGGGCGTATTAGCCCGCGAGCGCGGCAATGAACTTCTCACCGAGCAGCCGCTTCTGCCACTCGCGCATCGCCGGCACCTGATCGAGAGCGCCGACCTCGCGCGGCTCGAGCGTGGCGACGGCGATCATGACGTGGCGCGGGGCGACGACCGAGACGTCGATCCCGAGCTCCTTCGCCACCTGGTCGCGGATCCGCTTCAGCCGGTCGACGCGCGCCTCCAGCACCTTGTCGCGGAAGAACGGCCGCGACTCCTGGCGCTGCGGCAGCGCGTCCTCCGGCATCTCCAGCGCCTCCTGGACGATGCGCATGATCTCGCCGCCGAAGCGGCGGAAGTGGTACTGCGAGACCGCCTTGATCTTCGCCAGCTCCGCGGACGACTTCGGCTTCGCCTTGGCGATCTCGATGATGGCGTCGTTGCCGATGATCTTGAACGGCGGCCGGTCGGCCGCGCGCGCGAGATGATCGCGCCACACGTGCAGGCCGCGCACGATGGCCAGCGACCGGCGGTCGAATCCGCCGATCCCTTTCAATCGCCGGAACGGCTCCTCGTTCTCCTCCGACTCGCGGAAGCGCACCGCCTCGAGCCGCGAGAACTCTTCCATCGCCCACTCCCACCGCCCGCGCGCCTCGAGCTCCGCGCGCAGCACCTCGTAGAGCCGCACGAGATAGCGCGTGTCCATCGCGGCGTAATCGAGCATGTCGGGCGGCAGCGGACGCATGGCCCAGTCGGCGCGCTGATGCGCCTTGTTCAGCTTCACGCCGAAATGGCGGTCCAGCAACGCCGCGAGTCCGAACTGCTCGTACCCGAGGAGCTGCGCGCAGATCATCGTGTCGACGAGGTTCGAGATCGTGAAGTTGAAATCGCGGTTGAGGATACGGAGGTCGTAGTCGCCGCCGTGAAAGATCTTGCGGACGTCGGGATTGGCCAGGAGCTGGCCGAAGCGCGTGATGTCGATCTTCGCCAGCGGATCGACGACGAAGTCTTCCTCCCCCGCCGTGATCTGCACCAGGCACACCTTGTCGAAGTACGAGTGCAGCGAATCGGCCTCGGTGTCGACGGCGATGATCGGCTGCGCCGAAATGCGGTCGACCATCTCGTCGAATCCCTGCTGTTTCGCGATCCACTTCATTCCGCGACCACCATTCCGGGCAGACCGATGGAGACCAGCTTCTCGTTGTAGCCGTGGCGGTCGAAGGCGGCGTCGGCGGTGAGCGTCTGCAGTGCCGCCTCATCGCCGGCGAGCGCGAGCAGCAGCGCGAAATCCTCGGGGGCCGGGACGCGCAGCGTCAAATCCTCGAACGCCGTCTCGCGCGCCGCCGCCACCATCCGTCCGTACAGCGCATTGCTGGCCACGAGAACATGTACGCGGACCTCGCCCTCTTCATCCATGAAATTGAGCGGAATGAGGTCGAGCTCCTCGCTCTGCGCGATCTCCTCGCGGTCGACGCGCCAGCCGCGGTTGCTCGCCATCATCGCAATCTGATTCTTCTGCTGCGGTCCCATCACGGCGATGACGTCGATCGAGCCCGCTGCAACTTCGCCGCCGAGCCACGCGGCTCGGGCAACCGAGCCGACGTATGCGGAAGAGAGGCGCTGTCGGGTGAGGAGGTCGGCGATTGCACGCAACGCACGCGCGTGCCGGCCTCTGGCCTGGATCGGCTGCATCAGTCGCGCGATTCTACACGTGGGGCGGGTTCTCAACCCGCCCCCCTCAGGCGGGTCGGAGGACCCGCCCTACGTCCCGTACAATTTCCCCAATGTCCGCCCGCCTCCTCGAGGTCATTTCCAAGCACTGGGGTTACGACTCATTCCGGCCGCTGCAGCAGGAGGCGATGACTGCCTCGCTGGAAGGTCGCGACTCGCTCGTCGTGATGCCGACCGGCGGCGGCAAGTCCCTCTGCTACCAGGTCCCCGCACTATTGAAGGACCATCCGACCATCGTCGTCTCGCCGCTCATCTCGTTGATGAAGGACCAGGTCGACGGCCTCATCGCGTGCGGCGTCACCGCCGCGCAGATCAACAGCTCGCAGGCGTCGTACGAACATCGCGAGATCGAACAGGAACTATTGAAGGGCAAGCTCAAGCTGCTCTTCGTCTCGCCGGAACGGCTGGCGATGCCGTCGTTCCGCGAGATGCTCCGCCGCGCCGGCGCGAAGACGTTCGCCATCGACGAAGCGCACTGCATCAGCCATTGGGGCCACGACTTCCGGCCGGAGTACCGGCAGCTCAAGAACCTGCGCAACGAGTTTCCCGATGCCTCGATCCACGCCTACACCGCGACGGCGACGGCGCAGGTGCGGCGCGACATCGCCGAGCAGCTTTCATTGCGCGATCCGCTGAAGCTCGTCGGCGATTTCGACCGGCCGAACCTCACCTATCGCATTCTTCCGCGCCGCGACGAGTGGAAGCAGATCGTCGAAGTGGTCGATCGCCACAAGAACGAGGCGGGGATCGTCTACTGCACGCGGCGGCGCGACGTCGACGAACTGACGGCGAAGCTGCGCAAGTCGGGCTACGACGCGGTCGGCTATCACGCCGGGATGTCGCAGGAAGAGCGGCGCACGGCGCAGGACGCGTTCGCATCGGAAAAGACCGACCTCGTCGTCGCCACCGTGGCGTTCGGAATGGGGATCGACCGCTCGAACGTCCGCTTCATCCTGCACACCGCGATGCCGAAGTCGATCGAGCACTATCAGCAGGAGACGGGACGCGCGGGCCGCGACGGACTGGAGGCGGAGTGCGTGCTGCTCTACTCCGGTGCCGACGTCATCTTCTGGAAGCAAATGGTCGAGCGCGGCAACGACGACGGCGCGCCCGATCCGGAGTACGTGGCGACGGCGATCAAGCATCTCGTCGACATCGACCGCTACGCCTCCGGCACGGCGTGCCGCCATCGCGCGCTGGTCGAATACTTCGGCCAGCACTACACGCTCGAGTCCTGCACCGCATGCGACATCTGTCTCGGCGAGACCGAGGACGTGCCGGATGCGCTGACGGTCGCGCAGAAGATCCTGTCGTGCGTTTATCGCGTCGGGCAGTCGTGGGGCATCGGCCACGTGATCTCCGTCCTGCGCGGCGAGAAGACGGACAAGATCCGCGAGCGCTCGCACGACTCGCTGTCGACGTACGCGCTGCTCAAGGGCTGCAGCCGCAACGAAGTGCGCGACTGGATCTGGCAGCTCGTCGGGCAGGGCTACCTCGAGCAGAGCAACGGCGAGTATCCGATCCTGCGGCTCACGCCGTCCGCGCGCAACGTGCTGCGCGGCGAGGCCGAGGTGCGGCTGCGCCAGCCGATCGCGGCGTCGAAGAAGAAGGAGCGGTCGCGGCGCAGCATGATTCCGATCGAATCGTGGGAAGGGGTCGATCGCTCGCTCTTCGACGCACTGCGCACGTGGCGCCGCGCCGAGGCGGACGAGCGCAACGTCCCGCCGTACGTCATCTTCAGCGACCGGACGCTGCGCGAAGTGGCGCGCGTGCGGCCGTCGACACTGGTCGAGCTGCGCGACGTCTACGGCATCGGTGATTCGAAGCTCGAGGCGTTCGGGCGGGCTCTACTCGACGTGCTCGAAGCGGCGCAGTGATTACGCGCCCGGTGGCCTTGGATGCCGCAGATACGCCACGATGTCGGCGAGCTGACGCGCGTTCAGCGGCTGCGCAAAGTCGGCCATCGTCTTGTCGAACAGCTCCTCCGACTCACCCGTCTTGCGATTGACGATCCGCTCCGCGAGGGCGGACGGTTTGTAGCGGTCGAGCTGCTCCAGCAACGGTCCGGCGATCGAGCGCGCGCCCGGCGGCAACTGCGGATCTTCGGCGACGCGGTGGCACTCGATGCACGAGTGGTTGATGAACTCGCGCCGGCCGGCGATCGCATCGCCCTGCCAGAGCGACGTGTTGTTGACCACGACCGCGGGAGCGTGGACCTGATGCGCGCCGAAGCGGACGGTGGTCCCGCTGCAGGCGGCGAGGAAGATGAGCAGAGGTGCGATTCGTCTCATGACTCGAACGTGCGCCCGCCGCGGCAACGCAGCGGTGCCGCGTGTCACGAATGATCGTGATCGTCAGAGAAACGACAGAATCTGCTCGACGTGCCGCCACTCCGTCGCTCCGTTGCCGATGGCGACGCGGATCGCGTACTGACCGCGGAGCTTGGTGTGCGACACGAACAGCCGCCCGGTCGCGTTCATCTTCTCCATCATCTGCATCGTCGCGTCGTCTCCATCGCGCAAACGGAAAACGACAACGCTGAGCGACTGCGTCAGCAGCTCCACACCCGGCTTCTTGCGCAGCTCCTCGGCGAGCTTCGCGGCAAAGTCAACATGTTGACGGATCATCGCCTGGATGCGCTCGACGCCGTAATGCTCGAAGACGAGCCAGAGCTTGAGGGCGCGGAACCGCCGGCCGAGCTGCAGGCCGTAGTCCATGTAGTTGATCTCGGCCGTGTCGGTCGTCTTGAGGTACTCGGCGACGAGCGAGAAGGTCGCCTTCAGCACGTCCGGCTTGCGCGTGTAGAGGACGCTGCAGTCGATCGGCGTGAAGAGCCACTTGTGCGGATTGACCACGATCGAATCGGCGTACTCGATGCCGTCCCACATCCCGCGAAACTCGGGGCAGATGGTGGCCGAGCCGCCGTACGCGGAGTCGACGTGCAGCCACGCCCCTTCTCGCTGCGCGATCTCGCCGATCGCCCGCACCGGATCGATCGACGCGATGGACGTCGTGCCGGTCGTCGCCACGATCGCGCAGGGACGCGCTCCCGCGGCGCGATCGCGCGCGATGGCCCGCTCGAGTGCCTCGGGCTTCATCCGGAACTGCTCGTCGGTCTCGATCTTCACGATGCCGGTCATGCCGAAGCCGAGGGCCAGGGCGGCCTTGTCGATCGACGAATGCGCATGCTCGGAGCAGTAGACGCGCAGCGGCGGGAGGTCGCGGCCGGTCATCCCCTCGGCGCGGATGTCGAGGCCGAGGTTCTCGCGCGCCGCGGCGAGCGCGAGGTAGGAGTTGATCGACGCCGTGTCGTTGATGATGCCGAAGAGATTCGACGGCAGGCCGAGCGCATCGCGCAGCCAGGCGAGGACCACGGTCTCGAGCTCCGTCAACGCGGGCGACGTCTTCCAGAGCATCCCGTTCGCGTTCAGCGCCGCGGTGAGGAGCTCGGCGAGCACGCCGGCCTGCGAGCCGGTGATCGAGAAGTAGGCGAAGAACGACGGGTGGTTCCAGTGCGTGACCCCCGGGAGGATCTTCGACTGGAAGTCGGCGAGCAGCGCGTCGTAGTCGCGTCCCTCGCGGGACGGTGAGCTGGGGAACTGTTTCGCGATGTCGCCCGGCTGCACGCGCGAGAGGACGTCGTACGAATCGATGTTGTCGATGTAATCGGCGATCCAGTCGATGAGCTTGTGGCCCGCGGCGCGGAAGTCGGCGGAGGTGGGATCGAGCTTCATGCGGCGTAGGTTACCGGTTGCCGGTTGCCGGTTGCCAGGGAACCGGCGACTGGTAACCGGCAACTACGGGGCCACCGGCGCCGTCATCGTGCAGCCATTCGCCAGCCACGTCGCGTCGAAGTCGACGGCGTACCGGCCCTCGGCGTACATCTGCACGGTGATCCAGTTCTGACTGGGACGGGAGCGCGCGCCGTTGTCGAGCGCGATCCAGAACCAGCCGCCGCGATCGTCGCCGGTCATCGGCGGGAAGGTCGCGGCATTCGACGGCGTGGCCGACGTCGGCGGGAGGACGAGCGACGTCGTGGCGATCGCCGTCGGGTTCTCGTGCTCGTCGAAGCGGACGATGCCGCGGACGCCGAGGCCCGCGTTCTTCGCGTAATCGCACTCGTCGCTCGTCGCGGCGGTGAGGCCCTCGCGCCAGATCATGAAGTTCGTGCGGAAACCGGTCGAGCCGCCTTCGATGTAGCGCGCGGCGAAGACCGCCGGCAACGGCTGGCGGCGATCGATCCGCTTGGCGCCGGCGGGCGTGTAGCGGTCGTAGAACGTGTACGGCATCGGCACGTTCGCCGGCGCCGCAGCCGGGCCGCCCTCGGGGATCGCGCGGATGTGCACCAGCGGCGCGCCGCCCGCGTAATTGCCGGTCGATGAGTTGGGATTGATCCGCTCGTAATCGCCGGTGATCACGTTGTCGAAAAGGATCGTGTTGTTCCAGTAGCCCGGCTCCATCGGGCTGGTGAGATCGCAACTGTTGGTCACGTCGATCGTCACGTAGCCGGTCGCGTTCTGATGCGTCGTGCCGACGCGGCATTCGGTGTCGCGCTCGCCGGTGGTGAGGATGCGCTGCAGCCGGTGCACGAGCTCCGGAGTCATCGAGCCGCCGGTCCGCGCACACCGGATGTCCTGCAGATGATTCGGATTCGCGTCGCCGTCGGCGGACGCGGGTCCGGTCGGCGCGCCCGAATAGGTCACCGGGACGTAGCCGCGCGCGATCATCTCGTAGAGCGAGACTGTCTCCATGTCGTAGCCGGTGAGGAACATCGGGAACCACATCACCGGAAATCCGAGGTCGGTCCAGATCGTCACGCGGATGATCTGCGGCAGGCGTGACGTGTTGATGACCGTGAAGACCGTGTTCACCGCGTTCGGCGTCGTCGTCTGGTAGTCGACTTCGAAGTACGGGAGGAGCAGCGTCGCGGCGGCGTACGTGCCGATGTCGCAGCTCGCGTTGTTCGCGGTCACGACGTGTGCGGGGGCGACGGCCGCATACGACGACGCGGTCATCAGGAGGATCAGGAGCAATCGCTTCATTGATCCCTCCCCTGAATGACGACGGCCGTCACCGGCGCATCATTCACGCATCCGTTGCGCAACGACGTCGCGTCGTAATCGACCGCATACCGTCCCTCGGCGCTGAGCCGGACGATCAGCCAGTTCTGGCTCGGGCGCGACGTCGAGAACGGATTCCCCTGCGCGCGCGTCCCCGCCTTGTTGTCGAGGTTCATCAGCATCCAGCCGGTGACGTTGAAGCCGGTGATCGGCGGGAACATCGACGACGTCGTGGCGATGGCGGCGGACATCGGCGTGTTGCTCAGCGCCGATGATGCGAGCGCCGTCGGATTCTCACTCTCGTCGAAGCGGACCGCCGGCTCGAACGGCATCGCCTCGTTCGCGCTCGTGCAGTTCGCCGCGCCGGACGAAGCGCCCTCGCGCCAGAAAACGTAGTCGGTGTAGAACTTCGCCTTGCCGCCCTGGATGAAGCGCGCGGCGAACGAGGCGGGCAGCGGCTGGCGGCGATCGATCTTCCGCGCGCCGGACGGCGTGTAGCGATCGTAGAACGTGTAAGGAAGCGCGGTCTTGTTCGTCGGTCCGCCGCCCTCGGGGATCGCCTTGAGATGCACCAGCGGATTGCCGCCCGCGTAGTTGCCTGACTTCGTGTCGGGATCGATCCGCTCGTAGTCGCCGGTGAGTACGTTGTCGAACAGCAGCACCTGCGAGTAGTAGCTGATGTCGAGCGGCGAGAGGTTCGAGCAACTGTTCACGACGTCGACGGTGACGAAGCCGGTGGCGTTGTCGTGCTGCGAGCCGACCTTGCATCCGGTCGAGGCGCCGGTGCCGTTGGTGAGGATCGACTGCACGCTGGCCAGCACGTCTTTCGGCAGCTCGCCGCCGCTCGCGCCGCAGTTCTCGAGATTCACGATGCCCGGGTTGCCGGTCGCCGACTTCTCGCCCTGCGGCTCGAGCGACGTCGCGGTCGGGATCACGCCGAGCCCGAGGACGTCGTACATCGAGATGCCCTCGACGGCGTAGCCGGTGAGGAAGATGTTGAACCAGAGCGCGGGATAGCCCTGGTCGCTCCAGACCGTCACGCGCGCGATCTGCGGCACGCGCGAGGTGTTGATGACGGTGAAGATCGTGTTCCGCGCCTCGGAGACATGCTTCCCGATCTCGACTTCGAAGTACGGGAGGAGGAGCGTCGCGGCGGGCGAGGTACTGATGTCGCAGCTCGCGGAGTTGTCGATCGTGGCGTCGCGCAGAGGCTGCGGTCCGCGACCGACGCTTCGGCGGGGTTGGGCGAAGCCGATCGCGGCCGAAAGGGCAACAACGACAGCGAAAACGATTCGTCGTTTCATTGTCCGTCACCAGGGTTTACAGCGGGGGCTTACCGGTATGCGGTTATAGCATAGCCGCGAGGGGACGGAGCGATTTTTCTGGTGGGATTTTTACGACGCGCCGCGGCCGGAGAGGACGGCGGGGATCGTGCGCAGCAGGATCTTCAGATCGAGCAGCGGCGACCAGTTGTCGATGTACTGCAGATCGAGCTGCATCCAGCGGTCGAAGTCGACGTTGTTCCGGCCGTTGATCTGCCAGAGGCAGGTCAGCCCCGGCTTCATCGACAGCCGGCGGCGATGCCACCGGTGGTAATTCGCCACTTCCTCCGGGATCGGCGGACGCGGTCCGACGAGGCTCATGTCGCCGCGGAAGACGTTCCAGAACTGCGGAATCTCATCGAGCGAGAACTTGCGAAGAATGCGGCCGACGGCGGTCACGCGCGGATCGTCCTTCATCTTGAAGACCGGACCGGTCATCTCGTTGAGGTGCGAAACCTCGTCGCGGCGCTCGTGGGCGTCTTCGATCATCGTCCGGAACTTGTAGAGCGTGAAGATGCGGCCGTTCAGTCCGATGCGGGTCTGCTTGAAGAAGACCGAGCCGGGCGACGTCAGCTTGATGGCGATGGCGACGAGCAGGATGAGCGGCGCGGCGAGTACGAGCAGCAGCGCGGAGACCGCGATGTCGAGCAGGCGTTTGACCGCGAGCTGCGACTCGTTCGACGGCGTGGTGGTGAAGGTGATGAAGGGGATGCCCTCGAGCTCTTCGATCTCGATCCGCGCCACGCGGTTCTGGAAGAAGTTCATCGCCACGCGGGCGCGGATGCCGAGCTCCTCGCAGAAGAGGAAGATCTGCTTCATCTCGTCGAGCTTCTTGCGCGTGACCGCGAAGACGATCTCGTCGACCGGCTCGCCGACGCCCATCCCGGTCTCGAGGAGCCGGCGGAGGTCGGGAACCGAGCCGAAGACGCGGTAGCGCCCCCACCCGTTCGACAGACGGTGACCGTCGGAAACGAATCCGAGGATCTTGTAACCCCAGTATTTGTGGTCGTTGATGATGCGGGCGACGTCGAGGGCGCGGCGGCCGGTGCCGACGATCACGATGGTCCGGTAGTTCAGTCCCTTCGAGCGGACGTAGCGGGCGACGAGCCGAAGGACGATCTTCTCGGCGACGAGGAGAACGGTGGCGAGGGCGCCGAAGAGGACGAACCAGGAACGCGATAACTGCCGCAGCGGCATCAGATACGCCACGGTGGCGAGGAGGATGCTGCCGGTGATGACGACGCGGATGGTGGTCAGCGCCTCGCGCGTCAGCGGGATGGTCCGGTGGCTGTGGTAGCTGTGGTAGGTGAAGAGCAGGACCGACCAGATGATCAGGACCAGCGGGTAGATCTTGAGGTAGTCCTGGAGGGGAAAGAGTCCGGTCGGGAAATGACCGGGATCGATCAGCGGCAGGACCAGGTCGCGGAGGAAGAAGGCCGCGAAGAAAGCAACGGATGTCAATGCGATATCAACGAGATAGACGATCCTCGCGATAAAACTCGCTTTTTGTTTGAGCATCAGTTCCTTCGGTCCGGGCCTCGGCCCGGAATGTACTGCAAAACGCCGCCGTCGTGTATACGAAGCTACCTTCGCGAGCGTCTAGGCCAGGCTCAACAAAAGTTTTTCGTACGCGTCGGTGACGGCTTCCCAGCCGTACCGCTCGGCCGCCCGGCGCCGTGCTCTGCCGATTTGCGTTTGGCGCAAATCCGCGGACGCGAGCCATTCGGAAAGCGTGCCCGTAAGCGTTTGCACGGGCCGGAGATGGAAGTAACCGACGGCGTCGCCCCCCACTTCCCGGTTCTCGGGAGTGTCGTGCGCGAGGACGCAGCCGTTCGAGGCCATCGCCTCGATGAGCGCCGGGTGGGTGCCGCCGACTTCGGTGGCCTGGATGTAGAGGAGGGCGTTGCGCTGGAGGGTGCGGTAATCGGCGCCGTAGAGTGCGCCGGGAAAGAGGATCTTGTCGGATGCATGGCGGTGGAGGGCGGCGCCGAGGGCTTTGTCGTAGCGCGCCTCGCCTAACATCACGAGGGGAGTGCTGAGTGCTGGGTGCTGGGTGCTGAGTTTCTCGTATGCCTCGACTACTTCGAGCGGGTTGTTCTCGGGCTCGAAGCGGCTGACGTAGAGGATGTAGTCGTCGATGCCGAGACGCTGCAGGACATCCGTGTCTTTCTCGATGGGAAAGTCGGAGCCGTAGGCGATGACGCGCGGCTCGATTGCGTAGTTCGTCCGGTAGTAATCGGCGATCACTTCGGCATCGGCAACGACGGTCGCGAACGCGGCGGAGAACGACTCGCCGATCGTGTAGACGGCGCGCCCGAGGATGTTCCACTTGCGGCGCTTGCGCTCGATGCCGTCGACGTTGATGGCGACCGGAATGCGCGCGGCGCGCAGGAGCGGGAGGACGAACGCGTTCGCGGCGTTGCAGACGAGGACGGCGTCGAAGTCGCGGCGGAGCGCGTCGAGCGCCGAGAGCATCGCGTGGCTGACGGTCTCGAGGTACTTGTGGCCGATCGAGGGGAGGACGAGGCGGTGGATGCCTTCCCACTCCCCCGCTCCACGTTCGCGGCAATACACCGACACCTCGTGTCCTCGCGCCACCAATCTCCGCCCGAGCTCCGCGGCGAAGGTCTCGAAGCCGCCGTAATTCGGCGGGACTCCGCGCGTGCCGAGGATCGCGAGCTTCAACGGAACCACCGGGCGAGCTCGCGGTCGGAGACGCGGCGGCGGCTTTGAATCATTCGCCGCTTCGCCAGCACGCGCTTGCGGTTGCGCCAGATCCACGAGAACGCGGGCAGCGACGTGCGCTCGATGGTCAGCGTCGCGGCGATGGCGATGACGTCGCGCGCCAGCTCGAACGGCGCGTTGCGCAACGCGAGGTAGAGCCCTTCGTTCTTGAGCCGCAGGAGAAAGCGGTTCTTCACGCCGTGCATGTTGACCACCGGCGAGAGCTGTCTCCGCTTTTCAGGCGTCACGGTGCGGACGTGATGCGCGACCGCGGCCGGCACGTAGAGCGCACGCCAGCCGAAGAGGCGTCCGCGCCACGCGATGTCGGCGTCCTCGCGGTACGTGAAAAAGTCTTCGTCGAAGGCCTCGCCGTCGATGGCGACGTCGCGGAGGAACGACATGCGGTAGACGGCGGCGGCGCCGGAGACGCCGAATACTTCAGTTGGCAGGTGGTAGTTGGCGGTTGGCAGATCGCGTTTCCCCTGCTCGATGTCGAAGTGTCTGCCGGTCCGCGTCATGCGGATGCCTTTCGAATCGATCAGATTGCTGTCGGTCGCGCTGAGGAGTTTTCCCGTCGCCATGCCGAACGACTCGCCGGCCTGGTCGAGCGCTTCGATGATGCGCGAGAGATAGTCGGGCTCGAGGAACGCGTCGGGGTTGCAGAGCAGCACGAACTCGCCGCGGGCGACGGCGAGGCCCTGGTTCACGGCGGCGGCGAAACCGCGGTTCGTGTCGTTGCGGATGGTGGCGCGGTCGGCGCTGCCGTCGGTGGAGGCGTTATCGACGACGATCAGCTCGACGTCGGGCCAGCTCTGTTGTGCGATTGCGTCGAGACAGCGCGGGAGATGCTGCGCGCTGTTCCAGGTCACTAGGACGACGGATGCGGCTCGTCCCATCGGTTGAATGCTTTCTTCGCCACGTTCGCATACGCGCGCAGCGACGGCCAGCGGCCGTGGCCGTTCGCGAAGCCGGCGACCGAGGCCACGCAGCGGAGCAGCATGCCGGCGATGATCATCCAGCGCAGCCCTTCCGCCTGGCCCGGCGTGAACCACTTGCGCGCGTAGAGCCACATGTTGCGATACCAGACCTCGATGAAGCGCGCCAGGCCGACGTGCTCGAGACTCGCGCCGCCGAAGTGCCGCGCACGCGCGGCCGGGACGGCGAAGACTTCCTTCCCCGCCGCGGCGAGCCGGCGGCAGTAGTCGACGTCTTCGAACCACGCCGGTGCAAAGCGCTCGTCGAGCGGCCCGATCTCGTCGAAGACCTCGCGGCGGATGAGGAACGCCGCGGCGGCAGGCTGCTCGACGCGGATCGGATGCGTGAGGTCGGCGTCGCGGTAGCGGTAGTGCGCGGTCGTCGCGTTGCGCGGAAAGAGCTTGTCGAAGAGGAGAACTTCCGCGGCGAAGCTGCGCATCGTCGGCAGCCGGCGCAACTGGAACTCACGCTGCGAATCGCCGCTCTCGTCCTCGAGCAGCGGCGCCGCGGCCGAGGCGTGCGGGTTCTGATCGAGGAAGTTGACCAGCAGCGTGAGCGCCTTCGGCGCGAGCTCGCAGTCGGGATTGAGGAAGAAGACGAAGCGGCCGCGCGACTGCGCGAGCGCGCGGTTGGTGCCGGCGGCGAAACCGTCGTTGGCATTCGCGCGGATGACGTGCGCGTCATCGGTGATGCGCGCGATCGTCGCATCGGTCGACGCGTTGTCGTAGACCACGACCTCGTACTCGACGCCGTCGCACGCTTCCTTGATCGAGGCGAGGCAGCGCTCGATCCAGCGCTCGCTGTTCCAGGTGACGATGAGGATGGAGAGATCGACCGGCTGCGGGAGACTACGCAACACAGTGGAGCGACGGGCGCCATCACCCGCCGGCTCGTCGTCGATCATCATCGGAGTTGCTTCTGCCATTGACTCACCGCATCGACCAGCGGACGCGTGACGACTTCCCACGCGAATCGTGGCCGTATGCGCTTCAGATTCTCTACGCATGTCATGTGGAATGTGTCGTCCGTCAGCAGGCGGCGGATCGCGCTTGCAACCGCCTCCCTGTCCGACGGCGGAACGACGATGCCGAGACCTTCACGCGCCACGAGATCGGCCGCGAAGCCCCTTTCCGTCGCCACGACCGGAACTCCCGCCGCGATTGCGTCGAAGAGACGCGTGCGGATGGAGTAGTCGGCCTCCGCCGTTGGGCGGTGGAGCATGATAGCGACTTTCCCAGCGCGCAGCCACGACAATCGCTCCGCGTACGGAACCCAGTCGGCGTTCGCATCGACGAGCCCGTTTCCGCGCGCCAGCAGCTCGTCGAAACGGCTCTCGCGGCGGCGATCGACGGCATGCGGATTCGGTCTCGCGCGGCCCATGAACAGCAACCGGCAACGCAATCCTTCGCGGTTGAGCTGCAGCACCGCATCGACCGCCAGCCCCGGATCGAGCCACTCCCACACGCCGCCGCCCCACACCACGAGGTTGTCCTGCGGTTTGGAACAGGCGCGCGTCTCATCGAGATCAATCCCGAACGGCACCTCGATCCACGGCGTGTCGCTGCTCTTGAGCTGATCGTAGAACTCGCGCTGCTTCGGCGCCGCGCACATCAGCAGGTCGCCGTGCCGCAGCGCGAACATGAGGCGGAACCACTCCGCGGCGAGATGAACCCGCTGCCGCGGCGACGGCGCGTTGCCGTACAGCTCGCGCAGCTCGAGAACCTGCGGATCGAAGAGGTCGTAGACGATGCGCTGCGTGCGGCGGCGCTTGAAGAGTCCCCGCACCGGCTGGCCGATGATGACGTCGGCGTCGCGGATGTCGCCGTTGAGCGTCGTCGGGAAGTGCTTCCCGAGCTCGCGCACGAGGTACGTCGCGCGAATGCCGGGGCCGGCCATGCGTGAGCCGACGGCGTCACGCGTGATTACGACAACGTTGAACAAAGCCCCTCGATGATGCCACGCAGCGAGCTTCGTCCCCGCACCAGCAGCTTCGCGTCTTCCCACAGCAGCGACGAAATCGATCCCACACCGCGATGCAGCCGCGCGACCCAGTAGCGGTTGCGCGTGCGCAGTCGCACGGCGTCGCGCCCGAGAAGCGGCGCGGTCTGCGAGCCGCGATGCGTCGCCTTCACCAGCGGCACGGCGTGCGTCCGCCAGCCCCCTTCGTGCAGGCGCGCGCAGAGCTCGACGTCTTCGTAGTAGGCGAAGAAGCGCTCGTCGAAAACGTGATCGCCGAGGGCCGCGGCGCGATAGAGCGCGGCAGTGGCGGAGACGCCCCACGCCTTCTCGACGTGCAGGGTCTGCCGGTAGGTCCCGTCGCTGATGTCGATGCCGGCGCCGTCGAGCTTCTTCGCGTTGCGGCGGAGGATCGTCTGCACCGCGGCGATGCCCTTGTCCTGCATCGGATCGAGCACGGTCGCCAGCCAGTCTTCATCGAGCACGACGTCGTTGTTGATCAGCGCGACGAACGGCGCGGTGACCTGCTTGAACGCGGCATTCACGCCCCCCGCGAACCCGAGGTTCTCTTCGCTGCGCAACACCTCGGCATCCCTGAGCTCCACCGGCGTGCGCGAGCCGTTGTCGAAGACGATGATGCGATGCGGCGTGATGGTCTGCCGCTTGATCGAGTCGATGCAGGTGCGCAGCATCGCGCCGCCGTCGACGTCGAGGACGATGAAGTCGACGTCAGTCACGGCGATCCATCCGATCGAGGTTGATGCTGCCGTCGAGACAACGCAGCGTGACGCGTCCGGTTATTGGAAGATCGACGACGGTCATCGTGTAATTCGGCGCCTTGTCGAGATGGAACGCATGGCCGCCGAGGTCGATGACCGCGGGCTGCGTCGAGGCGTAGAAGAGGACGTAGCGTCCGCGCTTCGCCAGGAAGGAGAGCGAGTCGCCGTGTTTCATCAGCCAGCCGCCGCGGTAGATAAAGCGCGCGACCTGGTACTCGTAGGGATAGAGCTCGCCGCCGTTGTGGATGACGTGCGCGTCTTCGAATTCGATGCGGTCGCCGGGGAGGCGGCCGAAGTGGAAGAAGAGGGCGAGGAGAATCGCGGCGCAAGGCGCAAGGCGCAGGGCGCTCATGGTTGACGCGCCTTGCGACAGGCGCCACGCGCCGAGCGCAGCGACGAATGCGAGGGCTGCGACGATCGCCGCAAAATTCGGCCGGATGTAGCTCGGGAACATCCTCGAGAAATCGCTGTGCTGCATCACCGAGAGCCACTCCCCTACCGCATTCTCGCCGTTCGCGATGTGGAAGAGGCGCCAGGGCTCTGCGATGCCGTGCACGGTGATCCCGATCGTCCAGATCGCGATCGGCGCGAGCCACCACTTCGACCGCTCGTACATCGCCGCGGCGCCGAGGGCGAGGACCGGGATGAAGACGACGATGTAGCGCAGCGGCGGCGACCAGCCGCCGTGCCATTCCGATCGCGGTAGCAGCGTCACCACATAAATCAACGATGCGATCGCGCCGAGTCGAAAGCCCTCGGGCATCTTCCGCCATTGCGCGAGAGCGAAGATGCCGAGGAGGAAGAGCGGCGCCTGGAACGCGATGCCGGTCGCGCCGTCGAGGAGCAGTCCGAAGAGACCTTTGACGTACAGCATCGGCGCGACGGGAATCAGCTCGCGCCAGGTGTGCACGTTCGTCGCGCTGCCGGAGACGAGCCACACGACGAGCAGCGGCAAGAGGAGAATCGCGCCCGTTACGACGATCAGCCGGCGATTCCGTCCGCGAAGGATGACCGGCACGAGCGTCACGCCGATCAATACGAAGCGCAGCTTCAGCATGACCAGTGCGAAGAGCGCGGGGATCCAGCGTTGCGCGCGCTGCTGCCTCACACCGCGCAGCGCCTCGACGAAGCAGAACGCGGCCGGGACCTCGGGCCAGATGCGCACTGCGTAGAACGCGACCGGCGGTCCGAAGACGATCAGCGGCATCAGCGCGCGGATCGTGGCGTCGGAGATCCCTTCGTCTTCCAGCCAGCGCACCAGCGACCGCACGAGGAGCACGCCAAAGAGCGCGATGGTTGCGATCGCACCGGGGACGCCGAAGAGCGCGTAGCCCGGCACCATCAGCAGCGGCAGGAACGGCTCGTGCCGCGAGTACTGCTCGCCGTGCGGACCGGTCGGATCGCCGGGCTGCGGGACGAGATCGGGACGGCCGGTGTCGCCCTTCGCGATGTCGCGATATTGATTGCTGAGGTCGAGGTCGTGATCGTGGACGATCGACTCGGTCACCAGCAGGTAGAACGGCTCGTCGCCATCGAGGGCGCCGCGGAATTGCGTCGGGATGATGACGGCGTAGACGAGTGCGGCGGCGATGGCGAAGCGGGTTGCTTGGTTGCTGAGTTGCTGGGTTGCTGCGATCTGGATCGCGATTGTTGTGAGTTGTGCGATCGCGACGAAGACGATTGCGATGTAGGGATCGAAGTCGGTTGCGCCGACGGCTTGTGCGAAGACCCACACGCCGAGCGCGAGTGCGTAGAGCGCGAGCTCGTTGGTCAGTGCACGCGCCAGCTCGCGGCCGCGGAAGAAGACGAACGGGAGGATGGCGAGGACGATCGCGGCGGAGACGATCATTCGAACGCCTCGACCTGCAGGGTGGCTTCTTTCGGGAGCCGCGGATCGACGTCGACGCGAATCGTGCGCGTGCCGTGCGGCAGCCCGATCCGTTCGGCTCCGTCGATCCAGGCCGACCAGCCGTAGTCGCGGATGCGGCCCGCGGGATCATGCGGATAGCAGTTGCGCGAGGAGAAGAACTGCTCGCGGCGCATGAAGCCCCAGTCGGGAGCGGTGACCGGTTTGCCGTTGAGCGTGCCGAGGATCGTGCCGCATGGGAGGCGTTGCACATTGGCGCCGGAGACGATGACCGCCGTCGCATCAGCCGGCACGTCGATCGTCGTCGTGGCGCCGGGCTTCAGCGCGTATCCGAGGTATTGGCGATTGCCCTGATGCGGCGGGCGGAAGAATGCGCCCCAGCCGCGCGCCATCAGGCCGCTCCAGGGAAAGAATGCGATGACCAGCGCGACGACGACGCTGCTCCCCTTCACGCGACGGAGCTGGAACGCCGCGATGATGGCGATGACGAACAGCATCACCGCGACCTTCGCCGGCCAGGCGGGGGTGAAGAGGGCGAGGATTACCGCGAGACTCGCACCGTTCATCACGTACGCGACCGCTACCGCCCCCGCGAGGATGATCAGCTCGCGCCAGAGCACGACGTTGTGGAAGGGGATCCAGCGGAGGACGAGGACTGCGAGGAGGGTGGTGATGATGGGGGAAGTTTTTGTCGAAGCGAAGGCGATCGCCATCACGATGCCGATCGCCAGCAACCGCGTCGGCTCGTCCGGGATCACGTTCTCCACCACGATCAGCGGCAGCACGGCGATCGGCGCGTTCAGCGCGACTACCACCACCGCGAGAAACGGCAATGCGCGATCGACCGGCGTGGCGAACTGGACGGAGGCGGCGCATGCAAGCGCGGCGACGATCGCGATTACGAGTGAGCGTCTATCGGGCACTCAGCGCTGCCTGGACCGGATCGCGGACGAAATCGGGATCGAAACCCTCGAGCGTTTCGGGCGTGATGGTGGCGCGGTAGATCAGCCGCGCGTCGCCCTTTAGCCGCACGTCGTGCAGGTCGGAGCCGGCGAGGGTGAACGACACCTCGACCGTGATCCCGCTGCGCGTCAGCACGTTCACCGGCGTCCGCACTTTGCCGAACAACGCGCTCGTCGCCACCGAGGCCACGACGCCGGAGCCGCAGGCGAGGGTCTCGCCTTCGACGCCGCGCTCGTAGGTGCGCACGTCGATCGAGCCGGAGTCGCGTACCACGACGAAGTTCACGTTCGCGCCCGCCGGCGCGAGGTCGCGATGCATCCGGATCGCGCGGCCGAGCGGCTCGATCTGCTGCGTCCAGAGATCGCCGCGCAGGAAGATCACGTAATGCGGGACGCCGACGGTGATGAAGCTTCCTTCGATCCGCCGGCCGTTCACATCGAGCGGACGGCTGGCGACGAAGCCGCGCGGCGACGGCAGCGAGAGCGTCACCGAGCCTCCCTCGCTGACCTCCGCCCCGATCACCCCCGCTTCGGTCTCGATCGTCATCTTCCGCGGCGCGATCACGTTCACGAACGCGAAGCGGGCGGCGCAGCGGGTGCCGTTGGCGCAGAAGTCGGCCTGCGAGCCGTCGGAGTTGAGGTAGCGCATCCGGAACGTCGCCTTGGCGGACGTTTCGATGAGGATCAGCCCGTCTGCGCCGACCGACAAACGGCGCGTGCAGATGCGGCGTGTGAGCTCGGTCGCGTCGGTGATCCGGCCGGATCGATTGTCGATCACGACGAAGTCGTTGCCGGCACCGGCCATCTTGGCGAACGAAAGCGGATCTTGTTTTGTGGCAGCCACTTGGCCGTAGCCCCTCATCGGGAAATATTCACTCGGTGCGGCGGTTTCCCACCGGCGGTCCGTATTCTCGCATGGAGCAAGCCAGCCTGCGCGAAACGGCGGCGGCGCTCAGCCGTCGAAATCTCGGAGGTCTTTGCCTGATGAAGCCTGTTCGCCTCGCGGCCGCGCTCACGTTCGCGGCCGTTCTGCTCCTCCCCGTCGTCGCCACAGCCCAGCAAAAGAAACCCCAGGGTGAGCCCAATCGTGCCTTCGAGACGATGGACATCCGCGTCATCAACATCGACGTGGTGGTCACCGACCGCAAGGGCAACGTCATTCACGGCCTGAAGAAGAACGACTTCGAGGTGCTGGAGAACGGCGTCGCGAAGCCGGTCTCGAACTTCTACGAGGTGGCCGGAAGCAAGGCGATCAGCACCGACGAGGCAGCGGTGACCGAGCCCGCGCCGGGCGCCGCTCCCGCTCCCGCCCCGGTGGCGCAGGTCGACGAAGACCAGATGCGCCGCCGCATCATTTTCTTCATCGACAACCTCTCCATGGCGCCGTTCAACCGCAACCGCGTCTTCAAGGAGATGAAGGATTTCGTGAAGAACGTGATGCGGCCGGGCGACGAGGCGATGATCGCCACGTTCAACCGCTCGATGAAAGTGCGCGTGCCGTTCACGCGCGATCCCGTCCAGTTGATCCAGACGCTCGACATCATCGCCGGCGAGTCGGCGATGGGACCGCAGAACCGCAGCGAGCGCAAAGACATCGAGGACCGCATCCGCGACGCGCAGTCGTACGACGACGCCATCGCCACGGCGCGCACCTACGCGCAGTCGGTCGACCATGACCTCCGCCAGACCGTCGAGTCGATCAACGCGCTGATGTCGACGCTGGCCGGCGTCGAGGGCAAGAAGATCCTGGTGCTGACGTCGGAAGGCTTCCCCATGCAGCCGGGACGCGAGGCCTTCTACTTCATCGAAGACACGGCGCGCGAGCGTCCGGGCTGGGCCCAGGGCTCCACGCTGCTCGAGGGAATGACGTTCGACGCCTCGTCGCTGATCCAGTCGGTGGCGAAGACGGCGAACGCGAACGGCATCACGATGTACACCATCCACGCCGGCGGCCTCACGGTCGGCAATGAGAGCAGCGCCGAGAATTCGCGTCCGACCTCGATGATGGTGTCGAACGCCATCCAGACGAACTCCACGGAATCGATGCAGCTCATGGCCGACATGACCGGCGGCATCGCCTCGGTGCAGACGAACAATTTCGGCAAGGCCTTCGCCACCATCCAGCACGACCTCGATTCGTACTACTCGCTCGGCTACCGCGCCACGAACACCGAGCGCGTCGACCGCCAGCGCGCGCTCGAGGTGCGGCTGAAGAACAACCCCAAGAACCAGTACATCGTCCGCGCCCGCCAGTCGTTCGTCGAGAAGTCGACCTACGCCGAGATGAGCGACCGCGTCATCGCCAACCTGCTCTACGCGTCGAAGGCGAACGACATGCACGTCCTCATGCGCATGAGCCGCCCCATCCCGACCGACCAGGAGCTCTTCCGCGTGCCGGTCGAGATCCAGATCCCGATGGAGAGCATCACCCTCCTGCCGCAGGGCGAAGAAGGACTGCACGTCGGCGGCTTCGACGTCTACGTCGTCGTGGCGAACAAAGACAACGACATGTCGGACGTCGCCCGCAAGTCGAACCAGATCACCGTCCCCGCAGCCGACATGCCGAAGACGATCGGGAAGTTCTACACCTACACCCTCGAGCTGCTGATGGAGCCGGGCCTGAATCGGGTGTCGATCGGCGTGGTCGACAACATCACGAATGTGAGCGGGTTTGCGCGGGATCAGATCATTGCGCAGGACCTGAGATAAGTGCTGAGTGCTGGGTGCTGAGTGCTGTGTTCGGGCGGCTCCCAGCACGCAGCACGCAGCACCCAGCACCGGTAACCCATGCGTCTCCTCCTCACCCTCCAATACCTCGGCACCCGCTACGCCGGCTGGCAGACGCAGTCGAATGCCACCGGCGTGCAGCAGGTGATCGAGGAAGCGCTGGCAACGCTCTTCGGGTCGCCCGTCCGCATCCACGGTGCGGGACGCACAGACTCCGGCGTCCATGCCGCGGCGCAGCGCGCGCACTTCGACGCTCCCTCCACCATCCCGCCGCGCGGACTGCTCCTCGGCATCAACCAGCTCCTGCCGGCGGACATCCGCGTGACGCACGTCGAAGAGGTCGCGGACGACTTCCACGCGCGCTTCGACGCGAAGTCGAAGACGTACGCGTATCGAATCTGGAACGCCGAGGTCGCGGACGTGTTCGCGGCGGAGACGCATGCGCACGTGGCGAAGAAGCTCGATCACGTGGTCATGCGCGACGCCGCGGTGCGACTCATCGGCGAGCACGACTTTGCGATCTTCACCGTCGCTGATCCCGAGGTCAGCTCGACGATTCGGACGGTCTCCGCGATCGACCTCGTGCGCGACGGTGACGCCGTCACGCTCACCATCTCCGCGGACGGATTTCTCCGCTACATGGTCCGCCGGATCGCCGGCTCGATGATCGAGATCGGCCGTGGCAAGCTCGACCCGGCACGCCTGTTCGACGAGGCGCGCTGGACCGCTCCGTCGAAGGGTCTGACCCTCGTCGATGTGAGCTATTATCGCGGTTCGCGATGATCGACCTGCGCAAACTGGCCGAACCGGGCTCGATCGAAGAGACGCTCCTCGAAAAGATCGATCTCTCCCGGCTCCCCCGCCACGTCGCCGTGATCATGGACGGCAACGGCCGCTGGGCTAAATCGCGCAACTTCCCCCGCGTCGAAGGTCACCGCGCCGGCATCGCCTCGGTGCGCGAGATCGTCGAGACCGCGGCGCGCCTCGAGCTCGGCGTCATCACGCTCTACGCCTTCTCCGTCGAGAACTGGAAGCGCCCGCGCTACGAAGTCGCGACGCTGATGATGCTGCTCAAGGAGTACCTGCGGAAAGAGCTGCAGACGCTGATGGAGAACAACATCCGTTTCACGCCGATCGGCCGCATAGAAGGTCTCGATCCGAGCGTGCAGCGCGAGCTCCGCTACGCGCAGGAACAGACCGCGAACAACACCGGCCTCCTCTTCCAGATCGCGCTCAACTACGGCGGCCGCGCGGAGATCGTCGACACGGTCAACCGCATCATGACGATGCTGCGCGAGAAGGAGATGAGCGACGCCGTCATCGACGAGGCGTTCTTCGGCGATCACCTCTACACCGCGAACGTCGACGATCCCGACCTGCTCATCCGCACCAGCGGCGAGCTCCGCGTCTCGAACTTCCTCCTCTGGCAGATCGCCTATGCCGAGATCCACGTGACGAAGGTGCTGTGGCCCGACTTCCGGAAGCAGCACCTCTACGAAGCGATCATCGATTTCCAGTCGCGCGAGCGCCGCTACGGCGGCGTCGATCCTTCCGACCCGTCCGATTCCGAGATGTTCATCGAGAGCTCTTCCTAACGTGAAATACGCGCGAGAGCTGACCTCACTCGTCGCCGCTCCCGGCGCCATCTGGATCATCGGCTGGTCGCACGAGTACGTCTTCGACGTCACCGTCGCCCTGATCGCCGGGCTCGCGCTCTACGAGTTCCTCGTCCTCGGCGAAAAGAAGGGCTACCGCGTCCCGAAGACGATCTGCCTCGCCGTGATGCTCTTCATCGTCGCCGCCTTCGTGCTCGAGCCGATCTCCGTCGAGATGGGGGTCTTCCTCGCCCTGCTGCTCATCCCCGCGTCGTACGTGATGACCCGCGGACAGGTGCTCGACGAAGCGCTGCCGTCGAGCGCGATCGCCGTCATGGCCACGCTCTACGTCGGCATGCTCGGCGGCTCGCTGATCCGCATCCGCAAGGACTTTCCACTCGACGGACCGAAGCTCGTTTTCTTCCTGCTGATCGTGGTCTGGCTCGGCGACGCCGGCGCGTACTACGTCGGCAAGACGTTCGGCAAGCACCGCCTCTCGCCGCGCATCAGTCCGAAGAAGAGCATCGAAGGATTGATGGGCGGGATCGCGACGTCGATCATCGCCGCCATCGTCATCCACTTCACCTTCTTCCCGCGCTTCCCGCTCGTGCACGCCGTAATCGCCGGCGTGATCCTCTCGTTCGCCGGCGTGGTCGGCGACCTGGCGGAGTCGATGTGGAAGCGCTCCGCCGCCGTGAAGGACTCCGGGACGCTGATCCCGGGACACGGCGGATTCCTCGACCGCTTCGACTCGATCTTCTTCACCGCGCCGATGCTGTACGTGTATTGGGTGCTGATTCAGAACGGGTTCACGAGTTTACGGATCATGTCGGCATGAAGGCGCCCGATCATCGGACTGCGGCGGCCATGCCGCCGCCCTGCTCAACCGCGGCACCGGCGCGAAAGGGCGGCGGCATGGCCGCCGCACTCCGATGATGAAACGAATCTCCATCCTCGGCAGCACCGGCTCCGTCGGCCGCTCCACGCTCGCCGTCGTCGACGCATTTCCAGACGACCTGCGCGTGGTCGGACTCGCCGCGGGCGGCAACATCGAGCTGCTCGCCGAGCAGGTCGAGCGCTACCGCCCGGAGCTCGTCTCGGTGCGCAGCGCGGATGACGTCGGGAAACTGCGCGCCTTGGTCGATGTCGAGATCGTCTGCGGCCCCGAGGGGGCGAGCGAGATCGCGGCGCTGTCGTCGGCCGATGCGGTGATCGCGGCGATCGTCGGCGCGGCCGGCATCCCGCCGGTGCACGCCGCGCTCAAAGCCGGCAAGCGCGTCGGCATCGCGAACAAGGAAGTGCTCGTCGCCGCGGGCGACGTCATGACCCGCGCCGCGCGCGAGAACGGCGGCGAGATCCTCCCGGTCGACTCCGAGCACAACGCCGTCCATCAGGCGCTCCGTTGCGGCGTCCATCCGGAAGTGCAGCGGATCATCCTCACCGCGTCGGGCGGCCCGTTTCTCCGCCGCGACCTCTCCACCTTCGGCGACATCACCATCGAGGCCGCGCTCGCGCATCCGACGTGGAAGATGGGGAACAAGATTTCCATCGACTCCGCGACGATGATGAACAAGGGGCTCGAGGTCATCGAGGCCCATCACCTCTTCTCGCAGCCGGTCGACGCCATCGACATCCTGATTCACCCGCAGTCGATCGTGCACTCCATGGTCGAGTTCGTCGACGGCTCGATCATCGCGCAGCTCTCCACCACCGACATGAAGTTCCCGATCCAGTACGCGCTGCTCTATCCCGATCGCGTCACCGCGCCGTTCGGCCGGCTCGATCTGGCGAAGATCCGCACGCTCGATTTCTTCCCCGTCGATCCGGAGCGCTTCCCCGCGGTCGGCCTCGCCTACGCCGCGTGCCGCGCGGGCGGCTCGATGCCCGCCGTGCTCAACGCCGCGAACGAGATCGCGGTCGAGCGTTTCCTGGCGGGAGAACTTCCCTTCACCGGAATCGTAGACATGGTGAGCCGCGTGCTCGATCGGCACTCGGGTAAGGTTTCGCCGATCGACTCCGTGGACGACGCGTTGCACTGGGACGCGTGGGCCCGCAATGAAGCGCGCGGAATCGATGTTGCAGTCAGACGCTGAAAACTGAATCCATGGCCATCATCCAACGCATCCTGCAGAGCGACCCGGTCGCCTTCGTCCTCGTCCTCGGACTGCTGATCTTCTTTCACGAGGCGGGACACTTCCTCGTGGCGAAGCTTTTCCGCGTCCGCGTCCTCGTCTTCTCCTTCGGCTTCGGCAAGCGCCTCTTCGGCTTCCAGGCCGGCGGGACCGACTACCGCGTCTCGCTCATCCCGCTCGGCGGCTACGTGCGGATGGCGGGCGATAACCCCGAGGAGAACACGCCGGCCAATCCCGACGAGTTCCTGTCGAAGCCGAAGTGGCAGCGCTTCCTGATCCTCTTCGCCGGTCCGTTCATGAACATCCTCATCGCCGTCGGCGTCTTCGCCATGGTCGACATGATCGGCGTCGAGCAGCGCACGGTGTCGCCGGTCATCGGCGAAGTGACCGCGGGCGATCCCGCGCAGAAAGCGGGACTGCAGGTCGGCGACCGCATCGTCGCGGTCAACGGCGAAGCGGTCAAAGAATTCGACGATCTCCGTCTCGTCATCAGCACGCACGCCGGGACGCCGCTGCGCGTGGAGTACGTGCGCAACGGCCAGACGCTGGCCACGACGCTGACGCCGCGCCGCGAAGAGAGCGACTTCGGCCCCGTCGGCCGCGCCGGCATCCGCCCGCTCGAGGAGCCGATCATCGGCCGCGTCCTCCCCGACTCGGTGGCCGCGAAAGCGGGACTGCAGACCGGCGACCGCATCGTCGGCGTCAACGGCGCGCCGGTCCGGCAGTACTCGGAGGTCGAGACCGCGATCGTGAATTCGAAAGGCGCTCCGCTCGCCCTCGATCTCCAGCGCGGCGCCTCGACGGTGCACACCGTCCTCGGCGCGGTGCCGCTCAAAGACAACGACAGCTATCGCGGCTTCCTGCCGCCGACCACGATCCGCAAGTTCACGTTCGGCGCGGCGATCGTCGACAGCGTCGAACAGAACTGGAAGATGCTGAAGCTCGCCGGCTCGGCGCTGCGCCGCCTCTTCACCGCGCAAGGCTCGGTGAAGGAGCTGAGCGGACCGCTGCAGATCGCGCACATCTCGGGCGAGATGCTCCGCCGCGGCTGGATCGCGACCGTGCTGCTGATGTCGATGATCTCGCTGCAGCTCGGCGTGATGAACCTCCTGCCGATCCCGGTGCTCGACGGCGGTCACATCATGGTCCTGCTGATCGAAGGCGTGGTTCGCCGCGATCTGTCGATCAAGGTGAAGGAGCGGATCCAGCAGCTCGGCTTCGCGCTCCTCGCGGCGCTGATGATCGTCGTGATCTACAACGACATCCTCGGCGAGATCACGCGGCTCAAGCGAGGCTGAACGGGAGGCGCCGCATGCGCTTCCCCGTCGCCGCAAAGTACGCGTTCGCCAATGCGGGCGCGAGCGGCGGCACCGGCGGCTCGCCCATGCCGTACGGCTCCGCGCCGCCCGGCACGACGTGCACCTCGATGGCCGGCGTGTCGCGCATCCGCGCGACGTCGTAGTCGGCGAAGCTCGTCTCCTGCGCGACGCCGTCGCGGAAGGTGATCGAAGACTTCAGCGATTGCGAGAGCGCCCAGACGATCCCGCCTTCGACCTGCTGCTCGATGCCGATCGGATTCACGACCAGTCCGCAATCGACCGCCGCGACGACGCGCGTGACGCGCGCACCGCTCAACTCGACGACGTACGCGATGTGCGTCGAGCCGTCGTAGACGTTGCACGCGAAGCCCTGCGTCTTGCCCGATGCGCCCCAGCGCGCTTTCTCCGCCGCGAGCGAGATGACGCGGCGCAAGCGGCGGCGATCGATCTCCAGCTCGCCATCGCCAGTGCCGACCTTGACGACGTCGTCGCCCGCGAGGAGCTCGAGGCGGAACGCGACCGGGTCCTTCTTCACCGCATGCGCGATCTCGTCGATGAACGACTCGCGCGCGAAGATGCTGCCGGGCGCAAAGACCGCGCGCCACGGGCCGTGCTTCACCGGCAGCAGCACCGGCGCGTAACGCGTCTCGATCGCCGGAATCGCGTACGGGATGTCGTACACGCCCCAGCTCAATCCCTGGCACATCGCCGGATCGTTCAACTGTTCGATGCTCGGCGCCGGACGCCGCGCGTTGTGCGGCGAGCCGGCCTTCGTATGCGTCCATGCGACGAGGTGCCCGTCCGCATCGAGTCCGGCGCGGAGGTAATGAACGGACGCGGCCTGGAAGTAGCCGTGCTGCAGATCGTCGGCGCGCGACCAGAGCACCTGCACCGGCACGCCTGCTTTCTGCGACAGCTCCGCCGCTTCGACCGCGTAGTCGACGCCGAGCCGCCGGCCGAAGCCGCCGCCGAGGAGCGTCACGTTGACCTTCACGTGGGAGGGATCGAGCTTCAGCAGTTTCGCCACCGCGTCCTGCACGGAGTTCGGTGCCTGCGTCGGCACCCAGAGCTCGCAGCGGTCGCCGCGCACATCGGCGACGCAGTTCATCGGCTCGAGCGCCGCGTGCGCGTAGAACGGATAGTGATAGACCGCCTCGATCCGCTGCGCCGCCTGCTCCAGCGCCGATGCGCCGCCGCCGCTCGTTCGCGTGATCGTGCCGCGCGAGCGCGCCGCGTCCTCGAGCGTCTTCTCATGCGCCGTCGAATCGAACGCCGGCGGCGCCTCCCATTCGATCTGCAGCGCGTCGCGCGCCTTCAACGCGGACCATGAGTTGTCGGCGATCACGGCGACGCCCGTCGAGATGGCGAAGGCATTCGGCGCCGGCTTCCACTGCTTCACCGCGCCGCGCGCGACCGACGCGTAGCGCATCTTCGGCACGCGCACGTCGACGCCGTACTGCGCCTTGCCGCTCACGATCGCCGGTCCGTCGATCCGCTTCGTGCGACGTCCGATGATGCGGTACTCGTCGCGATTCTTGAGGCGCGGCTCTTTCGGCACGGGCAATTTCGCGGCCTCGGCGATGAGCGTTCCGTACGCCGCGCTCCGTCCGCTCGCCTGATGCACGACCGCTCCCTGGCGCGAGGCGCACGCCGCCGCCTCGACGCCCCACTTCGCGGCGGCCGCGGCGATCAGCATCTCGCGCGCGGCGGCGCCCGCGGTGCGCAGCGACGTCCAGCTTCCGCCGATGCTCCAACTCCCGCCTGTGCCGAGGCGCGGGAAGTCGGGCGAGGGGGAAGCCTGAACAATGCGGACCTTCGAGAAATCGACGTCCAGCTCGTCCGCGAGGATCATCGGCAGCGACGTGCGCACGCCCTGTCCCATCTCGGTTTTGCCGACCATCAGCACGACCGTGCCGTCGGGTTGAATCGCGATCCAGGCGTTCGGTTTGAAGGATGCGACCGCGGGCTGCGCTTCCCAATCGAAGCCGATCATCAGCGCGCCGCCGCTGAACGCGGCGATTTTCAAAAAGTCGCGGCGCGTCGTCATGACCGCACCGCCCGTTTGATCGCCTTGCGAATCCGCGGATAGGTCCCGCAGCGGCAGATCAGGTCCGACATCGCGTCGTCGATCTGCGCGTCGGTCGGCGACGGATGCTCGCGCAGCAGCGCGCACGCCGTGAGGATCATCCCCGCCTGGCAGTAGCCGCATTGCGCGACGTCTTCCTCCAGCCACGCGCGCTGGCAGGGATGGCTGTTGTCCTTCGACAGCCCTTCGATCGTGGTGAAGCGCTTGCCGCTCGCCTCTTTCGCCGTGATCTGGCACGAGCGCACCGAGGCGCCGTCGCGCAGCACCGTGCACGCGCCGCAGAGGCCCATGCCGCAGCCGAACTTCGTGCCGGTCAGGCCGATGACGTCGCGGAGGATCCAGAGCAGCGGCATCTCGTCATCGACGTCGAGCTCATGCCGCTTGCCGTTGACGCTGATCGCGTGCCGAGGCATCCGCCGATTCTCGTCCGGGCGGGGCGGCGAGTCATGGCGGATCTGTTACGAGCGCAACATCGTTTTGCGAAGAAGATCGAGCGCCCACTGCGTCGAGAACCAGCGCACGAGGTTCCGCGTCGCCGGCCAGAACATCTTCCGGTGCTCGATGACGTTCGGTCCCGCCACCGCGATGTGCACGGTGCCGACCGGCTTCGCTTCGCTCCCGCCCCCCGGCCCCGCCACGCCGGTGATGCCGACGCCCCACGTCGTACCGAAGCGCTCGCGGATTCCTTTCGCCAGCGCAATTGCCACTTCCTCCGACACCTCGCCATGCGCGCGGATGAGCTCCGGGTCGACGCCGGCGATCGCCGTCTTCGCCGCGGCGGTGTAACAGACGCCGCCTCCCATGAAGTAGCGCGACGAGCCGGCGACGTCGGTGATGCGCGACGAGAACATCCCGCCGGTGCACGACTCCGCGGCGGAGAGCGTCGCGTTGCGCGCGACGAGCATCTCGCCAACGACCGATTCGATGGTGTCGTCGTCGAAGCCGAAGAGGCGGTCGCCGAAGAGCTCGACGAGCGCCTTCTCACGTGTTGCGATCTCGTCGCGCGACGCTTCCACGAGGTGCAGCTCCACGCCGCCGGGTGACGCGAGGATGGTGACCAGCTCTCCCTTGTGCGCGTCGTAGTACGGCTTGAGATGCTCCTCCACCGCCGACTCGCCCATCCCCGCGATCTTCAGCACGCGGCGGTAGCGCGCGAGGCTCCCCATCGTCTCCGCAAGCCACGGCTGGAAGTACGTCTCGAGCATCCACTCCATCTCGTGCGGCACGCCGGGAAAGACCCAGATCTCCTTGCCCCGCGTCTCGATGTGAAAGCCGGGCGCCGTGCCACGGTCGTTGATCAGCGTCGTCTGCCCGACGAAGATCTGCGCCTGCTTCCTGTTGACCTCCGGCATCGTCCAGCCGCGCGCCGCGAACCGCTCCTGCAGCCGCGTCACGAGGTTCGGATCCTCGACCATCCGCAATCCCAGCGCCGCCGACAACGCCTCGCGCGTCAGATCATCCTCGGTCGGCCCGAGACCGCCCGTGATGATCAGCATGTCCGCATGCACCAGCGCGAACTCGATCGCCGATACAACATCTCCGAGCCGGTCGCCGACGATCGATTTCCGCACCAGCTCGACCCCGTAGTCCTCGAGCACGACCGTGATCTTCAGCGAGTTCGTATCGAGCCGCGTCGGCCCGAGCATCTCGGAGCCGATGGCGAGAATGGCGGCGGTTTTGATCATGCGGGGCAGCGTACAACCGATCACGCCAGCTCGAGATCGGTCTTTCGAAAATCGTCACCGCGGCAGAGCAGCGGCTGGCGCGCGAGGGAGGCAGTCGCGTAGGTCATGCAATCGCCGAAGTTCAGGCCGGCGGGGTGACGACCCTTGCCGAATCGCGCGAACGCGTCGATCGCCCGCTGCCAATGCCGTTCGGTGAACGGCACGATCTCGATTCCGGTCTCTTCGAAAAAGCGCAGCAGCGAGCCGGTCGCGTTCCGTTCCATGCGGCTGGTCAGCACGAGTCCCGCTTCGGCGGCGGTCGGAGCGCTGTCCGTTAGCTCAAGACATGGCAATACGACGGATTGTCGACGTTCACCAGCCGCTCTTTCCATTGCCGAGGATCCGTTCGCGCTCCTTCTTCGTGACGCGGCGACCGAGAAATTTGCGCGGGATGTTCGGCCAGATCTCCTTCTTCAGAAAATCGAGAGCGTGCTCCAGTCGGCGTTTGCCTGACTGCGCCGCGGCGACGCGATCTCTCCGCTCTTCCAGCGCCCGGACGATCGCCTCGGTCTTCGACTCACCGGTCATTCGCGCCAGCTCTTCGGCCAATTGCTCGATTTGATCGTTCGTAATGTCCATAGAATGCCACCGGAGGCCACACCATGCGGTACGCAACGATCCTCTCCCTCGCCATTCTGGCGGCCTGCTCCACTCCCTCCACCGTCGCGCCGATCGCGATTCCGCTGCAGTACAAGACGATGGCCACCATCGCCGAGTTCCCGACACTGCCGGCGTGCGCGGCGGTGTCGAAGGTCGAGGTCGTCGATGCGCGCGACGAGAAAGCGCTCGGCAAGCGCTACGTCGAAGGGAAGACGGCGGCCAATGCGGTCGCACCGGTCACGGCGGCGAGCGACGTCGCGCAGTGGGTGCAGACGGGGATCGAGGCGGCGCTCAAGCGTAGCGGCGTGACGATCGGCAACGCGAGCGCGCCGGTGCTGAAGATCACGATCGAGTCGATCAACACGGGCGAGAACGTGCTGCACCGTTCCGGATACGAGGGACGCATTCAGCTCTCCGCCGAACTGGGCGCGTCGTGCTGGAAAGGGAGCGCCGAGGGGGCCGCGGAGAATTACGGCTACGCGGGGAGCGTGGAGAACTATCAGGAGACGCTCAATCACGCGCTCGATCGCGCCGTGATCCGGCTGCTGTCGACGCCGGAGGTGAAGAAGACGATCTGCTCCTGCGGCGGCTAACTCGCCGTCGAGAGCTCCAGCTCTTCCTTCTCCTTCGCCAGCGTCTCCCACTTCGCGTACAGCAGGTCGATCATCGACTTCAGGTCGTGGTTCTGCTGCTGGATCTTCTTCATCCGTTCGCCGTCGCGGTAAATCTCCTCGGAGCAGAGGAGCAGGTCGTTCCGTTCGCGCTCGCGCTCGGCGGAGGCGATGCGTGATTCGAGGGCGGTGATCTCTTCGTTGATCTTCTTGAGGCGTTTTTTCGTTTCTTTGGAGGGCCCCTCACCCGGCCTTCGGCCACCCTCTCCCCGCTCCGCGGGGCGAGGGGCAACTGGGGCCGGCACCTCGTGCTTCACGGGCGCGGCGAGTCCGGCCTTGAAGCGCTCGACTAAATCGCTGTAGTTGCCGGCATAGACCTCGGCGGCGCCGTCCTCGACGAGGATGATGTTCTCCGCGACGCGGTCGATGAAGTAGCGGTCGTGGGAGACGACGATCAGCGCGCCGGTGTAGGCCTCCAGTGCTTCTTCCAGCGCTTCGCGGGTGTAGACGTCGAGGTGGTTCGTCGGCTCGTCGAGGAGCATCAGGTTGCCGCCAACGTACATGATCTTCGCCAGCGCGAGGCGGCCCTTCTCGCCGCCGGAGAGGTCTCGCGTTTTCTTGAAGACGTCGTCCTCGAAGAACGAGAACTGCGCGAGGTAGCTGCGCATCTCCAGCTCGGTCTTCAGGCGGTCGAGGTTCCAGATCTCGTCGATGACCACGCCGTTCGGATTGAGGTCGCCGAGGGTCTGGTCGTAGTAACCGACCTGCACGTTGTGGCCGTAGGAGACCGTGCCGCCGATCGGGCGCAGGCGGCCGGCGAAGGTCTTGAGCAGCGTCGATTTTCCGGAGCCGTTCGGTCCCATGATCGCGTAGCGCTCGCCGCGGCGGACGGTCATGGTCAAGTTGTTGACGATCGGCTTCGACTCGTAGCCGGCGGTGAGCCGGTCCGCCGTCAGCGCGATCGCCCCCGATCGCGGACCGGCGTCGAGCTTGAAGTTCGCCAGCGTCTCGTCCGTCTCCGGGCGCTCCTGCTCGTCGAGCTTCGCCAGCATCTTGCGGCGCGACTTCGCCTGCTTCGTCTTCTGGCCCGCCAGGTTGCGGCGGATGAAGTCCTGCGTCTTCTCGATGAACTCCTGCTGCCGCTCGTAGTCGGCGGCCATCTTCTCCATCCGCTCCGCGCGCAGCTCGAGGAACTTCTCGTAGTTGCCGTGGTACTCGATCAGCTTTCCGTGCGCGAGCTCGACGATCTTGCCGACGGTACGGTTGAGGAACGTCCGGTCATGCGAGATGACCATGTAGCTCCCCTTGAACGACTCGAGGAACTCCTCGAGAAACTCGATGCCCTTCAGGTCGAGATGGTTCGTCGGCTCGTCGAGCAGCAGGAGGTCGACGCGCGTCAGCAGCACACGCGCGAGCATGGCGCGATTCTGCTGCCCGCCGCTGAACTCTGCGATCGGCCGCTCGAACTCTTCCTTCCGGTCGAAGCCCAGTCCTGTCAGCACGCGCTCGACCTCGGCGTGCAGCGTGTAGCCGTCCGCATGCTCGTAGTCGTGCTGCAACTGCGAGTACTTCTCGAGCAACTTCTCGTGATCTTTCGACGGATCGGAAAGATCATGCTCGATGACGCGCATCTTCCGCTCGATCGCCAGCACCTCGGTGAACGCGGTCTCGACGTAATCGAAGAGCGTCATCCCCGGCTCTGCGTCGAGATGCTGTCCGACATGTCCGACGGTCAGTCCCGACGAGCTGAGGATCTGCCCGTGGTCCGGCTCTTCCTGCTTGAGGAGGAGGCGGAAGAGCGTCGTCTTGCCGGCGCCGTTGCGGCCGACCAGCCCGACATGCTCGCCGGGGTTGTGCTGCCAGGTCACGCCGCGCAGGATGTCGTGCGGTCCGTAGGATTTCTCGACGTTATCGAAACGGTAGAGCATAGAAAGTTCGCGATACTCTTATCGCATGCGTCTGGCAGTCAACATCGATCACATCGCAACAATTCGCGAAGCCCGCAAATCCGACGAGCCTGATCCGATCGCCGCCGCGGTGATCTGCGAGCTCGCGGGTGCGCAGGGGATCACCGTCCACCTGCGCGGCGACCGCCGGCACATCCAGGACCGCGACGTCGAGATCCTCCGCCGCGTTGTCTCCACGCATCTCAACGTGGAGATGGCGGCGACGACGGAGATGGTGCGCATCGCGCAGACGATCAAGCCGCATCGCGTGACGCTGGTCCCGGAGCGGAAGGACGAAGTGACGACCGAGGGCGGACTCGACGTCGTGCTGCACTCGGGAAACATCGAGAAGAGCGTGCGCGGGCTCCTCGACGCCGGCATCGACGTCTCGATCTTCGTCGATCCCGATCTCGAGCAGATCCGCCAGTGCAGCAAACTGCGCACGCCGCGCATCGAGATCAACACCGGCAAGTACACCGAGGCGTACACGCGCGAGTGGATGTCGGGTCAGTGGCAGAGCGAGCTAGAAAAGATCGTCACCGCCGCGCGCGCCGCGCGGAAGCTCGGCCTCGTCGTCCTGGCGGGACATGGACTGAACTACCGCAACATCGATTCGATCGCGCGCATCGACGACATCGAGGAGCTGAACATAGGGCATTCGATCGTGGCGCGCGCGTCGCTGGTGGGGCTCGATGCGGCGGTGCGGGAGATGATCGCGTTGATGCGCAATCCGCGGAAGAAGTGACTACGCCCGCAACTCGGCCAATCGCTTCCTGATCGTCTTCCGCCGCCGCGGATCGGCATGCGCTGAAAAGCGCTCCGCCTCGTACATCGCGATGAGCGGCTCGAGCTCGCGCGCGTCGTATGGATGATTCGCGCGCAGCTCGGCCAGCGCCTCCTCCATCGTCATCGCCGGACCGACGTTGATGCCGAAGCGGCGGAGGTGCGAGGCGAGCAGGTCGAACACGGGATGCCGGCGTCCGGCGATGGCGACGGCCAGCGCACCGCCCGCGACGATCAACAGGATGAACACGATGGTGCCGGGCGATTTGAGCTGCGTCAACTGATCCGACATGCGCAGCTTCACGCTGCGCATCGCGTCGCGCACGGCGGTGATCGCGTTCGCGGCCATCGCCACCTGATCGCCGAGGCCGTAGGTCAGGACGTAGCGGTCCCAGTAGTACGTCACCGACTCGCCGAGCGCGGAGACGTACGCGCGCAGGAGACCCGTCTGATCCATGCCCGGACGGAGCGTCGCCGGCGTCGGGTCGAACGTCGTCCAGCGCGTGCCGTTCCACACCTCGACCCACGCGTGCGCGTCCTCGCGGCGGATGACGAAGTAGCCGGTGAGCGGATTGAAGCGGCCGCCGTAGAAACCTCCGGCGATGCGCGCCGGCACGTCGAGCGAGCTGAGAAGCGCGACCATTCCGGCCGCGAAATACTCGCAGTGCCCGACGTGATCGTGCAGCAGGAAGCGGTCGACGGTCATGGGGTGGCCGATGGCCGCGGGATCGGCGACGTAGCGGAACTTCGTCGAGAGGTACTGCTCGATCTTCTCCGCCTGTTCCAGCGGATCGCTGCTGGTGCCGACGATCTGCCGCGCCATCGCCGTCACTTCGTCGTTGCGCGGATAGTTCACGACGTGCGGCTCGACGCTGCGCAGCGGCTCGATGTCGCGCGCCACCGAGACGTCGAGCGTCACCATATCGGTCGAGCGGCGGAGCGGCATCGTCGTCAGCGCCTCGTTCTGCGGACCTTCGAAGAGCGTCGGCAGGCCGCTGACCGCGTACGCGCCGGTCGGCAGGTAGACGCGCGTGTTGGTCAGCAGATGCTGCTGCACGGTGATGACGCGCTGCAGGCCGACCGGCCGCGCGATGCGAAAGACGCCGTCGCGCGAGCGCAGCTCGTGAAAGCGTCCGGCGCTCTGCAGCCACTGGTTGCGCGAGAAGCGGTCGTAGATCGCGCCGCGCAGGCGGATCGGCGTGAAGAACGGCGCGGCGTCGGCGCTGATCCAGACGCGCGCCACGACCGACGGATCGGGCGTGGAGCTCCGCTCGTGATTGAAGTCGATCGTGTCGGAGAGGCCGGTGCTCGCATTGGTCAGCGAGCCGCCGATCCCCTGCATCATCGGATTGCGGACGCGCGGCACGACCGGAAACAGCACCGCCGCGATGCACGCGGTGCCGGCGAGGTAGAACGTCGCCGCGCGCGACGACGGCGGCTCGGCGTACTCGTGTCCCAGCGCGGCCACGGTCTCGATGTGGCTCACGTACATGAGCTGCCGGAACATCAGGAAGGCGAACACGATGACGAACAGCAGGACGGTGATGTGCGTCGACGTCGCGATGCTGGCGACGAAGATCAGCGCGGTAGTCAGCAGGCGCTGCGCGTAGTTGCGCGTGCGCGCCGATTCGATCGGCTGATAGGTGGCGATGAAAAGCACGAGGTGCGTCGACGCGGCGATCGCGTTGCGTGAGATGAACGCGGCATCGACGATGTAGAAGCCGATGTAGAGGACCGCGATGGTCCGCATGACCGGCGCGGGGATGAGCTCCGGACTCTTCCCCATCGCCACGCGGGCGATGATTCCGGCCATCACCGCGTGGAAGGCGACCAGCGGCAGCAGGCCGACGGCATTCGTCGCGTAGAGCGGCACGGCCGCGAAGCTCGTCAGGAGGAGCGTTTCGATCTCACGCCGTGCGGGCGTCATCGTGCCTCCCGACCGAAAAGACGACGGCATTGCGCTCGTACGGAATGGCGAACGGCTCGTGAGCCGGCTCGATCAGCGCAAGCGCGCGGAAGAGCGGCGTCGCGTCCTCGGCCTTCGAATGCAGCGACACGCGCGGCAGCGAGAGGACGACCTCGAGCCCGCGCTGCATGGAGTAGTAGATGTAGGTCGCGGCGGCGCTGACGATCTCCTCGAACGCCTCGTCGTTGACGCCGCGCGGTTTGTACGGATCGAGCACCACATGCACGCTCTTCGAAGCCTCGGCTTCGGTCTGCTTGATGATCCACCGCCCGAGGCTCGCCGATTTTTTCCACGCGACATGGCGCAGCGAATCGCCGCGGACGTATTCGCGGAACGAATGAACCTCGCCGCCGGCGCCGATGCGGTTCGTCGCGATCTCCCCCTCCGCCGTCGCTTCCATCCGCCGGCGATCGCGCTCCCCTTCGAGCAGCCGCGGGTAGACGATCACTTCGCCGTGAATCCTGATCCGCCGCTTCTTCAGGAAAAAGCCGAACGGGTAACGCGTGTAGAAGTCGAGCCGATTGACCGTGACGATGCCGCGATGATCGAAGTGCAACGTGACCGGCACCTCGATCGTGCTGCGCCGCGCGACGATCGGCACGAGCACCGGATCGAGCTCGCCGCCGCAGATCACGACGTCGCGCACGTTCCAGATCCGCGAGTCGTTGTGCAGCCGCAGCATCCCGTGCGCGGGACGGCCCACCCAAGGCTGCCCGATCGCGGAGAACTCCACGCGAAGGTGCTTCAGCCCACCCTTCGACGCGATGCCGGAGAGCAGCAGGCATCCGAGGAGGAAGGTCAGTCCGATGTAGAGCGCGTTGTTGCCGGTGTTCAGCGCTGCGAAGCCGATGACGACGGTGAAGAGGACGTAGCTCGTGCCGACTTTGGTGAGCCGGACGACGCCGTCGAAGGCGAAGGGAGGGGCATTCATTTTCCTACCGCGGAACCGGAATCTCGTTGACGATCCGCTGGATGAACAACGCCTCGGGCGACCGCTCTCCGCGGCGGTCGCGCATGATGATGCGATGCGACAGCACCGGCTCGGCGAGGCGCTTGATGTCCTCGGGGACGACGAAGTCGCGGCCCTGGACCATCGCCAGCGCCTGGCACGCCTTGAAGAACGTCAGCGCGCCGCGCGTCGAGACGCCAAGGGCCACTTCGACGTGCGTGCGCGTCGTCTGCACGATCGTCATCAGGTATTCGAGCAGTGACTCGTTGACGTGGATGAGGCCGACCTGCTGCTGCAGCTCGCGCACCTCGGCCTCGTCGAGCACCGGCTCGAGGTGGTCGAGCACGTCCTGCGCGCCGCCGGAGCGGAGGAGCTTCTTCTCGTCGATCGCATTCGGATAGCCGATCGTCAGCTTCATCAGGAAGCGGTCGAGCTGCGACTCCGGCAGCGGATACGTGCCGACGTGCTCGACCGGATTCTGCGTGGCAATCACCAGGAACGGATCGGGCAGCGGCAGCCGCCGCTTCTCGATCGTGATCGTCCCCTCGTTCATCGCCTCGAGCAGCGCCGACTGCGACTTCGGCGTCGCGCGGTTGATCTCGTCGGCGAGGAGGATGTTGGTGAAGATCGGCCCGGAGACGAACTCGAACTCCTGCGCGTCCTGGTTGAAGATCGTCACGCCGACGATGTCCGCCGGCAGCAGATCGCTGGTGAACTGGATGCGCTGAAACTGGAGCGACATCGAGCGGGCGATGGCATGCGCCATCGTCGTCTTGCCCACCCCCGGCACGTCCTCGAGCAGGATGTGCCCCTTGGCCAGCAGCGCCGCGATCGCGAACTGCACGACCTCCGACTTCCCGCGGATGACCTTCTCCACGTTCGCCTGCAACGCGGCGATGCGGTCGAGCGAGCGGTTCAGCGGTATTGCTTCTCTGGCCATCGCTACTTTAGACGCTCAACTACGAAAACTGTGCCGGTGTTCCGATGAGTGCTGAGTGCTGGGTGCTAAGTGCTGGGTGCTGCCGGGCTTCCTGCTCAGCACACAGCACCCAGCACTCAGCACCAGTATTCAGCATTTGTTGTAATTCGGCCCGCCCCCACCCTCCGGCGGGACCCAGGTGATCACCTGGTAAGGGTCCATGATGTCGCACGTCTTGCAGTGGAAACAGTTGGTGAAATTGAGGAAAGGGACTTTGCCGCGGCCGTCGGCGGTCGGCTGGGGGTCGTACACGGCGGCGGGACAGAAGTGCAGGCAGGGGTTGCCGTACTCCTCGGTGCAGCGCGTGATGCAGACCTCGGTGTCGGCGATCAGCAGGTGCGCCGGCTGATTCTCCTCGTGCAGGACGCCGCCGTAGTAAACGTCGCTGACCTTGTCGAACGTGTAGGTGTTGTCGAACTTGATCTTCTCGGGCGGATGCGGATGTTCGTCGCCGAAGTAGCGCTTGATGCGCGTCATCATCTCGTGGCCGGCGTGGCCCTCGAGGCGATCCGCGAAGCCGAAGCCGCGGCCGCCCGTGACCATGCCGAGGCCGGCGTTGACCATGCCGGCGATCTGCCCGTTCTCGAACGCCTGATGGAAATTGCGCTGCGAGTAGAGCTCTTCGCGCGCCCACGACGCTTCGAACAGTCCCTCGTATTCGCGCAACTGATTCGATGAATAGTCCTCGTTGAGCAGCGCGTGGAACGCAGCCTCCGCCGCGAGCATCCCCGACTTGATGCCGAGGTGGATGCCCTTGAGCCGCGCGCCGTTGAGGTAGCCGGCGGAATCGCCCGCGATCATGAAGCCGTCGCCGTACATGCGCGGCATCGAGAAGTACCCGCCCTCGGGGATCGCCTTCGCGCCGGCCGAGATCATCTTGCCGCCCTGCAGGATCTCGCGCACCGCGGGATGCAGCTTGTAGCGCTGGAACTCGTGATGCGGATCGGTCGTCGGATTGCGGTAATCGAGTCCGACCACCAGTCCGATGTCGACGATGCGGTCCTTCATCCCGTAGATGAAGCCTCCGCCGAACGTATCCATGTCGAGCGGCCAGCCCATCGTGTGGATGACGGTGCCGGGCGCGAAGCGATCGTCGGGGAGCTGCCAGAGCTCCTTCACGCCGACCGAGTAGACCTGCGGGTTCTTGCCGGCGTGCAGATCGAACATGCCGTCGAGCTGCTTGGTGAGCGTGCCGCGCGGACCTTCCGCGAGGATCGTCACCTTCGCGCGGACGTCGACGCCCGGCTCGAAGTTCGGCTTCGCCTGGCCGTTCTTGTCGATCCCCTTGTCGCCGGTGCGGACGCCGACCACGCGTCCTTCCTCAACCAGCACGCGCGAGCCCGGAAACTCGGGGAAGAGATCGACCCCCATGTCGCCGACGATCGGCGCCATCCAGCGGACGAACTCGCCGAGGGAGACGACGTAGTTGCCGTGGTTCTGCAGGGGCGGCGGCATGATCGGCGCAGCGATCTTGAAGCTCTCGAAGAGGTACCAGAACGCGTCGCTGGTCACGGCCGATTCGACCGGACAGCCGCGCTCGAGCCAGTCAGGCATCAGCTCGGAGATGCCGCGCGGATCCATGACCGCGCCGGAGATGCCGTGCGAGCCGATCTCTTTGCCTTTTTCGAGCACCGCGATCGAGAGCCCTTCCAACTTCTTTTCGGCCGCCGATTCGTTGTGCGCCTTGATCAGCGTAGCGAGCTGATAGGCGGCGGCGAGTCCCGCCGGTCCGGCGCCGACGATGACGACGTCGACGTCCAGCGTCTCGCGTTCGATGCCCGGAAGTTCAGCCATGTTGTTCACTCCCCCTGCGAAGTCGGGCCATTGTACTTGCGCTCCGTCATCCCGAGCGTAGTCGAGGGACCTGGGTGTGTGGCGGCGCGCTGATCGTGCCGCCCGCCCGCGCAGGTCCCTCGACTACGCTCGGGATGACGGAGTAGCGGATGCTATCCTTCCTCCCGGACCGAATGTCTGAAGAGCTCCTCGCCTTGCTTCTGCTTCTGGTCTCGAGCGCGGTCACTTCGTTTCTGGCGACGATCGCGGTCAGGCACGTCGCCGACAGAATCGGCGCGCACGACCATCCCGGCGATCGCCGCGCCCACGAGAAGATCACCGCGCGCCTCGGCGGACTGGCGATCATCTTCGGCTTCGGCTTTCCCCTCCTCCTCCTGGCCGGAAACTCGCGCGCCGCGGAGCTGGCGTCGAAGAACATCTCCTACCTCTGCGCCGTCCTCGCGGCGGGCTCGATCGTGGTCGGTCTCGGCGTCTACGACGACGTCGTCGGCGCCGACGCGACGCGCAAATTCGCCGCGCAGACCGCCGCCGCGATCATCCTCGTCTCCTTCGGCTTCCACTTCGGCTCGATCTCCATCGCCGGCTACACCTTCAAGCTCGGCATCATCGGATCGCTCGCCTCGATCGTCTGGATCGTCGGGGTGATCAACGCGATGAACTTCATCGACGGCATCGATTCGCTCGCCACCGTCGTCGCGCTCACCGTCGCCGTCACCTTCGCCGTCATCGCTTTCCTCCGCCGCGACGCGTTCTCGCTGGTGATGATGACGGCGCTCGCCGGAAGCCTCATCGGCTTCTACCCGTGGAACAAACCGCCGGCGAAGATCTTCATGGGGGATACCGGCAGCCTCTTCATCGGCCTCATCCTCGCGGCGATCTCCATCGCCAAGCCGAGCAAATCACCGGTCGCGCTGATCATCGGCGGCCCGATGCTCGCACTCGCCGTCCCGGTGATCGACACGCTGATCGTGATGAAGCAGCGCTTCGAGGGGCCGGCCACGCCGCTCGTCAGGCGCATCGGCCGGATGTTCAACGCCGACCGCAAACACATCCATCACATCCTCGTGGAACGCTTCGGCAGCATCGGAAAAACGATCGTCTCGATCTGGCTGATCACGGTGCTCTTCGCGGTGTCGGCGGTGATGACGGTGGTCGATGCGCTGAAGCCGTACGGCTACGGGATCGGCATCGTGGGTTTGGTGGCGATGCTGTTCCTTCGATACACATCGGCAAGGAAACGCTGATGTGCGGAATCGCCGCACTCTTCGCATACGACGACGACGCATCTCCGATCCGCCGCGAAGAATTGGAAGCGATCAACGAGCGGATGCGGCCGCGCGGTCCCGACGCGGGCGGGACGTGGATCAGCGATGACGGCCGCGTCGGTCTCGCGTCGCGGCGTCTGGCGATCATCGATCTGAGTCCCGAGGGCGATCAGCCGCTGACCGATACGTCGGGCGAGCTCGTCATCGTCTTCAACGGCGAGATCTACAACCATCGCGAGCTGCGCGCGCGCCTGGAGCGCGGCGGCGCGCGCTTCCACTCCTCGAGCGACACGGAAGTCCTGCTGCAGCTCTACCGCGCGCACGGCGCCGACATGGTCGAGCTACTGCGCGGCATGTTCGCCTTCTGCATCTGGGACAAAACGCGCAAGCGGATGTTCGTGGCGCGCGATCCGTACGGCATCAAGCCGCTCTACTTCGCCGATGACGGACAAACGATCCGCATCGCGTCGACGGTGAAGGCGCTGCTCGCGGGCGGCGCGGTCTCGCGCACGATCGACCCCGCCGGCGTGGCCGGATTCTTCCTGACCGGCACGGTGCCGGAGCCGTTCACGATTTTCGAATCGATCCGTGCGGTGGAGGCGGGGACGGCGTTCTTCATCGACGCGGACGGCCGCGGCAAGGCGCGCGCTCACTACTCGATCGCGAAAGTCTTCCAGCGCGGCTGCTCGCAGCACGCGTTCGTGACGCTCGTCCCGCCGGCGATGCAGTTGTGCGAGTTCGTCAGCGAGTCGCTCCGCTATCACCTCGTGTCGGACGTGCCGGTCGGCGCATTCCTCTCCGCCGGCATCGATTCGACCGGCCTGGTCGCATTGGCCAAGCAGCCGATGCGCACGGTGACGATGTCGTTCGACGCGTTCGCCGGCGGCACGTCGGATGAATCGCGCATCGCCGAGCGCTTCGCCGCAGAGATGCATTGCGTGCATACGACGCGCGTCGTCACGCGTGACGAGTTCACGCGCGACCTTCCGCGCTTTTTCGACGCGATGGATCAGCCGACGATCGATGGCGTCAACACCTGGTTCGTCAGCAAGGCGACCGCGGAGCAGGGACTGAAGGTCGCGATCAGCGGCATCGGCGGCGACGAGTTGTTCGGCAGCTACCCGAGCTTCACCACGCTGCCGCGCATCGTCCGCGGGATGTCGCTGGCGCGCAAAGTCCCGGGCGGCGTGCAGGCGGCGCGCGCGGCGCTGGCGATGACGAAGCGCAGTCCGAAAGCGCCCGCGGTCACCCGCTACGGCGCGACGTGGGGCGGCGCCTACCTCGCGCAGCGCGGGCTGTACATGCCGTGGGAGTTGCCGATGCCCGCCGATGCGGCCGAAGAGGGACTGAAACGGCTGGAGTTTTTCGAGCGCGCCGAGGAGCTGCTCGAGCCCGATCCGAGCAGCGCGTTCGGACGCGTGGCGACGCTCGAGGCGACGCTCTACATGCGCAATCAACTGCTGCGCGACACCGACTGGGCGAGCATGGCCCATTCGCTCGAAGTACGGACGCCGCTCGTCGACGCGTGGCTCCTGCGCCAGCTCGCGCCGCTGCTCACGAACGAGGGCTCGGCATCGAAGCAGTACTTCGCCGACAGTCCGAAGCCGGCGCTTCCCGACTACGTGCGCAACCGGCCGAAGACCGGCTTCGTCGTGCCGCTGATCGACTGGGCGCAGCTCGAGCCCGACGGGACCGGGACGCGCATGCGGAGCTGGGCGAAGCGCGTCATGGAGACCTTTCAGTGAAGGTCCTCCTCCTCACCACCGACATTTATGGCGGCTACGGCGGCATCGCGCTCTACAACCGCGACTTCGCCGCGGCGATCGCGTCGCATCCCGACTGCGAAGAGCTGGTCGTCGTCCCCCGCATCGTACCGAACGAGCCGGAGGGCATTCCGCCGAAGGTCCGTTTCGTCGCGGAGGCGGCGCGGAACAACCTCGCGTACTTCCGCGCGATCCACGCGCTGCGGCGCGAGAAGTTCGACGTCGTCTTCTGCGGCCACATCAATCTGCTGCCGTTCGCACGGACGATCTCCAACCGGCCGGCGCTGCTCATCTACGGCATCGACGCGTGGAAACCGCGCAACCGCCGCTACAAGCCGGGCGCGGTGATCTCCATCAGCGACATCACGCTCGGACGCTACCTCTCCTGGTCGTCGTTCGGCGGCAAGACGTTCATCCTGCCGAACGCGATTCATCTCGACGACTACGCGATTGCGCCGCGCGATCCGGAGCTCGTCGCGCGCTACGGCCTGGAGGGCAAGCGCGTCCTGCTGACGGTCGGCCGCATCGTCGCGGCGGAGCGCTACAAAGGCTTCGATGAAGTCATCGAGGTGCTCGTCGATCTGCCCAAGGACGTCGTCTATCTCATCGCCGGCGGCGGCAACGATCTGCCTCGCCTGAAGAACAAGGCCGCGGCCCTCGGGCTCGCCGATCGCGTCATCTTCACCGGACTCTTCCCCGATTCCGAGAAGCCGGCGCTTTACAATCTCGCCGACGTGTACGTGATGCCGAGCCGCGGGGAGGGATTCGGGTTCGTGTTGCTGGAGGCGATGGCCTGCGGCGTGCCCGCCATCGGCAGCCGGCACGACGGCGGACGCGAAGCGCTTCGCGGCGGCGAGCTCGGCATCCTCGTCGACCCCGCCAGCTCCGCCGACATCCGCCTGGCGATCGACGAGCTCCTGGCGCGCGGCGGCAAGCAGATCCCGCCCGGCCTCGACTACTTTTCGTTTCCGAACTTCACGTCGCGCGTGCACTCCATCCTGCACGAACTAATGGATGAGCTCCGCCGATGAAACGCGCGATCATCCTCGGCGCGAGCGGTCAGGACGGCGCGTACCTCTCGCGTCTCCTGCTCGACCGCGACTACGAAGTGCACGGCACCTCGCGTGACGCCGAGATGCGCTCCTTCCACCGCCTCGAGCTCCTCGGCATCCGCGACCGCGTCACCATGCACTCGGTCTCCATGCGCGATTTCCGCGAGCTGCTGCAATTGATCAGCAGCGTCCAGCCGAACGAGATCTACAACCTAGCGGGCCAGAGCTCCGTCGCGCTGTCGTTCTCCCAGCCGATCGAGACGATGGAGTCGATCGCCACCGGCGAGCTGCTCGTGCTCGAGGCGATCCGCTACCTCCGCCTCCCGATCCGCCTTTACAACTCCGGCTCCAGCGAATGCTTCGGCGACACGCCCGACGGCTCCGCGAGCGACGAGCGGACGCCGTTCGTGCCGCGCAGTCCGTACGCGACGGCGAAGGCGACGGCGCACTGGACGACGACGAACTACCGCGAGGCGTACGGCCTCTTCGCCTGCTCCGGCATCCTCTTCAATCACGAATCGCCGTTGCGATCCGAGCGCTTCGTGACGAAGAAGGTCGCCGACGCCGCCGCCGCGATCGCCGCCGGCAAACAGAAGACGCTGCAGCTCGGCAACCTCGAGATCGCGCGCGACTGGGGCTACGCGCCGGAGTACGTCGAGGCGATGTGGCTGATGCTGCAGCGCGACGAGCCGGAGGATTTCGTCATCGCCACGGGCGAGAGTCACACGCTGCGCGAGTTCGTCGCCGCGATGTTCGCCGCCCACGGCCTCGACTGGCGCGACCACGTCGAGACGCGCCCCGAGCTGCTGCGCCCCTCGGACCTCCGCTACAGCCGCGGCAACCCGGCAAAGGCGAAGCAGATCCTCGGGTGGGAAGCCCAAACGAAGTTCGCCGAGTTGATCGTTAAGTTAAGGGTCTGACCCTTAACTTAACGCTGGCACTGTTCTTTCACGGAACGGGGCTCATGCTCCTTGCCGCGTTCGTTCTCGCCACCCTCATTCCCCTCAACGATCTCGGCCCCGCGCCGTACGCGTACGGTTACTACGGCGGCCTGTGGGAGGAGGGCTCGAACACGATCCCCGCCGATCATGCGATCGCGGGACTTCGCCGCGCGGCGCTGATTCAGCCGCTCGATGCAGACGGCAATCCGTCGCCCGACGGAAAGATCGGATTCCTCGCCGTGGGCGGGGGCGAGGCGGCGCGGATTGCGAACGCGTTTTCGTCGACGACGCGCATGCGCGCCGAGGTCGTGTTCGTCAACGCGGCGGCGCCGGGTCTCGATGCGTCGCATTGGACACGCGACATCCGCGCGACGTTGCCGCCGGGCCTCACCGACCAGCAGATCCAGGTGGCCTGGGTCGAGCTCCAGGACGACTATCCCTACTCCCCGCTGCCGATCCAGGACAGCGACGCGTATCGACTGAAATCGCTCCTCTCCGAATCGCTGCGCGCGATGAAGAAGCGCTGGCCGAATCTACAGGTCGCGTATCTGTCGAGTCCCGTGTTCGGCGGCTATGCGACGACCCAGCGCAACCCCGAGCCGTATCCCTACGAGGCCGGCCTCACCGTCCGCTGGACGATCGTCGGGCAGATCACGCTGATGCGCACCGGCTACCTCTGGGACTCGCGCATCGGCGACGTGAACTACGAGCGCGGCAGCGCGCCGTGGATCACCTGGGGCCCGTACCTCTGGGCCGACGGCACCACGCCGCGCAGCGACGGCCTGACCTGGACGCGCGACGATTTCGAGCCCGACGGCGAGACGCTCTCCGAAGCAGGGGCGCTGAAGGGCGCGGCGCTGCTGCGGTCGTTTCTGATGAGCGAGCCGACGGCGAGCTGGTTGCGCGTGTACGAACGAGTCAGACCGATTCGCGCGCGATGAAACGCCCGATCTCGATCGACGCCGTCGCTCCCGGCGACGGCGCGTTGCAGACGTGAATCGCCCGCCCGCGCCGCACGATCACGAAATCATCGGCCAGTGATCCCGACGGCGTGAGCGCCTGCGCGCGAACACCCGCGCCCGCACGCCGCAGATCGCGCTCCGCGATCGCCGGCACGAGCCGTTGCACGCTCCGCGCGAAGAGCCGCCGGCTGAGACTGCGCATCACTTCCCGCCCGCCCTCCTCCCAGTTCCGCGCCGCGAGCCGCCAGAAGCCGCCATAGCTCAAGGTGTCGAGCGTGTCGCGCACGCTGACGTCGCGCCAACGATAACCCTCGCGCTTGAACGCGAGCACGGCATTCGGTCCGGCATGCACGTGCCCCTCGATGCCGCGCGTGAGGTGCACGCCGAGGAACGGAAAATCGGGATTGGGAACGGGATAGATCAACGTGCGCACCAGCGATGCGCTCTCGCCAACGACGTCGTAGTACTCGCCGCGGAACGGCACGATGCGCACTTCCTCGGCGTGCGCGATCCGATCGGCAAACAGTCCCGCGCAGTTGATGATCGTCTTCGCCCGGAACTCGCCGCGCGTCGTCGCGATCACGTCGTCGCGGATCTCCAGCACACGGCACGACAGCTCGAGCTGGCCGCGCACCAGCGTCGCCATCGTGTCCGCCACCTGCTTGTAATCGACGACACCGGTCGACGGCACATGCAGCGCCGCGACCGCGTTCACATGCGGCTCGATCTCTCTCGCATCCTCGAGCCAGCGCGTGACCACGCCATTGCCGCGCGCGTTCTCTTCCAGCTTCCGCAGCCGCGCCACCTCGGCATCATTCGTCGCCACGATCAACTTCCCCGTGATCGCGAACGGAATCGCCTGCGCGCGGCAGAACTCCACCATCGAGCGATTCCCCTCCACCGCCATCCGCGCCTTGAGCGATCCCGGCCGGTAGTACACACCGGAGTGAATCACGCCGCTGTTGCGGCCCGTCTGATGCGTGGCAAAGGCGTTTTCTTTTTCGAAGAGGACGACCGATGCCGATTCAGGCAAGGCGAGCGCGGTGGCGAGTCCGACGATGCCGCCGCCGACGATCGCGTAGTCGTATCGCATCAGTTGACCGATCATAGCGTCGATGAAGCGACTGCTGATCACAGGGGCCGGAGGATTCATCGGCTCACGCGCCGTTCAGCCGGCGATCGATGCCGGTTACGAAGTGCACACCCTCCGGCGATCGCAGGCCGACCTGCTCGATCCCGATCAGACAGCTCGCGCACTCGACGAGATCGAGCCGACGCATCTCCTCCACTTTGCCTGGTACGTCGCGCCGAACGACTACTGGACGTCGCCGTTGAACGACGCGTGGGCGGATGCCTCCGCGCGTCTCTTCCGACTCTTCGCCGAGCGCGGCGGACGACGCATCGTCGGGATCGGCACGTCGGCCGAATACGACTCGCTGCACACGCCGTACGGCCGCGCGAAGCTGCGCGCGTACGAAGCGGCGATGAGCGCGGGCGTGCCGGCGGCGTGGGGCAGGCTCTACCTCGTCTACGGCCCGGGCGAGCCGCACCAGCGCTTCGTACCGACGATGATCCGCACGCTGCTGCAGGGCGGGAGTGCGACCTGCTCACCGGCCGACGCGCGGCGCGATTTCATCCATGTCGCCGATGCCGCCGCGGCCGCGGTCGCGGTCCTGGCCTCGGACATCGAAGGAGCGGTGAACATCGGGTCGGGCGAAGCGGCGTCGCTCCGCGAGGTGGTCTCCGTCCTGTCGAACGAGCTGGGACACGAAGAGCGGATCGCGTTCGACAGCGGCCATCCCACACCGCCGGTCGTCGCCGATGTCACGCGGCTGCGCGACGAGGTGGGATTTCGTCCGCGATTCACGCTGGCCGCGGGCATGCGCGACAGCATCGACTGGTGGCGCCGCGCGCTCAGGAACGATTGAGCGCGCCGGCGTTGCCAATCAGCCGGAACGTGTCGGCCACAGCGCGCCCGAGGCTTCCCTCGAACTGAAATCCGAGCGCCTTGAATTTTTCGCAGCGGACGTCGTACGAGAGCTGGTTCATGATCGGGTTGTCGACGAACTCCACGCGCAGATCGCGGACGTGCGGCCGGATCGCCGCGACCACTTCCCGCACCGAGAGATTCGTGGTCAGCACGTTGTAGATCGAACGATCGAAGAGCTGGCGCGCCACGATGAACGAGATCGCGCGCACGCCGTCCTCGAGATCGAGATACGGGCGGCGTTGATCGAGCGCGGCCCGCCAGACCGTGATCGGCTGACCGAAGCACGCCTGCCAGAGGAACTTGTTCACTGCCGTGTGGAAGCGCATCCCCTGCGAAATGCCGAAGATCGTGCCGAAGCGGCAGGTGATGAAGCGCAAGCCCGTTTCGCCGCCGAGCCGCGTCAGCAATCGCTCCGACGCCAGCTTCGCCTCGGCGTATGGACTCTGCGGCTTGAGCTCTTCTTCCGGGACGTCCTCGTCGACCACCTCGGCCTGCGATCCATACACGCTGGTGGTGGAGAGAAAAAACAGCGGCGCGCCGGCCGCGGCGCAGGCGCGCGCCACGCGTCCCGTGGCCTCGAAGTTGACCTGCTCGACGCGTTCGCGCTGGTCGAAACTGGCCGCCGCGTCGGTGATGGCCGCGAGGTGAATCACCGCGTCGGCTCCGGCAAAGAGCGGCTCGAGCGGCGCGGTGAGCACGTCGGCGGTCTCGAAACGAAAACGCGCCGGCGGCAGATTGAAGAGCGAGCAGTAGCGCTGGGTGGAGAGGTCGTCGATGAGGAGGAGCTCGGCCTCCGGGAAATCGACCGGCAGCGTCTGGATGAGACGCGAGCCGATGTGGCCGAGCGCGCCGGTGATGACGATCTTCATCGCAGGTATTCGCGCAGCTTGTCGGCGAAGTAGTCGCGCGTCAGTTGCAGTCCTTCGCGCAATTCGAATTTCGCCGACCAGTCGAACGCCTCGCGGATCTTGCGGTTCGTGATCACGGCATCCCCGATCTCGATCGCCTCGCGGTCGCGCGGCCATTCGACGTAGCGCAGCTTCCCGCCGATGACCTCGACGATGTTCGTGGCGATCTCGTTGATCGTGTACTGCCGGTCGGCCACGGCGAAGTAGACCTGCCCGCGGCCGGCCTCGCTCTCCGCCACGGCGACGATCGCGTCGACGACGTCGCGAACGAACGTGATCGTCCGCAACTGCCGTCCCTCGCCGAACACGGTGATCTCTTTCCCCTGCAATCCGAGGCCGATGAAGTAGTTCATGAACCCGAAGTCGGGATTCTTGATGTTCGAGCGCGGGCCGTAGACGTTCGCCAGGCGGACCACGCTGGTGTCCATCCCATAAGCGCTCCCGTAGATGAGAACGTATTTTTCCGAGGCCGACTTGTTGGCCGAATAGATGTCGACCGGGAACTCGGGATGAATCTCATCGACGGGCGAGTGGATCATCCGGCCGATCTGCGTGCTCGTCCCGATCTGCACCATGCGGCAGGAGGGATTGAAGCGGCGGATGGCCTCGAGGATGTTGATCACCCCCATGCAGTTCACCTCGATGTCGACCAGCGGCTCCTTCATCGAGTTGGGATGCGAGGTGAACGCGGCGCAGTTGAAGAGGAGGTCGTGGCCGCGGATGACGGCGCTGACGCCCTCGAAACTGCGGATGTCGTTGAGCACCACGCGCACGTCGTTCTCGATCGGCGCGATGTTGTACATGTTCCCGCCCGATCGGGGATCGAGGCAGTCGTACACCGTCACCGCGGCGCCCTGCTCCAGACAGCACATCGCCAGATTGCTGCCGATGAATCCGAGCCCTCCGGTGATGAGGACACGCTTCCCTTTCAACGTCATCCGATCAGCTCCTGCACGGCATTGATGACCTGTTCCTGCTGCTCGGGCGTCAGCTCCGGATACATCGGCAGCGACAACACCGTCGCCGCCGCGCGCTCGGTGTTCGGCAACGAGTCGTTCGTCGCGTACGCCGGCTGCTTGTGCACCGGGACCGGATAGTGAACGAGCGCGCCGATGCCGCGATCGCGCAACTGCTGTTGCAAGGCGTCGCGGCGGTCGTTGGTGATGACGTAGAGGTGATAGACGTGCTCGACCCCCTCGCGCACGACCGGCGTCGAGGTCAGCGCTTCGTCGTACCGCTTCGCGATCGTCCGGCGCCGCGTGTTGTCGTCGTCGAGATGGCGCAGCTTCACGCGCAGGATCGCGGCCTGCAGTTCGTCGAGGCGCGTGTTCCAGCCGTCGGTGCTGCTGACGTAGCGCTCGGCCCAGCCGTACTCGCGCAGGAGGCGCAGGCGCTTCGCCAGCGCGTCGTCGTTCGTCACGACAGCGCCGCCGTCGCCGATCGCGCCGAGGTTCTTGGTCGGATAGAAACTGAACGCGCCGAGGAGGCCCATCGAGCCGACGCGGCGGCCGTCGTACTTCGCGCCGTGGGCCTGCGCGCAATCCTCGAGCACGGGAACGCCGAGCTTCAGGATCGGCGCGAGGTCGGCCGGTTGTCCGTAGATGTGCACCGGCACGATCGCTTTCGTCTTCGGTGTGATCGCCGCTTCGACGAGGCGCGGATCGATCGTCCACGTCCCCGGCTCGATGTCGACGAAGACCGGCGTGGCGCCGCAGAGTCGGATCGCCGAGGCAGTGGCCACGGCCGTGTGCGCGGTGGTGATCACTTCGTCGCCCGCTCCCACTCCCATCGCCGCGAGCGCGACATGCAGCGCCTCGGTGCCCGATCCGACGCCGACCGCATGCTTCACGCCGCAGTACTGCGCGAACTCCCGCTCGAAGGCTTCGACCTCAGGCCCGAGGATGTAGCGGCCGTTGGTCAACACATTGTCGATCGCCGCGTCGATCTCCTCGCGATGCGCGAGGTATTGCTCGCGCGGATTGGAGCAGAGGATCACTCCACAACCTCCACGCGCGGCACGTAAACGATCCACTTACCCCCCGCGTCGCGGAAGGCCTGCTCCTTGGCCATGATCTCGTCGCGGTGGTTCCAGCCGAAGAGGAGCGCGTAGTCGGGATAGCGCGCGGCGAAGTCGTCGTGCGGCTTCACCGGGATGTGCGTGCCGGGGCTGAACTTCCCCTGCTTGATCGGAGTCGTGTCGCTGATGAACTCCACGAGGTCGGGCGTGATGCCGCAGTAGTTCGTGACCGTCGTGCTCTTCGAAGTCGCGGCGTAGCCGACGACGCGCTGCTTCTGTCCGCGGATCGATTGCAGCAGCGCCTGCAGTTGGTCGCGCGAGGTCTCGACGTTCGCGCGGAGGCGCTCGTAGCAGGCGGCGGTCTTCAGTCCGAGGCGGTCTTCCAGCGCTTCGACCTGGCGGACGGAGTCGCCGACCGGATAGGCGTCCTTGTGCGCGACGACGTAGCGCATCGAGCCGCCGTGCACGTGCTGCGGGATCGCTTCCACGATCTCCATGCCGTGCATGGCGAAGAGATTTCGCAGCGAGCCGACGGCGAAGTAGAACGCGTGCTCGTCGTAGATCTGGTCGTACGACGTCTTCTCCACGATGTCGCCGAGAAACGGGTCTTCGAAGATCAGCACGCCGGCCGGCTTGAGCAGCAGGCGGATCCCTTCGACCACGGAGTGCATGTACGGGATGTGGCACATCACGTTCGCGCCGAGGAACGCGTCGGCGGGGCCGTGCTCGTCGCGGATGCGGCGCGCGAGGCTCTCGTCGAAGAACTCGCTGATCGTATTCACGCCGCGGCCGCGCGCCACGTCGGCGACGTTGGCCGACGGCTCGATGCCGAGGTGCCGGATGCCGCGCTCGGCGAAGTGGCGGAGCATGATGCCGTCGTTGCTGCCGATCTCGGCGACGAACGGATCGGCGTCGGCGAGGTAACGCTCCAGCACGAAGGACGCGAAGCCGGCGAAATGCCGCTGCATCCAGGCCGAGGTCGAGGAGAAGAAGGCGTAGTTCTCGTGGAACATCCGGCCGCGATCGACCAGCTCCGTCAGTTGCACCATCGAGCACTTCGGGCAGTGCGCGACGCGGAGGTCGAAGAAGTATTCGTCCGCGAACTGCTCGGGGGTGAGGAAGCCGTTCGCGATCGGCATGCGGCCGAAGTCGAGAAACGGCTCGATGGGAGTTTCACAGATCAGGCACGCGGGCATCGCCGTCGATTCTAGCGTGGCTTAAACCCCATCGCCCTCTTCACGCGCGACAGAAACTTCCAGATCGGCGTGCGCCCGGGGATGAGCTCGCGGCGCGGGAAGTCGGCGCGCGCGATCACCGACGGCGCGATGAGCGCCGCGCGATAGAGCTCGAGCGTGCGGCGCGGCCACTGCGCATCGGAGAGGTAATGCGCGTGCGTGAGATGGATGCCGAGCTCCGCCCGGCGCCGCAACGCGCGCGGCGGCTGCTCGCGCTCGATCCACGCGCGCACCGCGGCCTCCCAGTCGCGCGAGATCCGTCCGCCGATCCGGTCGCGCTGCTCCTCGTGATAGCGGTACTGCCCGAGTTGGAGGTCGAGCTTGCGAACCGGCGCGATGGTCGCGATGCGGAGATAGAACTCGGCATCGGCGGCGTAGCTGATCTCCGCGCGCCAGCCACCCGCGCGATCGGCGGCGGCTTTGGTGAAGAACGCGGCTGGTTGCGGGATGAACATGAACTTCGCGAGATAGCCGCCGAAGTCGAACGGCGGGAGCGTCGTGCCGCCGATGTGCCGCGACGCCGCGTCGATGTACTCGACGTCGCCGTACACGAGGCCGAGCGACGGATCGGCTTCGAACGCCTTCACCGCCGCGGAGATCGCGCCGGGGAGGAACGTGTCGTCCGAGCTCTGGATCGCCTGGATGGTGCCGGTCGCGCGCGCCAGACCTTTGTTCACCGCGTCGACGACCCCTTTGTCCGGCTCCGACCACCACTGGATCGCGTCGCCGTAGCCGCGCAGCACGTCGACGGTTTCGTCCTTCGACGCACCGTCGAGCACGAGCACTTCGATGGGGCGGTAGTCCTGCGCGAGGATCGAGTCGATCGTCTCGCCGATGAATCGTCCCTGGTTGTAACTCGGGATGATGATCGAGACGAGCGGCGGCATGACTCAGCCGATGAGGCGCACTGCCTCGAGCCACCCGCGCATGTGCTGCGCGGTATCGCGCAGGAACGCGCCGCCGCCCTGATCCCAGATGAAGCCGCGGTACGCATCGCTGCGCGCTTCGAGCTCGTCGGCGAGATGCGCGTAGAGCTCCGCGTATGTCGCGCCGCTCAGTTTCGCGGACGTGAGCCATGGCAGGAGATCGTCGAGCAGCACGACGCCGGCGAGCTCGTGATAGAGGTCCTTGAAGAGATTGTGCGGCGTGCGGCGATGATCGGCGACCGGCGAGCCGATGCGGATCGCTTCGCCGCGCGCCTTCACACATGCCTGGCAGAGATAACCGCTGAGGATGTCGCCGTAGCGATCGATCGACAGCCCTCCGACGTTGAATCCCATGCGGACGTAGTAGTACGCCGCGATGGCGTCGCGCGCGATGCCGGTGTTCTGCGTGTTGATCGGCGACCAGGTCTTTTCGCCGAGGAAGCGCGGGCGCGGATCGGCGGCCGTGACGCGCGGCGCGATGGCGATGCGGCTGATGGCGTCGACGTCGGGATCGCTGAGCCAGAGTCCGGCGTTCATCGCGACGCGGGCCGTCCTCGTCGCCGCGCTCAACGCGCGCGGCGTCTTCCGCGCAAAGTACGGAAACCCTCGGGGAAAAATCTCGTCCGCCGACGACGTCGTCAGCATCGTCCCGATGTTGAACCACCCGTCGCTGCTCTCGCTCTCCTCGACCTCGCGCTCCTCTCCGACGACCGCGTGCTCGCCGACGAAGTCCGAATCATCGAGGCAGTAGTTGTCGTCGTCGATCGAGATCAGCAGCTCCGCCCCGCGATCGAGCGCCATCAGGAATCCGACGTTGCGGCGGTTGTCGGAGTCGTACGGAACGCGCTCCTTCATCGACGGAAACTTGTCGAGAAATGCCTCCTGCTCGTCGAGCGCCGGACACTCCACGCGGAACCCGCGCCCCTTCGCCTCGGCGCAAGCCTGCGCAACCGTCGGCGGCGTCTTGCGATCGATGATGACGATCAGATCGACGCTGTCGCGGCGGCCGTGACGGTCGATGTTGGCGAGATAGCCGTCGATGAAGCGCGGCTCGAAGATGGTGGTGACGACGATGGCGGTGCGCCGGTTGCTCACTCGCGGTTCAGTATAGGCGATCGATCTCGGCGAGCTCCCGCGTCACCGCTTCGACGCGATCGCGCCCGGCCGGCAGCGTTCCGGGCCATTCGCTCCAACCGTCGGGATGCCGCGCCCCGGCGCGCAGCAGGACGCGGATCCGATCGGCGATCGCCGCCCCTGCAATGCGATCGAGACGCCCCGCCGGTCCGGTCGGATGCTGCCGCACCGGTCCCTGCCTCAGCGGCAGCGCGAGCGTCGACTCGAAGATCGACAGCCAGTCGCGATGCATCCGCACGTCGGTGTCGTGGCGGACCGTCTCATGCGCCGCGCGCGACATCCGCTCGAGCAGCGCGCGATCGTGCGCCAGGCGATCGATCTGCCCCGCCGCGACGACTGCATCGCCGACCGGAAACGTGAAACCGGTCACGCCGTCGATGACGAATCCCTCCAGCGCCTGACCGCGATAGCGCGACGTCACCGGCACGACCGCGTGCTGCATCGCCTCGCAGATGACGTTCGGCGTTCCCTCCTCGGTCGAGAAGAGGAGCACGACGTCGAGCTGCGGATACGCCTCCGCATACAACCGCTCCTGCGAGGCGTAGCCGTGAAACGTCACCCGTCCCGCGAGCGCGGCTCGAAGCTCCGGCTCCGAGGGGCCGTCGCCGTAGACATGCACCTCGACCGGCGAGGCCAGCGCATTCACGAGCGGAATGAGATCGAGGACCCGCTTGATCGCCGGCTCCAGCCGCCCGACGAATCCGATGCGCAGCGGCTTCGCCGGATCGTGCTCCCGAGTCCGCGCCGCCGGCTTCACGCCGTGGCGAACGTAGTGAATCCGCTCGTGGAGATGCTCGTCGAACCAGCGCTGCATGAGCCGGTTGACCACGACCACACCGTCGACGATGGCGAAGTAATCGGCGATGTTCACGAAGAGGTCGGGATGCTGCGAGCGCACCGGCACGATCAGGCGGGCGCGCTTTTCACCGGCCAGGGCGGAAAAGACGGTACCGCTCGCAATCGGCACGACGAGATCGGGCTCGAATTCCGCGATCGCCCCGCGGACCGCCGCGATGCGCGAGCTCTCCGTCCCCGCCCGCACATCGAGAAGCAGCGGGCGGATGTGCGGATGCGCGGCGACGTAGGCGCGAGCATCGTTGAAGCGCGCGCCCCGCACGACGCCGACGCGCACGTCCCATTCCGGCTGGTTCTGCAGCCAGAGCGTGAAGTTGTGAAGCCATTGCTCCATGCCACCCCAGACGTTGTGGGTCTGCGTGACGAAGAGGACGCGCGGCATGAGGTGGAGTGTACGAGTTTCATCCCTCGTGGAGCGACAGGCGCCTCGCCTGTCGTCATGCCGTTCGCGAGATCGTCGACAGGCGAGGGCGCCTGTCGCTCCACGAAGGATGCAGCGTGCACCATCAGCGGTACATGTTCTCGATCGCCGTGCGCAGGGCGGCGAAGATGGCGGCGCGCGAGTAGCGCTCGCGAACGGTCTGCAGTCCGCGCCCGGCGAGCGAGACACGCAGCGCGGGATCGTCGATCAGAAGGCGCAGCTTCTCCAGCCACTCCTCGCCGCTGCGCGCGAGCAGCCCGTTCACGCCGTCCTGCACGAGCTCGAGGTTGTCGCCGTAGGCCTCGGAAACGGATGCCGCGCCGCCGCTCATGTAGATCAGCGTCTTGAGCGATCCGCGCGACAGCGCATCGTCTCCTTCGAACAGCGGAAACACGCCGACGTCCATCGCCAGAACCTCGCGAATCATCGCCTCCTGGTCGTACCACGGCAGCGCCGACCACCGGACGCGCTCGAAGCGCGGAACGTTGATCAGCTCCGGCGAGCCGGTACCGACGAGGCGGAGCGACCAGTTCGCACGCTCCGCCGCCAGACGCTCGAGCGGCTCCCAGATCTTGAAGAGCGCGGTGGCGGTGAGCGGCGTGCCGATCCACCCGATCGTCACTTCGCCGCCGTTCTTCCGCGCCGCGCTCGCGCGCAGCCGGTCGAAGTCCTCGACCTGCGGACAGTCAGGGACGATGAAGACGTTCGGATTCGCCGGCCGGATATGCGCGGCGGTGAGCTCGTTCGTCGTGGTGACGCCGTCGGAGAGGCGGAGCATTTCGTCGGCATCGGCCCAGCCGTGGCGCTGCAGAAACGGCAACCAGAACGCGTCGGAGACATGAAACAGCAGCTTCGGCTTGTCGAGCTTCGCAAGCCGCCGGAACATTTCGATGCGCGGCACCTTGATGACGTAAACGACGTCCGCCGCCGCGGCGCGCGCGAAGATCTCCTCGTCGTGACTGCGCTGCATGCGCGCCGCGATCGGAGGCCCGAGGCGCGTCATGCGCAGCCGTGCGGCGGCGCGCGTCACCCGCTCCTGTTTCCGGATCACTTCGGGAGCGCGAAACGCCGCGACGTCGACCTCCATCCCCGCTGCATGCATCAGCTCCACGAACTGCAGCGCGGAGACCTGCGCGCTCGGCAGTCCCGGATCGTCGATGAGGATGAGGACGCGCACGGATCACCTGTTCCCGCGTTCGAACAGCAGCGACGCCGCGTGTCCGGCGCGGAGCTCCGGCGGAAAATTCGACTGGTCGTACTCGCGCTCGAGGCGGCGCTGCAGGACGAGCCGGTAGCCGCATTCGTTCGCCGTTTTCGCGAGCACGTTCAGGTCGGTGAACCAGTACGGAACACCCGAGCCGTACACGTCGAGCTGCTCGGTTACGTACTGGCGGCCGATCATCATCGGCACCTTCTCGAGCACGACCCATGGCGCGCGCATTTCGAGAAGACGTCGCAGGAACGCGGCGTAATCGGGCCAGTACTGGATCACTCCTTTCGCGAACACGACGTCGGCCGCAAACGCAGCATCGACTTCCGTTGCGAATTCGATCTCCGTGGTGCCGGACCAGAGTCGCGCGCCATGCTCGATGACCGGAGGGAGATCGATCACGCGATAGCGCAACGCGACGTCCGTCAGCCGGCGCAACGCGGCGTACGACTGTCCGACGCCACCGCCGAAATCGATGACGCGCACGACGTCCGATCGAAGAAGTCGCACGGCCAGGGCGAGTATCTGATGATCGAGCGCGGCCTCGGGCGGCATCGGATCGCCCTGCGTCTCGCGAAGCAAGCGCTCCGCCGCCTCCGCCGCAAGCGTGCTGTTGAAGCCTTCGCCGGACGCCGGGACTTCGCCGAAACTCGCATAAACGCCGCGCCAGATCGGGGCTGGTTCAGGCTCAGCCCGGACGAATCTCTTCAGGCGATCGACGATGTGTGCCATTCGATGTTTGGCGCGAGCCGGCCCGACGTCGTGAAGCCGGGATAGGCGCGATTCACGATGCCTGTCGGCTGCACGTCGATGTTGACACGAATCGGAGCGGGCAGCAGCGTGCGCTGGTTGTGAATGGCCGCGGTCACGCGGATCTGATAGGGCCGCGGCGCGAGCAGATCGGCGGGAATGATCGCCGTCGACCGATACCGCCCTTCGCGAACCAGCGGCAGTCCGGGGTCCGACCCGTTGTGCAAGGTCTCGAAGATCAGAGTCTCTTCGAAGTCATACAGCATCACGTGCACGTGAAGGCCGGCCGAGGACTCGAGGACCTCGTAGTCGATGCTCACCTCGACCGGCCGGTCGCTCAGAACCGTCGCCGTCGGAGTGCCGTCCTGCAGAACCGCGATGTCATCCATCCGAAACACCGGATCGGGCGGCAGCTCGCGCAATTGCTCGTGAATCAGCGCGTGGTCCGGGGCCGTAGTCGTCTCCTGCAGATAGTGATTGACCACCGAGTCGCTGCTGCCGATCTCGACGACGCTTCCCCGCTTCAGCCACACCGCCTCCTGGCAGAGCCCCTTCACCGCCGGCATGTTGTGGCTGACGAAGAGCACTGTCCGGCCATGGCTGGCGACGTCGTTCATCTTGCGCAGGCACTTCGACTGGAACGCGGCGTCGCCGACGGCCAGTACTTCGTCGACCACGAGAATCTCCGGCTCGAGATGCGCGGCGACGGCGAACGCGAGACGCATGTACATGCCGCTGGAGTAGTACTTCACCGGCGTGTCGATGAATCTCTCGACCTCGGCGAAGGCGACGATCTCGTCGAAGCGCTGCCGGATCTCCACGCGAGTCATGCCGAGGATCGCGCCGTTGAGCGCGATGTTCTCGCGGCCGGTGAGCTCGGAGTGAAAGCCGGTGCCGACTTCGAGCAGGCTGGAGACGCGGCCATGCACCTCGATGCGTCCCGACGTCGGTTCGGTGATGCGGCTGAGGATCTTCAGCAGCGTCGACTTCCCCGCTCCGTTCTGCCCGATGATCCCGACCGCCTGTCCCCGTGGGACATCGAACGACACGTCGCGCAGAGCCCAGAGATCGCGCTCTTCCTCGTCCTCTTTCCGGCGGCGCGTCACGAGGCCGGTCAGCGTCTCCCGAAATGTGCGGGGATCACGCCGCGCGCCGATGCGGTAGAGCTTGGAGATGCCCTCGACCCTGACCGCACACTCACTCATCTCGTCTCACCGTCATAAGGATATCGCCGCGGCCGGAAGCGGCCTCCCGCGGAAAGAGCCGCTTCCATTTCCGGAACCATTGTTCGTATGCGTGCCACGAGATCACGGCGACGATCACGACGATCGCGGTGCTGAGCAGGAAGTAGCCGAGCGCGGCGCCGTCCGATCCCTTCGCCCGCGACACGAGGCCGGAAAACATCAGCGCGAACGCGGGCGCCAGCAAACCCTGAAAGACGTAGATCCCGTAGCTGTACTTGCCGAGCACGCGAAGCGGCCGAAGACTGAACACGCGTCCGGCCCATGACATCGCCGGCCGGGTTGCCTCGACGATGAGAGCGCCGAATGCCAGCGCGACGAGCGAGTAGATCGACGCCGATGCGATCGCTCCGCTCACCGTACGAGGGATCGAGAAGGTGCGGTTGAGACCATCGGACCAGACGAGATACGCGGTCACTACGACGGCCGCCGGGCCGATGCTCCTTCCCGCGATCTCCACCCGTCGTCTCGACACGGGCTCGGTGCTCAGTAGGGCGATGATCGCGCCGGTCGCCAGCGCGTCCAGCCGGCACGGGGTCCAGGTGAACACCGCCGCCTGCATGCTCTCGGCGACGTCGGGATGATGCAGGGCGTACAGCAGCAGCGCGATCCGGAGACCGATCGACACCAGCCCGGGCCCGGGTCGAAAAGAAGATGACCGCCGGCCACATCAGATAGAACTGCTCCTCGATGGCCAGGCTCCGGAAGTGTCCGAGATTGAGCCAGTCGCCGTTCACCCTGCCCGCGCTGAAATTGCTCACGTACGTCCAGAACACCCATTGATGACCGAGGACCTGCGCGACGGCGGGCGTCCGCAAACGGCCGATCAGCGGCAGGATGACCAGCACGGCGGCGAGCACGCCGTAGTACAGCGGGAAGATGCGCAGCACGCGCCGCATATAGAAATTGCGGAAGTAATGCGGCGTCTTTTTCGAGCTCCAGAGGATCGTCGTGATGAGGAATCCGGAAAGCACGAAGATGAGATCGACGCCGGTCCAGCCGGCATACGCGACCTTGAAGTGGAGCGCGCGAATCCCGCGATTCGGATCGGGAATCGCGAGGAAGTGAAACATCGTCACGAGCAGAACCGCGGCGCCGCGGAGGCCGTCGAGCGCTGGGATCCGTGCGTTGTCCATCCGTCAGCGACGCTTACATGACATCGGCGAAGAGACGCTCCAGGCGGCGGAAGTAGATGCTGCCCGAGGCGATCAGAATCAGAGCCACGACCGCCGCGTAGAGCAGCCCCGCCGAATCGACCGGCCGGCCGAAGATCGAGGCGCGGAATGCTTCCACGACCGCGGCCATCGGATTCAGCGACACCGCCCAGCGCCACTTCGACGGGATGAAGCTGAGCGGATAGATGATCGGCGTGGCGAACATCCAGATCTGGATCACGAACGGCACGACGTGCCGCACGTCGCGATAACGCACGATCAGCGCGCTGAGCCACGTGGAGAGGCCGAAGGCGAGCAGAAACGTGATGAGGATCAGCAGCGGGACCATGGCGAACGCGCCCGCAGCCGGCGCGGTGCTCTTCCACCACATCAGCGGCACGAGCATGAGCAGCGCGAAGGCGAAGTCGACGAGACCGGTGGCCACCGCCGCGGCGGGGACGAGGATGCGGGGAAAGTAGACCTTCGTGACGAGATTGGAGCTGCCGAGGAGACTCTGGCTGCCGTTCGCCAGCGCGTTGGCGAAAAACGTCCAGGGGAGCAGGCCGGCATAGCAGAAGAGCGGATACGGAATCCCGTCCGACGGCAGCTTCGCCACGCGGCCAAAGAAGAAGGCGAAGATGATCATCGCGAACAGCGGCTGGATCACCGCCCACGCAACGCCGAGGACGGTCTGCTTGTAGCGCACCTTCACGTCGCGCCAGACGAAGAAGTAGAGAAGCTCGCGATAACGCCACACCTCGCGCAGATCGACCGGGCGCCACGCAGGCGACGGCTCGATGACGAGGAACGGCTCGCGGTCGCTGGTCACGGGCCCGAGTTTAAACTGCCTTCGATGTCGTCGCTTCGCCAGCGCTTCGGCGCGCTCGTTTACGACGCTCCGCGATTCCTCGCCGCGATGTCACGCCGCGGCGGCTGGGTGGCGCTGCGCAATCGGAGCGAGCGTCTTTCGATCGACGCAACGACCGGCGGCGCGCGCTGCGAGTGGGTCTTCTCCAGCGACCTGCACATCGCGAACGTCTTTCCGTGGACGGGACGCGCCTTGATGCATCGCGCCCTCGGCGAATGGCCGATCGAATCGGCGCCGGCGCCGCGCGTTGCGGGCGCGCCGCGCGTCAGTTTCATCATCGGACATCGCGGCGAAGCGCGCCTGCCGCTCCTGCTCGAGACTCTCGGCAGCATCGCGGCGCAACGCGACGTGCCGGTCGAATGCATCGTCGTCGAGCAATCGTCCGCGCCGATGGCGACGCTTCCGTCCTGGGTGCGGCACGTTCACACGCCGATCGAATCCGATGCATTGCCGTACAACCGGTCGTGGGCTTTCAACGCGGGGGCGAAGGTCGCGCAATCGAAGCTGCTCGTCCTGCACGACAACGACATCCTCGTGCCCGCGGCGTACGCATCGGAGCTGGTGAAGCGGCACGGCGAGGGGAACGAGTTCATCGATCTGAAGCGCTTCCTCTTCTACCTCGACGAACAGAAGCAGCTCGAGCGCGTGTCGCAGAACCTCCTCGGCGGAAGCATCGCCGCCGATCGCGACGCCTACTTCGCCATCGGCGGCTTCGACGAGTCGTTCGTCGGCTGGGGCGGCGAAGACAACGAGCTCTGGGAGCGTGCCGCGACGCGACGCACATTCACGTTCGGCTATCTCCCGTTCGTCCATCTCTGGCACGCACCGCAACCGGAAAAACCAGCCGCCCAGGCAGGCGGTGGCGCGCAGCGGTTCGCGGAGCTCTCGCGCATTCCGGTGGAGGAGCGGATCCGTGCACTCGCCGCGCGTCAGAACCGTTCGTAGTGATCGAAGCGGCGCGCGTCGGAGCCGCGCTTGCGCAGCGCGACGGCATGCACGTTCTCGATCTGCCGGAAGAGCGCCTCGTGCTCCTGCTTCGGATCGCGATCGGTGCGCGCCAGCGGCCGCAGGCGCCGCTTGAGCTCGCGGCGAAGGCGCAGACCGGCCGGCGGCGCATCGAAGTGCAACGCCTTCACCAGCTCGTAATCGCGATTGGCGAGGATGAAGCGGACCACCGCGTTGATGGCGGGATAGCCGACGTCGTCGAAGACCACGAAGCCGCCGTCCTCGAGCATCCGGTCGACGAAAAAGAAATCGATCAGCGTGTGATCGAACGTGTGCCAGCCGTCGATGAAGCCGAAATCGAAGCGCTCTCCCGCGGCCGCGAGCCGCGGCAGCGCAAGCTGCGACGGCTCCTCGATCAGCGTGACGATCGCGTCGTATCCGGCGCGGCCGATGAGATGGATGCCGGCGCGATTCCAGCCAACGGTCTGATGCGAATCGATGCTGACCAGACGCCCACCCGGCCCGTTGCGCTGCAGCGCGTCGGCGATGCACAGCGTCGAGACGCCGAACGCCATCCCCACTTCGATCGCCCGCGTCGCCTTCGCCGCGGCGACCGCCTCGTACACCAGCTCGCACTCGTCGCGCGGGATGAACGAATTGGCGTCGACCTCACTGCCGTCCGGCAACTCGCTGCGCCGCGTGGTGAGAATGCGCTCGACGAGCGGGTGAATCGTCACGGGGCCGAGAATAGCTCACCTACAATCGTCTTCGTGAACGCGGGCCTCGTGTCGACCATCATCCCGGTCTACAACCGCGCGTCGATGCTGCGCGAGGCGGTGGCGAGCGTCATCGCGCAGACCTACCGGCCGATCGAGATCATCATCGTCGACGACGGCTCGACCGACGACACGCCGGCGGCGATCGCGGAGCTCGCGGCGAGGCATCCCGAGGTTCGCGCGCTGCGGATCGCGAACAGCGGACCGGGCGCGGCGCGCGAGGCGGGACGGCAGATCGCGCGCGGCGAATTCATCCAGCATCTCGACAGCGATGATCTGCTGCGGCCGCGCAAATTCGAATTGCTGGTCGACGCATTGAAGACGCATCCCGAGGCAGGCGTCGCGTATGGGATGACGCGCTACTGCGATCTCGCGGGAAACGAGATCGCCGCCACGTGGAAGGACCCGAATCAGAAGCAGGAGACGATGTTCCCGTCGTTCCTGCTGCATCGGTGGTGGGACACGCCGTCGCCCCTCTATCGCCGTTCGGTGACCGACGCCGCGGGTCCCTGGACCTCGCTGCGCATCGAAGAGGACTGGGAGTACGACGCGCGCGTCGCGGCCCTCGGCACGCGGCTGGCCTTCGTGCCGGAGGTGCTGGTCGACATCCGCATGCACGACGAAGGACACGATCGTGGACTGCTTCGCGATCGCGCCCGTGCTCATGAGCTGATCGCGCAGCATGCGCGCCGCGCCGGCGTGCCGGCCGAGTCGCCCGAGATGCAGCACTTCGCGCGCGACCTCTTTCACCTCGCGCGGCAATGCGGCGCCGCGGGACTGCGCGATGAAGCGCAGCGGCTGCTCGCGCTCGCGGGAGCGATCGCGCCGCGCTGGGACATGCGGATCTATGCGCTCGCGGCGCGGGTGATCGGCTGGCGAAACGCGGCCAGACTGGGCGAGCGTCTGCGATGAACGTCTCCGTCGTGATGAGCGTCTACAACGGCGCGGCAACGCTGCGCGAGACGCTCGATTCGATCCAAGCCCAGCGCGGCGTCGACTTCGAGGTGATCGTCGTCGACGACGGCTCAACCGACGGCACGGCCGAAATCCTCGACGCGGCAAAAGAGATCCGCGTCATTCATCAGGAGAATCAGGGCCTCACGCGCTCGCTCGTCACCGGCTGCCGTGCGGCGAAGGCGCCGATCATCGCCCGGCACGACTGCGGCGATCGCTCGCATCCCGATCGTCTGCGCAAACAGCTCGAGCTCATGAAAGACGACGTCGTGCTCGTCTCGTGCAGCACGCAATACGTCGGTCCCGATCGCGAGCCGCTCTACGTCGTCTCATCGGACGGCGAAGAAGTCCGGCGGAGCCTCCTGCACGACGGCGTGGACTCGATCCGCGGCCTCACGCATCATGGAACGGCGATGTTCCGCCGCGACACGTACTTCGACGCCGGCGAATACCGGCCGCAGTTCCGCTTCGCCCAGGACCTCGATCTGTGGCTGCGGATGGCGCAGCGCGGCAGGATCGCGTTCGTGCCGGAGGTGCTGTACGAGGCGCGCTTCGAGCCGAATGCGATCAGCGGCGTGCATCGCGATCAGCAGATCGAGTCGGCGCGCATCGCCCTCGCGCTGCGCGATGCTCCCGCCGATCAACACGCGGCGCTCCTGCAGCGCGCGAGCGAGATCGTTCCGGTCCGCTCGGCGAGCGCGAAGACGAATGCCGACGGCTTCTACTTCCTCGCCACCGCGCTGAAGAACGCGGGCGATCGCCGCTGGCGGCAGTACGCGTGGCGCGCCGTGCGACTCAATCCGCTGCATCTCCGGGCGTGGGGGCGCCTGCTCACCGGCCGATGAAGCGACCGCTGCGCGATCCGAACTGGCCGGCCGAGGTCGAAGAGATCTGGCGCAATGACATGCGCGAGATGTGGGACCGCGACATCGAGCGGCATTCGTACAACTCGTATCAGAACCAGCTCGATCTCTATCGCGGACTGGTGCGCAGATTCTCCGCGCAGAGCGTGCTCGACGTCGGTTGCGCGCAGGCCACGCTGGCCATGCTGCTCGCCGAGGAGGGGAAGCAGGTCACCGCGGTCGACATCCGGCAGACGTTCCTCGACTACGCGAAGACGCGCTACGAAAAAGGGGACATCCGCTTCGTGGCGGCAAACGTCTTCGACAACGCGCCGCTCGGCACATTCGATCTCGTCTTCGGCAACCAGATCATCGAGCACCTCGTCTATCCGGCCGCGTTCATGCGCACGCTGGCGCATTACGCGAAGCCGGGCGGCATCATCGTCATCACCACGCCGAATCACGACTACTTCCGCGCGGGGCTGCCGAGCTACACGGAGCTCGGCGATCCGAAGCAGCACGAGCACAAGCAATTCTCCGCCGGCGGCGGCGATCACTTCTTCGCTTACACGCCGGACGAGCTGCGTTCCGCGGCGCGCGAGGCCGAGCTCGAAGTGGTCGAGCTGTCGTGGTTCGAGACGCCGTGGATCTCGGGACATGTCTTCGTCCGCTTCATCCATCCGTTCGTGCCGGTGAAGATCCTTCGCGCGCTCGATCGATTGACGCTGCGGATCGCGCCGCGGACGTTCGCCCATCACCTCTGCATCGTGTTGCGGAGGCCGGCGTGATCCGCATCGTCTTCGGTCGCCTGCGCGCGGCATTCCTGCGGTTGCGCGGCGCGCGAATCGGAGCGAAGAGCTCGATCGCGGCGCGCGTCGTCGTGCGCAACGCCAAGCGCCTCACCCTCGGCACGCGCGTCGAGATCGAGCACGACGTCTTTCTGAAGATCATCGACGGCTCGCTGCAGGCCGGCGACTTCGCGTTCATCGGCCGCGGCTGCGAGATCGACGTCGCGCAATCGGTCACGATCGGGACGCATGCGCTGCTCGCGCCGAACGTCTTCATCACCGATCACACGCACAACCACGCCCGCGCGCAGCGGCTCGACGAACAGGGGAATCGCACCGCGCCGGTGGTGATCGGCAACGACGCCTGGATCGGCGCGCATGCGGTCGTGCTCGCGGGCGTGACGATCGGCGACGGCGCGATCGTCGGCGCGGGGGCGGTGGTGACGAAGGACGTCGCGCCGTACGCGATCGTCGCCGGCGTACCGGCGCGGGTGATCGGGTCGCGGTCATGAAGCGGCTCGCCATCGTCGCGTCGCACGTCATCCAGTATCAGGACCCGTTCTTCCGGCTGCTGGCGAAAGAACCGGACGTCGACCTCACCGTCATCTACTGCTCGAGCGCCGGCGCGGAGACGTATCGCGACGAGGACATGAAGACGACGCTGCGGTGGGACATCGATCTGCTGCAGGGCTATCACCATGTCACGCTGCGCAACTTCGGCTTCGGCGACGGCTACACGCGCCTGATCAATCCCGGCATAGTGCCGGCGATCGTACGCGGCCGCTACGACGCCGTGATCTTCTTGCTCGGCTGGGGCTCGATCAGCGCGCTCCTCGGCATCGCCGCCTGCCGCATCTCGCAGACGCCGTTCTTCCTCTACGGCGACAGCAGCTTCCCACCGCCGGCGACGTCGTTCTGCGCGAAGCTGCGCGCCGCGTTCATCCGCGGCGTGTTTCGTCTCGCGTCCGGCTTCATGACCTCCGGAGTCCTCAACGCCGAGTACTACCGCCATTACGGAGGCGACCCGAGGACGTTCTTTCTCCTGCCGTGGGCGGTCGACAACGAGCGATTCGAGCGCGCGAGCCGGATGAGTACGGAGGAACGCGATGAATTGCGCGCGCGCTACGGCATCGATCGCGATCGCGTCGTTTTCCTCTTTTCCGCGAAGCTCGTACCGCGCAAGGATCCGATGACGCTTGTCCGTGCCTACAAAGAGATGCGGCATCGCGCGGCGGTCGTGTTCATGGGCGACGGCGAGCTGCGCGCGCAGATCGAGCGGGAAGCGGTGGACGGCATCCATCTCATCGGCTTCGTCAATCAGGCGGAGATCCCGAAGCACTACGCGATGTGCGACGTCTTCGTCCTGCCGTCGCTCTACGAGCCGCGCGGCGCGGTGATCAACGAGGCGATGGCGTGCGGACTGCCGGTGATCGTCACCGACCGCTGCGGCTCGATCGGCGACATCGTCCTCGACGGCGAGAACGCGTTCATCTATCCGGCAGGTGACGCGGATGCGCTGGCGCACGAGATGGATCTCCTGGCCAGTGACGACGCGCTGCGCGAGCGCATGGCCCGCCGCTCGCGCGAGATCATCGCCACCTGGGATTTCGCGCGCGGCGTCGAAGGCGTGAAAGCGATGCTGAACCGATGATCACCATCGCCATCCCGACGTACAACCGCGGCGTGATTCTCGTCGAGACGATCGAGCGGCTGCTCGCGCTCACGCCGCCCGCGGACGAGCTCGTGATCGTCGATCAGACGAAGTCGTATCCGCCGGAGCTCGAGGCGAAGCTGCAATCGTTTCCCATCCGCTGGATCCGCCTGCCGGAGCCGTCGATCCCGCATGCGATGAATGTCGCGCTGCGCGAGGCCTCGCATCCGATCGTGCTCTTCATCGACGACGACGTGATCCCGTCGCCGACACTGGTCGAGGAGCACCGCCGCGCGCACGACGGCAACCGATGGGCCGTGGTCGGGCAGGTGCTCCAGCCGGGACAGACGCCGCAGCACTTCGACGAAGCGCAACTGCATCGCGGCGCGTTGCGCGATCTCGCTTTCCGCTTCAATCACGACGAGCCGTGCGACGTCGAGAACGTCATGGCCGGCAACCTCTCCGTCGACCGCGAGCAGGCGCTCTCCATCGGCGGCTTCGACGAGCGCTTCACCGGAGCCGCGTATCGCTTCGAGACCGATTTCGCGCGGCGCGTGATCGCCGCCGGAGGCCGCATCCGCTACGAGCCGCGCGCCTCGCTGCATCACCTGCAGGCGCCGGCGGGCGGCGTCCGCGCGCACGGCGATCCGCGCCGCACGGCCGCACCCGCGCACTCCGTCGGCGACTACTACTTCGCACTGCGGCACGTGCCGTCGTTCCGCCGTTACGCGTTGCAGCGCTTCCGGCAGAACGTCTTCACGCGCTACACCCTGGCTCATCCATATCTGATCCCGATGAAGGCGATCGCCGAGATTCGCGGCTATCTGCTGGCGCGTCGGATGATCCGAGGGGAGTAACCTTTTGGGGTGTGGGGTTTGATGAATGTTAGATAGCAGATAGCAGATAGCAGATAGCAGATAGCAGATAGCAGATAGCAGATAGCAGATAGCAAACCCCCGCGTCTCCTTTGCTATCCGCTATCTGCTATCTCTCAACACATGATCACCATCGGATTCCTGTCGTTCGTGGCCCTTGCGGCCATCGTTTCGCTCGCTGACTGGCGGCGCGGCTGGCTGCTCGCGATCGTCGTCGGCGTGCTGCAGGATCCGGTGCGCAAGCTGGTCGCCGGTTCGCCGGTCTACCTGACGTTCAGCATCGTCGGCGTTTACATCGCCATCCTCTTCGCCACGCAGCAGCGGATACAGCGCGCCCTTCGCGATTTCTCCCTGCGCTTCTCGAATCTCTGGGGCGTGTTCGGCGTCGTGATGCTCTTCCTGGTGCTCGCGGCGATCAACGGTCTGATGACTTATGGCATCGCGTTGTGGAAGGCGCCCCTGCTGAGCCTCTTCATCTATGTCGCACCGCTGCCGGCGATCCTCCTCGGTTACATGTACCTCGACGACGAAGAACAGCTCTTCGGATTCTTTCGCTTCTACGCTGTCGTCACCTCGATCGCGCTCATCGGCGGGCCGCTCGAACACTACCGCGTCAACTTCCCCGCGCTCGGCATGGTGATGCAGGTCGGCGACTACATCCGCTTCCTCCCGGGCATGGAAGTGCGCATGCTCTCCGGCTTCTATCGCGCGCCGGACATCATGGGCTGGCACGCCGCGACCCTCACCGCGATCTCGGTGGCGATGATGGTCCGCTCCGAAATGAACAAGCGTTCGTGGCCGTGGATGCTGGCCGCGGCGTGGGGCTTCTACAACTGCATGATCTGCGGCCGCCGCAAGGCGATCTATTACGTCGCAGCGTTCGCGATGGCATTCGTCTGGCGTTACTTCAAACGCTTGCGGGCGCCGGAATTCGCCGCATTCGCAATGGCCGGCGTCGTCATGATCCTCGTCATTCATGAGCTCAAAGCCGACGAAGGGTCGAAGATCTACGCCGCAGCGGCCGTCACATCGAGCAGCGAATTGACCGGCCGATTGGAGGGCGGCGTCACGGAGACGATCCGCCAGTTCGGCGTCCTCGGCGCCGGCCTCGGCACAGCCACGCAGGGCGTGCAGCACGTCCTTGGGCCGGAGAGAAGCCTTTCCTGGCAGGAGGGGGGGCTCGGAAAACTGGCCATCGAGCTCGGGCTGCCGGGACTGCTCGCCGTTGCGCTGCTCGCCTTCACCGCCATCCGGCTGATGATCCGCATCTCCGGGCTGCCCGATCATGCGTCGACCTCGCAGATCGGACGCGCCGCGCTGTTCGGCATCGTCGTCGCGAATATTGTCAACTTCATGGCCTCGGCCCAAACCTATTCCGATCCCGTGCTCACGATCCTGACCTGCTTCTTCACTGGTTGTCTCTTCGCCACGGTCACGCTCGATGAACGGACCGCCACCGCGCCGCAGGCCTCGCAACTCGTCCCTGTCACCGCGTGAAGATCCTTCACGTCGTTCCAACCTATCTCCCGGCGCGGCGCTACGGCGGACCGATCGTCGCGGTGCACGGCCTCTGTCGCGCACTCGTCCGGCGCGGCCACGACGTCACGGTGTTCACGACGAACGTCGACGGCGATTCGGTCTCCGCCGTACCGCTCGATCACGACGTAATGCTCGATGGAGTGCGAGTCCGCTATTTCGCGTCGTCGTTCCCCCGTCTCTACGTCTCCGGTTCGATGCGCAAGGCGCTGGCATCGATCGACACGTTCGACCTTGTGCACAACCACTCGGTCTTCCTCTGGCCGACCGCAGCCGCGGCGCGCGCAGCCAGGGAAAAAAGGGTGCCGTACGTGATCTCGCCGCGCGGCATGCTGGTGCGCGAGCTGATTCGTCGGAAGAGCCGGCTCGTGAAGAGCGCCTGGATCCGCCTGATCGAGCGGCGCAACTTCGCAGGTGCAGCGACGATTCACTTCACCTCGGAACGCGAGCGTGACGACGCGAAGGAGACCGGCATTCCGATTCCGCGCTCGTTCATCGTGCCGAACGGCATCGATCTCGTAACGCGGCCCGACGTCCCGCGTGACGCGAACACCGTCGTCTACCTCGGACGGATCAACTGGAAAAAACAGCTCGACCGGCTGATCGAAGCGATGGCACGCGACGCGAAGCTGATCATCGCCGGCAACGACGAGGAGAACCTCACGCCGAAACTACGCGAGCTCGCGCGCGGACGCGATGTCGAATTTCCGGGACCGGTCTACGGCGACGCGAAATGGGAGCTGCTGGCGCAGGCAAGCGTCGTTGCGCTGCCGTCGCTGTCGGAGAATTTCGGCAACGTGATCGTCGAGGCGATGATGATGTCGACGCCGGTCGCCGTGTCGCCGGAGGTCGGCGTGGCGAGCGATGTCGAGGCGGCACGCGCAGGCATCGTCACGCGCGATTTCGCCGCGGCCATCGCGAGCGTGTTGCGTGATCCGGGCGATTACGGCCGCAACGGCCGCGCGCTCGTCGAAGCGAAGTTCAACTGGGATTCCGTCGCCGCACGGATGGAGCACGAATACCAATGCTCGATCGTGTGACGCCGGTCATCCTCACGCGCGACGAGGAGCCGAATATCGGCCGGACGCTGGAGCGTCTCGCGTGGGCGCGCGAGGTGGTCGTCTGCGACAGCGGCAGCAGCGACGCCACGCTCGAGATCGCGCGGCGCTTTCCGAACGTGCGCATCGTCGAGCGAGCGCTCGATACGCTGGCGAATCAATGGACGTTCGCGGTCGATCAGGCGAAGACGCCGTGGGTGCTGACACTCGACGCCGACTACATCGTGCCGGCGGCGTTCGTCGACGAGCTGTCACGTCTCGATGGCTCTGCCGCGGGATACGAGGCAAGTTTCATCTACGCCATCAATGGCCGTCCGCTGCGCGCCACGCTCTACACGCCACGCGTGGTGCTGCTGCGCCGCGATAGCTCGACGTTCTACATGGACGGCCATACGCAGCGCGTGCGCGTCGACGGGCGCGTCGTTCCGCTCCGTGAGCGCCTCGTGCACGACGACCGCAAGAGCATTGGCAACTTCATCGCCCGGCAGCGCCGCTACATGCGCGACGAGGCTGAGAAACTGCGTACATCTGACGTACGAACGTTGAACGCCGCTGCGCGTGTTCGCCGTATGCGCGTGGTCGCACCGCTCGCCGTCGTTCCGTATCTCCTGTTCGCGAAAGGTCTCGTTCTCGACGGAAGAGCCGGGCTTCGGTACGCACTGGAGAGATTCATCGCCGAGGCCATCCTCGCCTGGGAAATGACGTTTGCGCCGCGGCGTCGGCTTCCGTAACGCTCTACAGCAACTTCACCGCGGCATAGGCGAGGCCGAAGAATATGTACCCGCACTGGAGCGGAATGATGACCTGTGACTGCCGCCGCACAATGACGTCAGCCATCAATGGCCACGCCATGCAGATTACAAGCGCGTAATAACTTTCGAAGTAGAACGGTACATTCAACAGCGTCGCAATGGAGCTCGCGACGTAGAGCCTTGCCTCGAAACTCGCTCCGTCAAGAAAGAAAAATACGCCCGCCGCCACAAGCGCGCCCGCGATGACGACTGCCGTCGTATAAAGCGGTGAAATCGCGTGGATGATGCTGAACACCGGCCCCGCCGCTCCTTCCATGAACTTTTCACCAAACGGTCGCGCAATGCCGCTCCAGCACACGAGAACTGCACAGACGGGCGTCAGCAGCGCAACTGGAATGATCCGCTTCCACTCCGCGACCAGCGGCTCGAGCCAGCAACCAGCCATGATCAACGCAAAGATGAGTTGCGGAGGACTGAAGTGCGGCTGCGGTATATCGGGAAACGTGGCAGCAAACAGCCGCGGTTGTACGCCATGCCAGACGATGACGAGCGCAGCAAACGGTATGACCGAGGAGGCCAGCAACAGTGCTTCTATGAGCGCTTGACGCGAACGCTCGCGCCACAATCGCAGCAATGCCAGGATGCCGAGCGTCAGGCCGAACGCCAGCGCGAGCTGGTGAGTCAGGATCGCCAACGCGAGAAATACTGCCGACCAACCGGCGCGCCGCCGCCGCCATGCCAGAAGCGCAGCCATCAGGAACGCCAGCGTGAACGTGTGCTGTTTCAGCGAGAAGGCGTTCACCAGCATCGCCGGAAATGTCCCGATCATCATCACGAGCAGCCATGTTCTGGCGTCGCGAGTGACAATGATTCGAGCCGCCGCGAATACCGCCGCGATGAAGGCAAATGTCGCCAGCGCGCGAAGAATCGCGACCGAAGCGGTGAGCCGCCAGGCCACTGCCTGCACGATCAGCATGAGCGGCGGCTGCGGCAACGCATAAGCGACCGTCACATGCGGCAATTGCGCGGCCATGGTCTGAATGGCCGGAAGGTAGAACCGCTTCTCGTCCCAGCCGAGAGGAGCGTGCCACGCGGCGGCGAACCCGACCCCGCACAATGCGGCGGCGTATAGAGCAAGCGCCAACCACGTCTTCCTCGACCAGCGCAGTCGATCGCTCATACCCGCTCCATCATCAGATCGTCCATCTCCAGCATGTCTGTTTTCGTGCGCAGGAAACAATCGAGCTCCCGTCCCCTGAAATCGCGCCTGTTGTCGTATTGCGGACCCATGGCCTCATTGCGCCACACGGACTTCAAAGAAGCGACGGCAGAGCTTCCGACTCGACTTGTTGGCTCGATTCGAAGTGCGTTCGTTGGCGCGATATGGCTTCCGGTCAGTCTGCCACAAAGCTTGATCGTCTTCGGGCTTCATCTGATCTCTGATGCCCGCACACCGAACCTGTAGAATCGCGAAATGAGACGGACGTCACTGCGTGCGCGCGTCTATGTCACCGTCGCGCGTCTTTCACGCCACCTCCCGGCTGTGCGTGGCCGAACGCGAGTCTTCCTCGAGTTGTATCGGTTGCTGCGCCTGTCCAAGGAGCACGTCCTCATCAGGTCGCGTCTAACCAGACCTGTCTCGTTCGTTGCCGATCTCGATCTGCATGCCTGGTCGCAGCGCATCGCATTCCTCACCGGAGGTTATGAACCTGCCACGACAGAGTTTCTTCTGCGTCTGTATTCGACAAGCGGTCGACGTGGATATTTACTCGACGTCGGCGCCAACATCGGGCTGGTGACGATTCCTTTGGCGCTGGCGAATGACTGCGAAACGCCTGTCATTGCGGTAGAAGCGGTGCCGGACAATATTGATGCGCTCCTCCGAAATGTAGACGCCAACGGGCTGAACGACCGCATCAAGGTCCTTCCGGTCGGACTGGGCGACGCGCCTAAGACCGTCTACATTCAGATCGAAGGCGATCTGCATTCGGGCGAGGGCACAGGGACTGCGAACATTCTTCCCGATGGCTCGACATACGAATGCGTACGCCAGGAATTGCGGATCGATACCCTCGATGGTCTCGTCGCATCGGGGCAACTACCCAACGGCTGCAGTGTCATGAAAATCGACACGGACGGATATGACTTGAAAGTCTTGCAGGGAGGAACTGGATTTCTCCAACGCAACCGACCGGTGATCTTCGGCGAGTTCGCGGCCCATTGCATGGCCTGGCATGGTCAATCGCTGGATGATGTAAGGCAGTTCGCGTCATCACAGGGATATGTTGTCTGGCTGCAGAATCAGCGTAGTCGGCGATTCGTGATCAGCTACGACTCCGGGTCATTCGTCCAGGACTTACTGCTGGTGCCGGATGAAAAGACTTCTCAGTTGCGGTGGTGCCTGGAAGCGTCCTGACTGTCGACGGCGCCGAATCGTTCAGTCTCGCCGCTATGCGGCACGCAAACGAGCTGGTGATGGGGTATACGAATCTGTTCGTGACGTTCGTCCGCGGGACGTCCGATCTGGCCTACACCCGCTCGATCATCAGATCGCCCATCACCAGCAGATCCATCTTCGTGCGCAGGAAACAATCGAGCGCCTCGTGCGGCGTGTTCACCACCGGCTCGTTTTCATTGAACGACGTATTGAGCACGATCGGGATGCCGGTGAGGTCGCGCATCGCTTCGATGAGGCGGTAGTAGCGCGGGTTCTGCGACTCGGTGACGGACTGCAATCGTCCCGAGCCGTTCACGTGCGTCACGGCGGGGATCTGCGCGCGCTTCTCTTCGCGGATCTGGTAGACCTGCAGCATGAACGGGACGTCGTAGTCGGTCTCGAACCATTCGCCGACCGCCTCGCGCAGGATCGACGGGGCGAAGGGGCGGAACGATTCGCGGCGCTTGATCTTGTGATTGAGGATGTCCTTCATGTCGGCGCGGCGCGGATCGCACACGATCGAGCGGTTGCCCAACGCGCGCGGGCCCCACTCCATCCGTCCCTGAAACCAGCCGACGACATTTCCCTTCGCCACGTGCTCGGCGGTGCGGCTGCAGAGCTCGCGCTCGTCGGTCACGCGCTGGATGCGGCATTGCGCTTCTTCGAGATCGGTGTGCCGCAATGACACCGCGTGATCGATCGCGCCGTCGTCGTATTGCGGACCCCAGTAGGCGTGATCCATGACGAACGACCGCGGCTTGCCGAGCTCCTGATTCCAGACCCAGTACGCCGCGCCGATTGCACCGCCGGCGTCGCCTGCAGCGGCCTGGATGTAGACGTCGCGAAACGGCGAGCGGTCGAAGATCAGGCCGTTCGCGACGCTGTTGTAGCCGCAGCCGCCGGCGACACAGAGCCGCGATTTCCCAGTCTTCTTGTGCAGCGCATTGACCAGCGAAAAGAACGCTTCCTCGAACATCGCCTGCATCGACGCGGCGAGGTCTTTGTGATGCTGTTCGATCGGATCCTGTGGCGAACGCGCGGGACCGAGGAGGTCGATCAGCGCGGGCGAGAACACCGGACCGATGACGGGCGAACCGCCCTGCCACACCATGTCGAGGCCGACGCTGTGATGCGTGAAGTACTCGAGATCGAGCGCGAAGCCGCCATCCGTCACGCGCACGATCCGGCGCATCTTCTCCATCAGCGTCGGCTTGCCGTACGGCGCGAGTCCCATGACCTTGTACTCGTCGCCGTAATGCGGGAAGCCGAGGTATTGCGTGATCGCGGTGTAGAAGATGCCGAGGGAGTGCGGGAAGCCGATCTCTCCCAGCACGTCGATCGAATGGCCGTCGCCGGTGGCCCACATCGAGCTGACGAAATCGCCGAAGCCGTCGACGGAGAGGATCGCCGCGTCGTCGAACGGCGCGACGAAAAACGCCGACGCAACATGCGCGCGGTGATGCTCGACGTGATGCAGCGCCGGCTTCAACGACGTGACGTTGAACGCCTCGGACAACTCGTCCGCCAGGCTCTTGATCTTCGAGCGATTCTCCAGTCTCCGCTTGATCGCGGAGATCGACGGGCGTTTGGCAATGATGAATTTCAACCGCTGCGCGAGCCGCGCGCGCGGATCGCGATTCACCGCGACATGATCGACGTCGTTGAGGCCGACGCCCGCCTCGCGCAGGCAGTATTCGATGGCCACCGACGGAAACCCCGCCCAGTGTTTGACGCGCCGGAAGCGCTCTTCCTCGGCTGCCGCAATGAGCCTGCCGTCGACGACGATGCACGCGGAGGCGTCGGCGTGATGGGCGTTGATGCCTAGAATGATCATGCGTGCGCGTCGTCTTCGTGAATCGCTACTTCCATCCCGATCATTCTGCAACAAGTCAGATGGTCTCCGATCTCGCCTTTCATCTCGCCTCGCGCGGGATCGAAGTGGCGGCGATCACGAGCCGGCAGTTGTACGACGAGCCGGAAGCGCGGCTGCCGCGGCGCGAGAACGTGCGCGGCGTGCAGATCATCCGCGCCGCGTCGACGAGCTTCGGACGCGCGTCGCTGTGGGGCCGCGCCATCGACTACCTCACCTTCGCCTTCAGCGCGCTCTGGCTGATGCGCAGGCAGAAGCGCTCGCTGCTCGTCGCCATGACCGATCCTCCGCTCACGTCCGTGCTCGCGGCCATCAGCCGCAGGCCGTACGTGAACTGGATTCAGGATCTGTTCCCCGACGTCGCCGAGGCCCTCGGTATGCGCGCGCCGCGTTGGATGCACGCGCTGCGCGACTGGTCGCTTCGCCGCGCGCGCCGCAACGTAGCGATCGGCGATGAGATGGCGGCGCGCGTGCCGAACGCGGTCGTGCAGCACAACTGGGCCGATGCCGAGCTGCATCCGGTCGACGTCCCGCACGAGCAGTTCGTCGTCGGCTATTCCGGCAACCTCGGGCGCGCGCACGACGTCGCCACGATCATCGGCGCGATGCGCCTGCTGCGCGACGATCCGAACATCGTTTTCTCGTTCACCGGCGGCGGCGCGAAGCTCGAAGAGGTGCGCAGGGAGAACCTGCCGAACGTCCGCTTCGAGCCGTATGCCGCGCGCGTCCGTCTGAGCGAGAGCCTTTCATCCGCCGACGTGCATCTCGTCACGCTCAATCCGAAGCTCGAAGGACTGATCGTCCCTTCGAAGTTTTACGGCGTGATCGCCGTCGCGCGTCCGGTGCTCTACGTCGGCTCGCCCGATGGAGAGCTGGCGCGACTGGTGACCGATCACGATCTCGGCTACGTGGTCGAGCCGGGCGAGAGCGTCACGCTGGCCAATGCGATTCGCGAGCTGGCAGGGGATGCGCAGAAACGCGAGGAGATGGGACGACGAGCACGTGCGTTGTACGAATCGCGTTTCGCGCCCGACATCGCGCTGCCACAATGGGAGGCGATTCTGCGCAATGCGTGATCGTCTTCCGCTCGTCGTCCTTGCGGCCGCGATGGCGGCCGGGCTCGTCGTTTTTCTCCTCAATCCGCAGCCGAAGGCGAGCCCGGCGGACAAGGCTGCGTTCGAGAAAATCGTCGAGCAGGCGCTCGATTCGAATTCGCCGCAGCGCTTCGAGTTGTGGCGTGCCGCGGGGCAGCAGGTTGCGCGCGTCGATCCGAACCGGCCGACGTCGGCGTCGTCATTCGTCCGGAGCGGCCTCTTTCACTGGTACGAACTGAACGACGCGGACCGGAAAAGCGTGCTCGCCGCAATCGAGCCCTCGCTGCACGACGAAGCATTTTTCGGCCGGATGGCGGAGCCGTTGTTTCACCTCACCGGCGATTTCAAGCTCCTCCGGCGGGCGAATCCGGGGACGGAAAGCGCCATCTCGTTCCTCGCTTCGATGGCGGTCACGAACGGACGTTTCGCCGACTACCGCCTGTTCCGCGAACAACTGCGGAAGGAGCGGTTCGTCACGTTCCAGTTGAGCAAGAGCAGCGCATCACCAGCGGAACTGGTCGCGCTCGTTCCGGTGCCGGCAACGACGGCCGACACGGCATTGTTGAAAGGCATTCTCGAGACGTTGCACGTGCGGCCGATCGACAACGGGAAGCTCGATTCGCGCCGCACGGATACGCTCATCGAGTTCGCGCTCGACCACGATCTGCAGCCGATCGACGGACTCGACGCGCTGGTTCACCTCACCGGCGCCGCCGGCGATCCGCAACGGGCGCGTCTCGCGCTGCGCCTCGAACAGTTCGATCGGGCCGCCGGCATCGAGAGCGCCAGCACCGTTACCGATCGCGCACAGTGGCGCACGTATGTCCTGGAACGGGCGGTGGCGGAAATGCGCCGGCACGAGCCTCTGGCGGCGATGGAGTACCTGAAGAAGGCCGACGACGTGAAGAGTCCCGACGTCATCGCCGCGACGGAAGAGATCCAGCGGATAGCCGGCGACAACCCCGGCGCCGCGGCGATCCACGCGACGCTGGCCGAAAACGCGAACAAGGTGGGGCAATGGTCGAGCCGCTGCGGTAATGACGTCTGCGATCACGCCAGCGGGGTGTTGTGGAGCAACGGCACGTCCTACGTGCTCAAGCTCACGACCGTGCAGAGCGACGAGGTCCCGCCTTATGCCGAAATCTACGTCGACGACGCGTTGAGGGATGAAGGGGCGGTGTCACCGGCGCTGCTGACGAGCGCCGAGCTTCTAGCCGGGATTCATCGAATCGACGTGCGCCTCGCGAATCCGATGACGCGCAACGCGGTCCGCCGTCGCGTCCGCATCGAATGAACCGATCTGCATCGCCGCCGCCGCGCCGGCGATTGCGGCGAGCGTGGCGGAATTCGCCGGAATGAAGAAGTTGAAGTCGAAGAGCGCATGCACCATCGCCACGGCGATGCTGGTCAATGCCGCGAGCTGAAACAGCCGGCGGCGGAAACTTCCGCCGGCGCCATCTCCGAGCGTGATCCGCACGAGCGACCAGTAGCCCGCCAGCAGCGTGACGACGGCGATCGCGAAGCCGGCGGCACCGGTCGTCGCGGCGATTTCGAGATAGTCGTCATGCGCGTGATCGAAGAGGTTGTCGAACGTGTCGCGCTGGGCCATGCTCGAGACTCTGGCGAAGGTCCCGGCACCGCTGCCGACGAGCGGAAACTCCTTCCACACGCCGAAAGCGATCCGGGCGCCGACCGTGCGTCCGATCAGCGTGATCGTCTCCCCCTCGTTCGGCACGAACCGCTTCACCGTGCGCTCGCGCCCGAGGAAGGAGACGAGCGAAACGACGACGACGACCGATGCCAGCGTGCCGCCGATGGCGAAGAGCGCACGGCGGCGGCGAGAGGCGCGGAACGAATGGGTGCGCCCCATGGCGATCGTCGTCACGATGGTCAGGCCACAGAACACGGCGAGCAGCGCGCCGCGCGACTGAGCCACGAGGATCGCCGCGAGACAGCCGATCGCGCCGATCACGCCTACCCCGAAGGCCAGCACGTTTTTCTCGATCAGTCTGGCCACGCGACGCGCGAACGGCGCGCCCGGCGCGGCGCGGTGCCACGCCCACGCCGCGAGGAAGAGCGAAACCGGAGCGATGATCGCCAGGTAGTGCGCGAAATGATTGGGATTGACGAACGTGCCGGTGACGCGGTTGAAGATCAGCGTGTTTTTCCAGCCCCAGATCGAATAGCGGCGCAGCGCCGCTTCATTCACGCCGTAGAGAATCTCGAACCCGGCGGCTCCGATGAGGACGACGGCGAACGCGATGCGCCGCAGGTGCGTCCGGATGAGCAGTGCGGCAGTCTGGAACGTGGCGAAGAGCGCCAGCAGACGAAACCACTCCCGTCCCGTGGCGCCGGGATCGATCGAGACCGGATGCGCGCGTGCGGCCGGGGTGCCGAGGAGTGACGAGACGCGATCGCTGCCGGCCCAGAGGTTCGCCGCCTGCGGCGAGACGAGGCGGAGAAAGGGCAGCGGCAGGGGAAGGAGCTGGAGGGCGACGAAGGCGAGAAAGAGCAGCGAACCGACCGTCCAGAAGCGCCAGGCGAGCGACGGACTCGAAATTTCGTCCCGCATCCTGATGAGCGCCGCGAGCGCGCAGAGCGCGAGCGGCACGGCGATCAGAGGCACCCGGGCGCGCTCGATCACTGACCCGAACGGCATCGGAAGCCACACCAGCCAGACCAGAAACACCACGACCAGAGCACCCTCCGCGGCGCGGTTCCGGAATTCGGCATGCATGGCTCTCGGGCATTGTAACGGCAACACCGTGCTAGACTTCCGGCAAGTCCACGCTTGGCAATTGGAGGCGAAAGTGCGAGGTGGGAGTTGGTTTCTTCGGGTTGCGGCGTCGATCGCCGTGCTCTGTGCGACGACCGTATTCGCGCAAGAAGGCCTTCGGGACCGAAACCGCGAAATCGACGAAGCGCGGGCCATCGCCAATGACCTTTCCAACGCCAATTTTCACAAAGGCTCGTTCTACCTTCTCTCGAGCTTCGACCTCTCCGACATCGGCTACAACCAGTCGTTCTTCGTTCCCACCGCCGATCAGAGCAGCGGCTTCACCTTCAACGTCCGCGCGCCGCACAAGCTCTATTTCGTGCCGCAGAAGAAAGTCGTCTTCTCCGTCGATGCCATCCCGTCGTACGCCATCGTCAGCCACGGAACGGGACGCAATCAGCTCGGCTACAACCTGCGGACCGACGCACGCCTGCTGCTCAACCACCTCTTCCTCGACGGTTTCGTCGGCCGCTCCGATGAGCTGCGGGCCAACGTCGGCGACATCAACCGCCTGACCACCGCGCGCGAGACCAACTACGGCGTCGACGCGGAGCTGAAGTACTCGAGCAGGACGAGCTTGAAGGGAAACGCCACCTTCCGCACGATCGACTATCCGAAGTCGCGCCTGCAGCCGGTCGGCATCGCCATCGAGCGTCTGGCCCGCGACCAGCACGACTACCGCCTGGCGTTCAAGCACAAGACGTTTCCGCTCACCTCGCTGATGCTGGTGGCGGAGCGGAGCGATTACCAGTTTGCCAGCGCCCGAAGCTCCGACTCGCGGCGCAGCTACGCCGGTGCCGGGTTTACGTACGACGACGGACGCCACACTCTCTCCGCGGAAGCAGGACCGGGACGTCTCGAGTTCAAGGATCCGGCGCAGCGAAGTTTCCGCGGCATCCTGGGGAGTCTGAACAGCTCGCACCGGATCGGCTCGACCTTCAATCTCCGTGCTTCTGTCGCCCGCGACATCGACTTCTCGCTTTTCCCGAACAATCCGTACTACATCGGCGACCGTCTGGCGAGCGAGCTGAGCTGGGCCACGACCCGTAAGCTCACGCTTCATTTGCTCGGCAACTACGGCCGCGACCGCTACGACGTGCTGGTCAACGGAATCCGCCGCCGCGACACCCTCGAATACGTCGCCATCGGCTGGCTGTACAACCTGAAGCACATCTCCGGCGGCTTCGACATCGGCTATTTCCAGCGAAAATCGAACTCCGATCTGGCCGACCAGGACAGCGGAATACGGGGTACGTTGAGGTTGTCTCTCAGACCGTAATAAAGCTAAAAATAACTGAGCGGAAGCAATGCGCATAACCTTTTGCGCGTTGTTGATGCCAATGCCCACATCGGGTTGACGGCCGCTTCGTAAACTTCTCACAAGGTCCAGTAGTCGAAGGGTTGAGGAAGTTAGTGAAACGCGGCCGCTGCTCCCGCAGGAGGGCAGCGGCCGTTGAACATTGAACAGGATCTGAATCGAAGGGATCGATGAAACGCTTTTCGACACTCGCAGCCATTCTCCTCTTCGCCACCGCAACCGCGATGGCGCAGAACGCCCCCTCGCCGGCCGACGCGCCGCTCGGCGCGCGTGACGTGGTCGACATCAAGGTCCTCCAGGATTCGAATCTCAACACCAAGACGACGATCGGCGACGACGGCAAGCTGACCATGCCGCTCCTCGGCAAGGTCGACGTCTCCGGCATGACCGCCACCCAGGCCGAACAGCACATCAAGTCGCTGCTCGAATCGAAGTACATGACCAAGGCCGACGTCGTGCTGCAGGTCCTGGAGTACGGCAACAAGCCGATCTCCGTCATCGGCGCCGTCGTCCATCCCGGCACGATCGGCGCATCGGGAAACATCACCTTGCTGCAGGCGATCACACAGGCAGGCGGACTGGCGGGGGGCTACGGCCGTTCCCTCTACGTTCTCCGCACGGCGTCCAACGGCCTGACCGAGCGGATCGACATCGACATCGAAGACCTGATGGTCAACGGCAATCCCGACCTGAACCTCCCGCTCGCCCCAAACGACGTGATCAACGTCCCGGTCGACACCCCGATCACGGTCTACGTCCTCGGCGAGGTCATGCATCCCGGAACGGTGCAGTTCCGCCGCTCACAGACGCCGACGCTCCTGCAGGCCCTGGCCGGCGCCGGCGGACCGACCGACCGCGCTTCCAAGAAGGTCGTCATCAAGCGTATGTTGAACGGCAAGGAGCAGACGATTCCGGTCGACTACAAGCGGATTCTCTCCGGCGGCCGCACCGACGAAGTGCTGATGGACAACGACACGCTGTACGTGAGCGAGAGCTTCTTCTGACGCGGATGAGGGGAAGTTCCCGCAGGTAACACGGCCCCTCACCCGCCTTCGGCACCCTCTCCCCGCTTGCGGGGCGAGGGAAAAAGAAAATGGATCTGAATACAGCATCCGAAGAAGTCCACCTTTCCCATTACTGGAACGTCATCTACAAGCGATGGAAGGTGGCGCTGTCGGTCCTCGTGGTCGTCCTCCTCGGAACGTTTCTCGCCAGCTACTTCTCCAAGCCGCTCTTCAAGTCGACGATCCAGATCCAGATCGAGCGCGAGAATCCGAACCAGATCACGATCGAGGATCTCTTCGGCATCCAGGCCTCGGACCAGGAGTTCCTGCAGACGCAGTACATCCTGCTGAAGAGCCGCGGCCTCGCCGGACGTCTCATCGACGATCAGAAGCTGCTCAGCGATCCGGAGTTCTATCCCCCCGGAATCGAAGGGAAATCGAAGAAAGACGTCGACGAGATCCGCGCGAACATGGTCCCGGTAATCACCGGCGGCCTGACCGTGGAGCCGGTGAAGGGACCGAGCGGCCTGGCGACGAACCTCGTCCAGGTCTCCTACATCGCCACCTCCCCGAAACTGGCCGCGAAGATCGCGGAAGGCGTGGGCGACTCGTACATGAACCTGACGGTCGAGAACAAGATCGACACGGTCCACCAGGCGAAAGACGTCCTCTCCAAGCAGATCGCGCAGGTCAAGGGCGACCTCGACATCCTCCGCGGACAACTGCAGCGCTACGGCGAGAGCAAGGACATCGTCTCCGTCACCGATCCGAACAACATCGTCTCGCAGCGCATGTTCAAGCTGAACCAGGACATGACGAACGCACAGAACGAGCGGCGTCAGAAGCAGAGCGATTACGAGGCGCTGCTGCGCACGAGTCCTGAGGCCGTCGCCGGCGACGACGAGCTGGTTCGCAGCCTCGGAGGTCAGGAAGCGAACCTCCAGCGCGACTACAACCAGAAGCTCTCCACGTTCAAGGCGGAGCATCCGCAGATGCTCCAGCTCAAGCAGCAGATCGACAAGACGCGGCAGGCACGCCAGGCGGCGCTGCTCGATGCATACGCCAAGCGGAAGGAAGCGGCGCACAACGCCGTCCTCGCCGCCGCGGGACGCGAGAACGAGATGTCCTCGGCGTTCGAAGCGTCGAAGCGCGAGATGCAGGTGCAGAACGCGAGCGTCGCGAAGTACGTCGACCTGCGCGGCGAGATCGACAGCAAGGAACAGCTCCTCCAGCAGTTGACGCGCAAGCAGAGCGACACCGAGGTCGGGGCGATCCTGCGCGGCTCCACGACGTCGAACGTCCACTGGGTCGATCACGCCGAAGTGCCGAAGGGGCGCTTCAACGTGACGATGAAGAAGAACCTGCAGAGCGCCTTCCCGCTCGGCATCCTCCTCGGCCTCGCCTCGATCTTCTTCCTCGAGTACATGGACCGCTCCATCAAAACGCCGGAAGAGCTCGAGCGTGTGACGCACTTCGCCTCGCTCGGCGTCATCCCCGCGGCGAGCTCCGTCGGCCGCGGCTACGGCTATCGCTACTACGGCTCGCGCTCGAACCTGCGCGCCGTGGAAAAGGAACCGCTCGAGCCCTCGAAAGGGATCGACCTGCTGCCGCATGTCGACAGCCGCTCGCCGATCTCCGAGGCCTATCGCGCATTCCGCACGTCACTGTTGCTCGCGTCGGCGAACTCGCCGAAAGTCATCGTCATCACCTCGACGTTCGCACGCGAGGGAAAGACGACGACGGCCGTGAACCTCGCCACCGTCCTCGCGCAGATGGGCAAGCCGGTGCTCCTGCTCGACGCAGACCTTCGCCGTCCGCGTCTGCAGAAGGTGTTCAAAGGAAAGATGAACGTCGGCCTGGTGAACTACCTGGCGACGAACATTCCGCTGGAAGACGTCATCCAGGAGACCGAAGTGCCGCACCTGTCGGTCGTCCTCTCCGGACCGACGCCTCCCAATCCGTCCGAGCTGCTGGCGTCGGACCGGATGAAGCACCTGATCCACGAAGTGCGCTCCAAGTTTGCCTACGTGATCTTCGACTCGCCGCCAGTGATGGCGGTGACCGACTCCATCGTGCTCGCCGCGAGCGCCGACGGCGTCGTCCTCTGCGTGCACGGCGGCCAGACGCCGCGCGACATCGTGCAGCGCGCGGCCGAGCGTCTGCGCCAGAGCAACATCCCGGTCCTCGGCGCGATCCTCAACAACCTCGACCTGCAGCAGTACGGCTACACCTTCAAGAAGAGCTACTACGACTACTACGACTCCGAGACTGGCGCCAGCGAGAAGGAGCCGGTACGCAAGTCCGGATGACGTAGTTGATCGACATCCACCACCACTGCCTGCCGGGAGTCGACGACGGTCCCCGCGACTGGGCCGAAGCAGTGGATCTCTGCGCGATGGCGCGCGACGCGGGAATCGAAACGATCGTCGCCACCCCTCATGTGCTGCGCGGACGCTGGCAGAACACCTCGCGGCCCAAGCTCGAAGGTCTCGCCGAGACTCTGCGCGAGAAGACCGGCAACAACCCGCGCATCCTCCTCGGGTCGGAGTACTTCTTCGCCCACGACATGCCGGAAGTGCTGCGCACGAACGGCGGCATCATCCCGCTCGCCGGCTCGCGCTACGTGCTGGTCGAGTTCGCCGCGCACGCCATCCCGCCGCTGGTCGAGCAGCCCTTCTACCATGCACAGCTCGAGGGCTGGACGCCGATCATCGCCCACCCCGAGCGCAACAGCGTCTTCCAGTCGAAACCGGAGCTGCTGCGGCGGCTCATCGAGCTCGGCGCGCGCACGCAGGTCACCTGCGACAGCGTCACCGGCGGCTTCGGTCCGGAGGCGGAAAGGGCGTCGCTGGAGTGGATTACGTCCGGGCTCGTGCATATCATGTCGACAGACGCGCACAACACGGGCCGCAGGCCGCCGCGTGCGCGTGAAGCAATCGAGAGAGTGCAGCAAGTCGCCGGGGCTCGAGTGGCGGAGTACCTCACGCGCTCGAACCCTGCCGCGGTGATCGAAGGGCGTGGCCTGGTGTGGGAGCCCGAACCGCAAGTGGCGAGGAGTGGCGGATTTTTGAAACGGGTGCGGGAGTTATTTGGTCATCGTGAAGATCGTTCGCATTAGCGCTGTCGCGACTGCTCTGGTCGTTCTTGCCGCCGTGGCGCAGGCGAGCGATCCGTTCTACACGTCGCTGCTCACGCGCGGCGTCGCCGACGCGCAGCGCGGCGATTACTACAAGGCGGTGAAGGAGCTTCGCATCGCCGCCTTCGGCACGGTCGACGAGCCGGGCCAGTACCTCCGCGCTCAGGTCTACCTGGCGCACGCGCTGGAGAAGCTCGGGCAGCACGGCGAGGCTGCGGTCGCGGTCGACAAGGCGTCGAAGGCAGAGCGGATCCACGGCGGCTACGCGAGCGTGGCGATCGATCCCGATACGCGAACGGCGTTCGAAGCGCTGGCCGCGAAATCGCTGCGTCCCGAGCAGCTCGCGATGGTGCCGTCGTTCCGCCGTGGCTCGCAGCCGGCTCCCGTTGTCGCGACGCCGGCACCTGTGCCCGCGCCTGCACCGGTTCAGCAGAAGCCCGCGCCGGTCGTCCAGCCTCCCCCGCCGGCTGTCGTCGTCGTCAAGCAGACACCACCTCCTCCTCCGGCGCCGGTCGTGACGGCTCCCGTCAAGCAGACGCCGAAGCCCACGCCGCCGAAACCCACCCCGCCGCCACCCGTTATCGTCGCATCGCGGCCCGCGCCGGTCGTCGAAAAGCCGGTCAACGAAAGCCCGCTCGTCGCGGCGTCGAAACACCAGCCGTCGCAGGCGCCGACGATGATGACGTCCGATCCCTCGGTCCAGATCGCCGAAGCGCAGCGGCTGTTGAACGAAGGAAAGATCCTCGCCGCCCGCCAGATCTACGTCCGGCTCGGCATGGTCGAGGGTCTGAGCCGTGCGACGGCGCTCGATGTCGCCAAGGGGCTCAACCAGACGTCCGCCTGGCGCGAGTCATCGCTCGCCTATCAGAAGGCGATGCCGTTCCGCGCCGGCGAAGAGCTCCACCAGTTTTACGAGGCAGTGAACCGTTACGAGCTCGGCGACATCACCGCCGCTCGCGACCTTCTGACCCGCGCCCTTCCGGCGCTGCCGGTCACACGTGAGACTTCGCTGTACAAGGCGAAGATCCTCGGAAAAGAGTAAAATTTTCACCTGAGGCTCCCCATGAAGAAACTCGCCATCGCACTCCTTCTCACCGCAGCAGCCGTCGCAGCCAACGCGCAGCCCGGACGTATCGATCACACGGCGCTCCTCTGCCTCCGCGGCGGAGAGATGCCGGTGCTGCAGGTGCAGGTCGAGGACAAGGGGACGCTCCGCGCCTACTTCCGCCGCACGAACACCACCGACTGGTGCTCGGTCGAAGGCACGAACCTCGGCAAGATGTCGAGCGTCACGCTGCCGAAGTTCGACGTCAACGACGAGATCGAATACTTCTTCGTCGTCCTCGACGGCAAGCGGATCATCGCCAAGAGCCCGCAGATCTATCGCGTCAAGGCGACCGACTCGTGCGAAACGCCGTGGGCCCGCCACACGCTGATGCTGATCATGGACTGCACCGAGAACGGCCCCGGCTCCATCCCGTCGTCGATGGGCGCCGGCTTCGCGCTGAAGACCAGCACGCCGAACGTGCCGTCGCCGTCGAACCCGCAGCTCGACCGGCAGTAAGACCCGTCCGATTCAACTCTCGTGGAGCGAGAGGCGCCTTGCCTGTCGTCGTGCCGTTCGCGAGATCGTCGACAGGCGAGGGCGCCTGTCGCTCCACGAAGGCGGCAAATCTCAGGCGCGTTGCGCCGCCCGAAGCCGAGACCGTGGAAGCCGGCAGCGCGCGCACCGCAAGGCGGAGCATCCAGCGCTGCCGGCCGTGCCGGCCTAGTGCGCCTTCGCCTTCTTCACTTCCTCGGTCAGCGCCGGCAGCACCTGGAACAGATCGCCCACGATGCCGAGGTCCGCGACGCGGAAGATCGGCGCCTCGGGATCCTTGTTGATCGCCACGATGTGCTTCGACGACGACATGCCCGCCAGGTGCTGGATCGCGCCGCTGATTCCCGCGGCGATGTACAGATTCGGGCTGACCACGCGTCCCGTCTGTCCCACCTGATGTTGGTGATCGATCCAGCCCGCGTCGACCGTCGCGCGCGATGCGCCGACCGCGCCGCCGATGGCATGCGCGAGATCGCGGATGTACGAGAAGTTCGGGCCTTCCTTCAGACCGCGGCCGCCGGAGACGATGATGTCCGCCTCGGCGATCGTCAGCTCGCCCGCTTCAGGCGCTTTCGTCTCGAGGAGCTTCGCCTTCGCATCGGCAGGTGCCGACACCTCGCTCACTTCCGTCGCACCGCCCCCCGCTTCCTCCGCCGGGAACGCGTTCGGACGCGTCGTGGCGATCGCCGGAGTACTGGTGACCTCCACCGTCGCGAACGCCTTGCCCGAGTACACCGGACGCCGCGCGCGCAGCTTGCCGTCAGTCCATGAAAGCTGATCGACATCCGACGCGACGCCCGCGTCGAGCCGCGCGCCGATGCGAGGCGCGAGATCGCGTCCGTTCGACGTGCCGGCGAACAGCAGCACCGACGGCTTCGCCTCCTCGCACGCCTGCTTCAGCGCCGCGGTGTAGCCCTCGGTCGAGTAGTCGCTGATGTTCGCGACATAGAGCTTCTTCGCGCCGTAGCGGCCCGCTTCCTCCGCCACCGACTTGTCGTTCGCCAGCGCGACCAGATCGCCGCCGGCGCTCTCCGCCAGTTTCCGTCCGATCGACAGCGCCTCGCGCGACGCCTTCTTGATCTTGCCGTCTTTGACTTCGCAGAAAACCAGTACGCCTGCCATCAGAGTGCCTTCGCTTCCTCGCGGATGTACTTGAGGATCTCCTGCGCCGCGGCCGCCGGATCCGAACCGTCGATCTTCCGTCCACCGCTCTTTTCGGGCGGCAGCTCAACCGAAACGAAGACGACGCGCTGATTGAAGATGTCGGAGTCGCTCAGGCCGAGGTCTGCGACCGACTTCGTGTCGATGGCGATCTTCTTCGCGGCCATGATGCCTTTGAGCGATGCGTAGCGAGGCTCGTTCAGCCCTTTCTGCGCCGTGATCACCGCCGGCAGTTGCGCCTCGATGACCTCCTCGGCCCCTTCGATCTCGCGCGTCGCCGTCAGCTTGCCGTCGCCCACCTCGAGGTGCGTGACGACGTTGACCTGCGGGTAGCCGAGGACCTCGGCCACCATCGGACCGACCAGTCCGTTGTCGGTGCCGACGCCCTGCTTGCCGAAGAAGACGACGTCGTGCGGAACCGTCTTGATCGCCGCGGCCAGCACCTTCGCGATGCCGAGCGCGTCCGCATCGCCCGATTCGCCCTTCACGTGCAGCGCCTTCGTCGCGCCGCGCGCCAGGCACTCGCGCAGCGCCTGCGACGCGCGCTCGGGGCCGAAGGTGAGGACCGTGACGTCGCCGCCGCTCTTTTCCTTCTGGCGGATCGCCTCTTCCAGCGCGTACTCGTCGTACGGCGAGACGATGAACTTCAAGCCTGTTTCGTCGATGCGACGTCCGTCGGCGCCGACTTTGATCCGCGACTCAGTGTCGGGGACATGACTGATGCAGACAACCGAATTCAAGGGAGGCCTCCAATCGTGATGGCGGGACGCAATCCTTCGACTTGCTCAGGAGCGCGGCACTCGAAAAGCGAGGCGAATTCTAGGCAAATCGACACTATGCCGCAAGGACGGGCACGAGACTAGCAATTCCGCCTCGTCACCAGCGGACGTTTTCCCCGACACAGACTGAGAGCGAGAACGGAGGCAGTGATGCCATTCAACAACCGGCCGCACGAGATGGACGGAAATCAGATCAACCAGAGACGGATGTTCCGCAACATCCCGGATTTCAGGCAGCCGCGCGGCAACGGGAACGGAAATGGCCACACCAACGGCGGCAACAGCCGCACCGCCCGGCAGGCGCCTCCCGAGCAGACCAACGCCGAGAATTTCTACTATCTCAAGCAGATGAACTCGAAGACGCCGATGGTCATCGTGATGAACGACGGCGAAGAGATCCGCGGCTGCATCGAGTGGTACGACCGCACCTGCCTGAAAGTGAATCGCGACGGAGCGCCCAACCTCCTCATCCAGAAACACTGGATCAAGTACCTCTTCAAGGAGGAAGAGCTCACGCGCGCATAATTGCGCGCGATGAAACCGCTGGCCATCACTCTCGGCGACCCCGCGGGCGTCGGCGCCGAGATCGTCTTCAAAGCAATCCGTGACCTCGACCTCCCGGTTCGCCTCTTCGGCAGCCGCGCGTTCGCGAAGCCGGCGGAAGGTCTCGATTTCATCGACGTCGGCGGATCGGGCGAGGTCCGCTACGGCAAGATCGAAGCAGAGTACGGACGCATCGCGCTCGCGTCGCTGGACGCCGCCATCACCGCGATCGAGCGCGGCGAGTGCTCCGCGCTGGTGACCGCGCCGATCCACAAGCAGGCGATCTTCGCCGCAGGTTGCCCGCATCCCGGTCACACCGAGCTCCTCGCCGCGCGCGCAGGCCTCACCCGCTACGCGCACGACTACGCGATGTACTTCGACTCGCCGAAGATCAGCACGGTGCTGCTCACGGTGCACGTGCCGCTGCGCGAGGCGATCAGCGCGATCAACGCGGACGACATCACGGCGCTCGCCCGCCTCACCAACCGCGAGCTCACGCGTCTGCACGGAAAGGCGCCGCACATCGGCGTCGCCGCGGTGAATCCACACGGCGGCGAAGGTGGCCGCTTCGGATCGGAAGAGCGCGCCATCGCCGAGGCCGTGCTCCGCGCGTCGGCGGCAGGGGTGATGATCGACGGACCGCATCCCGCCGACACGCTGTTCCTCGCCGCGAGTCGCGGCAAGTACGATGTCGTCATGGCGATGTATCACGACCAGGGACTGATCCCGGTGAAGACGACCGCGTTCGAGGAGTCGGTCAACGTCACGATCGGCCTGCCGTATCTCCGCGCGTCGGTCGACCACGGCACGGCGTTCGACATCGCGGGGAAAGGCATCGCCGATCACGCGCCGATGCGCTACGCCATCGAGTGGGCGGCGAAGCACGTCACGCAATGAAGACGCGCGTCGGGGCGGTCATCGCCCTTCTTCTCGTCGCCACCGCCTGGGGCGCGACGTTCACGCTGATCAAGGACGTCCTCGGCCGCATCGCGCCCGAGCCGTTCATCTTCTACCGATTCACCCTCGCCGGCCTCGTGCTCTGCGCCATCGCCGCTGCCCGCCGCCGCTTCGCCCGCGACGTCTTCGTCCCCGGCATCATCCTCGGCATGCTGATCTTCGTCGGCTACTGGGCCCAGACGCGCGGCCTGCTGTTCATCACACCATCACGATCGGCACTACTGACCGGCCTCTACGTCGTGATGGTCCCGTTCGCCGATCGCGTACTGCATCGCGTGCGCGTCACGCTCTACGCCTGGATCGCCTCGGTGCTCGCGCTCGTCGGCACCACCCTTCTCATCGGCGGCTTCGACACCCGCCCCACCCTCGGCGACGCCCTCACCGTCTTCGGCGCCTTCTGCTTCGCCTTGCACATCGTCCTGTCGGCCAAATACTCGACGTCGCAATCGTCGATCGCCCTCGCTGCCGTCCAGGTCTTAGTCGTCGGCCTCGCGGCCGCGCCGGTGTCGCTCTTCGCCAAGCGCACTCCCATGACGACGACCGTCATCGTGGTCATCCTCTTCACGGCGATCGTCACGACGGCGCTCGCCTTCGTAGCCCTCATGTGGGGCCAGGCCCGCGTATCGGCAACCGAGGGAGCCATCATCCTCGCCTTCGAGCCCGTCGCCGCGGCCTTGACCTCGATCCTCTTCTACGGCGAGCCGGTCACGTTCGGGGTGGTGGTGGGAGGGGCGTTGATTCTGGGGGGGATGGTTGTTTCCCAATTGCCCTCGCCCACCCGCCCGCCCGATGCGGATAGCGGATAGCGGATAGCACGGCTCTACTCCTGACCGTCGAGCGAGCGCAGCATGCCATGAAGCAGGCGTTCGACTTCGTTCGTTGATTCGGTGAGCGTTGTCGCCTGTTCGCGCGTGATGTACTCGAGTTGACGAGCGATCTCGATCTGCGTCTCGAGCTCGAATGCGCTGCCGCGGGCCTGCAGGACGAATCTCCGGCGGTCCGGAGTCGTACGCCTTCCGCGGCCCTCAGCGATGTTGCTCGGCACTGACACGGCGGCGCGCCGCATCTGCTGTGCGAGTCCGTATTGCTCGTATCGCGGGAACGTGCCGCACAACCGACACATCTCGACTGCCAGCGCAACGCTCTTTTGCCACGCAAGATTGTTTCTGAAGTAGCTGCTCATATCTCATTCGGTGCTGAGAGAGCGGCATCCTGCGGAGGCGAAAAAGGATACCTCGGCTCCTTTGCTATCCGCTATCTGCTATCCGCTATCTCATCTATCTGCTATCCGCTATCTCATCTGCTATCTTCGAGAAACCAATGCCCCGCATCCTTGTCACCAACGACGACGGCATCTACAGCGAGGGGATCCGCAAGCTGGCCGAGGCGCTGAAGGCGGTCGGGGAAGTGATCATCGTCGCGCCAGATCGGGAGCAGAGCGCGGCGTCGCATGCGCTCACGCTCAACCGTCCGCTTCGCCTCCTGCAGATCGAAGAAAACGAGTGGATCGTCGACGGGACGCCGACCGATTGCGTGAACCTCGGCGTGCTCAAGCTGATGAAAGAGTCGCGGCCCGACATCGTCGTCTCCGGGATCAACTTCGGCGCGAATCTCGGCGATGACGTCACGTACTCCGGCACGATCTCGGCCGCGTTCGAAGGGGCGCTGCTGCACATTCCGTCGATCGCGTTGTCGGCGGTCGTCGGCGAGCACTTCTCGTTCGACGGCAGCGCGCAATTCGCGGCGGGACTGGTCCGCTGGGCGCTCGAGCATCAGCGCGATCCGGCCGTGATCCTCAACGTCAACTTCCCTGTCGGCGCGCCCGCGGGCGTCCGCATCGCGAAGCTCGGGCGGCGGATTTACACCGAGGGTGTGATCGAACGGATGGATCCGCGGGGACGGGCGTACTACTGGATCGGCGGCGGCGCGCCGTCGTGGCATCCGGGCGAAGGGACCGACTTCGAAGCGATCCAGGCGGGATACATTGCCATCACGCCGTTGCATCTCGATCTCACGCACCACGATTCCATCCCCCGGCTCAAGCCGCTCGAGGAGCTCCTTGCCAGCGCCGGATGAATTCGCACATCTCAGAAAGAAGATGGTCGACGAGTACGTCGCCAAGCGCGGCATCCGCGACGAGCGCATCCTGCAGGCGATGCGCGATGTGCCGCGGCATCTCTTCGTCCCCTCGGTCGTCGCGGCGAAAGCGTACGGCCCCGGCGCGCTGCCGATCGGCGCGAAGCAGACGATCTCGCAGCCGTACATCGTCGCGCGGATGATCGAGCTGCTCGAGCTCACCGGCAAGGAAAAGGTGCTCGAGATTGGCACGGGAACGGGATATCAGGCAGTGGTGCTGTCGAAGCTGTGCGCGAAAGTCTTTTCCATCGAACGAATCAACGAGCTGGCGCTGCGGGCCGCGGAGCTGATCCGCGCGCTGAAGGTCTACAACGCGACGGTCAAGGTCTTCGACGGCACGTACGGCTGGTCCGATCAGGCGCCGTTCGACCGGATCATCGTGGCCGCCGCCGCGCCGGAAGTGCCGGAGCCGCTGGTGCAGCAACTGGCGCGCACCGGACGCATGGTCCTGCCGATCGGCAAGGGCGGCAATCAGCGCCTGGCGCGCGTGACGCGCGTCGGCACGCGCATCCAGATCGAGGACTGCGGCACGGCGGAGTTCGTCCCGCTGGTCGGCAAGTTCGGCTGGAAGGAGTGACGCCGTGCGCGCCCGCGCGCTCCTGATCGGCACCGCGATCGTCTCGTCGATCCTCGGCGCGATCGTCGCGTACCTCGTGCTCACCGTGCCCAACGACCTCGAGGCCGGCGCGCTGATGAAGCAGGCGAAGAAGGACATCGACGCGCGGCAGAACGATCGCGCGCGGGAGAAGCTGTCGCAGATCGTGCAGCAGTATCCGCGTACCGATGCCGCCGCGGCCGCGACCGTCGCCTTGATCACGCTCGCCGATGCCGATCGCGAGCGGCTGGCGAAGGAGCTCGCGGCGATGAAGCGCGACGTGGCGGCGCAGAAGCAGGCGCTCGGCACGGTGTCGGACAAGGTCGTCGCCATCGCCACCGCGCCGCCGCCACCCGCCCCGGTCGTGGCGAAACCGGCGCCCAAACCGGCGCCGGTGAAGAAGGCGCCGGCACGCAGCAAGCGGCGGAGCCGCCATCGCTGAATTACAATCGAACGACATGAAAGAATTGCGCGTCATCCGCATCCACGGAAAAGTGCAGGGCGTCGGCTATCGTTTCTTCGCCACGCGCGTGGCGCGCCGGCTCGGCCTGAAGGGCTGGATCACGAACGAGCGCGACGGCACGGTCGCGGCGGCCGTGGAAGGCGAGAAGAGCGCGATCGACGAATGGATCGAAGATCTCAAGGAAGGTCCGCGCTACGCCGAGATCACCAGGATCGACCAGGAGACGAAGGACTTCACCGGCAAGCTCGGTGACTTCGACGTGAAATTTTGATGAGCACAGACCTGCTGCGCGGCCTGATCCGCGACGTCCCCGACTTCCCCAAGCCCGGCATCATGTTCAAGGACATCACGCCGCTGCTGCGCGATCCGCAGGGACTCGACGCCAGTGTGATGCTGCTCGCCGAACCGTTCCGCGACCAGGGCGTGACGCGCGTCGCCGGCATCGAGTCGCGCGGCTTCATCTTCGGCAGTTGCGTCGCCCGCATCCTCGGCGCCGGCTTCGTCCCCATCCGCAAGCCGGGCAAGCTTCCCTGGACCAAGCGCTCGCACGAGTACGAGCTCGAATACGGCAAGGACAAGATCGAGATCCACGACGACGCGCTGACCTCCGGCGACCGCGTCCTGATCATCGACGACGTGCTCGCCACCGGCGGCACGCTCGCCGCGGCGGTCAAACTCGTGCGCGAGTTCGACGCCCAGCTCGTCGGCGCCGCGACCGTGATCGAGCTGTCGTTCCTCGACGGACGGCGGAAGATCGGGGATGTTTCGTTTCACTCGGTGCTGAGCTATTGAGCCGTTAAGCTATTAAGCGGTTCAGCTCAACCGCTCAATAGCTCAACCGCTTAATCGCTTAAAAATGTACGACCTGATCGTCATCGGCTCCGGGCCGGCCGGCGAGAAGGGAGCGGCGCAGGCCGCGTATTTCGGCAAGAGCGTCGCCCTCATCGAGCGCGAGCCGGTCCTCGGCGGCGCCTGCGTCAACACTGGAACGATCCCTTCGAAGACGCTCCGCGAATCGGCGCTGCATCTCTCCGGCTTCCGCCAGCGCGGTTTCCGCGACGCCGTCGATCTCACCATCAAAGGCGAAGTCACGATCAACGACTTCATGTACCGGAAGGACGTCGTCGTCGAGCGCGAGTGGCGTCGCATCGACGAGAACCTCCGCCGCCATCGCGTCGACCGTTACTCCGGCACCGCGCGATTCCGTTCCGCGAACGCGGTGGAAGTGACGAACGCGCTCGGCACCGAAGTGCTCGAAGGGAACGTCATCCTCATCGCCACCGGCTCGTCGCCGTACCGGCCGTCGCATGTGCCGTTCGACGACGAGCACATCTGCGACAGCGACACGATCCTGGCGATGAACCGCATCCCGAAGTCGCTCGCCGTCGTCGGGGCGGGCGTGATCGGCTGCGAGTACGCTTCGATCTTCGCCGCGCTCGGCATCGAGGTGCATCTCATAGACGGCCGCACCGCGCTCCTGCCGCACATCGACCGCGAGATCGTCAAGGTGCTCCTCGGCGAGCTACAGAACCGCCTCGGCGTCATCCTCCATCTCGGCGTCGACGTCGATTCGATCGAGCGGAGCGGGGATCACATCCACCTCACACTCAAGGACGGGACGTCGTTCGACACGGAGAAAGTCCTCTTCGCGGCGGGCCGCAACAGCAACACCGCCGAGCTCGACCTGCCCGCCGCCGGCGTGACCACCGGCAATCGCGGCCTCGTGGTGGTCAACGAGAACTACCAGACGAACGTGCCGAACATCTACGCGGCGGGCGACGTCATCGGCTTCCCCGCGCTGGCGTCGACGTCGATGGAGCAGGCGCGCGTGGCGATGGTCCACGCGTTCGATCTCAAGTACAAGACGCGCGTCGCGCACATCCTGCCGTACGCGATCTACACCATCCCCGAGCTGTCGACCGTGGGGATGACCGAGGAGCAGTGCCGGGCGAAGGGAATCACGCCGGAGGTTGGGCGGGCGTACTATCGCAACAACGCGCGCGGCAACATCATCGGCGACACGAAGGGGATGGTGAAGCTGGTGTTCGACGCGGAGTCGTTCACGCTTCACGGGGTGCACATCATCGGCGAGGACGCGGCGGAACTGCTGCACACCGGCATGGTGGTGATGCAATTCGGCGGTACGATCAATGCATTCATCGACAGCGTCTTCAACTTCCCGACGCTGAGCGAGGCTTACAAATACGCGGCGTACGACGGCCTCGGAAGCGTCGCTCGCAAAAAGACGCAACCGGGCACACTGGAGATGAAATGAAGCAGATCGCTGAGCTGATCGAAGGTCATCCGCTGATCCTCGCCCAGTCGTCCGACAACGTCCGCGACGTCGCGCGCAAGATGAGCGAGCGGAACATCGGCGCCATCGCCGTGCTCGACTCCGGCCAGCTCGTCGGCATCTTCTCCGAGCGCGATCTGATGACCCGCGTCGTCGTCCCCGGCCTCGATCCCGACGACACGCCGGTGGCGAAGGTGATGACCAAGACGCTCGTCGCCGCCAAGCCGGAAGAAGAGATCGGCAGCGCCTTGCAGAAGATGCAGTCGCTCGGCTGCCGTCACCTCCCGGTCGTCGACGGCGGAAACCTCATCGGCATGCTGTCACTGCGCGACCTGCTGAAGATCGACGACGACAACAACCGCGCGCGGGCGAGCTTTCTGAACGAGCTGGTGACGTACAGTCCGGATTACGACTCTTAGCTCTTACTGCGCTTTCGGCTCATTCACAGCGCCCTTACCCGCAAGCATTTCCTTTACGCCACCGAGCGCCGCGAGGGCCGCGGTAGCTTCGAACGGCAGGAAGACCACCTTCTCGGCACCGTCAGCGATGTGCATCAGCGACTCCAGATATCGCTGGGCAATGAGGTAATGCGCCGGGTTCCCCATTGTTCCGATTGCGTCGGTCACCAGACGGATTGCCTGAGCCTCGGCCTCTGCCACGCGAAGCCGCGCGCCGGCATGACCTTCGGCGGCAAGAAGCGCCGCCTGTTTCTCGCCCTCGGCCGCGACGATCTGGGCTCTCTGCTTTCCTTCCGCGCTGAGAATCGCGGATTCCTTCTCGCCGGCCGCTGTCGTCACCGTCGCTCGCCGCACGCGTTCCGCCGTCATCTGCTTCTCCATCGTGAGGCGGATTTCGTTCGGTGGAGTGATGTTCTTCAGCTCCACTCGCAGCACCCGCACACCCCAGTCATGAGTGGCGGTGTCGAGCGCAGTTCGCAACTGGCCGTTGATCTCATCACGCGATGTGAGCGTGTGGTCGAGGTCGAGTGAGCCGACGACATTTCGCAGCGCCGACAGCGTGAGTTGATCGATCGCCCAGCGCAGGTTCTGGACCTCGTATGTTGCCCGGACCGGATCGCCAATCAGGTAGTAGATGACCGCATCGACCTCCATGGTGACGTTGTCGCGGGTAATCACCGACTGCGGCTCGATTTTGGTGATCTGCTCGCGAAGATCGACGGTGGCGCGGACCGAATCGAGCAGCGGGAAGATGAGGTTCACCCCGGCTTCGGCACGTCTGTAATACCGCCCGAGCCGTTCGATGATCTTGACCTGCTTCTGAGGAACGATCTTGACCGACAGAAGGAGAATCACCACGAACAAGACGGAGATGACAACGGCAAGAATCAGCACGAAAGCCTCCGCACAGATAGACACGGAGGCGCGGAATGTGTGGGTTGATCAGTTCGTGCTGACAGCCAGGACCTTCAACGGCATCGACTCCCGCGTTGAATGCACCCCGGGCTGCAACTCGATCGACTCCCCGCTCTCGCCGGAGATCAGCAGCAGCAACCTCGCGAGGTCCTTCAACCCCGCGCTCGGGCCGCTGATCGTCACGCCGCGTTCGTCGACGCGGATGTCGACCGGCTCGCGGCTCAGTCCATCGAGCGCCATCACCGCCAGATCGAAGTTCATGCCTCGTCCTCTCCGCGGTACACGACCGAATTCTTCTCCGTCTCCTGCAGCGCGACCTCGTACAGCGATCCCTGCTCGATCGCCGGGGCGAGCTCCTGCCAGAACGAGCGGGCGAGGTTCTCGGCGGTCGGAATCACACCGCGCAGGAAGTCGACGTCTTCATTCAAATTGCGATGATCGACGCGATCGATCACGCGCGTGCGGACGATGTCCTTCAGCACCTTGAGGTCGATGACCATTCCGGTCTCCGGATCGATCTTGCCGCGCACGCTGACCGTGATCACGTAGTTGTGGCCATGCCCCGCCGGGTTGTCGCACTTGTCGTACGTGCGGCGGTTCCACTCGGCGTCGCGGTTCGGATTGTTGAGGCGGTGAGCGGCGGAGAACGTGAGGCGAGCGGTGACGATCATCGTCCCATCACAATCCCGCAAGGGCGTTGCGCATTTCCACCTGATCCGCCGTCAGCTTCGCCTTCACCGCCTGGTAACGCGCGTCGGTGTTGAGATAGCGGAAGAGCGGATTGATGAGGATGTAAGACACCGTCGGCTCCTTGCGCTGCGACGCCTTCTCCAGCGAATCGATGACGCCCTTCGTATCGGCGAGCATGGCGTAGATCTCGGCCGCGCTCGTCCAGTAATCGTCGCCCGGCCTCGAGCCCGCCAGCGCCGCCTTGAGCTCGCTCTCAGCCTCGCCGCGCGCGTTCTGCTGGGCCGCGAGATACGCCTTCAGCAGGTGGAAGCCATACGTCGGATCGTTCTGCTCGAGCTTCTTCAGCTCGATCTCGGCGATCGGCAGCGAATGACGCAGCACGGAGATGCGCCCGATCTTCAGCGACAGCGCCGGATTGTTCGGCACCGCGACCTCGACGTCGTAGTACTTCTCGATCGCCGCCTCGATCTTCCCTTCCGCGAGGAGGAGGTCGGGCTCGTGAAAGGCGATCTGCGGCGCGGGGACGCTCTTCGCGCGCCCAAGGAAGATGTTGAAGTGCTGCACGTCGCCGGCGGCGAAGGCGTAGCGCCCGAGGACGTTCACCGCCTCCGCGTTGCCCGGCTCGCGCTTGAGGATACCGTCGTACGCGATGAGCGCGTCGTTCACGTTGCCCGTGGCGAGCGCCGCATGCGCGACCGTCCGCTGCGCCGCGAGATTGTCGGGAGCGAGCGTCGCGACCTGCTTCGCGGCGGCGACGGCATCGGTCTCCTTGCCGTGCTCGGAGAAGAACCTCATCGCGTAAAGCTGCGCCGGGAGGAAGCTCGGATCGGCCTTCAGCGCCTTGCGCAGCGCGGCGTCGGCCTTCGTTGCATCCGAGGCGGCGACCGCATCGGCGAACGCGTTCACGGCATCGGCAGAGGCGACGGTTGGCGCGGTCGTGTGGACCTGCGTGGCGACCCAGTCGACGATCGCGCGCACGCCCGCCGCGGCATCGAGCAGCGCGGCCGTTTGTCCTTGCGCGCTGCCGGCGTTCGGAACGATCTCCGGTCCGGCGGTTCCGGTGCGCACGGTCGCGCCGACCGCCGTCACACCCTTGCCCGGCGTCTCCGCGACGCGAATCTGCGGAACGCCGCGGAGTATCTCGATCGACGCGAGACGGATCGCATTCGCACGATCGGTCAACGTCGGATCGGTTCCCTCGATCGTGAACGGCTGCAACAGCACCGACGCCGGATGCGCTGCCGACGGCGCCTTCGGACCCGAGGGCTTCGCGGCCGCAGCAACGACTGGCGCTTCCGCCGGCTTGCGATTGCGAAGCACCGCACCTGCGCCACCGAGGATCACGACCATCACCGCGGCAACCGCGGCGAGCTGGCGCTGTTTCTTCTTTTTCTCGATCGCCGCAGCGGCCGCGAGCGCCGCTTCTTCTTCAGCGATCTGCTGCTCGATCTCCGCAGTCGACGGCGTCGGCTCCGCCACCGGTTCCGGCGGCAGGATCAGGTAGAGCTTCGTGCCGCCACGAGCGCCCGCATCGCGAAAACGGACCGCCGTCTTCGCTTTGATCATGAATGCCTCGGAGATGTAGAGCGTTTGCGGCGGCAGCTCGGCGAGCGCGGCAAAACCACTTGTGATCGGATCGCCGACCACCGTCCCGTCCTTCGTCGTCACCTCGCCCGCGTGGAGAAGCAACCGCACCTGCAGCGGATCGCTCCCCTGCTGCTTCGGATGAAGATCGAACTCGCACTTGCGTCCCGCTTCGAGCGCGTTCTCCACCGATGGCATCTCCGCGATGACGCGCGGACCGAACGGATCGATGACCTGCCCATCGAACAGATACGCCGCCTCGCCGACGAGCTGCTGCATGTTCGCCGTCGCCTTCGATGCGGCGTCAGCGTCGAAGTGATCGAGATTCGCGAGATCGGCGAGCAGCAGAAATGCTTTCCGCGTCGCGGTGCCCGGTTGCGCGGACGGCGCCGCCGTGACGCGTGTCGCGATCTCCGTCGCAAACGCCATCGCCTGCGGATCGGCCTTCGCCATCTCGTCGGTGATGAGCTTCACCTCTTTGTGCCGCTTGAACGGATCCTTGAAGAGGCAGCGCCCCATGATCGACAGCACCGCGGGATCGATGTTCGGATTAAGCGCCTTCGGCGACGGCGGCTGCCCTTCGACGATCAGCCGCGCGACCTCGGACGCGGTCGCGCCGCTGTACGGCGGCCGTCCGGTCGCCATCTCGTACATCACGACGCCCATCGAGAAGATGTCGGTGAGCGTGTCGGCCTTCTGCGTCGCGATCTGCTCCGGCGCGAGGTAACCGACGGCGCGCGCGTCATTCCCTCGCTGCTGATACGCGGAGGAGGAGCCGTCGCGGCGCTGCAGGAGGTTGTTGAGATTGAGCCCGGCGAGCTTCACCTGATCGTTGGGCAGCACCAGCACCGAATCGCCGGCGATGTTCTGATGCACCACGTTTTTCGCGTGCAGGTACTTCACGGCCTCGGCGAGTTGATACGAGAGCCGGAAGAACGGCGCGCGCTCGAGCGGACGTCCGCCGAGGTGGCGCGTGATCGGAGTCGCATCGAGCAGCTCCATCACCAGCAGCAGCATGTCGCCCGCCGGCAGAACCTCGACGATCGGCACGAGGAACGCGTGGTAGAGCGCGGAGGCGACGCGCACGTCGCGGATCAGCGTCTCGCGGCGCGCCGGATCTTTCGGGAGCTGGCGGCTGAGGATCTTGACCGCGACGTTCCGGTTGCCGCGCGTGTCCTCCGCCTTCCAGACCGAGCCGCCGATGCGCTCGATGAGGCGAAGGTGCAGCAGCGTGCCGCCGGGAACGACGGGGTCGATGGTGGACATGAGGTATGTAGTTTATCCTGCGGATAGATAGCGGACAGCAGATAGCGGATAGCAAGGGCGGAGTTTGCTATCCGCTATCTGCTATCTGCTATCCGGGAGGCTCACTCCTCTTTGACGTGGAGCAGTTGGCCGCCGGCCTCGATCGTGTCGCCGGCATTGATGAAGATTTCGTCGACCACACCATCCACCGGCGACTGGATGTCGTTCTCCATCTTCATCGCCTCGAGGATCAGCAGGCTCTGTCCGCGGCTGACGACGTCGCCGGTCTTCACCAGCAGTCGCACGACCCGCCCAGGCATCAGCGCCTTCAGAATGCCGCCCGCGCCGGCCTCGTCGTCGGTGCCCTTCCGCCGCAACGCGAGCGGGTCGACGATCTCGACCGCGATGTTCGCGCCGCCGAGCGTGATGTGGTGCATCGTCCCTTCACGATGATGGACGAAGGCAAACTGCGTCCCGTCTTCGAGTCGCAGCGAGCGAAGAAAGCGGCCGGTCTCGACGAGGTCGACGATGATCGATTTCTCGCCGAGCATCACGCGATAGCCGCTGCCGTAGCGCTCCACTTCGACCGGCAGCTCCGCGCCGGCGCGGCGGGCGACGAATCTCACAAGCGCCCCTTCATCGCATCGGCCCGCCCCGCGCGCTTCCAGGACGAATCCTCCGCCACCGGCAGCTTCACCTTCTGCGAATCCTCGAACGCGATGATCGCCGCGGCTGCGATCGCGGCGTCGATGCGCGTCTCGTCCGCCGAATGTGCGAAGTCGATCTGCGGCAGCATCCGGTCGATGTAGCCGGTGTCGAAGTTCGCGTTGCGGAAGTCTTCGTTGTCCATGATCCAGGAGAAGAACGGGATCGTCGTCTCGATCCCTTCGACGCGGTACTCCATCAGCGCGCGCTTCATCCGCGCGATCGCCTCGTCGCGATTCGCCGCGTGGCAGACGAGCTTGGAGAGCATCGGGTCGTAGTGCACCGGCACGGTGTAGCCGGCGTAGACGCCGTTCTCGTTGCGCACACCAGGGCCCTGCGGAAGATTGAGATAGCGAATCAGTCCCGGCGAGGGCGCGAACTTGCGCGACGGGTCCTCGGCGTAGATGCGGCACTCGATCGCGTGCCCCTTCGGCTTCCAGTCGCCCTGCGGCAGCGTCAGCTTCTCGCCGCGCGCGACGCGCAACTGCTCCTTTACCAGGTCGATGCCCCAGACCATCTCGGTCACCGGATGCTCGACCTGCAATCTCGTGTTCATTTCGAGGAAGTAGAACTCGCGATCGGGTCCCATGAGGCATTCGATCGTGCCGGCGGAGTAGTAGTTCACCGCGGCTGCTGCTTTGACCGCCATCGCGCCGAGGCGCTCGCGCAGCTCGGCGTCGACGACGGGCGACGGACATTCCTCGACGACCTTCTGATGCCGTCGCTGCAGCGTGCACTCGCGCTCGCCGAAGTGCACGATGTTGCCGTGCCGATCGCCGAGGATCTGCACTTCGATGTGACGCGGCGAGCGGATGAACTTCTCCGCGTAGACCGAGCCGTCGCCGAAGAACGACTGCGCCTCGGAGGTCACGCGCTCGAACGCCTGCTGCAGATCTTCCGCGCGCTCGACGAGGCGCATGCCCTTGCCGCCGCCGCCCGCGCTCGCCTTGATCATGATCGGGAAGCCCGAATCTTTTGCAAACGCGGAAATCTCGTCGAACGACTCGACCGGCTTCGTGAGTCCGGGAACGACCGGCACGCCCGCGGCCTGCATCCGCTGGCGCGATTCCGTCTTCGATCCCATCGCCTCGATCGATTCGGGCGACGGTCCGATGAACGTGATGCCGGCGTCGCGGCAGGCGCGCGCGAACGCCGCGTTCTCCGCGAGGAAGCCGTAGCCGGGATGGATCGCGTCGGCACCGGTCTTCTTCGCCGCGTCGATGATGCGGTCGATGCGCAGGTAGCTCTCGCGCGACGGCGCGGGACCGATCGGCATCGCCTGATCGGCGTAGACGACGTGCAGCGCGGTGCGGTCGGGCTCGGAGTAGACCGCGACGGTCGGATAGCCGAGCTCGCGGCAGGCGCGAATCACGCGCACTGCAATCTCGCCGCGATTCGCGATCAGCACTTTCATCGCGGCGCATTGTACGATTCACGCCATGGCCGACGAAGCGATTCCATCACAGCGTATGCAGATTCTCTCCGGCGTCGTGCAGACGCTGCTCGATGATCTCAAGTCCGGCACCGGCGACAAGGATCGCCGCCGTCAGGTCGAAGAGTGGATGCGGACGCTCGCGGAGAAGTACCCCGAGTTCAAGATCGAGACCGGCCTGCGCGACTACTACCTCGCGGAAGCGCAGCGCCTGCGCACCGACTTCGACAAGTCGGCCGAGCTGCACGAGAAGCTCGCCCTCGGCCGCAGCATCGAGTCGTTCCTCGACCGCGCCGCGGACTACGACCGGCGGATCGCGGAGAAGTGATCGTGCAGGCGCTCGACCGGTACTTCAGCGGCGAGCGCTTCGTCCTCGCCGGACCGCAACAGTACGAAGACCTCGGCTGCACTCACTTCTGGCAGCGAAAGACCTTCAACACCAACCGCGCCGCCGCGCTGCTCAACGCGCCGGGCGTGATCGATCTCGAACAGCACTGCCAGCAACTCAAGTGGCAGATCATCAAGCGGACGTTCTACATCCCATTTCTCTATCCGCTCGGATTGCAGATGGTCGTGACCGGCGATGACCTGCTTTCGACCGCGAAGATCGGACCGTCAGTCGTCGATCTCATCGACAACCAGCGCGTCGTGTTGCAGGGAGTCTTCGTGGTCGACACGAAGGAGAAGAAGTTCCGCTACTGGAGCTCGCCCGGGCTCTACCTGACGTCGCGGCTGCACAAAGCGATGGCGGGAGCGATTGCCGGAGTGGGGTTCGAACAACTGCAGTAGGTTTGGTGCCCAAGGCCGGACTGTTTTTATGGCGGGAAGGATTAGCCTCACATCTTCGGCCGCAGGATCGTTGGCAGTGTCTCGCACTGTTGGATGTCCTCGATCCGCATCTGATCGCCGGTGAGCTGGAACGTCATCACCCGCCAGTCGCGGAAGGTGCAATTCGGGGGCGGCGTCAACGTGCGGACCCGGCAACCGCGCGTGTAGAGCTGGATCGACGCGTCGGCGTCGGTAATCATGCCGAAGCCTGCATAGGTATGCACCCAATAGCGGTAGATCCCCTGCGCCGTATTGCGAACCGTCAGCGTCTCGTAGGCACCAGGTTGTTGATGATCGACGTCGAGACTCGCAAACGTTTCGCCGTTTGGCAGCACGCCCGTCTTGTGGTCCCAGGAGACGGTCGCCGGACCGTGGAATGGCGCATCGCTTTTCTCGAACATCGTATCGAGATCTTGTGGCTCGTTGCGCCATCCCAGGACAAAACGCGCGATCTCGTCGCCGGTGAGATCGCGTGAGAGCGGGAACGACGCTTTCGTCACCTTCCCCTCGTGCACGTCATACTCGCGCTCGGACGGACAGAACCCCGACGCGTCCGCGGCGATCCGATGCTTCCCCGGCGGCAGATCGATGGTCACGACTTGCTGCGGCTGGGGCGTGACGGTGCGGCCGCCTTCCTTCACCGTCGCGGCAACCGGATGGTCCTTTTGTGTGGCATCCGCCATCGTCAGCTCGAGCCGTCCGAACTCCGGGGCGAGGTCGAGTGGAACGCGCACGACCTGCAGCGCGGCGGCCTGCACCCGAGCCGCACGCGGCTTGTAGCCGGCGATGCGTGCGGTGTAAGAGCCCATGCCGCTATTGATGCGGCCGATGTGGGCCACGAACGCACCGCCGATCTTCTCGACCACGGTCGTCAATTCCTTTCCCGTGTGGTCGTCGATGATCGTGGCCTGACGGCCCGTCAGGTCGGTCGAGAACACGGCATCGCGCACGGCGAGATCGAGATACGCGGGCGGAGTCAGAAAAAAGGGGATCGACAGGAATGCCGCGCCGATGACGACCAGCGACGCGAGAAACACGGCCGCCTTTCGATCGTTCGCCGCGGCGCTCATTGCAGCTCCTCTCCCGTCTTGTCGCGGAAGAACGTTTGGAACGAGCGAATCGAAGCGACGAAGCCGATGCCGTCGCCGACCGTGTTCGGCAGCTTGGCGCGCGCGATGCCGAGCACCGTCCAGTTGTCGCGGATGAAAACCGGTCCGCCGCTGTTGCCCGGATTGAGGTTCAAGCCGGAAGTCACGAACACATTCCGGTCGCGCATGAACCGGGACAGCGTTCCCTCGCCGGAAATGGAGGCGCGGTCGGGTGTCGAAGCGCCGGCGTCCGGCAACGGATAACCGATGGTCACCAGACGCACGACGCTGTTCGGTGTCTCGTACGTCGTGGCATTGGCGAGATGCAATGCCGGCAGCGTCGCATCGGTGAACTTCAGCAGCGCGAGATCATCCTCGGCGGACATTCCCTCCAGCGTCGCGGCATGCTCGAGACCCTTGTAGTCGACGAGATGAATCGGCCCATTGCACGGCTGTCCTTCGCCGAAGATGTGCGCGGCGGTCGCGACGAAGCCCGGCTTGACGACGAATCCCGTGCCGCTGTTGCCTCCGCCGGTGCAATCCGCGTGGACGTAGAGGATGCTCTGCCGCAGATTCTGGAATTGCTGTTGATCGATGGACGAGGCTTTCGAACCGCCGCCACGCGACGTGCGGTCCTTCACCAAGAGCCAATGCGTCCACGCGACGTCGACGTACGCGAACACGGTGACGGCCAGTCCAACGAGGAACAGACCGGCAAGCAGTGCGGTGGCGTATGCAGGCTTACGTGCCATGAAGATCACCTCGCATCCAGACGGCCACCGCAGATCGCGCACGTCTCGGAGGCCGCAACTCTCTCGTAGCAGATGGGACACTGCACCAGCATCGCCGCCGCGGGAGGCGCGGGCTCCTCGACCAGCGTCGGCGCGTCAGCCGCTTTCGCCGTCGAGCCGTTCCCGTTGCTGCCCGCATCGCTCACCGTCAGTATCGGGATACCGGCCGCCGGAATCGGCGGACCGAGCTTCGGATCGTAGCCACAGTTCGGACAGGGGTACTCGTCCTCATAGCCGTGGAACGTGAAGCACTGCGGGCAATCGAGCTGCTCGCCCTGGCGCATCGACTGGCCGCACTTCCAGCAGACGTCGAGGTCATCGGGCACGCGCGATTCGCCGCAGTGCGGGCAGGCGACGTGGCTGGCGAAGGTGGTCTTGCATTGGGTGCAGAAGATCGCGCGCCGATCGACGCCCGAGCCGCAGCTCGAGCACGGCCGCTCGCCGAAGCGCCGGTCGACCGGCACCACAGGACTGGCTGGACGCGGCGGCGCGACCACCGGCTCTTTCGCCGCGCTCTTGTCGATGCGCGGCGCATCGAGGGCGAAGATGTCGCGCCACTCCACGGCCTCGTACACCACCGCGTTTTCCGAGCGGTCGGCGTACTGGCCCGCGGTCCGGCAGAACGGCAGCAGCGCATCGCGATACTGCTGATAGGTGAGCTCCGTCTCCAGGTCGGCATGAGCGATGACGCGGAAATGATTGATGAACTGCTTCATCTCCGTTTCATCGCCGATGATCTGCGTGAGCCGCTCGTTCGCCTGGTGGAGCACGGCGTATTCAGGCGAGTACTGGATGACGGTGAGGTCGGGAATCCCGCTGCCGGACACCTGGCGCGGCGGATAGACCTTCTTCATGTAGAAATCGAGGAGGAGGCGATAGACGGCGAGCTTCTTCTGCTCGCGCAGCATCTGGATCGACTTCTCGACCTTCTGCAGCAGGTAGCGCCGGTGCGTAAGGTGCTCGGGCCGGTTGTCGCGATAGAGAAAATCGACCGCGTGCGCTTCGCCGCCGAGGTTGACCTCTTCGATGGTGAGGGCGTTCATGTGCGTGTAGCTGAAGCGGAACGAGCGCTGATCACCGTCGCTCGCCAACGGCTGCACGTTGAGCAGGCCCAGAACGCGAGCCAGCACGAACGCCTGCAGTGATTCGGCATACTGCCGCGCCTCGACCGGCTGCTTCGGAATGAGGTCGCCGAACTGGAAGCGGTTCTTGTCCGTGTGCAGCTCCTCTTTCTCCGGAAACGCGGAGTACGCGGCACGCAGCCCGTGGGGGGCGGTGACGGAGCTCGGATAGAACGCCGGAACACCGGCGAGCTCCTGGTAGAAGACGATCATGCCGCGATGCTGCGCACCGATGTTCTGGAAGCTCGGCGGCGCGTCGCCTCCCGATTGCGAGTTGCGCACCAGTGCCTGGAAGTCCTGCACGTGCTGCACGCTGCCGTCACTGTCGAACCCGATCAGGCATTGCCGCTGCTGCGTGCTGACCGGCGGCATGCCGGTGTGCTCGAGCCCGCGACCGCTCGGCGCCGCCCACACCTTCGAGAGGCGGTACGCCTGGCGGATCATGTCCGTCCGCTGACGCGTGTCCACCCGCTCGTCTTCGAACAGCATCTTCAGCGCGTCGGGTTGCGCCGCGCTTTCCACGATGAAATCGCGGCACTTGCCGAACACCGCCTCCTCCACCGTTTCCGCCGGCGTGCGCTGGATCTTCTTCAGCGCGTCGAGCAGGCGATCGACGGAGAAGACCTCCGTCAGAATCTTGCTGCCGATCTTCCGCAGCACCTGCGATTCCGCCGCCGCGTCGCCAACCCAACGCGTGTACCAGTCGTCGACATCGCCGTCGCGGTAGAGACTGAGCGTCAGCTCCGACTCCTCGGCCTTCGAGAAATAGGCGTGTTTCTTCCCGAGCTGCTTTTTCACGCGAGCGAAGCTGGCGATCAGATCGTGATAGCGGCCGAGCAGCCCGTCGGCGCCGGGATGGTCGGCGCCGAGGAACTGATCGAGCTTCTCGCAGATCTGCTGACCGCGTTTCGCCACCTGCTTCGCCACGCGCGCCTGGAAGTGCTCGAAGAAGGCTCCCCGATCACCGTCCGCGCCGCGCTCGTCGACGAGCTTCTCGTAGTCGCGATTCAGATCGGCGCCGCGGAACAGCACCTCGCGCTCGTGGCGCATGAGGTCCAGGTGCAGCTTGCTCAGCGCGTCGCCGTAGTACTGAACGCGCTGCACCCACGCCGGGATCTGCTCGTCGAAGTACTTCATGTAGCGGAACGCTTCATTCGGATTGCGCAGCAGGGCCTTGAACGCGGTGAGCACCGAGAGCGCGTAGCTGATGCCGTAATGCGGGTCGTCGCACAGCTCGGCGGCTTTTTTCTCGATCGCTTCCGTCACCCGCTCGAGGTAGTTGCGCATGTTGGTCTCGATACGACGGATGCCCACGCCCCACTCGTCGGGATTGTCGGAGTCCTCATGCGCGAGGAAGTCATCGAGCTCGGCACGGCGCGCGGCGAGGAGCGCGGCCTTCTCGCCGTTCGGCGCGGCCTGCAATTCGACGCGCAGCGACTGTGCTTTCTGCCAGAGATAGTTCTCGAACGTCCGCCCGCCTCCTTCGTCGTAGACCATCAGCGCGTCTTCGATGTCGACGCGATCGATCACGCCGCCGCCATCGCGTCGTTCGTAGCGGCCCTGCGCGCATTGCACGCTCTCATCCGCCAGCAATTTGATGAAGAGGTGCTCGAGCGGATCATCCGCCGGCGTCTTCTCCCAGTAATCCAGCACCTTTGCCGCGAGGCGGCTGGCGCAGGCGTTCTGCACGCGCTCCGTCGGGAACGAGATCGTCGCCAGTCCGAACGAGCCGAAGCGGCAGGGAAACATGTCGCCGACGATCGTCTTGTGCGTGGCGTCGTTGCCGCGGCGCAGCGCGTCGTTGAGGAAGTTGTGGGTGTAGACGTTGAGGTTGAATTGCTCGAGATTGACGCGCGTGGCGCGCTTCATCGCCGCGAACGAGCCGACCGAGTAGTCCTGGTACAGCACCTCGGCCACCATGCGGTAGGCGTCGAGCTCTTTGCCGTTCGAGCCGATGGTCAGCTCCGCCTCGTTCTGGCCGTCGAGCAGATACGTGCTGCTGAACGGCGGAGGTCCCATGCGCTGGCTGTCGTGGAGATTCCAGTCGGCGGTGAAGGTATGGCCGAACGTGTAGTGATTCAGCTCCATCAGCGCGGCATAGCCGTTCGCGCGCACGCGATCCGCGCCCGCGTAACCGGAGAAGAACGCCGGCAGAAGGAGGATGCCGATGCGCTCCGCGTCGGGGAAATAGCGGCGCGCCAGGAAGCCCATGTCGATGAACGTCCCACTGCCGGTTCCGCCGGCGAGCGAGGCGATGATCACCACGCGCTTGTTCGCCGCGTTGAAGTTGAAGCCGAGCCGCGCTGCCTGCGCGAGGATGGCGGCATCGCTCAGCTCGCGCCGGCACTGCTCGAGGCGGCCGGCGATCTTCTGGTGATTGGACGCGTCGAAGAAGCCGAGACGGCTGGCGATGCGCACCTGGCCGGCGCCTTCGCGCAAATCGCCGAGATGCGCGATCTTGCCGCCGGAGGGAAACCAGCGCTTGATGTTGAGGAAGTGCTCGAGATGCTCGACGTACTTGCCGGTACCGCCGGCCACGGTGAGGTCGATGCGCTCTGTCGTCGTGAAGCGCACGTGCTCGTACAGCGGATCGTCCGACGCGCGGAGGTCGTACTGCTCGGCGGCCGTCTGATTCGAGTCCGTATCGAGATGCATGAAGCGGAGGAACGGCAGCCGGTCGAGCGCGCCGTACCGCTCGACGATCTTGCGGCGCAAACGGAGCACGACCTCTTTCCCCGTTCCACCCAAGCCGATGATCAGCGATGGTCCGACCGGCTGGTTATTGACGAGGACGGGCGGAAGAGCGGCTTGCAGTAGTGAATCGAGACTCATGTCGGCTCCCTGTGATTACGCCGGTACGCGCCGCAGCAGAAGAACGGTGCCGGAGATCAGCCACCAGACAGCGAGGAAGATGGCGACCCACGGTAGCCACGCCCAGTAGAAGCCGACGTCCAGCACCACGTACAACGACACGAAAATCCAGGTGAGGGTGAAGAGCAGGAAGAGGTTCCAGAAGATCGTCTTGCAGAACTCGTCGTGGTAGTAGCGCAGAAAGAATGGATAGACGGCCTTGTAGAGAACCGTCCAGATCATCGCCACGACGATGGCGATGGCGGCGCCGCGCAGCAGCGTATTGTCCGATTGCGGCACCGCCGGCGCCGCGGTTTGCCAGGCGAGGGTGGAAAGTGCAGTGTGCAGGTGCATGGCGATTTCCTTTCGATGTCACGGCCGGCCGGTTCTCGGCGGACGGCCCGGTGGCAATGGCGGTTTTGCGGAAGGCCGCGGCGGCGGCGCGGCGCGGACCGACGGTGTTTTGGTGTCGGCAGGCGGGCTGGCGGACACGCCGCCGCCATCGGCCTTGATGGTCATGCGCCGCGTCCCACCCGGGAGCTTTACGTCCCAGTTCTCGCCGTCCCCCGCGGGCACTACAGTGACGTTCGGAGTCGCGGGCACAGGGTGGAACGCGTAACCATTCACGATGCCGCGCGACAGCCGGCCGAGCATCGTTCCCTCATGCATGACGTTCCCGCTCCCAAGCCGCCGCAGCGACAGCAACCGCTCGGGCGATCCGGAGACGCGAATGCGGAATATCTGCCGGCGAGACAGGAGAAATAGTGCGATTCCCGTGAGCATCGCGAGCACAGCCAGCACGACGAGAAGAATTGCCGTGCGACGGGAGCCGGTGCGCAGCGTGAAGCTCACCGGCGCGAGGCTCGGCTGCACATTCGGAATCGTGGCCACGTTCTGAAAGTCGAAGATCGCGCCGGCGTGATCGATGCCGAAGATGCCGGCCATGCGCTCCGGCTCGAACTTCACTCGCACGTCCGTGAACGCCATCCGTACCGCGCCGGTGTAGCGGACGGTCGCGCCGTTCCACGCCAGACGGATCCATTCCACAGGGCCTTTCGGCGTGAACGACACCGGCTGTTGCGAATGCAGGAGCGCTTCGACGCGTCGCGTTCCGTTCGGCGGAATCGGCGCATCGATCGAGCCGCTCACCGAATCGAAGACCTCAGACGCCAGGGGGCGCGCGCCGATGTCGCGTTGCGCCCACTCCTCCGGCACGAACGACTCGCCGATCGCCAGCTCGTAGCGGCCGGCGGTGACGGAGTGCTGCGTGAGAAGGCTACGGATCTCACCATCGAGCGCGAGCTGCACGTTGTCCCCCTCGGTGAACGCACCCTTCTCGCGATCGGCCAGGAGGAGTTGCAGATCCGCGCGCAGCACCATCGGGCGAATCGAAAGATCCTTCAGCTTCAGATGCTCGCGCCGCGGAAAGAGCTCGCCGAATCGGTCGTCGTACCATGCGAGGGTTTCGGCCGGCACCGGCGCGGCGGAGACGAGGATGCCGTACACCGCGAGCGTGGCGGTCTGGCCGTTCTCTTCGATCACGTACTTGAACAGGTGAACCGAGCGGTACTCCTGCTGTCGCGCGAGCGACTGGAAAAAGCGCTGCACCTCCACGTCGGGCTGCCCGGCGTTCGTCTCGACGATGTTGTCGGTGATGAGCCAGACCAGTCCCGTGAAGTCATGGCTGAATGCATCGAGCGTCTCGGTGAGGTACGTGCTGTTCCCGGTGCGCTCCGGAAATCGCGCCAGACCATCCGCGGCGTGAAAGTCGCGAATCGGCACAACGGGATGAACCTCGCGGATGTCTGCCGGCGTGAACGCGCCGTTCGATGTGAACGTCCACATCCCCGCGGTGGTGCCGCCGATCACGCGCTGACGCTGCGCGAGCTCGTCGAGCCACTGTGCGAAAGCGGGCAATTGATAGATGTAGTGGACGCCCAGCTCCTCGCGTCCACGGCGATTCGGCGTACCGGGCGGCTGATAGCCGGGGTACATGCTGCCGGAGTTGTCGATGAGAATGCGCACCGGCAATGCGCCATCGCGCGTCAGCGGAGCGGCACTCTCCGTCAGCGCGATCGCGAGAGCGAGACCGATCACGATCGCTCTCACTGCGCCATTCCTTTCTGCCGGAGCTCACGTACTTCGACCACGCCGTCGCGATTGCCGGCGGCAATGAAGCGATCGAACGACGCCAGCGCCGTGATCGCGGTGGACGAATGACCGTCCTCGAGCCGCCACACGTCGTGATGTGGAAGATGCGCAAGCTCGTACACGAGCACGCGGCCGTCGTCCATCCCCACGATCGCGGCCGCGTCGTGCAGGACGATCGGCGAGGGACGGGCCGCGCGCTCGATCGGTGCGAACGAATCGCGGATACCCGATCGAGCGAAGGACACACCGTCGGTATCGATGCGGACGCCGTCGCGATCCCACTCGCCGTTCGCATCTTGGGTCAGTGCGAACAGTTGCGTGTCGTTCTCGAGCGATTCCTCGACAGCGCCGTTCGCGACGGCGATGCGATGGAGCTGGCGCGCCGCACCGAAGATTCCGAACGCGGCGCCGCCGAGGAGTGCGATCGGCTGCTCGGCGAGCGTCTGCAACGGCACGGGATGCGTCACCACACTGTCGCGAACGACATGCAGTTGCACACGTCCGCCGTCCTCGGAGAAGAAGACGACCTCGCCGGTGGCGGGATCGCCGGCCAGCCAGCTCATCTTCGATGCACGGAGCAGCGAGCGCGCAGTCGCGCGAGGTCCGTTCGCTTCGACGACATGCACCTCGCGCCATTCACCGTTGGCAACCGTCGCAAATACGCGATTGCCGGCCGGCGTCAGCGCGAACAACGGCGTGCCATCGATCGCCGCCTGCCACAACGGCCGGACACGCGGCGAATCGAACAGCAACGGCGGGAGCGCATACGAGGTGATCTGGTTGCGCGTCGAAACGTAGAGGATGCCGTTGCTGATGCATGGCTGCGCGGTGACCGGTCCCTGCGTCTGGAAGCGGCAGATGCTGCGCGCGCGCGCCGGATCCGCGACCTCGATCGTGCCGCTCATGGAGACGGCGATCAGATGGCCGTCACATGCGAGCAGCGCGCGGCATTCGTCGCCGAGGCGGAGCGTGAGCGCGGGCTTTTGCATCGTCCAAGAGGCCGGCCCGCGAGCCGGATTGAAGCCGAGCCGGCGCGCGTCACCTTTGTAGCCGGTCCAGTTCGACGGCGATGGAGGCAGCGGCGCGGCGCAGGCGCGGCAGAAGTTCGCGAAGGGGCGATTCTCCTTCCCGCACTGCGTGCAGCGGCGCACGACCGATTCGGCGGTAGCCACAGTCAAGCAATCTCTCCCTCAGCGCATCCGATTCACGACGACCTCGGGCTGCCGGATCACCTGCTGGCCTCCCTCGATGAACCCATTGCGCACGACACCGGTAATGACACCGTCCGGGTAATGAGGGTCATTGGACGTAGCGCGGCCGATGTGGCGGGTGCTGTCGAACTGCGTCTCGCCGAGCTTCAGGTCGATCGGCTCGATGGAGGCGAGTTGCAGCAGTTGCCGGACGAGATTCGCGCCCGGCGCCAGCTCCCTGCCGCGCTTCTCCAGGTCGGCCTGCTGGCAACGTTGAAGATAGAGGTCGGCGAACGGCAGAAAGGTGTCGGTCACCCACCTCTTGAAGCGGAAGTTGAGCGGATTCGAGCCGTCGCCGCTGTTTTGCGCGGCATTGAGGATCGCCTCGAGCTCGCGCGTCCGGCGCAATTCCTCGGCATCGTTGGCGAGACGCGGCTGCTTGTGGTCGACGATCCGCTGCACGAGCGAGAGCTTCTGCACGAACACGCTGTGCTGCTTGCACGGCGCATAAACAGCATCGAAGCTCGGCTGCAGATCGGGAGGGATGCATTTCGGCAATCCGCCCAGCAGCGGTTCCCACGGAGCTCCGGCCACCGCTTCGTCGAACATCGCGCTGAGCGCCGCGTTCGCGCGGAACTGCTTCCACGATTCGGCGAGGATCTGCCGTTCGAGCGCGACCGGATCGGCCGCACTCCGCGGCGGTGCGGTCGCGAGATCCTCGACCGTTTGCGCGACGCGTCCGAGGTCTTCGCGCAGTCCGCCGACCGCGCCGGCGAGCGCGTCGACGTGCCGGACCTCGAGCAATGAAATCGCGCCGGCTTTCGCCTCCAGCGCGCCGGCAGTCGCGCGCAATTGGCCGTCGACGAGCTGCAGCGATTTGTCGAACGTTCTGCCGAAGTTCCGCGCGAGCTCGTCGTGATTCGCCTTTGCCTCCGCAATCGAGCGGCGGAAGAAGCGCACGGCGAGAACGAACGGAATCGGGATCAGCAGGATGGCGACCCCGAGAAGCGTCCAGGACACCCACGGGAACGGATCATCGTCCGCCCGGATCACGGCCGGTGGGCGCGGCAGGGAGTGCGGCCTCTCATCTTCCGGCTTCGGTGCCTTCGGCTGCGGGTATATTTCGGCGACGTAGTCCGGCAGATTGTCGAGCAGCGCATAGTCGCCGGAGTTGCGCTTGTACTTCGGCAAACTCGTTTCGAGCGCCGCGGCGAGCGCCTTGAAGCCGGACGCCGACTCCTTCTCCTCGTACGCCGCCTGGAGCTCTTCGATCACGGCGTTCACGTCGGCGACAGATGCCGGCTTCCTGATGAACGCGGTGAACGCAGCAGCGATCTGCCCGGAATCGAGCTTGTCGCAATGGTCGATGACCGGCGGCGACGACGGCCTGCGGCCCGCGGCCAGCTCGTCGAGATACGGCTTCATCGATTCGCAGGCATGCGCCGCAGCCGGAACGAATGCAATCGTCAGCAGCAATAGCGCGAAGCAGCGCGGTCTCATCTCATCACCTCCAGCTCTTCGGTGAACTGCGCGCGCGCGGCGACGACGTCGTCCGCCGTGCGCGCCTCGACGGTTCCGGTGAGCCACTGGCCACCGCGGCTGCGTCGAAGCTTCACGATCAGATGCAGCGTGTCGCCGGCGTCGCGGCGCAGCTCGAGCGGGAGCGCGCACACCGTCGCGTTCCCTCGAGGAGCGCGGTCCGCGCCCCACAGCAAATTCAGAAGAAATATGTTGGCGGCGGCGTCGCCGGCGAGACGGAAGTCCGCCGCCAGATGGCAGCTCTCACCCGCGGCGGGAAGCTGCGCGCCGGTCAGGATCTCGACGGCTTCACCGAGGCCGGTGTCGACGCGCAACGTGCCGCCGCGCGCGATGACGAGTTGCCGCGATTCGTCGTCGCACAACCAGCGCGTCGCAAGCGCCACGCCGCGCACGGTCTGGTCGAGGACCGGTACGCCGAGCACCCGGTTCTCGCCGAATGCCTTGCGCACCGCGTCGAGCGCGAAGATCTCGCCGATGAAAACGACCGGTTGCCCGTTCCGCGCGTCGCCCATCGCCTCGCGCACCTCGGCCGCAGACGACGCGATCCACGCCTCGTCGAGCGCGGCCTGCACCGCGCCGTGCGTCACCCGTGCAGGAAGCGACTCGGGTGAACCGGTCAGCAATGCGAGCAGGCCGCGCTCGAACTCGGACGATCCGGGCGTGTTCAACGCCGCGGCAACCCGCCCGCTCCAGTAACTCCAACCGCGATCGCAGACCGTGGCCGAGGAGACGGTGCGGAAGAAGCGCTGCCCATTCTCACCGTCGATCGAGACCTGATGGACGTGCAGGTCATCGCCGGCCGCATCGACGACGACGCATGCGGCCGGCGCATCCTCGACGAACGCCATCGCCGCCGCGATCTCGCGGCGCATGATCGTCAGCCGCCGGAACCCTCGCCGGCGGAACAGCTTCTCCAGCACCACGCGCGCCGGGCGGCTGGCGTGAGCGGGAAGCACGACGACCGGCTCGACGTCGGTCGGCGCGATGCGGCGGTCGGCAACGAACGCGAAGAGCGGGTCGAGCAGCGCATCGAGAAGCGCAAAGGCCACCGCCGGCAGCGCGTCCGCGTTGCGGTCGGCGAGCGCGGCGGCGGAGGACAAGACGTCGATCGGCGAGGCGAGCTGAAGCGCTTCCGGTACGGCCTGCGGGTCCCATGGACGGCGCAGACCGACGCGCCGCGCGCGCTGAAACAGGTTCCGCGGCGTCGCTTTCGCCAGCGTCTCCAGCGCTTCATCCCAAACAAAGTCCGGATGCTCCGCGATGCGCGGATCGAACAGGATGCCGGTCGAAGCGTGCCGGGTCGCAACCTGGCGAATCTCCTGGCTGCACGGCACGAACTGTCCGTCCGCCGTGACGAGCAGCGCCGACAGGACGTGGCCGCAATCGACGATCAGTTGTGGCCTCATCCCATCCAGCTCTCTTCCTCGTGCAACCGCGCCGGTTCGATCCTCACCGGTGTGCTGTTGGCGAAGACTTCCAGCGTGCGGTTGGCGCCGATGGAGAAGGTGACGTCGCAGCCGGAGTGACCGGCGGTGTCGAAGGAGATCTGGCCGATCAGACTGACGTTTGGGTTGCCGGCGATCGCCTTCTTCACGCCGGTGTTCTGGTAGAACTTGAGATTGAGATAGCCGCCGGGCGGCAACATCTCCGGCGGATACACTTTGGTCCGTTCGACCGGATAGCTTTCGCCGCGCGGGATGACTTCATCGAACTCCGGCTCGATCGGGTTCGTGAATTTCTCGACGCCGTAGCTGTGCGGCAGCTTGCGGCCGGTGCTGAGGAAGACGATGCGGGCGTCGCGCTCGACGAGCCGGTCGCGCATCGCGCCGTAGAGGGCGGCGCCTTTCGCGACGCAGATCTTCAGATGCTCTTCCTCCAGCAGATCGCGGTCGTCGCCGAGAGTTGGAAACACCGCGCGGACGCAGCGGCGGATCTGCGGCAGGAGGCTTTGCCGTCCCGTGTGCAGGATGTAATCGACGTCCCCCGCGACGATGCCCGCGAGCGCGAGCGACGACCCGATGAGCTCCGTGCTCTTCGCCAGCACCGATTGCAGCAGGTCGTCGAACGCCGCGGAAGGGAGCGGCGGAATCGACACGCTGGCCGGCGCGAATTGAATCGCGCCGTTGACGACGCGCACGATGAGATCGGCGCGCACGGCGATCGGCGCCGTTCCTCCGTGTGCGATGTCGATCTTCGTCTGCTCCGAGAGGTCCTTCCACTGCGCGCGGACGCGCAGGATCTGCTGCCAGATGTCGCGGCTCCACTCCTCGCGCTCGCGGCGGCGTTCGAGGTCCCTGAAGTTCGCGGTGATCAGCGTCGTATCGAACTCGAACTTGGGCAGCGGAAGCTCGTCTACGCAGCGGCGCAGCAGCACCTTCATCAGCATCACGTCGATGTGATCGCCGCCGATGGTGTTGTCGCCCATGTTGGCCAGGATGCTCAATCCCGTGCCGCCGCCGCCGAGCTTCGTCACGCGGGCGACGGAGACGTCGAGCGTGCCGCCGCCGTAGTCGAAGACGAGTAGCGTCAGGCCGCGCTCGCGCGCGATGGCCTCGGTGATCTCGTCGGCATCGCGCGTGTGGCGGAGGAAGTCGATGTAGTAAAGAACCGCGGCCGAGGGCTCGTCGAGGATGATGCCGGCGTTGACCAGATCTCCTTCATCCCGGTGTGCCTTTTCCACGCGCCGGGCGCGCTCCTCCTCGGTGTCGAGCCCCGCCTCCCGGCAGGCCTCGAGCACATCGCGGATCTGCAAGTCGTAGAAATTCGCCGGGACGGTGATGATCGCGCGGCCGATGTCGTACTGCGCGGCGTTGGTCGATTCGGTGTGCAGCTTCTGCTCGGCGAGCTGCACCAGGCGCGCGATGATCTTCGACGCCAGCTCGGCGGCCGAGTACGAGCGGTCGAAGAACGTGCGGTCGCTCTCGTAGCCCATCACCCGTTTGATCGAGCGGACGGTGCGGTCGGGAGCGACGTCGGCCTCGCGCCGCGCCGCTTCACCGATCTTGTACGTGTCCGGATCGTCGAACACGAGCACGCTCGGAATGAGCTCCTTGCCGGTCACCTCGTCGGATACGAGCTCGATGTTGCGCCGCCCGTTGCTCATCACCGCCACCACGGAGTTCGTGGTGCCGAAGTCGATGCCGATGTAGTCGTGGTACTCCTTCGGCTTGACGATGGTGATCTCGACCGGCACGGCGATCGGAGGCTGGCCGTGCGGACGGATCGTCACGGTCGCGCGATGCTTTCCCTCCCCCAGCGTCCGCCGCCGGCAGAGCAGCTTGAACTCAAAGGAGCGGGCGAACGTCGTGGGTGACAACAGAACGCGGCTGGCCGAGTCGCCGCACAGCAGTGTGAACGTGGCCGCGCGCGTGACGATGTCGAGCCACGGCTGATCGCTTTCGATCGACACGATCTCCACGTCGGTCGTGCCGCGATTCTCGATCCGCAGGGTGGCGGCATAGTCGCGTTTGGCGACGGCATTCGCAAAGCGGACCGACGGCGGCTTCACGTCCAACCGGTAGCGAAACGTGCGTGCGGCGACCGGCACGTCGAGCGCATCGGGATGGTTGACGAACTCGATGTGGATCGTCCCACCGTCCTGAACGTCTCCGGCGTTTTCCTCCCGCGCGGCATTCCAGACGACAGGGATCGACAGCGTCTCGCCGTACCGCAGCAGATGCTCGGCGAAGTCGCGCTCGATGCAGAGATGCGGCGAGCCGCCGGCCATGACGCGGCGGATGCGCAGCGGTACGCTGCCTGCATTCGTCAGCTCGATCGAGCGGCGCGCACTCTCCCCTTCCTGCACGTCGTCGAAGTCGATCGATGGCGTGAGGAGCTTCGGCATCGGCCCGGAGCGGATCTCGAGGCGGAACGGCCGCCGTTTCCGCTCCTCGCCGTCGACCACGAACGCGTACTCGAGCGTGCGATGGAAGCCGGGCGAAAGCAGTGAGCCATTGACGGCGGCGGTCACCTGCACCTCGCCATTTGCCGGAACTGTGACCGCCGGTGCCGGCGAGAACGAGACCGCCGGATTCGCCGCGCCGCCGTTCGCAACGATCGTCACCTGCATCGCATGGTTGCTGCCGTTGCGCAGCGTCAGCACCTTCGCCGGCGCGAGCGTGGAGATGAGGACGTGCGAATCGGGTGTGACATCGAGCAGGAGCAGCAGGCTTCCGCAGAAGCTGCAGTACGTATCGCCGTCGGCAGACTCCCACTGATGACAAAAGCGGCACTCGGCCGTGGCCGCGGCTCGACTCATGTCAGCCCTCGCACGAGGAGAAAAAGAACGATGAGCAACAGAATGGCGACGGCACTGACGACTTGCACCTTGATCGGGCGCCGCCGTGGCGGCAGCGGGATCACCGGCAGCGTTTCTGCCTGATCCGGCGACGGCTTGCGCACCGTGCTCACCGCCGACGGCCCGCGGCTCTCGCGCCGCACCGTGGGATTCGCCTCCGGCCGCGGCGTGTCGACGCACGCGAAGAGCTGCAAGCTCAGCGATCGAAACTGCGGCCGGGGATCATTGGTACCGATGTGCAGCGCGCCGCTCTGCTTTCCCGGACCGCGCGCCCACAACCGGATGGTGAACGGCGCACGCCGCTCGAAGAACGGACCGGCGAGCGGACCGCTGCGCCGCTGGCCGCCGACGTCGAACGTCAGCCAAGGCGGCAGGTCGACGAAGCGGACGACGAGCGGCACGGAACTGCTGTTCGTGACGGTGAGCTGGTAGGGATGCGAGCCGTTGCCGAGGTCGAACGGCCGCGGCACCGGCGAGCCGTTGAAGTCGAAGTGCGCGATCGGATAGGCGCGGCGCGTCGTCATGCGTACGAGCACGTCCTCGATGCGCGGCATCCCGCCGTCGCGAATGAGAAACCGGATGCAGCCATCGAAGCGGCTCTCCACGTCGTGCGCTGCGACGAGCTCCAGCGTCTCGCCCGCGTCATCCGCACCGACCGGCACCGGATCGCGCGATCCGCCAAGCCAATGCGCGGAAAGCCACTTCGGATGTTCCGCCAGATGCACTTGCGCGGGCTGCCGGCCGCGGTTGATCACGCGCACGAGGTGGCATTCGCGCCCCGGTGAATCGACGGTGCCGAAGTCGACGACGCACTTGCCATCATGCGAGCGAATGGCACTCCCCGCGAAGGCGAGCTGCGACGCGGGGAGCGGCTCGAGCCATGCTCGCGCCGGCGCGCTGAGCACGCCGACGAAGTGGCGCTCGAGCGCGAGCATCGATTCGCGGGAGAGATTCATCGCGCCGCCAGCTCAACGCCGCGAACCTGAGCCCGAGCCACGACGTACAGCGGGTTCGTGCCGATCACCTGCGGGAAGCGGTTCTTCTCGTCGTCGACCAGCGCCTCGATGCTGTAGGTTCCCGCCGCCGCCTTCTTCGAGAGTGTGACCTCGACGGACGACTCGATCACGCCTCCGCCCTGCTGAATGACGAACTCGTTCGGGCCGGCGCCGAAGATGTAGTCGTCGCCATACTTGAGGCCGCGGAACAGCCGCACCTTGATCGCCTCGTTCGGATTCGGCCCCAGAACGAGGTAGCGGACGTAGAGCGTGGCGGTGCTCCCGGGCTTCGGATTCGGCGGATTGAACGCGACCTCCTGCACGAGCGCGACATAGCCCTGCGTAGGGTCGTAGTTCGCCTGGCGGATGGCGAGATCGCGGCCGGCGAAGACACGGTCCTGATGTTTTCCGAACGCGAAGCCGGCCATCGCACCGGCCACGCCGCCCGCCAGGGCGTCGCGCATGATGTCGTCGCGGCTGCCGCCGGTGGCGGCGCCGACGAGAGCTCCGGCAACGGCGCCGATCGCCGCGCCGATTATCGCGTTGCGACGCGCGCGGTTCTGCGTCAGCACCCACTCCTTGATGTTTGCCGGCTTGACCGTCGTGCCGGTCGTGCTCTTCCGGTTCGGCGGAGTCGTAGCGCAGCCGCCGGCGAACATCGTGATGATCAAAAGGGACGCAATGCCTTGTTTCATGAACGGAGTCCTCCCCTATTTCCTCGGCGGTGACGAGGGTTTCCGGACGACGTTGGTGGTGGTGCTGACCGTGCTGCCTTCCCAGGATTTGCGTATGCCGTCTTTCGCCTTCTGCTGCAGTTGCTGCAGGCGGGGAACGACTGCCGACGGGATCGCCGGATCGCGCAGCAGCTTTTTCGCGATCTCCTGCGCCTCTGCGAAGTGATCTCCGTTGATCGCGCTTTCGACGTCATCGATGCGCGATTCCCACAGCGCCTCCTGCTGCGCACGGCGGTTGCGGTCGGCCTCCGCGTTGCGCACCTCGGTTCGCAGCCGCTCGATCTCGTCGCGCTCCTGCCAGAGATCAGCGGCCAGCTCGGCGGGGATCTTTGCCGCAAGCTGATCGAGCCGTCGCTCGGCGGAGTTGAAGTCGCCCATCCGGATGTCCGCTTCGACCGCCGGAAACCCGGCATCGATCTCTGTGCGCACGGCATTCAGGCGTTCCGCGCGCTGCGCCTCGGTTTCCTTCGGCGGCTCCTTGATGATGACGACCGTCTCCGTTTTGGTTGTCGTTACAGGCGGAGGTGGAGGCGGCGCGGTGGAGAGCTCGACCGGCGGCGGCACGTACACGATGTCCGCGCGCTTGACCTCCGGCTGCTGAGCGGGCAAGGGAATCTGCCGCAGCTTCCAGATTCCCCACGCCACGACCACGGCAGCGAACATCAGGGCCACGGCGTAGATCCAGAGTTGCGGCGCGGGCGGCTCCAGCGGCGCGGGTGTGACTGGCTCGGGCTCCGCAACGAGCTCCGGTTCCGGCTCCGGCGCCGGCACCGTGATGAAGCCCTCCGCGCCATCGCGCAGCGCGTCGCGGAATTCGGCGGCCGAGCGGAAGCGGTTCGCCGGGTCGTGGCTCATCGCCTTCGCGATCGCGTTGCAGACGCCGAGGGGAAGGTCAGGGACGAAGGTGCGCAGGTCGGGCGCTCCCAGGAGCCGCGCGTGAATCTGCGCCAGCCATTCACTGCCGGTGAAGGCGTCGCTGCCGCTGAGCATCCGGTACAGCACCAGCGCGGCGCTGTAGAGGTCCGATCTGCGATCGACGTCGCGCCCTTCCAGTTGCTCCGGCGACATGTAGTCGGGGGTGCCGAGCAGTTTCGGCGAGAGCGTGAGGCGCGGCATTCCAGCGAGGAGCGCGATGCCGAAATCCATCAGCTTCACCCGGCCGTCGCAGACCATGAGGTTCAGCGGCTTGAGATCGCGATGAACGATGCCGTTGCCGTGGACGTAATCGAGCGCGTCGAGGACCTGGTCGAACAGCCGCAGCGCGGCGTCGAGTGCCATCCGTCCGTCCGGCAAGCCGCCGAGCACGTCCTCGAGCGTCTTCCCCTCGAGGTACTCCATGACGATGAACAGCTCGCCGTCGTGCTCGTCCATCGTGTGGATGGCCACGACGTTTGGATGCTGCAGACGGGCCTGCGCCTTTCCCTCGCGAACGAGGCGTTCGCGCAACTCCGCGGCGATCGGCAGATCGCGGCGGAACGTCTTGATGGCGACCCAGCGGCCGAGGACGTCGTCCCACGCCTTGTGGACGACACCCATCCCGCCCTGGGCGATCTCGTCATCGATGCGATACGGTCCGATCTTTTTCGGCACGCTCTTCCCCGGATGCCGAAAAAGACACCTCCGTCATGACTTTGTTGTTCGCTTCCATCGCGCCACCGCGATCGCCGTGACGATCAGGGCGAGCGGCATCGCGATTTGCGACCACGGAATCGGGCGCACGAGCTCCAGCTCGGCCGGCTGCAGGCGGATGTTGAACATCGGACGCAGCCGCGCCCGATCGACGCTCAGGTGCAACCGATAGGAGCCGGGACGAATCGTCCCGCGTACGGGGCCGCGCAGCGTTCCGCCGCCGCGGTCTCGCAGCGCCAGCGCGCCGCCGACCGGTGCGCCGTCACGCCAGAGGGCGACGCGAAACAGATCGCCGGGCGATCCGCTGGTCAGGCCGCGCGGATCGACCGGCATGCCCGCCGCCGTGCACTCGATCCGCAGTTGTACTCGGAACCGGGCCGCCGACGGGTCCGCGCTCGCGCGGCAATCGATTCGCGTCGCCGGCGAGACGGAAAACCCCGACCAGCGATCGCGGAACACCTCGAGACGATGCCCGGAGAGATCCTTGGTCGTGATGCGCACGGCCGTCCAATACCTTCCCGACACTGCACACTCGGTTTCCCGCGTGCTGCAGAAGCCGTTGTCCGGCGATGCCGGATCGGACTGCGTCGGAATCACCATGCTCGTGCCGTCGGGCTTCACCAGCAGCATGTCCGCGGCAAGCGCGTATCCGGGCATCACCCGCAGCGGTTGTCCGGCACCGTCATTCACGCGATACGCAATCGACACGGCGTCGTGCTGACGCACTCCATCGCCCGGCGCGGGCGAGAGAAGCGTCCCACGCGGGAAAAATTGTTGCGACAGGACGCGCACCCGCGCCGTGCGATGCGAACGGCGGATACTCCACGCGCCGGGCGGCGGCCGCGGCACGACCAACGTCGACAGCACGTCGCCGACGCTGAACGACTCCACACCGTCGACGCCCGACCGTACCGGCGCCGACGCGCCCGGCGGAAAGATCAATACCTCGGCGTTCGGCGCGCCGCGGAACACATCGAACACCACGACGTCGAGATACGGCGGAATGACCAGCGTGTCGATCCCGGCCTCGCTCTTCGAAGGCATGCTCTCGACTGTGCGCGTCCCGAGCAGTCGCGTGACGACCGCGTGCGCGGCGGCGAGCGCTTCGTCATTCGTGATGCCGGCTTTCTCCACGTGCACGACCCCGGACGGCCAGATGCTTCCCCCGCGACTCGCACCCCGCGCGAGCAGCAGGATGTCGATGGAAGTCCGTCCGGCGAAACGGCCGTCGAGGAACCGGCGCAACCGGTCGTCGTACTCGCGCTGGTCGACGCCGTGCACATACGGCACGCCGTCGGTGAGCAGAACGATGGCCTGCCTCCGCGCCGGATCGGCCGGCAGCGCACGCAGCAACGCATCCGCGGCGGCGAACGCCGCGAGCACGTCGGTGTCGCCGAGATCCTCCGCCGGCATCGATTGCAGACGCCGGCGGAGTGCGCCTTCGTCGTCACGACCGACGAGCGTGAATGGCAGAGCGACATGCGCGGACCTACCGAACACGACGACCGCCAGCCGATGCTCGACGTGACTTGCTCCGGCGCTCCGGGTCATGAGGTCGAGCGTCATCGTCAGCAGCAACGGCGCGAGCTGCCGGTCGCGCCACATGCTCTTCGACGCGTCGATGAGCATCACCAGATCGACCCCCGGATCCGCTTGCGCCGCCGATGCCGCGAGCAGCATCAGGGTCAATGCGAACGCCCGCTTCACGGCTGTCCTCCGTTACGGCTTCATCCAGCCCTGCGGATCTCCATTCAGCGTGAAGGCCGCCCAGTACTTCGGATCATGAAATGCTGGATTCTCGAGCAAATGGATCTGCGCCTGGCGCAGCGCGACGGCCGCGGACGAGCCGCCGGTTAGCCGCCGATAGAGCTCGGTCATGAGATCTTCCGACGCCGCGTCGTTGATGTTCCAGAGCGTGGAGATCACGTTCGGCGTCCCGGCGTAGAGAAGGGCTCGCGTGAGACTGACGACCTCGTCGCCGCCGCTGCGTGCACCGACGGCGGACTGGCAGGCGGAGAGAACCACGAGCTTCGTGCCGGTGAGGTCGACCGAGGAGAGGATCTCGTGCACGGTAAGGCTCCCGTCCTTTTTGTCGTCCGGCGCGAGTGCGATCCGGCTGAACAGCGGATTGTCGCCGTCGTACAGGCCGTGCGCCGCGATGTGAACGAAATCGAACCTTCCCCCGAGGTCGTAGAGGAGCGACTCGCTTGCATCTTTGTCGAGATGCGCGGTCGTATCGAACATCTGCGCGACGGCCGTGGCCTCCTCCGCCGTGTGTGGAATCGGCAGGAGCGGCAGCGGTGTCTTCGGATTCCCGATCACCAGCGCACGGCGGCCGGCAGGAGATTCTTTGGCGTGAAGGAATCGCAGCGCGCTGGCGCTCGGCGTGTACACCAGCGTGTAGTCCTGTACGAGATACCGTCCCGTTTCGCCGTTGCGGAGCGCGGCGAAGGGAACGTAATGCAGGACGCCATGCGGCACGAGGACGAGCGTTGTCGCTCCACCGGCATGGTGCAACAGTGGCGCGACGAGACGGTTGAATGCTTCTTCATCGGTGGCCATTGCGCCGCAGGACGCGTCCTCGCGCGACGCGCCGCGCTGCTGCTCTTTTGGCGCGAAGTGTTTCGCCCAGCAGACGATGCGCTGCAGTTTTGCCGCGTCGAGCGGGAGCGACGCGTAGTGCATGCCGGTCCGGCTAATGACCCACGCGTGCACGAAATTCGTCGAGACGAAGTAGCTGATCATCGCCGCGCCGTCCGGCAAGCTCTCGCGCACCGTCTCGAGCGGCAGCGGCTCGACGTTCGTCACCGACGCGTATTCGGGATTCGACACTTTCAGCCGGATGAGGAGCGTCTGATAGCGCTTGCGGCCATGCTCGATGTCCGCATCGATCTTTTCGGCTTCCGCTGCCCGGGCGCTATTCCGCTGCTCCTCCCAGCGCGCGAGCTGTGTGCGCAGAGTTTCGGCTTCCGCCGCGAGCGCAGGCTCGCCGCCGTGCTCTGCGCGCAGCCGGTGATTGCCGACGAGCTGAAGGAACGCGCGCGCCCGGGCGCGCTCGGCCTGCGCGAACGCTTCGGCGAAACGCCCCTGGCTCACCAGCATGTCGATCAGAAGGTCGTAGTACCAGCGGCGATTGCTGCCCAGGTAGCCGGACAGCAGCTCTTCCACCTTCACGTCGGCGGCGGAAGCATCGAGCGCATCCGCGGCTTTGGCGAAGTAGTCGATCGCTTCCGCGGCGTTGCCATCGCGCCAGTAGCTCGCGCCGATGAGGGCAAGAAACCCGGCGCGGTGATCTCGGCTCGGGTTCGCGCTCAGCGCCTCGTTCCAATACTTCCGCGCCTCCTCGTTCTGTCCGCGCTCGAACGCCACTTTGCCTTTGAGCATCAGCGCGGCCCAGCGGAGGAACGGCGGACCGGCAGTCTGGACCGCGTCAGGCCGTACGTCGGGCGATGTGGCGCCGGGAGCGCCGGTAATCATGAGAACTTGGCGGAAAACGGTTTGCGCGTCGCCGTTGAACATCAGCGACTTGCTCTCCGGCGTGTCCCACCAGGCCTTGAACGCATCATTGAGCTCATCGCTGGACGCCTTGCCGGCCATGAACCTGTTGCTGGTGGTCAACATGCTGACCATCGCGCTGGCCAGCTCGAAACCGCTCTTCTTCGCCAAGGCCTTCGCATGTTCGAGCGCATCGGCGGCGCTGTTGTTCGCCTCGAGCAGCATGTCGACCTCGGCGAGCAGCGTCCACACAGGCGCCTCGAGGTACGGCTCTTTCAGCTCCTGGTACAGCTCGATCGCCTTCTCCAGGTGTTTCGCTGCTGTTCCATACGAGCCTTCGAACAGGAACAGCGCGCCGAGGCTGCTGTGGATGCTGGCCTGACGACCGAGATTTCCGGTCTTCGTCGCCATCTCCAGCGCTTCGTCGAACACCTTCTCGGCGTCCGTGAAGCGGCCGCCGTTCACGAGCAGCGTCGCACGATCCTCGAGCAGTGAGTTTGCCTGCTTCACGTTGCCCGCCTCGCGGACGAGCTTCAGCGCGCGGTCGTTCCAGGCAAGCGCGTCATCGAGATGGCCGCTCAATTGTTCCAACTCGGCGAGCTTGCCGAGAATCTCAACTTCGAGGAACTGTCCCGGCAACGACGGAGGAACCGGCGTTGCCTTCGCGTCCTGGAGAGCCTTGACGTAGCTCTTGCGCGCATCATCGAACCGCCACTGGATACGGCGGAGATCGCCGGTATGCATGGCGATTGATCCATCGAAGATTCCGCCGAACGACGCCGAAGCGGCGCTCGCCTTTTCCAATTGCTCCCCGGCTTTGTCCAATTGCCCGGACTCGATGAGTGCATGGGCATATCCGTCGCGTGTCGCGGCCTCCGCGAACTGCAGGAGAAGCGGTTTGAGGGCGTCGGGAAAGCTCGCCAGCGGCGCGAGAAGATCGCCCTGCATCCCAAACACGGGGCCGAGAATCTTCAGCGTCTCCAGCGAGAACTTCGATGCCGGATCGGCGGCGGCACGGAGAGCGGCGAGCGCGCGCTCGTATGTCACGATCGAATCGGCAAAGTGCCCCTGGCCGGTTTCCAGTCCGGCCATGGTCCAGAGGCTCAGCCACTCGCCGAAATGGTCGCCGGTCGCGGCGAATTCAGGTGCCGCGTGTTCGATATCGGCATGCGCCAGCTCGCTGTCCTTCAAAGCGGAGTCGCACAAGCTAAGGAGAAACCATGCGGCGGCTTCATTCGCCCGATCGCCGATCGCGACGTACGCATCGCGCGCCTGCACGATCGTCTCGCGAGCTTCCCTGGCGTGTCCGGACATGATCTGCGCTCCGACACCGCTCAGCCGATCATCGGCGGCGGCGAAGATCGGTACGAGCAGGACGAGGGCAAGCGCGCGGAAGCGGGTCATCGCGGTTCTCCTCCCGGGGGAACGGATTTGAAGACGACTCTCTGGAGTGACCATGTCGGCGGGGTACGGATCTCGTCAGGATTACCGCGAGTTCCCATCGCTGTCCCCACGAGCAGGCGCGCGAGCGCGCCGCGAGGCGGCGGCCCCGTTGGGCCGCGCACGCCTTCCCATTCGAGGCAGGACAAGCAGCCGAGCGGCTCGCCGGTGGACAGCAGGAAGTACGTGTCGACGCCGAACGGTTCGGTGATCAGGATAGGGTCGTCGATCCCGAGCGGGATCTCTTGCGGCGGATCGCGCACCGGATCACTGCCGCGTGTGACAGCCGGCAGGCGATTCTCGACCGCGCCGCGGTTCCGCGCCGGAAACAGCAGCACGCCGTTTCCGTTGCTGTCGATCACGAACACATAGAAGTAGCGCGGTAGAACCGGCGTCGAGATGTCGTCGCGCTGCCGAAGACTGAGCCGGTAGCGTTCGCGGCCGATCAACGTTCTGTCGCCCACCAGTGCGCCGCCGCGCCGGCGCCGGACCGCGAGCTCGTAACGCGGAGCCGGACCGGGCGGCGACTCCAGGTCGTGCCATCCGTGCACGCGCTGGAGCCGCGTCAGCGTCTCTCGCAATGTCAGCGCGGTATCTCTGCGCGAGGCCACGATCCAGGCGCTGCGTGCCGGCAGCGCGCTGTTCTTGCTGTCCTCGGCCGTGACGCCGGGGCGGATCCAGGCGTATTCGACGTCGTCCGCGCGCAAACGTCCGACGAGCACGTAATCCGCGTTCCGTTCGGCCTCGACGATCTCGACTCCTTCCAAGCTGCCGATTGCGGCGGCCAGCTCCGTGCTCACGGGCAGCGGCACGAAGAGCGTTGCATCCGGCGCGACACCGTCCAGCGTGGAATCGCCCGGCCGCAACTGGCACGTCGGCGTGACCTCGGTCGGATCGTCGATCCAACGAATACCTTTGCGCAGCGCCTCGGATCGCATCCCGCGGGCGAGGGAGACAGCATCGGCGCTTCCGCGCGGGAGGCAGACACGCAGCGGGGCCCCGGGCGGCGGCGCCCACAGCGCGATCTCCAGCAGCGTTCCCGGCTCGAGCGGCGTCGCTCGCGTCTTCGTCTTCACGCGAGCCTTCGCGTGCGAGAACCCGGTCAGCGAGATCACCTCGAGACTGACCCCGCTGTTGCCGGGCAAACGCAGCTCGCTGCCGGCGGTGAGGCCGTTCACCCATCCGCCGCTGATGTCGTACTCGCCGTTGCCGAGCGACTTTTCCACGGCGATCACCAGCGGGCAGGCGGATCGTGCTCCGCCGCGAACGCCCGCGAAAGGACATCGTTTCGCCTCGTCATCGCCGGCGATGACCGGCACCTGCGCCGACCGCCCGCGCAAGAGCGCCTCGGCGCTCAGGAACGTGCGCGACGCGGGCTCGTCATCGGAGGCGTCGCGGATCGCGCGCTCGAGCGCCCACGAGAACGCTCCGTAAATCGCGTCGTCCTTCATCTCGAACGCGAGATCGAAATCCTGAGTAGCCGACAGTACGAGCGCGCCGCGATTCTCGGGAAGCGGGCTGTTGGCGGCATCGGCGACGCACCGCTGATCGGGCTCGATGGAACGAGCGCGCAAGCGGCCGTCGTAACCTCGCCCACCCGACGCGCTGTGACACGAATCGAGCACGATGGTCAGCCGCGCGCCGCGGTCGAGGATGGAGTTGAAGCGGCGGCGCAGCTCCTTGTCGCGAATGTCGTCCGCGCCGCGCCGCGAATCGGCCGGCACGATCGACTCGTCCATCCGATCCGGCTCATCGGACGCCGTATTGCACACCTGCGATCCGTGGCCGGAGTAATAGAAAACCACCACGTCGCCTTTTTTCGCACGCGCGACGAGATGCCTGTCGATCGCATTCAGAATCGCGGCGCGTGTCGCCTGCTGATCGACGAGCATCACGATGTCCGACGCCGCGAACTGCTTCCTGGTGATGAGCAGCTCGCGCATCTTGTTCGCGTCATTGACCGCGCCACCGAGATCCATCCAGTCACGCCCCGGCGCGGGCGCCTTTTTGCCCGGCGGGATGCCGGACGCGGTGTAGTCGTTGATGCCGATGATCACGGCGCGCCGGTGAATGGCTTGCGCCGAGGCATTCAAAGCGAACGCGAGCAGAGCTGTCAGGACAATCGCCGTTTTTCGCATGACCGTGTCTCTACAGACACGAGAGAAGGGACCTCGTTGATGCGGGGAGCAGGCAACTGGTGGCGCGTCGCCGCGGCAGCGCTGTGCGGAGCCGCTGCATTTCATGTCGGGGCGCAGGAGCCGCGTGCAGCGCAACTCGTTCCGAGCGCGGAACCGAAAGCGGCCCGCGAATTCGATCCCGCCCAATCGGCGGCGCTGTTCGTCGGCGTGCGGCAGTTCACGTACGACCATTCACTCGCCGAGGTGCGATACGCGGCGGATGACGCGGTCGATCTCGCCTACGCGCTCGCCATGGAGGGTCCCGTTCCGCTGGTCGAGCCGCGGCGCGTCGTGCTCGCGCTTTCGGGCGATCCGCAAAAGCCCGCGTCGCGCGCGCATCTCGAGGCGCTGAAAAAAGCCGGCGCCGAGGTCCGGCCGGCAGGACAGAACGACATCATCGCGCTGCTCGAAGAGCAGGCGTCACGCGTCGGTCCCAAAGGGATCTTCATCACCGGATTCGCCACGCACGCCTTCGCCGCGGGAGGACAGCTTTACCTGCTCGCATCGGGATCGCTGTTTCGGCGGCCCGAATCGTCGCTGACGACGACCACCTGTTCGACATCGTCTCCGCCGCGCCGCGGTCCGTGATCTTCATCGACGCGTGCCGAGAGCAGGTGAAAGTGGACCGCCGTGGCACGGAGACGCACGATGCGACGCCGCTGCTGAAGTCGATGGCCGAGGCAAAGGGACAGGTCGTCTTCTACGGCGCCGCGCCCGGATGTTTCGCCTATGACGACGATCAGCGGCAGAACGGCGTCTTCACGGCGGCGTTGCTCGACGGCCTGCGCTGCTCCGCGGTAGCGGACGAGCAAGGGCTGATCACGGTCGACGCGCTGGCCGACTTCGTCAACCAACGCGTGCTCGCCTGGGTGAGATCGCATCGCGACCGCAGCGCCACGCAGGGCATCCAGGTGACGGTCGATCGGGGCACGCGGAGCATGGCGCTCGCAGCGTGCGCCGCGCGCGCCGCCGGGGCCGAAGCGCCGCCGGTTCGACCGCGGGAGCCGGCGGCCGTGCGCACCGAGGGCAGCGCGTTCCACGTCGTCGACGCCGCCGGCATCACGATCTGGGGCCACACCGCGAAAGGCACCATCGCCCACGCCGAGCTCGCCGATCTCGATGGCGACGGCCACGCCGAAGTGATCGTCGGAGTCGGCAGCGGCGGCGACGATGCGGGGAAGATCCTCGTGTACGGCGGCGACGGCAAGCAGCGCTGGACCGCGGGCACCACGGCGCCGTTCAACTACGACTCCGGCCGCAGCGGCAAGCTCGCCGTACTGACATTCACCACGGGCGACCTCTTTCTGAACGGCCAGCGCGAGGTGGTCTCGCTCTCGCTCGACTCGCAAGGCTGGTATCCATCGCGCCTCTGCGTCTTCGACAGCGGCGGCTCGCTCGTCGCGTCGTACTGGCATCCGGGACACCTGCATCAGGTCGTGGTCGGCGCGGAGACGGAGCACGCCGCGCCGCAGATCATCGTCAGCGGCGTCAACAACGATCTGCGCGCGGCACTGCATCTCGACGGCTACATCAAGACGGTGTTCCTGCTCGATCCGCGCAATGTCATCGGCGAAGCGCCTCCCTACCTCGGCAAGCTGCGCCGCGGCTCGGAGCTGTGGTACGGCGTGCTGCTGCCGGCGACCGACGTCGTGGAGCGGCTCGAGATCGTCGATCGCGATCAGGATGGGAAGAACGAGATCTCCGTCTGGATGGCGTCGCGGAACGTGTTCTATCTCAGCTTCGCGGGCGAGCTTCGCTCGATCGCACGGGCGGACGGCGCGACGTCCGGCGCCGAGTTCCATCTCCTGGAGAGATAGCCCCCGGCGCCGGACACAAATTACGGGCGGGTGATGGGACAGAGCGCGAGATCGTACGGTCCCTTGCCGCGCGGACTGAGGCCGAGTTGTTCGAGCAGATCCGACCAGAGCGCTTCGCGAGGATGCAGCGAGCTCCAACTGACCTGCGGCTCCGAAGGCGCGGCGGTGACCGGATACGGCACCAGCCGCTCGGCGCGCGCGGGAGGCGTCTTCACCAGATCGTAAAAGACCTGATAGTGATGCCCTGGCTGCTGCGGCGCTGGCGGCGCGCCGGGATCGGGCGTTTCGAACGGCGGCAGGTTCAACAACGCCACTTCCACCACGCCGTTCTGCGGACGCAGCTTCATGACGCGCCTGTGATCGGGATCCGTGAAGTTCTGATCGTCGATCTCCACGAACTCACCCGGCACATGGATTTCCGCTTCCACCCAGTTTGCCGCGGCTTGCTGATACGTTGCATCCGGCCCCTCGCCCGAAGGCTTGCGGAAATGGACCGGGCGCGCCATGCCGTCGACCTTCACGAGCGAGTACGTGAACACCCGGCCGTTGCGGAGCTTGAGACGCGCGGCGATCATGCATGGCGGCGGCGTCTCGTCGCCGGTGCTGACCGCGGCCTTGAAGCCGTTCACGCCGGGAGCGATGCTGGCGATGCTGGGCACCCACGAAAAGTCTTCGCGCTCTCCGGGCGTGGCCGGCACCACATGCGGCGTTCCGTCGTTGTTGCTGCCGCGTGCGCCGGTGCGAATGGCGAGCGGCTCCTGCGGACCGACCAGCGACAGATCGGAGCTGTTGAGCAGCCACGCCCCGCCGCCGGACAGCGCGCCGTTCAGCGCGGTGAGCGCTTCCGTCGGTGTTTTCCTGGCGAACAGGTACTGCGCGATCATCGCCTGATCACCGGTCGTGCAGGTTCCCTCGCAGCTCGCCGCCCGCGCCACGAGCAGCGGCATGTGATGCGGAAGCGGGCTGCCGTCCGAGAGCGCGTATTCCTGCGGTGTATTGACCAGCAGCACGGTCATCTCGGTGCCATCGGCGCTCGGAAGGAGCGCGATGAGTCCACTGAAGAAAATTCGTAAGACGAAATCCATCACTCATCTCCTTATTCAATTGCAGTTCACCGGAAGGGAGACGAGGCGTAGCCGACCATCTGAAACGGCGCCCAGGCAATGACCGAGCGGCGTTCCAGATCGGGATCGTTCAGCATCTCGCGCTGCGCAAGGCTCAGCGCGCCGGCGGCGTCATGTCCTTCACGGTAGTGGCGGTGAAAACGAACGAGCAGTTCCGCGGTGGCGGAGTTCTCGCCGACGTTCCACAGCGTGCCGACGATGCCTGGGACGCCCGAGGCGACCAGAGGGCGCACGAGCGGCGCGAGCCCTTCCGGTCCGACGGGTGTTCCGCCCGCACTGCTGCACGCGGAGAGGACCGCCAGCCGCGTATTGTCCAGCCGTAACTCGGACAGCAACCGCTCCGCGTCGAGCGCGCCTGTGTCGTTCTCCGTCGGCGCCAACAGGAGAAACGAACGCGACGGCACATCGGGATTGGCTACTCCGTGCGCGGCAATGTGGATGATCGAGCTTCCGCGCGCCAAGCGCAGGAGCTCCGGAATCGTGGCTTGTTCTTCTTTTCGCTCTTCCACACGCAGCTTCGGCGCGTAAATGGCACGGATGCGCGCCGCCTCCTTCTGCGTGGCGTGGAGCAGCGGGAGTCCGCGAGCGACGTCGAGGCTCGCGTTGAACTTCGGATCATCGACGAGCAGCAGCGTCCCCAGCGCGGCGCTCGACAATTGCCGGTCCTGCGCGAGCGCGTAGGCGTACAGCGTTGCGCTCGCCGCGACCGACACGTCGTAGTCCTCGACCAGGTATCGCGAGCCGTTGCGCAATGCGGCGAACGGCAATCCGTGCATCGCGCGGTCGGGAATGATGACCAGCCGGGCCGGCTTGCCGCGCCGCAGGGTCTTGACGCGGGCGACCGCTTCGGCGAGCAGCCCGCGATACGGCGCGGCAAGCGAGTCATTGAAGGTTTCCACCTCGCGCTGTGAGGCGAGGTTCTGCAGATTCGAGGTCCATGCGGCGATGTCGCGCTGACCGGCGCGCAACATCCGCGGCTCCGGCGTTCCGCCCTGGCCGACGATCCACACGTACGTCCGGTCGTCGAGCACCTCGTATTCGAGCACGTACGTATCGGCGGGAAGGACCTGCTGCACCGCGTCGATTCCGTACGGCTCGCCGTCACGCACACCATGGCGGAAGGAGGGCGGTACATCGCCGCGGCCCAGCACCAGCTCGAGGAGCTCGAATGCGCGAGCCTTCTCCGCATAGGCGAATGCTTCCGCGCCCGCTCCATCGTCGATCAGGTAGCGGATCAGCATCCGATACGCCTCCTGAAAGCGCAGGAAGTACGCGGACCACAGAATCTCCGCCTCCGGTGCCCGATTGCGGCCCAGCAGCACGGCCTGTTCCTGTCTGCGCAGCGCGGCGACGGCGTCCTGCAGGTCGGTGCGCGCGGCGCTGCGGTTGCCGTCGAGCCGGTACAGTCCGGCGCGCTGGATCAGCAGCGACGCGATCAGCGTCTGATAGTGCGTGGTCGATGCTTCGCGGATCGCCTCGCCGTAAGTGGCGATGGCCTTCCTCCGGTCCTTCGCGGCGAGCGTCTGAGCCTGAACCTCCGCGAGCCGGGCGCGCAGCCCGCCGGCAATTGATTCCTCTCGTGGATCGGCTGGTTTACCGATCAATGGAAGGGCCGTATTGAGATCGGCCTGCGCGCCGTCATTGTCGCCAAGGCGAACGCGAATCGCCGCCCGGGAGCGCAACGCGATGCCGAGATTGAGCTTCAACTCGGTTGCGTGCGTCTCGTCGGTCGTATGCGCAAGCTCGTCCTCCAGAAGCCGGACGGCAACCTGCTGGTATTGAAGGCCGATCGCCGGATAGCCGAGCACCGCGGCCGATGCCGCGCTCTCGCCGAGAAGGAAATGGCGAGACTTCGGCTCGATCAGACTTTCGACATGGTGCAGGGCATGGAAAATCTCGCGCCAGGTCGACTCCTCGTGTCCGATGAGCCGGAAAAGACCGATTTTGCGGGCAAAAACATTACTCAGGTTTTCGTTGTCGTCGGCCTTTCCGAAAATCGTCTGCGCATCGCTGTATTCGGCCAGTGCGTCGAGATAACGTCCCTGGACGGTGTAGACGAATCCGCGGCCGGAATGGACGCGCGCCAGCAAATACGCATGCGGATGGCGGCGCATTTCGTGCTCCACCGCTCGCAGGAGCGACAGCGCCTCGGATTGCTTTTTGTAGGACACCGCATTCGCGCGTCCGAGCATCGCGCCGAATCGGAACGGACTGCCTGCCCGCGCGAATGCGGTCTCCGCCTCTGCATACCGCTTCGCCGCGCTGTCGTTCTGCAGCGCGCGGTCGTCGCGGCGCGCATCCCGAAAAAGAAGATGCGCGCTGATCAGCGTCGACATGACCTCCGGCTTCGCGGAGTGAAGCATCTCAACGCTTGTCAGCAAGTACGTGTCGCGTGTGAGGCGAGACAACGCGGCAGAGATCATGGTTGCAAGCTTCAGTTGCTCCGCCGCTTCGGCCTCACGGCCAGCGCGAACGGCCTCGGCCCACGCCGGCAGGACCTCCTCCTCGACATAGCGATGGGCCGCGTTGCGATAGGGCGAGACGAGTTGCCGCACGGCCCGGGCGTCGCCCGCGTGCACGGCATCCGGCAGCCGTTTCAGGTTCAACGGCCATTGAATGGCGGCCGAACGGGCCCGCTGCACCATCAGCGCGGCGTAATGCCGTCCCGCTTCTGCCGTCCAGTCGTTTCGCGCTCCTTTGCGCACCTCGTCCCACGATCGGACCGCATCCGCCGAGAGTCCTAACGCCTCCTCGGCCAATGCACGATTGAACCGCGGCGGCAGTGAGCTCCGCGGCGCGGCGGCGACAGCGCGGTTCGCCGCGTCGAGCGCCCGAACGAAATCGGACGGTTGATCGTTGCGCTGCGCGCGGATGTAATACGCGCCCGACAAATCGCTCAACAGTTGTGCGTTCGGTCCGCGGTTCGACAGCTCCGCCAGCCTCTCCACCGCGGCGCTGGTGCATTGCGGCACATACGCAAGCACGCGAACCGTATCCGATGACGTCCTCATGAAACGTTCACACTCACCGACCGCTATGGACACCAGATCGGGCGGAACGGTGATCGGACCGCAATCTTTTGCCTGGACGGCGCGCTTGCCGAGGGGTGTCGACTTACAGGCGCGCCAGCCGGGAAAAGCATGGAACCACGGTTCGGCGACGCGAACCGGCGGCGCCGCAAATGCCAGACAGGGCAGAGCGACGACAAAGCAATAACTCCACCACCGCAGGGGTAGCCACTTCCTCACATCCTTCTCCGCTGACCGCAATAGTTACAGATTGATTATGTTTTCTGATGATATAGGAAAGCCTGCATGGGGAATGGCGACGACAAATTCGAGCGACTGATGCCGTATTACAGGCGCGTGTTCACGTACATGCGCGCTCGAGGCTTTTCACCGGAAGATGCGCGTGACCTCACGCAGGACGTCTTTCTTCGTGTCTATCAGCACATGGACGATTACCGCGAGGATGCGCGGTGGGCATATCTCCAGAGCACTGCGCGCCACGTCGCTTTCAACGCGATTCGCGACAAACACGCCGGGAAACGTGAAGGTATCCACGTATCCGAGGAAACGCTTGGCACGATGCCGGACGATCGGGTCGAAGCCGCCGACAATCGTCTCATCCGCGGTGAACTGTTGGATCGGCTTTACGGCGCGGTGGAACGTCTGGATTCCCGGCAGCGGCCATGCGTCAGGCTGTATCTCGAGGGCATGTCCTACGATGAAATTTCGGCGAGCCTCGCCATCGGCGTCCCGACGGTCAAATCGAGACTGAATCAGGCCCGGAAGCAATTGCGTGAGATGCTGAAGGAGGACCTGGAAGGGTTCGGTGACAGCGATGATCAGTAAGTCCGAATGGCAAAACGCAGATCGCCGTTCGCGAGACCGCGTCGATCCGCCGCCGACGTTCGAAGAAGTCGAGGCGCTTCACCGCGGCGATCTTTCGGAAGAGGAGGCCGACCGCGTCCGCGATCGCCTCGCGCAATATCCCGAGCTCGCGCGCGTCTTTTCGGCGTCGTTCGCCGAGGAAGGCGACGAGCTGACGCAGGAGGACATCGAGGCCGATCTCGCGGCGCTGCGCAGACGCGTCCCTGTCGTCTTGCCGCAGCGGCGCTCGCCGTCGCGAGTGCTCGCGGTGGCGGCTCTGCTGATCATCACGGTCGCATTGGGCGGCATCGTCGTCTGGATGGTGCAGCATGGACCGCGGCGCACGATCACGACGCGTGTGCTCTATGCCGACGGTCATCGCGGCGCCACCGTGCAGACGCCTATCCAACTCTCGACGGCGACCGACTATCTGCTCAAGCCGGTGTTCCGTCCGGCGCGCGTTTATCGCGAATACCGGCTCGATCTGCTCGACGGCAACGGCACCACGATCTGGTCGCGCGGCGGTCTTCATCGCGAGGCCGACGGCTCGTATCCGGTCGAGCTGTCGACCGAAAAACTGTCATCCGGCCTCTACCAGTTGGTGCTGTACGGCGTGGACGGCGGGAATCCCGACCGGCTGGCGTCGTATACGATCCGCCTTTCCGCGCCCTAGCGCTCCGTGTCTTTTCCTGCGACGACAGGAGGACACATGAACACGCTCATCAGTCTTGCCGCGGCGATGCTGCTGGCGACGACACACGCGCGGCTGGTCACGCAGCTCGGGCATAACACCTTCGTCGACGCCGTCGCCTTCTCACCCGACAGCCGGCTCGTCATCACGGCAGGTGACGATCTGACCGCGAAGCTGTGGGACGTCGATACCGGCGCCGAACTGCGCACCTTCCGCGGCCACACGAAGCAGGTCACGGCAGTCGCGTTCTCGCCCGACGGACATCGCGTGCTGACCGGCAGCCGGGACGAGACAGTGCGCCTGTGGGATACGGCCACGGGTGAGGAGGTCCGCCGTTTCGCGCCGGGTCGCGGCGGAGTGAACGGTGTCGGGTTCTCGCCGGACGGTCGATCCATTGCGGTCGCTTGCTGGGATTGGACCGCAAAGGTCTTCGATGTCGATGACGGCCGCATGATGCTGACTCTGAAAGGCCATGCCGGCGGAGTCCTCTCCGTCGCCTGGTCGGCGGACGGCAGCACGATCGCCACCGCCGGGTTCGACAACGTGGCCAAGCTCTGGTCGGCCGCAACCGGCGCGGAGATTCGCACGTTTGCCGGTCATGGCGCCGCAGTCCTGTCGGTCGCGATCTCGCGCGATGGCCGCTTCGTTCTCACCGGTGGCAGCGATCACACGGCGCGTCTGTGGGATCTTGCCAGCGGAAGGCAGCGACGCACTCTTACGCATGCGAACGACGTCGTTGCTGTCGCGTTCTCGCCCGACGGTCGCACCCTGCTGACCGGCAGCTACGATCACATGGCCAGGCTTTGGGAGGCAGCGACCGGCGAGGAACTGTACACCCTCGCCGGCCATGAGCACTGGGTCGATGCCGTCGCATTCTCGCCCGACGGCCGCTTCATCGTGACCGGCAGTCACGATCGCACGGCGAGGCTCTGGGAGGCGGCCACCGGTAAAGGCCTGCTGACGTTCTCAGGCCGCATCAATCTTCCGCTCGCTGCTGCCTTTTCGCCGGACGGACGCTTTCTGGTCACGGCAAATCGCGACGGCAGCGCGCGGTTGTGGGAGGGAGCGACCGGCGAACAGCCATACGGTTTTGTGGGGCATGCGCACTGGGTGACCGCGGTCGCATGGCCGGCCGACGGCGCCTCGCTGCTCACCGCGAGCTGGGATCAGACCGTGAAGCTCTGGGACGCCGCCGGCGCCACCGAACACTGTACGTTCGAAGGGCTCGGCGAGCCTGTGACTTCGATCTCGACGTCGCCCGACGGCTCGCTCATGCTCGCCGGCGGCTTCGACGGGACGGCGAAACTCTACGAAACGCGCACCGGCGCGGTGCTGCACACATTCGAAGGACAAGGAGAAAACGCCGGTGCTACGGCGTTCTCGCCGGACGGCCGCTCGATCGCCACTTGTCGCGGCCCGCGCGCGATGGTGTGGGACGCGGCGAGCGGCGAACGGGTGAGCGACTTCGAAGGACATGTGGCGATGTTCGGCGTCCGCGCCGTCGCGTTCTCGCCGGACAGCCGGCTGCTGCTGACCGGCGGCGGCGATGACACAGCCAAGCTCTGGGACATCGCCACGGGCGTCGAGCTGCGGACGTTCATCGGCCACGCGAATACGGTCGATGGCGTGGCGTTCTCACCCGACGGCACGCGCGTCATCACCGCGAGCAGCGATCAAACCGCCAGGATCTGGGATGCGGCGACCGGCGCCCTCCTGCATACGCTGAGCGGGCACCGCGGCCGCGTCAATTCCGTCGCCACGTCGCGCGATGGCCGCTTCATCGTGACGACGAGCATGGACGGAACGACGCGCCTGTGGTCCTTGCAAACGGGTCAGCCGCTTTGCACCCTGGTCTCGTTCCTCGACGGCACGTGGGCGGCGATCGATCCGAACGGCCGCTTCGACGCGGCAAACGCAGGCGAAGTCGACGGCTTGCACTGGGTCGCCGATCTGGAGCCGATCGCTCTCAGCCAGTTGAAGACTCGCTACTACGTTCCGGCATTGCTGGCCCGCATCCTCGGCTTCGACCGCAACCCGCTCGACCAGGTGACGCCGCTCGATACGGTTGCCCTGTTTCCCCAAGTCCGCATCGATCCCGTCGCGGACGGCGCGTCGAAGATGACCGTGCATCTCGTCGACCGCGGCGGCGGCATCGGCCGGGTACGCGTGCTCGTCAACCGGAAAGAGCTGCCGTCCTCCGCGCAGCGCGGCAAGATCGCTCCGGATGCACACGAGGCGACGCTCGAGGTCGACCTCTCCGGCGCGCCGCTGCTGCACGGTGAGCCGAACCGCATCGAAGTCGTTGCCTGGAATGTCGAGGAGTACCTCTCCAGTCGCGGAGCGATGCGGTGGATGACGCTCGCGGGGCGTGACCCGCATGAACCGGAGCTGTACGCAATCGTCGGCGGCATCTCCGAATACGGCGCGCCGCAACTCCGCCTTCGTTTCGCCGCCAAGGACGCGGCTGACATCGCCACGGCTCTCGAGATCGCGGGAACGCGGCTGTTCGGAGCGGAACACGTCCACGTTACGCTGCTGGCCACATCCAACGACCAGCACGCGACCGATCCGACGAAGGATCATTTCCGGCAGGCGTTCGAGGCGGCGCGCAAGGCCCACCCGGGCGATCTGCTGGTCGTGTATCTCGCCGGCCACGGCGCGGCAGTGGCGGGCGAACAGAAGCTGTACGCCTATTACACGCGCGAGGCGCTTGGCTTCGACGTCTCCGATCCGGAGACGCGCAAGCGGACGACGATCACGAGCGAAGAATTGACGGAGTGGATCAAGCAGATTCCCGCGCTCAAGCAGGTGATGATCCTCGACACCTGCTCGGCCGGCACCGCGGCGCGGTGGTTCGCCGAGCCGCGCGCGGTCTCCGGTGAGCAGGTACGCGCGATCGAGCGGCTGAAGGACCGAACCGGATTTCACGTGCTGATGGGAAGCGCCGCCGACGCGGCGAGCTACGAGGCGAGCCGCTTCTCGCAGGGACTGCTGACCTATTCCTTGCTGCAGGGCATCAAGGGCGCGGCGCTGCGCGAGGATGCATTCGTCGACGTGACCACACTGTTCGAGCACGCCACGGACGTCGTGCCGCGGCTGGCGCGGTCGATCGGCGGCATCCAGCGGCCGCAGGTCGCGGCGCCGAAGGGAACGAGCTTCGACATCGGCCAGGTCGGACCCGCGGAGAAACAGCGTATCCCGCTCGCACAGGAGCGGCCGATGGTGCTGCGTCCGATTCTCTTCAATCCGGACGCGGTCGACGACGATCTGCATCTGGCGCTGGCGCTCAAGCGCGCGCTGAATGAGGAGTCGTATCGCAGCGCATCGATCGTGTTCGTCGATACCGACGAGTTGCCGGGCGCCATACGCGTCAGCGGGGTGTACACCGTGCGTGCCCAGACGGTGGAGGGGCATCTCACATTGCGCCGCGACGCGACCGCCATCGGCAGCACGACCTTCAGCGGCCCGGCGGGCGATGTCGCCGATCTCGCCGAAACGATCGCCCGGAAGATCGCGTCGCTGCTCGCGAATTAGCTACTTTTTCGCGCGAAGCGTGTCTGTGGACGTGAATTGCCAAAAGAGAGGAGCTTGTCCATGACCACAGCCCTTGCGCAATACGAGCGTTACTGCCGCGACTGCGGCTCCGTCATCAACTCCCAGGCCGAGATCTGTCCGAAGTGCGGTGTGCGGCAGCGGATGCAGGTTCTGGCCTCGTCCCGCAATCGCACTTCCGCCGCGCTCTTTGCCTTGTTCCTCGGCGGCATCGGCGCGCACCGCTTCTATCTCGGGCAGCCGGGACTCGGCATCCTTTATCTCGTCTTCTTCTGGACCTTCATCCCGGCGTTCGTCGGCTTCATCGAAGGGATCGTCTACCTCTCGATGAGCGACCAGAGCTTCAATGCGAGATACAACGCCGTCTAGCGAGGCGACGGGATGGAGTACTCCCACAACCGTTCGCCGTCGACGTATGCCTCGCAGTGCTCGCCTTCCCTGAAGTTGCCGCACCAGCCCTGCAGGAAACCGACGTGCTGCTCGCCGCCGGAGCGCATCGCTACGGAGAACGTCTTCTGCGTCACGCCGTCGCTCCGGTAGCAACGCAGCTCGAAGTTCACCGGGTACGGAGCGCGATTCCGCAGGACGAGCACCTTGGTTCCGTCGCCTAGAGCGGAGTCGCGTACGCCGACCTCCAGCTCCGTGACTGCATCCTTCATCCGTTCCTGGTAGTCCTTCAGCGCCTGCTCGCGCGCCGCGGCTCGATCCACATGAGCGGCATGATGCTCACCGTTCCTGGCAAGCGGTTTCCGCTGCCGTTCCGCTTCCATCGCCGCCGCGGCGACCTGCTCACGCTCAGCCTCGCGCTGTTTCGCGGCCTCCAGTTCGCGGCGCGCAGCCTCGGCCGCGGCCTGCTCCGCCTCGCGAATCGCGCCGGATGCGCGCTCGTACTCCTGGTCGATTTCTCGCGACAGTTCGGCTCGAAGTTTGTCGCCGCGCACGGAGAGCAGCCGCGTCCTCGCTTCGTTGACCGCCTAGTTCAACGTCATCCGAGTGGTCACGTCGCCCGTCTCGAGCGGCGCCTTCACATACCGCGCTTTCTCCTCGGCGTTCTCGCAACCAACGGCGAAGCCGCACAGCAGGCAAAGGACGAGTAGGCGTCGATAGACGACCATCGAACATCCCTCCGCTGAGAGAGACACGGCTCTGAACAAATAGGACGATTGGTTTGTGGCGGTCGACGCGGTCGACAGGGAATCGTGATCCTCGCCTGCGTCTCCGGCCTTCGCTGGATTTCGAGTTGGTGCCCAAGGCCGGACTCGAACCGGCACGGATTTCTCCACACGCCCCTCAAACGTGCGCGTCTACCAATTCCGCCACTTGGGCATTCAATCGAACAGATCCTTCCGCTTCGCTTTCGCTCGGCGTCAGGATGACGCGTCTGTGCGCGTCACTTCTTCGCGGGGGTGGTCGCCGGCGCCTTCGCCGGTGCTGCGTTGCCGCTCATCACTGATGACCGCGGACGGGCCTGGAGGACCGCCAGCGTGAGGGATGTGATGACGAACAGCGTGAAGAACGAGACCGTCAGCTTGTGCAGAAGCGTCGTTGCGCCACGCGCGCCGAACGCGGTCTGCGATCCGCCGCCACCAAAGGCACCTGCCAGATCGGCTCCCTTGCCCTGCTGGACGAGGACGACCAGGATCAGAAAGATGCTGATGACGACGTGGACGATGACGAGCAATACGGTCATGGATTCTCCCGAACGTGCCTCCCAACGAGGCAAGGGCGTGAATTCTTCCCGGAATGAGGGGTTTCGTCAAGTCCTGCCGAGTGCAGTGTAAATGGCGAGAAACTTTGACGAATCGAGACTCGCGCCGCCGACGAGAAAGCCGTCGATCGCCCCGTTCGTGACGAGGTCGTCGACGTTCTCCGGCGTGACGCTTCCGCCGTACAGCACTGCGACGTCGCTCCTCGACCAGAACCGCGTGATCGCGTGGCGCACCTCGGCGACGGTCTCCGCGCACAACGCGCCGCTGGCGTTGCGGCCGGTGCCGATCGCCCAGATCGGTTCATACGCGACGACGATCGGGCCGCTGCCGACGGCGGTCGCGACGGCGTGAATCTGCTCGGCGAGATGCACCGGCGCTTCACCCGCATCGCGCACCCGCAGGTCCTCGCCGATGCAGAGGACGGGCGTGAGGCCGGTCTCCATCGCGGTCGCGAGCTTGCGCGCGATGAGCACGTCGTTCTCGCCGTAGAGCTGGCGGCGCTCGGAGTGCCCGAGGATCACGTAGCGGACGCCGCAGTAGCGGATCATCGCCGGCGCAACTTCGCCGGTGAAGGCACCTTTGTCGTTCTCCGACGCGTTCTGCGCGGCGACGTCGACGCCCTTCGCCTGCGCGGCGACGTCGCGCAGGAACGGGAACGGCGGTGCGACGACGATTGCGGCCTGCTCGCGCGCGGCGGCGCTCACGGCCCGCATGTACGGATCGATCCCCTCGGGGGGGAGGTTCATCTTCCAGTTGGCGACGGCGAATTTCATCGTCACGCAGTGTACCGGTTCTTTCCGCTGCGCTTCGCCAGGTAGAGCTTCTCGTCGGCGCGGCGCACGAGGTCCTGGGCGCTGATCCCCAGCTCGTAATCGGCGATGCCGATGGAGATCGAGCACTTGATCGCGCCCTCGTCGTCCGCCGGGATCGTCAACAGATTGACCTTCTTCATGATCCGCTCGGCGCAGGCGCGCGCGCCGGTGAGATCGGTGTGCGGCAGGATCAGCGCGAACTCGTCGCCGCCGAAACGGGCGAAGACGTCGGGCGGACGCAGCGTCTCGCGCACCGCGCCGCAGAGCTCCGAGAGCACGACGTCGCCGAGCGTGTGGCCGAAGCTGTCGTTGATCTGCTTGAAGTCGTCGACGTCGAAGATCATCAGCGACAGCGGCAGCGCGTACACCCGCGCGCGCTCGACTTCCTGCGGCAGTTGGCGGCGGAAGTAGCGCTTGTTCCAGATGCCGGTTAGGTCGTCAGTCTCCGCGAGGTTCACGATCCGCTCGCGCGACGCGATGTTGGCGAGGAGCATCGACATCTGCGTCGAGAAGATCTCGAGGATCTCCTGATGCTGCTCCGTGAACTCGGGCTCCGAGCGATAGAGCAGCAGCAGTCCCGAGGTGCGTCCTTCGACCGGCAGCAACGCGTGCGTCTCGCAGCCGATGACATCTCCCTCGCGGAACGGACCGGAGAGATTGTTCACCTCCGACTTCACGACGACGTCGGTGTGCTCGAACGAGACGTTGAGCAGGCGCTGCAACGTTTCGCGGATGCTCCCCACCAGCCGCTCGGTGACCTGGCTGTGGGCATGCTCACGCGTGGAGATGTAGAGGTCGAGGTTCTGCTCGATCATCACGGCGACGGCGATGTCGAATTTCAGACAGCCGAACAGCGCACGGAACGCGGTGTCGAATACGTCCGCGACCGTTTCGCACAGAATGCCGTCACCGGTGAGCTGCTGAATGAGGACGAGCACGTCGCTGACACGACGATGCTCTTCACGAAGCTTTTTCAGTTCAGCGACAGCCGCGTTGGGATCGACGCTTGGTTCCACCTCGGATCACACCAATCATCCGCCAAGTCGCTGGAACCCGCAAACGTATAATCGCGCCGATGATTCGGGAGGCGGAGGCGATTCCTTACGAGCCGTCGCGGCTGCGCGGCGAACGCCTCCTCGTTCTCGCTCCGCACCCCGACGACGAGGTCATCGCCTGCGGCGGCCTTGTGGCCCAGCATCTCCGCGAAAAGCGCCAGGTTCACATCGTGATCGCCACGAACGGCGCCGAACAGGGCAACGCTTCGTTGCGCGAGGACGAGTCGCGGCGCGGCGTCGCGATCCTCGGCGAAGGCGCGGAGATCGAGTTTCTCGGATTCCCCGACCGGGCGCTCGGTAATGATGTCGGCGAACGTCTGCGCGACATCCTGCGCTCGTTCCGGCCCGACCTGATCCTCGTCCCCAGTCCGATCGAGATCCATCCCGATCACGTCGCGCTCTCCCGCGCCTTCTGCGAGCTGATTCAACGCGACCGCACGGTGTTCGCGGACCTCGCGATCTCGACCGTCGCGTTCTACGAGGTCAGCCAGCCGATCCGCCCGAATGCGCTCGTCGACATCACCGACGTCGCGGTCGTGAAGTGGAACGCGATCGAAGCGCATGCCTCGCAGACCGCGGTGCAGGATTACGCGTCGTACGCGCGCGGCCTCAACGCGTATCGATCGATGACTCTGCCGGGCGATGCACGCTTCGCCGAGGGGTATTGGACGATCGGACTGCCGCAGTTGCGATCGATGAGCTTCGAGCAGGTGCGCGGCGCCGTCGCTGAGCCGTCGCGCATCGACGTCGTGAGCGAGCCGGTGCCGGTGAGCGTGATCGTCCGAACGAAGAACCGCCCCGCGTTGCTGCAGGAAGCGGTGGCGTCGATTCGGAAGTATCCGGCGGCGGAGATCGTCGTGATCAACGACGGCGGCGAGCGGGTTGCGGTCGAGAACGCGACGCTCATCGAGCACGCCGACTCGCGCGGCCGTTCGGCGGCGGCGAACGAAGGCGTTCGCGCGGCAACGAACGAATTCATCGCCTTTCTCGACGACGACGACCTGCACTACGCCGAGCATTTACCGACGCTCACCGCGGCCGCGGAGCCGTTCCCGCATCGCGTGGCGTGGTACAGCGACGCGGTCTCCGCATTCGTCCACATCGGCGAATCGGGATCGCTGGAGACAACGTCGCGGCAACGGCTCTTCTCGCACGACTACGACCCCGAACTGCTCTGCATCGAGAACTACATCCCGCTGCCGACGTTGCTGATGCGGCGCGAGACCTATCTCGACCTCGACGGCTTCGACCCGGAGTTCGATCTGTTCGAGGATTGGGAGTTCCTGATCCGCCTCTCGCAGCGCGGCAATTTCCTGCACGTGCCGCGCGTGACCTGCGAGATCCGCCACATCGCGGGCGCCGGCTCGATCACGATGCTGAACCCCGAGGGCTCGGACGCGTTTCGCGACGCGAAGCGAAAGGTGTGGCGCAAGCATCCGAACCTGCTGACGTACGACGTGATCGCCGAGGCGTTCGAGCGCCAGAAGCGGAGTCTCAGCGCGACGTTCAACGACGTCGTCGACGAGCGCGGACGCTCGCATCATCTCTCCGTCGACCTGTCGCGGCTCGAGCGCGAGAAGCAGGAGCTCCTCGGCAAGATGCAGGCGACGCACGCCGAGGCGACGTCGGCGGTCGAGCAGTTGAACGGCATCAAACGCGCGCTCGAGGAGCAACTGGCCAATCGCGACGGCGACATCCAGACGCTGGTCGAGGAGATCGTCGGCCTGCGCTACGACGCGATGAATCTGAAAGAGCACGCCGAGAATCTGCAGCGCGAGCTCGACGTGCAGCGCAGCACGAGCATCACCGCGCATGCGGAGATCGGCCGCCTCAACGCGCTGCTCGACATGATCTACAAGTCACAGACGTGGAAGCTTCACGCGATGGTGGAGAAGCTGAGGGGTCGCAACCGGTGGAACGGATGAGTCGAGTCCTGCTCGTCTGTCCGGAGCCGCTCGGGCACCGGCAGCCGGCCGGCATCGGCATCCGCTTCCTCGAGATCGCCAACGTTCTCCGCGCCGCCGGCCATTCGGTCGAGATCCTCTCGCCCGATCAGGGACTCACTCCCGAAAACATCGCGCGCGGCACGAGCGAGTCGGACGTCGCAGTGGTGCAGGGACACGTGGTGAACGATCTCTTCGCGCACATGAAGCCGTTGCCGGTGGTCGTCGATCTGTACGATCCGTTCATCGTCGAAAACCTGCACTATTTCAACGAGCGCGGCGCCGAGGTCTTCACCCACGATCACGCGACGCTCGTCAGCTCGCTGTTGAAAGGCGACCTCTTCCTCTGCGCCTCCGAAGCGCAGCGCCTCTTCTACCTCGGCATGATGCTCGCCGTGGGACGCGTGAATCCGATCGCGTTCGACAACGATCCGCACCTCGACTCGCTCATCCGCATCGCGCCGTTCGGCGTCGCGCCGGGACGCGCATTGCCGTCGCGCGCGAGCACGGCGCCGGAGATTCTCTTCGGCGGCATCTACGACTGGTACGACCCGATCCTGGCGATGGAAGCGGTGGCGATCGCGCGGGTGAAGATTCCGCTGCTGAAGCTGACGTTCAACACGCATCCGAATCCGGAGCTGACGCCGCAGGGCCGCACGGCGGAGGCGATCAAGCACGCGCGGCGCAAGGAGTACGACTTCGTCCGCTTCGAGCCGTGGGTCGCGTACGACGACCGCGCGTCGTTCTTCGACCGCTTCACGATCGCGTTGATGACGTTTCCGCAATCGATCGAGACTGATCTCGCGATGCGGACGCGCATCTACGACTACCTCTGGGCCGGCCTGCCGATCATCACCAGCTCGGCGCCCGGTACGGACGAACTGCTGGAGCGCTACCGCTGCGGCAGCATCATCCGGCGCGACGATCCCGAGGCCTTCGCGAGCGAGATCGTCAGCGTACTGACCGATCGCGAGCGCTACGAGGCGATGATGAACGGCACGCGCTCGTTCGTCATCCATCATCAATGGGAGCGGACGCTTCGGCCGCTGGTCGAGTTCTGCGCGAATCCCGTGATCGACAAGCAGAAGTCGGAGTTCGCGGCGAGCCTGCACGTGCCGCAGCAGCCCCCAACGATCCTGCAGCGCCTCAAGCGGCGGATCACGCGATGAGCTCGACCGAAGTCATCATCGTCAACTGGAGCTCGCGCGAGCAGACGCTCGAATGCGTGGCGGCGGTGGAGCAGCAGATCGGCGACGTCGACGGCGCGTCGATCACCGTCGTCGACAACGGCTCGACCGACGGCAGCGCGCAGGCGATCGCCGTCCGTCATCCGCGCGTGAAGCTCTTTCCGCTGACGGAGAACCGCGGCTTCACGGGCGGCCTTCGCGCGGCGCTGGCCGGCTCGCACGCGCGGAACGTCGTCTTCCTCAACAACGACGCGCTCCCCGAGGCGGGCTGGCTCGCTGCCTTGCACGAGGCGATGGAGCAGGCGGCGGATGACGTTGTGTCGGTCGCCGGCAAGATCGTCTCACCCGATGGTCAACTGATTGACTTCGTGGGCGGCGTGCTGACGTTCGACGGTCATGCCTTTCAGGACGGCTTTCGCATGGCAGCGGGCTCGCGTCCCGATCCCGCGCCGGGCGAGGAGCTGCTCTTCGCCTGCGGCGGCAACATGATCTCGCGCCGCGAGCCGCTGATGGACCTCGGCGCATTCGACGACGACTACTTCGCCTATCTCGAGGACGTCGACTTCGGCTGGCGCACGTGGATCAGCGGCTATCGCGCCGTGATCGAGCCGCGCGCCGTCGTCCGTCATGCCTCGAGCTCGACGAGTAACCGCCTCGGCGACTTCGAGCGCGGCGTCCTCTTCGAGCGCAACGCGCTGCAGACCGCGCTGAAAAACTACGAGGACCTCGCCCACTCCGCCGGCGCGATCCTCTTCGCCTACATGCACCGCCTGCATCACTACGCGACCACGCGCAACCTCAACGTCGCGGAGCTGATGCGCGCGCCGTTCGGCGGAGCGTTGGCGGCGATGAGCGGCAAGCGCTCGCTGTTCGGACGCGCGTGGCGCAAGCTCTTCGGCCCGGCGCCGATCGCGGCGATCGACGACCCGCTCACGGCGATGCAGTTCCGCGCGCTGGAGTGGATCATGCGCAACCAGACGGGCATCGCGAAGAAACGCGACGACGTGCAGAAGCGGCGCAAGCGCAGCGACGCGGAGATCTTCGCGAAGTTCCCGCTGCACTTCGTCCCCACCTACCCCGGCGACGACGAGTTGATGAGCAGTCCGCTCTTCCGCGCGCTGCGGCCGGCGCTGCCGTCGCTCGATCGCAAGCTCGGCGACATCATGCGGACGCACTGACTGATGGCCCTGCCGCGCCGCTTCCAGGTCAAAGGCGTTTTCTGGCGGCAGTTCCTGCGGTGGGCCGTGCTGAACATCCCGTTGTCGATCGAGCCCGCGGTCATCGCGTGGTGGTCGCTCTTCTTCCTCCTCTGGGGACCGGGACGGCGCGGCGTGATGCACAACCTCGCGGCGATCAAGCCCGGCTCGTGGGCGATCACCAACTTCGCTCGCACGCTTCGCGTTTTCTGGAACTATGCCTGGACGATCACCGACAACATCCGCTTCAAGGAGCAGCGCGTCGTTCCTGAATTTTCATTCGCCGGCCGCGAGCACTTCGAGCCGCTGCTGCAGACGAGCGGCGGCGCGATCATCCTCACCGCGCACATGGGGAGCTACGACCTCGGCGCGCATCTCTTCGCCGCATCCACGACGCGGAAGATCGTGATGATCCGCGCGCCGGAGGTCGATCCGCAGACGCGCCAGTACGAGGAGGCGAAGGTCGGGAAGGCGAACGAGGACGGCCTGCGCGTCGGCTTCAACACGAACGGTGACCTCGCCTTCGATCTGCTCGAAGCAGTGCAGCGCGGCGATCTCGTGGCAATCCAGGGCGACCGCGTGACCTCGGGCATCGCCACCACTCCCGTCACGCTTTTCGGCCGCCGCGCGAAGGTCCCGACCGGACCGTTCGCACTGGCGATGGCGGCGCGCGTGCCGATCTATCCGATGTTCGTCGTGCGCCGAGGATTGCGGAGCTACACGCTGATCACGGGCGAGCCGATCACCGTCGAGCGCGTCGGACGAAGCCGCGATTTCACGCCCGCGATCGAGAAGTGGATCGCGCAGCTCGAGCAGGTCATCGGCGAGCACTGGTTCCAATGGTTCGCATTCGATCCGGCCTTCGAGGAGAGCGCGTGAACCGCTACTACCTCACGTCGATCGCGTATTCGATCGCCACCGCGTGCTACCTCGCCGCGATCCTGCCGTGGCGTTGGTGGCTCATCGCGCTGACGATCGTGCCGCTGACCGCCATCGTCATTCACACGCCGATGTTCATCCTCGGGCTGCTGCTCGGCGATCACGACAACCGCAAGTCGCAGGCGGTGATGATGATGGTGCTGATGATCGCCGCCAGCGCCTGGTTCGCAATGCAAGGCGGATGGGCGCACTACGTCGCATGGGCGATGCTCGCATTTCTCTTCATCCTGCCGCACGTGCTTTACCTCTATCCGACGCTCGTCCCGAACTCGCAGCTCCTCGGGCCGGTGATCACCTGCTTCGAGACGCGTGAGCGCGAGCTCTGGCTGACCATCGACGACGGCCCGACGTCCGACACGCCTGCGCTGCTCGATCTGCTCGATGCGCGCGGAGTGAAAGCGACGTTCTTCGTCAAAGGGAAGCTGGCCGAGGAAGCGAGCCTGCGCGCGATCACCGATCGCGGACACACGATCGGCAATCATTCCTTCTCGCATCCGAGCGGCACGTTCTGGTGCCTCGGGCCGCGCGCGATCGAGCGCGAGATCGAGCGCGGCGTCGCGTCACCGCTCTTTCGCGCGCCGGTGGGGATGAAGAATCCGTTCGTGCATCCCGCATTGGCGAAGCGTGGGATGCGGCTGATCGGCTGGACCGCGCGAGGCTACGACGCGACGATGAGCGACGTCGATCGCGTCGTCTCGCGCATCGCGCCGAATTTCGAACCGGGTGCGATCGTGGTGATGCATCAGGGGCGCGAGTGGTCGCTGCGCTGCATCGACCGCGTGATCGGCGAGGCGCAGCAGCGCGGCTATCGCTTCGTAATTCCGGATGATGGCGCGCTGAAGGCGAAGAGGTAGTTGTTGAACGGGCTGCGGCCCCACATCGGAACGATCTCGCAGTCGAATCCATCGAACGCGGCGACGATCGACTCGCGCGTCGGGAAGTTGAGCCTCTCCCCTTTCAGCCAGCCGATCGATCGCGCGAAGGTCTCTTCGACGTACGTGGCGCGGTAACGCCAGGAGCCATCGCGGATGGCGTCGCGGATGATCGCCACGCCTCCAGGCGCGATGCACGCTGCTGCGTTGCGCAAGATCCGTTGCTGGTCTTCGTCCGTGAAGTAGTGGAGGACGTCGAGCAGTGCGACGTTGCCGCGGACGTTGATCGGATCGCGCACATCGCCTCGCCGGAATTCGATCGAGCCGTCGCCGGCCCGGCGCGCGGCGTCGATCTTGCGCGCGTCGTAATCGACGCCGAGGATTGGTGAACGGAAGCCGCGCTGGCGAAGCGAGAACGCGAGGAGGCCGACGCCGCAGCCGAGGTCGAGCAGCGGGAGCTCGGGCAGCCGCGAGGCGACAGCGGCGTACACCGGATCGCGCGCGAGCTTCGAGCGCGCATAGCCGCGGAGAAATCGGGAGTCGAAGAGCGCCGCAACGTCCTGCGTCACGGCGACACGTGCTCGATCAGATCGATGAGCTCGGGGAGGTTGAACGGCTTCGGCAGGATCGCCTTGACGCCCATCTGCAGGATCGCCTGCGGATCGTGGCGGAGATGAGCCGACACGACGATGATCGGCACGGTGCCGAGGCGTCCGGTCTCCTGCAGGCGCTGCAGGAAGTCCCAGCCGTTGACGTCCGGCATCGCAAGGTCGAGCAGCACGACGTCGGGATGATGGATGTTCAGCGCGCGCTGCCCTTCCGCGCCGTCGCCGGCGAGCAGCACCTGGAAGCCGTGGTGGCGCAGCGCCGCGGCGACCATGCCGCGCAGCGGGAGGTCGTCGTCGATCACGAGCACGCACTTCCGGTCGACGTCGGCGATGCGCTTTTCGCGTCCGTTGGGCTGGGGCTGCACCTCGTTCATGCGGGTCGAATTCTACGATGCACGAAGCAAGCCGCGCTAAAAGAGGTCGGAGTCGCCCCAGGTGTAGTAGAGGCGCTCGCGCATCGTCGCCACGGCATCGGTCATCGTGAACGGGACGCACATCACGGAGAGATCCTGCGGCTCGGGGAGCACCTGGAACCCGCACTCGCGCAGCACGGAGTCGAACCACGCGGGCCGCGGCGGGAACCAGCCTTCGACGAGCTCGACCGGATACGACGGCACGACGTGACGCAGCGTCATGCCGAAGGCGTCGGGCCAGTTGGGATCGAAGAGCGCGTCGCCGATGGTCAGGCGGTTGTCGCGGATGCGGAAGACGATCCAGCCGACGAGGCGCGTCCACTTACGCACCGCGACGACGACGTACGGCACGCCGGGACAATCGAGATAGCGCCAGCGGACGTAGCGCGCGTTGCGCTCGACGAGGAAGCCGTACGCCGGCGCGGCGCGGGCGAAGAGGTCGTCCCACTCGGCGGTCGTCTGTTGCACGAGCTCGAAGTGATAGCCGAGAGGCCAGCGCTGATGACGAGGGACTCGTTGGAATGTCTGTGCTGCACGGACGCGATAGGTGACGGGCTCGACGCGATCGCTGCGCAAAAACCTGAGCGAGAACTTCTGGATGTTGGCCACATTGAAGCCGTAGTTGAACGCGACCTGTCCTTCGCAGAAGTGCTCGTAGAAATGGAGCGCGGTGCGTCCGAGGATGGAGGTCGGTCCGCGGCCGACATGGCGGATCGATTTCTCGGTCATCGTGTCGCCGATCTGATTGGCGATCACGCGCCTGCCGTCGATGACGAACGGCACGGGATAGCCGGCGTACTGGCCGAGCAGCGCGTCGTCTTCGGACAGCGCTAGGCTGATGCGCTCGCGGCCCCACGGATCGTCCTCGAACTTCCAGCGCCAGCTCTCCAGCGAACGGGAGACGTGGAACGAGCGCGCGAAGAGCTCGAGGATCTTCTGTTCGTCGCCCGCCTGGTACCGGCGGATCACCACGTTATCAGCGGGCATGCGTCGGTTCGGCGGAGCGGATGGCGCGGACGTTCGCCGGCGTCCCCGCGCGGCGGCGGGCGATCACGCGGATCGACCCCGAGGTCACGAGCAGCGGATCGGGAAGCACGCGCAGGATGGCGCGGGCGATCGCGCCGACACGCGGCCAGCGCGCGGTCAGCCAGTGTCGGAGGAATTTGTGATCGCGATATTCGAAGTCGGGGACGATCGACTGGATCTCGAACCCGGAGTGCTCGAGCAGCTCGATCAGCGCGGAGCGCGAATAGAGGATGAGATGCGTGCGGAAGTTGTGCACCATCCGCCGCCGCTCGGTGAGCAGGTAGAGGAATCCCTCGGTGTCGAACGTTGTCAGGAAGAGCGTGCCTCCCGGTTTCAACAAGTCCTTTACGCGGCCAAGTGCATCGTGCGGATCGGCCATGTTCTCGAAGACGTGGAAGAGCGCGATGGCGTCGAACGCGGGGCCGGTGTTGACGAAGTTCTGCAGCGCCGCGCAGTAGACGTCGAGTCCGCGCGCGCGCGCCGAACGGGCGGCGGCGGTGGCGTGATCGATGCCGACGTACTCGTATTCGCGCGACGCCGCGGCGCCGAAGCTGCCGTCGCGGACGCCGACTTCGAGCAGACGCGCGCGGAGCGGGATGTCGCGCCGCACGTTCGCCAGGCGGCGCATCGACGTCTTTTCGCGCGCGGTTTGCGAGTGGACCGTCTCGTCCAACACGTCGGCCGCAGGCGCGTACGCGCGGAGCTCACGCCGGACCGGAAGACCCTCGTCGTCTTCATGGAAACGATTGAGATAACGGCACTTACAGCGATGACAGGCGCGTACGATGTTGCCTGGAATCTGGGCCCAGCTCCAGACCTCATTCGAAAAACAGACCGGGCAGCGCCGCGCCGCGCGGTAGCTCATGCGGCGATCGTTGAGGCGGATGGCGATGAGCGGCGGGAGTCCGCTCACGCCGCCGAACGCGCGCACCGGCATCGCCTTCGCGTCACACTGCACGTTGATCCGTTCGATGCGGAAGCCGTACTTGTTCGCCAGGAACGCGAGCTCCAGCTCGCATCCGCCGCCGTTCAGTTTCGACTCGCCGGCGACGAGCTTCGCGGCGGTGGACGAAAACGCCTTCAGCCGAATCGATGGATCGGGAAGGTGCGGCACGAGGAACCAGCGCAGCAGCGGATGGCGTCTGTCGTCGCCCTCGTGCGTGGTGGCAAAGACGATGTCGGTGCCGCCGGAGTCGATCATCGCCACGACGTCGCCGATCGCGCCGACCGGATACGGGAGCTCGGGATCGACGACGACGATGATGTTGCCCTTTGCCTCCGACACACCGCGGCGCAGCGATGCGCCGTACGTCGGCTCCGCGAGCGGCATGATCTCGAAGTCGAAGCCGGTCGAGGCGAGATATCGCTCGATGGCCTGCCGGGCCGCAATCGGTGGAGAGCCGGACCCGATGAGCGGCATCAGCACCGACACGCTGGTCGAGCTCATGGCCGTATTCTACGCGCCCAGGCCCCGAGGACATGGCCGCCGCGGCGCTCGACGGCGCGGAGATAAATGGTGTCGCCACGCCAGCTCGACAGTACGTCCGCGGGGAGATCGACGACGCGCGCAGCGAAGCAACCGGCCGCGGTGGCGAAGTTCGCCAGCGGCGACGCTTCGATCACGAGGTCGCCCTCGACGTTCACCGGCTCGGCGAAATCGAAGGAAAGCGGCGGACGCTCCAGCGACTTCAACGTCCGCGCGACGAACGGGCCGTTCCACTTCTCGAGGTAACGCATCTCGCTCTGCGCGTAGCGCGCGGCCGCTTCGTCGGAGACCTGGCCCGCGCTCTGGTTGTAGAGATGCCGCACGCGCGCCGACGGAACGTAGACGATGCGTCCGCGCACGCAGCGGAGCCAATCGGTCTCTTCGAAGTAGAGTGGGAATCGCTCGTCGAACGAAGGCGCATCGGCGCGAAAGGCCAGCACGGCGCCCGACAGCGCCGGTACCGCGGTCGTCTTCTGCAGCGACCAGAACGCGACGCGCGACAGGAAGCGCCGGCGATCGCGCGCCAGCATCCACCTGCGCGAGCGGCTGGCGAGGACTTCGTCGATCTTCTGCCACGCGGTGTGCAGACCGGACGGCGGCAAGAGCCAGCGGTGCGCGTCATCCCAGAAGAGTGCGGGTCCGGCGACGACCGCATCGCGCAGCGCTTCGGCGAGAGCGTCGATCGAGCCCTCGGCAAAGATCACGTCGGGATTCGCGGCGATGATCACCTCTCCACGGCAATGCGTACGGCCGTCGTTGATGCCGCCCGCGTAGCCGCGATTCGAAGGCGACGCGATGACCACGTCCGCGTGCGGCCGAAGTGCGTCCGCCTCGGAACTGTTGTCGACGACGACGACCTGCAGCTCCTGCGACGTCGCCGCGCGCGCGGAGCGGATCGCCTCGATCGCCAGCGGCGCCGACCGGTAGTTGACGACCAGCAGCGAGATCATCGCGCGGCGGCCGCCACTTCGGCGGGCTCGAGCTCCCAGCGATGACGGACGTCGATCAGACCGATGTCGAAGCGCTCGCCGGTCATGGAGAAGGCCGGCCGCAGATCGCGGCGATCGAACACGGTCATCGCGTTCTCGTCGCCGGCGAAGGCGATGATCGAGTAATCGCCGCGCAGCAGCGGCACATCCTGCAGCCGTACGGTCAGCTCGTACTCGTTGCGTCCGGAGAGCGGCGCCACGCCGTCCGCGTGCGTGCCGACGGCGAAGCATTGCAGGTCGTCGGCGCTGCGATGAACACCGATGATCACGTGCACCGGCTGCGCGGCGTCGTCGGAGTGAAGGCGGACCCGGATGTGGATGTCCTCGCCCCGATCGAAACGATCGCGCGGCGCGCCGCTGCGGTCGCAGATCGTGAGGTCGCGGATGCGCACGGGTGTCGGCGCGCGCTCCGGCTGCGGCTCCCCTTCGTTGGCGACGTCACGATCGCGTTGCAGCAGGAACGTCTCGTAGTCGTGCACGACGTCGAGCGAAGGTCCGTAACGCATCACCGAGCCGTGATCGAGCCAGAGCGTGCGCCGGCAGATCGAGGAGACGTAGTAGAGCGCGTGGGAACAGAAGAGGATCGTCTTCCCCTGCTCCTGAAACTCGCGGATCTTGTCGATGCACTTCTTCTGAAAGTGGCCGTCGCCGACCGCGAGCGCCTCGTCGATGACCAGGATATCGGGATCGACGTTGACGGCGACGGAGAACGCGAGACGCATGTACATGCCGGACGAGTAGGTCTTCACCGGACGGTCGAGAAACGTGCCGAGCTCGGAGAAGTCGAGGATCTTCGGCAGGCTCTCCCGGACCTGCGCCGGCGTGAGCCCGAGGATCGCGGCGTTGAGGGCGGCGTTGTCGCGGCCCGAGAACTCGGGATGGAAGCCGGTTCCGAGCTCGAGGATCGAGGCGATGTGCCCGTGCGCTTCGAGCGTTCCGCTGCTCTGGCGCGTCACGCCGCAGAGCAGCTTCAGCAGCGTCGATTTGCCGGCGCCGTTTTGCCCGATGATGCCGACGGTCTCACCACGTTCCACCTCGAACGTGACGTCCTGCAAGGCGGGAAAGACCGTGTGGCGCGGCCGGCCGGTGAGGATCTCCAGCGCGCGGTCGATCGGACGGCGGTAGATGTCGTAATGCTTCGACAAATCGACCGCGCGGACGGCAGGTTCCATTGGCGACATTCTACGGAGTCGCGCGGAACGGCGTCCAAAAAGCGAGTGGCGGGCCGAAGCCCGCCACCCGAGAGAAATACATGAAGCGTCGCGTCAGTGCCGGATCGGTCTTGCGCGCGGTGTCGTCATGGCTCCGACGACGACCTGCCTGGTGACCACGCCGGCGTTGGTCGTGAGGACGACCGTATACGTGCCGTTGGCCGCGTACTGGTGATACTGCGGAACGACGGACGTCCCGCTGATCGTCACCTCGGAAGTGTTGTCGCCGAAGTTCCACTTCCAACTGGAGACCGAATTCGCCGGCATGACCGACGGCGTGAACTTGATCAGCGTCGGTGCACCCGTAACGGGCTCGTACGCGAAGTCGACCTGCACGTCACCAGTTCCGGGGTTGGTTGAGCCGACAGTGACCGGCATCGTCAACGTCGTGCTGCCGCCCGAGTTGGTGATGGTGCATGACACGTTGTAGGTGCGTTGCGCAGTGAATGCGTGCGTCGGCGTCCGGCTCGTCGAAGTGCCGCCATCGTCGAAGGTCCAGGAGTACGTGTGCGTACCGCAGCCGAGGCTGTAGCCGGAGGCGTTCGCGGCAAAGCTCAACGCCTCGTTCGGCGTGCACGGCACTCCCGGAGAAGCGTTCGAGCAGCCACCGCCGTTCGGCGACAGGTAGCTCAGATAGGCGTTCGAGCTCGTCGGCGCCGGGCAGGTGCCGCCGGGGTTACCGCCGTTGTTGACGGCGATGAGCTTCGTCAGCGTCGTCGATCCCGATGAATTGGTGACCGTCACCTGAACCGAATACTGCTGCGCGTTGGCGTAGGAATGCGACGCCTGCTGGCCGCTTCCCGACTGTCCGTCGCCGAAGGCCCAGGTGAAGGTGTGCGCACACGCGTTGAAGTTGTAGCCGGTGTTGCTCGTGACGTTGAACGCGATCGACTCGTTCGCGCGGCAGTTGGCGTTGGTCGCCGAGCAGCCGCTCGTGCCGCCGGTGAGAGCGATGGTCATGTTCGTGGTCGTCGGTACCGCGCAACCACCGGTACTGCCGCCGGCAACGGTGACGGTCACCGGGTAGGACAACGTGCCGGTCGGGCTGTTCACCGTCACCGAGGCGTTGTAGGTGCCGCCGTTTGCGTATGCGTGCGAAACCAGCGTTCCCGTGCTGCTTCCACCATCACCGAAGCTCCAGGTGAACGTATGGCTGCCGCACGTGAAGTTGTAGCCGGCAAACGTATTCGGCGAAGCCTGGAAGGTGACCTGCTCACCGGCCGAGCACGGCGTGCCGGCAATCGCGGAAGAGCAGCCGCTGGGCGCGCTGAAATACGTGACGACCGACTCCTGGGTAATCTGCTGGCACTGCGCCGGGGGCGGCGGCTGGCAGTTGTTTCCGCAGCCGGACGACGTGCCGACGCTGACCGTGAACGGATAGGTCAGAGTCGTGCTGCCGACGGTGATCTTGAAGCTGCCGCTGTACGTGCCGTTGCTCGCGTAGGTGTGATTGGCGATCTGCGTTGTCGCCGTGGTGCCGTCGCCGAACGTCCAGAGATACTGGTCGCAGTTCGCATTGAACTTGTACGCGACACTCGACGCCGCGAAACGGATCGACGTATTCGCGGTACAGGACGAGCCGATGGAGCAGCCGCCGGTGCCGGAGTACTGGACGACGATGTCGCCCTGAGTCGGAGGATTGTTGCAGGGCGGCGCGGCGATGGAGAGCGCGAGAGTATCGCTGCCGCTGCCGATGGCATTCGTCGCGGTCGCCGTCACCTGACCGGAGTAGGTGCTGGTGAACGACGGCGAGAACGTCAGTCCCGAGCCGGCGCCAACGGTGGCTGGATTGAACGCCCAGTTCACCGTCCAGCCGCTCGTATCGGCGCCCGAGGCGGATGTGACGCTCAGGTTGCAGGGGGCGCCCGAGTACTGGCAGCCGCTCAGTTTGTTGATGTGCGGATCCGGCGCGGGCGGTACGTCGTTGGTGACGCTCGAGCTGGACAATGAGGCACAGGCGCCGGGCAGCGTCGCGGCCGTGCTGAGCAGCAGCCGGACTTTCACGCCGGACAGTCCGGTGAAGGTCGAGCGCGGCACGACGAAGTTCGGAACGGCGTTGAGATTCGATGTTCCGGTCGCGGTCTGAATCGACCCGCCCGAAGAATTCAGAAGGTCCCACTTCCAGGTGAACTGAGTGCCCCCCGGAATGATGGCGGTGTCGGAGGTCGCCCGCGAGTTGCTGCTGAAGGCGATGTCCGTAGCACCGCTGGCCGTCGGACCGGTGATCACGGCGGCAAACGGACGCGCGAGGTAGTTGACGCTGTTGATCGACTGGGCCATCGTGCCGTTGGTCGAGCTGAGCGTGCTGCCGCTTCCGCCGTACGGACCGTAATTCGCCGTGAAGATCAGCGAATGCGTTCCGCAACCGCCGACCGGGACCGTCGTATTCGGCAGGGCCTTGGTGGTCGTTCCGTCGATGTTCCACGACGAGTAATGACCTTCGACCGTGCCGTCCGAAGCGTCCTTCCACAGATCGCTCGTGACGATCGCCGCGGACGACGATGCGTTGGGCGAGGTGAAGAGAATCGTTTGGCCGACGATCCCGACGCGCGGCGACGGAACGGCGAGCGTGACGCTCTGCGAATCGGTGATGGAGGTGTCCGCCACATTCGTCACCGTCACGATGCGCGACGACGCGAGCTGGGAGGTCGATGTGAGACCCGAATACTGATGGACGACATCAGCGCCGGTCGTCGAGGGCGTCGTGTTGTCGCTCGCCTCGGGGTTGCCGAAGTTCCAGTTGACGTTCATCGGCGCGGGCGCGGACGTCGAACTGCCGAAGACGATCTTGTCGCCGTAGAACGGTCCGTTCGAGGTCTGGCCGGAGTTCGGGTTCGCCGTGCCCGTCACGCCCTTGTTGGTGGCGCTGACGGAGTCCGATCCCTTGATTTCATAGACGTCGCCGAGACCCTTCGCATTCACGAAGAGATACGTCTTGCCGTTCTTCTGATAGACGAACGAATCGAAGATCAGGCAGTAGATGGAATTGAGATAACCGGTAGGAACACCGTTGGGCGAGTAGAAGGACGGGAGGTAGCGATCCGATTTCGCAGCGCCGGTCGTATAGACGCTCAACTCGAGCTCGACCAGATTGCCGCCGGAGACACGGAAGACGTGGACGTCATTCGTGGCGTTGCTGGTGTTCAAACCGGAAACGCTGACGTAGCCGGCGCCGAACTGCAGCCGCTCCGGAAGAAACCCGTGTTGCGTCCGATACTTCTGCTCCGTGAACGTGCCACCGGTCGACGTGAACACGGAGACGGAGAGCTTGCCTCCGCTGGCGCTTTCCGCGGAGTAGAAATTCACGCCGTCCGTCGCCACACCCTTGTAGATCTGTCCTGCCGGCGTGGAGAACGTCGGCGGCCTGTTGGTGATGAAGTCTTCAGTGGTGAATATCTCGATGACATTCGTGCCGGAGTTCGCGATGGCCACCCAATGGCCGTCGGCGCTCTTGGCGATCGCGGTCTTCACCCATGACCGGCTGATCGTTCCGCTCGATACCGGAGCGGAGCGGTCGGTCACGTCGAATACCTGCGACGATCCGGTTTCCGGACTGACCACGACGTAATAGTGTCCGTTGGAGGCCTTCAGCGCGACGATCGATCGTGCACTGCTGGCGGAGAACTTGTAGCCGTCCGAGAACTGTCCTCCGCGCGCGTAATCGTCCTTGACACTGCCCCAGGCGACGCCTTCGGTGAGGTACAGGAAGCCGCGATCGTCGAAGTCGAAATCGGGCAGCCAGTCGCCGCCGTCGAGGCCGGACTGCGGCCAGTTCTCTTCAATATTGAAGAATTTGTCCCAATTCAGATAGCTGCCCGCGGGACCGACGTCGCCGGGACGGTCGATCGTAATCAGCGGTTCGTTGGCATTGAGGCGGCTGATCAGCGTTGGGACGTTATAAGCCACCAGATAGCTTCCGATGCGCATGTAAAGGCGATCGTGGGCGGCGTTGTACTTCATCTGCCAGGCGCGGAGCGGACGAGGGAGCGAGAATCCCTCGCTGTCCAGTGCAGAGTCGTTGTACCGGCCGACAAACGTACTGATCGCGCCCTGATAACCGACGGATTTCTTATCCAACAGACTTGCCGGAACGCAGGTCGTGCAAGCCACTTCTGTCTTAGGTGTTTTGGCCGGCAACGTAAAAAGCGGCGGACCGTTGTACGTCGTGGCGCTCATCACCGGCGCAATGGCGGCGAGCATCGTCAACATCAGCGCGAAGTGAATCGGAAATCGTCTCACTTTGTCTCCCCAACTCTGGTCTGGATCGGATCGATGACGGAGCGTTTGAAGACCGACAACAGGCTTCGCAGCCGGATGAATGACGACACGGATACCCAAGGTCTTCAAAAACTTATTTTATCAAGTCAACGAGCCGCTGGCAAATAAAAAGAGGCGGGCCGGAAACCGGCCCGCCTCGAGAGGCTACTGCGATTGGAACGAGGATTACGGGGTGACGTTCGGCGACGGACCGATAGCCGGGACTCCGCCGTTCGCGTCGGTGACCGCAGGCGCCGGCGAGCAGCCGTTGCCAAGCCACGCGGCGTCGAAGTCGACCGAGAAGCGACCCTCGGCGAACATCGAAACGATGACCCAATCCTGGTTCTGGCGGACAGCGCCCGTGTTCGTCGTGGACGAACCGGTGCGGAAGTCGCGCGTGGTCGGCGGGGTCGTCTGGCTGACGCCAGCCGTGGTCACGCTGTAAGCCGTGGAACCGCCGTTGTTCAGGTTGAGGTAGAACCAGCCGCCGACATCACCAGAGGTCGAGAGCGGCGGGAAGATGCCCGAAGAGGTCGAAACGCTCGAGGTCTCGGGCAGGATGATCGTGGTCGTCTGAACCGGCGACACACGGATCGAGGACGCCAGGATGGTCGGGTTCTCGTGCTCGTCGAAGCGGACGATGTCGCGAACCTGCATCTCGGTGCCGGTCAGACCATTGCGCTGGTAAGCGGAGCACGCAACCGGCGACGGTCCCGTGACGCCTTCACGCCAGATCTTGAAGTTGGTGTTGAACGCGCCGGTTCCGCCCTGGATGAAGCGGGCAGCGAACGCGGAGGGAAGCGGCTGACGGCGATCGATCGTACGAACCACCTGGCCGACCGTGTAACGATCGTAGAAGGTGTACGGAAGGTTCGTCAGAACCGCAACGCCAGCCTGACCACCCTCGGGGATGGCGCGGATGTGGACGAGCGGGTTGCCGCCGGCGTAGTTGCCGGTGGTCGGGTTCGGATTGATCTGCTGATAATCACCGATGAGGGTGTTGTCGAACAGAAGTTCCGACGAGTAGTACGTCGACTCGATCGGCAGCGCAACCGAGCAGGTCGCGGCGACGTCGATGGTGACGTAACCGATCGCGTTCGTGTGAACGAGACCGACAGCAGCCGATCCGCAACCCGTGACGCGGCCGGTGGTGAGCGCCGTGCGGACATCAGCGAGGATGTTCGGCGGGATCGGGCCCGGGAGGATCGAGCAGTCCGACTCAACGTTCGGTCCGAAGTTCGGGTTCGCGTCGTTGTCGAGCGAACGCTGACCGGTCGGGCTGATCGAATCGTCGATCGAGGTTCCCGCCGTGGACGCGACAAAGCCGCGCGCGATGACGTCGTACAGGTTGATGCCCTGGACGTCATAGCCGGTCAGGAAGATGTTGAAGTCGAGGACCGGGAAGGACAGATCCGTCCACACCGTGACGTGCGCGATCTGCGGGATCTGCGTCACGTTCGTGATGGTGAACAGGGTCGTCTGAGCGGTCGTCTGCGGTGCGTTGATGTCGACTTCGAAATACGGCAGAAGCAGCGTTGCCGCCGGCGCAGTGCTGATGTCGCAACTGTCGTCGTTATTCGTCGTCGTCGGTCCGGTGCCAGTGAAGAACGCCGCACCAGCGGTCGCATTCGGTGCGACCTTAGCGTTCAAGCCGGCGAACGCCGAACCCGCCATCAGGAGGGTGGCCACCATGGCCCATACGAAAAGTTTTTTCATCGTTTTCTCCTACACATCAATGGATTGAAATAAGTTCGTTGCGGTGTCTGCACTCACCCTCTCTGAACGATACGATCACCTCCGGATGCAGAATGAGCACTTCGAATTTGAAGAGATCGATTTCGAATTGCCGTAACAGTATGGCGAAAAGAACAGGAAGTCAATACCTGAACCGAGATTTTATGGGGTTACCGCATACGGTCAGGTCTGAAAAACGCGCCGATTATATCCAAACCGGCCCCTGACGCAAACGTTCTCGCGTCGTTCCCCGGCAAGCGGCTTCGATGCCACGAGCCGCGGCGACACTCCCCTGACAAGAAAAAGGAGAGGCGCGACGGCCTCTCCTTCTTCGTGATCCGCCAACGTTTGTTTACTTCGCCGCGGCAAGTGCGCCCTGCGTCGACCCCTGGTTCAGGTAGACGTGGATCGAGCCGTCGCGCTGCGTGATGGTCGCACCGCCTGACTCGTACCCGATGATCAGGTCGGGACGGCCGTCACCGTTCACGTCGGCCACGCGCAGGTCATAGAAAGGATTCGGCGCGAGCTTCACGCCGGAGACGTCGGCCTTTTTGAAGTTGCCTTTGCCGTCGCCGAGGAGAATCACGATCTCACGCGACTCGAAGATGGTGAACGCGACATCGAGATTGCCGTCGCCGTCGAAATCACCGCTCCCCATTCCCGACGCAGGATTGTGCGCGGGGCTGTCCCACCGCATCACCGATACACGCTTCGGTTCCTTGCCCGAGAAGTCGATGCGGTCGATCCCGGCGATATCTTCGACCGGCGGCTTCGGCACGATCTTCGGATCGAGCGCGACCGGCCACTGCCGGTAGTAGCTGATCAGCGCATCGTCGCGCTTCTTCGAGCTGAACTTGCCGGTCGTGTTCGCGCGGTGATACGCGAGGAGCGGGATGACGCGCCCGAGATCGTCGGCCGCGCTCGTCCACTTCTCCTTACCCGAGCTGACGTAGAGAATGTCGGGACCGTTGTAGAAGATGTTGGAGGCGATGAAATCAGGATAGGCGTCGCCGTTGAAGTCACCGGCCGACAGCCAGTCGCCCGCGACCTGTCTTCCTCTTTCCGGAACGTTGATGCCGACCCACGAGGTGCCCTTCTTCCGATTCAGATAGGCGCGGATCTTCGCGTAATCGGATTTTCCGGGATTCGTCTCGTTGATGGCCGAGGGACCTTCGCTGATGGCGACGAGATCCGGTGCGCCATCGTGATCGACGTCGGTCACGATCACGCGCCGCGTCGGAAAGTCGCGCGGGAGACCTTCACTCGCGTTGGTGAAGTTGCCCTTGCCGTCGCCGAGGAAGACGTGAACGCCATCGAGATGGACGCCGAAGGCGAGATCCATCTTGCCGTCCTTGTTGAAATCAGCGGCGGCGACGCTGCCGTAGTTCAAACCCTTCGGCCACTTCACGTCCCACACCTTCCAGTGTCCTTTGCCGTCGCCGAGAAAGACGACCGGGATGTTCGTTCCCTGGCGCTCGGGGGGAGCGATGATGTCGGCGTAGCCGTCACCGTTCATGTCGGCGACCGCCAGCGAGTTACGCCACGAGCCGGACTTCGGCAGTCCATCGGACGAGTCGCTGAAGCTGATCGTCTTGTCCGCTGCCGGCGGCGTGAGTGGCGAGAATTCCGCGCGCGTGCTCCGGAAGTACTTCAGCGATTCCTCCGGCCACTTGCTCGTCGACTCGACGGCCTGCTGCCTGATTTCCTCGGTCTGAGCCGCGTCGTGCTCCTCGAACCAGAACCAGGTGTACTTGTCGTTCTTCTGGTAGACCTCGCGATAGATGTTCGCCCAGCCGACCGGACGTCCCCAGCCCGGATCGCCGCCGGTCATGACGACGCGGCTGCGCACGTTGTCGTACTTCTCGATGTGGTAGCGCTTTCCGTAGCGATAGAAGGTCTGCTTCGGATCAGGGTTCGGTCCTGGATCGACGGGACCGACTCGTGCGGCTCGCTGCTCCGGCGTTTCGGGACGCAGAAAGGTGGGCGTGCCGCCGTCGATGGCGGGTGTCGCCGGTGCGGCAACGGCCGTATCCGGAGTCGTAGCGGTTGCTGGCGCCTGCGCGAACGCGATCTGCGCGACGGCGAGGATCAGCAGCCACACGAACAGAGTCTTCTTTGACAACATGCGGGTAGATCTCCTGAATTGAAAAGTGCGGGTGTGATCAGATCAAGTCGACGAGAGTCGGTTGGGCGCGGCGGAACACCATGAGGCCGCCGCTCAACGCTCCGACTGTCACCGCCAAGAGATATACGATCGAACTCGCCTCGGGTAACGCCGCGGACAGCGCGGCACTGCGGAACAAACCGAGCAGCGGGGTCATGGGATTCCATTCCAGCAGAGGACCGAACCGGCCGGTTGCCTGGTAGAGGATGGGACTCAGATAAAAGAGGATGGAGAGGACGAACCCCAGGACCTGGGTCAGGTCGCGAAAGAAGACGTAGGTCGCCGCGAGCATCAGTCCGATGCCGAGCTGTAGCGCAAACTGCACGACCAACGCGGCCGGAAGCAGCCAGATCCCGCGAAGATCAGCGCCCCGAACCAGCAGGAAGACGAGGAAGATGGCAAACGCGATCATCTCGAAGATCATCGCGGTGGCGTTCGGTACGACGACCAGCAACTCGCTCCTGAACGGCAGCTTCCGGACCATCATCGAGTTTTCGACGATGCTGGTCGTGGAGCGGATGATCCCTTCGTTGACCGCCAGCCAGGGGATCAGACCGGAGATCAGGAAATAGATGTAGCCATCCCCTCCCCCCGGCCCTCTCGGGATCATGAAGGTGAAAACGAACCAGTAGAGAACGACCAGACTGAGAGGCTGGAGGACGGCCCACGCCAGGCCGAGAGCCGACCCGGTGAAACGGGCGTTGAAGTCGCGCCGTATCAATTCTCTGAGGAGATGCAGATCGCGGTAGATGAGAGAAGCTCCCGGGACTTGACAGGCGTCAGGTAAGCCCGTAGATTGATCGTCGCGGGATTTTATTGTCCAATAGCATAAAAGGTCAACGAAACGCAGATGAACAGGCCAGCACAGCTAGAGCTCGTCGGACGAAAAATCCGGCAGTTGCGTCGCCAGCGTAAGCTGACGCAAGTCGAGCTCGCAGAACGGATTGGCGTCCACCAGTCCGACCTCTCCCGGATGGAACAGGGAGAGTACAAGGTCGGTCTCGACACCCTGCTCAAGATCCTGCAGACCTTCGATCTCAGCATCGGCGATTTCTTCGAAGAGAACAGAAGAAACGAGGAAACGGTCATCGACAAGCTCAAATCCCTCAGTCCTTCGGCGCAGAAAGAAGTGGAAAGCTTCATCGAGTTCAAGCGCCGCCAGGAGCTGGGATGGGATGATGATGACGGGGCGGAGAGCGGGGAAGAAGATGCTTAGTCCGATGGTCGAACGAATTGAAGAACTACGACAGGCCGGTCTGGCCAGCGCGCGTGACAACCGTCTCGAGGACGCCGTGGCGCTGTACGACGAGGCCCTTTCCCTCGTCACCGACGACGAAGCGCGCGAGCTGATCACGATCAACAAGGCTGACGCCCTGATCGCGCTCGAGCGCGGCGGACCGGAAGTGCAGGAGCTGCCGCGCGTGATCATGCGCCGGCGCAATCCGCGTCACGTCTGCCTCGCCGCCTACGCGCTGCAGCTCAAACACAAGCTCGAGAGCGATCTGAAGCGCGCGCTGTTCTACGGCGAGCTCGCTCTCCGCGCGGCCGACGAAGCGTCGGATCTCGCGTTCAAGCGCGCCGTCCTGATCGATCTCGGCAACATCTACGTCATGGATTCGCAGGTCGGCAAGGCGACGAGCTGCTTCCAGGAAGCACTCGGAAGCGCTGAAGGCGCCGACGCTGCGACCCTCAGCCTGATCCGCGGTTATGCGACCGAGAGCCTCGGTTACTGCTACATGCTCGACGGCCGCACCGACGACGGCATCGCACTCGTTCACGACTCGCTGCAGTACGTGGCGAATGCGATTTTCCAGGCCGAGGCTTACATCGACCTTTGCTATGGCTATCTCGACAAAGCGGATCTCGAGCGCGCTCGCTTCTACGGCGAGGCGGCGCTCGAAGTTGCCGAGGAAGATCGCCACATCCGCAACGGGCACTATCTGCTGGGAGAGGTCGCGTACAAGTCCGGTGACACGGACCTCGCGAACTTCCATTTCGACGCACTGGCGAAGTTCTATCCGGAGTTCCGCAATCTGAAGAGTCTTCTCTTCGCCATCGATCTGCGGAGCATGGTGAATCTGAAACTATGATCAAACGATTCCTCGTCGCACTCGTTCTCCTCGTGGCGCCTTCGCTGGCGTTCGCGGACGCTGCGAACCGAGCCTTCCTCCTCACTCAGGACGGAACGCTGTTTACGGTCGAAAGCGCGTACACCGACGAGTTGGGGATCCAGTCGGCTTCCACCCAGGTTCTCGTCCTCACCACTCGCACAGACGACAAGACTTCGACTGCTCTCGTCCCCGAGACGCTTCTCGGCGGGCAGCACACCAACCCGGCGCTCGCCTACGACGCGGCCTCGAAGTCGCTCTTCATCTTCTGGCAGCGCGCGACGAGCAACGGCATGTCGAGCGACTTGGTCTTCTGCTCTTACGAAAACGGCAAGTGGAGCGAAGCGACTTCGGTCGATTCCGCCACCTACCACTACTCCCGCAACATCCAGGTTGCCGTGACCCGCAAGATCGATCAGATCGGCGAAAAGGGCGATCGCTCCTCGGTCGCCGGCCTCACCGTGCATGCGGTGTGGTGGGAAGACACGGGCCGCAACGAGTGGGCACGCTACGCGATGCTGACCATCGAGAACGGCCTGCTCACCGACATCCAGATCGCCGATCTCTCGCTCTTCACGAACGTCTCACGCGAAGTTCCGGGCCCGCGTGACGCGGAGTTCAACAACGAGGTTCTCCGCCACCCGGTGCTCTTCGAGTCGAGCTCGCATGACGCCGTCGACGCGATCTTCGGCGACCTGCTGACGAACAACATGCACCGCGTCACGATCAAGCCGACGCTCTACCTCAAGGCAGGAAAAGACGGCGGCCGCCTGCGCGTCCCGATCGGCGTGAAGGACGCCGGCGTCGGAGCCCCGCACTTCCGCACCGAGTCGAACTCCCGCGTTTCGGCGATCTCAGGCGATAACGACAAGCTGGTTCTCTACGCCACCGACAAGCACGGCGTGAACTACGTCAGCTTCAGCGACGGCACGTGGTCGCCGGCGCGGACGCTCACGGTCGACGACAAGATCAGCAGCGAAGCGGCGATCGAAGTCCTCCGCCGCATGGTCAACGCGCAGTAGCCGATCACACGACATCTCCGACAACGCGAAAAGCCGGCGCCCTGCGCCGGCTTTTTCTTTGGCCAAAAGAAAACGCCCGGCGTTTCCGCCGGGCGTCCGTGTGAATCCGTTTCGCTCGAGGCTTGTCTTACTTGCCCTGAACGATGAACGCGATGACGAGCGCGTAGATGACGAGCGACTCGATGAGGGCAAGACCGATGATCATCGACAGGCGGATCGCGCCGGCCGCACCGGGGTTGCGGGCGATGCCTTCGCATGCCGCGGCGATCGCCTTGGCCTGGCCCATGGCACCGGCCGCTGCCGCGATGCCGAGAACGAATGCCGCGGAGATGACCCCCCACTGCACGTGACCGGCGGCGGCCGGTTCCTGCGCGAACGCAGAGACTGACGCGAGCGTCATCGCCGCGAACATCATGATGTTTTTCTTGTTCACTCCGAATCTCCTTCCTTTTCTGATTTGCTGAACCCGAACTAGTGTTCTTCCGCCGCGATGGCACCACTGATGTACACCATCGTCAGCATGATGAAGACGAATGTCTGGAGGAATGCGCCGAAGATCCCGAGGCCCATCATCGGCCAGGGAAGCACGAACGGCAGCATGCCCATGAAGATCCCGGTGGCGGTGTGCTCACCGAGGATGTTTCCGAAGAGACGCATACCCAGCGAGAGGATGCGCGCGAAGTTACCGATCATCTCGATCGGGAACATGAGCGGAGCCAGCAGAGGAATCGGCCCCATGAAGTGCTTGAGGTAATGAACGAGTCCCTGCCGCCGGATGCCTTCCGTGTTGAAGTAGAGGAAGGCCGACAGCGACAGCGCGAACGTCGTGTTGATGTTGCTCGTCGGCGGCTGCAGGAAGAAGAAGAGGCCGAAGATGTTCGAGATGAAGATGAACACCATGAAGCCGCCGATGATGTAGAGGTACCGGTCGCCGTGATGGCCGATGATGTCGTGCAGGAGGTCTTTCACTCCGCCGACGACCATCTCCAGGAGATGCTGGAACCCGCCCGGGTTGTCGCGGCTGATGCGGCGCGAGGCCAGCGGAAAAACGACCGCCGAGATCAGAAGGACCAGAAACGCCATGATGACGTGGTCCGGAATGTCCCATGCGAAACGATGCTGCACGCTGTGCCACAGCGCGTTGACCGGACCGTACAGGATTGAGCTCTCGTGTTCCATCCGCTAGTTCCAACTCCTCAAGGTCGAGTACACAGCTTCACCGATGATTCCCACCACGACGATCGAGAATCCCAACAACACACTCAGGGCATTGAACCGAGCTACGTAGATTGTGACCGAAACCGCCGCACCGAGCAGAGCGTAGCGCGCTAACGTGCGCAACGTGACTTTCCAGGCGCGAAGGTGTGGTGTCGGCTGGAGAACCGCTTCCACGATTTCCTCCAACCAAAGGAAGCTGATGATAGTCACGAGGGCACTGCAAGTCAATCCGACAAAACCCGCGAAACCGCTGGAAATCAAGGCAAATACCGCGAATCCGCCCCACGCCGCGATGCTGATGTTCCGGATGCGCCGGAGCACCGCCGCGGAGTCGTCGTGCTCAGGATTCCGGGGGTGATCCGTCGTCATTTCGCAGCCCGGCGCGGAAGAGGTTGAGGAAGGCCGCGGCCACTCCGAAGCCGAGGAAGATCCACGTCAGCCAGGGACTCGTTCCGAAGAGCTTGTCCAGTCCCCACCCGATGAGAGCGCCCATGCCGATGGCGATGGGAAACATCCAGCCGATGGACGAGGCCTCGAGGAGCTGTTGCGCCTGACGGCGCTTCTGGTCATCTAGCGGCATTGCGCGTCACCGCGCCTTTGACATGCACCCAACCTGCCGACACGTCGACCTGCTTCACCAGTCCGTTCGGAAGGACGCCGAAGAGGATCGTCACGATGAGGCAGATCGCGGCCACCAGGCGCAGCGAGCCGCTGGTCGCGACGTCGGCCTCCTTGCCGTCGCGCAGGTACATCGCGACCACGAGGCGGAGGTAGTAGAACATCGATACCGCCGACATCAGCACGGCGATGATGGCCAGCCAGCCGAAGCCGGCCTGCACCGCCGCGTAGAAGAGGAAGTACTTGCCGATGAAGCCTGCCGTCGGCGGAATCCCGCCGAGCGACAGCAGGAAGACGAACATGGCGAAGGCCCAGAACGGTGCGCGCGAATGCAGCCCTTCGAAGTCGGAGACCTGCTCGCCGGCGTATTCGTGGCGCTTCATCATCAGCACGATCGACCAGATCCCGAGGTTCGCGAAGACGTACACGAACGTGTAGATGAGCACTCCGCGCAGTCCCATCTCGTTGACGGCGATGATGCCGAGCAGCGCGTAGCCGGCGTGCGCGATCGACGAGTACGCGAGCATGCGCTTCACGTTGTCCTGCGTGATCGCCGCGAGATTGCCGACGATCATCGAAAGCGCGGAGACGGTCGCCAGGACGTTGTTCCATGCGAGATGGAAGTCGTGCAGGCCGGTGTAGAAGATCCGGGCGAAGATCGCGAACGCGGCAGCCTTCGATGCGGTCGAAAGAAACGCGGTGATCGGCGTAGGCGCGCCTTCGTAGACGTCGGGCGTCCAGACGTGGAACGGTACGGCCGCGACTTTGAAGCAGAGTCCGCACGCCAGCAGGATGATGCCGAACATCAGCGCGTCGTTCGAGACGATGGTCGACATGGCGCGCGCGATGTCGAAGAGATTGAGCGAGCCGCAGACGCCGTAGATGAGTGAGATCCCGTACAGCAAAATCCCCGAGCTGACCGCGCCCAGCACGAAGTACTTCATCGCGGCCTCGGTCGACTTCTGCTCGTTCTTGAAATAGCCGGCCAGGATGTAGCTGGAGAGCGAGAGGAGCTCGAGGCCGATGTAGATCGTGGCCAGGTGAATGCCCGAGGCCATGAACATCATGCCGCAGAGCGCGAAACCGAGGAGGGAGTAGAACTCCCACGTCGAATAGCGCGTCTCGCGCAGGAAGTCGTCGGAGAGCAGCACGATGACCGCCATCGCGCCGATGAACAGCAGCTTGAAGAAGATCGAGAAGCCATCGAGCGCGAACATCCGCGCGAACATCGGGGTCTGAGGAAGATCGGTGACCGCCCAGGAGCAGGCGATCAGCGACGCCGCGGTGATGGCCAGAACGCCGAGCATCGCCCACTTCGACGAGATCGAGTCGCGAAGTCCCGTCACCGGCGCGATCAGCAGCAGCGACGCACCGGTCGCGATGATGATCTCCGGCAGCAGGAAGATGACGTCGTTCCAGTTCATCGGCCTACTTCGCCTCCGCCACGTGCTCCGGCTGCGCCGCAGGATAGGTCAGCGGCTGGCGATCGAAGTACTGCGGATCGACTTTGCGAACGATGTAGTTGACCGGCTCCTCCAGCGGCTCGAAGAACGGTTTCGGATAGACGCCGATCCAGACCATGACCACGACCAGCGCGAACATCAACCCCATCTCGCGGCCGTTGACGTCGGGGACGTCCTGGTTCTTCGGATTGTCGAGCGGGCCCCAGAAGACACGCTGGTAGAGCCAGAGCAGGTACGCCGCGCCGAGGACGATGCCGACCGCGGCGAAGACCGCCCACCAGAGATTGCGGTTCGCGGCGCCGACGAGGATCGTGAACTCGCCGATGAAGCCGTTGAGCGCCGGCAGTCCCATCGACGACAGCGCGGCGATCAGGAAGAGCGCGGCGTACATCGGCATCTGCTTCGCCAGGCCGCCGTACTCCGCGATCAGACGCGTGTGGCGGCGCTCGTAGATGATGCCGACGAGAAGGAAGAGCGCGCCGGTCGAGATGCCGTGGTTGATCATCTGCAGGACTGAGCCCTTCAGTCCCATCGGGTTGAGAGCGAACATCCCGAGCATGACGAAGCCGAGGTGCGAGACGGACGAGTAAGCAACGAGCTTCTTCATGTCCTTCTGCACCAGCGACACGAGCGCGCCGTAGATGATGCCGATGATCGACAGCGCGACGACCCACGGCAGCAGTTGCTTCGTCCCGTCCGGAAGGATCGGCAGCGCGAAGCGCACGAAGCCGTAGGTGCCCATCTTCAGCAGAACGGCCGCGAGGATGATCGAGCCCGCCGTCGGCGCCTCGACGTGTGCATCGGGCAGCCAGGTGTGGAACGGGAACATCGGCACCTTGATGGCGAAGCCGAAGAAGAAACCGAGGAAGAGCCAGAACTGCAGCGTCGGCGGGATCAGGTGTCCGATCTCGTGGTACTGCAGGACGCTGAACGTCGGCGCGTTGCCGAGGCCCGGGATGTTGAGGAAGTCGATGCCGGTGCTGTTGAAGAAGTAGAGGCCGAGGATCGAGAGCAGCATCAGCACCGATCCGGCCAGCGTGTAGAGGAAGAACTTGATCGCGGCGTAGAGCTTTCGCGCGCCGCCCCAGATGCCGATGATGAAGTACATCGGCACGAGCATGATTTCCCAGAAGAGATAGAAGAGGAAGAAGTCGAGCGCGCAGAACGTGCCGATCATGCCGGTCTGCAGCAGCAGCAGCAGGATGTAGTACTCCTTCTGCCGGTGATTGATCGCCGAGTACGACGAGACGATGGCGATGATCCCCATGAAGGTGGTCAGGACGATGAGCAGCAGCGCGATGCCGTCGATGCCGAAGTCGTACTTCACGTGCAGCGACGGGATCCATTCGTACGTCTCGCGGAACTGCCAGAGCTTCGTCGAGTCGAACTGCATCCAGAGGTAGAGCGACGCGATGAAGTCGATGACCGCGACCGCCGTGGCGGTCATCCGGATCGCGGCCGGATTGTCCTTCCTGAAGAAGAGGAGCAGGACGGCGCCGATCGCCGGAATGTAAGTAACGATGTTCAGAATGCCCATCGAAGCATGTCTCCCCTTCGTTTACGGCTTCAGGAACAGATAAACCACGACCAGCAGCACGATGCCGCCGCCCATCACCATTGCGTAGTTCTGCACGAACCCGCTCTGCGCGCGGCGCAGCGCCATCGAGCCCTTGCCCGCCGTCCACGCCACGCCGTTGACCAGACCGTCGACGACGTACTTGTCGAACAGCGACGACCCTTCGCCCAGCGGCCAGACGGTGATATGGCGGACGAGATTGACCAGACCGTCGATGATCCACTTGTCGATCCACGACATCGCCCGCGCGAACATCAGCGTGCCGCCGATGGCCGTGGCGTTGTAGATCTCGTCGACGAAGTACTTGTTCTCCAGCAGGCGATGGACCGGCGCGAGCTTCGTCGCCCAGTTCTTCGCCTTCGTGAACGACGGATCGCCGAGGTAGTAGCGGCCGGCCTGATAGATGCCGAACGCCGCGACCGCGATCGACGACAGCACGAGGAACCACTCCTCGCCGTGCGTCGGCTCAGGAAATTCGAAGTGCTCTCCGCCCAGGGCGGGCAGCACCGGCAGCAGCCAGCGCTGGAACGCGGTCGGAGTCGAGCCGCCCCAGATCACCGGCCAGCCGAGATAGAAGCCGCCGATGATCGAGAGCACCGCGAGCACCCAGAGCACGCCGGTCATGCTGCCGGGTGACTCGTGCGGTGCGTGCGCGTGCACGTGATGGCCGTGCGCTTTGTCGCTGTGCTCGTCGCCCTGGTCGAGGTGACGCTGATCGGGAATCAGGTGATGCCCGCCGTGCTCCGGCTCCGAGGTCTCGATTCCTTCGACCTGTGCGCCGCGGTACTCGCCCTCGAAGGTCATGTAGTAGAGGCGGAACATGTAAAACGCCGTGATGCCGGCGGTGAGGAATCCGACCAGCCACAGCGCCTTCGAATAGACGAACGCGCCGGCGAGAATCTCATCCTTCGAGAAGAAGCCGGCGAGCGGAGGGATGCCCGCGATCGCGATGCACGCGATCAGCATGGTCATCCGGGTGGCCGGCATGTACTTCTTCAGGCCGCCCATCTTGCGCATGTCCTGTTCCCCGCCGCAGCCGTGAATGACCGAGCCGGCGCCGAGGAAGAGGCAGGCCTTGAAGAAGGCGTGCGTCATCACGTGGAAGATCGCCGCGGTGAACGCGCCGACTCCCGCCGCGAGGAACATGTAGCCGAGCTGGGAGACGGTCGAGTATGCGAGGACTTTCTTGATGTCGTTCTGCGCGATGCCGATGGTCGCGGCGAAGATCGCCGTCGCCGCGCCGACGACCGCCACCACAGCCATCGCCGTCGGCGAGAGGCGGAAGAGCGGGTTGGAGCGGACGACCATGTAGACGCCGGCCGTGACCATCGTCGCGGCGTGGATGAGCGCGGAGACAGGCGTCGGACCGGCCATCGCGTCCGGCAGCCAGACGTACAACGGGATCTGCGCGGACTTACCGCACGCGCCGACGAAGAGCAGCAGGCAGATCGCCGTCGCCACGCCCGTGTACGCATGCGGATTCGCGCTGACCAGCGAGAAGACCTTGCCGTAGTCGGCCGACCCGAACGTGTTGAAGATCAGGAACAGGCCGAGGACGAACCCGAAGTCGCCGATGCGATTGGTGATGAACGCTTTCTTCCCCGCGTCGGCGGCGAAGTTTTTGTCGTAGTAGAAGCCGATCAGGAGATACGAGCAGAGACCGACCCCTTCCCAGCCGACGAACATGACGCCGTAGTTCGCGCCGAGCACGAGCAGCAGCATCATGAACATGAAGAGGTTGAGGTAGGTGAAGAAGCGCGTGTAGCCCTTCTCGTGCGACATGTAACCCGTCGCGTAGATGTGGATCAGGAAGCCGATCCACGTGACGATCAGCAGCATCGTGCACGACAGCGTGTCGACGCGGAACGCGAAGTCGACGCCGAAGTCGGCGATCGCCTTCCCCGCATGCCCCAGGCCCGACGGGATCCAGGTGTAGTACGTGTGCGTGAACGCCTCGTGGGTCCCGTGGCTGGTGTACGTGAAGACGACCCACGACGCGATGAGCGCCGAGAGGCCGGTCGTCGCGAGCGCGAAGAAGTTGGTGATGGTGCGGCTCTTCGGCGTGTGCGGATTCGCGTACGCGCGCGAGCCGTTGATGAGCGCGCCGAGCGCGGGCAGGAGAACGATGGCCAGGAGCGCGCTAGCCATTCAACGTCCTCGCTTCATCCACATTGATCGTGCTCTTCAGCCGGTACAACTGGATGATGATGGCCAGTCCGACCGCCGCCTCCCCTGCCGCGACGGTGATGACGAAGATCGTGAAGACCTGTCCCTCGAGCGATGCGAGGCGGTGGGAGAAGGCGACGAGGTTGATGTTGACGGCGTTGAGCATCAGCTCGATGGCCATCAGCACGGTGATCATGTTCCGCCGGATGACGACGCCGATCAGCCCGACGGTGAACAGCGTGCCGGAGAGCATCAGGTACGCCTCGGTGGTCGGCGCAGCGTCAGGCACTCATGGCCTCCTTCACTTCCTTCTCCGTCTCAACGCGATCGAGGATGAACTGCTGCGCCGTCTCTTCCTCGACCGCTGACAGCTCGCGCTTTCCGATCACGATCGCACCGATCATCGCCACGAGCAGAAAGATCGACGCCACTTCGAACGGCACGAGGTAGTCGTTGTAGAGCGCCATTCCCACGGCCTCGGAGTTCGCATTCGTGCGATGCACGCGGCGGTAGACGAACTTGCCGGGCGTCTTCCGCGACTCCGTCCAGATCCGCTCCGAGACCCGCTTCAGCCGCCCCTTGTCGAGCCGCTCGTCGTGATAAACGCCCGGCCGCACGACACTGATGAAGAGGATGAAGAGCCCGAGGCCGACGGCGAAGCCGCCTTTCCAGAAATTCGAGAGGACCTTCTCGTCGGGAAGATGCCGGACGTTGATCAGCATCACGACGAAAAGGAAGAGCACCATGATGCCGCCCGCGTAGACGAGCACCTGCACGGCGGCGACGAATTCCGCGTCCTTCATCACGAAGAGGATGGCGACGCAGAGGAAGGTCAGGAGAAGAAAGAGCGCCGAATGCACCGGATTGCGCATCGAGATCACGAGGATCGACGACGCAACCGCGATCGTGCCGACGAGCAGGAAGACGGCAAAGGCCGGCGTCATTCGTGGCCTCCGGCGATCTGCTTCTGTCCTTCAATCTGAGCCGGCGCTTCTTCATCCGGCAGCCCCGTGTACTTCGGACGGTCGTCCCAGTACTCGAGCTCCTGCATGTTGAAGTAGAGATCGTTGCGGTCGTACGACGCGAGCTCGTACGTCTTCGACGTCAGCCAGATCGACTTCGGCTTCGTCGGGCAGGCCTCTTCGCAGAGCGCGCAGAACATGCAGCGCTTGACGTCGATGTCGTAGCGGTCGAGGACCTTCAGCTTCTTCATTTTCCCGTCCACTTCGCGCTGCTCGTCGTGGACGTCGATGTAGATGATGTCGATCGGGCAGGCCTGCGCGCAGAGCTTGCACGCGATGCAGCGGTCGTAGCTGAAGCGGAACATGCCGCGGAAGCGGTCCGCGGGCTCGAGCCGTTCCTCCGGATACCGCACCGTCACCTTCGGTTGAAACAGCTCGCGGACGGTGGTCTTCAGCCCCTCGAACAGATCGAGCAGCAGGAAGCGATCCGCCCAGCGCGGTTTCGGATGCTCAACTTGCATGGACCACCTTGTGCGGACGCGCCGCCTTCGTCGGCGAAGGCGCCGGCTTGCGGGAGAGGTAGAAGAAGATCGCGCCGATCGTCGCCAGGCCGATCCAGTACATCAGGCGCTCCTGTCCGGCCAGGATGAAGATCCCGGTGACGACGATGTTCCCAAGCGCCAGCGGGATCATCCACTTCCACCCGAGATCCATGAGCTGATCGAAGCGGAAGCGCGGGAAGGTCGCGCGGAACCAGATGTAGACGAGCATGAAGAACATGACCTTCGCGAAGAAGATCGCGAAGCCGAGGAGCGCGCCGAAATTGCCCATACTGATCAGCTTCGCGGTCGTCAGTCCGTGACCGTCGTACGCGATCGTCCATCCGCCGAGGAAGAGGATGGTCATCAGGCAGGAGTTGACCAGCATCGACGAATACTCGGCCAGCATGAAGAAGGCGAACTTCATCGCGGAGTACTCGGTGTGATAGCCGGCGACGAGCTCGGATTCCGCTTCCGGGAGATCGAACGGCGTGCGGTTGTTCTCCGCGTTCATCGAGACGAAGAAAATGAACGCCGCGACGATCTGCGGGAAGAGGTTCCACGCGTTGTTCGCCTGGTAGTTGACGATGTTCACGAGATCGAGGCTGCCGCAGATCATCAGCACGCCGACGATCGACAGTCCGAACGGCACTTCGTACGACACCATCTGCGCGGCCGAGCGGAGGCCGCCCATGAGCGAGTACTTGTTGTTCGATGCCCAGCCGCCGAGGATGATCCCGTACACGCCGGTCGAGGTGAGCGCGAGGATCAGCAGCAGCGCGACATTGACTCGGGCCGAGAGGAACATCGGTCCCGGTCCGAACGGGATCAGGCAGAAGACGATGAACGCCGGGATGAGCGGCAGCATCGGCCCGAGGAAGTAGGCGATCTTCTCGGAGCTCGAAGGAACGATGTCTTCCTTCAGCAGGAACTTGATCGGATCGGCGACGATCTGCAGCAGTCCATGCCAGCCGACGCGATTCGGACCGAGGCGCGCCTGGATGAGGCCGAGCAGCCGGCGCTCGACCCAGTTCATCGCCGCGACGATCACCTGCACGATGAGGAACGCGACGAGGAACTTGACCAGCGGCCAGACGAGGTAGTGCATGAGCGCGGCTTGCGTGATCATCGATCCACCTCGCCGAGAACGATGTCGATCGTTCCGATCAGCGCCACGAGATCCGACACCAGGTGTCCCTTCGCCATCGCCGGCAGCGCCTGCAGGTTGACGAACGACGGCGGCCGCACGTGGCAGCGATACGCGTTCTGCGATTTGCCGTCCGCGATGATGTAGTACCCGAGCTCACCTTTCGGCGATTCGATGGAGTGATAGACCTCGCCCTCGGGCGGACGGACGACGCGCGAGATCTTCGCCTTGATGTCGCCCGCCGGCGTCTCCTTGATCAGCGGGATGCACTGCTCGAGGATGCGCCGCGACTGCCGCATCTCCGCCATGCGCACGAGGTAGCGATCGTACGTGTCGCCGTTGATGCCGAGCGGCACTTCGAAGTCGAGCTCCGGGTAGCACTCGTACGGCAACGCCTTGCGGATGTCCCAGTTCACGCCGGAGCCGCGCAGCGGCGGACCGGTCACGCCCCACTCGATCGCTTCCTCCGGCGAGATCACGCCGATGCCGATCGTGCGGCGCTTCCAGATGCGGTTGTTGGTCAGCAGCGATTCGTATTCGTCGACCGCCGCGTCGAACTTGCCGATGAACTCCTCGATGTCGTCGAGCCAGCCTGCCGGCACATCCTCGGGCATGCCGCCGATGCGCATGCAGTTCAGCGTCAGCCGCGCGCCGCAGTAGTTCTCGAACAGGTCGAGGATCTGCTCGCGCTCGCGGAAGCAGTAGAAGAACGGCGTCATCGCGCCGATGTCGATGGCGTGCGTGGCGAGCCAGAGGAGGTGCGACGAGATCCGCTGCAGCTCGCTCAGGATCACGCGCAGCAACTGCGCGCGCTTCGGGATCTGCGCCGTGATCCCCATCAGCTTCTCGACCGTCTCGACGAAGCCGAGGTTGTTCGTGGCCGAGGCGACGTAATCCATGCGGTCCGTGTGCGGGATGCACTGCGGATACGCCATGTGCTCGAACAGTTTTTCCGTGCCGCGATGGAGGTAGCCGATGACCGGCTTCGCGTCGATGATCCGCTCGCCGTCGACCGTCAGCATCACGCGCAGCACGCCGTGCGTCGACGGATGCTGGGGACCGAAGTTGATCTCCATCTCGTGGACGTCAAACATCGGTTACGCGACCCCCATCAGTTTCTTCAGCATCGACTCCGTCTCCGCTTCTCCGGGGACGCACAACGTGAGGTCCTTCGTCTCGCCCCTGGCGATCGCGTCCGCGTAGCCCTCGCAATCCCAGCCGCACGCCGTGCAGTCGGTCTGGGCCATCGCGGCGAAGAGCTTGTCCTTGAGCGAGCCGCTCTTCGCCAGCTCCATCCGCTCGGGCAGCGCCTTTTCCGGATCGTGCCACGGCGCCTCGGGAGTCGGAACAGCAGTTTCCGCGACGACGCCCGCGAGCTCCGGATTCGGCGGCGCCTGTTCCTTTCCGCCCGCGATCTCCGCGGCCGGCCAGGTGCCGTAGCGTTTCCATTCGCCCTGATAGACGTTGACGTCCTTGACGTCCTTGCCGGTCGATCCCGCCTTCGGCCCACCACCCTCCGGAAAGACTTCCGGATAGATGCGCGCGCCGGTGTCGATGCCGCGGATCGGAAAGTCCTTGCGCAGCGGATGGCCATTGAAGCCTTCCCACATCAGGATGCGCTCGAGGTTCGGATGACCGTCGAAGCGGATGCCGAGCATGTCCCACGTCTCGCGCTCGTGCCAGTTAGCGGTTTTCCAGACGCCGCTCACCGACGGGACGTTGTCCTCGGTCCAGACCTTCAGCCGCACGCGGTTGTTCTTCTGGAACGAGTAGAGCGTGTACGAGATGGCGAAGCGCGGACCGGTGTGGTTCGGATACTTCGAATAGTCGGCGCCGGCGAGATCGACGAGGTAATTGAAGCCGTCGTCCTTGAACGCGCGGCAGACTTCGACGATGCGATTGCGATCGACCGTCAGCGTGATCTCCCCGACGAACTCCTTCGCGCCGGTGATCGCGTCGCCGGAACGCTCGGCCGCGCCGGCGATCAGCGGATCGCGGCGGATGTCATCGAGCGAGCGCGCAGGCGTTGTCGTCGTTGGCTCGGCCATTTACCCTTCGTACGCCTTCCCCGCCTCGGTCATGAGCTGCTTCAGCATGTCGAGCGTTTCTTCTTCACCCGGGACGCAGAGCGTGATGTCGAGTGTCTCGCCCGTGGCGATCGCCTTCGCGTAGCCTTCGCAGTCCCAGCCGCAAGCACCGCAATCGGTCTGCGCCATCGCCGCGAAGAGCTTCGTCTCGAACCCGCCCCCCATCTCCTGCGCCATCGTCATCCGCTCGGGAAGCGTGAGGTCTTCGCGATGGAACGGCGCGGTCTCCGAGGCGCCCGAATCCGGAACAACTTCCGGCTCCGCCGCAGCCTTGATCTCTTTCGCTTCCGGTGTGGGGACAGGCGCCCCCGCCTGTCCAGCCGGCGCAGCCGGCTTCGGTGCCGCAACAGGTGCAGGAGCAACAGCCGCTTTCGGCTTCGGCTTCACCCCCGAAACCGGCGCCGGCTTCAACTGCGCCGCCTGCCCGGCCCGCAACGCCGGACCTTCATGCTCCGGCCGCAGCGAATCGCGCACCGCCGCGCGGGCGAAGTCGTACGCCTCGCCCCCTTTGCGCAGCACGTGCATCTTCTCGATCTTCTTCTGCAGCTCCATCAATCCCCAGATCAGCGCCTCGGGACGCGGAGGACAGCCGGGGATGTACACATCGACCGGAATCAACCGGTCGACCCCCTGCGTGACCGCGTACGTGTCGTACGGACCGCCGCACGTCGCGCACGAGCCCATGGCGATGACCCATTTCGGATCGGGCATCTGGTCCCAGAGGCGGCGGACGACCGGCGCCATCTTCTCGGTCACCGTGCCGGAGACGATCATCAGGTCCGACTGCCGCGGCGTCGCGCGAAAGACCTCCGCGCCGAAGCGCGCCATGTCGTGGCGGGGATCGAGCACCGCCATCATCTCGATCGCGCAGCAGGCCAGGCCGAACTGCATCGGCCATAGCGACGACTTCCGCGCCCAGTTGAACAACTTGTCGACTTTTGTGGTGAGGAAACTCCCGGAGGAGTCGAAGCGGCTCTCGATCAGACCCATGAAAGGACCTTCCTCTTCCAGGCGTAGAAGTAACCGATCAGGAGAATCGCGAGGAACACCGCCATCTCGACAGCTCCGAACAGACCGAGCTGTTTGAACCGGATCGCCCAGGGGAAAAGGAAGACCGTCTCCACGTCGAAGACGATGAACAGCACCGCGATCAGGAAGTACCGCACCGAGAAGCGATGATCGAAGGCGTGCGAGGTAGCCGGAACGCCGCATTCGTACGGTTCGAGCTTGACCTTGCCGCCTCCCGATGCCCGGATGAGGGGGGTGATGATGAAGAGGGTCAGCACCGGGACTGATAGCACGATGAGAGCGGCCACCAGCAGCACTGAGTAGTTCGCCATATGTCGTCTAAGTTGAGACCGGACGTAATTGTAAACGGCGAAGATCGAGAGTCAAGGAATGATGTTGCGTTGAAAACTCCATCCCTCCGACGGCACTCCTCTCCCCTGCACCAGAACCCGAATCTCCTCGCCGATTCCGTCCGGAAGGACGAGCCGCCGCGCCTCTTCGCGCGCCTCGCGAAGCTCCAGCGCGGCCTCGAGCGACTCGACATTCTCCACTGGGGCGAAGAGCGGATGCTCCGTGATCCCGAGAGATAGAAGGAACTTCGCCTGCCGGTCGAAGGAGAGCGTTTTCGCGCCGAGCTCCTCGCCGGCGCGAATGAGATCGTCGAAGTTGACGTGCGCCGTCAGATCCTGCTCCCCCGGATTCGCCAGCAGATCGCGCGTGACGCGCTGCCGCGAATACGACGCCGCGGTCCCGAAGCGCCTGATCCGCGGATGAAAGAGCTGCCGCGCGCGATACCCATAATCAAAGGAGACGATCAGCGCGTGCTCCGAGAAGGACGCGATCTCGCGGTAGAGCCCACCCCAGTCGAGCGCGACGTCCGCGAACTGCCCATCCTCGAGCGTGATCCCGTGCGACGCGAAGTAGTCGTCGTACACCTCCGGCGCCTCGTGCTCGACCCAGTCGAGGTTCGCGTCGACCCACAGCTCGTGCAGCTCGCGCCCTCGCATCACCAGCCGCGCAAACGGCAGCGCATCGAAGAGCTCATTGGAAAAGAGGAGGTGCATCCCGTCGCGCGGGACGTCGAGGAGGCTGTTTCCACGGGTGCGATCGATCCCGAACCAACGAATATCGGCCTCGGTCGTCCGCTCCACCTCCTTTAATAGCGAGCCCGTCCCGCAGCCGATGTCCACAAACGAGCACACTGCGCCGTCAGCACGGGCCACAAATTCGCCGATCAGCCTGCTGATGGCGTAGGCGAAAACCGGACTGAGCGTGGGCGAAGTGACGTAATCACCCTCTTTCCCGACCGGGTGAACCGGACGCGAGTAATAGCCCGCCTCGGGGTGATAGAGCGCGATCTCGACGAAATCGCGGAACGATAAGTCGCCGTATTGCAGCAGGTTACGAAGCACGCGCAGCGTCGGCGACGGTTCCGTCATCGCCCGCTATCGTACACCCCGCCAGCCACTTTTTGACGGCAGTAATCCGGTCATGGCAAGCACGTTGAAACCAATAAAGCCAGAAACACGGGAGGACCAAAAAATGAAGAAACTACTCGCAACCGTATTGACCGTTCTGTTGGCAGTTCCGGTCTTCGCCCAGACGGACGATCACGCCAAGGCCAAGAAGGGCGCCGTCATCGGCGGAACCCTCGGTGCGGTGGTGGGTGCCGTCATCGGCAACAACCGCGGCCATCACAGCTCCAAGCGTGGCGCGGTCGTCGGCACGGTGGCCGGCGCGGCCGCCGGCGCAATCGTCGGCGCCATGATGGACAAGCAGGAGCGTGAGCTCCGCCAGATCGACGGCGTCAACGTCACGCGTACCGCCGACGACGAACTGAAAGTCACGGTGAAGAACGACGTGCTGTTCGACTTCAACTCCGCCGGACTCCGCGCCGCCTCGCGCAGCGCGCTGAACGAGATGGCCGACGTCTTCAACCGTTACCCGAACACCACGATCTCGGTTCAGGGCTACACCGACTCCACCGGCTCGGCGTCGTACAACGAGCGTCTCTCGGAGCGCCGCGCGGCCTCGGTGTCGAACTACCTCGATGACCTCGGCGTCCGCTCCTCGCGCATCCGCACGATCGGCTACGGCGAAACGCACCCCCGTGCGTCCAACGCCACCGCCAGCGGCCGTCAGTTGAATCGCCGCGTCGAGATTCACATTCACGCCAACGCGTAATTGATGATGGTTGCTGGGTTGCAAGGTTGCTGAGTTGCTCGGTGAAAACCAGGCAACCCGGCAACTCAGCAACCCAGCAACTGCTTTTCTGGAGGTAACAAATCGTGTTCCGTAAAGCCTCAGTGCTTCTCGTCGCAACCCTCTTCACTCTCTCCTGCGCCTCCGCCGACGATCCGAATCAGAAGGCGAAAAAAGGCGCCGCCATCGGCGCGGCTGCCGGCGCGGTCGCCGGCGCGATCATCGGCAACCAGAGCGGCAGCAATCGCACCGGCGCGGTCGTCGGCGCGGCAGTCGGTGCCGCGGTCGGCGGTGCGGTCGGACACCGGATGGACAAGCAGCAGCAGGAGCTGCAGCAGATCCCCGGCGTCGAAGTGAGCCGTCCGGCCGAGAACCAGATCGACGTCAAGCTCACCAGCGACGTCCTATTCGACTACAACTCGTCCACGCTCCGCCCCGAGTCGCGCGCCACGCTCGGCGATCTCGCCAGCAACTTCCGCCGCTACACCGACGAGATCATCGACGTCGAAGGCCACACCGACTCGACCGGCACGCCCGACTACAACCAGGGGCTCTCCGAGAAGCGAGCCGATTCGGTGAAGGGCTTCCTCGTCGACGAAGGCGTCGCCTCCTCGCGCATCAACGCCGTGGGCTACGGCGAAACGCGTCCCAAGGCGTCGAACGACTCGCCGGAAGGCCGCCAGCTCAACCGCCGCGTGGAGATCCATATCAGATCGACGCAGCCGTAACCGGCGACTGCCACGACCCCGCGCTCCACAACAACTCCAACCGCGCTGCGCGCTCGAGCAATCGGGCGCGCAGCGTTTCGGCATCCGGCAGGCGCAACGCCTTCGCCACTTCCTCCAGCAACTCCTCGCGCAGAAACCACGGCACGCTGACCATCCGCGCCGTGCTCCACGGCCGCCACTCGAATCCATGCTGCGGCGCTTCATCCGATTGCAGCTCGCCGCGCAGAAACAGGAAGTAGTCGGCGGCGATGAATTCGTCGAACGGCATCCGCGCGAGCGGGCCGCGCGTGTGCCGCGCCTCGAGCAGCTCCGCGTGCACCGACAGCACGCCGCGCTTCTCCGTCAGCTCGTCGAGCGAATCGAGGTATTCGGAGTAGATGCTCCAGCGCTGCTCGAGCAGATCGCCCGTCATCCGCCAGCGCCGCTCGTGCAGCAGCGCCGCGAACAGCGTGACCAGCAGCTCATGGCCGACGAAGCGGAAGTAATCGAAGTCGCCCGGCTCGAAGCGGCTCGGCGCCGGCGGACCGTAGCGCTCGAACAGCGGCTCGAGCGATTTGAACAACGCGAGCACCACGCCCGGATCGCCCGCCGCGGCCGCGGTCTGCGCCAGCCGCGTGAAATCGTCGACTGCCGGCGCGCTCGCGTCGATCGACGCAAAGAGCTCCGCCGGCTTGCGCGGCTCGCACGCCACGAGCGAGCGGACGATCTCCTCGCTCGCGCGATTGACCATCATGATCCGCCGGGCGCGCGAGCCCTTCACCGCGTCGATCGCCGACTCGATGACATCGCCGCGATGCTCGCGCACCTCGCTCGTCTCCTCCTGCAGCAATCCGAGGCGCATCGCGCGCGTCACCGCATCGCGGCGCGAGCGCGCGCCGAGCTTCGCGTAGAGGTTGTGGAGATGCGTCTTGATGGTGTGCGTCCAGACGCCGAGGCGGCGGGCGATTTCCTTGTTGGGAAGGTCCTCGGCCAGGAGGCGCAGCACCTGCGCTTCGCGTTGCGTCAAGAGCTCCGCCGCGGCAGGTGCTCGGCGCAGCTCGCGGGCCAGCGCGTGAATCCGTCCGCCCACCATCGCGACGACGCGCGCCGACGTCACCGTGTGCCGCGAACGGATCGCGCGGATCAGTTGCGGCAGCGTCGAATCGCGATCGATCCAGGCGCTCGCTCCCGCCTCGAGCACCGCGACGATGCGATCGTCGTCCGCGTGCTCGATCACCGCCACGATGCCGCGCACCTCGCCCGTCTCGCGCAGGCGGCGGATCCACGGAATCGCATCGTGCGCGGAGCCGGCGTCGAGCACCACGACGTCCGCGCCGCCGCGCAGCTCGAGGATCGCGTCATCCGACAGCGGCACCGCCAGCGCGACCTCGATTGCGGCCCGCTCGAGCGCGGCGCGCATGGCGTCGGCGAAGAGCTCGCAGGAGGCGAGCACCGCGACCGCCGCGCGCTCACTCATCGAGCCAGCCCTGGCGTCGCGCATGCTCCACCGCTTCGATCCGGCGCGCGACGTCGAGCTTGCGGAAGATGTTCTGCACGTGGTTCTTGATCGTGTGGTACGAGAGGGAGAGCCGCGTGGCGATCTGCTTGTTGCTCAACCCGCGGGCCATCAAGCGCAGGATGTCGAGCTCGCGCGTCGAGAGGCGCAACGTCTCCAGCGTCTCCGTGCGGCGCCGCAACTGCGAAAGCTCCGCAAGCCGCGCGAACATCGCATACGTCACGGCCGGCGACGCCGCCATCTCGCCGCGCGCGGCCAGTGCGAGCGCATCGTGGAACTCGACCATCGACGCCGTCCGCGGGATGTAGCCATGTGCGCCCGCCTCGATGAAGCGGAGGATCGACTCGTGCGTCTCCTCCATCCCGAACACCAGCAGCCTCGCTGCGGGATGCTCGCGCGCGAGCCGTCCGATCAGCGCCAGACCTTCGTCCTCGCGCCCGTCGACGTTGATGACCACGACCTCCGGTTGCAGCTCCGCGATCTGTTCACCGATGTCGGTCCCATCGACCGCATCGCGCATCTGCAAAGACTCATCGTCGCGAAATGCCTCGGAGAGACATTCGCGGAAGAGACGGCCGAAACCGGCGAGTAAGAACGTAATCGAGGGCACGCGGGAACCTGCCCTCAGGAGAGTAGCCGCGACGATCGACTCGGCGCTGCGTAGAGAGCGAGCACGGAAGCGGTCGCGCGATCTTTCTTCGCGTCGTAGAAACAAGCTACGTGATGGAGATCACCCGGCACATTCATATTGATGGATTTCCCGCCCGCGATTGTGCGGATGCGCCACCGCCCGCAACACGGGGAGGAAGAACTAAAAGCGATGGATTTCTGGAACTAGTCATGGCCACCCGCTCGTCCCAAATTGGGCCACCCGGCTCATGGCGCCGAAAAGGACGCGCGAGGAACACTGCAAGCGCCGGCACGCCGCCGCGCTTCACGCATCCCCGCTCGGAGGGTGTGGCTCCTACGCGCGGGCGGCGTGGCGGCAGCAGCGGGAGCGCGGCCGTATACTGGCCGTGCTATGACGATTCAGAGTCAGGTTCACGATCACTTCAAGATCTTCGCCGGCAAGCTTCCCGCCGATCGTTCCATCAGCACCTTCGCCGAACAGGTCTCGCGCTTCGCCGCCGAGCATGCGATCGCGGCCAAGAGCATCGGCGTCGAGTACCTCGAATCCGCCGACCGCCTCGTCATCACGCTCGGCTATCGCACCGGCGGCGAGTCTTACCCGATCACGTTGCAATCCGTTTCGCTCGGCAACGCCGGCTCCTGGGAAGACGGACGTGATTTCACCGACCTCGAGGCGCGCATGCGCGACGCTGCCTCCCGCATCGACAACATCATCTGTCACGAGCTGTTCGTCACCACCGATGGCGAACTGGTGATGGTGTTCATGACGCTCGCCTAATGGCTACCGGTCCTCCACGTCGTCCTCGCGAGGTGCTGGCGCGGTAAAATGCCAAGATGCGCGTCGCTTCCGGCAAGGTTGTCCAAGGCAAAGTCCAGTTGCAGGATGCCTCGTTTCCCGAGGGTGCAGCGGTGACGGTGCTTTTTCCGGAAGAGGGCGAGACGTTCGAGGCAGACCCGGAAACGGAGAAAATGCTTCTGGAGTCGATCGCGCAGTGCGAGACAGGCCAGACCGTGCCGTTTGATTCGGTGATGGCACGGCTGCGCAAGAAGGCGTGAGTTTCCGAAGAGAAATTCGGGTCAGTGAGCTCGCCGACCGCCAGATCGATGAGGCAGGTGATTGGTGGCGCCGGAATCGAGAAAAAGCACCCGAGGCAATCGTCGAAGAGCTTGAGCGCGTCGGTAGATTGCTAGCGTTGCAGCCGCACATCGGCAAGCGCGCAACGAACGTCAAGCTTCCTGGCGTTCGTCGAATCCACATCGAACGAATTCATCACGATGTGTATTACCGCGTCGTCGGCGATCCGGAAATCGTCGAGATCGTGGCGTTCTGGGGAACACGCCGGGAAAGCCGTCCTCCGATCTAGGCGGCGGGCGAGGTGCAGGCGCGTCGAGATCGTCGCGGCGAAACGCGTACACGCAAGTCGCCAGCCCGCGGCGCGCGCCTGCTCGGCAACCCTCGCACCAGGTCACGACCGCAGCGGAATCCCCGCCGCTTCGATTTTCTGAAAGACCCAATCGGGCAGAAACAGATCGGTCTTGTCCTTGCGGCAGTTGCTGTGACAGACGATCGTCGCCACCTGAAAACAGCGCGGAAAGTCGTACGTGGTCGACGGGTAATAGAAGACCGGATCGATCTGGTGGCGGCGGCAGACGTCGAGCGTGAGCTCGATGCCGGCGTCGATCTGCGCCTCGTCCACCTCGGCAAAGAAGCTCCGTCCGCGCCAATCGGCAGCGAAGTGCGGGCCGGTGTAGATCGTGTTGGGCGTGTTCATGCCGAAGGCGTGCAGGCGATCGCCGTCCAGTGACAGCGGGCCTTCATTCGCAAATTCGATCGCCACCGCCGCGCGATCGTACGTACCGCGCGTTCCTTCGAGACCGAGGTGGTAGATCCATGCTCCGTCATCGAACGTCTTCAGGATCGTGCCGTCGCGATCGACGAGATACGGCGCGCCGACGCAGCGCGCGTCGAGGTTCCATCCGTCGATCGACGTCTTTGCGTGGCCGGGCCGCCCCGACACCGGCGTGTAGCGGGTGCGGCCTTCGGTCCCGTGCCACACGACGTACTGCTTCTTCGTCCGCTGTTCGTAGAACTGGCCGCGTTTGAGCGGATAGTCAGTGATGTTCATATGTGCTCCGAAAAGTGGTGGAGCGCGCGCGAAGCGCGCCCCACCGGGGTTACGGGTTATCGACTCTTGCGAATCGAGTTGGACCGGCTCGTCCCTCCCGCGCGTGCGCGGCGGCGGCCTCGCGGCAACGTACGGCCCCGCCAAACGCGGTAGCTCTCCGTGATTGCCGTTTCGGCGCGCCGGTGCGCCTGACGCAGAGAAATGAACTTGCCGGTGATGGCGTCACGTCCGATGAGTCGTGTGCGCATCGCGGCTCAGAGATCCTTCCCCGCCTTGAAGTCGGGGACGGCGATGACGACGGCGTCCAGACTCCGGCTGAAGAATCCGAGCACCGCGCGCCACGTCTTCGGAATCAGCGGAACCGTGGTCAGCACCGCGATGATCGGCTTGACGGCGGTGTACACCGTGACCAACTGATCGAGACGCGTGACGAACGATGTGCCGTCGAGCGTGTTCCCTTTCTCCATCGTCGCGAGATCGAGGGCCTTGATCGAACGGTTGATGGCGTCGTAAGTCCTGGAGGCGGCCATCTCCTCCATGTGGTTCTTGGACGTACTCATGGTGAAGTTCTCCTTTGTGAGTGGTGAGTGAAACGGTGAAGGTCAGTGCGCCGGCCGCTGTCGCCACTTCGCCGCCGTGCGCCGCGAAACAGCGCGCGTGGCCGGCTGCGGGACAGGAACGGCGCCGGTGAGCAGGCGCACGCCGATGCCGACCGCGCCCCACGCGTCGGCGACGATCCGCTGCACGCGCCCGCCGTTGCCGTAGAGCTCTCCGGCAATGTCGACGGTCGCGCGGACGAAGTCGGCGGAGTCCGCGTCGGGTCTGAGTCGGTTGGTCAGCGTGACGTACCAGATCCGCCCGAGCACCTCCCACGTCCTGCCTCCGAGCGCGATGGCCGCGAGGTAGAAAGCGTGGTTCGGAATGCCGGAGTTGATGTGGACGCCGTAGTTGTCGGTCGAGGAATCGACGTAGTCGCGCATGTGCGCGGGCTGCGGGTCGCGGCCGAGAACGGGATCGTCGTAGGCGGTGCCGGGCGCCGCCAGTGAGCGGACGGCACGGCCGTGGACGGCGGGCGTCAACAGCGACGCGCCGATGAGCCAGTCGGATTCGCTCGCGGTCTGGCCCAGCTTGTACTGCTTGACCATGATCCCGAACGCGTCGGAGATGTGCTCGTTGAGCGCGCCGTTCTGACCGGTGTAGCCGAGGGCCGCGGTGTACTGGATGACACCGTGCGTCAGCTCGTGACCGATCACGTCGAGTGAAGAGGTGAAGCGCTTGAAGAGATGTCCATCGCCGTCGCCGAAGACCAGTTGATGACCGGTCCAGAGGGCGTTATCGAACTGCATCCCGTAGTGAACGGTCGAGTCGATCCGCATGCCGCGGTTGTCGATGGAGTTGCGGCCGAAGACGTTGGCGAAGAAGTCGAACGTCGCTCCCGTGCCGTCGTACGCCTCGTTGACCTCGGCGTCGCCGCTGCGTGCTTTGTGGTCGCCGGCCACGAGAGCTCCGGGCAGCTTGTAGCCGTGCCGGGCGTCGTAGACGTGGCGCCGTCTTTTGGGTGGTGCCGCCTTCGCCGCGAGCGCGTTGCGGTCGAGGTAGTTGCGGGCTCGCCCGCCGGCGAGCTCCCGCGACTGCTCGAGCGTCGAACGCGCGGCTTCGTGGGCGGTGTGGTCGGTCTGCTCGGCCAGCCTCGTCAGGATATGAGGAGGTATGACTCCGCAGACATGCTGCGTTATGGTTCGCATGACATGTGCTCCTCGGTTGAACGCCAGTGGGTGCGTGTCGGCTCCGGGTCGCGGTGATGCGCGATCCGGAGCACTACGCCGGGCGTTCCTCCCCCGGCCGGGCGCCGACGAACGGCGGGGCCGGTGGCTTCGCGGCGGCAGCGGAACTCTTCTTCCGGCCGCGGCGACCGAGATCGCGACTGAGGTTCTGCACCAGCGACGCGACGCTTCCGGCGCCGGGGTCGCGAGCGACACCTTTGGCAATCTGATAGATCTGCAGCGCGTCAGCCGCGAGGCTGGCTTTCTGCGACGCGAGGGTGAACTTCAGGCTGTCGGCGAAGGCCACGACCTTGTCCTGCATCGGACGGAACGCCTCGATGAACTGAAGCGTGTCGCGCGCCGCGCTGACGTTGAGCTTGTTCACGCCCTGCAGCTCCGGCGTCTGATCGACGGCAGCGATGGCGGTGGCGAGGAACTCGGGCGGAACGTTCACGTGGGAGCGGACGAAGTTCGCCGTGGCGGGATGAGAGGCTTCCAGCTTCGGGATGATGGCTGCAATCTCATCGAGCGCCTTGGAGAAGTCGTCGGCCAACTGCTGGTAGCGGGTGACGGTGGGCGACGGTGCGGTCGGATCAGGCGTTGCGCCTGCCGACGGCACAGCCGTGGTTACTGCGGGACGAATCGATCTTGTCGTTGACACTGGGGTTCCCTTTCTCACCTCGCGAGCGGCGCTACGCGCGTCACCGCGTGGTGATCCGTACTGCGTTACCGCTCCTCACCCGGGGCCAGGTGCGAGAGGCAATAGACACCTGCAGGTGCCGTGGGATCCGGGACCGATCCTGTGCATAAGATACGCGGCGATTCACGAAAGTTCTGTCACCGAATTGTCACAAGCCCCGATTTTTCGCCCCCTGCGTTCAGCCGTAAGGACTTACAGGAGTGTGATTTACGTCCGCCCAGCCGTAAATAGAGCACGGAGTCAGGCGATCCGATGGCGATTCGATGCGATGAGAATGGAATCAGCGAACGCCTACATGAGCGGCAGGCGGAAACGATCGCGGATGGGATTCGCTGTCCTCCAGACGAGACTCATCCCATGCGGCATGGCATTCATCCCATGCGCGATGGCATTCACTGTCCTCCAGGCGAGACTCATCCCATACGCGATGGCATTCATCCCATCCGCGATGGGATCGATCCCATACGCGATGGCATTCATCCCATGCGCGATGGGATTGATCCCATGCCCGATGGGATGAATGCGATCCGCGTCGGAAAAGCTCTCAGCAGGCGGGCAGCGGTTCGACAGCGTCCGGCCATCGAAACGCAGCGGCGAAGCCCGGAATCGCCGCGGAGAGCTCTTCCGCGTGTGCGGAGGCGACATCCTCGAGCTCGCGTGTGAGCACCGCGCTGACGGTCGTCGATTCCTTCTCCGCGATGTGCTCCAGCATCGCCACCTGGTAGCGCGGCACGCGCGCCCGCAACTCGCACGAACGGAGCGCCGGCGGCAGAATGCGCGCCGCCTACTCCCCCAGCGCCTCCTCGATCGCATCGAGCGGCCACAGTTCGATCGCCTTTGCCATGAGCTCTTCGCGCCACACCCAAGTCGCGAACGGCGTCACGTTGGTCTCAATCTCGCCGGCCGCGATGGCGGCGCGCATCCGCGCCTGCGGCCAGCCGAGGAGAGTCGCAGCCGTCATGATGCTGACGTGCGGACGCTGATGTAGGAAGATGTGACGAATGCGCTTGGTGAAGTCTTCTGGAAGTGCCATCGCGAACTCTCGCTGTAGTTCCAATATGGTATATTCACGCTTGCCGTTTGTCAACCGCGAAACGCTTTCATGGCCGTGATCACAGCAGCCGGAAAAGTGTTCGGCGAACGCATGCGCGAGTTGCGCGAGAAGCGCGGGCTGACCCAGGTAGAGGTGTCGCAACGCACCGGCCTCCCTCAGCCTCGGGTGAGCGAGCTGGAGCGCGGCGCGCGCGTGCCAAACCTGCTCACCATGATTCGGATTGCGGTCGCGTTGGAGTGCAAGTTTACGGATCTTGCGTCGGTGTTCGACAAGAAAGGGCTTCGCTCCTTCTTGCGTGTTTGACCGCAGCTCGTACCGCGACGACTGCCGTCGCGGCGTTTCGCGACAATCTGCACTAGGTTCCGTGGCCGGAACGTCTACGGTTTGAGGCACTGCGGAGGGCAGGCTTTGGAGCCCACGCGCTGTTCGATTTGAATTGTGGTGCGGCAGCGCGAAGCGCCCCTTGATTCCTGGCGAAAATAGCGAGGCGTCAACCCTTAGATCTCGTCGGTAATAGCTGAACAGGCTTTCTTGGGGTTGCCATTCTCAAATGTGCTGAGCGAGGCCATCACCGTGCACCTCACAGGCGTGCGCCACCCGCGTGGGTTGCGTCGGACTATCCGAAACCGCCACGGGAGCCGCAGCCTACCAGTACGAACGTGCTATCGACGCCGGCAGTGCTGTTGCCGCGATGAATCTGGCGCAGATGTATCGCCACGGCGAGGGTGTGGCCGAAGACCAGGTGCGCGCTTACATGCTGACGAAGCTCGCCGCAGAACGGGGCATGACACCGGCGAAGTGCAATCTTGGTGTGATGCTCATAAAGGGCGAAGGGTGCGACGAGGATCCGACCGCGGCGCGGCGTTGGTTGCAGGAAGCCGTCGACGAGGGAGACGAATCGCGGTGTTATCGCTCGCGATGTTATGCGCAACCGGCCCAAGGTGGCCCGGCCGATTTCAACCGTGCTCGCGCCTATCTAGTGCCCTTGGCGCAACGGGGAGATCGCCGTGCCGCGCAGTTGCTCGCGTTCATTGATGGAGGCATGATGAACCTATCGTCGGCAGACTCTTCCCGACCATTGCCGAAAGCGATCGTCCTGAGAACTACCCGCGACCGGCGCCCCGTTACACCGGAGGTCGCGGGTTCGAGCCCCACCAGGCCCGCCAAATCAACAGCACTTGATGAGCCGTCCTTGGGCGGCTTTCGTGTTTTTGCGTCCTGTGCCCGTCTACAATCGGGGCACTTCGTACCGATATGAAAAACTTCTTCGTCAGCTACGCTGCGGACGATCGCGAATGGGCGGAATGGATCGCGTGGACGCTCGAGGCGGAACGTTACGAGGTGGAGATTCAGGCCTGGGACTTCGGCAGCGGAAACTGGGTCTTGCGCATGAACGAGGCCATGGCGCGAACAGAGCGGACGATCGCCGTGCTCTCCCCTGCCTATTTCCGCTCGAAGTACACGCCCGCGGAATGGGCGGATGCGTTTCGCCGCGACCCGCGCGGCGAGCAGGACCTGTTGATTCCCGTGCGCATCGCGCCGGTGGAATTGGAAGGAATCTTTGCCAATCTCACGTATGTCGATCTCGTCGGACTGCCGAAAGAAACCGACGCGGCGGAGAGACTGCTCCGGCGGGTGCGCGGCGAGCGTGGCAAGCCTTCGACGCCGCCGGCGTTTCCTGGCGCGCCGTCAACTCGCACGATCGCGGCCAAGCCTCCCTATCCCGCGAAGCAGGAGGACACAGAGCGCCTCGTGCACGCGCGGGAACTCCTGGTGCGCTGGCGCAATCTTTACGCGAAGCGCACGCAGGAGCTTCGCGAAGCCGCGACGAAAGCACGCGCGTGGGTTTTCAATACTCCGAAATCGCTGCCACCGGACGCCGCCAGCGTGCTGGCGATCGCGGCGGAGGTGGCGGGCGATCTACGCGCATTGCCCGTGTCGGATTTGGCCTTCGCGAAACCGTACGGCCTCGCCATTCATGGCGCCGTCTTCGGAGGCATGGCCATCGGCAGAGTCGAGCTCTATCAGCGCATTGCGGCATACGAGCCTCCGGACGCATATTCGATCGAGAACACGGCGCGCGTGCTCGAAGCCGCGCTTGATCTGCTGCACTTTCCGCTCGATGAACTGCCGTTGGGTTACGTCGACGCGACCGGCCCCTCCGCGAGTCTCAGTGCGTACGACGCGCTCTTCCTTGTGCGTCAGCCCGGCGATCCGGTCCTGCACCTCATGCCTCTTACCGCCAACCCGCGCTCCCTCGGCGGGTTCGCCGCGCGAAATCTCATTCTGACGCCGCTCTGCGCACGGCGAAACGGCGAAGGAACGGTCGACGTCGTCGCCGAGGATGCGCAGTTCGTTTATGTGTGGTCGCAGTCGGAGGCACATCCATCCGCGCAGTATCAACAGCCGAATTACACCCGCGCGGCGGCGTTCGAGTCGCCGCCATCCGGTGGTGTCGTGACCATCGATTCGGGAGGAAGAATTCGCGTGCTGAGAGAGGGCCGCGGCGAAGTGCTGCGCCCTGCGACCGAAGATTTGGAACTGGCGGCGATCTGGTTCGATCCTCTCGTTCCGGACGAGTGGTACGCAATCACGTTGAGTGATGCGTTCGACGTGGCATCGTGGCGGCGCGACGGCAAACAGGCAAGGCGCGCGACGAGCACACTTTGGGACAGATCGAAAGGATGGAACGACAACGGCGAACTCGCGACCGGAATCCTCGACGGATTTCCCTGCCTCATCGTCTGCCGTGCATCGTGGTACGGAACCACCGAGCTCCGGTTCCTCGATCCCATTTCGCTGCAAACGATTCGCGACGACCAATCCTTTGATCTACGGATCACGACGATGAAATTCGTAAGCGGCCGCTGGCTCGTGGTCTTCGCCATCGACGGCAACCATCGCATCGTACTGTTCGACTTGAAGGCAAACACGAACGAACCGGCCAGCCGCTGGCTGGCGCACGACGGCGACGTGTACGAAGCATTCGTGACGCACGAAAGTCCGAACGACTTCGAGCTCGTGTTCGTGCTGCATCAGCACAGCCGCAACAAGGCTTCGCTGTGCCGTTTCCGCTGGCCCGCGGGATCGATTGAGGATTTGACCTCTGCTGCGGACCTTCGCGTTCTCCCCGTGTCGTGACATCGGCTAGATGATCATGTCGGCAGCCATCGGTACACGGATCGCGCGCCGACTTCCGGATCACCCTTCGCTGGCGGCGAGCAATTCCGGTTGCTGCCACAGCGTTATTGTGGCGAACGAGTGGGGCGCTCCTGTGATCGCTCCCAGCATCCGGCCGTCGGGACTGAACACCGCCTGCAATGCGCCGTCGTTGAACCGGAGGCGGGCGACTTCCGTCATCCGAACCGGATTCGAGATTGCCATTCGGCAGGAACGCGAGCGAGAACACCGGCTTTGGGTGTGAAAGATCAATCGTGCGGTCGGCCGCGGATGCGATCCAGCCGCCGCTTGGATCGACCGCGATGGAGCGCATTCTCAAGCCGGCGTGATAGATGCGAACAGGCCGGCGTTATTTTCGGGCCCGCGGGAAAAGTGACTCGACAATCCTCCGCAGGTTAGCGCCGCGCGGCCGGGCCGACTGTTAAACTGAGCCGTCGCTCTGGCGTAAACGGCCGGAAAAGCGTCACTACCGAATATGAAGCGCCTGGTCTCGGTGAATCTTCAGCAATGAAAGACACGATCGTCGACACGTATGCTCGGTCGCTCGCCGAACTGGAAGGCGATGCCTTCGAGAGTGAGGTGTGTGCGCGTTTTACGAGTGTGATCCTCGGGTTCCAGATGGTGCCGGCGACTCCGCATGGTGACGGCGGCTTAGATGGTTTGTCCCACGACGGGCAGCACGGATACTGCTGCTATGGGCCGCAGCACAACGCGGTGAAGACGAACAAAGAGCGGGTGGACGATATCGTCGAGAAGTTCACCGCTGACCTTCGCCACCTGTTCGAGCTCGAGACGCAGGGGAAGAAGCTCGTTCACAAGGAAAACACCGAACTGAGCACGATCCTGCCAAAAGGACAGAAACTTGTTTATATCAAGCTGGTTGTGAACTGGTTCGAGAGTCATCGGATTATCGGCCGCATCGGGACAGCCGTCGCCGCCTGCAAGAAGGCGAGTCAATGCCGGTACGTGGACGTGAACGTGCAGGTTGCGATCGTGGGACCGAAAGAGCTGGCCAGGCTTTACCCGGTGGATGAGATAACGATCGCGCGCGTACGACATTGGAAGTTCGTCGAGAAAATCCAGCAGAACGCGCAGTCTCTGGCGATCGACAATCCGAAAGACTTCGATCTGAAGATGAGCGTACTGAGTGAAATCCTGCCCGACCACTCCGCAGCAATCGCTACGCTCGCCGACAATTTCCGGTCAGATTGGCGGACGGCACTAGCGCTGGAACGTGAACTCGGTGACACGGCGCCGACGCTGCACCACGCGCTGGAACGGGGGCGACAGCAGATCGCGACACGTGTAACCACGTTAATGTTGGGCTCGAATCAGCCGTGGACGCAACTGGACCGCGCGACGGAGATTGCGAAGGAAACGCTGGAGAAGGACTTCGGAACTTTATATGGATCGCTCGTGACGACTGTTGCGACCGGGGAAGTAGCACGGCTGATTGGTGAGTGCCCAATCGGGTGGAAGAAGGGAGCCTCTCCCATTGGTGGCTGACGGATCCGCAGTCCGCAGGTTAAGCCAGATGCTCAGTGGCGCAGGGGCAGAGGCGGTGCTCGCTCCGGAACGGGTCGCACCATCGACGATCTACGACCTGCAGTACCGCGTAATCATCAACGCCTTGGTCTTTGAGCGCCTGGCGAAATCGTACCAAGGTAGCGTGCCGCGAGTGCAGGCTGCGAAGCAGAAACTCGCGCAGTTCGTAGCAATCAGGCCATGGCTGGTGAGCGTCGTGCGGGACTGGTCTGCGACGCAGCACGTGCCGCAATTATCAATGAACGTCTCGCAGCGCTTGCGGCGCGGCTTTCTCGGCGATGCCATGCACGAAAGCGTGATGGAGTTCTTGATCGCGGGCGGCGTGTTCCGGCGCGATGGTGCGCACCTCTCCGCAGGAGCCAACGGGCAGTTGGTCGAGAAATGGACCAACGCTGCTTTGACCGCCGAGCTGTTCTCTGCCGAGCGAGCTGCGATCGAGCAGCTTAGTACGATCACGATTACGAACGCGATGCTGGAGGGCTGGTGATAAGCATTGCGTCGATAGCGGTCGAAGGCGAGTCGGAAGTCGGGCCATTTGCAGGGTCCTTGATGTTGACCGCCGGGCTGCAGGTCATCTCGGCACAGAACGCGTACGGAAAATCGCTTGCTGCGAAGGCATTTGCGTGGTGCCTTGGGCTCGAAGCGATGTTCGGCGTAGTCGATAACGATGCTGGATTCTTCCCACTAGCGGCGCGAGAAGAGATCAAGCTCGACGGACACGCCGGCGCCCGCGTGTTGTCGTCGCGGTGCGTCTTGACGCTGATTCACTCTGACGGGCGTGAACTGCGCCTGACGCGGGATATCAAAGGCGATCCGACCGTCGCCCGCGTTGAAGAAGTAGGAGCTGATGGTGCGGTGCGCGCGAGCAAGTTGCAGGCGCGCTACAAGGCGATGCAGGACGAGCACGGCGGCCTGCAGCGGTTCCTGTTCGATTGGTTTGGCTGGCCGCGCGTGCAGGTGGCGACCTTCAAGGGAACGACCATCGATCTGTACCTTGAGAACCTGGCACCACTCTTCTACATAGAGCAGGATGAAGGATGGACTGACATTCAAGCGCGGCAGATCAGCAAATACATGCAGCAGCAGATCGGGCAAGTCGCTGTCGAATACCTGCTCGGAGCCACCGCCGCGATAGCCTCGCGGCTGTCCCAGCAGAGCGCGATTCAGCGCGAGGCTGCTTTGCGAGCGACTGCTCGGACAATAGCCGATCAGGTGGCGACACTTTTCGCGCGGCACGGATGGGCGGTTGACTGGAGCGGTGGCGGCAGCATTCAGGACACAATCAACCGATGGTCGGCTAGAACGTTGCGTGAAGCCCTCAGCGAAGATACGTCGGCCGACCTTGCTGATGAAATCTCGCGGCTCGCGATGAGCGCGGAGAAGCTGCGAGAGAACCTCACAAAGGCGCCTATCGATGTGCTGGACGCATCGTCCCACGCAACCGCATCGCAGAAGGTGATCGAGCTGAAGGGACGGCGGCATGAGCTGAACCAGGAGTTACATACCCTCCGCGTCCAAGATGACGAGACGACCGGACTGCTCGCAAGCCTAGAGCAGAGACTTCACGCCGCGGAAGACGTGCTCCGCCTCAAGACCATCGGTGTTGGAAGAATTGACCAGATCGAATGTCCAACGTGCCACCGTGACCTCGACCCGACAACGTTTGCGCTCACGGAACAATCCGTTGATTCTGTCAGCGCACACATAGAAGCTCTGAAACGCGACCGCGATCTCGTGCGAAAGAACGTATACGCAATTAGCACGCGGTTTACTGGCGTGCGCGCGGAGTTGGCGCGGGTCGAGATCGATTTCCGAGAAGCCGAGCGAGCGCTCGTGACAGTAACGGCCGCAGTAGGAACGGTCCGAGAGCAACTCGCACAGACTGCTGCACAGCTTTCGTCAACCGAAAGGAAGATCGAGCGCTTGAGGGAAACGTCGGCTGAAATCGACGAGTTGCAGAAGACTATTGATCATTGGCTCGACGACGCGCGGGAGATCCGGAAGGAGGCACCCGCTGACGCAGACCTCGCGCGCCGAGTCTCGATTTTCGCGAGCGCTCTCCGCGACTACCTCATTGCGCTAGGCCATAGCGCTGTTACTGCCGAGAATGCGGCGCAGATCCGAATGGATGAGCAGTACGTGCCGTACCTCGGGAATCGACGTTTAAAGTCGCTTGGATCGGCGAGCGATCGATCGCGGCTTGTCGCGGCGTACAGTCTCGCGCTAGCGGCGGCATCGCAAAAGGTCGGCGGCCACCATCCGGGAGTGGTCTTGCTCGACGAGCCGCTTCAACAGAACCCAGACGACGAACATCGTGATCTGTTTTCTACATTCCTCAGTACGCAGCTGACGACGGACGCCTCTTTCCAAACAGTCGTGATGACGTTCCTGCGTCCGGCTGAAGTCGAACTGCTGGTGAAGAACGGCACGGCCGTCAGCTTGCCGCCTGGTGAAAAGTTCCTGAAGTTGCCCCCTCCCCCACCGCCCGAAGAGGGCGCCGACGAGCATGAGATGGAAGAGGACGAACGGAGCGACGAGGGAATCGGCGGACCGCGTAAGTGACCTGCGACGCCCGCGCTCCGATGCAGCCGGCACGCCCCCCGCCCCACCCGTGTAGCATTCCATCCCGCCGTGCGTGCCGAAGAAGCTCTCCGCGTTCATATCCCGCGACTCAGCGTCGAACGCGGCGACCGGTACTACGACGAGGGGCGCGTCTCGCGCATCACCTCGGATCGCGGGGTGATCGAGGGGACGGTCATCGGCAGCCGCCCTTACTCCGTCGCGCTGATCCTCGGGAGCGACGACCACCTCATCGTCGATTGCGAATGTCCGTTCTACGAGCGCGAGCTGGAGCCGTGCAAGCACATCTGGGCGTTGATCCGGGCGGCGAGTGCGCAGGATCTGCTGCCGGATCACGAGCTGGTGCTGGAGGGCGGGGGCGACTTCGACGAGGAGCCTCCCGCATTGCGTTACGGGCGCTCGACGCACGCGACTTGGGAGCGTTTCCTCCAGGCCCTCGGGCCCGCGCTGCACAAGCCGTTTCCGGTGCGCAATGCGCCGGACGAGATCGCGTACGTGATCAACCCGTCCGCCGGGTCGCATGCGCTGCTGCTCCGCATCCTCGGGCGGGCGCGGCGGAAGAGCGGCGAGTGGGGGAAGTGGAAGCCGATCTCGCTGCGGCTCGACGACCTGCAGGCGCTCGACGCGTTCGATCGGGAGAGCATCGCGCTGCTCAATCACGGCTACAACGTCGAATCGTCGATCGTGATCACGCCGGCGACGACCGCGTGGTGGATCGAACGGCTGGCGCGCGCGGGACGGCTGGTCGACGTGAACATGCAGCCGATCGGCTGGGACGACGGAGCGCCGTGGACGTTCCGCGCGGAGATCGCGAACAACGCCTCGACGTATCAGATCTCCGGCTCGATCGAGCGCGACGGCACGACGCTGCCGCTCGACGACGTCGACTCGATCGCCAACGGCATCCTGATCAGCGGCGGACGGGCCAGCCGTTTCGACGACGGCGGTCGCTCCGACTGGCTCAACGCGCTGCGCGTGAGCGGTCCGATCGAGGTGCCGCACGCCGACGCCGAGCGTTTCCGCCAGGCGCTGCTCCGCGCTCCGATCGCCGGCATCAAGCTCCCCGAGGAGCTCGGGTGGGAGCTCGTGGAGACGGGGCCGCGGCCGGTGCTCGCGCTGCAGCGCGACGAGTGGATGAGCGAGCTGGTGGGCGAAGTGTTCTTCGTGTACGACGAATGGCGCGTCGCGAGCCGCTCGGGCGAGCTGCAGAAATCGATCGGACGGAAACTCATTCGCCGCAATCGCGCGTTCGAGGACGCGCATCGCTCGCGGCTCGTCGCGCTCGGGGCGATCGGGACTCGCGAGGGGTACCGCGTGAGACTGGCGCAGCTCGAGGAGCTGGTGCGGACGCTGACGAATGAGCACTGGTCGATCGAGATCGACTCCGCGCCGCTGCGCGTGAGCGACGACTTCGACGTCGAGATCTCCAGCGGCATCGACTGGTTCGACATGAACGTCAGTGCGAGCTTCGGCGAGACGCGGCTGGAATTGCCGGAGCTGCTCGCGGCGGCGGAGGCGCGGCGGGGATTCGTGCGGCTGCGCGATGGGTCGTTCGGGATCGTGCCGAGCCGGTGGGTGGAGTCGCTGGCTCCGGTGATCGAGTTGGGGAAGCGGGAGGGGAATGGGCTGCGGTTTCGGACGTACCAGTCGCGGGTCGTCGATGCGTTGCTGGAGGCTGGAGGACAGGCGAGGGCGCCTGTCCCCACACTGGATTCACTGCAGACACGGGAGGCTCCGAAACCTCAACAGGAGCCGGCGACAATGAAGGCCGAGCTGCGTGAATACCAGCGCGCGGGGCTGGGGTGGCTGCAGTTCCTGCGCGCGGCGCGCATCGGCGGGTGCCTTGCGGATGACATGGGACTCGGCAAGACCGTGCAGACGCTCGCGCTGCTGGAAGCGATGCGCGCGGAAGGCATCGCTCGCCCGTCGCTCGTCGTCGCGCCGCGCTCGCTCCTTTTCAACTGGGCGTCCGAGGCGGCGCGGTTTGCGCCGCAGTTGCGGATTCGCGAGCATCACGGCACGGAGCGGACGCGCGATGCGTTCGCCGATTGCGACGTCGTGCTGACGACCTACGCCACGATGCGGCTCGACATCGAGCATCTCGCCGCGGTCGATTTCGAGTACGTCATCCTCGACGAGGCGCAGGCGATCAAGAACGCGGCGAGCCAGGTGGCGAAGGCGAGCCGCCAGCTCCGCGCGCATCATCGCCTCGCGCTCAGCGGCACGCCGATCGAGAACCACCTCGGCGAGCTCTGGTCCCTTTTCGAGTTCCTCAATCCCGGACTTCTCGGTACCTCGCGCTGGTTCCAGCGGACGTTCGTGGCGAAAGGCACGCCGCCCGAGCGCCGGGAAGCGCTCGCCCGCGCGCTGCGGCCACTCATCCTGCGCAGGACGAAGGAGCAGGTCGCGCCGGAGCTGCCGGAGCGTACGGAACAAACGCTCTACTGCGAGCTCGAAGGACAGCAGCGGAAGATCTACGACGAGCTGCGCGATCACTACCGCGCCGCGCTCCTCGGAAAAATCCAGAAGGCCGGTATCGACAAGTCGCGGATGCAGATCCTCGAGGCGCTGCTCCGTCTGCGCCAGGCGGCGTGTCATCCGGCGCTGATCGATCCGCAGAGCGACTCGCCGAGTGCGAAGAGCGAGCTGCTGATCGAGGAGGTCCGCGACATCCTCGACTCCGGCCACCGCGCGCTGATCTTTTCGCAGTTCACGTCGTTCCTGGCCATCGTGCGCGACGCGCTCGACGAGGAGGGCGTGCCGTACTGCTACCTCGACGGCAAGACGAAGGACCGGCAGTCGCTCGTGGAGGAGTTCCAGAGCGACGACGGTCCGCCGCTCTTCCTGATCAGCCTCAAGGCGGGCGGCCTGGGGCTCAATCTGACCAACGCCGACTACATCTTCCTGCTCGATCCGTGGTGGAACCCGGCGGTCGAGGCGCAGGCGATCGACCGCGCGCACCGCATCGGACGGGTGCGTCCGGTGGTCGCGTACCGGCTGATCGCGCGCGACACGGTGGAGGAGAAGATCCTCGAGCTGCAATCGCGCAAGCGGGAGCTGGCGGATTCGATCATTTCCGAGGACAACAGCGTGCTGAGGAAACTCGAGGTGGAGGATTTGGAGCTGCTGCTGTCGTGACCCCCGCCGCCCGCCCGTTGCAGATAGCGGATAGCGGATAGCAAGGGGGACGATTTTGCTATCTGCTATCTGCTCCTGTACCGGGCGGGAGGGTGGCCCGTGCTAGAATCCGCGCGCCCTAAGCAACCCGTCCTCTGGGAATTCGTGTAGGACGGGATCTCACCGAAACAACTTAACGGAGGAACTATGAAGTCGTGGATCATGCGTGTGCTGGTCCTTGCGGCGATTGCGATGTGTGTCGCCGGCCTCGCGGGTGCACAGGAGTCGCATCCCTCGAGCAATCCGGCCGTCGCGCCACAGGAATCGAATCTCGCCGGACAGCCGGTCGAGGCACGCACCGAGGCCAATCTGGTGCTGCCGGATCTCAGTGCGGTCAGCTTCCTCGGCATCACGGGCAGCAACCTGCTCATGGCCGGTCTGATCGTCTGCGTGCTCGGGCTGCTCTTCGGTTTCGTCATCTACATCCAGCTCAGGAACCTGCCGGTGCATCGCTCGATGCGCGAGATCTCCGAGCTGATCTACGAAACCTGCAAGACCTATCTGCAGACGCAGGGCAAATTCATCCTGCTCCTCGAGGTCTTCATCGGCATCATCATGGTGTTCTACTTCGGCGTGCTGCGGCATTACGGCTTCACGAAGACGGCGATCATCATCTTCTTCTCGCTCGTCGGCATCGCCGGCAGCTACGGCGTGGCCTGGTTCGGCATCCGCGTCAACACGTTCGCCAACTCCCGGTCGGCGTTCGCCTCGCTGCGCGGCAAGCCGTACCCGACCTACGACATCCCGCTGAAGGCGGGCATGTCGATCGGCATGCTGCTCATCTCCACCGAGCTCGTGCTGATGCTCCTCATTCTGTTGTTCGTTCCGCGGGCGTACGCCGGTCCCTGCTTCATCGGCTTCGCCATCGGTGAGTCGCTCGGCGCGGCCGCGCTGCGCATCGCCGGCGGCATCTTCACCAAGATCGCCGACATCGGCTCCGACCTCATGAAGATCGTCTTCAACATCAAGGAAGACGACGCGCGCAACCCCGGCGTCATCGCCGACTGCACGGGCGACAACGCGGGCGACTCGGTCGGGCCTACTGCCGACGGCTTCGAGACCTACGGCGTCACCGGCGTCGCGCTCATCACCTTCATCCTCCTGGCCGTGAAGGACGGAACGGTCCAGACGCAGCTCCTGGTCTGGATCTTCGTCATGCGCGTGCTGATGATCATCACCTCCGCCGTTTCGTACTGGCTGAACAACGCCATCGCCTCGGCCAAGTACAAGAACGCCGATCACTTCAACTTCGAGCATCCGCTCACGTCGCTGGTCTGGATCACCTCGATCCTCTCCGTGGCCGTCACCTTCATCGTCTCCAGGCTCCTGATCCCCGATCTGGGCGGCGACACGACGATGTGGTGGAAGCTCTCCGCGATCATCACCTGCGGCACGCTCGCCGGCGCGATCATCCCGGAGCTGGTCAAGGTCTTCACCTCGACCGAGTCGCGTCACGTGCGCGAAGTCGTCACCGCGTCGCGTGAAGGCGGCGCCTCGCTCAACATCCTGGCGGGCCTCATCGCCGGCAACTTCAGCGCCTACTGGATGGGCATCACCATCGCCGGCCTGATGGGCGTCGGCGCGTGGATCAGCAGCATGTTCCCGGCCGGCGCCGGCGCGCTGATGATCGCTCCCGCGATCTTCGCCTTCGGCCTCATCGCCTTCGGCTTCCTCGGCATGGGCCCGGTGACCATCGCCGTCGACTCATACGGTCCGGTCACGGACAACGCGCAGTCGGTGTTCGAGCTCTCCACGATCGAGACCATGCCCGGCATCGAGGACGAGGTCAATCGCGACTTCGGCTTCCGGCCGCAGTTCGAGAAGGGGAAGGAATACCTCGAGGCGAACGACGGCGCGGGCAACACGTTCAAGGCGACGGCGAAGCCGGTGCTCATCGGCACCGCGGTCGTCGGCGCCACCACGATGATCTTCTCCATCATCGTCATGCTGACCAACGGCCTGACGGTGGACATGGACAAGCTCTCGCTGCTCCATCCGCAGTTCCTCCTCGGGCTCGTCGTCGGCGGCGCGGTGATCTACTGGTTCACCGGCGCGTCGACGCAGGCCGTCTCCACCGGCGCCTACCGCGCGGTCGAGTTCATCAAGGCCAACATGAAGCTCGACTCCGGCGCCACGAAGGCCTCGGTGGAAGACTCGAAGAAGGTCGTCGCCATCTGCACGCAGTACGCGCAGAAGGGCATGTTCAACATCTTCCTCACCGTCTTCTTCTCGACCCTCGCGTTCGCCTGCTTCGAGCCGTACTTCTTCATCGGCTACCTGATCTCCATCGCGCTGTTCGGTCTCTACCAGGCCATCTTCATGGCCAACGCCGGCGGCGCCTGGGACAACGCGAAGAAGATCGTCGAGGTCGAGCTGAAGGAGAAGGGAACGCCGCTGCACGCCGCATGTGTCGTCGGCGACACGGTCGGCGATCCGTTCAAGGACACGTCGTCGGTGGCCATGAACCCGGTCATCAAATTCACCACGCTCTTCGGCCTCCTCGCCGTCGAGCTGGCGGTGGAAATGACGAAAGCGGGCCAGGCGCAGCTCACGCAGATCCTGGCCGCGGTGTTCTTCGTCATCTCGATGTTCTTCGTGTATCGCTCGTTCTACGGAATGCGCATTCAGAGCGAGAACTAAGCAATCTTGCGTGGAGCGGGTTCTCGGACCCGCTCCACCCGATTCCTCCCACCCGCCTTCGCCCGATACAACGCCTCGTCCGCGGCCTGCATAGCGCCGAAGAACGAGCCGCTGCGCCGCACCGAGCCGCACACTCCCGCCGAGAACGAGCAGTAGATCGTCGTGCCGTCGAGCGCCGTGTGACCGATGGCCGCGAACTCCTCGCGCAGGCGGTCGACGAGTCGCACCGCTTCCTCGTCCGACACGTCGTCGACGAAGAGCGCGAACTCCTCCCCGCCGTAGCGGCTGATGGCATCGGAGACGCGGACGTGCGCGCGCAGGAACGACGCGAGCCGCGCCAGCACCTGATCGCCGAACGCGTGGCCGTAGCCGTCGTTCAGCATCTTGAAGTAGTCGACGTCGATCATCGCCACTGCCCCTTCGCTGTCGTCCCGCCGGCGGATCCACGCCTCGACCTGACGCTGGAACGCCCCGCGATTGAGCAGGCCGGTGAGGCTGTCGCGATCGAGGAAGTGGCGGATCTGCCGCGCGCGCTGCACGCGCGCTTCGACCGCGGCGAGCAGCAGGTTCGGCGCGATCGGCTTCTCGATGTGATCGTCGCCGCCGGAGCGCATCGCCTCGATGCGCGTCTGCATCTCGCGCTCGCTGGTGAGGAAGAGAATCGGCGTCGTGTGATGCTCGTCGAGCTGCCGCGCAAACCGCGCCAGCTCGTAGCCGCTGACGCCCGGCAGCAGGATGTCCATCAGGATGAGATGCGGCGCGAACGTCGCGAGCTCGCTCTCGAAGTACTTCGGATCGTTGCAGGAGCGCACCTCGTACCCCGCGCTCTCGAGCACCGTGCGGAGATACTCCGACTCGGCGGGATCGTCTTCCACCGACAGGATGCGCGCCACCGTGTCGTCGCGTGACTCGACGAGCGAGCGCAGGCGGCGGATCACCGCGTCGTAATCGAGCGGCTTGCCGAACCAGGCGTCGGCGCCGCAGCGGATTCCTTCGACCTTGTCGCGGAACTCTTCGCGCGCGCTCAGGATGAAGACCGGCGCATTCTCGCGCTCCGGCATCTCGCGCAGGCGCGATACGACGTCGTATCCGCAGCCGTCGCTCAGGCCGACGTCGATGATCAGCGCATGCGGCGGCTCGATCGCCATCGACGTCAGCGCTTCCTCGCGCGTGAAGGCGGAGTGGACGTTGAAGCCTTCCTGCGTGAGGCGCGGCCCGAGGGCGGCGTGAACGTCGACGTCGTCCTCGACCAGCAGCACGTCGTACACCTTGCGCGCCGCGCGCTCCGACTCGTGCTCCGGCTCGACGAGCTTCAGCTTGAAGGTCGAGCGATGCATCGCGCAGACCTCGGCGTCGATGAACGCGAAGAGCGCGCGCCAGCGGCGGATGTGGTCCGGCGTCACCGCCTCGCCGCCCTTGATCAGCAGGCGGCACTCCCCTTCCCCGCGCGAGCCGGCCGAGTTGATCAGCTCGAAGCCGTCGATACCGCCGACGCCGGCGAAGCCGTGAAAGCGGCGCATCAGCTCGCGCAGCGAGTCGGCGTCCGACGCATTGCGCTCCAGCTTGCGCAGGAAGTGCTCGGCCTCCGCGAGGCGCACCTCCGACTCGCGTACGAACGTGGCGATGATGTGACCGATCGACAGGATGGTCATGCGCACACCTCCATCGGAGTGACGCGCTTCAACGCCGAGGCGAGCTCCGTGAACTTGATCGGCTTCACCAGGAACTCGTCGACGCGGAACGTCCTGAACGCCTCGGCGCGATGCTGGAGCTTCGTGAAGAGCGACGTCATGAGGATGACTTTCGTCGACTCGCCGCGCTCCGACGATTTGATCCGCAGCGAAAGCTCGCGGCCGTCCAGCTTCGGCATCAGCGCGTCGGTGATCACGATGTCGACCGGTTGCTGCCTCCATATGCTCAGCCCTTCCTCGCCGTGCGCCGCGGTCAGCACGCGATAGCCCCATCGCTCGAGCACCGAGGCGACGAGCGAGCGATTCAGCTCATCGTCATCGACGACGAGGACGAGCCTCGCGTCTACGTGCTGATGCGTGACGGACGCGGTGCGGAAGCGCTCCGGATGCTCGCGCAGGCTGCGCGGCGCGGCGGTCCAGAACCGTCGCTTGTACGGCAGCGGCGCGGAGCAGAAACACTGCAGGCACGACGGGCAGACGAGCGTGCGGCTGACGCCGTTGCACGAGCACCAGAGGGGACATTGCAGGTCGTACGGCTTGGAGCATTGGAGGCAGCGGAGAATCGGCTGGTTGTTCATGATCGAACGTCACACAGGGCAAGGTGACGGCCAACATGGCCCGATTCGTAACTGACGGATAATCTTGCGGTTACGGAATTTACCGTTCTCGATGCGTGTCCAAAGCACTTACATCCGTCTGAAATTCGGACATTTTTCGCAGGAGCTGAAAACCATGAAACGAATCGCACTCGCACTCGCCCTCCTCTTCCCTCTGCTCGCGTTCGCCGATGACGCCACGATCAAGCGCGGCGCCGCGCTCTCCGATGCGAAGCCGACGCCGGTCGCCGACGTGATCAAGACCCCCGAGGCCTACAAAGAAAAGCCGGTGCTGGTCGAGGGAACGGTGACGAACGTCTGCACGAAGATGGGCTGCTGGATGGAGCTCGAAGGAATGCGCGTGACGTTCAAGGACTACGGCTTCTTCGTCCCGAAGAATTCGAAAGGCTACGCCGCCCGCGCCGAGGGCGTGACGCAGATCGAAACGCTGTCGAAGGAAGAAGCGGATCACCTCGCAGGCGAAGGCGCCAAGCTCCACCGCAACGCCGACGGCACCGCCACCGAGGTCACGTTCATCGCCAACGGCGTCGAGCTGACGAAGAAGTAAAGGGGTTGGGGTCGCATCTGGACAATTAACTTAACGCTCGGCGTTAAGTTAATTGTCCAGATGCGACCCCAACCTACCGCAGCGCTTCGAAGTAGGCGACGAGCTTCGGGGAGAAGGCGCTCTTGTCGAGGCGCAGGTCGCGGCGCAGTTTCAGCGCGGCGCGGAAGTCCGACGCGGCCGAGGCGAGGAGCGCGTCGGGTTTGCGCGAGAGCATCCCTCGCGTGTAGCGCGCGCAGCCGCGGAGCGCGTAGGCCTGCGCTTCCGGCTTCGCGCCGAGGAGCTTCGTGAGGAGCGACTCGGCAGTGTCGAGGTCGCCGGTCGCGAACGCGCGATATGCGAGCTCGAGCTCGGCGCGTGAATCGTGCAGCGCCGGCAGCGGGGCCGCGACCGGCTTGCGCGCCTTCTCGATCTCCGCCGCCAGCTCGCGATTCTTGATCGCCACCTGATCGGCGACGCGGCGGATCTCTTCATCCGCCGGCTTGCCGGTCAGCCGGTGATCGAGCCGATAGGTTTCCTGCAGCGAGTTGTTCAGATAGGTCTGGAGTGCAGGATTGCTGCTTCCCGAGGCATCGAGCAGCTTGCGCCGGTACTGCTGCAGCTCAATGCGTGTGTTGACCAATGCCTCGCTCTCAACCACGATCGGTGGTGGCGGTGGCGGCGGCTCTTTCTTCGGTTCGGTCGGGATCGAGGCAGTGACCGGGATCGGCACGGGCGCCGGACGCTCGGCCTTCGCTTTCTTCGCCTTCTTCGCATCTTCGGCCGCGCTCACGAACAGCTCGCGCGCCTGCGCCGCGGTGTCGGCGGCGCGCTTGTACTGCGCGATGTTCGTCCCGGCGTGATTGAACTGATCGAGCGCTTCCTGCAGCTTCTGCTTCGCGCCGCGATACGACTCGCTCCGATCGCCGCCCGCGGCGACTGCTTCCATCTGTCCCGACAGCGCGTGACTGATCGCCGCGTCCGCGACTTTCCGGCTGTCGGCGGCCGAGGCCTCGGCGTCGCGCTTCTTCTGCTGCTGCGCGCGCGCCACCCAGTCGCGCAACTGCGCGTAGTACTGCGTCGACTGCACGACTCCCTGATCCTCGGAGATCTTGAACTCGCGCAGAGAACCGTCGATGTCGCCGAGGTTGTACTTCGCGATGCCGAGCCAGAAATGCGGGACGTACGTGATGATCTCGTTGCGCGCGCGGATCGCGCCGTTCTCCGCCGGGACCTCGGCAATCGCGCGCTGCAGATCGTCGGCCGCGGCCGCGTAGTTGCGCGCGCGCACAGCGGCGACGCCACGGTTGTACGCTTCCGACCATTTCTCCGGAGCGGCGGCGAGCGCCGGCAGCGCCAGCGCGAGAATCAGCGCGAGCCGCTTCACTCGCTCCCTCCGAACTTCGGGAGCGGCGCCTGCGACGGATCGGCGAAGTGGACATCGATCGTCCGCTCCTCCCCCGCCGCGACTTCGACCGTCTGCGTGATCGGCTTGCTGAATTGCGGATTCGACAGCGTCACTTCGTAACGTCCCGGCGGGATCTCGAGCGGCGCAGGCGTCATCAGCGCGGCGCTCATCACGACATCCGCGCCGCTGTCGATGTTGCGGACCCGCGTTACGGTCGCCCAGGGAAACGCATTGATCCCGAGATGCGCCGCCGCTACGGGAGGAGGAGGCGGGACGACCACCGCCGCGGCCGCTTTCACCGCCGGCTTCGGCACGGGCTTTTCGTCATGCTTCCGCATCATCCAGCCTGCAATCGCGAGGATCACGATCACGACCCCGACGAGTGGAGCGACAGGCGCCCTCGCCCGTCGAACTTCATCCTCCGGCGCCACGCGATCGAGCGTCATCTTCCCGACGTTGTCGTCCCGCGTCGTGATCACCGTCGCCACCTCGGCCTGCGCGGGCGTCGGACGCACGACGCGCGTCGCTTCCTCGGTCGCTTCCATCGCCGTCGGCAACGGAACGGACGCACCGGCGCGATCGTCGAGCGACGGCAGCACCGCCTCCAGCGCATGCGCGAACTCGCGCGCGTTGGCGAAGCGTTTCTGCCGGTCCTTCTCCAGCGACTTGAAGATGATCTGCTCGAGCTGCGGCGACGCGGTCACGTTCGGATTCACTTCGCGCAGCGCCTTCGGTCGCTCCGAGGCGTGCAGCATCACGTACGCATGCGGCGTGTCGGCCTGGAACGGCGGGACGCCGGTGAGCATCTCGTACAGCACGATGCCGAACGAGTAGAGATCGGCGCGGCCGTCGATGCGCTCGCCGTCCGGCATCATCCCGAGGTGCTCGGGCGAGCAGTACTTCCACTTGCCGACGAACATCCCGGTCTGCGTCTTCGCCTCTTCGCCGCTGCCCGATCCCTTGGCGATGCCGAGGTCGATGATCTTCACATGCTCGTTGCCTTCGTCGTCGCGCGTGATCATCAGGTTCTCGGGACTGATGTCGCGATGCACAATGCCGGCGCGATGAATCGCGTCGAGCCCCAGCAGCACCTGAATGGCCAGCATCGCGGCGTACTTCGGCGACAGCGGACCGCGGCTGTCGATCAGTTCGTGGAGATTCGTCCCCTCGATGTACTCCCAGACCATGAACCACGAGCCGTCGTTCACGGCGGCGAAGTCGAAGAGCGTGGCGACGTTGGGATGATGGATGCGCGTGGCGAGCCGCGCCTCGCGCAGGAAGCGCTCGTTCGCCGTCGGATCGCTGGCCACCACGGGCCGCATCAGCTTGATCACGCGCAGGGCGTTGAGGTGGATGTGCAGCGCCTTGTAGACCTCGCCCATGCCGCCGATCCCGAGGCGCGAGAGGATCTGGTATTTGCCGTCGACCGGCGTGTCGAAATGGCTGCGCAGAAAATCGCTGATCGGATCACCGCAGAAGGGGCACGCTTTGTACGAGGGGTCGATCGCCGACCTGCAGTGGATGCAGAAAAAGGGCATGGGGTTGGGAGCGATTATAAGCTTCCGTCATTCGCTCAACCGAGCGCGAGCAGGCTGTTAAGCTGTTGAGCTGTTGAGCGGGCTCAATCGCTCAACCGCTGAATGGCTGAACAGCTCAAATTCGACGTCGTCGTCATCGGCGGCGGCACCGCCGGCCTCGTCACCGCCTCCGGCTGCGCGCGCCTCGGCCGCCGCGTCGCGCTGATCGAAAAACATCTCCTCGGCGGCGACTGCCTCTGGACCGGCTGCGTCCCGACGAAAGCGCTCGTCGCCACGGCGAAGCTCGCGCATCAAATGCGCCACGCGGACGCATGGGGACTCGAGCCGCACGAGCCGAAGCTCTCGCCGCGCGCGATCATGGAGTCGATGCGCGAGGCGCGCCGCATCACCTCGCGCCACGACGATCCGGAGAAGTTCCGCCGCCTCGGCATCGACGTGATCTTCGGCAACGCGAAGTTCATCGGCCGCAACGAAGTCGACGTCGACGGCCGCCGTCTCATCGCCAAAGACGTCATCATCGCCACCGGCTCGCGCACCTCGGTGCCGCCGATCGAGGGACTGGCCGACGCCGGCTTCCTCGATCACGCGTCATTCCTCGATCGCGACGAGTTCCCGCAATCGCTGCTGATGCTCGGCGGCGGCTACATCGGCATCGAGTTCGCGCAACTGTTCCGCCGCTTCGGATGCGAGGTGACGGTCGTCGAGATGCTCGACGAGATCGTGAACAAGGAAGACCACGACGTCATCGCCCGCGTGCGGCAGGTGCTCGACGACGAAGGGATCAAGCTGCACACCGGCTGGGCGGTGAAGTCGGTGCGGCGCGACGGCGCGAAGAAGATCGCGCGCATCGAGAACAAGAGCGGCGAGTCGCGCGAAATCATCGTCGACGAAGTCTTCGTCGCCTCCGGACGCCGCGGCAACATCGACGGCCTCGGCCTCGACGAGATCGGCGTGAAGACGAACCGCTCGTTCGTCGTCGCCGACAAATATCTGCAGACCTCCGTGCCCCGCATCTGGGTCTGCGGCGACGTCCACGGCGGCATGCAGTTCACGCACGTCGCCGCGCACGAGGCGGTGAAGCTCGTGCGCAACATCCTCTTCCCCGGCAAGTCGGCCGTGGTCTACGACGACGTCCCGTGGGCGCTCTACACCGACCCCGAGGTCGGCCACATCGGCATGACGGAGTCGGAAGCGCGCCAGCAGCTCGGCGACGAGGTGCGGACGTACAAGGTGGAGATGGCCGACGTCGACCGCGCCGTCGTCGACCGCACGACGAAAGGCTTCGTCAAATTCGTCTGCGACGCCAAAGGCCGCATCCTCGGCGCCCACGCGATGTGCACGAACGCCTCGACCCTGATCGAGGAGCTCGTCCTCGCGAGGAAGAAGAAGATGAAGGTGGGCGAGCTCGCGCAACTCGTGTCGCCGTATCCGTCGCTCGCGGATGCCGTGGGCAAGGCGGGGGCGATGTACTACCAGAATCTCGCGACGTCGTGGCTGGGGGCGGTGGGGAAGAAGATTGCGGCGTGGTCGCAGTAGGTCAATTGTCGTTACACGCGCTCGCCACTTCCGGACCCCAATAACGCGCAATACCGATCCCGTTCGTGAACGCGAGCTCCATCGTCCCGTCGTTCGATCGCGGCGTCACCTGCTGATCACGATTCGCGAACGTGAGGTGCACCTTCTCGACCGGCGCGCTGATCACGACGACCCGATCGTCGAGGTCATCGATGTGTGCGACCGGAAACGAGTAGTGAAGATCCGGCGCCTCGCCGTCCGTGTAGAACTTGTAGACGAAGTCGATCGCACCATCACCGCGGCCGTCTTCGCCCAGCGCATCCACGGTGATGAGGATGAATGGCTCCGGGCCCTTGCCGCGCTCGATCACAACGCGCCCGATCACAACGCGCCCGATCACGGCGTGCGGCGGCCGCGCGTTCGCGGCGGCGAGGAACAGCAGGAGCGCGAAATGGGTCACGTTCGCAATCGTGACGGCCATCAGCTTTGCCGTCAAGAAACCTTTACGCTCCTTCGAGCGGACGAGACGTCCGCTCCCCTCCTGCGCGATCTGGTATGTTCAGCCCCTCGATGTTCGCCCTCGTCCTCGCCACCCAGCTCCTCACGATCGACAAACCTCATGGCGAAGTGCGATTCGGCGCGGTCGTGCAGCCTGATGCGATGAGCCGGATGTTCGGCGTCAAAGGCCATCACGCCATCGTCTGGAAGGGCGGGAAGTCAAGCAAGTACGCGCTCTTCGTCGCCGATCCGTCCGATCACGACGTCCGGGTCGCGCTCGACTCCCTCGGCGCGCATCGCGGCGAGAACCTCACGCCCGACGCCTGGAACAAGCGCGACGACGACGCTTCGGCCGAGCCCGACAAGCGGGTGGAGGGGACGCCGATCGACGTCTTCGTCGAATGGCGCGGGCAGGCACGCGTTCCGCTCGCGTCCCTGCTGGAGGAGAAAGGTCACGCCTCACCGCTGCTCGATCTCCGCTACGGCGGCAACGAACGATTCCAGGCCGAGTTCCAGTCGGGCTGCATCGTCTGTCTCTACTCCTGTCCCGGCGGCGCGGTCGGCAATCACTCCCATCCGATCCGCGACTACGTCCGCGACGGCGTCGTCTACACTTCGCGACCCGATCGGCTTCCCCCCGCGGGCAGCCGCGTCACGATCATCCTCAAACCGAGAATGGAGGCCCCATGAAAAAACTCGCAGCCATCACCTTCATCTCCCTCGCGCTCGCATGCGCAAGCAGCAAACAGAGCGGCCCGACGGCCATGGCCACGCTGGCGCCGACCACCGGCCAGACGGCGAAAGGGACCGTGCACTTTCAGGATCTGAAAGACGGCGGCACCGAGGTCGTCGTCGATCTGACCAACGTCCCGCCGGGCGTGCACGGCTTCCACATCCATGAAGGCGCGAGCTGCGCCGACGACGCGAAGGCGGCCGGCGGCCACTTCAACCCGAACAACATGCCGCACGCCGATCCGCAGGCCGCGTCGCATCACGCCGGCGACTTCGGCAACGTGATCGCGGACGACAAGGGCGAAGTGCATGCGACGTTCGTGACGCACTCCGTCACGGTCGCCGCCGGAACGATGTCGGCGATCGGACACGCCGTCGTCCTGCACGCGAATCCGGACGACCTGACGACGCAACCGTCGGGGAACGCCGGAGCACGCATCGCCTGCGGCGTGGTGATGGCAGGAACAGTGCAGCACTGACCGCGCATGAAGCGCGCATTGCTCATTCCGATTCTTCTTCTCTCCGCCGCGTGCGCATCGCATCCGGCGGGGTCGACGCAGTCGAGCGGCCAACCGGGACACGGGGCGATCTCCATGACGGTCGTCCCGAACCCGATCGTGGCCACGAGCCTCGGCGGCGACATGTACGAGTTCCCGTTCGAGGTCGTGCTGCGCGAGACGGGCGGCCATCCGGTGACGATCACGCGCGTGTCCGCCGACGTCTACGCCTTCGGCTCGGTCAAGGTCGCGACGGAGAGCTACGACGCGTCGAAGATCAACAGCCTCGGCTACTCGACGACGCTGCCGGCGAACGGCGAGCTGCGCTACGCGTTCCGTCCGCGCAAGCAGGTCACGGATGACCGCCTGTTCGGCGGCGTGACCGCCGAGGTGCGCGTCGATGCGGTCGACGACACCGGGACCGCGGCGAGCGCAACGACAACCGTCGGCGTTCGCCGTTGATCGTTGGCCGTTGACAGCGGTCCTACGGCCCACTGCGAACTGCCAACGGCGAACTACAGCAGCGCGTACTCGCGCATCTTGCGCCAGAGGGTTGCGCGCGAGATGCCGAGGGCCCGCGCTGCCTCTTCGCGGCGCCAGCGGTGCGCTTCGAGCGCGAGGCGGATGCGATCGGCCTCGCCCGAAACTTCCTCGGCGCGGAACGCGAGCACGTAGCGGATGCCTTCGAGCCCGAGGTCTTCCTCCGACTCGAACGGCGCCACGGTCACGACGCCCGGCCGGGGGCCGCGAACCGTCTGCACCATCGTGTGCAGCGACTCCCGATGCTCGCCGCGCATCGCCAAATCCACGGCCACCCCGAACACCTCGGCCACCGTCCTGCCGCGAAGCTCGCGGTACGAGTCGGGCGCAAAGACGACGCGCCCATCGACGTCCGCGCAGATCAGCACTTCTCCGACGGATGCGAACAACACGCTCGCCGCTTCAATGGCGGCCTTTTCTTCGACTACCGGCATGGTGCCGACAGAATGGGTCGAAGGACGGCAGTAAGGATGTGACGGCCGATGCCTCGATGTGTGACGAAGCGTTGCTACTTCTCGATGATCAGCACCGCGCCGGCCGTCTCGCCGTGATGCGTCACGAAGCGGCCGATCACCTGGGCGCCGGCGGACGCGATCTGCTGATGCACGGCGAATTTGTCGTATTCATTCATCGCCGTGGCGGCGTGTTCCCGCGGAACCGCGCGATCCCCGGCAACGGTTCGCGCGAAACGGTGAAGCCGCTCCCCTCGCCGCTCGAACGTCACGTGCAACGCGGCGACGCCGGACGGCGCAAGCGCGCGCAGAAGAACGTCGATCATCGCGTGACCGGCAGCAGGCGGGATGTACTGCAGAACCAGCAGCGAGCAGACGAAATCGAATCGGCCTTCGAGACTGGACAAGGCGTCGGGCTCGATGAACGTCACGTTGTTCAGCCCCGCATCGAGCACGTTCTGACGAGCGTGGACGAGCATCGTCGGCGCGATGTCGCATGCGACGACTTGCTTCGATCGCCGCGCCAGAGGAATGGTCAGGCGTCCGACGCCGCATCCGAAATCGAGCGTCGACGTCAGCGGAAGGTCGTGCCCGAGGCGCATGGCGATCGCTGAAAGCAGAGCCGCGATGTCCGCCTCGCCGGTTTCGAAGAACGCCTCGCGGGTGGCGAGGCCGTCGTGATCAAGCACGGGGAAGTACGGCTCGCGGCGCGCGAGCTCTTCCCAGCCCGCGGCGTCGCCGCGCGTCACCCCCGATGCCTTTCCTTCATCGCCTGCTGATGCCGCCGATGCATCTCCTCGGCTGACAAATCCTCGATGTGCGTTCCGATCCACCACTCGTTGCCGAACGGATCGTGCACGCCGGCGGTGCGGTCGCCGTAGAACTGATCGGACGGCTCCATCATCGACGTCGCGCCGGCCTCGATCGCGCTCCGGTACGTCGCGTCGACGTCGGCGACGTACAGAAAGTTCGATCCCGGCAGCGGCGGGAAGTTCTCCATCCCCTCGGTGAGCATCACGTGCGAGTCGCCGATCGTGACGTCGGCGTGCATGATCGAGCCGTCGGGCGCGAGCGCGCGATGATTCTCCTTCGCGCCGAACGCACGCTCCAGGAACTCGATGTACTCCGCGGCTCCGGTCACGCGCATGTACGGCGTGACGGTGTGATATCCGGACGGAATCGGGTCGGCCATGTCGTCTCCTACTCGGTCATCGATTTCAGAGCGCTGACGCTCGGGATGAGAAACCCGCTCTTCTCGGTCTCCACCAGGTCGTCCTTCTGCCAGCGGCTCATCAGACGAATGGCCGTTTCCAGTGTCGTGCCGATCAGATCGGCGATCTCCTGACGCGAGAGCGGCAGCGGGATGAACGTGCCGCTTCCGCGCGGGATCCCGACGCGATCGGCGAGCGTCAGGAACAACCGCGCCGCGCGCAGCTCGGCCGAGCCCATCAGATCGGCGATCCGCTTGTTGACCATCATCAGGCGATAGGTCAGACCGGCGAGGAGATGCCGCATCATCTCCGGCCGCTTCTCGAGCAGCGCGAAGAACTCGCGCTCCGGAATGGAGAGGATGCCCGACGGCTCGAGTGCGACGGCGCTCGCGGGGAACGGGCGGCGCTCGAACACCGCGACCGCGCCGACCGGCTCGCCCGGCCCGAGGAGCTCGATGATCACGTCGCGGCCGCCGGCGGCCTTCACGATCTTCACCTGGCCGATGTGGACGAAGCAGATGCGATCGGCCGGCTCCCCTTCGTGGAAGATGACATCGCCCTTGTCGTAGCCGCGCATCCGGCAGAGCGGCGCGAGCGCGTCGCGATCGTCTTTCTTCAGGCCCGCGAGAAGCGGAATGGCATCGAACGGAATCGGCGCTTCGATCGGCATCGCGGCCGAAGTATGACAAAAATCATGGTGCCGTCCGCGGGCGCCGCCGAAACTGCATCCATGAACACGAACACGAAATCGATCGGCGAACTGGCTCTCGAAATCCCGCATGCGATCGCGGTGCTGGAGAGATGGCGAATCGACTACTGCTGCCAGGGACATCGCTCCGTGGCCGCGGCCTGCGCGGACGCAGGCGTGACGACGGACGAGTTGATGCGCGAGATCGGAACGACCCCGGTCGTCGACGAAGCGCGAGACTGGTCCGCCGAATCGCTGGAGACGCTGCAGCAGTACATCCTCGACACGCATCACGTCTTCACCCGGCAGGCGATGGAGACGATCAGCGTGCTGTCGGAAAAGGTGGCTCATCGCCACGGCGCGGGGCACCCCGAGGTGCTGCGCGTGCGCGAGCTGGTCGTCGCGCTGTGCAATGACCTCGAGCCGCACATGATGAAAGAGGAAGTCGTCCTCTTCCCGTACGTCGCGGCGCTGGAGCGCGGCGAGCAGGCGCCGAACTGCTTCGGCACGGTGCGCAATCCGGTGCGGATGATGATGCTGGAGCACGACACGGTCGGCGGCCTGCTGAACGACCTGCGCGACGCGACCGGCGGCTACGCGCTCCCCGACGACGCGTGCCTCAGCTTCCGCGCGCTGTACGAGCGGCTGGTCGAGCTCGAGCAGGATCTGCACAAGCACATCCATCTCGAGAACAACGTGCATTTCCCGCGGGCGATCGAGATGGAGGATGGGCAGTGAGCGTCCTGCCTTTGTCCCGAGCGGAGTCGAGGGACCACGGCCGGCGCCGCGCGGACGAAGCCACGAGCGCCGCACGTGCCACATCCGTTCGCGGCGCCGCCGATGGTGCCTCGACTTCGCTCGGCACGACAAAGCTCCGCCCCATCGCCCTCCCCACGGAGCACGGCGGCTGGGGGTTCCTCCTCGAGCCGCTCGTGCTGGCGATGATCGTCGCGCCGTCGTGGTGCGGCGCGCTGCTCTGCACCGCGTCGATCTGCGGCTTCCTCACGCGCCAGCCGCTGAAGCTCGCGATGCAGGACCTGCTGCGCCGACGGATCTATCCCCGCACGCGCTGGTGCGCGATCTTCGCGGCATCGTACGCCGCAAGTGCCGCGGTCGCGGTGAGCGCGGCGATTGCGTTCGGCGGGTGGCGGATCGCGATCCCGTTTGCGATCGTCGCGCCGCTGGCGATCGTCAACATCGTCTACGACGCGCGCAATAAAAGCCGCGCGATCCTGCCCGAGATCACCGGACCGGTCGCCATGGCCAGCAGCGCCGCGGCGATCGCGATCGCGGGCGGCGAACGGATGCCGGTCGCGTTCGCGCTGATGGCGCTCATCGTGTTGCGCGGAATCCCGTCGATCTTCTACGTGCGGACGCTCATCGCCCGCGCGCATCGGCAGATCGCATCGCCGATCATGCCGGTCGTGCTGCACGTCCTCGCGCTGATCGCGGCGCTGCTGCTCTGGCGTCTCGACCTCGCGCCGTTCGCCGCGGCGATCGCGCTCACCCTCCTCCTCGCCCGCGCCGTGTACGGATTGCAACACGACGTTCCGCCGGCGAAGACGATCGGCTGGCGCGAGGTGGCGTGGGGCGCGCTGTTCGTGTTCACCACGGCAATCGGTTAGGCGTATCGTTGGTCCAAGGAGACCGTCGAATGCGCCGAACCACCGTCCTCAGTTTCCTCTTCGTCTCTTTCGTTGCCACCATCGCCCTCGCCCACTACCCGGCCACGCTGAAGATCGACGAGGCCGCGAAGAAACAGCCGGCCGTCACCTTCAATCACGCCAAGCACGGCGACACGCTGGTCAAGAGCTGCGACACCTGCCACCACACGCAGAAGGGCCTGACCAAAGCGCAGACCGACAAGGTCGACGTCAAGAAGTGCAGCGAATGCCACCTCGATCCGAAGGACCCGAAGATGCCGAGCATGCGCGAGATGGCAATGAACAAGAACCCGATGCACATCCGCTGCATCGCGTGTCACAAGGAGCAGAAGAAGGGGCCGACGATTTGTAAGGACTGCCACGCGAAGAGCTAATGGTCACGGCCCGGCGTTGCGCGCAAACGTGAGGACGGCGGTGTTCTCGCCCGCCGTCACCGTCATCCTCACTGGTGTTCCTGCGTTCAGCACCGTTACGAGTGAATCGAGCTCCTGCGGCGATTCGACCGGCCAGAACTCATACGCGCCGGCCGGCATGTGCTCGAGGATGATGCGTCCGTCTTCACCGGAGCTGACGCGTGAGCCCTGCGCGGCGAGTGCGCGGACGACATCGCTCGGAACGATCCTGCCGTTGTAGCGCATCACCGCGAACAGGCCGGCGATCGGCGCGTGCGCCTCGGATTCCGCGCGGATCACGATGCGGCTCGTTCCGTCCGGAATCGTGATCGTCCGCGGCCCGCGCTGCGTGACCTGCGCGAAACCGAACGAGCCGTCACGAGGAACGACGAAAACGTCAGACGACTCTTCCACGGGAAGGGCAATGTCGATCGAGCCGTCGCCGCGGCTCGGCCCGGCGCCCGTCATCCGCAGACCGCGAAACTGCATGACGCGCGCGTCGGAGAGCGGCCGTCCGCGATGGTCCTGAATCGTAAGGTGCACGACCGACGCTCGATCGAGGCGGACCGTCACGTCGCGCTTCTGCTCCGGCTCAGCGAAGGTGTAGCGCACTTCGGCCGGTGCGTAATCGCGCGCGCCGGCCTTCATGATGTGCGCGCCGTATGGCACCGGCATGAAGCGGAAGCGACCACCCGCGTCAGCCTTCGTGTTGACGCCGATGCCCGCCTCATCCCATTGGACGTGCAACACGAGAGCGGCATCCGGCACCGGCTCGCCCGTGACCGAGTCGATCACCTTGCCGCTGATCTCGTGTGCGGGCATGTCGACGAGCCAGTCGGTGTCGTCATCGTCCGAGACGAGCCGGTCGTCGCGATACGAAATCGTCATCGCATTCTTGTTGGCGATCCACATGGTCGTGTTGCCGCCCTGCCAAAGCTCGGCCGACGCCTCACCCGTGTCGCCGGTGCTCAACTCGGTCTGCCAGTGCGCGTCGCGATTCCGCAGCATGACTCCGCTGTTGGGAAGCGGCGCACCACCGAGCCGTGTCGCGACATGCAGACGCAGCGCTTTGACTTCGACCGCGACATGTGCCTGTTCCCCTTCCTTCACGGCGACGAGCGCGCTGCGCCGCTGACCGGGCTCTGATCCTTTGACGACCGCCACATACGGCCCCGGTTCGACGCCGTCGAAGAGCGCCGCGCCGGCCTGCAATGCCAGGTGTTTGTACGGAATCCCCTCCACGCGATCATCGACGTACTTCTCGAGATCAACGGTGGTCGCCTGATCTCGCCGGTCTCCCGTGACTTCGACGGCGATCGTCGCGCCGGTCATGAGGCGGATGTCATTCAGCATGCCGCTGACGCGTGCACGCGGCGCTCTGACCGTTTGTTCGGCGAAGCGGGGCGCGGTGACGACGATCCGCGTCGGCCACCGTTCCGGATCGGCCTCCAGCGCGAAGCGACCGCTCGCATCGCTGTGCACGGCCTCGGTTGTATCGGACGTGATGAACGCATCGGGCACAGGCTTGCCGGTGCTGTGCGCGATGACGACACCGGAGAGCCGAGGCAGAGGCTCGAGGGTGATCGCGAGTTGCTCCGGCTGCTCCCCGATCGTGACTTGCTTCGTCAGTTTGATGAAGTGCGGCGCCTCGAATGAGAGGTCATATGAGCCGCGTGCGAGTCTGAGATTGATGAGCTTCTGGCCGGTCGGCGGAACGTCCCACGAAGTTCCGTCGCGGTCGATGCGCACCCTTGCGTCGCGCGGCAAACGCAATTGCAGAGAGCCGGACTCGCTGCAGGCCACCGATGTCTGATCGGGTTCCAGTACGCCGAGGTAAACGACCCCGGCCGAAGTCAACGTGAACGGCCGCCGGATCGACGCCACCGCAATGCGTTGCCCACAGGCCGATTTGACGCAAGGCTCACCTTTGACGCACAAGTCACCGCTCAGGGCGGCGAACAACGCAAGGGCAAGGGAGAGCACCGGGCGTCAGCTCTTCTTCGTCACTCGAATCTCAGCGCGCACCAGCTTCCAGACACCGGGCGACGTCCGAGGCTCATTGAACCGCACCTCGGGCTCGAAGGGGCAATGACGGCGAATGGTGAAGCAGATTCCACCGACCTGGCAAAACTCGTACTGCCCTTGCTGAACGACGTCACACTCCTCGGAGCCGCATGGCACGGGGTCATCACAGAATTTGCACCAGGTCTGTGCTTCGTAGCTCCAGTACTCACTGCACACCTTGCATGCGAACGCCGAATTCGCACAGAGGAGACTCAGCACAAACACGAGGCCAAAAAGCACGCGCCGCATATATTCTCCTGACTTACGGATGTCAGGATAGCATCGCCCCTACTCCACCCACCTCGCCAGAAACAGATTCGTCTCGTGGCTCGCCACGTCCGCGCGATTGCTGGCCCAGACGAGCCACTTGCCGTCGGGACTGAACATCGGGAAGCCGTCGAAGCCGGCGGCGGTCGTGATCCGCTCCGGCTCGCCCCCCTCCTTCGAGATCAGGTAGACGTCGAACTCGCGGCCCTTCGGATCGCCGGCGTTGGAGCTGTAGATGATCTTCTTTCCGTCGGGGGTGAAGAAGGGGCAGAAGTTTGCCTTGCCGTTGTTGGTGATCTGCCGCTGGTTCGTGCCGTCGGCGTTCATGACGAAGAGCTCCATCGACGTCGGTCGCACGAGCCCCTTCGCCAGGAGCGCGCGATAGTCGTCGAGCGCCGCGCCGGTGGGACGTCCGGCGCGCCAGGCGATCTCCGTGCAGTCGGCGTTGTAGAACGCGCCGCCGTCGTAGCCGGGGGTGTTGGTCAACCTCTTGACCTTCCCGTCTTCCGACATCTCGTACAGATCGAGATCGCCGTCGCGCATCGACGTGAAGACGAACTTCCCTCCCTTGTGGCACCACGTCGCCTCGGCGTCGTAGCCGGGCGTCGTGGTCAGTTTGTGCACGTTCGAGCCGTCGGGATTCGCCTCGACGATGTCGTACGTCGGATAGATCGCCCAGACGTAGCCCTGCGAGCGATCGGGCGGCGGCGGACACGCGGCATCGCCCCCTTCCGTGGTCGCGTAAATGATCCTGTCGCCCTGCGGATAGCGGAAGTAGCCGCATGTCGTGCGTCCCTTGCCGCTCGAAATGCGCTCCGACTTTCCGGTGGCGATGTCGAGGATGTACTCCTGATCGCACTGCGCGCCTTTGACCGTCGACTGGTAGATCAGCTTTTTCGAATCGGGACTCCAGTAGGCCTCGGCGTTTTCACCGCCGAAGGTGAGCTGCTTGATGTCGGCGAGATGACGCTCGCCCTCACCCGCCCTTCGGGCACCCTCTCCCGCTGCGGCGGGAGAGGGGGGTGGGGGTGTGGCGCTCCTCGATCCCAGCGTCGCCTTCAGTGACACGCGCGCGCCACCGCGGACGACGATCACGTCGACCGTGTCCCCCGGCTTGTGATCCTGCAACGCGTACGTCATGTCGTAGAGGTTCTCGATGCGCGTCCCGGCCATCTCCACGATCCGGTCGCCGCCCTTGATCCCCGCCTTCTCCGCGGGACTTCCGGGACGCACGTCGGACAGCAGCACGCCGCCCTGCGTCGCTTCCATCGCGCGGTAATCGGGGACCGTGCCGAGGTATGCGCCGTAGCCGCGGCTGTCGCCCTGCATCGCGGGGGCGGCGGTGGTGCGCGCGTAGTGCGGCGTGAGGTCACCCTTCGCCAGCGCCGCGACGAGATCGCTCGTCACCGCCACCGCCTTCTCCGCTCCGGCGTAGTTGAGAAACTCCGCCTTGTCCTCGGGCGTGTGATAGCGCTCGTGCGCGCCGGTGAAGAAATGGATCACCGGCACCTTGGCCGCGTAGAAGCTGGTCTGATCGGACGGGCCGTAGCCGTCGCCGCTCGACTTGATGGTCAACTTGTTGACGGTCGCGATTCTGTCGATCGTCTCCTTCCACTCCGGCGCGGAATCGGATCCGAATGCGACGAGCGTCTCGTCCTTCATCATGCCGATCATGTCGAGGTTGACCATCGCCATGATGTGCTGCATCGGATAGTGATCGACGAGGTAGGCCGAGCCGGCGAGACCGGTCTCCTCGCCGGAGAAAAGCGTGAAGAGAATCGTGCGGTGATTCGGCACATCGGCGAGCAGCTTCTTCAGGCGCGCCGCGGACTGCAGCACGCCGGCGGTGCCTGACGCGTTGTCGTCGGCGCCGGGATGGATGGCGTGCTCGTTCGGCTTCATCGAGCCCTCGCCGCCGTAGCCGAGGTGGTCGTAGTGCGCGCCGAGGACGACGATGTCGTTCGCCAGGGCGCCGCGGCCCGGGAGGATCGCCGCGTAATTCGCGGTGTCGGCGTACGTCGCCTTCACGTCGACGTGACCGGTGAGCGTCTTGTCGAGCGCGCGCGAGCGCGGCTTCAGATCCTTGTCGACGTCCTTCTGCCACTGCTCGAGGTCGACGCCGAGCCACTTCTGCGCGACCGACGTCTTCACCTGCAGCACCGGAATGCCGGCGGGACTCTGCGGTCCGTCGTTCTTCAAGGTCGGGATGCCGTCGCGCTTCTCGTCCTGCAGCGGACCGGTGGCGAAGATCACCGCGATGGCCCCGCGCTCGCGCGCCTGCAGCGTCTTGTAGCGCATCGCCGACCAGCGGCTCGGCTTGCGTCCGTCGAACGGCGAGTTGTCGTCCTTCTCCTGCGGCTCGTAGCGCAGCATCAGCACGACCTTCCCCTTCACGTCGAGGCCGGCGAAGTCGTCGTAGTTCAGCGGCGGCGCGGAGATGCCGTAGCCGGCGAACACGATCGGCGCTTTGATGTCACCCGAGCTCGAGAACCCGAGCGGCGTCCAGTCGTCGTTCGACAGGCCGTCGAGGTGATTGTTCGCGCCGAGGGCGACGCCGGTCTTCACCGGGAACGTCTGCCTGTACGACTTGTCGAAGCCCGGCTTCAGGCCGAGCGCTTTCAGACGCGATTCGATGTACGCGCCGGCCTTCACGATGCCCTTCGTGCCGAGCCCGCGCCCTTCCATTTCGGGAGCGGCGAGCGTGCGGACATCGGACTCGAAAGTCTGGGCGAAGGCGGACGTGGCGAGGGCAAGGACGAGCAGGTAACGCTTCATGGGCGTTAGTGTACGATTCGCGCCGTCATGCCGTCGCCAATCAAAGACTTCATCCGCCACCACTACCGCCATTTCAACGCCGCCGCGCTGGTCGCCGCGGCCGACGACTACATCAAGTACCTCGACGCGGGAAACAAGATGCTCGTCACCCTCGCGGGGGCGATGTCGACGGCGGAGCTGGGCATCTCGCTCGCCGAGATGATCCGCGCGAACAAGGTGCACGCCATCAGTTGCACCGGCGCGAACCTCGAGGAGGACATCTTCAACCTCGTGGCGCACGACCACTACGAGCGCGTCCCGCATTACCGCCAGCTCTCGCCGCAGGAAGAGCAGGGGCTGCTCGAGCGGCACATGAACCGCGTGACCGACACGTGCATCCCGGAAGGCGAAGCGATGCGCCGCATCGAATCAGCGGTGCTGAAGCATTGGATGGACAAGGACAAGGCGGGCAAGCGCCTCTTCCCGCACGAGTTCATGTACGAGATCCTGCGCGACGGCTCGATCTCCCAGTACTACCAGATCGATCCGAAGCACTCCTGGATGATCGCCGCCGCAGAGAAAAACCTCCCCATGTTCGTTCCCGGCTGGGAGGACTCGACCCTCGGCAACATGTACTCCGGCCACTGCATCTCCGGCGACGTGAAGAACGTGCACACGGTGCGCACCGGCATCGAGTACATGATGGAGCTCGCCGAGTACTACACGAACACGTCGGGCGACGGAAAGACGATCGGCTTCTTCCAGATCGGCGGCGGCATCGCCGGCGATTTCCCGATCTGCGTCGTCCCGATGCTCCACCAGGACCTGCAGCGCACCGGCGTCCCGCTCTGGGGCTACTTCTGCCAGATCAGCGATTCGACGACGTCGTACGGCTCCTACTCCGGCGCGGTGCCGAACGAGAAGATCACGTGGGGGAAGCTGGGGATCGATACGCCGAAGCACATCATCGAGAGCGACGCGTCGATCGTGGCGCCGTTGATGTTCGCGTACATATTGGGTTGGTAGGTGTTTAGCGGTTGAGCTGTTTAGCTGTTTAGCGATTGAGCGCCTCAACAGCTCAACAGCTCAACAGCTCAACCGCTTAATCGCTCAACCGCTCAATCCTCCAGATCGACGAACGCCCTCTTCGCGATCACCGTCAGCCCTTTCTTTCTGACGCGCACCTCGAGTCGATGAAGCTTGCCGGCCACGCTCGGGACGGGACTGCGGATCTCGATTTCATAGTGTCCGTACAGGAACGCCTCGAGCCGCGGGAGGAACCGGAGCTCCATCCCGCTGAGCGGACTGAATACAGGACTACCGCTGTAAAACCCGCCGGTGTCGGCCGCGACTTTCATCAGTCCGACGCTCAGCTCTCCATTCAGACCGAAGTTGAAGGCGCACACCGTCACGCGCGCGGCCGCGAGCTCGCCGGCGGCGCGGAGAGTGTCGGGCGTTTGCACGGGCGCTCCTCCCGGCATGCGGTTGCCCATCCCCCAGCCGAACAGCAGGAGGTGTTTCGGTCCTTCGACCTGACGCAACGCCCGCGCGATCAGAATCAGCCCGCGCTCGCTCGTCGCGGCGTACTTCATCTCTTTCGGATCGAGCAGCGCGGCGAGCGACGGAGACTCGACCGGCGGCGGCGGTGGCGGCTCGTCGATGGCCAGGACGGAGGGGAACAGCCGCTCGAGCTGCGCGCGGTCGGTCGTGAAATCGAGACGGAGCTTGAGATGCGAGTCGAACGAGAGCAGCGCGACGCGATCGTTCGGCTGGAGCATTTTGACGAACGCGTGAAACGACGCAATGACGCCCATCTCGCCGACCACGCGGTGAGCGTTTCGCGCGAAGTCGGTCTGCACGAAGAGGACGAACAACCGTCCCGGCGGCTGGGTCACGGTTCCTTTTGATTCGTTGCCGTCTTCGTCGACGAGCACTTCTTCCGACGCAACCTCGTCGCCGATCCAGGTGACCGATTCGATCGGCGCTTCTTTTCCGTCGACCAGTACGCGGAAGTCGTTCGGCCCGAGGTCGGTGATGATCTCGTTGTTGAGGTCGATCACGCGCGTGTCGACGATGATCCTCCGGACCTCGATGGTCTCTTCGATGCGCGATTGAGTCGCGGCGAAGAGCAATAGTGCCAGCAGCGTATTCATTGCGCGCACCGCTCGCTGGCCTGCATGCGCAACGCGCTCAAGGGATCGGCGGCCACCCAGACGATGCGCTGCTCGTCGAGCGCGCGGCGGACCTTTTCCACCGCGACGCCCAGCCGTTCGCGCGTCGAGATGTCGTCGACCTCGCCCCACGAATCGGCGAGCTCGGGACGCGGACCCTCGAGCGACCAGACGAAGAGCGGTACGCCGATCAATGCGAGATAGCGGCGGACGGCGGACGGCTGGTAGTGACTCTCGTCGGGCTGCGTGCTCAGAAGCAGGATCACGGCGCGCCGCCGCGCCGAGCGCACCGCCCGCACGCCGGCCACCGCGACGGCGTCGGCGACGAGCCGCGGTCCGTCGAAGTTGCGCCGCGGCAAGCCGAGCGTCAGCAGCCACGGCACGCCGTTGTCGGTCGCTTTGCGCTTCCCCGATTGCACGAAGAGCCGGGTCTCCGGCTCGCCCGGCTCCTTGATCTTCGAGGCGATCGGCCAGACGAAGAACAGCGACGTGTCCGCGTCGAGCGGCAACTCGTTCTTCAGCCGCGAGGTCGGTCCGCGGAAGATCGCGCGCGCTTCCGCCGGATCGGGATCTTTCACCACGAGGAGCAGGGCATCGGACGGGTCCGCGGCGGTGACGCGCACCGCCTTGCCGTTCACGGTGAAGCAGCCGTCGGACTGCCCACGATGCACCGCGATCGGCGTGAGCTGCGTTCCCACCTCATCCGAAAAACCGCCCTGGATGACGTGGTCGCAGCGCGCGACGGTCGAATCGGTGAAACGCATCTCCGCGGCGATGAGGTGCGGATGCTCGTCTTTGAACTGCGGCAGCCGCGCGGTGAAGTCGCGCGTGACGCGCAGCGGCGATCCATCCACACTGATCGTGGCGCGCTTCGGCTGCGCATGCTCCCGATGCCGCCAGACGAGGCTGACCGTTTCGCCATGAACGACGAGCTCGAGCTCCGCCACGGGCCGCGGCAGATTCAGCACCTGGCTGGCGCGCGCGATCGGCTCGTTGCGCTCATTGAACCCCGTCGCCACGAGCTCGCCCGGCGCGAGGCCGCCGCCGAGGTCGACCGCCGTCTGCCACGGCGGCTTGCGCAGAGCGGCGAGCTCGCGACCGTCGAGCGTGATTCTGATCGACTTCACGTCAGGGTCGGCGCGCAGCTCGACCCATTGCGTCCCCGACACGAGGCCGAGAAAGAGTGAAACGAAGACGATGCGGTCCACGAATAGGACAACGTTTCAGGTCGTCGAAATGACAGGTCTTACGACTTCAGCATCCCGTGCCGCAGGATCTTCGAAATCTCCCCCACCACCTCGTCCGTGCTCTTGCCGAAATGGTCCTTTACGCCGAAGAGGATTTCGACGGAGAAGTAGTTGTAGAAGATGCGGGTGGCGAGCATGACGGCGGAAATGGGCGACAGGCCGTCCTGCAGTTTGGTCTTCAATTGATCCTCGAGGCCGTGGGCCTTGAGGAACGTATCGAAGCGGCTGGCCATGTCCTCATAGAACTTGCGGATGTGCGAGCCGTCGAATTCGACGACGTCGACGTAAATCAGCGCCACTTCTTCGCGGTATTGCTTGACCGTCTCGCGTGCGGCGCGGCCGAGCTCTTCGAGATTGTCCGGAAATGTCCCTTTGGCCAGCGCCTGATTGAACGGGAAATCGGGACGGGACATGGCGCTGAAATAGCGGTCCAAAAGCGCGCGGAAGATCGTCTCTTTGTCCGGAAAATGGTGATAGACGTTTCCCTTCGACAATCCCGCGGCCTCGGCGATGTCACGCACGCTGGTGGCGCCATAACCGCGATGCGAAAAAAGCTTCAGCGCCGCATCGAGGATCTGCGCGCGGCTCCGTTCCGAGCGTTCTTCCTGGGTCATTACGGGAAGTTTATCCCGCCCTGCACGTCCCACAGCCGGTTCAATGCTCATCAGACCATCCCGCGTAATTTTTCTTTTTCGACTTTTCCATAGGGAGTGCGCGGCAATGCATCGACGAATACGAATTTGCGCGGCACTTTGTACTTCGCGATGCGCAGCGTGAGATGCGACGCCAGCTCGTCTTCACTGGCGGTGCCGACGACGAACGCCACGCCGACTTCGCCCCATTTCTCATCCGCGACCGAAATCACCGCCGCGTCATTGACCGCCGGATGCGTCACCAGCTCCGCCTCGATCTCCGCCGGATAGACGTTCACGCCGCCGCTGATGAACATCTCCTTGCGCCGTCCCGCGATGTAGAAAAAACCGTCTTCATCGCGGCGGGCGAGATCGCCGGTTTTGAACCAGCCATCCTCCCCATAGGACGCCGAAGTGGCCTCTTTATTGTTCCAGTAGCCCTTGCTGACGTGCGGTCCGCGGATTTCCATCTCGCCGATCTCACCATCCATATTCGCGAGCCGCACCTCGGTGAACATCATCGGGCGGCCGATGGAGCCCGGCTTGCGGTACGACTCCTCGACGGTCATGGTGAAGCAGTTCACGCCGACTTCCGTCATGCCGTATCCCTGCTTGAACACCACGCCGCGCTTCTGGAACGCCTCGATGATGTAGTGCGGGAGCGGCGCCCCTCCGGAAATGAACCAGCGGACGTGCTCGAGGTTCGCGGTCGCGAATTCAGGCGCTTCCATCAGCATCTTCCAGATCGTCGGCACGCCGAGGACTACTGTGCACTTCTCCCGCTCGATCGACTGCCACACTTCGGAGACATTGAAGGAGCGGTGCAGGATCATCGTCCCGCCGACGGTGAAGATCGGGATCATGAACGCGGCGATCCCGCCGGCGTGATAGATCGGCGTGTAGAGCGGCGAGACGTCGTCCTCGCGCAGGCCCCAGTTGACGACCGTGTTGTAGCCGTTCCAGAAGAGCTGGCGGCGCGGGATCATGACGCCTTTGGGTTTGCCGGTGGTGCCGGAGGTGTAGAGGAGGCAGGCCGTAGATTCGGGATCCATCGTGGAGCGGCGGGCGCCTCGCCCGCCGTTCGACAGGCGAGGCGCCTGTCGCTCCACCAGATCGAGCGGGACCACTTCCTTCATGCCGCAATCGATCGCGATCTGTTCGCGCTCGTGATCGGTTGCTCGCGTCGATAACGGCACGACGATGGCGCCGATCTTCATTCCTCCGAAGAAAAGGGCGATGAACTCGACTCGGTTTTCGCCGAGGATGCCGAAGCGGTCACCGGCGGCGATGCCGCGGTCGAGGAGGGCGTTCGCGGCGCGTTGCGCGCGCGACTCGAGGTCGGCGTAGGTGAGGCGCTCGCCGGTTTCGAGGACCACCAGGGCGAGTTTGTCGGGGGTGACGCGTGCGCGTTCGGACAGCAGGTCGCTGTCGAACATCATTGCATCGCCTCGCGGAAGAGCCGGAGGAACTCGTCCGGGGCCTGGCGATGCGGGATGTGCGCGGCCTTGTCGATGACGTTGAGCTTCGAGCCGGCGATGCGCGACTGCAAGGTGTTCGCGTACGCCATCGGCAGCAGGCCGTCGTTCGCGCCCCAGATCAGCGTCACCGGCATCGTCAGTTTCGACAGCCGCGCGTCGACGATCCATTCGAGGATGCCGGCTTCGAGCACGCGCTTCTGCGGCATGTCCTTCGCCTGCAGCACGGCGTTGATGAGGAAGTCGGGGATCTTCGCGTCGGGACCATGCACGAGGCGCAGGAGCTTGATCGCTTCGTCGCGATCCTTCGGGAAGAGCGGCACGTGGCGGAGATCCCACGCCATCCCGCTCGAGTCTTCGAGGATGAGATGCGCGACGCGCTCGGGATGCTCGGTCGCGTAGAGGATGCTGACCCAGCCTCCCATCGAGTTGCCGACCAGGACGACCGGCTTGTCGGGCGATTCGCGATCGATCACCGCCGCCAGCGCGTCGATCATCGAGCGCATCGGCAGCGGTCCTTCCTTCGGACCGCTCTCGCCATGTCCCGGCAGGTCGATCGCCACGAGACGGAAGTCTTTCTTCAGTTTCGGCGTGACCGCCGACCACGTTCCCGCCTGATCGTTCACGCCGTGCACGAGGACGACGGTCCGCTCCCCTTTGCCGCCGGTGAACCAGACGACGTCGTTCGCCGTTTGCCGCGTCATGCCGCTCTTGCGCAGCGCGGTGCGGGTCGTTTTTTCGAAGGCCTCGAGCGGATTCGCGCCGAGGAAGATGGCGAGGAGCGCGGTGAAGAGGTTCATGCGAACAACCGCCTGTCGTCGGGAACGCGGAACGCCGCGCCCGCCTGGTTGTAGCCGACGCCCGATCCGACCATGACCACGAGATCGCCGGCCTTGATTTTCTTTTCCCGGAACGCGTCGTCGAGCGCCATCGGGATGCACGCGGATCCGGTGTAGCCCCACTTCTCCATCACCGTGTGCGTCTTCGACATTGGTAGTCCGAGGTCGTTCATCACCAGCTCGATCGTCGGCTTGCGCACCTGCGTGAAGATCAGGAAATCGATCTCCTGCACGTCGAAGCCGCCGTTCTTCGCCACGTCGCGCACCACCGCCGGCCAGCCCTCGTTGTTGATCTCCGGAGGATAGCGCTCGTACATCTTCACGCGCGTGTGGCCCTTCGTCACCGACTCATCGGTCACCGGCTCGACCGTGCCGCCGGCGAAGATCGCCCAGCGTTTCGCGTACGAACCGTCCGCACGGAACGCGGAGGAAACGAAGCCGGGCGTTTCGCTTCGCTCGAGCACCGCGGCCCCTGCGCCGTCGCCGTAGAAGAAGATCATCGGATCGTCGGCCTGCGACAGCTTGTGCATCATGTAGACGCCGATGACGAGCACGGTCTTCAGGTTCGCGTTCGTCGCCATCATCCCCGCGGCCGCGGTGTAGGCGGTGGGGAACGAGGCGCACGCGCAGCCGACGTCGAACGTCCCGGCGCGCCTCGCGCCGAGCTTGTCCTGCACGATGACCGAGGTCGCCGGCGTGATGAAATCGGGCGAGTCGGTGCCGACGAGGATCATGTCGACGTCCTCCGGCGACTTTCCCGCGCGCTCGAGCGCGATCCGCGCCGCGCGCACCGCGAGGTCGGACGTCGCCCAATCCTCCGGCGCATACCAGCGCGTCAGGATCCCGCTCGACACCTCCATCTTGTCCACGAACTCCGGCGAGGAGCCGTTGAAGCGCGCGCGGAGAGTGTCGTTGCTGATCTCGATCTCCGGCAGGTAGGTGCCGGTTGAAACGATGGTTGCGAACATTAGGTCCCCATCACCAACCCACCATCCACCGACAGCACCGCGCCGTGAACGAACTTCGCCGCATCCGACGCGAGCCACGCGTATGCGTTCGCGATGTCCTCGGGCTCGCCCATGCGGCCGAGGGGCGTGTGCTCGCGCATGCCGGCGAGCACTTTGTCCGGCATCGACTTCACCATCTCCGTGGCGATGAAGCCGGGAGCCACCGCGTTGACGCGGATGTTGTGCTTCCCCAGCTCGCGGGCCCACGTCTGCGTGAAGCTGATGACGCCCGCTTTCGTCGCGGCGTAATTCGTCTGACCGAAGTTTCCGTAGAGACCGACGATCGACGAGGCGTTGAGAATCACGCCGCCGCCGGCGGTGATCATGTGCGGCACGACGGCGCGCGTGCAGACGAAGACGCCCTTCAGGTTGACGGCGATGACGGAGTCGAACGTCGCGTCGTCCATCTTCACGAGGCGCGCGTCGCGCACGATGCCGGCGTTGTTGACCAGCACGTCGATGCGGCCGAACTTCGCGACGACGTCATTCGCCGCCGCCTCGACCTGCTCCTTGTTCGTGACGTCGATCTTGGGATCAGTCGTGACGTCCCACGCGATCACGCGCGCGCCTTCCTGCTCGAAGCGCGTGACGGTGGCGCGGCCGATGCCGGCCGCGCCTCCCGTCACGATGACGACTTTGTCTTTGAGGTTGAGGTTCATCACTTCTTCCTTCCCCTCGCCCGCCGCAGCGGGAGAGGGTGGCGCGGAGCGCCGGGTGAGGGTCCCCTCATCCGGCCTTCGGCCACCTTCTCCCACGGGGAGAAGGGCGACGTGGGCGCTAGTACACCCACCGGATGCCCAACTGAATCTCGCGCGGCGTGAGCGTCGACGTGTACTGGCCAAACCGCGGGTTCTTCACCGCCGCGGCCGCGGGGTTGGTGATCGTCGGGCCGCTGAGGAACTCGCCCGCCTGCACCGACTGCACGTCGAAGTTCTTGAAGTTGGTCACGTTGAACGCTTCGGCGATCGCTTCGAGCTGGCCGTGGCCGCCGAGCGGGAACGCTTTCGTGATGCGCAGGTTGAGATTGCGGTACTTCGGACCGTGCTCTTCGTTGCGGCCGACGCCGAGCGGGCGGTCGGAGTTCTTGCCGTCGCCGTTGTAGTCGTAGCCGAGGCGATGCGTCCACGGCTGGCCCGATCCGTACTCGAACACCGGCGCCACGACGAAGCCCCACGGCGCGTGGAAGATGCCGGAGAGCACCGCGCGATAGCGCTCGTCGCCGCGTGCGCGGCCGTACTCCGCCTCGAGGTCGGCCGGATCGTTCGGATAGCCGGTCGGGAAGTCGGGGCTGAAGTCGTCGCTGATGTTCTTCTTGTTGGCGAAGGTCACCGACGCGGTGATGAGGTCCGCGGCGCGCAGGTTGCCGTTGAGGCTGAAGACGAGCGCGCGGTACTTCGAGTGTCCCTCGTTCGAGTATTCGTTGACCTGGTCGTACGTGGTGATGGGACGCGTGTGCTTCGCGTTGCCGCTCCAGTTGATGTCGTGAATGACGATCTCGTTCTCGCCCTTTACGTAAATCGCCTCGGTGTCGAAGAACATGCGCGAGGCGCCGAGCTTCATCGCGTAGCCGATCGACGCCTGCGTCGCCTCGGGGTTCTTGTACGTCGGCGACAGCAGCGCGATGGCCGGCTTGGAGACGATGCCGGTGGTGGTCGGATGCGCCGGGTCGAGCGCCAGCGCCGGGATGCCGAAGAGCGCGCCGTTGAGACGCGTGTAGGTCACGCGGCCGGTGACGCCGTTCTGCTGACGCTCCGTGAGCGCCGGCACGAGGAGGAAGCGGCCGACGAACTTGCCGGCGCCGCCGCGAAGGACGTTCGAGCCGTCGCCCTTGAGGTCGTAGCTGAACGACGCGCGCGGCTGATAGTTGTTCGTGTCCTTCTTGCGCGCCACCGGGATCAGCGGATGCGTGTAGCCGGGGTTGTTGCCCTTCGAGTCGAGGTCGTAACGGACGCCGAGGTTGACCACGAGATTCGAGTTCGGACGCCACGCGTCGGAGATGAACGCGCCGTAGATGTTCGTGTCCATCGAGACGTCGGACGAGCCGACGCCGTACGCGTACGCCAGCGGGATCGCCTTCGTGTCGGTGAGCCAGAGGAAGAGGCCGTGCTCGTAGGTGTCGATGCGGAGGCGCTCATCGACCTGCTGGTATGACGCGCCCACCTTGAATTCGTGCGAGCTGCGGCCGACGGTCAGGTGGTGGCTGTACGTGTCGCGCACTTCCCACGTGTCGCCCTCGCCGAGGAGATCGCCGAGGATGTTGCCGCCGGTCTGCAGCGTGTTGCCCGAGGAGTACCAGTCGGCGACCGCGTCGGAATTCGTCGGCTCGAAGAACTTGCGGTGGCCGAACTGCACGCGCGCTTCATTCGCGCTGTTGACCGAGACCGCCCAGTTGTTCTCGAGCGTGGCGTTCCAGTTCTTCCGCTCCAGCGTCTGGCCGTACGACTGATCGGCCACGCCGCCGACGCGGAAGTTGTCCTCGGTGTAGTCCTCGTACGCGAGCTTCAGGCCGCCGGTCATCTGCGGATTGATGTTCGTGTCGAGGCCGCCGAAGAGGAGCGTCTGGTCGAATGGATGGCTGATGTCGGCCGCCTGCCCGGCGAACGCGCCGCCGGGACGGAAGAGGACCACGTTGTCCTCTTTGATCTGTTCGACCGAAGCGAAGTAGAAGAGCTTGTCGTGCGAGATCGGACCGCCGACCGTGAAGCCGAGCTGGTGGCGCGAGTAGTCGTCGTTTTTCTTCAGATCGAGCGCGCCCTTCGTGCGGAGCGAAGCGTCGCGGAAGAAGCCGAAGACGCTGCCGTGCATGTCGTTTGTGCCCGACTTCGTGACAATCGAGAGACCGCCGCCCGCCGATCCGCCGACTTCCGTATCGAAGCGGTTCGTGATCACGCGGAACTCGCGGATCGCGTCCTGGCTGAACTTCGCGCGGGAGAGCCCGTTCACCTGGTCGGTGAGATCGACGCCGTCGACCAGCACGGTCGACTGCGACGCGTTGCCGCCGGCGCCGATGACCGGACCGCCGTTGATGAAGCGGAAGCCGCCGCGCTCGCGCTCCACGCCCGGCGCGATGAACGCGAGGCGCTGGAAGTCGCGGTCGGGAACCGGCAACTGCTCGATCTGCTCCGGCGTGACGTTCGTCGAGGAGTCGGTCTTGTGGACGTCGACGATGGGAACGTCGGCGCTCACGGTGATCGACTCACTCGTGGCCGCCTGCATGACGGTGGTCAGCTTCGCCGTCTGGCCGACCAGAATGACAATGCTCTTCTGGTTGACCGGCGCGAAGCCTTCGAGCGAGAAGGCGACGTCGTACTTGCCCGGCTGCAGCGAGCCGGCGCGGGCCGTGCCGGTGGCGTCGGTGACGACGACGGTCGTGTAGCCGGTCTCCGGGCGGGTGACGGTGACGGTCACGCCCGGGAGGGGGGCTTTGGACTGATCGAGCGCGACGGCCTCGATGGCCCCTTTGTCGACCTGAGCAAAAAGTGGGACTGCGATGAGGCAAAGCAGGACGATCGAGAGGAACGCACGTGGACGAGGCAGCATCATTCCCTCCTGGGCGATTTACCGGCCGACCGGTCGGTTTGTTAGTTTCGGCGCAGTCTAGGAGGGTCGTTTGGCGAAGTCAAGCGCTGTTTCAACGCTGCCCCGCACCGATCACCACGAACGGCGCCCAATAGAACGGATGCCGGTACTTTGCGATCCGCCGCACCGACCGCTGAGCCCCGCGCAGCGCCTTCGCCGTGCTCTCACCAGCGCGTAGCCGGCGATGAAATTCGACCATCAGCTTCGCCGTCGCCGCCGATTCGGCGCTCCATTGACTGACCACCGTCGTCGGACAACCGGCGGCGAAGAAGGCCCACGAGAGTCCGATCACCCCTTCGCCGGAGCCGACCTTTCCGCGCGCGGTCTGGCACGCGGAGAGGACCGCGAGATCGGCGTCGAGCGGCAGGTCGACGACCTCGCGCGCTTCCAGCAGACCGTCCTCCGTGTCGCCACTTCCCGGCGCGAGCGCGATGGCCGAGTACATCGGCGCGCGATCGTCGACGATGGCATGCGCGGCGATGTGGATCACGCGGAAGCGCGGCGCTTCGCTCTTGAACGCGGCCTCGGTGGCGCGATCGCGGTAGTGGACGCTGCGGCCGCGCGACGGATACATCGACGCGACCTCGCGTACCTCGCCTTCCGCGTCATCGAGCGATCCCAGCGTGGCATGGCGATAGATCGCGCGCATCGTGGAGCGCGCGCCGCCCGCGACCGCCGGATTTCCGAGGGCGAGGAGTAGCGATGGAGCGGCGGAGTGAAGCGACGACGCGTTCCGAAGCAGAGAAAGCGAGTGCGTGTAGAACACTGCGTGATGGTCGACGAGGTGGCGGCCGTCGCGCCCCACGAGCGCGTGGAACGGCACGGTCCAGAGAACGCCGGCAGGCGCGATGGCCAGCGTCGTCACACCGCGAACGTACGGCTCGAGCGGCGCGATCAGGAGGTCATAGAGCTTTCGGCCCGCCTGGCGATACGCGGGTGAACGCGCGGCGATGAGCTTCTCCAGTTCGAGCGCGTCACGCTGCAGCTTTTCGTGCGCCACGCGAATGCGCACCACGCGAAGCGGCGCATGCTCGGTGACGACGAACGCCAGCAGCTCCTTGTCCGCGACGACATATTCGACCAGGGCCATCGATCTCGATCCCGGCGGCAGCTCTACAGCGGGAAGCGAGTCGAGGCGCCGGCGTTGCACGACGGGATGTTTGAGGCGGATCTCCGAACGGAACGCGCCGAGCTCCCGGCGTGCCGTGGCGAGCTGCTGTTCGATTCCGCCAGCCGGGGTCTGCTTCTGCCGCGCCGCGAGCAGGGTGCGATTGATCTCCGTAATGTTGGTCTGCAACGCATCCTCGCGCGCCCGCTCTTCGGCCGACAACGACGCGGAAAGATCGATGTGCGATTCGGCGATGGCCTCGCGCAGGCCGCGCGCCTTCATCTGCTCCGCGACCCGGAAGGCTTCTGCGATCTCGTTCCGCGCGACGAGCAGCTCCACGAGCTCGACGTAGATGTCGGCGTAGTCCTGAAGAAACGCCGCGCGGCCGAGAGGATCGGCGCCGAGCGCCTCCTGGCGATCCTCGATCGTCGCGATGGCGAGGCGGAGCTCGTCGACGGCCTCGCCTTCATTCCCCGACGCCACCAGCCCGCGGGCCAGGCGGTGCCGGACGAGGGCCTGCAGGCTGAGGTCACCCTCCCCTGCGTTCAGAGCGTCAAATTTGCGGAGCGCCTCACGCGCGATGGCCACTGCCTGATCGGCGTGACCACGGGCGAGCTGAAGCTCGCTGCGGCGCATGAGAATCATCACTCGGTACTGATCCAGTTGCTCGATCACCGCCTCCGCCCTGGCCAGTGACTCCTCCGCCTCAGCGAAGTGACCGAGGAGAATCGCGGCGCGGCTCAGATCGACCAGCGACGCCGCATTGACCTGCTCGTCGGAGAAGAGATCGAGGGCATGACGGAAGCGGACCACGGCCTCGGCGTAATGTGCTTCCCTCAGCTCCAGTTGAGCGAGGTCGGTCTCGGCGTAAGCGACGAACTTGCGATTGCCCTGCTGCCCGGCAAGCCGCAGGATCGTCAGGCAATCGGCGCGCACCACGTCGAGATTGCCGAGCTGCCAGTGCACTTCCTGATGGCTGAAGAGAGCCAGTGGCTCTCCTTCCTCCCACCCAACGCGGCGCGCCAATTCGAGCAGCCGCTCCGAATCTCGCAGTTTTTCGATCGGGCTGCCGTTCGTCGATACGACGTATGTCAGCATCTGAATGCCCTTGAGCGACGTCGTCGGATCGTCGATGACGTCGATCACGTCCGCTGCTGCGCCATACGTCTGGCGCGACCGTTCGCGATCGCCATTGCGCAGATACGCGAGACCGAGCGTCATCCGGGCGTCGGCGAGATCGTCGGCGCTTCCGGAAACTCGCGCCAGCTCCTCGGCGCGATGCGCCCGATCCAGCATGCGCGGCGGATCGCTCACACTCGCCCTCGCATACTCGGTCCATACATTGATCTCCGCGGAGACATCGCCCGTCTCGCGTGCCAGCGCGAGGGCATGGTCGAATCGCGCGACGCGCTTCAATTCACGAAGCTCGCGCGCGTACCTGGCGATGAGGACGAGAGGATCGATCCCCCGCGCGCCGGCCGCGATGCATTCGGCATCCGCCGCTGATGGTGCGGCGGCCATCTCCAGTGCCAGGCGCCGCTCTTCGCTGATGACCCGCGAGACACGCCACGAGCCGCTCACCTGTCGCGCTTCGATGTGCCAGGTACGCGAGAGGCGCCGCTCGGGCCGCCAGACAGCCTTCAACGCCGCGGTCAGCTCGATGTTCAGGCGAATGGTGACGCGATCGCCGGACGTCGAAGTGACCGACCAGTCGTAACGATCGATCCTCTGGCAGTCATACCGGTCGACCGCGACTCGAAACTCCTCCCACGCCCGCGGGTCCGCCTCATCGGGATCGACGAGCCGGGCCAGAAGCGACAGGTCGTCATGCCGCAGCACTTCGATGAAACGCTCGGCGATCTCCTGCGCCGGCGACGCCGAGATCGCCGGCGGCCACGCGAAAACCAACAGCGCAACGAAGAGTCGTTTCATCGCCAGGAATCGATGTCGCGCGTGATCCGGCGCGCGACGTCGACATCGTTGGCACTGGTGACCTGTCGCAAATGTTCCTTTGCCTCCGCGGTCAGGCCTGCGCGCGCGTGAACGATGCCGAGGAGCAGGTGGTCATCCGGACGTTGCCGCTCGGCCGCTTCGAGACCGGCGAGCGTCGCGGCGTCGAGGATGCGGAAACGCGCCACAGGCGACGGCGACGCGGGAAGGATCGTGGCCGCGCCGTCGCGCTCGACGCGCACGGTCCACGTGTACGTCGCGCCGCGCTCGAGGTCGTGCTCCGGACGCCATTCCGATCCGTGCAGCACGCCGCTCTGCGCAACCTCGGTATCACCGCGAAAAACCTGAACCCGCGACGTCGCGCCTTTCGCCGCGGGCCATCTGAACGACGGCCGCGTCGATCTCACGACGACACCGCGCGGCTCGAACCGCTGTTCCGCTCCGGTGGTCCCGCGAAGCACATCACTCTCGCCGCGGACCGCGCGCAGGGCGTCAGGCTCGCCGATCGCCTCGCCCCGGCGTACACGCTCGACGAGCGTCGACCATGCATCGGGATGGACCGCGATGCGCGGTGGATGCGACATCGGCCGCGGCGGCGGCGATTCTTCCCGCATCACGATCGGCGCGAGGACGGCGATCGCCACGGCGGCAGCGATGAGCCACGGCCACACGCGTCGCGGCGCCGCGCTCGTAGCGATGTCTTCGTACATCGCGTCGGCCGCGTCGTCGAGTGCCAGCCGTTGCGCCGATTGCGTCGTGCATTCACTGCACCCGGCCAGATGGCGACCGATGGCCAACACCTCTTCCTCGGCGACTTCGCCCCGGCGCCACCGGCTGAGCTGATCGATCGTCGGATGGTCCATGGTCACCATTTCCTCAACCGTCTGGCCAGGCGTTGCCGCGCAGCCGCGCGAAAATTGATCACCTGCTGACGGGTGACGCCGAGGAGCGAGGCGATCGTCGCGTCATCGAGCGGCAGGCTCGACCACAGCTTCGCCAGGCGCGGCAACGGCAGGTCGATCGCCGCGGCCACTTCGTCGAGCGAGGCGATGCCCATCATCGGAAAGAGCGCGATGGCGCTGCTGCCGTCTTTGTCGCGCAGGTTGAGCAGGAGCGCGCTGCGTTGCGGCGCCGGCAGCGCGCATGTCTCACGCCACAAAGCCGCGAGGCGGTGCCGGCTCTCCAATCGCGTGGCCTGACATTGACCCTGATCGGCGAGCTCGGTCGATGCGGCCGTGCTGCTCTCCGCGATCTTCCAGGTCTCCGCCAGTGCATCGACGACATCCTCGACGAGCAGCGGCCGGCCGGCTGCAACCAGCAGTGACTCGACCGCCTCCGCCGGCTTCCCGGGCGCATGGTGCTGCCACGCTGCCGGCGGTGGCCCCACGTCATCGCTCTCCGGCCACGACGTCAGCGCGCAGGCTGGACCGGCCGGCGACATGCACGTCCGAAATCGCGATTCGCGCTCGAGGACGTAGCGGACCCGTTGCTTCAGACGCGTGCGCTCGGGGAAGTGGCTGCGCTGGAAGTCGTGAATGGCATTGAACGTCATCGTCGCGGCGAAGTCGGTCACGCGGGCGATGGCTTCGTCGCGTTCGAACGGTACGCGCTGCAGCCTGCTCAGCAGCCGAAGCACGACGGCCGAGGCGATGTCCTCGGCATCCTGAGCGCGCAACATCCGATCCGAGCTGCGCTGCCTCCGCACGATCTTCTGAATGACGGGCACGGCGTGTGTCGTGAGAACCGACTCCAGCGCGGCGCGACGCTCCTCCTCCGAGTCGCAGACGATCAACGGCCGCAGCAGCGGGTCGTTGACGGCCACAAGTTCATCGAGGTCGCGCTCGGTCATCGTCGTTGCGGCTGTCGCGAATGCACTCAATCCGGTGCGGGGACGCGGGAAGCCCGCCCATATTAGCTTCCATCAATACGAGCCCCCCTTTTTCCGTCCTCGAAAGCAACTCGAGTAAAGGGAGAAAAAGTATGAAATTGACTGGGAAACGATTCGCAACAACGCGCCGTCTCATCGCTTCGCTGCTGCTGGCCATCATGAGCACTGCCAGCGCGTACGCCACGTGCGCCACCGATATTTGCCTGGGACCGTGCACCTACGAAGAGCTGCTGGTCGACACGAAGTTCAGCGGTAACTGCGGCGAGTGGGTGCGCAGCAACAATGTCAATCTCTCGCGCGTGCAGAACGGGTCGAACTGGCTGTACGAGCTGAGAGGATCGGGCTACCTAACGCAGAACGTGATCACGAACACGTATTCGTCGATGGACATCGGCTTCGATTGCTTCATCATCAAGACGAATCCGGGCACCGAGCGCTTGTACGTCGAGATCACGCGCGGTACGACCGTCCTGGAGACAGTGGCGGTGATCTATCCGAATGCGACACAGACCGATTACGGCATGTACATCGCGAACTACAGCGACGACGTAATCACGGTCCGTTTTCGTTATGAGCCGGGCTCGGCACCCGGCGACACGAAATTCCGCATCGACAATGCGGTCCTGTTCGGCAATTTCTAGAAGATCGCGGAGTGCGGCGGGCGGGCCGCCGCACTCCATCCACACCTATGACTTCGTATCCGCCCCAAGCGCGTTAATGCTGTCCTGCACTTCAACACGCTCGGTCTGATTGCTCGCCGCGCTCATCGCCTTGTCGTACCACTCCATCGCCTTCGCCTTGTCGCCCTTCGCGGCCCAGGCGTCGCCGATGGCGTTGAGGGCGCGCCACGACTTGTTGTCGCCGATGGCCGCGATCGCCTCGTCGTACTTCTTCTGGCTGATCAGGCGGTAGGCGTTCGACACCGTCGCGATCTCGGGGGTCATCAGCTTGTCGGCCTGCGCGCGGAGCGTCTTCGCTCCCTCGGCGTCGCCCTTCTTCTCGATGATGCGCGCCTTCAGGCGGAGGTTCTGCGCGCTGGGCTGCATGTCGATGGCGTGATTGACGTACTGCAGCGCGAGGTCGTCGTTGCCGTTGCTGAGCATGTAGCTCGCGGCCTGCGTCCACACCGGCGCATTCCAATAGAGCTCGCTGCGGAGATCGCGCTTGATCCCCTCGGCCACGAGCTTCTTCGTATCGGCTTCGATCTTCACCGGCACGCGGAGCTTCTCCCACCGCATCGCGAGATTCACGCTGCTGTTGTCCTTCGCATCGTCGAACGTGAACGCCATCCGCTCGGTCATGTCGGCCGGCTGCGGCGTGACCTTCACGCGCACGAGATCTTCGCTCGGGTCGTAGCTGTACGTCCCCCATCCACCGGTGAACGTGCTGAGGACCAGCGTCCACTGCTGCTGGCCGGGGATGAAGAAGAGGCTGTAGGTTCCGGCCGGGACGTCCTGCCCCTCGACCTTCACCGGCGTGGAGAAGGTGATGTGCGTCGGCTGATTCGCGCCGGCGCGCCAGAGAACGTCGTACGGCACGAGTCCGCCGAAGATCTTCCGGTTATTCACCGACGGACGGTGATAGTCGACGCTGATGCTGGTCACGCCGAGGGTCTCCTCGACGACCGCGTGCGGACTGGCCTGCGGGACTTTGAGCTGTTGCGCGAACAGCGAGCTGGCGCAAATCGACAGAAAAAGGGCGAGGTAAGGCAAGCGACGATTCATACGTTCCTCCGATCGGTGGATCGTAATCGCAGGAACTCCGTCACTTTGTTGCGCGACGGTCAACGTTTATCTACCAGCCGGGAAATCCACCCGGCCGCCGCCCGCCCCGGCCGGGGTACGTGCCGCGCGGTCCGCGGCCGCCCATGCCGTCGCGCATCCGGTCGCGGCGGCGCGATCGGATGGCGTCCTGCAGCGCGGACCACTGCTCGCGCGTCAGGATCGTCCGCTCCGCGGCGAGCAGCCGGAGCTGGCGGCCGAAGATGTCGTCGCGCATCGTCCGCACGCGGCTGCCCGCGGCCATGATGTCGTCGCTTGTCGGCTTGTCGGAATCGAGCGCGTTGCGCACGTCGCGCATGGCGATGACCAGGTCGCGCTCGAGCTTCGTCAGCTCGTCTCCCTGCTCGCTCTGCAGCTTGTCGAGCGCCGCGACCTGATCGGCGGTCGGCTTCACGCGGTCGGCGATCTCGGCCTGCCGCCACCAGTCGGTCGGAGGGAGCAGCGCGTCGCCGCCGCCCTGCGCCGGCATCGAGTCGTCGGATATCGGACGGCGTTCCGGCATGCGGGCATCGTCATCGTCATAGCCGGAGGACGCGCATGCGGCGAAGGCCAGGAAGCAGGCGAGGACGGCAAAGCGTTTCATGCCGATTCGTACGACCTTCGTTTCGAAATGTTGAATGAGGCGGGGAGTCGTCGCGGCGATAGAATCGGAAACCTGGAGGCTCACTGAATGTCTCTCCTCATGCAGCGGAAAGGTCCGGCTCTGCCACTTCCCCGCCTCGATGGAAAGGAAGTTCTGGTCGGTCCGGATCCTTCGATTGCCAAGGTCAAGGGTGTCATGTTCGGCGGCCGCAAGCAGTTCCTGACGGACGTCGGCGGCGACGAAGTTTTCTATTCCGTGTTGGCCAAGCTCTCGCCGCGATCGCTGCAATACACGCGCACACCGCTGGCCTCGAGCTGGTGCGAATTCGAGTCGCTGATCGAGCTCGACCGCGCGATCTACGACACGCTGCACACGAAGTATCCGAACGTCCTCGCGCTGATCGGCGCCGCCTCCGCGGAGCTCGGCATCGGCCGCGTCTACAAGTCGCTCGACACCGTCGAACTGGTCAAATACATGGAGAACATCGCCCTCTTCAACAGCCAGTACCAGAAGTTCGGCCGCGTGAAATTCGAGAAGACGGCGAGCGGCGGCAAGATGGTCTACACCGACTACCCGGTCTACAGCCCGATCTACTGCGCCAGCGGCGCCGGCTACTTCCTCGAGTCGATCCTCCGCCACGGCGGCACCGAGCCGAGCGTGGTGGAGACGAAGTGCCAGACGCTCGGGGATTCGTCGTGTACGTATGAGATGACGTGGAAATAGCTGTTGAGCGGTTGAGCTATTGAGCTTTTGAGCTCAACCGCCAAACCGCTAAACAGCTCAACCGCTAAACAGCTCAATCGCTCAAATGCTTTTTCACCAGTTCTACCTCCCCTGCCTCGCCCACGCCTCCTACCTGATCGGCTCGGAAGCCGAATGCGCGATCGTCGATCCGCAGCGCGACGTCGATCAGTACATCGCCGAGGCCGGGCGCCGCGGGATGGCGATCCGCTTCATCATCGAGACGCACCTGCACGCCGACTTCGTCAGCGGACATCACGAGCTCGCGGCGCGGACCGGCGCGGAGATCGTCTTCGGCGCGGCGGCGGACGCGCAGTTCGCCCATCGCGCGGTGAATGACGGCGACGTGCTGCGCGTCGGGAGCATCGAGCTGCACGCGCTCGCCACGCCCGGCCACACGCCGGAGAGCGTGTCGTGGCTGATCGTCGAAGACGGCGCGCCGCGAAAAGTACTGACCGGCGACACGCTCTTCATCGGCGACGTCGGACGTCCCGACCTCGCCGGCGCGCGCGGCTTCACCTCGCAAGAGATGGCGGCGCTGCTCTACGACTCGCTGCACGGCAAGCTCCTCACGCTCCCCGACGACGTCGAGGTCTGGCCGGCGCATGGCGCCGGCTCGGCGTGCGGACGCAACATCTCGAAAGAGACCTTCTCCACGATCGGCGTGCAGCGCAAGACGAACTACGCGCTGCAGCCGATGTCGCGCGACGAATTCGTCAACATGATGACGACCGACATCGCCGAGCCTCCTCCCTACTTTTCCCGCGACGCCGAGCTGAATCGCCTCGGCGCGCGTCCGCTCGCCGACATCGACGCCCCCGCGCTCACACCACAAGAAGTGCACGAGCGGATGCAACGCGGCGCAGTGATCCTCGACGTCCGCGACAGCAATGCCTTCGCCGCCGGCCATCTCACCGGCGCGATCAACATCGGTCTCGGCGGCCAGTACGCGTCGTGGGCCGGCACGCTGCTCTCGCCCGACGACCGCCTCATCATCGTGGCCGATTCCGAAGAGCGCTCGCGCGAAGCGGTGATGCGACTCGCGCGTGTCGGGATGGAGAACGTCGACGGCTGGCTCGAAGGCGGCGTGCTGGCCTGGAACGAGGCCGGATTCGTATGCGCACAACTCCCGCAGCTCTCCGTCGCCGAACTGCATGACGCACACGTCCGCGTCCTCGACGTCCGCCGCGCGAATGAATTCGAGAGCGGTCACATCGCCGGCGCGATCAACATCCCGCTGCACGAGCTGCAGCGGCGCATCGCTGAAGTGGACGCGCCCTTCGCCGTGATCTGCGCGGGCGGCTATCGCTCATCCGCGGCCGCGTCGATCCTCGCGCGGCACGGAATGCAGTCGGTGAATGTCGTCGGTGGGACCGCGGCGTGGATCCGCGAAGGCTATACGGTTGTGTCCTGAAGTGAACCGTTGCGCCGCATCACGTGGCGCTCGATGAGTGAGATCCGCGCGAGCAGCTCCGCCTGTCCGCGCAGCAGCGCCTCGATCTCCATCTCGGCTTTCAGATTGACCTGATAGTCGTTCTCCGCCAGGAGCTTGTCCTTCGACGACTGGCGGTTCTGACTCATCATGATGATCGGCGCCTGCAGCGCGGCGACGGTCGAGAGCGCGAGGTTGAGCAGGATGAACGGATACGGATCGAACGGCCTGCTCAGCAGCAGGATGTTCGATCCCATCCACACCGTCATCATCGAGGCGAAGAGGATGATGAACGGCCACGAGCCGCCGAACGCCGCGACGCGATCGGCCACGCGCTGACCGAACGTCAGCGCCTCTTCCGCTTCCTCCAGCACGTTGCGCGACACCTGCCGCGACATCAGCTCGTTCGTCTGCCGCATCCGCTCGCTCATCTCCGCGATGATGCGCAGCGCCGCCGCCGGATTCTTGTCGACGAAATCGACCATGTCGGCGCGGTCGAGGCGGATGAGGTGCGACTCCTTGATCGCCGTCGCCGTGGCCGAGCGCGGCGCGCCGTCGAAGAGCGAGAGCTCCCCGAAGTACTGCCCGGGGAAGAGCGTCGCCAGACAGACTTTCGCTTTTCCCTCGCCGTACGAGATCTCCACCGCGCCGTTTTCGATGACGAAGAGCGACGAGCCTTCATCGCCCTGATTGAAGACGATGTCGCCCGGCGCGTAGTCGGCCGCGGTGAGACGCTTGCTGAGCGAGGCGAGATCGTCGTCCGTCAGCGACTCGAACAGCGTGATGTTGCCGAGGAGGTCCTCGTACGACATCCGGTGGGCAGGAATTACGGGATCCATTGGATTAGAGGATAACCGACCACCAAGCTCTTGAGCTATTAAGCTGTTGAGCCGTTAAGGCCATGCCTCGCTCAACAGCTCAAGAGCTCAATACCTCAAGAGCTTTCCTCCCGCAGCCGCTTCGCGTGCGCGGTCAACAGATCGCTCCGCGTCACGATCCCGATCAGCCTCCGCGGGTTCTCGCGCGCCACCACCGGCAGCCTTCCGACGTTCTCGCGCACCATGTGATCGGCTGCTTCGCGCAGCGACATGTCGGGAAAGACGACCGACGGTCCGCGCGTGATGAGGTCGCGCACGCGCGTCGACGGAGGCTTGCCGAGGAAGTCGCGGCGCGTGACGACGCCGATGACGTGTTGGTTCGCGTCGACGACCGGGAAGCCCTGATGCGTGTCGAGCACATGGCCCGCATCACCGAGCACCGAATCGGCGGGCAGCGTGACGACCTTCGTCGAGCAGGCGTCGCCGACGGCGATCTGATCGAGGAAATCGGCGGCGTACTCCGCGGGGACGCGCACGCCGCGGCGCGCGAGCTTCTCGGTCATGATCGTGTTGCGCATCAGCAGCGCGGAGACGAGATAGCCGGCGGTGCATCCGGCGAGCAGCGGCAAAAGTCCCATCGGCTGCAGCGTGGTCTCGAACGCGAAGACGACCGACGCGAGCAGCGCGCGCGACGCGCCGGCGAACATCGCCGCCATCCCGACGAGCGCGCAGATGCGCGGGTCGATGCCGCTGTTCGGCAGCTCGCGCGCGATCAATTCGCCGAGCGCGACGCCGGTCGCGCCGCCGATGGTGAAGAGCGGCGCCAGCGTCCCGCCCGACGTGCCGCTGCCGAGGGAGATCGACCAGGAGATGAACTTCATGATGCAGAGGAAGATCACCACGCGTCCGGCGATGCGGCCCGCGACCAGTCCCTCGATATTGTCGTAGCCGACGCCGAGCGTGCGCGGCGCGATGATGCCGACGGCGCCGACCGCGAGTCCGCCAAGCGCGGGCCACCACATCCAGTGAATCGGCAATTTCTCGAAGAGGTCTTCGACCCAGTAGACCGCGCGCGTCACATACACCGCGAGCCAGCCGACGAGCGCGCCGACGAGCGCGTAGATCGCCAGCGCCTCGCCGCCCGGACGCTCGAGCAGCGGCATGGCGAAGATCGGCTCGGTGCCGACGTAGAGCATGCGCACCGCGGTGGCCGTCGCACTCGCGAGCGCGACCGGCACGATCGATCGCGGCCTGAACTCGAAGAGCAGCAGCTCGATCGCCAGCAGCACCGCGGAGACGGGACTGCCGAACGTCGCCGCCATGCCGGCCGCGGCGCCAGCAGCAAGCAGCGTCTTCCGCTCCGACGGGGTCATGTGCAGCAACTGTCCGACGAGCGATCCGAGCGCGCCCCCGGTGGCGATGATGGGTCCCTCGGCGCCGAACGGTCCGCCCGTGCCGATCGAGACCGCCGCCGACAGCGGCTTGAGAAACGTGATCCGCTTCGGGATCCGGCTCTCGTTCAGCAGCACCTGCTCCATTGCCTCGGGGATGCCATGTCCGCGGATCGCCTTCGAGCCGTAGCGCGCCATCACGCCGACGATCAAGCCGCCGATCGCAGGAATGACCAGCACGAGCCAGCCGAGGTGATTGTTCGCCGGTGAAGTGAACTGCGTGGAGAAGCGGCCGTAGAACGCGATGTTCGTGATCAGGCCGATGAGCCCGACCAGCGCCTGCGCCACGAAGCCGGTGACCAGCGCGAGCAGGATCGCCCACATCGAGATGAAGACCACGCGCTTGTCGAGCGTGCCGCGCTCGATCGGCACACGCGCCTCCTCGAGCACAGGATCGAGGGAAGGGGCAACCGGAACCGCCTCGCTCATTTCGCCTCCTCGAAGAACATCGGCGCGGGCGAGGCGCCGCCGTCGAGCCGATCGACGATCTTCGCGAACGTGTCGGCGAAGCGCTTCCGCTCCTCGTCCGGCATCTCGTCGAGGATCTCGACGAGCTCCTGCTGCGCCACGCGCGGCGCCTTCTTTATCGCGGCGCGTCCGGAGCGCGTCGGCGTGATGACCAGGCGGCGCGCGTCGTCGGATGCGCGCTCGCGGGCCAGGAGGCCCGAATCGCAGAGCCGCGTCACGACGACGGAGACGGAGCTCTGGTCGGTGCGGGTCCGTTCGGCGAGCTCTTTCAGCGAGAGCTCGGGCGTTTTCGCCACCTCGTGGAGAACGAAGAGCTGGGCGCTGGAGAGGCCGAGCTGGTTCCGGGCGGCGCGGTCGGAAAGTCGGAGAAGCCTGACCATCCGGCGGATGGCGTCGAGGATGCGTTGAGAGTCGGTCATATTGTTCGCCGTTGACAGTGGGCCGCTGGCAGTAGAAAACGCCGGCCAACGGCCAACTGTCATCTGCCCACTAAATTGCTTGGGAGCCCAAGTAATTCCGCGCCGCATGCTATTCTCAAGTCCGTTGGACGACCACATTCCAGAAGAAATCGACGAGCGGAGCGTGGCCAGGAAGTACGGGATCCGAGAGCTCGTCTACCCCGGCTCCGAGCAGCTCAAGACGATCACCCATTTCCTCGGCGGGATCGTCGACACGGGACGCTGCGGTCCTGTGCCGAAGACGGCGGTCATGCAGCTCCTCGACTTCCTCCAGGGGATCGTCAACCGCCAGCACATCACGAAGGGTCCGCGCATGTCGCAGGAGGAGTTCGATTTCCTGCAGACGCCGTACTACCTCGCGGCGCGCATCGTGACGAAGCTGATCCGGGAGAAAAAGCTGATCGCGGAAAAAGAGGGGAAGGTCTATCACACGACCTACAACGCGCTCGGAAATTTCATCGAGTTGCTGCGCAGTCTCCTCGATCCCGGCTGTTACTGGATCCGCCTGAAGATCGTCCCCGAGGGGATCGGCGAATCGGCGGAGCTGCTGCGCGATTTCCTGTTGCTCTATCCCGAGACCCGCAAAAAAGGGCGTGCGACGTAAAATCCGGAATTACCCATGTCGCGCTATCTGCAGAAAATCTCCCTGAAGCCTTACAGCGATACGGACATCTGGACAGGCTGGGAGCTGGAAGGACGGACGGGAGAGGTCGAGGGTCTGATCCTCGCGGACGACATGTCCGAGGAGGAGCTCGAGAAGCTCGGAGTCACGGAGTTTCAGTTGATTCCGAAGGAATACCTCGACGTCCGCGACTTCATCCCCAAAAAGTGAAGCGCTACGACCGCGACTATTTCGACAAGTGGTATCGCCGCGTGCGCGTCCACAGCACGGGAGAGATGCAGCGCAAGGTGGCGATGGCCGTCTCGGTGTGCGAGTACTTCCTCCGCCGCCGCATCCGCAACGTCCTCGACGTCGGCTGCGGCGAAGGCGCCTGGTTTCCCCACCTCCGCGCCCTCCGCCCCCGCGTGACGTACCTCGGGCTCGACCCGAGCGATTACGCCGTCGAGCGTTTCGGCGCCGCGCGCAACGTGCGTAAAGGATCATTCGCCGACCTCAACGCCGATCGCCGCTACGACCTCGTGATCTGCTCCGACGTGCTCCACTATCTCAATGAGCGCGAAATCCGCCGCGGCCTCCCCGCCCTCGTGCGCGCCACAGGCGGCGTGGCGTACATCGAAGTACTGACGAGCGAAGAAGACATCGTCGGAGATCTCGAGGAGCTCATCCGGAGGCCGTCCGCGTGGTACCGGCGTACGTTTACCGACAATGGCCTGACCAATTGCGGACCGTATTGCTGGCTGGCCCCGGATGTGGCGGAGGGGGCGGCGCGTTTGGAGTTGGGGTAGGGGGGGCGCGGCACTAGACGCCGATTTCGATCACTACACCGGATTGAATGGTCTCCAACGCGACGAGAACCTGCGAAACCAGAGGAAGAAGATCGGAAAGGTCGTTGCTATGCGCGCGTAGAACGACGACGGCGACCTTCAATGCAGACAGATTCTGCTGATACTTCAGATTGGCGTCTACCGTAATGAATACCTCGAACTGTCCCGACATTCGCCTCAGTAGCGCGCCGTTCTTTACACCAGCAAAGCCGGCTTCCGGAACTGTGAGCACCTCGTGTCCGGCGAGTGCCTCTTCAAGGGCCTTGGTAGACACTCATCCAACAGCAGTCGCATTACCGATCAGCAGCTCCTTCGCTTCTTCCAGAGCGGCAATCACCTGTTCGCGCCGCACGGTTGGAAAATCATCCAGGAACTGGTCGAGCGACCGGCCGTGCTCGAGGTAGTCGATCAGGTTTTTGGCAGGAACACGCGTGCCGGCGAACACCGGCGTGCCGGAAAGAATCTCAGGGTCCCGCACGATCACGGTCGCACCGCTCGGATTCCTATTCATGACTGACTCCGCCGCAGGGAGCATACCACTGACGATTCCACTGGATCTTCGCACCAACCCCAGCGTATCCGCCGTCACATCCCCCTGTGCGCACGCGCATTGCCCCGCCTTCCGCGTGAGCGGAACCTGCATGCATGAGCACCACGACTGTTGCGCGCAAGTCGTTCACGTATCGCACATCCACTGAATGGCTCGGACGCCGCAACGCGAAGATCTCGGCGGCGGAGAAAGCGCCCATGGCGATCTCGTCGCCGCCGGAGTTCAAGGGCGACAAGGGATTCTGGACGCCGGAAGACTTTTTCGTCGGCGCGGTGGAGACGTGCCTGCTGATGACGTTCGCGCATCAGGTCGAACGGCAGCAGCTCCCGGTGGAGGCTTATTACAGTGAAGCCGAGGGATTGCTGGAGAGCACGGACGAGGGGCTGCAGTTCACAAGGATCGTGATCAAGCCGACGATCATCATCACCGACCGCCGCGCCGCGGAGAAAACATTGAAGGCGATCGAGGCCGCGCATCGCGACTGCCTGGTGGCGAATTCGCTGCGGACGATCGTCACTGTGGTGCCGGATATTCAGCTATCTGTGGTCGAGTAGACGCTGCCACGACCCGACGATCAGAAACTGAATCCCTCCTCGCTCCTGGATCTCGCCACGAACGCTGATTCGTTGTCCCATCGCCGCGACCAGATCGGCTGGCAGTGACGACTTATCACGTGCCGGCAGCAGGATGAACGCCTTATGCGACTTCTGGTCGTACAGCGCGACCGGTAAGCCGCGCTTCGCGCATTCGATCCCGCATTGTGCGTGCCCGACACCGCCGACCTGATGCACCGCCCAGCAGTAGGTTTCGACGACTTCTCCTGTAATTGTGGTCGGCGCAGCGCCATTCGTCGAAAGACTGATGACCATCAACGTTGCGAAGAGGAGGCTCCGCCCCCTCAATGTCCTTATCATCCTGCCTCCTCGGGATACTGAACAAAGGATCCGTTCGAATAAATGATGTCGCTGGCGAAACGACTCGTCGCGCCGCTTGCATCGGCTCGATCGCTCTTGTGATCGCTGCCGAGCGAGCGAATGGTGTATGTCTCGGCGTGGCCCTCGGCGTCATAGTCGCCGGCGGTCAATTGATACTCCGCCCCCCAACCATCGACATGCGGCAATTTGCGGATGTACTTCGGCTCGAGCGCGCGAGCGAGCTCGGTCGTGGTTACAGGCCCTTTGTGCGGTGCGACCGCATAAGAATGAACGTCATTGGCCCGCGCCTCCCAGGCCGTCGCGATTGAGCGCATATCGGCCATCGTTCGTTTTTGAGCGATGCGATTTGTGGCGTGCCGATAATCCGGGACGATGATCGACGCGGCGAGCGTCACGAGTGCAAGACCGGCACCGATAGTGAGTAATCTGGGCATTGTCATCCTCGTCCATAGTGAGACGGCGACGGCAACCGTCAGGTAACGCATAATCAGAGGTGACACGTGAGCACCTTCATCCTGCGCATCGTCTTCTCTCTCCTCTTTGCCGGCGTCGCCCTCTTCTTCTTCCGCCTCGCCGCATTGCTCTGGCTGAAACGCTCCGAGTGGTTGCGTGACGGCGTGCTGGTGGAGGGCGAGGTCGTGGCGATCAAGGAGCGCAAGCCGACAAGCTCGAAGAGTCGCTATCCGACCTTCGCGCCGGTGGTGAGCTATCGTGCCACCGACGGCGTTGGGGATCGCTTCACGTCATCGCAATCCGAGCGGCCGGCGCGCTACAAGGTCGGCGACAAGGTGATGGTCCGTTACCTCGGCGGCGACGCCGACATCGACGGCATCGCGCTCGCCCTCTGGCCGATGCTGGTGGTGCTGCTGCTGGCGGTCGTATGCGCGACCATCGCGGTGCTGCCGTTCGTGCTGAAGCACAGTTGAGCGCTAGTACGCGATGCGACGCGACGGCGGCCGCGGCACCACGGCCTCGACGCGGATCCTCGCATCGACCGCGATCGCGCCGCGCGGCAGCACCTTCAGCGGATTGATGTCGAGGTCGCGGATCTCGGGGCAGAGTCGCAGCAGCTCCGACAGCCGCAGGATGACGTCCTTCAGCGCGGCGACGTCGCATGGCGGCGCGCCGCGGAAGCCCTGCAGCAGTTTCGACCAGCGCACCTCGTCGATCATGTCCTCGACGTCGACGTCGTTCAGCGGATGGATGCGGAACGACACGTCGTTCATCAGCTCCACCAGCGTACCGCCCGCGCCGTACGCGACCACATGCCCGAACGTCGCATCCTCGGTTGCGCCGAGCATCACCTCGACGCCGCCGTCGACCATCCGCTGCACGAGCACGCCCGACATCCGGTCCTCGAGCCGCTCCGCCAGTTCCTCGTACGCCACGCGCACCTCGCGCTCGTCCTGCAGATTGAGGACGACGCCGCCGGCGTCGGTCTTGTGCAGCAGCGTCGCGCCGACCGCCTTCAGCACGACCGGGAAGCCGATGCGCATCGCGGTCTGCACGGCGTCGTAGACCGTCGCCGCGAAGTCCATCGGCGCGGTCGGAATCTTCGTCGCCTCGAGCAGCGACTGCACGTCGAGCGGTCCGAGCCAGCCGCCGCCGGCCGCGAGCTTGCGCTGCACGATCTCGCGCATCACCGGGATGTCGACATCATCGAAATGCGCGCCGGCGCCGATCGGACGGCGACGCCACTCGGCGTAATTCGTCGCCCGCGACAACGCCGCGACGGCGCGCTCCGGGAACGGGAACGCGGGCACCGGATCGAGCGACGTGACCACGCCCTGCGATCCCATGAACGTCGCCACCATCGTCTTGCCGTTCGCATCGGCGGCGCATTCGCGGATTGCGGCCGCGACGTCGTGCGCGTGATCGGGCAGCACCGGGATGTAGATGACGATGATCGAGTCGACCGACGGATCGGCGGTCAGCAGTTTCAACGTCCGGCGGTAGTCGCTCGCCGACGCGGAGGCGATCATGTCGATCGGATTGCCGACGCTCGCGGTGGCCGGGAGGTACTCGCGCATCTTCGACGCCAGCTCCGGCGCGATCGGCATCAGCTCCAGGCCGCGCGTCTCGCATGCATCGGCGGCGAGGATTCCGGGGCCGCCCGCATTGGTGACGATCGCCACGCGGCGTCCCAGCGGCAGCGGCTGATTCGCCAGCACCGCGGCGATGTCGAACATCTCTTCCAGCGTGTCGGTGCGGATGATCCCCGCCTGCTTGAACAGATCGCGGACGATCGCGTCCGACTCCGCCAGCGCGCCGGTGTGCGACTTCGCAGCGCGCGCGCCCGCCTTCGAGCGGCCCGACTTCACCGCCACGATCGGCTTGCGCCGCGCCACGCGCCGCGCGATCTCGCCGAACTTCCGCGGATTGCCGAAGCTCTCGAGGTACAGCAGCATCACGTCGGTGTTCGGATCTTCCGACCAGTACTGAATGAGATCGTTGCCCGAAACATCGGCCTTGTTGCCGACGGAGATGAAGGTCGAAAAGCCGACGCCGATGGAGCGCGCGTAATCGAGGATGGCCAGCCCGAGGGCGCCCGACTGGCTCGACATCGCGACGTTCCCCGCGGGCGGGAAGATCGACGTGAACGTCGCGTGCATGTGCACGCTCGGGTCGGTGTTGATCACGCCCATGCAGTTCGGGCCGACCATGCGCATCCCGGCCTCGCGCACTTTTTCCATCAGGCGCTGCTCGAGCGCGCGCCCCTTTTCGCCGACCTCCGCGAAGCCCGCGGTGATGACGACGAGCGCCGGCACTTTCTTCCTGATGCAGTCGTCGATGACCGCCTCGACGTCGGGCGCCGGCACGGCGATGACCGCGAGGTCGACCTGGCCCGGGATGTCGCTCACGCTCGGGAACGACGGAATTCCTTCGATCTCCTTGGCCAGCGGATTGATGGCGTAAAGCTCGCCCTTGAAGCCGGTGGCCGACAGGTTGTGCAGGATTTCCGCGCCGAGGTTGCCGCGACGGCGCGAGGCACCGACGACGGCGATGGAGTGCGGGTGAAAGATCGAGCGCATCGAAGCGTATGCCGCCTTCTGCGAGCGCTCCGCCGATTTCGTTTCGTATTCGCTGGTCGATTCGATGGAGAACGCGACGTGCACGGTCCCCTCGGCCGACTTGCTCCGCACCGCGAATCCGGAGAGCAGAAAGACGTCGAGCATCTTCCGGTTCGTCGGCAGCACCTCGGCGATGAACGTGTCGATGTTCTTCGTCCGCGCGATCTGCGCGAGCTTGTTGAGGAGATGCGTGCCGATGCCGCATCCCTGCGCGCTGTCGGCGATGGTGAACGCGACTTCCGCGACCTTCGGATTCCGCTTCACGCGGAAGAAGTGCGCGATGGCGACGAGCTCGCCGCCGAGCTCTCCGACCACGCCGAAATCGGCGTCGTAATCGACGTCGGCCGGCGAATCGCGCAGCGCGGAGTCGGGCGTGCGGACGTCGAAGAAGCGCGAATGCAGACTGTCGGGTGAGAGACCGCGGAAGAGCGCCAGCAGGCCGTCGCGATCAGCGGGACGAACGGGACGGATGCGCAGGGTGCGGCCGCTGCGCAGCACGACGTCGGACTCGAAGTGCGCGGGATACTCGATTGCCGGGTCGATGATCGACATTGGTCACGCCACGACCATCTTCGCGCCCGACAGCTCGAAGTACAACTTCTCGAGCTGCGGCGTGCTGAAGCTATCCCAGCCGTTGCAGACGTCGTGGATCTCGGTCTGCACGTCGCAGGCGATCGGGCGCTCGTGCACCTGCTGCTCGGCGAGCTGCCAATCGTTGGCGATCTGCTCGAGCTGGCCGCGGCTGAGGTTGGGGCGCTTGCGCACGATCCAGTCGAACTTGTCGCGCAGCTCGCGATCGTTGTACTGGCTGAACCCCTTACAGAAGATTCCGCGCTGTGCGGCGACCTTGCAGATCGAGTTTTCCTCGTCGGTCAACTTCACCAACTCGGAGCGAATGGCGTCGATCAATTCCTGGCGAGTAGACATCGGACCCTCCGTCATGGACATCATCGAATGGCCCCAACCATGACGCCGTAAGGGGGCGCACATCGGCATGTGCGCGCCGTCACACGGTGAGTTGCGCGTGCCCGGCGTCCAATGTGCTCATGTTCAAACCGATCGAGCTGGAGATCGAGCTTTTCTGCCGCGGAATGCGCATCGATTCGGCCGCCGGCCGGCGCATCACACGGACACGTGCGGGCCTCGGCTCGGGCCTGGAGATCGTGATTCCGGCGCGGCCGAAGAACATCTGGGTGAACGTGCCGGTGGTGGAGACGTTCGCGAAACACTCACCGTTCGTCTTATCCCCTCGCCCGCCGCAGCGGGAGAGGGTCCGCGAAGCGGGGGTGAGGGCCCCCTCATCCGGCGCTTCGCGCCACCTTCTCCCGCCGGGAGAAGGGAGTTGGGCGATCATCGACGAACGCAACGGCGCGCAATACAGCATCGAGATCCCCTCCGAGCCCGACTGGTATTCGTACAAGACCACTTCCGGCGTCGAGATGAGCCGCATCGGCGTGTTGCAGGGCAACTACCTCGGCATCTACGTCTCCGCGCGCTGCCTCTACTGGGCCGCGAACATCGACGGCGCGTGCAAGTTCTGCACGACCGGGAAGAACGTCGGCACGGCGGAGGAGTCGCGCAAGAAGGTCTCCGACGTCGTGGAGACGGCGCTCGCGGCGCGTAATGAATCGGGCTCGATCTTCACGCACTTCAACACCGGCTATCACTATGAGGACCAGGACGACCGCGAGTCGATGCACGGACTGCGCATGTGCGAGCCGTACGTGCGCGCGGTGCGCGAGCAGGTCGGCGGCTTCATCGGCGTGCAGGCGGTGCCGGTGCCGCGGCGCAAGTTCCACGAGTACGACGAGCTGATCGAAGCGGGCACCGACCACTTCTCGTTCTGCTACGAGTTCGAGGATCCGGAAGTCTTCGCCCGGCTCTGTCCCGGCAAGGAGCGGACGCTCGGGCAGCACGCGTTCTTCGAGGCGATGGAGTACACGGCGAAGAAGCTCGGCCGCGGACGCGTGTCGGGCGAGATCATCGCCGGACCGGAATCGGTCGAGGCGACGAAGCGCGGCATCGACCGCATCGTCAATGCCGGCGCGTTCCCCACCGTCTGCATCTTCCGCCCCACCATCGGCAGCGAGATGGAGCACGAGCCGCCGCCCGATCCGGAAGCGATGAAGGAGGTCTTCGCGTACCTCCACGAATCCTGCCGCCGCGCGGGACTGCCGATCGGGATCCTGCCGATCGAAGTCTCGCTCGTCGTGCAGCCGGAAGAAGCGGCGGCCCTGGCCGGCGACGGCTTCTCTTTGTACGCGGCGAAGAACTGGGCGCTGCGTCAGCTCGCGAAGCCGTATGTCGCGTGGAAGCGGAAACCTGCGGTCAGGCTCACGGCCTGACCTGGATGTTTCCGCTCCCCTGCGGCAGTTCCTCGAGCGCGTACGACGACAGCGGGAAGCTGTTGCAGTCGACGGTCGTCGAATGCACCGAGGAGATGCCGGCGTCGTCCGTCCGTTCGGCGTCGGTGGCGATCCACGTCAGGCCGACGCCCGGATCAAACACCAGCTCCGCGTCGCTCGCTGTCCACGAGCCGGCGGTCGAACGGTACTGGCCCCACGTGTAGCGGTCGGGCGCGGCCTTCGACCCCTCGCCGCCGTCTTCGACGGTGAGCAGCATGCGGCGGCCGACATAGCCGCTGACGCTCGAGTCGCTGACCACGCCGCCGATCGCCGCGCGATTGCCGTCGACCCGCAGGCAGTCGACCTCGATGCGCAGTGAGACGGTGGTCATCGACAGCTCGAGATCGCCGGTTCCGTCCTCATCGACGTCCTGATTCGGAATCGAGAACGGGGCCGAGAATTTGATCTCGCCCGTCGCGCCGCTGCCGCTCATCCGGGCGTTGAACTCGACATCGCGATTGCCTTCGTCCGTTTTGAGGTGGAAGGCGCCGCTGGCGCTCTGCGCGAACGCAGGAACGAGGAGAAAAATCGAAAGCGCAAATGCTGAGAGAAAGGCACGCGCGGCCGTTTTCATCTGCAACTCCTGACGGGCTGAAGTCCGGGGATACGGCCGAACTTAGGTCAGGGCGGCAATCGTGCCGGTGATCGGGATCACACAGTTTCCATAATTAACGCCAATGCAGCAGTTTCACGGCGTACGGCAACCCCATCCTCTCCTCGTAATCGTCGGCGCTGGCGGGATCGAGCTCCCAGCGATGGACGTCGCGCTCGCGCTCCTTTTCGCCGAAGCGGAGCATCTCGTCCTCGGCATAACCGATGCCGAAGGCGTCGCCGAATTCGTCGACGAGGTTCTGGTCGGGCGTCATCATGCTTCCGCAGACCGTCTCGTCGCCGCACGACTCGGCCATCTCCCACCGCGCGTCGATGTCGCCGCCGGCGAGCTCCGGGCCGTTGGCGGTGTTCTGCCGCAAGCGCGTCTCGAGCTGCTGGCGTCCGGGCCGGATATTGAACTCATCATCAATGGCCACACCGAGAAGCATCAGTTCGTCGAGCTCGTCCATCAGTGATCCCTTTTCGCGAGAGCCTGGTTGTGGACATACACGGGGCGCGTGCGGATCGAAGTCCGCCGCGCCATCTCCCCGAATTCGCGATTGGTCATCCGCCGCCCGAGGTCTGATTGGGCCAGCATGCCGACGACGAGGCCTTCGGCGGTGATCACCGGCAGGTGGTGGATGCGGTTCTCCGACATCAGCTCCGCCGCCTTGTCGAGCGGATCGTCGGGACTGACCGCGATCACCGGCGCGGTCATGAACTCCTGCACCAGCAGGTCTGCCGCGTTGTTCACCTTCGCCACGGCGCGGCAGGCGATGTCGCGGTCGGTGATGATGCCGACCAGCTCTCCGTTGCGCGTCACCGGGATCGCGGCACAGTCGTGGACGTCCATCAATTGCGCGGCGACGCGCAAGCTGGTCGCCGGCTCGCAGGTCGCGGGACTCGTGGTCATCGCATCGTGAACTTTCATGACATCAGCGTAGGTCCGCCCGCGCGCCGCCGCGCTGCTCTGACGCAGCCAGTCGTGTGCGCGCCGTCACAAGGCGGAGTGAGTGCAGTCATCGGCCCGATCCGATGCCGCGGCCTAACGTATCGATGACGGAGGTTACCTATGTGTCTCGGACTGCCAGGCCGCATCGTTTCGATGAGTGGAAAGACGGCCCGCGTCGATTTCTGGGGCAGCGTGCGGACGGTGAAGCTGGACGCGATGAAGGAAGCGATCGTGCCCGGCGACTACATCATCGACCACGCCGGCTATGCGGTGCGCCGCATCCCCGATGAGGACGTGGCCGACACGCTCGCGCTCTACGAGGTGATCCTCTGCGAGGCGGGCGGCGACCCGATCGCCACCGACGTCATCGAGCTCGAAGAGCTGGAAGAAGAGCTGGTTCTGGCCTGACGCCGATGATCCGAATCGCGCTGGAGGGTCTGCCGCCGGTCGAGGGCGAGCTCTTCGAGCTCGTCACCGAGGATTGGGACTATCTCTTCACGACGACCCGCCACGCCACCGCCGCGCCGCGCCGCACGTTCGTCCTCGATGCCGGCGACGTCCTCGGCGCGCTGTTCGACGGCGCGACCGAGACGCGCAGCACCATGACGCTGCTCGACGGCCCGCTCTTTCTGATGAGCGCGCCGTTCCCCGTCCCGCCGATCGTCGACGACGCGCGCGCACGCGGCGACGCGGAGCTGATCGAGGCGTACGCGCAACTGCATCGCCAGTGGATGATCGAGGCGTCGTTCGGCGTGATGCTGCAGAAAGCGATCGAGATCCTCGCCGCCGGCGAGCTGCAGATCGTGAAGGACGTGGTGTGGATCGACGGCGTACCGGGTCCGTGCCGCATGGGCGACGCGCCGGCGATCTGCCGCGAGCAGGAAAAGGCGGGCGTGCCGGTGACCTGCCCGTTCATCGTTACGTAGGAAAAAAAAAGGGGCAGCTCTCGCTGCCCCTTGTTCGTAATCGAAGCGTTAGCTTAGATGACGAAAACGTTCGCGGCCTGCAGCCCCTTCGGGCCACGCGCCACTTCGAATTCGACCTGAGCGCCTTCGGCGAGCGACTTGAAGCCCTGGCTCTGGATCGCGCTGAAGTGGACGAACACGTCGTCGCCGCCTTCAGTCGTGATGAAGCCGAAGCCCTTCGCGTCGTTGAACCACTTGACGGTACCGGTTGTCTTCACGGTGTGTATCTCCTTTCTGCTGTGCTGCCAGATCGGAGACTGCGCTCCACCATCATTGGCAAACAACGGAATCGAGAAAGCGCAACGAGGGAAGGGGGCAGGTAATTCCGGAGGGAGTTATCAGTTGGCAGTTGCCAGTTGCCTTCTCGCGGTAACTGGTCACCGGTAACCGGCAACTACGCCTTACATCCGCAGAACTCCCCACTCCCCGGCCGGCACACCCGCTCCCTCGTGTGCTGCGCGACGCGATGTCCGCACGACGCGCACACATCGCCTTGTGCGACGAGCCCGTTGCAGACGCACGGATAGTCCTCGGACGGGTAATGGATCACCTCGTGGCAGACGTCCACCACGGTGTGCTCCTCGGGCGTGTGCTCGCAGCAGATCGTCATCGCTTCATCGTCCTTCCTCCGGTGAACGTCGCATAGTGCGCCGCGTCACAAGTGGTTGTGCGGGCAATCATCGGGCCCGTTTACCCTCGCATGTTTTCATGACGGCATCAGGTTCTGCACGAGGTGCTCGATGGAATCCTTGCAATCACCGGTCGTTACGTGGGAGCTCACCCGGGCCTGCCGGCTGGCATGCGCACATTGCAGTGCCGGCGCGCAGCAGAAACGCAGTCCGCTCGAGCTGTCGACCTATGAGGCGTACAAGACGATCGACCAGATCGCCGCGCTGCGCCCGCAGGAGCTGATCATCACGGGCGGCGATCCGCTGGAGCGGAGCGACGTCTACCAGCTCCTCGACTACGCCCGCCGCCGCGCTCTCGCGCCGACGCTCACCGTCAGCCCCACCCCGTCGCTCAACGGCTCGGTGATCGGGACCCTGAAGCGCAACGGCCTCGCACGCATCGCCATCGCCATCGACTCCGCCAAGCCCGATCGCCACGACGCCGCGCGCGGCGTCAGCGGCATGTTCGCCTCGACCCTCCTCGCCATCCGGTGGGCGCGCACCGTCTCGCTGCCGGTCGAGGTCAACACGCTCGTGACGCGCGGCAACCTCGGCGAGCTGCAGACCATCGCCTCGCTGCTCGGCGATCTCTCCGTCGAGCGCTGGAATGTCTACTTCGTCGTCCCGATCGGCGGCGCGAAACAGCTCGACGCGCCGAACGCCGCCGAGGTGGAGCAGGTCTTCGAAACGCTCTGGCAGACGTCGGAGAAGATGCCCTACCGCGTCCGCACATTCGAAGCGCCGCACTATCGCCGCTTCGCCATTCAGAAGCAGATCGCGGCGCGCAAGACCGACGATCTGCTCGAGGCGGCCGATTGCGCGGAACAGATCTTCATCTCGCACACCGGCGAGGTGAGCCTCAGCCCGTTCCTGCCGCTGACCGCGGGCAACGTCCGCTATCAGCCGCTGGCGACGATCTACCAGCGCTCCGACCTCTTCGCCGCCGTACGCAGCTCCGCGAACATCAAAGGAAAGTGCGGCCGCTGCGAGTTCCGCGGCGTCTGCCGCGGCTCGCGCGCGCGGGCGTTCGCGATGACGAGCGACATGTTCGCGTCCGATCCGCTCTGCGCGTATCAGCCGGGAGAGTTCGTCGCGGCGACGCCGATGCTGGCAACCGCAGCATCGGCGTAGGTCCTACGTTTTCGCCGCGAGGTAGCTGTACATCTTCCACCGCTCGTCGACGTCCTTCTGCGCCTGCTCGAACTGCTCCGTGTTGCGGAAGCGGTTCTCCATGCGCAGGAACTGCTCGACCGGGATCTTCGGCGCGCGCGAGTCGAGCTGCAGCGGCTTCTCGTTGTCGGGGTTGTAGCGATAGAGCAGCCACTGGCCGGCGTCGACGATCGCTTTCTGGTGCTGCAGTCCGGTCGCCATGTCGAGGCCGTGCGCGATGCAGTGCGCGTACGCGATGATGATCGACGGTCCGTCGTACGCCTCGGCTTCGAGCATCGCGCGCAGCGTGTGCTCGTCCTTAGCGCCGAACGCGACGCTGGCGACGTAGACGTTGCCGTACGTCATGGCGATCAACCCGAGGTCCTTCTTCGCGGCTGCTTTGCCGGCGGAGGCGAACTTCGCCACCGCGGCGCGCGGCGTCGACTTCGACGCCTGGCCGCCGGTGTTCGAATAGACCTCGGTGTCGAGCACGAGGATGTTCACGTTGCGGCCGCTGGCGATGACGTGATCGAGGCCGCCGAAGCCGATGTCGTACGCCCAGCCGTCGCCGCCGACGATCCAGACGCTCTTCTTCACCAGGTACTTCGAGAGCGCGAGCAATTGCTGCTCGTCGGTGACGTCGAGCTTGTGCATCCGCGTCTTCAGCTCGATGCGCCGCAGCCGCTGCTCGAGCAGCGCCACGCGCTCGCGCTGCTCGGCGATCTCCGCCTCGTCCTTCTGCGGACAATCGAGGATCGCCTTCGCCAGCTCCTCGCCGATCTGCGGCGCGAGCTTGCGCAGCAGCTCGGCGGCGAAATCGCGCTGCTTGTCGATCGACACGCGGAACCCGAGGCCGAACTCGGCGTTGTCTTCGAAGAGCGAGTTGCACCACGCGGGACCGCGGCCGTCGGCGTTCTGCGCCCACGGCGTCGTCGGCAGATTGCCGCCGTAGATCGACGAGCAGCCGGTGGCGTTCGCGACGACCATGCGGTCGCCGAAGAGCTGCGTCAGCATCTTCAGGTACGGCGTCTCGCCGCAGCCCGCGCACGCGCCGCTGAACTCGAAGAGCGGCTGCATGACTTCCATGTGGCGGATGAGGCCCGGCGTAAGCTTGCGGCGATCGAACTCCGGCAGGCCGAGGAAGAAGTCCCAGTTTTCTTTTTCAGCGTCGTGCAGCGGCGCCTGCGGCTCCATGTAGAGCGACTTGCGGTCGGCGACGGTCTTCGACTTCGCCGGACAGACGTCGACGCAGAGCTTGCAGCCGGTGCAGTCCTCCGGCGCGACCTGGATCGTGTACGCGAAGCCCTTCCAGTCCTTGTGCACCGGTTGCAGCGACTTGAACGTCTCGGGCGCGTCGTTCTTCAGATTTTCGTCGTAGACCTTGATGCGGATCGCCGCGTGCGGACAGACCAGCGCGCACTTGCCGCACTGGATGCACGACTGCGGATCCCACACCGGGATCTCCTGCGCGAGATTGCGCTTTTCGAATTTCGCGGTGGCGGTGGGGAAGGTGCCGTCGCACGGGAGCGCGGAGACGGGGAGGTCGTCGCCGCGACCCTGGAGAAGAGTTGCCAGTTGCCAGTTGCCGGTTGCCAAGGTGGCAACTGGTAACTCGGTAACCGGCAACCCTGCGGAAGGCAACTCGATCTTGCGCAGCGATTCCAGCACCGCATCCACCGCCATCAGATTCTTCGCAACGATCGCATCGCCTTTCGACGCGTATGTCTTGCGGATCGCTTTGCGGATCGCCTCCAGCGCCTCGTCGACCGGCATCACGTTCGCCAGTGCGAAGAACGCGACCTGCATGATCGTGTTGATGCGGGAGCCCATGCCGGTCTCGCGGGCGACCTTGTTCGCGTCGATCACGAACAGCTTCGCTTCCTTCTCGATGAGCTGCCGCATGACGCGGGGCGGGATCATCGTCTCGTCGCCGTTGAAGAGGAACGTTCCGCCCTGCGCGAGGTCTTTGACCATGTCGTAGCGATCGATGAGCGACCGCTGGTGGCAGGCGACGAACTGCGCCTCGCTGATGAGGTACGTCGAGTGGATCGGCTGATTGCCGAAGCGGAGATGCGACACGGTCGTCGCGCCGGCCTTCTTCGAGTCATAGACGAAGTAGCCCTGTGCGTAATGGCCGCTGTCGCCGAGGATCTTGCAGGAGTTCTTGTTCGCGCCGACGGTGCCGTCGGATCCGAGGCCATAGAACATCGCCCTCACGACCTCGGGGGACTCGACGGAGAACGACGGATCGAACGGCAGCGAGGTGAACGTCACGTCGTCGACGATGCCGACGGTGAAGTGGTTCAGCGGCTCCGGCGCCGCGAGGTTGTCGAAGACCGCCTTGACCATCGCCGGCGTGAATTCCTTCGACGAGAGGCCGTAGCGGCCGCCGACGACGTTCATGAAGCAGCGCGATTCGAAGAGCGCGTTGACGACGTCGAGGTAGAGCGGCTCGCCCTGCGCGCCCGGCTCCTTGGTCCGGTCGAGCACCGCGAGCGAGCGCGTGCTGAGCGGGATGGCGGAGACGAAGCGCTTCGCGTCGAAGGGACGGTACATCCGCACCTTCAGCACGCCAACCTTCTCGCCGCGCGCGGTCAAGGCGTCAACCGTCTCGTGCGCCGCTTCGCAGCCCGAGCCCATCATTACGATCACGCGCTCCGCGTCGGGGGCGCCGTGGTACTCGTACGGGAGGTAGTCGCGGCCGGTGATGCGGCCGAAGCGCTCGAAGGCATTGGCCACGATGTCGGCGCAGTCGCGATAGAACGTATTGGAGCGCTCGCGCGCCTGGAAGAAGACGTCGGGATTCTGCGCCGTGCCGCGCAGGACGGGATGGTCGGGCGAGAGCGAGCGCGAACGGTGATCGAAGATCAGCTCGAGGTCGATCATGCGGCGCATGTCGTCGTCGGTCAGCAGCGCGATCTTCGCCACCTCGTGCGACGTGCGGAAACCGTCGAAGAAATGGATGAACGGGATGCGCGACTCGAGCGTCGCCGACTGCGCGATCAACGCGAAGTCATGCGCTTCCTGCACGCTGGCCGAGGAGAGCATCGCCCAGCCGGTGGAGCGGACGGACATCACGTCGCTGTGATCGCCGAAGATCGACAGCGCATGCGTGGCGATGCTGCGTGCCGCGACGTGGAACACCGCGGGCGTGAGCTCGCCGGCGATCTTGTACATGTTCGGGACCATGAGCAGCAGTCCCTGCGAGGAGGTGAACGTCGTGGCCAGTGAACCGGTCTGCAGTGCGCCATGTACCGCTCCCGCGGCGCCGGCCTCGCTCTGCATCTCGATGACCGCGGGGATCGTCCCCCAGAGGTTCGCCTTCTGCTCAGCAGCCCAGGCGTCGGACCACTCGCCCATCGGCGAGCTGGGAGTAATGGGATAAATGGCGACGACTTCGCTGAGCTTGTAAGCGACGCGCGCAACCGCCTCGTTGCCATCGAGCATCGCATAAGTCACGGACATGTTCGGCCTCCGATAGTGAACATAGCGATGTGATGAACTTTGGATTAGGACCTGGGACACGGCGGCGTGTGATTGTGGTCACGTTAGATAGCAGATAGCGGATAGCAGATAGCAATAGAAAACCGCGCGGGCTTCCCTTTGCTATCTGCTATCCGCTATCTGCTATCTATCAACGCGCGTGCGTCAACGTCCGCATACAGTCGTAACACGAATTAATATCCGTGCTCAGCATCTGCAGGATGCTCCACCACAGTGCGGGCTGTTCCTCCAGGAGCGCTGTAAAGCGGTCTCTGTCGATGAAGCCGGTCACTGAGGGGGTGCGGGCGGTGGCGGAGCAATTGTGGGCTTTGCCGGAGACGACGCAGCTCAGGCCGAGGATCTGGCCGGGGCCGGCGGTGAGGAGGGGCTTGACGTGGCCATTACGGGCGGAGAAAACCTGATCGATCTCGCCGGAGTGAACGATGTAGACGCCGCGGGGCTGTTCGCCCTCGCGGAACAGGACACTGCCGGTCGGCCAGCCCTCGGCTTTTTCCATACGCGAGAGTGCTCGCACGACTGACTCATTGACTACAGTGGCGGGGACTTCGCATTCGATCGTCATGATTCAGCACAGTACGAACATTCTCTTGTGACGGGCTGTGACGGGGCATACACGAGGTCGTGTCGCGCGTCTCACACGCTGACCATTGCTTCGAGATCATTGCGATTCGAGACCAGCAGCGTCGATCCTTTGACGTCGATGATCTTTCTGCGCTTGAAATCACTCAATAGACGGGTGACCGTTTCGCGCGTCGTGCCGATCATCTGCGCGATCTCTTCATGCGTCAGCAGCACCTTGAGCCGCGTTCCCTTGGCCGTCATCTCGCCGTCATTGACGCACCAGTCGAGCAGCAGGCGGGCCAGTTTCTCCGCCGTCGTCTGCGACAGACCGAGCGAGCGGATCTCGCGCTGCGCGGAGTGATACTTCTCACTGAGCTGCTGCGCGGTATGCATGCATGCTTCGAGATGCGTGTTGAGGAATTTCAGGAAATCGTCGCGCTTGATGAAATTCAATTGCGACGGCTCGATCGTCTCGGCCGAAACCTCGTACGGACGGCCCAGGATCGTGGCGCTCGCGCCCAGGACTTCGCCCGGCTCCGCGATCTTGACGATCAGCGTCTTTCCTTCCGTCGAGGAGGTGGTCAGTTTCGCCCGGCCGCTGCAGAGGATGAATACCCCGCGCGGCTCTTCCCCTTCGACGAACAGCAGCGAGCCTTTCGGATAAAGACTCGTGAATTTGACGCCATCGAGGGCCTTGACCACCGGCTCGCCCATATTGCAGAAAAGCCGCTCAGCGCGAACGCTGCATTCATTGCAGTTGTATTCGACTTCGAGGTTATAAGGTGACGGCATAAAGCCTCCTGCTCACGTCACACAATGTAGCGGTGAGGCTCTCAAGCGCGCACGGATGGCAGTCACATGCCGATGTGACGTTCATCACCCGCCGGCGTGTGTCGAGCTACGGCTCGGTCCGGCAGTGAGGCAATACATTTCGCATCGATGAAACACCATCCGTGCGCGTTCGCCGAGGTATCCGGCACCGAGACGCCGCACTTCGCCCACCTCGAAATTCTTCCAGCCAGCCGCAACACCACTCTCACCTGATACCGCTCCTCGTGCGCCGACACAAATCCACGCGACGAAACGTCGCGTGCGAGGAGAACCCCCCTTTGCCGGTCACACGGGTGCGGTTTCGATCTGCGCCAGTTCGTCGCTGTGATTCGCCTTCTTCCGCGCGAAGCGGAGGAAGCGCGCCGGCAGGGCGGTGGAACTGGCCACGGTGTACGGCCGGTCGGTCATCAGCAGCACCGCGTCGCCGTTCTGCAACAGGTGATGCTCGCTCTCGAAGCTGACCCGGATCGTTCCCTCGACCACGTACAGCATCGCCGTCGATCCCGGCGGCGCGGTCGGCGTGGAGACGCGCTGCCGTCCCGCGAGGCGAAAATCGTCGAGCTCCACCCGCTCCGTCGAATCGAAGTGATGCAGGAGTTGCTGCCCGTTGTCGGACGAGCGCGCGATCGCGATCACCGGCGACTCGACCACTTCCACGAACTCGGAGAACGACATGCTGAACGCCGTGGCCAGCCGCTCGACCATCGCCACGCTCGGCTCGACGGTGCTCGACTCGATGTAGTGGAGCATCCCCTTGCTGATCTTCGCGTGCTCGATGAATTTCCGCCGGCTCCAGTTCTCGCGCATGCGATACGCGCGGGTGCGCGGGCCGATCGCGGTGGCCATCGCCTCCGGATCGCGGTAGTGCGGAACGAGCGTTTCCTCCGGCTGCAGCGCCGCGCGCCCACCGTCGAATTGAATGTCGCTCTCGACGAGCTCCTTCAACGACAATCCCGCCGCATTCGCCATGCGGATGACCGCGGAAATGCTCGGATTGGAGCGCCCGCGGAGGAGATGTTTGACGATGCTGACGGTGATGCCGGCGCGCTCGGCGAGCGTGGCCAGCGACCAGCCGTAATGCTCACGCACGTTCTGCACGTTCTGCGCGAGCCGCTCGAGCAGTGGGTTCGCTTGTGTCTCTTCGGTGATGGACTGCAATTCTTCGCTCATGAAATCCCTCCTGAAACCGCCTCGGAAGAGAGGAAGCGGGAGAAGGGATCAAACGCGAAGGACGTCGAGGAGCTGCAGCCGCCGCGCGGGATCGGGGCTGTACTCGATCGATTCGACGCTGGTGCCCGCGTCACAGGGGCGCGTGCGCACCTCGAGGCGGGTCAGCACCAGCACGACGGGCGCGCCAACGTGCCGGGGCGCGGCCGAGGCGCGGATGGCGTGATGCTTCGGATGCTCGACATGCGGCGCGTCGGGGATGCAGGTCGCGAACGCGCAGACGAGCGTCAGCGCAAGCGAGATCGCGACGATTCTGAGGAGCGCGCGGTTCATGTCGGTCGATTGAAGGTACCTCAGAACCTCGCCTGTACGCCACCGATCCAGTTTCGCTTCGCCGTGAGCTGAATGCCATTCACGTGCTGGTAGAGCGGGAGCTGCACCAGCGCGTAGAGCGCGCCGCGGCCGGCGCTGAGGCGCAGTCCGGGCGAGAGGAACGCGTACGTCCCGCCGGTGAAGAAGGCGTCCTGCCGATCATCGGGCGAGGTGTCGCGTCCGCGCCGGCGCACGTTCCCCTGCAGCAGCGCCTCGAGGTGGTGCGTCAGCGGATACGCCGTCCCGCCGTTGAGCTGCCATTCGTTACCGACGCGATGGCCGAGCGCGCCGCGCCCGTTGCGGCGGTAGGTGAGGCTGGCGAAATACGGGATGAGCGCCGTGTTCCCCATCGGTCCCTGCACGCGCGTCTGCCGCATCGTCCCGCTCTCGAACGAGACTCCGACGACGAGATCCGTCGAGCCGCTCCCCGGCTGAATCGGCACCTCGGCGCGCTCGCCGTCGCCGTTCGTCTGGTCGTCCGCGCCGGTCGGCAGCTTCACGCCGCCGAGCAGCCAGACGTGCGGCGTCACGCGGCCGCGCGCCTGCAACAGCACGTCGCCGATGCCGTCGAGCTGCCAATGCTCCGACTCGCCGTCGTGCAGGTGCTCGTGCGTCCGGGCGATGTACGGCGTCGCCACGCTCAGTTGCAGCCACTCCGCCGGCGCGTAACTGAGGAGCAGCGAGGCGCTGCGATTGAGGGTGCGGACCTCGGTGTGATCCGGCACGACGTCGCTGTGGCCGCGCAGCCGGTCCTGATCGATGTATTGAAAGGAGAGGTCGAGCGCGAACCGTCCGGGCTCCGGCTGATTGAGCGCGTTGAGGTCGAGCGGACACGACGCGGAGCCGCAGCTCGCGGCGGCGGAGAGAGGAAACAGCAGCGTTGCGGCAATCAGCAGGATGGTGCGAAGGCGCATCGCGCGATTATCGTCGCGATGTGCAGAACGAAGAACCGTTGGGGCCGTCGTTGTGGGAGCTCGCGCTCGCCTTCCTCAAGCTCGGCACCATCGCCTTCGGCGGACCCGCGGCGCACATCGCGTTGATGGAGCACGAATTCGTGACGCGGCGGCGGTGGCTCACGCGCGAGCAGTTCCTCGACCGCCTCGCGGCGTCGAATCTCCTCCCCGGCCCGAGCTCGACGGAGATGGCGATCTTCATCGGCTACGAGAAACGCCGCCTCCCCGGACTGCTGATCGCGGGACTCTGCTTCATCGTCCCCGCCGCGCTGATCGTCTCCCTGATCGCGGCCGCGTACGTGCGCTACGGCTCATTGCCGCAGGTCAACGCCGTTTTCTACGTCCTCAAGCCGGTGGTGATCGCGGTGATCATCCAGGCGCTCTGGAATCTCGCGCGGACGGCGGTGAAGTCGCGCTGGCTCGCCGTCGCCGGCGTCATCGCGATCGCGCTCTACGCGTTCGGCATGCACGAGCTGGTCGTGCTGCTCGTTGCGGCCTTGCTCGCGGTCGCGCCGCTCCTTTACTCGCGTGCCCGCCGTTCGACGCTGCTGGCGGTTGGATCGCCGGTCCACCTGGCGCAGCTCTTCCTCGTTTTCGCGAAAATCGGCTCGGTGCTCTTCGGCAGCGGCTACGTGCTGCTCGCCTTTCTGCGCGCCGATCTCGTCGACCGGCTGCACTGGCTGACGGAGAAGCAGCTCCTCGATGCGATCGCCGTCGGGCAGATCACGCCCGGTCCCGTCTTCACCACCGCGACGTTCATCGGCTATCTCGTCGGCGGACCGGCCGGCGCGGCCGTGGCGACGGCCGGCATCTTCGCGCCGGCGTTCTTCTTCGTCGCGATGAGCAGCGTCATCCTGCCTCGCATCCGCCGCTCGCCGGTCGCCGCCTCGATGCTCGACGGCGTGGTGATCGGCTCGCTCGCGCTGATGGCGGTCGTCGCGTGGCAGCTCGGACGCGCGGCGATCGTCGACCTTCCGACGCTGCTGATCGCCGCGGTCACTGCTTTCCTGTTGCTCCGCCGAGGAACGCGGCTTCGTCCTCGAGCTGCTTCCACTCCTCCGGAGACTTCGGATTCAACTTCTCCATCTCCGCGAGCTCCTGCGGCGTGATCTTCGGGAGATGCCTGATGAAGTGCACGAGCGCCCAACTGCCGGTCGCCGATTCCGCGGTGCCGTTGCCGAAGCCCGGCATGCCGGTGAGCCGCACGCCGTTTTCGATGATGGAGAAGATCTCGCCATCGGACAGCTCTTGCGTCGCGGCGAGCGTCATGTCGGGCGTGCGCGGATACATCGCCTTCCCCATTCCGCTCGTCCCCTTCCCGTCATTGCCGTGACAGACCGCGCAGTGATCGGCGAAGTGCGCGCGTCCTTCGGCGAGCACCGCCGGCGTCAGCACCATCGGATTCTTCCGGTCGCGCAGATCGGACGGCGTGGCCCAATGCCGCATCGTCCGAGCGGCCACGCGCTCGATCGCCGTCGGCTCGTCGTGCGCGCTGAAGCCGTGGCGCAGCATCAAAACGAACGCGACGACAACGCCGACGGCAATGAACGCGATCGCCGCGATTCGCTTCATTCGTGCGGTTCCTCGACGCGATACGCCGACGTCCCGCGCGGCTGCTTGTACCAGCCAGGATCGCGGTTGTAGTCGATGTTCTCGCGGATCTTCACCACCGTGAACATCCCGCCCATGTCGATCGCGCCGTACGGACCATCGCCGCCGCGCATGGCGATGCTGTTGCGCGGCGTGGCCATCATTTGCTGCATCTCGGTCATGTCGCCCATGCCGGTCGTTCCCATGATCATCGTGCCAGGCGTGAGCGCCTCGAGACGCGCCTCCGTCTTCGTCGCGTCGACGCCGAGGAGGTTCGGCAGGCCGTGCCCCATCTGGTTCATCGTGTGGTGCGACTTGTGGCAGTGGAACGCCCAGTCGCCCGGGTTGTCGGCGACGAACTCGATGTCGCGCGACGTCCCGACCGGCACGTTCGCCGTGTTCTCCGGGAACCACGCCGACGGCGGAATCGCGCCCGCGTCGGTGCCGGTGACGAAGAAGCGGTGCCCGTGGATGTGCATCGGATGCGAGTCCATGGTCAGGTTCGCGATGCGGATGCGCACGCGGTCGCCGAGGCGCACGAGCAACGGGTCGGTGCCGGGAAAGACGCGGCTGTTGAATGTGAAGACGTTGAAGTCGAGCATCACCGTCGGATCGGGCGTCGCCGTCCCCGGCTTGATGAACCACTCGTTGAGGAAGATGGCGAAGTCGCGATCGACGCGCCGCACGCTCGCGTCGCGCGGATGAATGATGAAGAAGCCGTGCATGCCGAGGGCGATCTGCGTCATCTCGTCGAAATGCGGGTGGTACATCAGCGTGCCGTTCTGCTTGAGCGTGAACTCGTACGCGAACGTCTCGCCCGGCGCGATCTTCGGCTGCGTCAGGCCGGTCACGCCGTCCATTCCATTCGGCAGGATGAAGCCGTGCCAGTGGATCGACGTCCCCTCGGGGAGTTTGTTCGTGACGTAGATGCGCACGCGGTCGCCCTCGACCGCCTCGATCGTCGGGCCGGGCGTCATGCCGTTGTAGCCCCAGCAATTGACGCTCAGCCCGTTCGTGAATTCACGCTTCACCGGCTCGGCGATGAGGTGGAAGACCTTCACGCCGTTTTCCATCCGATGCGGAAGGGAGGTGCCGTTCGGCGTGATGACCGGCGTGCGGCCGCCGGAAGTGCGCGCGCTCGCGCGCTTGCCGAGCAACAGTCCGCCGACCGTACCGGCCGCGGAGGAGAGAAAGAATCTGCGCCGGGAAAACATCACTTGCCTCCTTCGAGAACGCCGTTGACCGCGCGGTCGAGCTCATTGCGCGCGCTCCAGTAATCGAGCTGCGCGTCGATGAAATCGCGGCGCGCCTGCGCCTCGCTCTGCTTCGCCTGCAGGAGCTGGAAGACGCCGCTGAGCATCGCGTTGTGCTGCAGCTTCGTCAGCTCGACGATGCGCGCGCGCCGCGGCAGGATGACGTCGCGGTAGTACTCGACGCGGGCCCTCGCCTCGGCGACCGACGCGCGGGCCGTGCGCAGTTGCGACGACGACTCGACGAGCAGCGCATCGAGCGTGTGCCGCGCACGCAGGTACTCGGCCTCGGCGCGCGAGCGCGCCGCCGCGCCGGTGTTGAAGATCGGGACCGGCAGCTCGATACCCGGACCGACTGTTCGCGCCCCCTCCGCGTCGCGCTGGTAATGCACGTCGGCGGTGATGTCGCCGAGGGCCGCGAGACGGGCCACGGAGATCTGCCGCCGTGCGAGGTCGAGCTCGCGGCGCGCGATGTCGACGTCGAGCCGGCGCGTTGCGGCGAGCTGTTCGAGCTGCTGCTGATCGGATTCGGACGGAGGCAGCGATGGGAAATCGGCCGGCAGCTTCCAGTCTCGCACCCCCGTCGCGCGCACGAATGCCTCGCGCGCGACGATGAGGCGCTGTTCCTCGCGCGCGAGCTCGAGCTTCGCCTGCTCGTACTGCGCCTGCTCGGTTTCGAGGTCGAGGTCGGTGATGTTCTGCGCGTCGTGCTGCCGCTGCGCGAGCTCGACCGACGCCTGCGCCGCTTCGAAATTCGTGCGCGCCTGCGCGACGCGTTGCGATGCGGCGAGCAGCTCCGCATGCCGCGCGCGGACATCGGACGCGAAGCGCAAGACTTCGGACGTGACGCGCAGCTTCGCCGCGTCGAACGCCGCACGTCCGGCGGCGCGGCGACGCGGTAGTTGGATCAGATCGACGAGCGTCTGCGCCAGCCGCAGCTCGAACGGACGGAACGGATCGCGCGGGAAACGGATCTCCGCCTCGAACAGCGGATTGCGCACGACGCTCGCCTGCATCAGATCGGCGCGGGCGATGCCGAGCTCCGCGAGCGTCGCCTGCAGACGCGGATTGTTCGCCAGCGCCAGGGCGACCGCTTTGTCGGCGGTCAGCTCGCCACCGGTTTCCGTCGACTGAGTTGTGCGCTCGGCGATCGCGCGCTGGACGTCGCTCGTGCCGGCGTCGGGCGGCACGGATGCGCACGCAGTGGCGAGGAGAAGGAGCGTGAGATAGTGCTTCACGAGTCCTCCCGGTGAGGCGGCGGGGCGTCGAATTCGTCGGGACGCAAGGTCGTGACGGGATCCGAGGTCGTTGGGGGCGGCGGGGGCGTTGATGCGGTCGCCGATGGGGCGTGATGCATGTGCTGCATCGCCGGCATCGTCGAGTGGTCCATCCCCGGCATTGCGGAGTGATCCATCTTCGAGTGATCCATCCCCGGCATCGACGAATGGTTCATCTTCGAGTGATCCATCGACGGCATCGACGAATGGTTCATCTTCGAGTGATCCATCGACGGCATCGCGGCGTGGTCCATCTTCGAGTGATCCATCCCCGGCATCGTCGCGTGGTCCATCTTCGAATGATCCATCGCGGGCATCGTCGAGTGGTCCATCGCGGGCATCGATGCGTGATCGGCTTCGGTGTGAGGGTGCGCGGCTGCGACGGGCGCGGCGGTTTTCGGCGCCTCATCGAATGCGGCGGCGCTCTTCGAGGCCGTCGTTTTTCCGCCGCCGCACCCGATGAGGAGTGCCATCGCGGCGAGTAATGCGAATTTCATGTGACAAGTCTCCGTCTCACGAACGCTGCGGGAAGCGCGCGGAGCCGGAATCAGATCAGGAGTGTGTGCATCAACAGGTGCAGCCCGATGTCCTGATCGCAGCGCAACGCGCCGAGTGCGATGAAGCTCCGGTACGCGCTGGAGTCGATCGGCGTCGCGGCGCGACGAACGAAAGCGAGCGCGGCGAGCGGCAACGTGCGCGGGAGGCTCGTCGCCATCCGCTTCACCGGCTCCTGTTTTTCGCGCGCCGGCATCGGCTGCTGCTGCTGGTGCTCGCCGCTCATGACCGCGACGGCCAGGTGGCAGAGCGGCAGCGCCTTGTGGATGTAGGCGTGGAACGGCAGGACGCAGCAGCCGAAATAGAACACCACGGCGGCGAGCGCCGGGACGGTCGTCCCGACGAGCCAGGCCACGGCGATCAGCGTGCGTCTCATCATTTCCTTCACCATCCTGCCCGGGCGAGTGACCGTTGTCACGCACATCGTGTGCCGCGCCGCACCGTGCCGTGGTTGTCGAAAACGCATAATGGCGCAGTGAGCATTTCGGCGACAAAACGATTCGCGGCGATCACGGTCGCGCTCGTACTGCTCGTAACGGCGATCCCGGCGTCGGCGATGTGCTGTGTCGGGCAGGCGAAAACGACGGCAATGTCGTCGATGGCGTGCTGCGCGCCAAGCTGCACGATGTCGGCCCCGAACAGCGCGCGCGATCACGATGCCACGCTGATCCCCGCGCCGGCTCCGCAACCGGTCACGACCGCGCCCGCGACGCTCATCGCACCAATCAGCGTGGCGGCCACGGCTCGCGCAACGGTTGTCATCATCGAGCCCTCCCCGCCTCCCTTCCTGATCAACGCTCAATTCCGCATCTGATCCCGCGTCTCCTCGCGCACTGACGTTCCACGAACGCCTTTTGAGGGGATCCGCGTGTTCATCACATTCAGTTTCTTGTTGCTCCTTTCGCTGGCGCCCGACGATCCGGTCGCGGACAAGCTGGTCAGCGAAGCGCTGCAGAAAACGCCGGAGCTCGAGGCCGCGCGGGCGGCGCTCGAAGCGGCGCGCAGACGCGTCGAGCCGTCGCGGACGCTGCCCGATCCGATGGCGTCGGTGAGCTATCAGACCGACGAGCGCGGCGTGATGCTCAGCCAGCCGCTCCCGTGGCCGGGGAAACTCGAGCTCGCGGCGCGCGCATCGGCGAGCGAAGCGCGGGAAATCGAAGTCGGGCCATTGAATCGCGCCGCGCTGACGATCGAGGCGCGCGTACGGACCGTGTGGTACGACCTCGCGCTCGCCCGCGCGCTCGACCGCCTGATCGAAGAGCGCCGCGAGACCGCGACGCAGATCGAAGCGACGACGCGCAATCGCTACGCCGCCGGACTCGCCGTGCAGCAGGACGTCCTCCGCGCGCAGGTCGAGCTGGCGCGCATCGACGAACTGAAGGCCGAACAGCGCGCCGCGATCGCGAGCCGCCTCGCGGAATTGAACCGACTCCTCGGGCGGCCGCTCGACACGTCGGCCGAACTGCCGCCGATCGCGCCGCTCCCACCGCCGCAGACGATCGTCGAAGGCGTGCTCGCGCTCAGCCCGGAAGTGGCCGCCGCGCGACAGGGCATCGAGACCGGCAGGCTGCGCGTCGACATCTCGAAGAAGAACTTCCTCCCCGACTTCGTGGTCAGCGCAGGCTCGATGCGCTCGATGTGGCAGATCGGCGCCGGCATCTCGGTGCCGATGTGGATCAACAAGCGTCAGCAGAACCAGCTCGCCGAAGCGCAGGCCCAGCTCGCGGAGCGGACCGCGGAGAGCGACGTCGTCGCGCGCGAGCTCGAGCTGCGCACGCGCGAACGGATCGCGCAGCTTCAAAGCGCGAACGACGTGGCGACGCTCTATCGCGAAAAAGTCATCCCGCTCGACGAGCTGTCGTACGAGTCGGCGCTGGCGAGCTATCAGTCCGGCAAGGTGCCGTTCATCACCGTCTTCGACGCCATGAATTCACTCTACAGCGATCGCGCGACCTGGCTCGCGCGGCTCGCCGATGCGGCGAAGTGGCGCGTGGCGATCGACGAAGCGAGGTAACGACCATGAAAACCAAACTCCCCTGGATTCTCACGATTTGCCTCGCGATCGCGCTCGTCGCGGTCGTGGTCGCGCGACCGAACGCGAAGCCGGTGCGCACTCCCCTCTACTGGGTCGACCCAATGCATCCGGCCTACAAGTCGGACAAGCCGGGCACCGCGCCCGACTGCGGCATGGAGCTCGTGCCGGTCTACGACGAAGGCAACGGCGCGACCGCGTCGAGCGTCAACGGCTACGCGAACGTGAAGGTCGCGCCCGAGCGCCAGCAACTGATCGGCGTGCAGACCGGTATGACCGAGATGCGCTCGCTGGGACGCGCCGTGCGCACCGTCGGGCGCGTCGCCGTCGATGAAACGCGCCTCTACAAAATCACGACGAAGTTCGACGGCTACATCGAGAAGCTGTATGTCAACGTCACCGGCCAGCAGATCCGCAAAGGACAGCCGCTCTTCTCCGTCTACAGTCCCGACCTTCTCGCCACGCAGCAGGAATACCTCCTCGCCATGCGCGCGGCGAAGCAGTCGCCGTCGCTGCTCGAGGCGGCGCGCCAACGGCTGCGCTTGTGGGACATCAGCAACGCCGAGATCCGTGAGCTCGAGCGGACCGGCATCGCGCGGAAGTCGATCACCATCCATTCGCCGGCCAGCGGCTTCGTGCTCAACAAGCTCGCGGTCGAAGGCGCGCGCGTCATGCCCGGCGAGCCGCTGTTCGAGATCGCGAACCTCGATCACGTCTGGATCCAGGCCGACGTCTACGAATCGGAGCTGCAGTTCATCCGCATCGGCGCGCCGGCGACGACGACGCTGTCGTACCTCCCCGGCCGCACGTGGAAGGGCCGCGTCACGTTCATCGCGCCGATCGTCGATCCGATGACCCGCACGGTGAAAGTGCGCAGTGAATTCGAAAACAGCGACGGCGCGCTCAAACCCGACATGTTCGGCGACGTGGTGATCGAACAGCCGGCGCGCGAGGTCGTCGTCGTCCCCGACTCCGCCGTCCTCCAGACCGGCACACGCTCGGTCGTGTTCGTGGTGAAGGACGACGGCACGTTCGCGCCGCGCGAGATCACCGTCGGAACGAAGAGCGAGCAGGTTTACGAAGTGCGCAGCGGCCTGGTCGCGGGCGAGAAAGTCGTGACGCAGGCGAACTTCCTCATCGATTCGGAATCGAGGTTGAAGGGGCTGAACCCGTGATCGAAAAGCTCATCAGAATCTGCGCCACCAACCGCTTCGCCACCCTCACCGTCGTCGCCGCCCTCGTCTTCGCCGGGATCTGGTCGATGGACCGCATCGCGCTCGACGCGCTTCCCGACCTCTCCGACACGCAGGTCATCATCTATTCGAAGTGGGACCGCAGTCCCGACATCCTCGAGGACCAGGTCACGTATCCGATCGTCACCTCGCTCCTCGGCGCGCCGAAGGTGAAGAGCATCCGCGGGTTCTCCGACTTCGGGTACTCGTACGTCTACGTCATCTTCGAGGAAGGGACGGACCTCTACTGGGCACGCTCGCGCGTCCTCGAGAAGCTGTCGACCGTGCAGTCGCAATTGCCGCAGGGCGTGAAGACGGAGCTGGGGCCCGATGCGACCGGCGTGGGGTGGGTGTTTCAGTACGCGCTCGTCGACAAGAGCGGGAAGCACTCGCTGGCCGACCTGCGCTCGCTGCAGGACTGGACGGTTCGTTATCAATTGCAATCGGTCCCCGGTGTGGCCGAGGTCGCGTCGCTCGGCGGGTTCGTGCGGCAGTACCAGATCACCGTCGATCCGAACAAGCTCGCCGCGTATCGCATCCCGCTGATGTCTGTGATGGATGCGGTGCGCGGCTCGAACAACGAAGTCGGCGCGCGGCTCGTGGAGTGGAGCGGCGCGGAGTACATGGTCCGCGCGCGCGGCTACGTGAAGAACATCGCCGATCTCGAACAGATCGTGGTGAAGATCGACGAGCGCGGCACGCCGGTGCTCTTGCGGGACATCGCGAACATCCAGCTCGGACCGGAGCTGCGGCGCGGCGTGGCGGAGCTCGACGGCGAGGGCGAAGTGGCCTCGGGCGTCGTGGTCATGCGTCACGGGGAGAACGCGCTCGACGTGATCGAGCGGGTGAAAGCGAAGCTCGCCGAGGTCGAAAAGACGCTGCCCGAGGGAGTGAAGATCGTCACCACGTACGATCGCTCGGAGCTGATCGAGCGCTCCATCCACACGCTGAAGCACGAGCTGATCATCGAAGTCATCATCGTCTCGCTCGTCATCCTTCTCTTCCTCTGGCACCTGCCGAGCGCGATGATCCCGATCGTCACCATTCCGGCCGCCGTGATCCTCTCGTTCATCCCGATGAAGCTCTTCGGGATCAACGCCAACATCATGTCCCTCGGCGGCATCGCGGTCGCCATCGGCGCGCTTGTCGACGCCGCGGTGGTGGTCGTCGAGAACTCGCACAAGAAGCTCGAGGTGTGGGACGCGACGGGGCGGCGCGGCGACTACAAGGAAGTGGTCATCGGCGCGATCCAGGAGGTCGGACGCCCGAGCTTCTATTCGCTGATGGTCATTGCCATCGCCTTCCTGCCGGTCTTCTTCCTCGAGGCGCAGGAAGGGCGGCTCTTCCGCCCGCTCGCCTACACCAAGACCTTCGCCATGGCGATCGCGGCGATCCTCGCGGTGACGCTCGATCCGGCGCTGCGTCTGCTCTTCACGCGCAAGCCGAAACGCGTGCTGCACGAGGCGCAGCATCCCGTCTCGCGGATCCTCTTCCGGCTCTACACACCGCCGGCGAAGTTCGTGCTGCGGCATCCGCGCGCCGTTCTCGCCATCGCGCTGCTCGTCGTCCTGGCGACGATTCCGGCGTACCGGAAACTCGGCCACGAGTTCATGCCGCCGCTGAACGAAGGGACGATCCTCTACATGCCGACGACGCTCCCCGGCATCTCCATCGCGCAGGCGACAACGCTGCTGCAGCGGCAGGATCAGATCCTCAAAAGCTTCCCCGAGGTGGAGAGAGTGTTCGGGAAGGCGGGGCGGGCGGAGACGTCGACTGATCCGGCGCCGTTCTCGATGATGGAGACCGTCGTCGTGCTCAAGCCGCAGGCGCAATGGCGGAAAGGGCTGACGTACGACGCGCTCATCGACGAGATGAACGCGAAGCTGACCCTTCCGGGCCAGACGAACGCCTGGACCATGCCGATCCGGAACCGCATCGACATGCTCACCACCGGCGTGCGCACGCCGGTCGGCGTGAAGATCTTCGGCTCCGATCTGAAGGAGATCGAGAAGACCGCGGAGCGGCTCGAAGGCATCCTGCGGAACGTGCCGGGGACGCGCAGCGTGTACGGCGAGCGCACGGCCGGCGGCTACTTCGTCGACTTCGATCTCAACCGCGAACAGATCGCGCGCTACGGCCTGACGATCAAGGACGTGCAGGACGTGATCATGACCGCCGTCGGCGGCGAGAACGTCTCCACCACGATCGAAGGACGCGAGCGCTACCCGATCAACATCCGCTATCCGCGCGAGCTGCGCGACGACGTCGACAAGCTCGCGCGCGTGCTGATCCCGACCATGAGCGGCGCCCAGATTCCGCTCGGCCAGCTCGCCTCGATCAAGCTCGCCGAAGGCCCTTCGATGATCCGCGACGAGAACGGCAAGCTCACCGGCTACGTCTACGTCGACGTCGACACGTCGAAGCGCGACATCGGCGGCTACGTCGAAGAGGCGAAGAAGGCGGTCGCGACGGAGCTGAAGCTCGAGCCGGGATATCTGCTCGCATGGAGCGGCCAGTACGAATCGATGGCGCGGGTGAGGGAGAAGATGAAGGTCGTCCTCCCGCTGACGCTCTTCCTCGTCTTCGCGCTGATCTTCATGAACACGAAGTCGCTGATGAAGACGTCGATCGTGCTGCTGGCGATCCCGTTCAGTGCCGTCGGCGCGATCTGGTTCCTCTACCTCCTCGGCTACAACGTCTCGGTCGGCGTCTGGGTCGGCCTGATCGCGTTGCTCGGACTCGACGCCGAGACCGGCATCTTCATGCTGCTCTACCTCGACCTCGCGTACGCGGAGCGGACGATCACGACGCGCGATGAGTTGAAGGAGGCGATCCTTCACGGCGCCGTGCAGCGCGTGCGGCCGAAGGTGATGACCGTGGCGTGCGCGTTCTTCGGTCTCGTCCCGATCATGTGGTCGACCGGCACCGGCGCGGATGTGATGAAGCGGATCGCCGCGCCGATGATCGGCGGGCTGTTCACGTCATTCCTGCTCGAGCTTCTGGTCTATCCGGCGATCTATCTGCTCTGGCGCGAGCGGCCGTTCGTGGTTCGTGAATCGAAGCACGCGTGGTGGCCGCGCGCCGCGTACGCCGCGATCGCTGTTGCGATCGTCATCGGCGGCTACCTCTTCTGGCCGCGCGCAGCCGCGACGCCGCTCTTCCCGCGCTACGAATCGGTACGCCAGGCGCTGCTCACCGACTCGCTCGCGCAGACGCAATCGGCCGCATCACGACTCGCCGCCGACGCCAAGCTGGCGAAGCAGGAACGGATCGCATCGCGCGCCGACGCCGTGGCGAAGAGCGCGACGCTCGCCGCCGCGCGCGAAACATTCGCCGCACTTTCGGACGCGATGATCGCGTATCGCAACGCGAGCGGCGAGCAACCGAAGCCGAACGTCGTCTACTGCTCGATGGCCAAGCACTCCTGGCTGCAGCCGAAGGGGGAGATCAGCAATCCGTACATGGACGCGTCGATGCGCGGATGCGGCACAATCAAGACCGAATGATCGCCGCGACCCTTCTCCTGCTCGCACAACTCACCTCGATCCCCGCGCCGCCGGGCGCGGGATCGCTCGCGCCATCGCTCTACGCCACGAAGCACGACGTGATCCTGAGCTGGCTCGAGGACAACACGCTCCGCTTCTCGCGCTACGACGGCACGAAGTGGTCGGCGCCGGTCAACGTCGTGAAGCGGGACGACCTCTTCGTCAACTGGGCCGATTTCCCATCAGTCATCGAAGACGCGAAAGGCGTGCTCTTCGCGCAGTGGCTGCAGAAGAGCGGTCCCGGCTATTCGTACGACTCGTGGATGGCGACGTCCTCCGACGGCGGCAAAAGCTGGAGCAAGCCGTTCCTCCTCAATCGCGACGGCAAGAAGAACGAGCATGGCTTCGTCTCGCTCGTGCCGCTGGCAAAAGGAGGCGTCGCCGCGACGTGGCTGGACAGCCGCAACGAGCCGGAGGGAGCGACGGCAGGCGACATGTCGCTGCGCTACGCGACGGTGAGCGCGCGCGGCGTCGTGGCGAACGAGGTCGAGCTCGACTCGCGGGCCTGCGATTGCTGCACGACCGCGATGGCCATGACCGCGACCGGTCCGCTGATCGTCTACCGCGATCGCTCGGACGATGAGATCCGCGACATCTCGTACGTCCGTCCCGGTGCGAAGCCGCGAACGGTGCACGCCGACGGCTGGAAGATCGCCGGCTGTCCGGTGAACGGGCCGCAAGTCGACGCGATCGGCAAGACCGCGGCGGTCACCTGGTTCACCTCGGCGAACGATCAGCCGCGCGTCTACGTCGCGTTCTCCGAAGACTTCGAGCATCCGATCCGCGTCGATGAAGGAAAGCCGGTCGGCCGCGTCGACGTCGTGCTGCTCGATCCGAACACGGCGCTCGTGAGCTGGCTCGAGGAGAAAGAGGTCCGCGCGCGCACCGTCACGCGCAACGGCACGCTCGGCACGAGCGCGAAGATCGCCGACGCCAGCCCGGGGCGCGCCTCCGGGTTTCCGCGCATTGCCCGTCTCGGCCGGGACGTCTATTTCGCCTGGACGCAGATGGATGGGACGGCGAAGCAGGTTCAACTGGCACGGATGCCGTTCTGACCGGCTTCGCACTTGCACTTCCTGCCGCCGGAGGAAGGAATCGCAATGCGACTCGACGACCAGCGGCGAAGCTCGAATGTTGAAGACCGGCGCGGAGGAGGATTCGGACTGCCGGTCATCGGCGGCGGAATCGGGACGATCGTGATCGTCATCATCGCCGCGCTCTTCGGAATCAATCCCGGCAAAATCCTGAATCAGGGAGGAAGCCAGCCGGCGCAGCAGGCACCGACCTCCACCGCAGCGACGAACGACCCCCAGGTCGACTTCGTGGCCGCGGTCCTCGGCGACACCGAGGACGTCTGGAGCGCGTACTTCAAGGAGCACGGCGGCCAGCAGTACCAGGAGCCGCACCTCGTGCTCTTCAGCGGCGTGGTGCAGTCGGCGTGCGGCATGGCGCAATCGGCGACCGGCCCGTTCTACTGCCCGCTCGACGGCAAGGTCTACATCGACCTCGAGTTCTTCCGCGAGCTCAAGCAGCGCTTCCAGGCGCCGGGCGATTTCGCGCAGGCGTACGTCATCGCGCACGAGGTCGGCCATCACGTGCAGAACCTCCTCGGCACATCGGACAAGGTCCACTCCGCGCAGGAGCGCGGGACGGAGAGACAGGCGAACGAGCTCTCCGTGCGCCTCGAGTTACAGGCCGATTGCTACGCCGGCATCTGGGCGCACAACGCGCAGAAGATGAAGAACATCCTCGAGCCGGGCGACGTGGAGGAAGCGCTGAACGCCGCGAGCGCGATCGGCGACGACCGTCTGCAGCAGCAGTCGCGCGGCCGCGTCACGCCCGATTCGTTCACGCACGGCAGCTCCGCGCAGCGCGTGTCGTGGTTCAAACGCGGCTTCGAAGGAGGCGATCTGCAGAGCTGCGATACGTTCCGGTGAGCCTACGTCGGCAACTGCGACTCCGGATTGAACTCCGGCGGGCGCGGTCCGCCCGATTGTCCCTTGCGCAGACGGCTGTTCCGGTATCCGTACAGCAGATACACGACCAGTCCGGCGAGGAGCCAGAGACCGAAGCGCCACCACGATTCGGCCGGGAGGTACTTCGCCAGATAGACGCACGACAGCGCACCGATGACCGGCAGGAGCCAGGTCGGGCCGGGCACGCGGAACGAGCGCTCGCGATGCGGGTCGCGGACGCGCAGGATGATGATGCCGATGCAGACGAGCATGAACGCGAAGAGCGTCCCGATGTTCGTCAGGTTCACCATTTCGTCGAGTGACGAGAACAACGCGGCGATGGCGACGAAGACGCCGGTGATGATCGTCGCCACGTGGGGCGTCTTGTATTTCGGATGGACGCGCGCGAAGAACGGCGGGAGCAGGCCGTCGCGCGACATGGCGAAGAAGATGCGCGGCTGACCGAGCTGGAAGACGAGCAGCACCGCGGTGTGCGCAACGACCGATCCAAACGCCACGACGCCGACCATCCAGTTCGGCATCGCCACGTACTTCATCGCCAGCGTCAGCGGCTCGGCCTGTTCGCTCGACAGCGTCTTGACCAGCGCGCCGTACGGAATCAGTCCGGTGAAGACCGCGGCGACGATGCCGTAAATGATCGTGCATACGATGAGCGAGCCGATGATGCCGATCGGCAGGTCGCGCTTCGGATTGCGCGCCTCCTCCGCGGTCGTGGAGACGGCGTCGAAGCCGATGTAGGCGAAGAAGACGATCGCCGCGCCGGTCTTGATCCCTTCCCAGCCGTTCGGCGCGAAGGGGTGCCAGTTCGCCGGCTTCACGAACTTGAAGCTGACGAAGATGAAGAACGCCAGGACGACGAGCTTCACCGCGACCATCCAGAAGTTGAAGTTCGCGGTCTCTCGGATGCCCCACACCAGGACGATGGTGATCAGCGAGACGATCAGCACCGCGAGCACGTTGAAGATGATCGGGATACCGAAGATGTGCGGCGCATTCGCGACAACGTCCGGCATCTTCGACAGCGCCGTGCCGTAATCGACGGTCAGCCACTTCGGGAGGAACACGCCGCAGTTCTCGAGCAGCGTGTTCATGTAATTCGCCCACGAGATCGCGACCGCGACGTTGCCGATGGCGTACTCGATCATCAGATCCCAGCCGATGATCCAGGCCACGAGCTCGCCGAGGGTCGCGTAGGAGTAGGTGTAGGCGCTCCCCGCGACCGGCACCATCGACGCGAACTCCGCGTAGCAGAGCGCGCTGAATCCGCAGACCACCGCCGTCAGCACGAACGAGATCATCAGCGCGGGACCGGCGCCGGGACGCGATGCATCGCCCGCCGCGGCCGTGCCGATGGTGGCGAAGATGCCGGCGCCGATGATCGCGCCGATGCCCAACGCGATCAGGTTCCACGGTCCGAGGACCTTTTTGAGCTGATGGCCTTCTTCCTGGGTTTCGGCCACGAGCTCGTCGAGCGACTTCGTGCGGAACAGATCGCGAATGTTCATGTGGGGCGAAATGATAATGGGTCCGAGGGCGATTCTCCGCCGCTCGAGGTCCATTTCGTCGCTGAGCTCAACTCTTTTCCAGCTCGCCCGCCAGGTACCCGACGTTCATCCGCACGATCTCGAGATGGAGATCGAAGTCGATGTGGTCCAGCGTGTCGGCCGCTGAATGGATGTTGTGGTTCGTGTTGTCCGCTCCCTCAATCGACAGCACCGCCGGCACCTTCGCGTCGATGAACGGCACGTGATCGCTGGCGAACGGATTGAGCGAGGTCTCGACCTTCAAGCCGGTGAATGCCTGCGCCGACGCCGTCAGCTTGTCGATCACGCTCTGCGACAGCGGCGCGCCTTCGAGCAGCACGCTGCTCACGCCGGCGTTGCGGGTGGCGATCATGTCCATGTTGATCACACCGGCGATCCGCTTCCGCTCCGCCGCGGTCAGCGTCGCGACGTAACGCTTGCTCCCGAACAGCCCCTCCTCCTCGCCGCCGAAGAGGATCAGGCGGAGGTCGTGCGTGGCGCGATGGTCGTGAAAGACGCGCGCGATCTCCATCAGTCCCGCGCTGCCGCTGCCGTTGTCGTCGGCCCCCGGCGCCGGTGCGGCCGGACCGCCCTGGATGTTGATCGAATCGAGATGCGCGGTGGCGATGAGCACCTTGCGCTTGCCGGCGCCGAAGCCGGCGCGGTCGGCGATGACGTTCTGGCTGTTCTTGCCGCTGACCGGCACGGCCTGCGTCCGCGTCGAATAACCGAGCGCCTGCAGTTGCTGGCGCATCGCGAGCGCGGCTTTCGAAAAGCCGTCGCTGAGCGAATGCCGCGTCCCGAACGCGACGAGCTGCTTCAGCGTGGTCTCGAGGTTCTCGCGTTTCGCGCGATCGACCAGCTCCTGCACGAACGCGACGGGAGCGCGCGCCGCGACCGCCGCGGGCTCGTCGAACACGACAAGCCCGTCGGTGGCCGGCATGATGCCGAAACAGGTCTCGTTCCCTTTGTTCAGCGCACGCGCCCGATCGGGATCGAGCTTCACGAGCAGAAAACGGCCCCGGTCGCGCACGACCGGGACGTCGGGATGATGCTGTTGAAAGAGGCGGCCGTTCTGCACGACGACGTGCAGCTCTCCGGCCGGAGCCATGCCACGCGCCGCCTCTTGCTTCAGCTCGAAGCTCTCACTGCCGAACCGGATGTTCACGGCGTGAAGCTCTCGACGACGCCGGTGAGTGAGGTGGACGTCGACGGCGGCGCGACCGCCCCCTTGCCGATTCCCCGCTTCGCGAATCCCGCCTTCACCTCCGGCAGATCGGCGGCGCTCATCGCCGTGACCGCGGAGATGATCCCGTCGCGCGCCTGCACGAAGGTCGGCCGCGGCGGCGTCAGTTTCAGTCCTCCGATCACGTAGGCGAGCATCCGCTTCTCCGCCTTGGCGTGACCATGCTTGGCCACGAGATTGACGAAAACCTCCCACAGCATCGAGCACCACACCTCGCCCGCGTTGTGCACTTCGTTGTTGCCGGCGCCGTTCGCCTGGATCGGCGGACCAGACGGCAGCACGACGCCGTTGCCGATGTGCTTGAAGGTGAGCGGATTCTTGTTCATGTCCGCCGAATACGGATAGCGGCGGATGGAGAAGTAGTAGTTCTCCTTGAACGACGGCGTGACGTCGGTCCAGCCGCCGCAGGCAAACACTCCCTTCTTGACGTCGTCGGTCGCCTGCGACGTCATGCAGATGGCGAAGAAGTCTCCCCATCCCTCCCCCATCGCCGCGCCCTGCTGGTTGGTCAGACCGTTGGCGTTGCCGACGAGACGATTGGTGATGAGATGCCCCATCTCGTGGAACGTGATCAGCGCCTCGTGATTGCTGGTGCGGCTGATCGGGCCCGGCCCTTTGAACTCGAACATCTGCATGCGCGGACTGGCGCCGTCGGCGGGCGTCGACATGTTCGCGTTGTCGGTTCCGCTGAAGTCGTTCCCCTCGGCGAGCACGGGATCGCCCGCCTTGCCGCCGCGCCCGAAGTTGTCCTTCTGTGCGTTCCCCGACGCTTCGTCGAATCCCGCTTCATACCAGCGGTCGTGCAGCCAGTTCACGTGAAAGAACATCCCGACGAGGCTGTTCTGCAGATTGTTCGCGGTGCTCGCGGCCTTCATGTGGTCGTAGGTGTAGTCGAAGACGCCGGCCGAGGTGATCTTGCCGACGACGTCGCCCGCGCTGAACCCGTTCGGCGCTTTGAGGTCGGCGTACGCGAAGCAGTTGTTCCCTTCCGTGGTCTTGGCATTCGGCGGCAGCCACGGATCGCCCGCGAGCAGGCTCTCCACCTTGATCAGCTTTTCCTTGATCGGCTTCGCCTGGAAGCCGTTCGGAATGCCGGTGGGATGCGGCGTTCCGGGTGCCGGCCCGTCCTCGGGGCGGAAGAGCGCGTCGCCGGTGTTGTGCACGCGATAACTGAACGCGATGTGCGAGGTCAGGTTCTTGCGGTACAGCAGGTCGGGCGTTTCGACCGCGTCCATGACGTACGCGAACGCGGGGAAGCCGGTGATCCAGAGCTCCATGTAGTAGCCCGCGACGAACTGCCCCTCGCCGAGCGGGAACATGACGTCCTTCAAACGCACATTCCGCTCGAACTCGGGACGTTTGTCGTTCTTCTTCGGCTTGTACGCGTATTCGCGATACTCGGAGGTGTCGTCGCCCGCTTTGACCTTCTTGAAATCAGCCGCCTTGTATTCGGTGCCCGTGAGATCGAACGCCGCGCGCGCGATCGCCTCCTCTTCCGAGCTCGCGGTTGCCGCGGCGCGAGCACGCGCGGGCGCCTGGCTCGCGCCGGGGAAGAACTGGCCGGCCATCGTCAGGACGCGGTTGTTGCCGTCGAGCGCGGCGGTGACATCGGAGTTGAAGACCTCCTTGCCGTCGACCTTCTGGATCAGGTTGACCGTCTGCAGATTGCGGATGTTGAAGTCGTCGTCCTCGGCGACGCCGCGCGCCGCAGGCTCGGGTCCGCGCGGCTGGCTGACGGAGACTACTTCGACCGACGCGGTGTCGGAGTCGGTGAGGCTCCAGAGGTCGCCCTGGCTCTTGATGAAATCGAGCGCGGCATCCTGCGGCGTCGCGGCAGCGGCACCGCGCGACGAGAGCCGCGTCTCCGGCTTCTCGACCCGGACCATGTTCGGCTGCTGCGTGGTCGTGTCGTACTGAACGTCGAGTCCCTTCACCCGGCGCCCGAGGCGGCGATCACCCGCCGTCGCCTTGACCGTGGTCGCGGCCTGCGGAAGGCCTCGCGCGCTCCGGAAACCGCGGTCGTACAGCGCGTGAAAGTCGCCTGGTACAGGACGGCCCGCCGGCGCGAATAGCGCGGTCATCCGCGGTGCCGCCTCGGAGCCTGATGATGGGACCGCTTTCTTCGCCTTCTTCGCTTTCGTCGCCTTCTTTGTAGCCATGGACAGTCCTCCTGCATCAGTAAAGAGGGACAGATTCGAGAGTTTCGCGAGGATCGAAGTGCGTTAGAGTTTCAGCCTATACCCAGGAGGCATTTGCCATGACCGCGATCGAACAGAGCGCACCGACCAAATATCCCGACGTCCGCAACTACATCGGCGGCACGTTCGTCGACCCGAGCGTCGAGGAGCATCTCGACGTCACCAATCCCGCGGACGGGAGCGTGATCTCGCGCGTGCCGCTGTCGGCCGCGAATGACGTCGACCGCGCGGTCGCCGCGGCGAAGGAGGCCTTCCCCGGCTGGTCGGAGATGCCGATCAAGGAGCGCGTGCAGGTCTTCTTCAAATACAAGGCGCTGCTCGAGAAGAACATCGACGAGCTGGCGGCGCTGGTCACCGAGGAGAACGGGAAAGTGCTCTCCGAAGGCCGCGCCGAAGTTTTGAAATCCGCCGAGCTGACCGAGTTCGCCTGTTCGTTGCCGCAGATCACTGCGGGCGAAGTGCTCGAAGTGAGCCGCGGCGTCGAATGCCGCGTGGAGCGCTATCCGGTCGGCGTCGTCGCGTCGATCACGCCGTTCAACTTCCCGAACATGGTCCCGAACTGGACGATCCCCAACGCGATCGCCCTGGGCAACTGCATGATCCTCAAGCCGTCCGAGCAGGTCCCCATCTCCGCCGGACGGATCGCCGAGCTGCTGCGCGAGGCCGGTCTCCCCGACGGCGTGCTGAACATCGTGCACGGCGGCCAGGCGACGGTCGAATCGATCTGCGACCACCCGGGGATCGACGGCATCAGCTTCGTCGGCTCGACGAAGGTGGCGAAGATCGTCTACCGCCGCGGCTCGAGCTCGATCAATCTGAAACGCGTCCTGGCCCTCGGCGGCGCGAAGAATCACCTCATCGTCATGCCAGACGCCGAGCCGGAGATGACGTCGACCAACGTCGTCGCCTCGATGGCCGGATGCGCGGGACAGCGCTGCATGGCGGCGTCGGTGATGATGGCCGTCGGCAAGACCGATCACATCATCGAGCGGATGGTGAACATCGTCCGCGGCATGGTGCCGGGCGTGCACATCGGACCGGTCATCTCGCGCGAGGCGAAGGCGCGGATCGAGAGCTACATCAGCGAGGCGGAGAAGATGGGCGCCAAGGTGCTCGTCGACGGGCGCGGCTACTCCGTTCCGGGCAAGGAGAACGGCTATTACGTCGGCCCGACGCTCATCGACTACGTCACCCCCGAAATGCGCATCGCGCAGGAAGAAGTGTTCGGGCCGGTAATGGTCATCATCCGCGCGAACAACGTCGAGGACGCAGTGCGCGTGCAGCACGGCTCGCCGTACGGCAACGCCGCGAGCGTCTTCACCGAGAGCGGCGGCGTCGCGCGCTACGTCATGGAGAACGCCAGCGCCGGCATGGTCGGCGTGAACGTCGGCGTCCCCGTCCCCCGCGAGCCCTTCGGCTTCGGCGGCTGGAACGATTCCAAGTTCGGCGTCGGCGACATCACGGGCCGCGGCTCGATCGAGTTCTGGACGAAGTCGAAGAAGATGACGACGAAGTGGAACAAGGAAGCGGGCGTGAACTGGATGTCGTAATTTGAGCCGTTCAGCGATTGAGCTGTTCAGCTCAGGGCCGGCTAGAGCCCCGCATCCAACCTCGGCCAAACCCCGTGCTAACCTGACTCGTTCCTGAGCAGGTCCGGATCGGGAGGCGAATCCTGAAGGAGCCTTGGGCCACTGACGCGGCCGGCCGTACCGGCACGATCCTCGTCGTCGACGACAACGCGCTCAATCGTGCGTTGCTCGAGGAAGAGCTGACGCATCGCGGGTTCGCGGTGCGCATGGCCTCGGGGGGTGAAGAGGCGCTGCAGTTGATCGCCGCGGAGCGCTTCGACCTCATCCTCCTCGACATCATGATGCCGGACGTCGACGGCATCCAGGTCCTGCGGCAGGTGCGTGAAAAATCGTCCGGGATCGAGCTGCCGGTGATCATGACGACGGCGCGCGCCGACCGCCGCGACATCGTCAACGCGCTCGAGCTCGGGGCGAACGATTACGTCACCAAGCCGATCGACCTCCCCGTCCTCCTCGCGCGCATTCGGACACAGCTCGCCCTCGCCAGCGCAAGCCGGGAGCTCGGCGCCGCGCAGCAGAAGATCCTCGATCTCACCGCTTCGGCCTCCTCCGCGCGACACGACGTCGACTCCTGGTCGCGCGCCACCGCCGCGGAGATCTCGGAGCTGCTCAACGCCGACGTCGACGTCGTCATCGGCAAGCGCGCGGACGAGACCTCGGTCGCGGTGCACGAGACGAATCCGATCGCGATGAAACGGCCGGAGTCCGACGGCGATTCGATCCGCATTCCGGTCGAGGCGGCGGGACGGCACGCGGGCGAAGTGATCATCCGCCGTCCGTTCGTGACGCGCGACGAGCGCGTGCTCGTGGAGAGCTTCGCCACGCAGCTCGGCGCGGCGATCGAGATGCGCGACCTGCGCTGGGAGCTCACCGCGGCGCGGCAGCGCTTCTACGAACAGCGCAAGCAGATGATCGACCGCGGCACCGTGCTCCTCCACGTCTGCTCGCGCTGCGGGCGCTGCTACGAGCACACCGTCCCGGAATGCCCCGAGGACGGCTGGCCGCTCGACGGCGCGCAGCTCGTGCCCTTGCGCGTCGCCGACCGCTACGTCCTGCGCCGCCGCATCGCCGTCGGCTCCACGGCGCGCGTGTTCGCGGCGGAAGACGAGCGGCTGCGGCGTCCCGTGGCGATCAAGATCATCAAGTCCGAGTACTTCAACGATCAGGAGATCCGCGCCCGCTTCGAGCACGAGGCGCAGGCGGCGGCGCGCATCGATCATCCGAACGTCAGCACCGTCTTCGACTCCGGCGCGCTCGACGACGGCTCGCTCTTCTTCGTGATGGAGCAGCTTCGCGGACTCGACCTCGCGCAGATGATCCGCATCCACGGACGCGGCTCCGCGGCGCAGGTCGCGTCGCTGCTGCGGCAGGTCGGCGCGGCGTTGAACGCCGTGCACAAGGCGGGCTTCATCCACCGCGACATCAAGCCGTCGAACATCTTCCTCGTGGAAGAAGGCGGCGGCTTCCGCGCCAAGGTCCTCGACTTCGGCATCGCCAAATCGATCGACGCCGACACGACGCTCACGCGCCACGGCAGCTTCATCGGCACGCCGGCGTACATGGCGCCGGAGCAGATCGACCGCAAGTCGCGGCTCGATCCGCGGACCGATCTCTACGCCTTCGCCACCGTCGCGTACGAGGCGCTCGCGGGACGTCGCGTGACGACCGGCAAAGAGGTGACGAAGGTCTTCGCCGAGATCCTCTACGAGCAGCCCCCCGCGATCTCGACGCTGGTCAGCGGCAACGCGGAGCTCGATGCCGAGTTCGCGCGCGCGCTCGCCAAGAACGCCGCCGACCGTCCCGAATCGGTCGCCGAATGGTCGGAGCGCGTCGCCGGAATCCTCGATGGGATGAGCCTCGAGGGCGGGTGGCCGGCGCACTTCGCGCCAGCCACCGAAATCGCCGGGGCCCAGACGTAGGGCGTTACTTGCGCACCCGGACCGGATACGCCGGCCGCACCGGCTGCGTCGGCGGATGCTCCGCGAGCTGCTTCATCGCCACCTCGATCGCCTTGTCGAGCTGCGGATCGCGTCCGGCGATGATGTCCGCCGGCGTGTCGTCGACGTCGATGTCGGGCGGCACGCCTTCGTTCTCCACCACCCAGCCGCCGTCCGGCGTCCAGATCGCGAGGTTCGGCGCGGTGATCTGACCGCCGTCCATCAGCTCCGGAAATCCGAGGATGCCGACCAGTCCGCCCCACGTGCGGCGCCCGATGATCGTCCCCATGTTCAGCTTGCGGAACATCCACGGCAGGAGGTCGCCGCCCGAGCCCGCGTTCTCGTCGATGATCATCACCTTCGGCCCCTGGATCGACGCGAGCGGCGTCTTCAGCGTGCCGCCGTAACGCGTCGCCCAGTAGCTGATGAGCGGGCGGCGGAGGATGTCGATGTAGTAGTCGGCGAACTGGCCGCCGCCGTTGTAGCGCTCGTCGATGATGATCGCGTCGCGGTCGGCCTGCGGGAAGAAGTAGCGCTTGAAGTACTCGTGACCCGAGCCGCCGGTGTTCGGCACGTAGACGTACGCGACGCGACCGTTCGTCTTCTCCGTGACGTAGCGCAGATTGCGCTCCACCCACGCGCGATTGCGCAGCGGCGACTCGTCTTCGATCGGCACGACCTTCACCGTGCGCGAGCCGGTGCCGTCGGCATTCGGGCCGACCGTGATCTCGACGATGCGGTTCGCGGTGCGCTCGAAACGTTGATAGAGGTTGTCGGGATACTTCAGATCCTTGCCTTCGACCGCGAGCAGGTACTCGCCATCGACGACGTCGACGCCCGGCTCGGTCAGCGGCGAGCGAAGCTCCGGATTCCAATTCAATCCGCCGTAGACCTTCGCGAAGCGATAGCGGCCATTCTCGACCTTGTAGTCCGCGCCGAGGAGTCCGCCCGGGACCGCGGGGACTTCGGCCAGCGAGTCGCCGCCGCCGCCGCGGTGATGGCCGACCGTCAGCTCGCTGCACATCCACTGGATCACGCGGCTGAGGTCCTGCCGCACCGCGAGGTCGGGCAGAAACTGCGCGTACTTGTCGTGCATCGCCTTCCAGTCGGCGCCGTGATAGTGCGGGTCGTAGAAGTAATCGCGATTGATGCGCCACGCGTCGTCGAACATCTCGCGCCACTCGACGAGCGGCTCGACGCGCACTTCGACGGCGGCGATGCCGAGCTTGTGCGCCTTGCCCGCGTCGATCTTGTCGCCGAGGTCGGCGATCGACCACGACTCCTTCAGTTGATAGAGCACGCGTTTGCCGTCGTTCGACACGCGGAAGTCATCGACGCTGTCGAGCAGCGCGTCTTCCTTGCGCTTGGTCAGATCGAAGCGCGTGAGATCGGATGAGCTGTCAGTCCCGCCGAGCCGCGACGCGCCGGTGTTCTTCAGGTAGAGCAGTTGGCCCGTCTTCGAGACCTGCAGATTCGTGTAGAGCGCGGGCTTGATCGGCAGCGCCTGGATGCGCTGCCCGAGGCGTTCGAAGTCGACCACCACCACGGCCTTCTCTTTCTTCGCTTCTTCCTTTTTCTCCTCGACCGTCTTCTCTTCGTCGCTCTCCTTCGCCAGCGGCGAGACCACGCCCTTCGGCAGGACCGCGAGATAAATCTCGTTCGTCGAGCGCATGTCGTTGTTCGACTGCGCGAACCAGTCGGCGACCGGGCCGGCGTCCGTCGACGACGTGAAGTAGAGGTACTTGCCGTTCGGGTCGAACACCGGCTCGCGCACGTCGGAGAGGCCGTCGGTCACGTTGAACGACTTCGCCTGATCGACCGACCAGAGCGCGAGCGTGTGCAGGTTCGTGTTGCCGGCGCGCGTGTAGGCGAGCCACTTCGAGTCGGGCGACCAGGCGTGATCGATCGCCACGCCGGGACGGTAGAGCGTGTTCGCCGCGATCTTCGTCGACGCGCCCGAGGCGACGTCGAGCACGAAGAGCGCCTGCGAGTTGTCGACGTAGCTGATGTGCGTGCCGTCGGGCGACCACTTCGGATCCTCGTAGAAGCCGGCGCCGTTCATCTTGATCGCGCGCGGCGTGCCGCGGCCGTCCTGGTTGGCGATGCGCAGCTCGTACTCGCCCGTCTCGTCGGTGAAGTACGCGATCGACTTGCCGTCCGCCGACCACGCAGGATTGCGGTCGTTCGCCGCGACCGACTGCGTCAGGTTGCGGTCATCGCCTTTCTCCATCGGCACGGTGACGATCTCGCCGCGGTATTCGAATGCAGCGCGCGCGCCGCTCGGCGAGAGGCTGACGTTGCGGATGTACTTCGCGCCCTTGGCGTAGCGGGGCCGCGTCTCGACCAGATCCGCCGCGACGCCGATCTTCAGCCGCGCTTCCTTCTGCGATGCGGGATCGAAGACGTGGACGTAGCCCGCCTGTTCGAAGATCACCTTGCCGTCGCCGGCGGTTGCGTCGATGACCGGGAAGTCCTTGAAGCTCGTGAGCTGCGCGACCTGCTTCGACTTCGTGTCGTACGAAAACAGATTGAGCTCACCGGCGCGGTCGCTGAGAAAGTAGACGCGCTCGCCGATCCACATCGGATCGGTGTCGTTGCAGCGCGTCGCCGGCTGCGGGATCTGCTCGGTCGCGTTGGTCGCGAAGTCGAAGATCATCAAACGCGAGGCCGTTCCGCCGCGGTAGTTCTTCCACTGCCGGAACGCCTCGCCGATCGGGAGGTAGACGAGCTTTTTGCCGTCGGGCGAGAACGCCGCCTTCGCCGCGTGCGGAATCGGCAGCTTCGTCACCGGTCCCCCGGTCGCGGGGACGGTGAAGAGCTGCAGGTAGCGCCGCGTGTGCACCTCGCGCGCGGAGGAGAAGAGGATCGACTTGCCGTCGGGCGTGAAGCCGAGCGTGGTGTCGGCGTACGGGTGATACGTCAGCCGCTTCGGCACGCCGCCCGTGGCCGGCACGACGTAGACGTCGGTGTTCCCCTCGTAGCGGCCGGTGAACGCGATGAGCGAGCCGTCGGGCGAGAAGCGCGGCGTCGACTCGACGCCCGGATGCGACGTCAGCCGGCGCACCGCGCTGCCGTCGGTATTCGCGACCCAGAGGTCGTTCGCATACCCGAACGCGATCAACCGCGCCGACATCGCCGGATCGCTCAGCAGCCGCGTGTCGTTGATGTCGATGGCGAGGGTGGGAAGGGAAAGGAGGAGAAGAGCGAAGAGGACGAGTTTTCGCATGCGGGGAGGGAGTGTAGCGGATACTCGTTATTCCCCTCTCCCGCCGCAGCGGGAGAGGGTGGCCGAAGGCCGGGTGAGGGTCTCCTTTAGCCACTCGTACGCCACACACGGATCTCGCAAGATCAACTCATTGCTCAACCGAATCACCTCGATCCCGTGCGCATTCAGCAGAAACGTCCGGCGCGAGTCGTACTCCCACATCCACACGGCCTCGTGTTGCCTCCCATCGGCCTCGACCGCGACCTGCAATTCATCGCAGAAGAAATCGACGATGTACGGGCCGACGATGTGCTGGCGGCGGAACTTCAATCCGAGAAGACGCCGATCGCGCAGCCAGGACCAGACGAGGCGCTCGGCGCGCGTGGAGAAATGACGCATTTCGCGGGCATGATCGAGTAGCTCGTTCATGCACCGAGGCTACCTCGGGAGAGCCCTCACCCGCCCCTTCGACAAGCTCAGGGGCACCCTCTCCCGCTGCGGCGGGAGAGGGGGGTTCTACACGGTGTGGTAGCGTTCATTCATGGCCTCGGAAGACCTGAATTCCTACCGCATCGCGCAGGAGCAGTTCGATCACGCTGCGCAGTACGTCGCCGACTTGCCCGAGGGACTGCGTGAGTACCTCCGCGTCACGTCGCGGTTGACGACCGTCGAGTTTCCGATCGAGGCGGATGACGGCTCGGTCAAGACCTACGTCGGGTACCGCGCGCTGCATTCGCGCGTTCGTGGTCCGGGGAAGGGCGGTATCCGTTATCACCCCGACGTCAACGCGGACGAAGTGCGCGCGCTCGCTTCGTGGATGACCTGGAAGTGCGCGGTTGCCGACATCCCGTTCGGCGGGGCGAAGGGCGGGATTCAGTGCGATCCGAAGAAGCTTTCGCGCAGCGAGCTGCGCAAGATCACGCGCCGCTTCGTCGTCGAACTGGGGGACACGATCGGGCCGCACACCGACATCCCCGCTCCCGACGTGAACACCACGGCCGAGACGATGGCGTGGATCTACGACACGTACGACATGATGCACGCCGGCAAGAACAACCTCCCCGTTGTCACCGGCAAGCCGGTCGGCCTGGGCGGCTCCCTCGGACGCAACGAGGCGACGGCGCGGGGATGTCTCTTCGTCACCCGGCGCGCGATCGAGCAGGGCGCGGTGAGCGGATTGCCGACGCTGAAGGGCGCGAAGATCGTGATCCAAGGCTGCGGCAACGCCGGCTCCATCGCCGCGCAGCTTTTCACCAATGCCGGCGCGACCGTCATCGCGCTCAGCGACTCCACCGGCGGCGTGATGTGCGCCGGCGGCATCGATCCGGACGCCGCGATCGCGCACAAGAAGCAGACCGGCTCCGTCGTCGGCCTCGAGGGGACGACGAACATCACGAACGAGCAGCTCCTGGCGATCGAATGCGACGTGCTGATCCCGGCGGCCTTCGAGAATCAGATCCGCGCCGACAACGTCGCGAACGTGAAGACGAAGCTCATCGCCGAGGCCGCGAACGGGCCGACCACTCCGGCGGCCGATCGCGCGCTGTTCGAGCGCGGCATCCCCATCCTTCCAGACATCCTCACCAACTCCGGCGGCGTCACCGTCTCCTACTTCGAGTGGGTGCAGAACATCGAGAACGAGCACTGGAGCGAGCAGCACGTCAACGATCATCTCCGCGACAAGATGGAGCGGGCGACCGACGCGGTACTGCAGATGCAGCTCGAGATCCGGGACCGTCACAGCGCGGCCGTCGACCTGCGGACGAGCGCCTTCGCCCTGGCCATCAAGCGGGTGGCCGACGTCGCACTCGCGCGCGGAATCTGGCCTTGAAGTATCCTGAGAGACTCATGAACACCGACGATTGACGAAACCGCAACGGCTCGCGGCGAACGATCCGCTTCTTCGCGAGTTGATTGAAGCCTCCTGTGAGGCGGAACGAAGCAGCGCAATCGAGCGACTGCTGGGTGAGGCAAAGCCGGTCATCGCGTCAATCCTGATTCGCAATCGATCGACCGCATTCCGCCGCGAGGATTTCGACGATCTCACAGCAACGGTCCTGATGCGTCTCGTGGTGCGGCTGCGCATCGCCGCGTCGGACTCCGCGTCGCCGATCACCAGCTTCGGCGACTTCACCGCGCGCCTCGCGTACAACGCCCTCTACGAATTGTTCCGCGTCCGCTTCCCGCGGCGGACGCGTTTGAAGAACCGGGTCCGTTACGTGCTGTCTCACGACAAGCGTTTCGCGGCGTGGCTCGTGGCGGAGGAGAGCATCGCGGGACTGCGAGGCTGGCGGGATCGCACCGACGTGCTCTCCGGCGCGTCGATCATGATGCGCGACGCCGAGCCGCGCATGCTCGAGGAGAACCGCACCGCCGACGCGATCGAAGCGGTGCTGCTGCGTTTCGGCCGACCGCTGCCCGTCAGCGAGCTCACCGACATCCTGGCCGACCTCTGGGGCGTCTCCGATGCCGTGCCGGACGAAGTGCCGGAGAGGCACGACGCCGCGACGCCGCACACGCTCCTCGAAGCGAGCGAGCAGCTCGACCTCCTCTGGCGCGAGGTGCAGGAGCTCCCGCCACAGCAACGCGCGGCACTGCTGCTGAACCTCCGCGACAGCGCCGGCATGAACGCGCTCGCGCTCTTCATCCTGCTCGACGTCGCGACGTTCGACGCCCTCGCCTCGGTGCTGGCGATGACGAGCGAGCAGCTTCAGACGATCTGGGCCGACCTCCCACTCGACGACCTGACCATCGGCGCGATCCTCGGCAAGGGCCGGCAGCAGGTGATCAATCTGCGCAAGTCCGCGCGGATGCGATTGGCCCGGCGAATGAAAGCGGTATAAATAGGCAATTGACCAGATCGCAGCAACCGGCGGCGAATGATCCGCTTCTCCGCGAATTGCTCGAAGCGCGCGATGAGCCGGAACGAAGCAGAGCCATCGAGCGCGTACTGGATGAGGCGAGGCCGGTCATCGCGGTGGTGCTTTCCCGCAGCCGCTCCGGCGCGTTCCGCCGCGAAGACTTCGACGACGTAACGTCCACCGTGCTGGTTCGGCTCGTGCGCCGGCTGCAGCTCGTGGCGTCGAGCCCCGAGGCGGTGATCACGAACCTCCGCGAGTACACCGCGCGCCTCGCGTACAACGGCGTCTACGAGGTGCTGCGCCGCCGATTTCCGCAGCGAACGCGAGTCAAGAACCGGCTGCGTTATGTGCTGACGCATGACGATCGCTTCGCAACCTGGCTGGTGTCGGATGAGAGCGTCGCCGGCTTGCGGACATGGAACAACCGCTTCGATGTCGTGCCGTCCGGCGCGACCTTGTCGATGGCCGACGCCGAGCCCCGGATGCTCGCGGAGGATCACACCGGCGACGCGATCGAGGCCGTTCTGAAGCGCTTCGCCAGGCCGCTGCTGCTCAACGATCTGACCGATATCCTGGCCCGCCTCTGGGGTGCGTCGGACGTCCTGCCTGCCGAGACGCCGGAGCCGATCGACGCCACCACGCCGCACGATCGCCTCGAGATCCGCGAGCAACTCGACATGCTGTGGCGAGAGGTGAAAGAGCTCCCGCCGCAGCAACGCGCGGCATTGCTGCTCAACCTCCGCGACATCGACGGCATGAACGCCCTCGCGCTCTTCGCCCTCCTCAATGTCGCCGGAGTGGACGACATCGCGGCGGCGCTGGAGATGACGACGGCGCACCTCAAATCGATCTGGAACGAGCTGCCGGCCGACGACCTGACGATCGGCTCGATCCTCGGCAAGAGCCGGCAGCAGGTGATCAATCTGAGAAAGTCGGCCCGCGACCGGCTGGCGAGGCGGCTGAAACGATGACCAGTCTGGTAATAACGAAGCAACGCGAGCATCAGCAATGATGAAACCGCACCTCACCATGGAAGAAATGGAGGCGTTCCGCCGCGGCAGACTCGCGGAGGAGGAGCTGGCGTCCGTTTTCGCGCATCTGCGCGAGTGCCGCGAGTGCGGAGTGCGCTGGCCGTCGATCGAGGCCGCCGCCGCGGCGATGGTGACCGACCTCGCCGAGACCGAGCATCCCGACCTCGAGGAGCTGTTCGCCTACGTCGATGGAGAGCATTCGGACGAGATCGCGCAGCACCTCGACGAGTGCGAGCAATGCAGCGCGGACGTCGCCGACGCGATGCGCGAGCGGTTCCGCCTGCGCAGACAGCGCGGCTGGCCGCGACTGGCTGCTGCCGCCGCGGTCGCGATCGTAATCGCCGGCGCGGCGTTCTGGTTTGCGCAGCGGCCGCCGGTCACGCCGGCGCCGCAGCCCCAGCCGCATCATCCGATCGTCGTCACACCGCCGCCGCACGGCGAGTGGGATTCGCTGGTGGCCGAGGCCCGGAGCAAAGGAGCGTTGCCGATGCCGGGCATCGTGCGCGAGCTGCGCGGCGATGAAGAGACCTTCCGCGGCCAGCAGGCAGCGGCGGCCGGTCTTCGTCTGCAACCGGCGGGAACCGTCGTGGCCTCGCAACAACCTCAGTTGACGTGGCGGGCAAAGAACGGTGAGCGCTACGTCGTGACCGTCGTCTGCAACGACGTCGTCGCCGCCACGAGCGGCCCGATCGCCGGCGGTGAATGGACGCCGCCTCGCCCGCTGCCGCGCGGATCGAACTGCGCCTGGCAGATCGAACGGCAGAGCGATCACGCCGTGCTGCCCGCTCCCCCGCTCCCGCAGCCGATGTTCCGCGTCGCCGACGATGCCTCGCTCGCCGCGATCACGAAAGCGGAGGCCCAACAGCCGCGCGACGAATTCGTCATCGGCCTGCTGTACGCCCGCGCCGGCATGCAGCGGGAGGCGGAAGAGCATTTGCAGGCGTATGTCGAAACGCATCCCGCGGATGCGGTTGCGTCGAAGCTGCTGAAGAGCATCAAAACATGGTGATTCAATGCTGCCGCTTCTGCTTTCTTTCTTCTGCTCTCTGCCTCAAAACGACCTCGCGGCCCGCTTCTGCCGCGCGCTGACCGCCGACGACCTCCGCGAATTTGCGCCTCTCGCCGCCGATCCGCACAGCCTGTCGACGAAGCTCTGGCGGCGCGTGCGCAACGTCGTCGACAACTACGACTGCGTGACCGTGTCGTCGTACCGCACGTGGGAGGAGCACGGCAGGACCGTGGTCGACGTCGACGCCACCGGCATCACGCGAAACGCCGCACGGGAGCGGCGCCCGATTCCTCATCTCTGGTATCTGACGCCCGATTCGTTCGAGGATGAAGAGAGCGAGCTGGCCCGGCGTCTCATCGACGCGAAGAGCGACGAGGAGCGTGGATCGATCGCCATCGACGCGCCGGATGCCTTGCTCGCCGCGGCCGCGCGCGTCATGTCGGAGGACGTGCCGGTCAGCGACACCGCGACGCTGCGCGAGCCGGCGATGTTCCTCCTGCAATGGAGTCAGAGTCTCGACAAGCCGGAGACGGAGGCGTACGCGCTCTGCATCCTCGGCCGGCTGGCGAAGAGGGACAAAGACATCGTGGCCGCGCTGCGTCTTTTCGATGGTGCGCGTGACGCCGCGCGGAGGACGCAGTCGTGCGACGCCGTCGCCTACGCCGGCTATCAAATGATCGACGTGGAAAAAGATCCGGCGAAACACGCCGCGCTGATCGAGGCCGTGGCCGGATCGATCGAATCACTCGACAACCCGCGCGTCGCGTTCCTGGCCATGCACGATCGCACGACGACGGAATGCGGGAGCTACGACCTGGCCCATTGCTACGCGACGATCGACAAAATCGCCGCGCTGGCGCGCCGTCTCGGGAATCGCGAAGCAGAGGCCCGGGCGGTATTCAGCCGAGGACGGGCCGCGACCACGGTGCAGGACGTCGACACGTCGATGCGGCTCATGCAGCAGGCCAACCGGATGGCCCGCGGGCTCATGCTCCCGCGGCTCACGGCTCTGACGTATATCGGCTTCTTCTTCATCAACGGGTATCGGGAGCAACCGGAGAAGTCCTTCGAAGCGCTGCAGAACGCTTACGCCTCTCTGCAGCCCGAGGATGACGATCTCGCCGCCTGGACGCACGCGTACCTCGGCGACTCCCTGATGAACCGTGACCGCGTTCGTGAAGCAGACGCGCATCTCGAACCGGGGCTCCGCCTCGCACGCAGATATCCCACCTACCTCGCGAATGTCCTGCACCTCGGATTCAGGGTCCGCGTGGCGCAAGGGCGTTACGAGGAAGCAGAAGCGTTCGCGCGGGAAGGAATCGAGCTCGAAAAAGGAAGCCTGGACGTGCTCTGGGCCTTGAAGGGCGACCTGGGGAGAATCCTGGCCGAGTGCGGAAGGAGCGACGAAGGAATCGAAGAGCTTCGGCAATCGATCGATCTCATCGAGGCCCGCCGTGCGCTGTCCACAACCTCCGCAATCGTGCGCGCCCAGTATTTCAAGCAGCGCTATTTCGTCTACGACTGGCTGCTGAACGCGCTCGTTGCCGCGAATCGCCCCGAGGAGGCGTTCGCGGTCTCCGAGCAGATCAAGGCCCGCGGCCTTGCCGACTCGATGGATGCCGCCGGACAGCAACTGCCGCTCACCGAATCGGAGCAGAAGCAGGAACGCGAGCTCAATCAGCGCATCGTCGATCTGAATCGCTCGGTCATGTCGGCAAAAGGAGCCGAGGAGACCGAGCTGCGGCATCAACTGCTCACCGCGCGCGCGGACCTCGAGCAGTTCTCCATCGAGAGCTTCATGCGCCATGCGGAGATGGAGTCGCCGGAGACCTCGCTCGCGCCGGCGGACGCCGCGGCGGCATGGAACGGACCGGTGGTCGTCGAGTACGCGGTGCTCGACCAATCGATCGTCGCCTTCGTGATCCGCGACGGCAAGGTCACGGCCCGCCGCCTGGCCGCCGATCGAAAACGGGTCGAACGGCAGGCGATGAAGCTGCTCAGCCGGATCGAGCATCGCGATCTGCTCTTCGGCAACGACGCCCGGCCGCTCCATGACGCGCTGATCGCCCCGCTGGCCGATCTCCTTCCCCGAAGCGGCATCGTGAACGTCATTCCGGACGGGTTCCTCTGGAAGCTGCCGTTCGACGTCTTGCAGACGCCCTCCCGGAAGTTCCTGGCCGAGAAGTACGCCATCGCCTACGCGCCGTCACTGGTGATGCTGGAACGGATGCGGCGGCATCACGAGGCGAAGCAGGCGCGGAAGGAACTGCTGGCGCTCGGCGATCCGCTCATCGGCCGCTCGACGAGCCGCAAGGCGGCCTCCTTCCGCAATTTCTCCCTCGGCGCATTGCCGGATGCCGAGCGCGAGGTGCGCGCTCTCTCCGACGTCTACGGCCATGACCGCAGCACGATCCTGATCGGGAAGTCGGCGCGGGAATCGGCACTCAAGAAACTGATCGGCCAGTACCGCATCGTCCATCTCGCCACGCACGGCATCGTCGATGAAGCGTCGCCGCTCTATTCCGCGATCGTGCTCGCCAGCGCAGCAGGCGACAGCGACGACGGCCTGCTCGAAATGCGCGAAATGCGTGAGCTCGACCTGCACGCGGCACTCGTCGTCCTCTCCGGCTGCGACACCGCGCGCGGCGACGTCTTCTCCGGCGAAGGAGTGATCGGCATGTCGTGGGCGCTCTTCGCGGCCGGCTGCCCGACGACCGTGGTGAGCCAGTGGAAAGCGGAATCGCGCAGCACCGCCGACCTCATGATCGCGTTCCATCGCCACCTCCGCGCGGGCGAATCGAAAGCCGCGGCCCTGCAGCATGCGCGACTGGCCGTCATGCGTAATCCGGCGTGGCATCATCCGATGTATTGGGCGCCGTTCATCCTCATCGGCGACGGGATGTCGGCGGTACCGTGATTCAAGCCGTGAGCAATGCCTTCAGCGCCGCGCCCGTCGGCGTCAACACGTACGTCTCGTTGTCGATCGACTCCTGCGTGAACAGCAGGTTCGCGTGCGCGATGTTGATGAACCCGAGGTACGGCATGATCTCCGGCGCCTTCCTGATGTAATCGACGAGCCAGCCGTTGCTTTCGTCGCCTATCTCCGTGTTCCACACCTCGCGGCCGTTGCGGAACGGATCGATGATCCCGCGCCGCGTCTTCAGGACGCGGAGCGCGCCGTCGAGCGTCTTGTCGTCCGAATAGCCGTGGAACGAGATGATGTCGAACGTCTGCTCCGCGGCGTCTTTCGTCAGCAGGCGTTGCAGGTCGTCGTCGTACGCCGCCTCGGGGCCGAGGTTCCACGGCGCCATGCGCTTCGTCCCGTCGTTGGGATCGAAGCTCACGATCCTCGACGGCCGGTACACCTCGTTCCAGATCCGGTCATACGCTTCGTCGAACGGACGCGTGGCGACGGGCGGCCAGTAGTTGCCGTCGCCCGGCTCGTTCCAGGAGATGAAGTACGTGGCGAAGCCGGGCTTGAAGTAGCGCGTGTCGAGCTGCTTGCTGACCTCCACGCACCAGTCGGCCTTGACGTGCGCAGGATCCTTCACACACGGCCGGCTGGGATCGAAGTGCGCGCTGCCTGGAATCGCGTTCCCCTTGTCGTCGAGCGTCCACGACTGCGCGCCCTCGGTGTACGGCTGGTACGTGATCTTCTCCTCGGCCGTCGCGTGCGCCGGAGCCCAGAGCCGCTTGAGGATGACCTTCAGGCCGACGTCGTTGAACGCATGCCAGCAGGCGTTGACGGAGTGGAAATCCCAGATGCCTTCGCACGGATTGATCGACGTCCCCGACATCCAGAGGACGACCGCCTCGATGCCGAGGCTCTTGATGGCCGACGCGAACTTCGGCGAGGCGATTTCGTGCGCATTGCGCTCGTAGCCAATCGAGATGATCACCGGAAGCCTCCCACTCTCTGTGACGGGAGAGCCGGAAGCGGACGCGATCCCTACCTTCCTAATCCGTGGTCTTATCCAATTTGCGAAGAGTGGCTATTGCCGCAGGACCACCCCGCTCCGAGAATCGACGGCATGAAACGACTCCTGCTGGTCTGTCTCGCCGCCCTCACCGTTTCCGCCGCGGAGCCGGCGCGCGACGGGCAGCACGATTTCGACTTCGAGATCGGGACGTGGAAGACGCACGTGAAGCGGCTGACGAAGCCGCTCACCGGCTCGACCACGTGGGTGGAGATGAACGGCATCACGACGGTGCGCAAGGTGCTGAACGGCCGCGCGAACCTCGTGGAGCTGATCGCCGACGGACCGTCGGGTCACTTCGAGGGTCTCAGCCTCCGCATCTATCGACCGGAGTCGCGGCAGTGGACGCTGAACTTCGCGAACGCGGCCGACGGCATCCTCGCGCAGCCGACGATCGGGCAGTTCAAAAACGGACGCGGCGAGTTCTACGATCAGGAAGAGCTCGGCGGCCGCGCGATCTTCGTCCGCTTCGTCATCACGCCGATCGACGCCGACACGATCCGCTTCGAGCAGGCGTTCTCCGACGACGGCGGCAAGACGTGGGAAGTGAACTGGATCGCGACCGACACGCGCGTGAAAGATTGAAGGCGGGTGCAACTCGCGCCGGAAGCGCTGCGTAATGAGCTGCGACGGGAGGTCTCATGCTCATTCGCTCGGTGGCGACGCTCTTCCTGCTGTTCGCCGCACCGGTTGCCGCGCAGCCTGATGACGCGTTCATCGCGTGGGCTCGAGGACGCATCGCACCGATCGATTCGTTCCGCGCGCTCGATTCACGCATCCGCGAAGCGCGCCTGATCGGCGTCGGCGAGAGCGTGCACGAGGCCGAGCCGTTCCTCAGCTTCCGACTGCACCTGCTGCAGGATCTCGTGCGGCGGCATCGCGTCACCGCGCTGGTGCTCGAGTCGGGATTGCCGGAGGCGATGACGGCCGACGATTACGTGCACGGCAGGACGCAGGCGATCGACTACGACGTCGCGCTCCCCGGCGGCTACGGCAGGCTCGTCGAGATCCGCCGCACGATCGAGTGGCTGCGCGAGTGGAACCTCGGTGAAGGGAAACAGCATCCGGTCGCCGTCTACGGCGCCGATCTCCCGAATCGCTCCGGCAGCATGGTCCCGGCACTCGATCGCCTGCAGGAGTTGACGAACGGCAACGCGGAGATCAAGGCCGTGATCGATGTGCTGCGTCCGACCGCGACACAGATCCACGCAGGCTGGTGGAAAGGCCAGTCGGACAAATACGCCGCGTTGCCCGCCGATGCGAAGGCGGCCTTCACGACAAACGTCGCGCAGCTCGTTCGCCTGACGAAAGACGAATGGCCGCACCGCATCGCGCTCGTCGCGCAGCAGGACGAAGAGATGCTCCGCCTCGGCGCGTTCGCCCCCACTGCGCCGCGCGATCGCGCCATGGCCGAGAACACGCTCTGGGTTCTGAACCGCCTGCCGAAAGGCGAGCGCGCGGTCTACTGGGCCCACAACGCACACGTGCAGAAAGCAGAAGTCACCGGACCGCCCCTCCCACCCGGCCGCTACCCGAATGCGGGCATGCACTTCGCCGCCGCCCTAGGCCGGAAGTACTGCGCGATCGCGACGGCGTACGGCGGCCCGTCGATGGACAAATCGACGCCCCCCATGGAGGGGAGCGTCGACGGCACACTGGCGAAGGTCGCGCCGCATTCGTTTCTGCTGCTGCTCGACGGCAAGCGGCGCCCGAAGTGGCCGGATGACGAGCGGCCGATGCGCTTTCAGGTCGATCACCTGAACGTGCCGCTCGGCCACGCGTTCGACGCGGTGGCGTTTTTTGATCACGCCATACGCGCCGAACGCGTGAAATGACTACGGCACGGTGATCGTCCGCCGATTCGGTGTAGCCATGGTTCAGTGACGGATATCTATATTCGGGCTCGTGTCGTCAGGAGCTCTGAGAACCTGCACGCGAGAATCACGACTCGACGCCAACGAATTATAGAGCGCCATCGGCGTCACAAAACCGCGCTGTTGAAACAGGATCGCGTTGAACACACCGCCGCCCCAGATAGTGACGGTGCCGGTCTGAGTGTTGGGAAGTCCAATTGCAGCAGTGCCCGCGGCATTATATGTGGAACAAACCTGCGACACGTTGTAATTCGGTTTCTCCTTCGAATTCCGCACCAGCGCTTCCGTAACAGTCGCATCTTGTTTGGCGTCGCCACGGATTCGGATGATGCCGTCCGCCGGCCTGCCCATTTTATTATTGTATGCACCAATACCGTTTTCCGGCAGAATCTCGGTCCTGTAATTTCCCGGCACGGATTGCGTGAACTTGCCAAGGTCGCCGCCAGGCCACAAGTCCCTCACCGTCACAGTGCCAAGAGGGCGTCCGTTCGCGTCTCGATTCTGCACCGCGATCGCGCTATGTCCGGGCGAGTTCTTTGTAGCCTTCCAGGTGAACACGTATTCGTCTTTGCCGTCGGGATCGGCCTTGTTCACCGGATTGTTGGTTACATAACCATATCGGTTCCACATCTGCGGCCTCTTCAGATCCACGCCGCCCGGATCGACCGATAGGAACCGTCCCAAGCCCGGACTGTAATATCGGGCATGCATATAATCGAGATACCGTTCTGGATTCGGGAGTCCGTCCGGAACGAGATCTCGCTCATGGCCGGTGAACTTCTTCGGGTCATCCCGATTCGGTTCCTGGCGGCTCGACGTCAGCTCGATACCGAATGGTTGGTAATCGTGCTGAGCGATCGATGCGCCGTACGCGTTCGTGATGAGGCGCGCCGTGCCGATTTGATCGAGATGAAAGTGTCGCAGTCCACCTTCGGTTGCCGGCCGCTGTGCGGCGACGGTCCCTCGGGGACCATATCGTAATCCTGCACCCATTTCCAGCCCGCAGTCGGACTGCTATAAGAGCCTTCGAACTGGCGAATGACCTGCTGATTTGCATCACGGAATGTCCACGTCCACTTATCTCCCACGCGTGCGCCGATACGTTGATCATCGGCCGTGTAGAGATAGCGATCGTGCCACGTCGTGTCGTGATCCTTCGCCACCATCATGTTCGCGGCGTCGTACACGTAGCTCTCTCCGCCGTACGAGACCAGGTTCCCGGCCTCGTCGTATTGCATCGACAACCCCGTCAGATGATTGCCCGTATCGATCGTGAAATCGACTTCCGAGCCGTCTTTCGCGGTCGAACGGGTCATGTTGCCGTACTGGTCGTACCGGTACGTCTCCGAATGCGGCGAACCGGGCGACGTCGGACTCACGCGCTGCGCGCTGGCACCGAGCAGCCGCGACATCGGGTCATACGTGTACGTCGTGTAGAGGCCGTCGCCGGCCGGACTCCCGACCGTTCCGATCGCCGAAATGTTGTCGGCGCCGTCATAGACATACAGACCCGATCTCCATGTCGGCCCGATCTGGTCCGACGCCGCCTTCGCCGGCGGCGTGGCGCTCCGGGCGGACGCAACGACGAGCATGAACAACGTCGCAATAGCCACGATTGAAAGCCGATGCGGTTTCATTGATGTAATCCTCAATCCACCCGGGACACACTCACTTACGGCGCAGTGATGGTTGCCGAGTCTCACCTGCCTTCAATCAAACTTGTCCCGGTTCGGATCTCTCATCGGAACTGCCGCCGGATTGTGCGGGTCCTCGGGAGGAATGTTAGCGACAGCGGCCCCAGCAGTCATTGACCACTGGATCAATTGCACCAGCATTTTGCCACCAAGAAGGCTTGTCAGCGGGCTGTCAGGTGCCGAATAAACTTGGATGTTCCATCCCGTCGACTGCGTAAAGATCGGAACTTTCTTATCCATCGAATGCACCTGATCCATCGACACCTGCGACTTCGCGTCCGATGGCTTTTGCACCTGAACGCCGTTGTCGACCTGCGTGGGAGATCCCGGCGGGGTGGTGTAATTGGCATTCGCGTTGACACCGACAATACGAGAGCCGTTGACATCTACACCAGCGCTTGCATTATTGTCCGAGCCTACCGTGCCGTCCCGATCAACCCTGGCAGTGGACTTAATTTGTGCATTCGCCGAGATGCCCGGGGTCGATGCTGATGCCTGTGCCGAGAATTCGACTTCGATGCCAAAAAGGTCATGAATTGACAGGCTGATCGTGTCCCGCAAGATATCCATTTTCTCACCCGGTGCTCTGCCGGTCGGATCGTTCAGGACGATCGGGTTGTTCAACACATAGACATAACGGTTCCACGTTTGTGGTTTCGATGCATCCGCGCTCGTCCAGGTCGGGTCGACGGAGGTGAACCTCCCCAAACCCGGGCTGTAATACCGCGCATGCATGTAATCGAGATACCGGTCCCGATTCGGCAGCCCGTCGGGAACGAGATCCCGTTCGTGCCCCGTAAACTTCTTCGCCTCTTCCCGATCCGGCGCTTCCTGGCGGCCCGGCGTCAGCTCGATCCCGAACGGCTGGTAATCGTGCTGCGAAATCGATGCGCCGTACGCGCTCGTGACGAGCCTTGCAGTGCCGAGGTGATCGAGATGAAGATGTCTCAGACCGCCTTCGGATGCCGGCCGCTGCGCCGCGACCGTTCCTCGGGGACCGTATTCATAGTCCTGTACCCACGTCCAGTCCGCGGCGGGATTGCTGTAAGAGCTTTCGTACTGGCGAACAACCTGCTGACCTGCATCGCGGAGGGTCCAGGTCCACTTGTCTCCCACGCGTGCGCCGATGCGTTGATCGTCCGCCGTGTAGAGGTAGCGATCGTGCCACGTCGTGTCGTGGTCCTTCGCCACCATCATGTTCGCGGCGTCATACACGTAGCTCTCTCCGCCGTACGAGATCAAATTTCCCGCCTCGTCGTACTGGATGGACGTGCCCGTCAGATGATTGCCCGCATCGATCGTGAAATCGACTTCCGAACCGTCTTTCGCCGTCGAACGGGTCATGTTGCCGTACTGGTCGTACCGATACGTCTCCGTATGCGGTGAACCGGGCGACGTCGGACTCACGCGCTGCGCGCTGGCACCGAGCAGCCGCGACGTCGGGTCATACGTGTACGTCGTGTACAAGCCGTCGCCGGCCGGACTTCCGACCGTTCCGATCGCGTAGATGTCTCCCGTGCCGTCATAGACATACAGGCCGGACCTCCATGTCGGCCCGATCTGGTCCGCGGCCGCCTTTGCGGGCGGAGTGGCGCTCCGTGCGGGCAGAACGGCGAGCACGAACGACGTCGCGATCATTACGATTGAAAGCCGATGCGTCTTCATCGATGTAATCCTCATTGGCGTAGTCATTCCGTTCACGGCACCGTCACCGTCGCCGAATCGGTATAGCAGCTCACACCCTGGCCCGAATCACTGCCATATACGCGGAACCAGTAGTTGGTCGACGTCGACGGGCAAACGTTGACGTAATTGCCGCTGCCCAACAATACCGACGTATTGCCCTTCGTTCCCTGGTACCACTCGATGTGGTCGATCGTGCCGCCGGCGTTGGCCCAGACCTGGCGGCAATTGCCGCCCTGATTGATGATCACGGGGCCGCCCTGGTTGATGTCGTTGCTGCAAAGATTGACATATGCGTTGTACGTGTCCGCGCCTCCATTGGCGCCGCTGGTCACGTGACAGAAGTACGTGGTCGCGGCGGTGATGTCGGATGAAACGAACAGCGGCGAATCAGGGGCATTCGGCACCGGCTGGTAATTCGCGTAGAGCCACTGATAATGCAGGTACGTCCCCTGCGCGCTGACGCTCAGCGATGCGCGCGAGCCCGAGGTCAGGTAGGTGTTCTGCTGCGGCTGGGTGGTGATAATCGGATTGACGCTGATCCACGCAGACGGGCTATTGACCGTGCCGCACAGCCCGGTCACCCGCACCCAGTACTGTTCGCTGTTGATCGCCTGGATCGTGTAACTCGAGCTCGTGGCGCCGGAAATCGGCTGACTCGTATTGCCGCTCGCGCCGATGTACCACTGATACGCGAGATTCGTTCCGGCGGCCGTGACCAACAACGTCGCGTACGCGTAACGATTGACCGCCGTCGCATTGGCCGGGCCGGTGACGCTCGTCGTCGTGCAGACCGTGACCGTCGCGGTATTGCTGTTCGCGGTCCCGCAGCTTCCCGTGACCTTGCACCAGTAGCTCGTCGTCGAGCCGGGCGATGCCGCATACGAAGCGGACGTCGCGCCGCTGATCGGATTCGTCGTCGTGCCGCTCGCGCCGAGGTACCACTGATACGTGGAGCCGCTGAGGTTCGACACGACCGACAGCGTCGTCGACGAGCCGGACGTGATCGTCGTGCTTTGCGGCTGCGTCGTAATGGTCGGGATGCAGACGTTGACCGTGGTCGTCGTGGTGTTCGATACACACGAGCCGTTCTGCACCTGGGCCCAGTAATTGGTCGTCACCGACGGCGAGACGTCGAGGTAACTCGCCGCCTGCCAACTACCGATCGGCGAAGCGGTATTGCCGCTCGCGCCGCTGTACCACTGATAGGCCGTCGCGCCGGGCATGGTGGGCAATTGCAGACGCACGCTCTGCCCCGGCGTCGTGTTCGCGTTCGGCGCACCCGTGACCGATTGCGACAACGGACACATGCTCACGGTGACCGTATTGCTGTCGACGGTGCACATCGCACCCGCCGCCGTAATGCGCACGAAGAACGTCGTATCGCTGGTCAGGTTGCCCGTATTGAGCGTCGCGGAATCGGTGCCGGCCGGCGTCGACCCGTTCCTGAACCACTGGTAATGCAGCGTTTCGCCCGTCGCCTCGCTTGCCGAAACGGTGAGCGTGGCCGAAGTGCCGCTGAACGTCGACGTGTTCTGGGGCTGCGTGTTGATGACCGGAGTCGTACAGACTGCGACGTGCGCGGTGTTGCTGTTGACCGCGCCGCACGAACTGGTGACCTTTACCCAGTAATCGGCCGGATTCAGCGGATTGACATTCATCGACGAGGTCGTGGCGAGCGGAGTGGTCGTCGTTCCGCTCGTTCCCTGGTACCACTGATACGTGAGATTGCTTCCGGTCGCGGCAACGGAAAGCGTCGCGGTCTGACCGCGGACGATGTTGCTCAATGCCGCCGGTTGCGTCGTGATCGCCGCGGGCTGACAGATCGTGACCGCCGCCGTGTTGCTGTTGACCGACTGACCGCACGCGCCCGTGACCTTCACCCAGTAATTCGTACTGGTCGCCGGACTGGCGGTGTAAGACGCGGCCGTTGCGTTCGCGATCGGCGACGTCGTCGTGCCGGTCGTGCCGATGTACCACTGGTACGTCAGACCGCTCGTGTTCGCGGCCACGGTCAGCGTCGCCGACTGACCGCTGTTGATCATCGTGCTCGCCGCGGGATGTGTGGTGATCGTCGGAATGCAGACGTTGACCGTGTACGCGTCGGTGCGCGACACGCAGCCGTCATCGGCGCGGCTCACGGTGGCCCAATAGGTGCCGCCGCTCGATGCCGACGCCGTGAACGAGTACGTGTTACTGCTGTTGTACGACAGTTGTGTGGAGTGCGCGACGTCGCCTGCGGGCCCGGCGTACCAGGCATAGGTGTTGCCGGTCGCGGGCGAGGTGATGCACGTCAGCGTGACGTTCTGTCCGATCGCCACGTTCTGCGTCGTGCCGGTGTTGATCACCGCCGGGAGCGTGCAGACGCCGACGGTCGCGGTATTGCTGTCGACGCTGCACACGCCCGCCATGACACGAACGTAATACTGCGTCGTCTGCGTGATTGCTGGCGTAGTGAAGCTCGGCAAATCGATGCCGACCGGCCCGCCGCCGGCGATGAACCACTGGTAATGCAGCGGCTCGGACGTTTGCTCCGTCGCCGCGACCGTGAGCGTCGCGCTCTGGCCGCTGAAGACATTCGTGCTGCCCGGCTGCGTCGTAATCACCGGCGTCATGCAGACCGACACGTGGGCCGTCGCACTGTTGACCGTGCTGCCGTCACAAGGCGTCGTTACCTTGACCCAATAGTCGGCCGGGTTCAGCGGATTGACCGTGAGCGAATTGGACGTGCCGCCGGCAACCGGATTGGAGGTGTCGCCGCTGATTCCCTGGTACCACTGATACGCCGGAGCCGATCCGGTCGCGGTAACGATGAGGGTCTGCGACTGTCCGCGGGTAATCGATCCACCGGCGGGCTGCCCCGTAATCGCCACCGACTGACAGACGGGCGTGACGATCGCGGCCTCGCTGTCCACCGGCGCGCATGAGTTGATCCGGCACCAATAGCTGGTGGCCACCGTAGGCGATGCGTTGTAAGTCGGGCTCGTCTCTCCGCTGAGCGGATGTGACGTATCGCCCTTTGTGCCGGCATACCACTGATAGGTCATCGTCTGGGAGCTCGTGGCGGCAACGGTCAATGCGACGGGATGCACGAGATCGTAATTCGCGCTCGACGGCTGCGTCGTGATCACGGGCACGCAGACATGCACCGTGTACGCGTCCGAATGCGATACACACGATTCATCCGGCCGCGACACCGCGACCCAGTACGTCCCCTCGGAGCCGGCAGACGCGGTAAACGAATACGTGTAACTGCTGTTGTAAGAGACCTGATTTGAATTTGTGAGATCGCCCGGGGTCCCGCGATACCACGTATAGACGTTGCCCGTTACGGGCAGGACATTACACGTGAGCGTGACGGTCTGTCCGACCGCGACGTTCTGCGTGGAGCCGGTATTGACGACCTCGGGCAGCGTGCAGACGCCGACCGTGACGATGTTGCTGTCGACCGAGCACATGCCGGCCGTTACGTGCACGACGTACTGCTTCGGCGACGTGACGGCAGGCGTGGTGAAGGTCGGCGACGTCTCGACGGTCGAACCGTTGATCTCCTGCCACACGTAGGCGAGCGGCGCATCGAGGGTCTCGATCGCGTGCACGCTCAACGTCGCGGTCCTGCCGGAGAAGACGTTCACGCTCTGCGGCTGCTGATCGATGCTCGGTGTCCGGCAGACGCGCACGGTGATCGGCGCGGCTTTGGTCGAACCGCACGAGCCGGTAATGGCCGCGAAATAGGTCGTGGTGTTCGCGGGATGAACCGTAATGATCGGTCCCAACCCGACGACGTCGGTGCTCGTCTCGCTGCCTTGGTGCCACTCGTAATGAAGACCGGTTCCGGTCGCCGACACGCCGATACGAATCGACTGGCCGTACGTGATGTCGTAAGTCGCCGGCACATTCGCCCCGACGAACTGCGGCGGGGTGCAGACCGTGACGACGGCCGTATCGCTGTCGATGGTGCAGGAGGCGGTCGTCAGACGCACCCAGTAACTCGTCGTAGCCGGCGGCAGCACCTGGATGCTCGAGCTGGTCTCACCTTCGAGCTTGTGGGACGTATCGCCCGTCTCGCCCCTGTACCACTGGAATTGAATCGATCCGCCGGTCGACGTCGCATTGATCGCGAGATTGATCCCGGCAGTCTCGGTCGACAGAATCGTTCCGCCGGCCGGCTGCGCGATCACATTGATCGACGAGCATCTCTTGATGTGGACGGTCGCGGGAATCGATGCGATCGAATCGCAACTGTTCGCCGCCCAGGCCTGATAACTCGTTGTAACGGTCGGCGCGGCCGCGGGAGTGAAGTTCTTGCTCCAACCCTTCTGAGCCGTCTCGCCCACCTCATACCAGGCGTACGTCGTCGCGTTGTCGGCTTCGACGTGCAGCGTGGGACGATCGCCCCACGTAATGTCGACCGATTGCGGCTGCACGGTGATCACCGCCGGATCGCAGGCCGGCGTCGAAGCGGTGAGCGTGAGTGAATCCTCGTGATTCGTGCCGCACTGGTCGGTGACGCGAACCCAGTACGTCCCGACCCGCTCCGGGTCATAAGAAGCGGTGGTCGCACCGCTGATCGGCGACCGCGTGTCGCCGCTCACACCGGCGTACCACTGATATGTCACATAGCGCCAATCGCAGGTCGCGGTGAACGTGTGCGAATCGCCGCCGATCAGAACGTGCTGCGGAATGACCGAGGCCGGCGGCAACGGGCACGCCTCGTTCGCGCGCACATAAGCCTTCAGCGTGGTCGTCTCCTGGTTGCAGGTCGTGTCCTTGATGACGCACCACCAGGCGTCATATCCAGCCGGACCGAGCGTGCCCACGATCGCCGGTTTCTTCCATTGATCGTCGTTGAGCTCCCAGAGCGAAATGTCCTGGCCATTGACGCCGTGATGCCAGTGGTATTCGTATTTCAGTGCATGGTTCGGATCGGGAGTTTCGCCATCGACCCGGACCGACATATCGAACCCGGCGCCCGGGAACGCGATCGTGTCCTGCGGGTTGACAACCACGTTGATGCAGGTGCCGATGCCGAGTGTGAACGGCTCGCTCCACTTGGTGCTGCCGCACGCGTCGTCGAGCTTCGCGATGTAGGTCCTGTTGCTGGTCGCCGTCCCGGTGAACGGAACCGAGAGCGTGGGCGTGTATTGTGCGAGCGGGATCTTCGCGCCCGCCGGCGGAACCTCGTACCACTGCACCTGCAGGCCGACGCCGACGGCATCGATGTTCGCGGTCAGAATGACGGCGCTGCCGTCGGATGCAGGGAGCTTCATGCTCGATTTCGGCTGTACGCGGATGACGATCGGATCGCAGACGCTCAACGTCGCGGTGTTGCTGTCGCTGGAGCAACTGTTGGCCGAGGCTCGGACCCAGTACGACAGGCTCACCGGCGAAGGCTGCGTCGTATACGTCGCGCCCGTCGCACCGGCGATCGGCGTGGTCGTATCGCTGCTGACGCCGCGATACCACTGATAAGCCACATTGACGTCCGCGGGTGAGTTGACGCCGACGGAGAGGGTTCTTACGTCAGTCGGCTTGATCGACTCGCTGGCCGGCTGCGTGGTGATGCTGAAGTTGCACGCCGCGTCGCCGAAGCCGAGGGCGCTGCTGTCTCGCTGTCCGCACTCATTCTTCAGTCGAACGAAGAAACGTCCGCCGGTATTGAGAGCCGGCGTTGTGTACGTGGCGTTCGTCGCGTTGGCGATCGGCTGATTCGTCAGCGCGTCGTACCACTGATAGGAGATCGGCCCCTGGCCGGTGACCTGAACAGTGAGCGTGACGGCAAGGCCCGGCACCCAGGGCCCGGACGTCAGCGACGTGACGTTCGGGGCGGCGCACTGGAACGATTGAAATTCGATCGACGACGTTCTCGACATGCTGTCGAGCGTGTATTTATCCGTGATCGTCGCGGATTGATTGACGTGATCGATCTCGGTATTGACGCCGCTCGGCGAATAGCGGAAACGGGCGATGTCGGTGCCCGCCGCGCTCACTCGCGAGAGCATCGCTTTCGTGTAGGTGTTCGCGATCGAGAACTGCGGACCGTCGCAACCGGTCTCGCAATGCGGATAGGTGACGGTATCGGGCAGGCTGAGATCGTTGTAGGTCTGCGACTGCTCGAGGCTCTTCGTGGCATTGATGATCGGGTCGTGGATCTCGGTTACTTTCCTGCTCTGCCTGCCGGCCCCGTCCTCGTAGTAATAGCGCTCCGTAACCGTGTAGTCGTGCGTCGCGCCGGGCGCGTCGTCCTCGCGATGCAGATAGTTGTGCCGCGTCGCGGTGATCAGCCTGGCCGTGTTCTTGTCGCCGCTCGAGGGCGGATTTTCGCCGTAGTCGAAGCTCTTGAGCGTCGTCGATGCGCCGGCGGTCACGGTGCGCAAACGCTCGGCGAAGTCATAGCCGAACGTCAGATCGTATGTCGTCGTGTCGTCGCGGAATTTCTTCGTCACATGGCCGCGCGAATCGTACGTGTAGCGGAACAATCCGTTCTCGGGATGCCGCTCCTTCTCCAGGAATCCGCGGCCGTCGTACGTGAACGACCGCGGCTGTCCCGTCGTGCATGGCGCATACGCGCCGAGCGACGAGGCATTCATGCAGACGTCGGTGAGTTTTCCCGCCGCGTCATAGCCATAAGCCGTATGAACGCCGTTCGGCTCTCGGACGTCGATCAGATGACCGAACCGGTCGTACGTCTCCTCCGTTCGCGCATCGGTGAGGCCCTGCTCCATCGCCACCTTGACCGCGCGGCTCATGAAGCTGGTGCCAACGTAGGTCATCGTCGTTTTCGATCCGTCCGGCGCCGTGACGCTCAGTGGACGGCCGAATGCGTCGTACGTGTCGTAAGTCGTCTTGTACGGCGGAACGAACGCATCGTCATCGACTCCCGGCAGCGTCGCGGCCTCGGAGACGGACTTCTTCCATCCCATTCCGTCGTACAGCGTTTCTTTCACGCTCCACGTGCCGTCCGGCATGACCGATTTCTCGCGCCATAAGCGGCCGAGACGATCGAACTGATACTGCTTTTTCGTGCCGAGCGGCGAGCTCGTGGTCTCCTCGACGTACGCAAACGCGCTCGAGGCGGCGGGGAAATACGCGAAAGAAGATGTGGCGATGCCGGCCGGCGGCGTGACGGTGGTGACCCGCCCCATCCTGTCGTAGTCGTACAGCGTTTCCACGCCGGCCGCGTCGCGGCTCTTCGTCACAAGTCCGGTCGAGTCGTCCACCGTACGATCGATGCTCAGGAATTTCGCGACGTCTCCGTCGAACCATTGCGCCTTCGTCATGATGCCGTTGGTGAAGGTGTAATCGGTCCGATATCGCGGCGCAGTGAGCGTCATTCCGCAGAACGTCGGCGTGTCGTCATTGCCGACGTTCGCGCCGTCGCCGCCGAACGTTTCGTCCCTGATCGTCGCCGTCAGATCGGTGGGAGTGGTTCTCGTATAGCGTGAGATGACATCGGTACCGCTCGGAGCGCCGGTTGTCGTGTTGCCGATGAAACGGCGGCGCGTGAGAAACCCGGTGGAATCGAAACAGGAGAGCGAGCGTATGACGGACGAGCCGTACGTGCGCTTCTGTTCCGTGTATGTCCCGAGGCTCCAGCCCGTTGCCGGAGGCATTGTGCCGAGCGTCCAGCCTGGCGGGTTATTGCCCGGGTTGTAATTGGTATACGTGGTCAACACGTTTCCGCCGGCGAAGTTGCCCGCGGTCGTTTCCGTGCGGTAGTGACCGAGCCTGTCCCAGTCCGAGCGATTTGTATCGGCATGGCCGCACGCGCCGGTGAAGGGCGCACATCCGCCGGGATCGTCATTGAACTCCGTGCGTTCCGACGCGACGCGATGGTTGATGTGAACGTTGTTCTCGGCACCATCCAGCTCGTAACGGACGTAAGTCGTCCGCATCAGTTTCACATCCGGTCCCGTGCAGGGACCGTTGTTGCCGAGGTAGCGCTCGCTCCCCACAGGGGGCTCCTGGATTCCGCCGCACTTTTCGAATATCTGCGTGGAGAGATAGCGGCCGTCCGAATCCTTCGTTTGGTGCTCCGTCGTCTGCGAGCCCTGGTCGTACATCCCGCGCGTGAACGGCAGTCCGTACTCTTCGATGTTCGAGCCGATTCCGGTCGGATCGGCCGCCCATGTCGACCATCCGCCGAAGTAGTAATCGCTGCGGTCTCCGTGAGGGTTCAATACGGAGGTGCGGATCCAGCGGCTCGGCTGTGACGTCGGGCCGGTGAGGGGACAGGTCTTCGGGTCGGGCTGCAGCCCATTGTTCCCGTCCGCGCAGACGGGACACAGTTGGATGTTATCGGCGGCGATCGACGTCTCGTACGCGTAGTCGTGGTGATAATTCCACTGTGCGCCGTCGACCGTTCGGCGGACGATGCCCGATGACTGGTCCTGATATGGACTCGTCTGCCAGTCGCAGAGTGCCGTCGGCGGAAAAGTCCATGTCCCGTATGTGTACTCGTACAGTCCGCCGGTCGGCAATTTCATCGTCGACATGAGCCCGCTCTGACACTGATCAGTCGACGGGACGTACGAGAAATCCCACGAGCTTCCATCCGGCAGGGCAATGCTGGTCAGCAGAGGCAGCGACACCGCGCGAGGCTCTGTCTCGAGCGGCACGAGTTTCCTGATCCAGTCGTGCGTCTGTTCGCAGGGCCGGTTGACCAGCGTCATGGTGTAATTGAAGTTGTACCGGACACGCTGATCCCCGATGGTCTGGAGCTCGATGTAGTCGACGACGCGGCCATAATCGTCGGTCGTCGTCATCAGTTGCGCGCCCGACGTCGCCTTGAAATAGACGTAGTGCGTGCGGCCGGCGAACAGATCGGTGATCACCCAGCGAATGATCTTGTGCGAGTCGAAGGGATCGAATTCGTAACCGATGGTGAGCGCTCTTCCGAATGCGCTCCTGATCTCGACCAGGCGCCAGCGATCGTTGACGACCGCGAATTTGCGCACTTCGCCGTTCGGAAAATTGATGTACGCGTGCGTCGTGTCGGGGAAGCTCAGGGTCAGATACGTGCTGTCATAGGTGTATGCCACGAGGCCTGCGACCGGTGTGGCGTCCCCGGTCTGCGGAACAATCGGCGGCTTGCAATCGAAAAATTGGGTGCAGTTGGCGATGAATTCATGTTCGTCCCCCGCCGGCCCGATGTATTTCCAGCCGTGCTGGTCCTCGGACCTGGGGTGATTATTGGGATCCCATGGCGCCAGCAGGGTTCCGAGCGATACCCGCCATCCCAACCCGGCGTTCGTACGGGGATTCGGATACGCGCGACCCCACATTTCACCGGACGGAAAGTTCGCGTTCGGATCGAGCTCCTCGACGAAATTCCAGGCTTTGACGTTGTACGTCGCGCCGATCTGGAAGGACAGGGCCTCGTCGACGCCGTACGGCATGCCGATCGGCACGTTGATGACCAGATTTCCGTTATTCAGATTGACGTTGTCGACGTCGCCGAACTGGTACATCCGATTCGGATTGAAACCGAGAGCGACATTGTCCTGGGCCTGACCGAACAGAAGAGGCGCAATGCCCAGAAGAAGAACGGCCGTAACGAGCAAAACGCGTTTCACTGTGCACCTCCGGTCGTGACAGGAATCCGCTGAACCATGACGTCCATGTGAATGGGATCGACCGCGACGATGACGTCGCCGCCCTGGAGCGATCCGGGCGAGCCAGGCGTCCCATCCACGCGCCGCGCCGCCGTGACGTCGACGGAAATCGAGCCGTTGCCGGTCTGGTCCGCGTCTCCGAATCCGCCGTCGCGCGCAAGCAGTTTCCAGGACGCGGTCCCCGGCCGGATGATCACGATGTAGAGGCTGTCCGCCTCCGTATCGAATGAATAAACCGGCTCGCCGGCATCGAGCTGCGCCTTGAGCGCGGTCCGGTGTGGATCGACGTCCCGTACGGGGTATTCATAGTGTCCGCCGCTGTCGAGCTTTCCGTCCTGCTGATCGACGGCCAGCCAGATCGAGCGTAAGGGGACGCCGTAGGACGGCGTGTAATGCACGACGCCGTCGTTGTCTGTATCCGTAACGACGATCGCCGCGTTCCGGACAAGGCTTGCCGCCTGGTCGGCGGTGACGGAGACATTGAACAGCAGAGCGCTGCCGCCCGGCGTCAGACCCGATACGGTGACGTCCGCATCCGTCACCGCGACGGTGAGGGCGGCGTGAAGAGACGGCGAAAAAACGATGGCTGCGACAAACAGCAAATTCAAAACGCTGCGACGCACCAGCAGCGCCGTCGACAAGGCGAGATTCCAGCGGACATACGCCGGCATGTGAGCTCCTTTAGTTGTCTTTGAATCGCGGGACGCGCCCTGGATCAGGCGCTTTTGGAGGGACTGATGCGGAGTTGGGGGGCCTTATTACTGCCGCTCAAGAATTTTTCGAATGATGCCGCCGCAATTCCTGAATCACGATGTGCGCGTCATTGCGATTCCCCGCCGGCGATTCGTCGAGCTCGAACTCTTCGATCGTCGCGGCGACGCCATAGCGTCCGCCCATCGGATTCACGCGCACCACATGCCCCTTGCAGCGGACGTTCACCGCATCGGGGACGCGCAGCAGGAACTCGAGCTCGCTGTCGATCTCGAACGGCTGATCGGATGAGAAGTAGACGCCGACTCCGCTGAAGTCGTGCGTCTCGCTGCGGGTGTGACCGAGCTCGATCGGGAGCGTGAGCGGGAAGCGTTCGGCGCGACGGCGATCGTCCATCGGTTACGCCACTTCCGGTTCCGCGATGACGCCGGGGCCCGCCATCTTCATCAGCGCGTAGTGCAGGCCGAAGCCGACGCCGAAGCCGACGAACCAGGCGTAGTCGTACAGCGTGCTGAACATCGGCACCCAGCGTCCGATCAGCGCCAGGAACGCGCCGGCCACGGTGGCCACGACCGCGCGCCAGTTCCATCCTTTTGCGTACGTGTAGGCGCCCTCTTCGCGATAGAGATCGGCGAGGACGAGCTTCTTATCGCGCACCAGCCAGTAGTCGGCGATCATCACGCCGGCCACGGAGCCGAGTCCGCCGCTGTACGTCACCAGCCAGTCGAAGATGTAGCCGTGCGGATCGGCCAGCAGGCGCCACGGCTGCATCAGGATGCCGACGATGCCGGTGATCAGGCCGCCGGTGCGGAACGAGATCAGCTTCGGAAATGCATTGGCGAAGTCGTTCGCCGGCGAGACGACGTTCGCCGCGATGTTGACCGAGAGCGTCGCCACGACGACCGTGAACATCGAGATCGCCACGACCCACACCTGCGTGAAGTGTCCGACCAGCTTGACCGGATCCCACAGCTCGTTCATCGACTCGTTCGGATAAATCACCGCGGCGGCCGACGTGATGATCACGCCCATCGCGGCGAAGACCGTCATCGTCGTCGGCAGCGCGACCGTCTGCCCGATCGCCTGCTCCTTCTGCGAGCGGCCGAAGCGGGTGAAGTCGGGCATGTTGAGCGAGAGCGTGGCCCAGAAGCCGATCATCGCCGTGAGCGACGGGATGAAGACCGGCTTGAAATCGGCCCACGTGCGCAGCTTGCCCGGATGCGTCACGAGATACCCGAGTCCGCCGGCGCGCCAGACGGCCCACGCGAGGAGCAGCGCGGTCATCACCAGCACGAACGGCGCGGCCCAGTTCTCCACCATCCGCAGCAGGTTCATGCCGCGATAGATGATGTAGATGTTGAGTCCCCAGAAGACGAAGAAGGAGAGCCACTCGGTCGGCGTGTGTCCGCTGATCAGCACTTTGCCGAGGAGCGACGGCCAGCCGGGGATGATCGCGTGGATGAACGTGAAGAGCGCCTGTCCGCCGATCCAGGCCTGAATGCCGAACCAGCCGCAGGCGACGAGCGCGCGCATGATCGCCGGCAGGTTCGAGCCGATCGTGCCGTAGCTGGCGCGCGCGAAGACCGGGAACGGGATGCCGTACTTCGTCCCGGGATGCGAGTTCAAGAGGATCGGGACGAGGACGATGGTGTTGCCGATGAGGATCGTGATCAGCGCCTGCCACCAGTTCATGCCGGCGGCGATGAGGCCGGACGAGAGCATGTAGGTGGGGATGCAGTGCGCCATGGAGATCCAGAGCGCGGCGTAGTTGTAGGTCGTCCAGTCGCGTCGCGCGACCGGCACGGGGGCGAGGTCTTCGCTGTACAGCCGGCTGCCTTCGATCGACGCATGGTCGCGAAGCTCCACACGACCATCGTCGTGGCGGATCACGTCTCCGTTGGTTTGCATGCGCGGATTGTAAGACAGCGGACAACGGACAGCAGACAGCAAGCCACCGCCCATCTGCTGTCCGCTGTCTGCTGTCCGCTGTCTGGTGGCGTATCATCTTCACTTTCCAAAAGGAGATACGCCATGGCCGACCTGTCGACAACTTTCACCGGCATCCGATTCGACAACCCCTTCATGCTGGCGTCCGCGCCGCCGACGGAGTCCGACGCGAACATCATGCGAGCGTTCGAAGCGGGTTGGGGCGGCGTGGTGACGAAGACGATCGGCCTGCATCCGGTCGTGAACGTGAAGGGCCCGAAGACGAAGTTCCTTCGCGCCGAGAACAGCGGCACCGGCCTTTCGATGAACAAGCGTCCGAACTCGACGCTGATGGCGTCGTGGAACTGGGAGCTGATCTCCGACAAGCCGCTCGACTGGTGGATCGGCAAGCTCGCGAACATCAAGAAGCAGTACCCGAACAAGGTGCTGGTCGCGTCGATCATGGCCGGCTCCGGCAATGACAAGGAGCTGCACAACTGGCAGACGCTGGCCAAGGCGTGTCAGGACGAAGGGGTCGACGGCCTGGAGCTGAATTTCTCCTGCCCGCACATGGACCGCGTCGACATGGGCTCGAACGTCGGCAAGGACAAGGTGCTCTGCTCGGTCGTGACGATGGCAGTGAAGGAAGTGGCGAAGATCCCGGTGTGGGTGAAGCTGACGCCCGCCACGTCGAACATCGCGGTGGAAGCCGAGGCGACGTTCCTCGGCGGCGCGAACGCGATCGTGACGTCGAACACCTGGCCGTCGCTCCCGCTGATCGATCCCGACACGCTCGAATTCGAGATGAACGTCGAAGGCTTCGTCTCCCCCGGCGGCCTCGGGGGCCCGGCGATCCTGCCGCTGGCCATGGCCAAGGTCGCGCAGATGACGACGAAGTTCCCGGACAAGGAGTTCTCCGGCATCGGCGGCGTCTCGACGTTTGCCCACGCCCTCAACTACATCCTCCTCGGATGCGGCACGGTGCAGGTCTGCACGGCGGCGATGCTCGACTCCGCGATCGGACCGAACGTGATCCGCAATCTGCTGTCGGGCATGAACGACTTTTTCGAGAAGCACGCCGACAAGGGCTGGTCCCGCCTCGAGGACATCCGCGGCATCCGCCGCGACCGCATCGTGGCGCACTCGCAGATCAAGCGCCCGGAGCAGCTCGACTACCACGGCGGATACGAAGAGGTCGAAGGCTACGCGCAGCCGGCGTCGGTGTAAGAGCGCAACGCTCGCGCTGCTGCTCCTTCTGACGACCTGCGGTCGGGAACGCGCCGATCTCGGTGCGTGGATCGAAGCGAAGGCGATTCCACTCAACACGACTGATCCGTCCGCGCCGCTCGACGACCTCGAGCCGCTCCGCGCCATGATCGGCAACGCCACCGTCGTCGGCCTCGGCGAAGGAACTCACGGAACGCGCGAGTTCTCCCGGATGAAGCACCGCATCTTCGAATTCCTCGTCGAGCGGATGGGCTTCACCGTCTTCGCGTTCGAAGCGAATCTGCCCGAGGCGTTTGCCGTCAACGACTACATCCTCACCGGCAAGGGCGATCCGAAAGCGGCGTTGAAGGGTCTCTACTTCTGGACCTCGAATACGACCGAGGTCCTCGATCTGATCGAGTGGATGCGCCAGTGGAATGCCGAGCCGCGGCACGCGAAGAAGCTGAAGTTCTACGGCGTCGACATGCAGTTCACGCCGGTGGCGGCGCGGAACGTCATCGCGGCATTGCCGGCCGGAGATCCGGCGCGCGATGCGCTGCAACCGCTGCTGTTCCGCCGGCATCCGTACATTCACCGTCGGGATCAATCAGCGCGGCACATTCGACGGTGAGCTCGCACGGCACGGACCGCCGATCTACATCCTCGACACGCGCACCGCGCCTCCCGACGTGGTGCGACGCCTGAGCGTAGCAATTCCGTTTCGTGAGGTGGGCTCGACATTCGGCCCGGAGATGCGATCCGGCGAATACCGGCACGGCGACTTCGACCTGATCGTCTTCATCCGCCACACGACCGCGAGTCAGCCGGTCGAGCCGACCGCCTCGATCTCCAGCAGCAGCTCGCGCCGGCAGATGTCGGCTTCGAGCACGAGCAGCCTGGCGTGCGGGATCGCGGCGCGGAGCGCATTCGCGATCTCGACGTCGGCCGCGTTGCGGAGATAGAGCTTCACATGCGTGAGGTCGCCGAGGCCGCTGCAGCCGGCGGCGCGGGCGATCGTCTCGATGTTGAGCAGCGTCTCGTCGAGCTGCTTGTCGATGTCGCCGGCGTGCCTGGTTTCGTGTCCGACGATGCTCGACGTGCCGGCGACGAACAGCATCCCGTTGAACACCGTGGCCCGCGCGAATGACGGACTGCGGCGGCCGTACTGCTCCGGATAGTCGTACGCGCTGACCTGCCGCGGATTCTCGATCTGCCGTCCGGGCGTCTGCGCCGCGAGGTAATAGATGTGCAGGCCGCGCCGGCGGATGCCGACCGCGCTGGCCGCGGGAAGGCGGCCGTTGCCCCATTGCGCCGCGTCGAAGGCATCGTGGCGTCCGGCGCAGAAACGCTTGTAGCGCTCCGCCTCCCCTTCCCCTTCGTTGATGTCGCGGACGTGATTCCAGACGCGCAGCAGGTGCGGATAGCCGCGCTCGCGCGTCGTGCGAAGGATCTCGTCGTACGCGATGCGCGCCGCGCGCTCGATGTCGTCGTCATCCTCGGACACGTACGTGCCGAGGTAGACATCGCCGCGGCGCCACACCTCGTGCAGGGGCGAGGATCCGAGTTGGCGCATCGGGAGCGGAGCGACGCCGTGCGGATCGGCGGGGAGCTCTTCGAGATAGTCGACAGGCGACAGCAGGTCAGCCACCAAGCTGGGCCGCCATCGCGATGCGCATCATGCGCCGCGTCTCCGGATCCGCCGTCTCGTAGGTCCGCTGCAGCATGTCGATCTCTTTCGCCTGATCGCGGCTGATGGTGAGCCCGTCCTCCGGCTGCTGCGGCGTCGCGGTGTAGTGCTTCGACCAGCGGCGGTCGCGGAAGCGAAGCATGATGTAGGGCATGGTCTCTTCGTCGTCGACCGGGAGGAACATGCTCCCGCCGCCACTGCTCTTCGCGGGAGGCGCGGGCGAAGGGGCGGCAGGGGCGGGCGGTTCAGGTGCCGGCGCCGGCGCTTCGTTTCCGCCGCGGAGAATCGAAGCGATCACGCCGCTCGCCGCGGAGTCGAGCTCCGCAAAGTGGACGCCGCTCTGGTAGACGAGCGTGCCCCCTTTGCGTCCCGAGATCTCGGAGCGCGCCACGCGTCCCTTGAAGCGCACGCCCTGCAGCTCGAGATCGACGAGCGCGCCGACGGTCAGCTTCTCTTCGTGCTCGACGCGCGCGCCGATCATGCTCAGATCGACGATGCGTCCGGTGGTCGAGCCGATGCGCACCGGCAACGGATCGGGGAGCGTCGAGCGTTCGGCTTTGCGGCGTTCGCGATCCATTCGTGGAGCATTATCTCCGCTAATTCAGCCTGAAGTTGATCGTCAGGTTGAAGAGCGCGTCGACCGGCTGTCCGTCGAGGTACGCCGGAACGAACGTCCACTGCGAGAGCGCGAGCAGCGCGGAGCCGTTGATCTCGCCGAACGGCGCCTGACTGAGGAGCCTCATGTTCCGCACGCATCCTTCACGCGTGATCACCGACTCCACGATGACGAGGACATTCGTCCCACTCCCGGACATCGCCTGCCGCGCCGTCTGAGGGAACGTCGGCTCGACCCGCTTTTTGGCGATCGGCGCCTTCACCTCGCCGCCGATGCGCACCAGGCGTACCGGCACTTCGGCCGGCGGCTCATCGAGACAGAGCGGCGTCTTCGCCGCCTTCACCATCAGCACCGGCCCGGAGCTCGCGCTGCGGATCGACGTCGGTGTGGCGAGCGAGAGGCGGAGGATCTGCTCCGCCGCTTTGCGACAGCGTCCGGATGTCTGGACGTTGTTCAGGTCGAGCTTCGTCACGCGGCCCGACTCGTCGACCGTCGCGGTGCCGACACCGAGCCACTGGTCGTTGCAGCGCGCATCGCGCATGACCGCCTCGGCGAGACCGGCCGGCAGCAGCGAGGGAAGAATGAACGCCGGTTCGGCGACGGCATGCGAAGGAATCGTGCGCCCCGGCCTCTTCTCCGGCATCTTGCATTCGGCCGATTGAATGACGCAGCGGTTCTGACGCGTGCGGTACTCGGCGTCGGTGAGGTATTGCAGCACGCTCTCCGATTCGCGCTGCAGCAGGCGGTCGGCTTCATCGGTGGCGAGGAACTTCATCCAACGGTCGTTGTCCCTGCGCTCCTCGCCGAGCATCCGCCGCAGCAGTTCCCGCCCGAAGTCCTCGCGATCGGCGGCCGCCTCGGCCCGCGGCGCGAGCAGCGCGGCGCGCAGCGGATCGTGAATCGACGCCGGATCCTGCGCGTAGCCGCGCACGAGATACCAGATCGAGGTGTCGCGAATCTCCGCATCCGTCATGTCGACCGACGCGGTCATGGCACCGGCCGGCATGGCGACCGCAGAGTCGAATGCCATGCGCAGCAGGCCGTTCCAGCCGCCTGCATCGTGCCATCCGAGGAGGCGCGAGGCGGTCAGTGGGAGCAGCTCCGGATGCGCCCAGAGCGCCTGGCGGAAAAAATCGGAGCGGGTGGTCATCCGCGACTGCGCGAGATGCGCGTGATAGAGGTCGATCGCGACGGCGCCGTGCCGCGCGATGGCATCGGCGAGCGCGTCGTCCATCGCCGCCGGCCACTTGGCGCTCTGCGTCGCGGCGAACGCGACGTCGTCGGCATTGCCGAGGAGGACGACCGCGCGGATCTCCTCGCGTGCGGCGATGCCGTCGCTCTCGTGCGCGAGCGTTTCGCGGAGCTGCGGCAGAAGCGGCGTCGCGCGGTTGAGCATCGCCACTCGGGCGGCGGTGGCGCGCGTCAGGACGGCGGACGATTGCAGACCGGCGACGAGCGCGTCGTTCGAATCGGTGGCGACGAGCGAGGCCGGCGTCGGGTCAGAAGCGAAGGCCGCGAGCGCCGGAAGGAGCAGCAAAAGCACGACGGTCTTGTGCACTACAATCGCCCCTCATGAAAACAGTGATTCGCAACGGCCGCATTATCACCGCTGTTGACGACTACAACGCCGACATCCTGATCGAAGACGGCCAGATCGCCGCGATCGCGAAGTCGTTCGAGGGCGTCGAGGCGGACCGCGTCATCGACGCCAAGGGACGCCTCGTGATCCCCGGCGGCATCGATCCGCACACGCACATGGAGCTGCCGTTCGGCGGCACGTCGGCGTCCGACACGTTCGAGACCGGCACGCGCGCAGCGGCGTTCGGCGGCACGACGACGATCATCGACTTCGCCGTGCAGTACAAGGGGCAGTCGCTGGCGCAGGCGGTCGACGCGTGGCACGCGAAGGCCGAGGGGACGACGTCGATCGACTACGGCTTCCATCTCATCTGCACCGACATCCCGGACGAGCGCCTGCCGGAGATGAAGTCGATGATCAACGAGGGCGTGAGCAGCTTCAAACTGTTCATGGCCTACCCCGGCGTCTTCCTCGTCGACGACGCGACGATCTACAAGGCGATGAAGATGGCCGGCAACAACGGCGGCCTGATCTGCATGCACGCGGAGAACGGCGTCGTCATCGACGCGATCGTCAAGCAGGCGATCCTCGACGGCAAGACGGAGCCGAAGTACCACGCGCTGACGCGGCCGACGAAAGCGGAAGCGGAAGGCGTGCATCGCGCCATCGCGCTGGCGGAGATCGCCGAGACGTCGGTCTACATCGTCCACCTGAGCTGCAACGACGCGCTGGAAGAAGTGACGCGCGCCCGCGACATGGGGACGTCGGTCTTCGCCGAGACCTGTCCGCAATATCTCTTCCTCGACTACAGCGTCTACGAGAAGCCCGATTTCGAAGGGGCGAAGTACGTGATGACGCCGCCGATCCGCGAGCAGTGGAACCAGGAGAAGCTCTGGCGCGGCCTGAAGTTCAACGACCTGCAGGTGGTGTCGACCGATCACTGCCCGTTCTGCATGAAGGAGCAGAAAGAGCTCGGCCGCGGCGATTTCTCGAAGATCCCGAACGGCGGGCCGGGCGTGGAGAACCGCATGTCGCTCGTCTTCAACGGCGGCGTGGCGCAGGGCCGCATCTCACTGAACCGCTTCGTGGAGATCACGTCGACGTCCGCGGCGAAGATCTTCGGCCTCTTCCCCCGCAAGGGCACCATCGCCGTCGGCTCCGACGCCGACATCGTGATCTTCGACCCGAACGAAGAATTCACCATCAGCGCCGCGACGCACCACATGAACGTCGACTACTCCTGCTACGAAGGCTGGAAGGTGAAGGGCGCGACGAAGACCGTGCTCTCGCGCGGCGAACTGGTGATCGAGGAAGGGAAGTACGTGGGAAAGACGGGGATGGGACAGTTCCTCAAGCGCGGGCACGCGTTCTCGCCGCGGTGATCACACGAAGGGATTGCGGATCTCGACGGATTCGATTTTCTGTCCGTGCTGCAGGTCCTCGGTCCAGATGATTTCCGATCCCGTCTCGAGCGCTGACCGAACGACCATCGCATCCCAGAACGAGATCTGATGCCGAACGGAAAGCTGTGCCGCCGCGACGATGTCGGCGGTTTTCGGCTCATGGACCATCCATCCGCTCAGATCTTCGATGATCTCCACGGCCCGGCGAGGCGTGACCGGCGCGCGGACTTTTCGCGTGATCGTGACGTAAAACTCCTGAAAGATCTGAACGCTGACAGCGCCGGTCCGATCCTCCCACAGCCGCGCCATCAGCTCACGAGCGCGTAGGTTCTTCGTTCCCGCGGTGACATCCAGTGAATACACGATGATGTTCGTATCGACGAACTCACCGCTCATACAGATCGTCCCTCGACCACTGGATGCCTTCAGCGCCGATTCCGAGATCGAGTCCGCGTTTCATCCGCGCGAGCGACCGGCGCCGGGCTTCCTCATACTTTTCATCGCGCGCGACGAGTGCTTCGAGATGGTCAGAGAGAAATTTCGACAACGAAACCCCGCTCTCGATCGCGAGATGCTTTGCCTTGCGCAGAGTCTCTTCCGAGATCGTCAGAGTTACGTTCTTTCGCGCCACGATTTCAGTGTAGCACTGGAATTGTGTCGCCGAAGGAGACACGGCTGCGGGAACTTGCGGTAAGCTTTCCCGCCACATCCCACCGAGGAGCCATCCATGTCCCGAATCGTGAAAGCCGGATTGATCCAGACGTCGCTCGCGGCCAGCACCGACGAGAGCCTCGAGACCATTCGTAACGCGCAGACCGAGCGCACCCTCAAATATCTCGATCAGGCGGGGCGGGAAGGCGTGCAGATGATCTGCATGCAGGAAATCTTCACCGGCCCGTACTTCTGCGCGGAGCAGAACACGCGCTGGTACGACTCGGTCGAGCACATCCCCGACGGCCCGACCACGAAGCTCATGCAGGAGTACGCGAAGAAGTACAGCATGGTCATCGTCGTGCCTCTGTATGAAGAGGAATCGTCGGGCGTCTACTACAACACCGCCGCCGTGATCGACGCAGACGGCTCCTACCTCGGCAAGTACCGCAAGAACCACATCCCGCACGTCGCCCCCGGTTTCTGGGAGAAGTTCTACTTCCGCCCCGGCAACCTCGGATACCCGGTCTTCAACACGCTTTACGGCAAGGTCGGCGTCTACATCTGCTACGACCGCCACTTCCCCGAGGGCGCGCGCGAGCTCGGCCTCGCGGGCGCGGAGATCGTGTTCAACCCGTCGGCCACCGTGGCCGGACTCTCCGAGTACCTCTGGAAGCTCGAGCAGCCCGCGCACGCCGTCGCCAACGGCTACTTCGTCGGCGCCATCAACCGCGTCGGATACGAAGGGCCGTGGAACATCGGCGAGTTTTACGGACAGAGCTACTTCGTCGACCCGCGCGGCCAGTTCCTCGCCATGGCCAAGCGCGATGAAGACGCGCTCGTCACCGCGGAGCTCGACTTCGACAAGATCCGCGAAGTGCGCAACACGTGGCAGTTCTTCAGGGATCGCCGGCCCGACACCTACACGGGGATCGTCAGACCATAAGCGCAATGCGCGACCACATCCGCCTCCTCATCAACGGCCGCGAGCACATCGTTCGCGGCCGTGAAGTCTTCACCACCCTCTCGAACTACCTGCGCTACGACTTCGGCGCGACCGGCACGAAGATCGTCTGCGAAGAGGGGGACTGCGGCGCCTGCACAGTGCTGACCCGCTACTCGCGCGACGAAGACTTCCTCCCGGTCAACTCCTGCATCCAGTCGCTCTTCCAGCTCGACGGCGCGAGCATCGTCACCGTCGAAGGGTTGAAGGAAAACGGGCAACTGACGCCGGTGCAGGAGTCGATGGTCGCCTGTCACGGGGCGCAGTGCGGCTACTGCACGCCCGGCTTCATCATGGCTATGTCGGCGATGTTCGAGAAATGCGAACGGGTCGACGAGAAGCAGACGCGCGAGGCGCTCGTCGGGAACCTCTGCCGCTGCACGGGCTACGAGCCGATCATCAAGGCAGCGCTGCAGGTCGAGTCGCCGGCGAAGCTGCGCGACCGCTACGCCGAAGTGCTCGAGACGCGCGACACCGTGCGCATCGACAACTTCTTCGCGCCCGCGACGCTCGAAGAGGCGATCGCATTCAGGAAAGAGCAGAACGCGACGATCGTGCAGGGCGGCACCGACGTCGGCGTCTGGATCAACAAGCGCAACTATCGCGCGCCGGCGATGCTGTCGCTGGCGAAGATCGCGTCGCTCAAAGAGCTGCGCGAGGAAGACGGCGCCATCGTCGCCGGCGCGAACGTCACGCTCGCCGAGCTCGAGTCATTCGTGCGCGAGCGCATCCCCGAGCTCTTCAAGATCCTCTCGATCTTCGGCTCGCCGCAGATCAAGAACGCCGGCACGCTCGTCGGCAACATCGCCAACGGCTCGCCGATCGGCGACACGCTGCCGTACCTCCTGGTCGCGGACGCGTCGCTGGAGATCAACGGCGGCGAGCGCACGGTCCCGATCAATTCGTTCTACCGCGGCTACAAACAATTCGACCTCGGCGCCGGCGAGATCATCACGCGCGTCCGCGTGCCGATCGTCCGCGACACGCTGAAGCTCTACAAGGTGAGCCGCCGCCGCGACCTCGACATCTCCGCCTTCACCGCCGCCATCCGCCTCAGCACCGTCGACTCGCACATCGCCAAGGCCTGGATCGCGTACGGCGGCGTCGCACCGACCGTGGTGCGACTGCCGCGTACCGAGGAGTTCCTCGCCGGCAAGGCGATCACGGTCGACGTGTTCAAACACGCCGGCCGCATCGCCCGCGACGAGGTGAAGCCGATCTCCGACGTGCGCGGCTCGGCGGAGTACCGGGCGCAACTCGCGGAGAACATTCTTGCGAAGGCAGCGTTTGAGCTGTTGAGCGATTGAGCTGTTCAGCCCTCAACAGCTTTATCCCGTGTAAACCGTGCCCGCCTCGACGAAACACAACGGATTCCCCCACGGGTCGAGCGCGTAGAACGAGCGCTCACCCCACGGGCGCACCACGATCCCGCCGCCCGGCGCGTCGTGCACGTTTTCCTGCGAGAGGCATCCGAGCCCTTTGGCGCGCTCGAACGCGGCCTCGAGGTCCTGCACTGTGAAGTAGAGCGCCTTCGCGGCGGTGTGGGGCTGCGTCACCTGCACCACCTGCAGCGTCACCGGGCCGGCGTTGAAGTAGACGCGCGAGCCCGGCTGCTTGCGGCCCTGCAGGTCGAGCAGCTTCGAATAGAAATCAGCCGCTGCGTCGAGAGCGCCCACTTCCACGTTCAATCTGAAGAACTGCGGTACGTCGTTTGTCATCTCTCAATCTCCTCAAGGCTTGCGGAAAAACGTCGACAACCAGTCCCTGACCAGCTCGAGCCGTTTGCGATCGAGCCGGTAAATCCGATTCCGTCCGCGCCGTTCGTGCTTCACCAGGCCGGCGCGCTCCAGCACCTGCAGATGGCGCGTCGTCGTCTGCCAGGCGTGCGCGAACATCGACGCCGCCTCCCCGCCAGTTACCGGTTGCCGGTTGCCTGCGCGGCAACTGGTAACCGGCAACCGGCAACTCAGTACAGATCCGGACGCCGATGCCTGAACACCGGCATGTACTCGCGGATCTCGCGCACGCGGGCGATGTCGATCGTCCCCGCGACGAGCACCTCTTCCCGCTCCGGCGCGGCGGCCACGATCTCGCCCCATGGATCGGCGATGGTGCTCGTCCCGCCGAACACGACGTCGCGGTCGACGCCGGTGCGGTTCGCGCACGCCAGGTAGAGCTGGTTCTCGATGGCCCGCGCGGCGACGAGCGTCCGCCAGTGCGCGATGCGCGACAACGGCCACGCCGACGGCATCACGATCGCCGCCGCGTCGTGCGTCGCGTAGTACCGCGCCACCTCGGGGAAGCGCAGGTCGTAGCAGACCATCACGCCGAACTTCAGCCCGCCGAACGAAAACATGCAGAGCGAGTCGCCGGCGGTGAAGACCCGATCCTCGCTGAACGGCTCCGTCGTGATCAGGTGCGTCTTGCGGTAGCGAGCGATCAGGTTTCCGTCCGGACCGATGACCGCGACCGCGTTGAAGAGGTCGTCGCCCTCGCGCTCCGACATCCCGCAGACGATGCAGAGCGACGTCTCCGCCGCGATCGACTGCAGCTCCTCGAACGGTCCGCGCTCCCACGTCGAGCCGTGCAGCCGCGCGGCGTCCATGTCGCACGTCGTGTCGACCATCTCCGGAAAAACCACCAGCTCGCACCCCGCGGCACGCGCGCGCTGCGCGAAGTCGCGGATCTTGCGGACGTTCGCGGCAACGTCGCCGATCTCGCAATCGATCTGTGCACAGCCGATCTGCATGACCGCCGGTACTCTTACCACATGCAGCCGTACTCGATCGCGATCCCCGAGCCGACTCTCGACGATCTCCGCCGCCGCCTCGCCGGCACCCGCTGGCCCACCGGCGTCACCGACTCCGGCGGCGTCCCGCTCGACGATGCGAAGGAATTCATCCGCTACTGGCACCACGGCTTCGACTGGCGCGCATGCGAAGCGCGCATCAACGCCTTCCATCACTTCAAAGTGGACGGCCTGCACTTCATCCACGAGAAGAACGGCCGTCCGCCGATCGTCCTGCTGCACGGCTGGCCGGGCTCGTTCGTCGAATTCCTACGCGTCATCCCGCTGCTCGCCGGTTCGTTCGACGTCATCGTCCCGTCGCTCCCCGGCTACGGCTTCTCCGATCCGCCGGCGTCGTCCGGCGTCTCCAACCGCCACATCGCCGGCGTGATCTGCGAGCTGATGACGCGCCTCGGCTACGACCGCTTCGCCGTGCAGGGCGGCGACTGGGGCGCCGGCGTCGCCACGTGGATCGCGCGCGACCATCCCGAGCGTCTCACCGCGATGCACCTCAACTACATCCCCGGCTCGTACGCGCCGCACGCGGATGATCCGACCGAGGAGGAGCAACAGTTCCTGCGCGATTGCGATCGATGGGTCGCCGAAGACGGCGCATACGGACATGTGCAGAAGACGCGTCCGCTGACCCTCGCCTACGCCCTCGCGGATTCGCCCGCGGGCCTCGGCCTCTGGATCTGGGAGAAGTTCCGCGAGTGGGCCGACCCGCGCTCCAACCTCGCACTCGACGACATCCTCGCCAACATCACGATCTACTGGGCGACCAACACCATCGCCTCGTCGATGCGCCTCTACCTCGAGTCGTTGCAGACGCCGCTCCGCTTCGCGAACGGCGAGAGGCTGACCACGCCGTGCGCCATCGCCCGCTTCCCGCTGGAGGCGCCGTTCCCTCCGCGATCGTGGATCGAGCGGGTCTACAACGTGCAGCGATGGAAGGAGCTCCCCGTGGGCGGACACTTCGGCGCGATGGAACAACCGGCGCTAATCGCGGAAGACATCCTTGACATAATGACAAGCCTACTTGTTATAATGTAAAGCATGAAGAATCGGTTGCGTATCCTTCGGGCGGAACGCGAGTGGTCGCAGCAGGATCTCGCCGACCGGCTCGAGGTCTCCCGCCAGACCGTCAACTCGATCGAGAAGGGGCGCTACGATCCGAGTCTCCCGCTCGCGTTCAAGTTCGGCCGCATCTTCGAAGTGCCGATCGAATCGATCTTCTCCGAGGAGCCGGAAGTCCGGCAGACGGTGCTCTACCGTCCGCGCCGCGACAACGGCGGCCTCCCTGAATTCGACTGAGACCTCCGCGCAACCCGCTAAACTATTTGGATGCCCACCGTCGGCAAGAACCTCCCCCACGATTCCGCGCGCGGTCACGTCAGTGGTGAGTCGATCTACATCGACGACATCCCGCCGGCGCGCGGCGAATTGATCGTCGACTTTCTCTTCTCGCCCGTCGCGCACGGACGGATCAAGTCGCTCGACCTCGATGCGGCGCGGCGAGTGCCGGGCGTCGTCGCGCTCTTCACGTACCGCGACCTGCATCACAACAAATTCGGCGCGATCATCAAGGACGAGCTGCTGCTGGCCGAGGACGAGGTCACGTTCATCGGCCATCCGATCGTCGTCATCGCCGCGGAGAATCGCGATGCGATCCGCGAGGCGAAGAAGGCGATCGTCGTCGACATCGAGCCGCTCGAGCCGGTTTTCACCATCGACGAGGCGAAGCGCCGCCGCGACTTCATCGGGCCGGTGCGCTACATCCGCCGCGGCGACGTCGACGCCGCGTTCGCCAGCGCGGAGCACATCCTCGAAGGCACCTGGATCAACGGCGGCCAGGATCACTTCTACCTCGAGTCGCAGGCCGCGATCGCCTATCCGGGCGAATTCGACCAGCTCATCGTCCACTCCTCGACGCAGAACCCGAGCGAGGTGCAGGACGTCATCGCCCACCTCCTCGGACTGCCGATCAACAAGGTCGTCATCATCACCAAGCGGATGGGCGGCGGCTTCGGCGGCAAGGAGTGCCAGGCGACGCATCCCGCGGCGATGGCCGCGCTCGTCGCGCTGAAGACGAAGCGGCAGGCGCGCATCGTCTACAACAAAGACGACGACATGCGCGTCACCGGCGGACGCCATCCGTTCCAGAACGACTACAAGGTCGCGTTCCGCGGCGACGGCACGATCACTGCGCTGCGCGCCGGCATCTTCTCCGACGGCGGCGCGTACGCCGACCTTTCGACCGCCGTACTCGCGCGGGCGATGACGCACATCGACAACGCGTACTTCATCGCCAACGCCGACATCACCGGCACGGTCTGCCGCACGAATACGCCGCCGAACACCGCCTTCCGCGGCTTCGGCGGACCGCAGGGCGCGATCACGATCGAGAACATCATGGAAGAGATCGCGGTCTACCTCGGCATCGACGCGTTCGACGTCCGCCGCCGCAATCTCTACGGCATCGACGACCGCAACACCACGCCGTACCGGCAGGTGGTGCGCAACAACGTCCTGCCGCGACTCTTCGACGACATCGAAAAGAGCTCCGACTATCGTGCGCGTGTCGCGAACGTCGCGGCGTTCAACGCGAAGTCCGAGACGCACCTCCGCGGCATCTCCTGCACCGGCGTGAAGTTCGGCATCTCGTTCAACACGAAGTTCCTCAACCAGGCGAACGCGCTGGTCAACATCTACATGGACGGCTCGGTGCAGGTCTCGACCGGCGCGACGGAGATGGGCCAGGGCGTCAACACGAAGATCAAGCAGCTCGTGGCCGAGGAATTCGGGATCGATCCGGAGCTGGTGATCGTGATGATCACGTCGACGGAGAAGAACAACAACACCTCCGCGACCGCGGCCTCGAGCGCCGCCGACATGAACGGCGGCGCGGCGGTCGACGCGTGTCAGCGCATCCGCGAACGGATGTCTGAGATCGCGCAGGCGCATTTCAACCGGCCGTTCGAAGAAGTCCCGTGGCCCGAGCTCGTACGGAAGTGCTACCTCGAGCGCGTCTCCCTCGGCGAGCGCGGTTTCTACTCGACGAAAGGGATCGACTGGGACGCGGACAGCGGCGTCGGCTCGCCGTTCCTCTACTTCACGCAGGGCGCCGCGGTGTCAGAGGTCGAGATCGACCGCTTCACCGGCGCGATGCGCATCGTGCGCACCGATCTCTTGATGGACATCGGCAAGTCGATCAACCCCGGCATCGACCGCGGCCAGATCACCGGCGCGTTCGTGCAGGGCACCGGCTGGCTGACGAACGAGGAGCTGCGCTACGCGGCCAACGGCGAGCTGCTGTCGCATTCGCCGACGACGTACAAGATCCCCAACATCGGCGACCTCCCCGAGGTGTTCAACGTCGACACGATCGTGAACGAGGAGAACACCGTGAACATCCGCGGCAGCAAGGCCGTCGGCGAGCCGCCGCTCCTCCTCGGCATCTCCGTGTTCATGGCGGTGAAGAACGCGCTGCGGTTCGTGAGCGGCGGCGAGATCCCGAAGATCAACGCGCCGGCGACGGGGGAGGAGATTCTGATGCGGTTGACGGCCTACGCAACGCGCGAACAACCGCAGCTCGCGTCCGCATGATCCTCCGCTCGCGCAACGTCCTCGGTTTCGGCGCCGCGTCGATCCACATCAGCAACGGCCGCATCGATCGCATCTCGCATTTCGATGATGTGGGGGACGACCTCACCGACTACGGCGACCTCACCATCATGCCCGGCGTCGTCGATTCCCACGTCCACGTCAACGAGCCGGGACGCACGGAGTGGGAAGGCTTCGAGACCGCGACCCGGGCGGCGGCGGCGGGCGGCGTGACGACGATCGTCGACATGCCGCTGAACTCCATCCCGCCGACGACCTCCGTCGCTGCGCTCATGCGCAAAGCCGAGGCGATGGAAGGCAAGCTGCGCGTCGATGTGGCGTTGTGGGGCGGCGCGGTTCCGGGCAACGCGCCGCAACTGCGCGACATGCTCGGCCACGGCGCGGTCGGCTTCAAATGCTTCCTCGTCGACAGCGGCGTCCCGGAGTTCGGCAACCTCGACGCCGACGGGCTGAAGCTCGCGCTCGACGCGATGCGCGACACGAACGCGCCGCTGCTCGTGCACGCGGAGCTGCCGGAGCACGTGCACGACGTGACCGGCGATCCGCGTGCGTACGCGAGCTACCTCGCGTCGCGGCCGCGCAGCGCGGAGGACGCGGCGATCGAGCTCGTGTCGCACAGCACTGCGAAGAGCGGCTCGCGCGCGCACATCGTCCACCTCTCCTCCGCCGGCGGACTCGACACGCTGCGCCGCGCACGCGACGCGCGCATCGCGCTCACCGCGGAGACGACGCCGCACTACCTCTACTTCGACGCCGAGTCGATTCCCGACGGCGCGCCGCAATACAAATGCGCGCCGCCGATCCGCGAGCACGAGAACCGCGAGCAACTCTGGCGCGGCATCAACGACGAGCTGATCACCGCCATCGTCAGCGATCACTCGCCGTGCACGCCGGAGCTGAAGAAGCTCGGCGAAGGAAACTTCGCGCACGCGTGGGGCGGCATCTCATCGCTCCAATTCGCCTTGCCGATCGTCTGGACCGAGGCGCGCAAGCGCGGCATGCGCCTCGAGGCGATCTCGAAACTGATGAGCGAAGGTCCGGCGCACCTCGCCGGCATCGAGCACCGCAAGGGGAAGCTCGCCGCCGGATATGATGCCGACCTCGTGGTCTTCGATCCCCAGGAACGCTTCCGCGTCGAGCCTTCGATGATCGAGCATCGCCACAAAGTCACGCCGTATGCCGGGCACGAGCTGTACGGCGTGGTGAAGGCGACGTACGTCCGCGGCCGGCTGGCGGGAGACGCCATCATCGGAGAATGGATCCGCAAGTGACTTTTCGCGACCTCGTCGACCTCGCCTCCGAGCGCCTCGGCGGCTCCGTCCTCTACGCAACGGACGATTACTTCGCCGAAAAAGAAAATCTCCTCAAGCAACCCGCCGCGATCTGGAAGGAGCACGAGTACACCGACCGCGGCAAGTGGATGGACGGCTGGGAGTCGCGGCGCAAACGCGTCGAGGGACACGACTACGCGATCATCCGCCTCGGCGCGCCGGGCGTGATCCGCGGCGTCGTCGTCGACACCGCGTTCTTCCGCGGCAACTACCCCTCGGACTGTTCGATCGAAGGGACCGTTGCGAAGCCGGAGACGCCGCACGAGCAGCTCACGAACTGGACCGAGATCCTCCCGAAGTCGGCGCTGAAGGGCGATTCGCAGAATGACTTCGCCATCGACTCGCCGCTCGCCTGGACGCACCTCCGGTTTCACATCTACCCCGACGGCGGCGTCGCGCGCCTGCGCGTGCACGGCGAGGTCGTCCCCGACTGGCATCGCGAAGGCGGGCTTGATCATCCGCTCGATCTCGCGGCCATCGAGCATGGCGGCCAGGTGCTCACCTGCAGCGACATGTTCTTCGGCCCGAAGCACAACCTGATCATGCCGGGCCGCGCGTTCAACATGAGCGACGGCTGGGAAACGAAACGCAGCCGCGGCGCGGGTCACACCGATTGGGTCATCGTGCAGCTCGCGTGCGAAGCGCACGTGCGCCGCGTCGAGCTCGACACGAGCTGGTTCAAAGGGAACTTCCCCGACACCGCATCGCTCGAGGCGTCGCGCGACGGCGAGTCGTGGACGGAGATCATGCCGCGCACGAAGATGCTCGCCGACACGCGGCACATCTTCGACGTCGATGCCACGGCGACGCACATCCGCCTGACCGTCTATCCCGACGGCGGCGTCGCCCGCATGCGCGTCTACGGCCTCGCAACCGAGGCGGGCCGCAAGGCGATGATCACGCAGCACGTCAACACGCTCGCCGACGAGGCCGTGCTGCGCCGCGTCTGCGGATCGGCGGAATGGGTGCGGCGGATGCTCGCCTCGCGTCCGATGAAGGATGCGTTCGCGACGTCGGACGAAATCTGGTCATCGCTCAGCGAAGCCGACTGGCGCGAAGCGTTCGCCGCGCATCCGCGCATCGGTGAGAAGAAGGGCGGCGCCTGGTCGGCGCAGGAACAGAGCGGCACGCGCAACGCCGCCGAACAAACCATGCAGCAACTCGCCGACGCGAACCGCGCGTACGAAGAGCGCTTCGGCCACATCTACATCGTCTGCGCGACCGGCAAGTCCGCCGAGGAGATGTTGAGCCTTTGTCTCGAAAGGCTCGGCAATGAGGCGGCGAAAGAGCTGCGCGTCGCGGCGGAGGAGCAGCGGAAGATCATGCACTTACGGTTGCAGAAGCTGGTGAGCTGATGGGCATCTCCACGCACGTCCTCGACACATCCACCGGCCGCCCCGCGGCGGGCGTGAAGATCGCGCTCGAATTCGATCGCGGCGGCTTCGACGTCGTCTGTCACGGCAAGACCAACGAAGACGGTCGCCTGCGCCTCATCGAGCAGCCCGACAGCGGCGTCTATCGCGTCACCTTCGAGACCGGCGAGTACTTCAAGGGGGAGACGTTTTTCCCAGTGGTCACGATCACATTCGAGGTGCGCGACCCGTCGCAGCACTATCATGTCCCTCTACTCGTTAGTCCATTCGGATACTCGACCTACAGGGGAAGTTAGGCGTTAGTTCATCCTGAGCGAAGCGAAGGATCTATGGTGGCGCCGCGGCGAGCGTCGATCCCAACATGATCGCGGCGCCACCGGAGATCCTTCGCTGCGCTCAGGATTTTGAGGAGCGTAAGGGGGAGCTGATGAAGCGAATCATCCTGGCGGCAATCCTCGGCGGCCTGATCGTTTTTGTCTGGAGCGCGGTCGCGCATATGGTGACGCCGCTCGGCACGATGGGCCTGAGCGTCATCACGAATGAAGCGCCGGTCACCGACGCCATTCGCGCGAACGTCTCCAAGTCCGGCATGTACTTCTTCCCCGGCATGGATATGTCGAAGGAGCCGACGAAGGAGTACGAGGCGAAGTACAAGGCCGGCCCCACGGGACTGATCATCGTCTCCGTCGGCGGCGCGGAGATGCTTTCGCCGAAGCAGCTCGTCTTCGAGCTCCTCACCAACATCGCCGGCGCCTACATCGCGGCCATCCTCGCGGCGATGATGATCGGGACAATGATGAAGCGCGCGTTCGCCATCACGCTGCTCGCCGTCTTCGCCAGCGTCTCGCTGACGTTCAGCTATTGGATCTGGTACGGCTTCCCCGCGGCGTTCGTGCTCGGCGAGATGGTGACGGAGCTGGTCGGCTGGTTCCTCGCGGGATTGGCGATCGCTAAGCTCGTCCCTCCCGCCGCCCCTTCATGATCTTCACGAACGACCTGCTCCGCAGCTCGTCGAGCGTGAGTCCTGTCGCCAGCGCCTCCTCCTCCGTGATCGCGCCGCAGTTCAGCGCGCGGAGGAAGTAGTTGAGCAGTCCCTGTCCCGTCGCGGCGTCGTCGAAGACGTCGCCGACGAGCGTCGCCTGTCCCGCCTTGGCGATGAAGTTATGCAGCCGCTCCGTCGCCGCGGCGGCGCCCTCGAGGAAGAACGAGTAGACCGCGGCGTAACGCGTCGGGAGCTGTGCGGGGTTGAGATCCCAGCCCTGGTAGTAGGCGTTGATCAGTGAATGCTGGATGTGATCGACGTGCAGCTTCCACGCGCGATGGACGACGTTGCGATTCTCCGCAATTTGCTCAACGCTGAGGCTCGCGCCCTTGTGCGGCGCGATCGGCATGATGTTCGTCGCGCCGTCGGAGAGCCACAGTCCGGTGCCGGCGTACGCCACCTGCATCATGTGCCGCGCGAAATCGCACGCCGGATGATCCATCCGCTGATGCGCCGCGGTGATGTTGCAGCTCGCCGTGTAGTCGTACGTCCCGAAGTGCGCGGCCACCGCCTTGCCGCGCGCCGCCTGCAGGAAGAGCGGCAGGTTGGAGACGCCGTTCTCGCTGAGGATCGACTGCGTCGTCTCGATCATGAACTCGAGCCTCAGCGCGCCGGCGGACAGCCCGAGGCGCGGCTCGAGCGTGTCGTAGAGATCGGCCAGCATCGTCACCTGCTGCGGCAACTGGATCTTCGGCAGCGTGACGACGAACCAGGGCGGGAGCTTGCCCGCTTTCTCGATCAGCGTGGTGAGGAAGATGTCGAGCGTGCGCACCGAGCGGCGCATCAGCTCCTGCGTGAACGGCTTGATGCGGATGCCGATGAACGGCGGCAGCGTGCCGTTCGCCAGACCCGTCGCCACTTCCGTCGCCGCGGCCGCGGCATGGCCATCCTCTTCGTCATCGGGACGATTGCCGTAACCGTCTTCGAAGTCGATGCGGAAATCCTCGACCGGCTCGCGCTTCAGCTTCTCGAGGACGCGCGCGTAGATGCGGTCCGAGATCGCGTCGTCCAGTCCGATCGCGTGCGCGAACGTCGGCGCGTCAGGCGCGAACTCGTCGAGCGAGCGCAGCGCCAGCGCGCCCAGCTTCACCGTCGTGTCCGACTTGAAAAGGTGCGCGCCGCCGTACACCGTGTGCACCGGCTGCCGCGCGCCGGAGTCGCCGGGGAAGCGCTGCATGAAGGGGACGAGCGCCTTTTCGAGCGGCGCCGCGGCGTTGTCGATTTCGTTTTGCGTGAGCCTCATCAATGTTCCCTTATGAGCTTCGCCACGACCCACCCCACCAGCACCATCACCGACAGCAGTATCCAACTGTAGCTGTAGGTCGCGACCGGGAAGTGATTGCTCAGCATGATGAGCACCACGGGGAGGACGATGAAGGTGTTGTGCTTCGAGCGGTTCTTCGCGCGATCGGCCAGCGTCATGTCCGCCGGCTGCCCCGCCCGCGTCGCGGCGATGAGCTGCCGCTGCGCGGGGAGGATGCGCATCCAGACGTTCGCGGCCATGAACGTGCCGAGCATCGCGCCGATCTGCATGTACGCGGCGCGGCCGTCGAAGACGCGCGACGCGCCGTAGATCGCGCCGACCAGCAGCACGTACGACACCGCCGCGCCGAGGACTTCGTTCTTCGCCAGCGGCGAGATCCACATCAGGTCGTAGATCAGCCAGCCGACGATGATCGCGGCGACGCTGATGCCGATCTGCTTCCCGGTCGTCATGATGCCGCCGGTGTAGTAGACGAGGATCAGCAGCGCGATGCCGCTCATCCAGGTGAGCGCCGCTTCCCAGCGGAACCAGTGCAGCGTCTGATCGCGCAGCTCCGGCACCTTCTGCTTGTCGACGATGTAGAAGCCGCCGCTGTGCACCATCCAGACGTTCTTCTCGCCGCTGTGAAAGCGGCGGTCGAGCCAGGTGAAGAAGAACGTTTGCCCGACCCACATGATCGCGGCGAAGACGTGGAACCAGCGAAGGCAGAGGTTCAGCCAGTCACGGACGAGGTAGCTCATGCGTATCGATGAAGATAGCAGATAGCGGATAGCAGATAGCAACGCGGCCGATGGCTTGCTATCTGCTATCAGCTATCTGCATGAACAACCGCAACGACGCGAACAACGCCGATCACGAAAGACGCCCCAAGTCCGAGGATCGCAGACCGACTGGCGGCCACATGGGCGCCGGCCGTTCGGGCGATGAATCGCTGGGCTCGGAGAAGCCGACCGACCGCGACAACATGGGCTCGAAAAGACCCGAAGACTAGCGAGCTCCGCACGAAATCATCATCGCTCCTGATTGTTTTCATTGGCTCACATGAAAACGATCAGGAACGCTGTGCTCGCGCTCGCCACGCTCGCCATTGTCCCGTCCGGCTTTGCTTCGACCAACGCGAAGCCGCTCGCCGTCAACGCCTTCCCGATCCCGGTCCCGCATTACCTCGCGCAGATCATCGGCGACGCCGCTGCGAAGTACCGCGTCGACCCGAACCTGATCGCGGCGATGGCGTTCCGTGAATCGCGTTTCGACGCGACCGCCGTCTCGCGCCGCGGCGCGCAGGGCGTCATGCAGCTCATGCCGCGCACGGCCCGCGCCCTCGGCGTGAGCGATGCCTTCGATCCGCGCCAGAACATCGAAGCCGGCACGAAGTACATCGCCTCGCTCCTCCAGCGCTTCAACGGCGACGTCGAGAAGTCGCTCGCCGCGTACAACGCCGGCCCCGAGCTCGTGGCCAAAGTCGGACCGAACGCCACGCAGGAGGCGATCGAGTACGTCGCCGCGATCAAGCGTTTCTATCGCGACGCAATCGCGACGTTGTAGATTTGGCGCCTCGAAGGAGGCGCAATGACCGACCCTCGCTACCCCATCGGACCGTTCGAACGGCGCGACACGCTGACGCCGGACGAGCGCCGTGACTTCATCGCCCAGATCGCCGCCACCCCCGCCCGCATGCGCGAGGCGGTGAGCGGTCTCGGCGACGAGCAGCTCGACACGCCATACCGCGACGGCGGCTGGAGCGCGCGCCAGGTCGTGCATCACGTCCCCGACTCGCACCTCAACGCCTACTGCCGCCTCAAGATCACGCTGAGCGAAGAGGCGCAGCCGACGATCCGGCCGTACGACGAGGCGGCGTGGGCGATGCTTCCTGACTCGTTCATCACGCCGATCGACGTTTCGCTGACGATGCTCGAATCGCTGCACGCGCGCTGGGTCGGCTTGTGGAACGCAATGAAGGACGACGACTTCCAGCGCACGTTCAATCATCCGGAGCACGGCGTCCGCTCGCTCGACTGGCTGCTTGCGCTCTACGAGTGGCACGGCCGTCATCACGTCGCACACATCACGTCGTTGCGAGAACGGATGGGTTGGTGAAAGGTTCGGGCGACGAGCTCGTCCTCTTCCTGACGCCGCCCGGCGATCAGGTGCTGGACGCGCTCGCCGATCGGTACTGCGTCGCGGAAGGTCCGCCGTCGACGATCGAAGAGTGCGGCTTCCGCCGCGCGCATCTCGTCGGCCGCGGCACCGATGCACTCGACTTCTATCTCCGCCGCTCCGACCTCGTGCAATCGCTCGTCCTCATCGACGCCGCACCGGATGATCCGGCGGAGTACCGCAGCGCGCTCGAGCTCATCGACGTTCCGCTCCTGCTGCTGAACGTGAATCCGTTTCACACCGCGATGCACGCCGCGGTGCCGACGTCACAGCTCATCACCATCGACGTCCACGACACGCGCGCCTTCACTCGCGCACTCTGGTCGCATCTGCTCCGCGCGCGTGCGATCGAGACGCAGAAGCTGGTCCCGTCGATCACGCGCTATCACTCGCGCTCCTTCATCTCGACCTCGGTCGCGCGCGAAGCGACCGGCGATTCGGTGCTCGTGCCGCACGACGACGTCGCCATCGCCATGGCGCAGGGGCACCGCCTCATCTCCGGACGGATCCAGACCGCGGTGACGAAGTCGTCGCCGAAAGTGACGATGCTTCCCGAGCTCGGACCGGTCACCGAGCCTTCGTCCGATTCCGTCGAGCGCGCGGCGCGCGTGATCGCCGCGGCGCAACGTCCGCTGATCATCACCGGCGAGCTCGGACGTCATCGCGGCGGCCCCGAGGCGCTCGTGCAGCTCGCGCAGCGTCACGGCATCGCCATCGTCGAGTCGAGCGAGCGCTCCTACTTCAATTTCCCCACGCAGCACTCGCTGCACCTCGGCTTCAACACCTCGGCCTTCGTGAAGTACGCCGACGCGATCGTCGTCATCGAGTGCGAGGAGCCGTGGCATCCCGAGTTCACGAACCTCTCGCACGAGCCGAAAATCATCACCACCGGCTTCGACCTCGGCGGACATCCGGCGCTCGCCATCCGCCGGCTCACGTCGTGCCTCGACAAGTCGCGTCCCGATCGCGAGCGGATCGCGGGACGCCTCGCCGCGTACGCCTCGGAACATCGCCGCGTGCTGCAGCAGGCGCAGACGCGCGCCATCGCCGAGGCCGCGCGGCCGCACATCACCATGCAGTTCGCGTCGTACTGCATCGGCGAAGCGATCGACGACCGCGTCACGATCTGGAACGACTCCGACCTCGATCCGCAGCTCGTCCCGCGCCGCCTCGCGGACTCCTGGTTCTCCGGCCCCGAGCCCGGCTGGATCTTCGGCGCGGCCCTCGGCGGCCAGCTCGCCAATCGCGAGCAGACGATGCTCGTCGTCATGAGCGACGAGAGCTATCGCGCCAGCGAGCCGCTCGCCGCGCACGCCGTGGCGAACGCGAAGAAGCTGCCGGTCGTCGTGATCGTGTTCGGCATGAATGCCGATCAGATCGCCGAGGCGTGCGGCGTGAAGGGCATGCGCGTCGACAATCCGCGCGAGCTCCCCGCCGCGATCCGCGCCGCGCTGCAGACCGCGCGCGGCGAGAGGCGCCACGTGCTCCTCAACGTGACTACAATCCCATCGTGACCTTTTTCGACGTGCTCAACGAGTTGATGGCGGCGGAGACGCCGCTCGTCACCGTCACCGTCGTCGACACGATGGGGAGCGTCCCGCAGGATCGCGGCGCGAAGATGATCGTCACCGCCGATGGGCTGCGGCACGGCACCGTCGGCGGCGGGAAGGTCGAAACGAAGGCCATCGCCGAGGCGCAGCAACTGTTGCGCGGCGAGCTCGCCGAGACCACGCGGTTCGTGCAGTGGAATCTCAACAAAGACGTCGGCATGACCTGCGGCGGAATCGTGAAGCTCTACTTCGAGGCTCACAACGCGGGACGCTGGCGGATCGTGATCTTCGGCGCCGGACATGTCGCGCAGGCCCTCGCCACGCTGCTCGTCCACTTCGATTGCCACCTGACCGTGATCGACCCGCGCCCCGAGTGGCTCGAGCGTCTGCCGAAGTCGCCCAAACTGACGCCGATTCACAGCACCGACATGCCGTCGATGGTCGCCACGATCCCCGACGACGCGTACGTCGTGCTGATGACGATGGGCCACACCACCGACAAGCCGATCCTGCTCGAGATCCTCCGCACCCGAAAGTTCCCCTACCTCGGCGCCATCGGCAGCCACTCGAAAGCGGTGATCCTGCGCCGCGACGTGGAAGAAGCTGGACTGCCGGAGAAAGCGCAGCACGCGTTCCATTGCCCGATCGGATTGGAGATCGGGAGCAGCAATCCGTATGAGATTGCGGTCAGCGTGATTGCGCAGATGATGATGACGAGGGATAGCGGTTCAGCTATTTAGCTGTTGAGCTCGATCGCTCAATAGCTCAATAGCTCAACGGCTCATGTCAAAATGCTCGACCGCTTTCCGACAACCGGTCTGACGCTCGTGGCGCGCCTCGGCAGCAGCGAGCGCGACGTACGCGGCGCGGCGTTCGAGCGCATCGCGTCGCTCTACTGGAAGCCGATCTACAAGTACCTCCGCCTCGCGCATCACAAATCGAACGAGGAGGCGCAGGACCTCACGCAATCATTCCTCACCTTCGCCCTGGAGAAGGAATTCCTCGGCGACTACGACGCGTCGAGGGGACGTTTCAGGACATTCCTCCGCACCTGCATCGACCGCTTCGCCATCAACGAATTCAAGGCCGCGACACGCGAGAAGCGAGGCGGCGGCGCGAAGCATCTCGACTTCGACGCCGTCGAGCACGAGCTGCCGATGTCGACGAACGAGACCCCCGAGGTCGTGTTCGAGCGCGAGTCGATCCGCGCGCTCTTCGAGAACGCCATCGACGAACTGCGTGCTCGATGGAACGGCAAGGACGCGCTGACCATCTTCGAGCGCTACGACCTCGCCGACGGCGACCGCCCGTCGTATCAGGATCTCGCCGACGAGCTCCGCATCCCGATCACCACCGTCACCAACCGTCTCGCCGCGATCCGACGCGACTTCCGCGCCATCGCGCTCGAGCTGCTGCGCGACACCACCGCGACCGACGCCGAGCTGCGCGATGAAGCGCGCCGCCTCTTCGGATCGAAGGCCCTCTGATGCTCAGCGATCGCATGCTGCAGCACCTGCAGGACGTCGCGGAGATGCCGCACTTCGACGGCGATCGCTACGTCAATCTCCGACGCGTCGGCAGCGGCGGCATGGGCACCGTCTTCTGCGCCGATGACACGCTGCTCAATCGCAAGGTGGCGATCAAGGTTCAGACAGCGGACGGCGGACAGCGGACAGCGGAAGCTCACGTCGTCGCGTCGCTCGAACATCCGGGCATCGTCCCGATCCACGACTTGGGGACGCTCGAGGATGGCCGCTCCTGGTACGCGATGAAATTCGTCGACGGCCAGACGCTCGCGCAGGTCGCGCAAGACGCATCGCTGCCGCGGCTCCTGAACATCGTCCGCCAGACCTGCGACGCCGTCGCCTTCGCTCACGCGCGCGGCGTCGTGCATCGCGACCTCAAGCCGCAGAACATCATGGTCGGCTCATTCGGCGAAACGCTGGTCATGGACTGGGGCGTCGCGCGGATGATCACCGACGCCGCGGACAGCGCCGGCACACCCGGCTACTCCGCACCCGAGCAACTCGCCGGTGCGCCGCCCGATCCGCGCGCCGATGTCTACGCCCTCGGCCGCGTGCTCGCGTTCGTACTCGGAAATCAGGCCTCCCGCGCCCTGAACGCGATCGTCGCCAAGGCCTCGGCGGCCGATCCGGCCGAGCGCTATCCCGATGCCGCCGCCCTCGGCGACGACCTCGCGCGCTGGCTCGACGGACTGGCCGTCGAAGCGCATCGCGAGACGCCGGTCGAAGTCGTCGCGCGCTGGTTGTCCAACAACAAAACAATCGCCGCGATGGTCGCCGCGTACATCGCCATGCGCGTCGTGCTCTTTTTCTTCACCCGCCGCTAAATGCTTTCGCCGATCCGTTGAACAGATCCTCGAAGGAGGAATCACACATGTCCAAACCGCTGCTCGGTCTGCTCCTCGGCGCAATCCTCGGTGCGCTCGATGGCGCCTCCGCCTGGTTCACGCCCGAAGTCCGCCCCGTCATCGTCTCCATCATCGTCGCCTCGACGATCAAAGGCCTCATCACCGGCGTGATCGCCGGCTGGATCGCGCGCGTCACGAACAACATCACCTACGCGATGATCGCCGGACTCGCCGTCGGTCTGCTGCTCAGCTATCTCGTCGCCGCGATCCCGGACGCGAACGGCCAGCATTACTACCTGCAGATCATGCTGCCGGGCACGATCCTCGGCGTCATCGCGGGCTTCGCGTCGCAGCGCTTCGGCCGCGCGCGATCAACGGCCGCCGCGGTACACGCGTAGCAGCTCCGCCACGCTCCACGCCTGCGCGATGCAACCGCGCGGCGTGTGCGGCGGATCGCCGTCGAAGACCTCGGAGATCGATCCGAGGCCGGCGTCGGCGAGGTGCGCGATCAGCGCGGGGAACTTCGGACGTTCTCCGCGCACGCGCTGCACCGCATCCGCGTACGCGCCGATCAGCCACGGCCAGACCGTGCCCTGGTGATACGCCGCATCGCGCTCCTCCTGCGGACCGGTGGCGATGCCGCGATAACGACTGTCGTCGGGCGACAGAGTGCGCAAGCCGTACGGCGTCAGCAGCTTTTCCTCGCAGACGCGCAGGATGCTCGCCGCGCGATCGCCTTCGATCAGCACAAACGGCAGCGACAGCGCGAAGAGCTGATTGGGACGAATCGAGCCATCGCGCATCGCTCCTTCCACGACGTCGTAGCAGCACGACGCCGCGTCGTTCCAGAAGACTTCGTTGAAGCGCTGCTTCACCACTTCCGCGCGCTCGCGCATCGCGTCGTCGTTCGTCAGCTCGGCGGTGATGCGGAGCGCGTTGTACCAGAGCGCGTTCACCTCGACCGGCTTTCCGCGCCGCGGCGTGACGACCCAGTCGCCGACCTTCGCGTCCATCCACGTGAGCTGCATGCCCCCCGCGCCGGCGAACAGCAGACCGTCTTCGTCGACGTGGATGTTGTAGCGCGTGCCGCGATCGAGCCACTCGATCATGTCGATCAGTTGCGGCACGAACTCCGCGTCGCGCAACGACCACACGGCGATGAAGAACCAGAGCGCCGCGTCGACCGAGTTGTACTCAGGCACGTCGCTCCCCTCGGGGAAATGATTCGGGATCATCCCGCGATCGGCGACGGAGACGAATCGCCGCAACACCTCGCGCGCGTCGTCCGCGCTGCAAAGCCCGGGGATCGAGATCATCGCGTCGCGTCCCCACTCGCCGAACCAGTGATAGCCGGCGATGATCCCGTGTGTGGTCTCCCGGTCGATGATGAATTGGTCGGCTGCCAGCAGGAGCGTCCGTTCGACGTCATCACGCGCCGGCTCCGCCAACGCTGTGCGACGCGCGCGCTCCTGCTCGATCAGCGTCTCGGCGTCGCGCTCACCCTCCGCGCTCAACACCACCGCGAGCCGCGCACCGGCTTCGAGCTGCACGACGTACTCGCCCGGCGTGTAGAGGTCCTCGGTGAAATCGAGTCCGCGCTCCTTCTCCACGTCGTATTCGAAGTTGTAGTACCAGTCGGGCCACGGCGCGAACGTCGCGCCCGGCACGTCGATCGTGATCACCGGCGCCACCCACGTCTCGCTCTTCTTCGTCAGCGCATGAAAATCGCGATTGGCGAGAAACGGCCGCAGCCGCATCTCGAACGCGCCCGGCGCCTCGAGCACCTCGTACACGACGATCGTCGTGTTCTCGCCGCGCGGACAGACGATCGTCTTGCGCAGCCGCACGCCGCCGGCCTCGTATTCGAATTCGGGAAAAAGGTCGCGGCGGAACGACGTCATCCATTCGAAGCCGAGGGGCGAAACGACGCCGGGATAGCGATTGCAGCCGAGCTCGAAGCGCTCATCGCCGATGACCAGCAGCTCGTCGATCTTCGACACCAGCACCCAGCGCTCCGAGCGCGTCCGCGAGCCGGCCACGAGCAGTCCGTGATAGCGCCGCGTGTTCGCGCCGACGATCGTCGACGAGGCCCAGCCGCCGAGGCCGTTAGTCTCGATCCACTCGCGCTCGATCGCGCGATCGAAGTCGTGGAGCACATCGGCACCGAATTCGAAGGGCATGGGGTCGGGATTGTATGAGCAACTTCAGCGTCCTCGTCGTTGACGATGACGAGACCATCCGGAAACTGCTGGTCGAGTACTTCGGACTCGGGCACGTAAGCGTCGACTGCGCGCGCGACGGCGTCGAGGCGCTGCACCAGATCGCGCTCAACCGCTATCACGTGATCGTGCTCGACGTCGTCATGCCGAAGATGAGCGGCGTCGATTTTCTGAATTCGCTCGAGGCGATGATGACCGACGAGTCGATCCGCTCGTTCGACGAGCCGCCGGCCGTGCTCGTCATCACCGCGACGCCGCCAGGCGATCTGCCGAAGAGCTCGCTGCAGGGCCGCTATCCGCAGCTCGTGCGAGGCGTGTTTCGCAAACCGCTCGACCTGCCGGAGTTGGGGAAGACGGTCGCGTCGCACCTCGCGCGCTAGCGGCGCACCGCGGCATCGATCGCGTTCGTGACCGTTTCGCGCGACAGATCGTTGCGATAGAGGACAGACGACGCGCGCGTCAGGATCTGGCGCCGCTCGTCCTCGTTGATGAAGTGCGACGTCACGACGATCACCGGGATCTTCGCCGTCGACGCATCGGCGCGCAGGCGGGCCAGCGTCTCGTGTCCGCCGACGCCAGGCATCATCATGTCGAGCAGGATGACGTCGGGATACTCGCGCTGCGCTTTCTCCACGCCCTGCAGACCGGTCGCCGCGGCCATGGTGAACGTCCCCAGTCGCGAGGCGAGACGTGTCATCTCTTCCCGCGACGTTTCATCGTCGTCGATCACGAGCACGCGCAGGCGGCGCTCGTTCCGCTCTTCACTCCTCTCCCGTGGATCCATCAAAAAGTCCTGCGTGAGATGCAAAATCCGACCCCGCTCGGCGCCCGTATCTGGATACATGTCAGAAACGAACAAGGCTATGGTCCTCCGCCTGATCGACGAAGCGCAGTCAAATGGAAGGTTGGAAGTGGTCGATGAGCTCCTCGCCGACGACTTCGTCGACCACACACCGCTCCCCGGCGTCCCGCCGACGCGCGACGGCGTGAAGATGCTCTTCGGCTACCTCCGCTCCGCGTTCCCCGACCTGCGGGTGCACGTCCAGGAGCAGATCGCCGAGGGCGAGAAAGTCGCCACGCGGAAGGTGTTCGAAGGAACGCACCGCGGCGAGTTTCTCGGCGTCCCGCCGACCGAGCGGACCATCTCCTTCGAGGTGATCGACATCCTCACGTTCCGCGCCGGCAAGATCGCGGAGCATCGCGTGATCCTCGATCAGGCCGCGTTGCAGCGCCAGCTCGCCGGCTGAGGCCGTATCATCCGCCGATGAGCATTGCGAACATCGGCGAGGTCGTCTGGTACGTCACGGGCCGCTTCTACTCCTCGAGCGCGACATCGCTTCTCGAAGACGTCGGCTACTTTCTGCACCTCCAGGGGCTCGACGCCCCGCTCTTCGACGGCGCGCGGTCCGAGAGCACCGCGCTCTTCACCTTCGCCTCCGATCCCTTCGCCGCGACGACCGTCGTCAACGGCGGCCTGAACATCGGCGTCGACGCCACCGGCGGCTTCCGCATCTACCTCCGCGAAACACCCGGCGCCTCGTTCGAAGAGCCCCAGAGCTTCGCCCTCGGCCGCTGCATCGGCACCTTCGAACGCGTCGCCATCGTCCCCACCATCAAGATCACCACCGGCACCGGCGGATCGGCCGTCCTCTCCAACGTCTTCACCGCCAGGCTCACATCCTCCGAACCCTTCAATTTCGCCGGCGCAACTCACGACCTCCGCGAACTCCTCGGCTACGGCGTGACGCAATGGGGCACCGCCGCGACGGAGCCGATCGATGCGCCGCCGGGGTATAACCTGGTCGTGCCATTCGTGGGGTCCGCCGTACGCGTCGCGGGCGACGCGCTCACACATCGACCGTGATACAGATCCGGCGCCGCGCGGGCTCCGGTTCCTCCACCCCATCCTCCTTCCATCCGGCGCGAATGATCGCCATGTCGTGCTCCACGATGCGCTCGACCACGGCATCGTTGAGAATCTCGATCACCGCCTGCGCCTCATCAACTTCCTCCTTCTTCGCCCGCTCCGCGATCAACTCTTGAATGTCCTTCGACAGGTCACGCAACACGATTTCATTCATCAATCACCTCCCCAAAAAAGCCTCCCTCGGCGCCGCGCGAAGGTCAAATTTTCTACGTGATGTAGCCCTTCCATCATTCCCGTCGTCCCGCCGTATGGACCGAGGTAAGGCGGCATCCGGCTAAAGTGCAGGCGTGGCGCAGGCGCGGCGGTTGACGCTCGACGAAGCGGTCGCTCAATTCCTCGCCGGCTACTTCGCGACGAACGAGCGGAGTCCGAAGACCCTGACGGCGTACACGCTCGACCTCGCGCAGTTCCGCGCATTTGCCCGATCGAAGAAGCGGCTCTCGTCGATCCGCCCCGAGCTGATCGAAGAATGGGCCGCCGCGCTGAAGAGCCGCGGCTACAAGACCGCGTCGATCCGCCGAAAGCTGGCGTCGATCCGCTGCTTCTTCGCCTACTGGGTCCGCCGCCGCGTCATCCCCTACAGCCCGATGTCAGGCCTCAAGATCGAGCTCGCCGCATCGCGCGTACTGCCCAATTTCCTGAGCATCGAAGAAGTCTCGGCAATCCTGCGCGAAGCAGTCCGCGCCCGCGAGCTGCGCGACGACTTCCTCTCCATCCGCAACCTCGCCATCATCGAGACCATGTTCGCCACCGGCATGCGCGTCGGCGAGCTCGTGTCCCTCCGACTCTCCGACCTCCGCCTCGCCGAACGCTCCCTGCTCATCCGAGGCAAAGGCCGCCGCGAACGCCTCGCTTTCTTCGTCGAGCCGACCAGCTTCACAAGAATCTCCATCTACGTCGCCGCCCGCCCCCCCGAAGCGTCGGAAGCCCTCTTCACCAACCCTGCCGGCCACGCCCTCTCCACCCAGGCCGTGGCCAACGTGATCCGCGCCCTCTGCACCCGCGCCGGCATCACCCGCCGCGTCACCCCCCACACCTTCCGCCACACCGTCGCCACCCTTCTCCTCCGCAACGGCGCCGACCTGCGCGTGGTGCAGGAGCTGTTGGGCCACGCATCGATCACCATGACGCAGAGGTACACGCATGTGGTGAAGGAGCAGATGAGGGAGGCGTTGGAGAGGGCGCATCCGAGGGTGGGGATTATCATCGACTGATGTCGGAGGTCTGGAACGACGTCGTTGATACGCCTTGTCTTGTCTACGACGAATCCATTCTGCTACGCGACCTGAGGGCTGCCCGGCGGATCGCGGACAACGCCGGAGCGTTGCTCCTCTTTTCGCTGAAGGCGTGTTACGTGCGGGCGATCGTCGAGCGCATCACCGGCTTCGTCGATGGGTTCTCATGCAGCTCCCCGTATGAAACACGATTCGCCGCTGAGCTAGCACAATCGGCACATCTGATCCACTTAACGTCTCCGGCTTTGACCTCTGACGAGCTGACAGAGTTGCAGAATTCGGCAACACACATCTCGCTGAATTCGCTCAGCCAGTGGAAGTTATATCAGAGCCGGTTTTCGCCATCAGTCTCATATGGACTACGCCTGAATCCGCAGCAATCGTTTGTCGCTGATCAACGCTACGACCCGTGCCGGAGATATTCCCATCTCGGTGTTTCGGCCGCTGATCTTCATCGAGCGTTTTCGACGGACCGACCTTCGCTGCGGCGGTTGCAGGGCCTGCACTTTCACACGAACTGCGACGCGGTGGATTTCGGCCAGCTGAAAACCGCGCTGGAAGCCGTTCTCGATGTGGCCGCTTCCCTGATGCCTCAGATCAAGTGGCTCAACCTCGGCGGTGGATACCTCGTAACGGGAACGATCCGCGAATCAGAGTTCGCGGAGACAGCGCGTCACGCCGCGAAAGACGGAATGACGTTGATCTTCGAACCCGGATCCGCTCTCGTGGACGACAGCGGATCGCTCGTGACCACGGTTCTGGATGTGGTGCAGTCCGACGGGAAGACCGTCGCAATCGTCGACTCGTCCGTCAACCATCTCGCCGACATCCTCGACTTTGACTATCACCCTCGAATTTCAGGCGCAGACGCCGACGGCGCATATGAAGTGATCGTCGTCGGCCGCTCGTGCCTTGCCGGCGACGTCTTCGGCGTGTATCGGTTCGACCGCCCGATTACGCCGGGAATGCGCCTGACGTTTATCGAGGTCGGCGCCTACTCGCTTTCAAAAGCGACCATGTTCAATGGACTCGCCCTCCCATCGGTCTGCCTGCGCTCTGAGGCCGGCGAGATCCGCGAGCTCGCGCGATACGAATACGAAGATTTCCGCCGCATCGCTGGCGACCGGTAGAGACCACTCCCGATAATGGGAGATTATC